>Ga0073934_10000043_pt1 | contig 373756 bp, 339 predicted proteins | sample LarsenN4metaG_FD_76834 | JGI IMG/M metagenome (GOLD analysis project Ga0073934, IMG submission 76834) | Hot spring sediment bacterial and archeal communities from British Columbia, Canada, to study Microbial Dark Matter (Phase II) - Larsen... ...
CGCGCGCCACGCCGTTCGCGCAGTTTCACGCCGCGGCGATCGCCGCGACGCGCCAGTTGGCCAAGCGCCAGATCACGTGGCTGCGGTCGATGAAGGACGCGGCCGTCGTCGATCCGTTCGCACCGGATGCGTTCGCGCGCGTCAGAGCGCTCGTGGACGAACGACGCTGACTGGCGGTCCCGAGCGTGGTCGGTAGCTATCTGCTCGTCGAGCGGTCAAGACGGTTGTCGCCCACCAGCGCAAGCGCGTTATAGCGACCGCGCACGCAGTCGTATGCACATTGGGCAGCCCGAAGCCCGCCTGTGGCGGCAGAGCTATTTTCTTTGGACGTCAACAGGCAAGTCATGGCGCGACCACGACATCTAGCGCCGGCACGGCGCCGAGAAACGCCTGTTGTTTCTGCGCCTGAACTTCGCGGAGATCGCCCGGCAGCCCGAGCTGCCTGCCCATTTCATCGCGTCGCCTCCTCGGTCTGGGTCTGTTCCGGAGCCCGCGTCCGTCCGCCTCTATTCGGGTGGACTGCAACCACTCGGAACTGGCGGGTCTTCGCTGGAGTCCTCGTCCGTTCCGCCTGTCCGGCCGCCGAACTCGTCGGGATGTTTCCACGACAAATTCGCGGTGCAAGTTCATGCTGCGGTCGTGCGGCGCTGAGAGCTGAACTCGGCGAAAATCCGGGCGGCGTTCAGCGATGCGCGCCGCTTATTGTTTCTCATGAACGCGACCTTGCGCCCCCCAACGCCCGCCGATCTGCCGCAGATCAGCGCGATCTACGCGCATCACGTGTTGCACGGGCTGGCGAGCTTCGAGATCGAACCGCCCGACGAAGCCGAGATGCGCAGGCGCTTCGACGCGATCGTCGCAGGCGGCTTTCCCTACTTCGTCGCCGTAGCCGACGGCCGCGTTCTGGGCTACGCGTACGCCGGCCCGTATCGAACTCGGCCGGCGTACCGCTACTCGGTCGAGGACTCGATCTACGTGGCGCCCGACGTCATCGGCCGCGGGTTGGGCAAACGGCTTCTGCGCGAGCTGATCGCCGCGTGCGAGCAGCGCGGCTTCCGCCAGATGGTCGCCGTGATCGGCGATTCGGGCAACGCGCCTTCGATCGAGCTGCACCGCGCGTGCGGTTTCGCGCAGGTGGGTTTGCTGCGGTCGGTCGGCTTCAAGTTCGGTCGCTGGGTCGACAGCGTGCTGATGCAGCGCGCGCTCGGCGACGGCGACCTGACAGCGCCCGATACGCGACCGCCGCGCGCCTGAGTGCGCCGCCGCTCACAAAGCGCGCACGACGCGCACCGTGCTCCGATCCTCTGGATCGTGCTCCAGGCGGAACCCGAGCTGGCGCATGAATTTCAACATCCGCGTGTTGGTCGCGAGCACGCTGCCCTCCATCGTCGCGAGGCCGCGGGCGCGAGCCACGTCGATCAACGCCTTCATCAGGATGCCGGCCAGACCGGTCCCCTGCCACGCGTCGTCGACCGCGATTGCGAACTCACACGCCCTGCCGGACGCATCGACGACGTAGCGCACCGCGCCCACCAGCACCTCGCGCCCGTCCTGCTCGATCGTCGCCCCCAGCGCGACATGGCGCACTTGGTCGACGTCGGTCAGGTACCTCAACTTCGACTCGGGCAGGTCCCGCACCGTGACCATGAACCGCTTGTAGCGCGCTTCCGTCGACAGATGCCGCACGAACTCGGCCTCGAGCGCCGTGTCGGCGGCGCGCAATGGCCGCACGGTCACCCGCTTGCCTCCGATCGCGTGATGCACCGTCGGCAGCGTCGCCGCGCCGTGCGCACGCGCGCCTCGCGCCTGGCACGCTGCGAGATACGCGACGATGGCGTCCAGGGTCGTGAGGCCCGCGTAGTCGGCTTCGGGTATATCGACCGCGAACCGCTCGCAGACTGCGGCGACGACGTTCAGCCAGTCGATCGAGTCGAGATCGATCTGCTCGCGCAGCGGTCGGTCGGATCGGAGCTGTCGAAGATCCGCCTCCGGAGCGATCGAGGCGATCACGGCCAGGACGTGGCTACGGATTTCTTCGGGACTCATGCGCCGCGCTCTCTGGCAGCCACGCTCAGCCGGGCGTGGCGTGATGGTAGGCGTGGACGCACCGGGGCGTTGGCGGTGACGGCCCTGTCCAGTTTGGACGCCCGAAGCGCATCGAGCCACTCGCAGCCACCTACGCTCATCGTTTTTCTCCGCGCCCGCGCCGCGCAACGAGTCTCCCCCGTCGACTCTAGCCGCGCCCTGCGGTTGCGCAAGATTGCGCAGCATCGACCCGGCAAATCATGCGTTCCGGACGCCGCAGATCATGCGTTCGTATGCTTGCCCGGCGACCGGTTTCGGCGCGATAGTGGGTTCGTCGTCATCGCTGCGCTGATCTGTATGCGCCCCCGCCGGTTCTCGCTCGGATTCCAGCCTTTCTCCAGCCTCGCCGGTCTTGCGCTGCTGGGGCTGCCGCTGGCCACAGGCGCCCAGTTGAAAGCGCCGTCCGGCTCCGACCCGCTGATGCCGCAGCGCTTCGCATACGCCGCAGCCGCCGACCCCGCTGGACCCCGGATCAGCACTTATGCGCTGACGCCCGCCCAGGACGACCGCGATGCGTTGGCGCTGCGCGCGAAGCGCTGGAGTTCTGCGACGCTCGTCGAGTTGCCCCGCGATGCGGCACCCGGCACATACCAGCGCCCGCGCTACGCGCTGGGCTTCCGCTCGGAAGTGCTGCGAAGCTGGCTTAAGGAAGCGGGCGTCGACGCGCACACCTGTATCGCGCCGGTGCTTCGACTACGTACCAAACTGTCGAGCGAGGGCGATCTCAGCGGTGCGCTCTGGCTGTACGCACGCTGCTCGTTCAACTGACCTCACCGTGCGCCCCGACGTGCCCGACGGGCGAGCTGCTTCGCATCGAGGGCATCCCGGCTGGGTTGAGACCGTCGCGTGCTGATGTAGAGTGCAGGCGCCATGGTCCGGTTGCGGCTCTCGTCTGGTTCGATCGTCGGCGTGCTGCTTGGCGCCGGGGTCGGACTCGCGACCGCCGAAGCATCCGAGCGCCTGCCCGACCCGCCGATCTACACGGCACCGCACGTCGATCCCTCGGTCGTGCACGGCGCCACCCAGGCCGACTCGCACGACGCCGCCAGTGCATTCCCGCTGCGTCGCCCGTTCGCGGACCGCGCCTCGAGCATGGCGCTGATGGAACTGCCGCGCGAAGGCCCGCCCGGTACCGGGTACCAGCGGCCCCACCATGCGTTGGGATTCCGTTCCTCGGCCGCCGAGTCATGGCTGCACGAGCATGGCATCGACGCGAGCAACTGTTATCTGCCGCTCGTTCGGCTCCACACCAAGCTGTCCAGTTCGGGCGCTGCCAGCGGGTCGTTCTGGATCTACGCGCGCTGCGCGCTGCGCTGACGAGCGACCGGCCTCTAGAATTCCCGCTTTCGACGAAGCGGAGAGGCCATGGAAATCAAGAACAACGCGTTCATCGTCACTGGCGGCGCGTCGGGGCTCGGCGGCGCGACCTCGCGCGCGCTCGCGGCGCTCGGAGGCAAGGTCGTCATCGCCGACGTACAGGCGGACAAGGGCGAGGCGCTGGCGAAGGAGCTGGGCAACGCGACCTTCGTCAAGTGCGACGTGACCAGCGAGGCGGATGGGAAAGCCGCCGTCGCGGCGGCGCTCGCGCTCGGGCCGTTGCGCGGACTGGTCAACTGCGCCGGAATCGCCATCGGCGAAAAGACGGTCGGCAAGGATGGACCGCACCGGCTCGACACTTTCATGCGCGTGATCAACGTCAACCTGATCGGCACCTTCAACATGATCCGTCTCGCAGCCGACGCGATGGCCAAGCAGGATGCCGTCGCCGACGGCGAGCGCGGCGTGCTGATCAACACCGCTTCGGTCGCCGCGTTCGACGGCCAGATCGGGCAGGCGGCTTATTCGGCTTCGAAGGGCGGCATCGTCGGCATGACGCTGCCGATCGCGCGCGACCTGTCACGCGCCGGCATCCGCTGCATGACGATTGCGCCCGGAATCTTCGAGACGCCGATGCTGCTCGGCATGCCGCCCGAGGTGCAGGAGTCGCTCGGCAAGATGGTGCCGTTCCCGCAGCGCCTCGGCAGACCCGCCGAGTACGCTGCTCTCGTCCGCCACATCATCGAGAACGTGATGTTGAACGGCGAGGTGATCCGGCTCGACGGCGCGATCCGCATGCAGCCGAAGTGACCGCGGAGTCCGCGCGACCGCGCGTGGGTCGCTCGCGGTGACGCGAAACCGCATCGCGTCGCCGGTTCAACCTGAGCGCGCTTCGACGAAGGGCGATCCGCGTACGCGCGGTTCGCGTGTCGTGTTGACGGGGCCGCACGCGGCGAGTCAGTTGCGCGCGCGTTCCGGTCCAGGTCCAAGCGTTGGAGCAACGACATGAAGCGATCGCGCACGCTCCGCTTCGCCGCCTATGCCGCTGCGCTGGCCGTCGCCGTCGCCGGCTGCGCGACGCGGCCGACCTCGAGCCCCGGATCGGCGCCGGGCCAGCCCGAAGCGCCATCCGGATTTCGAACCGGACTGGGTACCGCCACCGCCACGCGGCACATGGCCGCTGCGGCGAACCCGCTCGCGACGGAAGCCGGGCGCGAGATCCTGCGCGCGGGGGGTTCGGCGATCGACGCCGCGATCGCGATGCAGATGGTCCTGACGCTGGTCGAGCCGCAGAGCTCCGGCATCGGCGGTGGTGCGTTCCTGCTGCACTTCAACGGGCAGCGCGTGCAGTCGTTCGACGGCCGCGAGACCGCGCCGCTGGCGGCCGACGAGAACCTGTTCTTGACGCCACAAGGCCGAGCGATGGGGTTCTTCGACGCGGTCGTCGGCGGACGATCCGTCGGCACGCCGGGGTTGCTGCGCATGCTCGAGCTCGCGCACCGGCAGCACGGCAAGCTGCCGTGGGCCCGTCTGTTCGAGCCCGCCATCCGTCTCGCCGAAGCGGGCTTTCCGGTATCGCCGCGGCTGCATACGCTGCTCGCCGGCGAGAAGCACCTTTCGAAGAACGACGCTGCACGCGCGTACTTCTACAACGCCGACGGCACGCCGAAAGCGGTCGGCACGCTGCTGCGCAACACCGAGCTCGCCGCCACGCTGCGCGCGATCGCGCAAGGTGGTGCCGATGCGTTTTACCGCGGGCCGATCGCTGCCGACATCGTCGCTGCCGTTCGCGGCCACGCGACCAACCCGGGGCAACTCGCCGAAGCCGATCTCGCCGGCTACCGGGCCAAGGAGCGCGCACCGCTGTGCACCGACTACAAGCGATGGCGGATCTGCGGCATGGGCCCGCCGTCGTCGGGCGGCATCGCGGTCGCGCAGATGCTGGGCGTACTGAACTTGCGCAACATCGCGGTCGTACCGCCCGTCGAAGTCGATGGCCGGCTCGAGCCGCAGGCGGACGCGGTCCACCTGTTCAGCGAGGCCGGGCGGCTCGCTTTCGCCGACCGCAACCAGTACGTGGCGGACAGCGACTTCGTTCCGGTCGACGCGGCCGCGCTGACGAGCCCGGCGTACCTCGCCGAACGTGCGAAGCTCATCGGCGATCGCAGCATGGGACGCGCATCGCCCGGCACGCCGCCGGGTGTGAGTGCCGCGTGGGCCGACGACGTGTCGTCCGACCGGATCGCAACTTCTCACATCTCCGCGGTCGACGGCTTCGGCAACGCCGTGTCGATGACGACGTCGATCGAAGACGCGTTCGGCGCGCGCCTGATGGTGCGGGGCTTTCTGCTGAACAACCAGCTCACCGACTTCTCGTTCCTGCCGCGCGAGTCCGACGGCAAAGGCGGGATGAAGCCCGACGGCGCGCCCGTCGCCAATCGGGTGCAGCCGGGCAAGCGACCGCGCTCCTCGATGGCACCGACGCTCGTGTTCGACCGCCGGACGAACGAGCTCGTCGCGACGCTGGGTTCGCCGGGCGGCTCGCTGATCATCAACTACGTCGCCAAGACGCTCGTCGGGCTGCTCGACTGGCGGCTCGACGTGCAGCAGGCGATCGCACTGCCGAACTTCGGCAGCCGCAACGGACCGACCGAGGTCGAGGAAGGACGGGTCAGCGCGCGGCTGATCGATGCGCTGAAGGCGCGCGGACACGACGTGCGCGCGATCCCGATGACGAGCGGGCTGCAGGCCATCGTTCGCGCGCGGCTGCCCGATGCACGCAGCGGTTGGGCCGGCGGCGCCGATCCCCGGCGCGAGGGCGTCGCGCTCGGCGATTGATAGACTTGCCGCTCATCGGCGAAGGAGGCAAGGACCCATGACGATCAAGATCGGAGACCGGTTGCCCGAGGGGCAACTGCAGGAGTACATCGAGGTCGAAACGGCGGGCTGCTCGGTCGGCCCGAACACTTTCAACGTGGCCGATCTGGTCAAGGGCAAGAAGATCGTGATCTTCGGGCTGCCGGGGGCTTACACGCCGACCTGCTCGGCCAAGCACGTTCCCGGCTATCTGCAGCACTACGACGCGCTGAAGAAAAGAGGGGTGGACGAGATCTGGTGCCTGGCGGTCAACGACGCGTTCGTGATGGGCGCATGGGGCCGCGACCAGAAGACGGGCGGCAAGATCCGCATGATGGCCGACGGCTCTGCCGCGTACACGAAAAAACTCGGGCTCGAGCTGGATCTCACCGCTCGTGGCATGGGCGTTCGCTGCCAGCGCTTTTCGATGCTGATCGAGGACGGCGTGGTCAAATCGCTGAACATCGAAGCCCCGGGCAAGTTCGAGGTCAGCGACGCCGAGACGATGCTCAAACAGCTCTGAGAGACGCGGCGGGCGCGTCCGCCCGCCTCAGTTCAGGCGCTTCGCGGCATCCCACAGCGCCGCCAGCCGCGGGCGCAATTGCCGTGCGTCGGCCGGTTCGGGACGCGCGGCGAGGTAGGCGCTCAAGTCCTGCGCAGCAGCCCTCGGGCACTGTAGACGCTCGAACACGAATGCCCGGTCGCGGCGCTCTTCCGGCACGTCCGGCAGCAGCGCGACGAGCCGATGCTGGATCTCGAGCAGCGCGGGCCAGTCCTCGTTCTCCGCGTGGATCGCCTTGAGGTTGCGCAGCAGGCGAGCGAGGACCTCGCGCTCGCTCGCCGCACGCAGGTACGGCGCCAGCGGCGGTTCGTCGCTCCCGCGCAGCACCGCTTTGAGCCGCGCGCGAAGCGCCTCGGCCGACAGCGTCTGCCCTCGGCCGAAGACATCGATGAACAACGCTCCTTCGCTCATCGCGAGCTTCACCAGGAAGTGACCCGGGAAGCCGACCCCGGCGAGTTTCAGCCCGATCGCCCGCCCGATTTCGATGTACAGCAGCGACAGCGTGATCGGAATGCCGGCGCGCCGCTCGACCACCCGGTGCAGATAGCTGTTGTCGACGCAGTAGTAGTCGTCCTCGTCCGGACCGAAACCCAGTTCGTCGAAGTAGAAGTGGTTAAGCATGCGCAGCCGGCTGACGCTCGAAGCGTCTGGGGCGATGCGAGCGCGCAACCGCTCGCCCCACGTCCGGACCGTCTGCACGACCTGTGCCGGATCGAAGTCCTGCCGGGCATACAGCGCAACGCTGGCGGCGGCTTCGAGCAGCGGCAGCGGCGCCTCGCAGCGCGCGCCGATGAGCCGCTCGAAAGACTCCAGCGCGTTCACTTGAACCGGAGCTGGAAGTCGCGCGGGCGGAAACCCATCAGCCACAGCGCGCCGAAATACACGGCCACCGCCCCCGCGATCACCGCCGCGAGCAGACCCGCGCGCACGGGCCATTGCGCGTTCAGAGCGATCCAGTCGATGCGCCGATCCACGGCCCAAAGTAGCACCGCGAGCAGCGCCAGCGCAACGGCGAGCCGGGCGGCGAAAGCGCCCCAGCCCGGGCGCGGGCGGTAGATCCCGCGTCGCTTCAGCCCGACGAGCAGCATCGTCGCGTTGGCGAGCGCACCGAGGCTGATCGCGAGCGCCAACCCGGCGTGCGCGAGCCAGGGCACCAACACCACGTTGGCGAGCTGCGTGGCGACCAGCACGACCAGCGCGATCTTCACCGGCGTCTTGATGTCCTGCTGCGCGTAGAAGCCCGGCGCGAGGATCTTCACCGCGATCAGCCCGAACAGGCCGACCGCGTAGCCGACGAGCGCCGCCGCAGTCTGCGCTACGTCCTGCGCGCCGAAGCGCCCGCCCTGGAACAGCACGGCGATCAGGCCTTCGGCCAGCACACCGAGCCCGAGCGATGCAGGCAGCGCGATCAGGCAGGTGAGCCGTAGCCCCCAGTCGAGCAGACTGCTGTAGTCGTCGGCGCGCTGCTCGGCGTTGGCGCGTGCCAGATTCGGCAGCAGCACCGTGCCGAGCGCGACCCCCAGCAGCGCGGTCGGAAACTCCATCAACCGGTCGGCATACGCGAGCCACGAGACGCTGCCGGTAGCCAGATGCGACGCGATGTTCGTGTTGATGATCAGGCTCACCTGGGCGACCGATACCGCGAAGATCGCGGGCAGCATCAGCCGCAGGATTCGGCGCACCGCGTCGTCGCGCAGCGCGGCGCGCAGTCCCGTCAACCGCGGCAGTCTGCCGATGCGCGCGAGCGCCGGAAGCTGTACGGCAAGCTGCAGCACGCCGCCGACGACCACCGCCGCGGCGAGCGCGAAGACCGGCGGATCGAAGCGCTGCGCGAGCAGCCCCGCGAAGACGATGAAACTCAGGTTCAGCAGAACCGGCGTCAGCGCCGGCACCGCGTAGCGGTTGAACGTGTTCAGCACGCCCGCGGCGAAGGCCACCAGCGACATGAACAGGATGTACGGGAACATCCACCGCGTCATCGCGGTGGCCAGATCGAACGCTGTTGGGTTCTTCGAGAATCCGCTGGCGATCAGCCACACGAGCACGGGCGCGCCGACGGCGCCGGCGATCGACACCGCGAGCAGCGTCCAGAACAGCGCCGAAGCCACGTGTGACAGCAGGCTCTGCGTTCTTTCGTCACCGTGCCGGCTGCGCACCTCGGCGAGGATCGGCACGAAGGCCTGCGAAAACGCGCCCTCGGCGAACATCCGCCGCAGCAGGTTCGGCAGCCGGAACGCCACGTTGAACGCGTCCATCTCGGCGCCGGCGCCGAAAACGCGCGCGACGATCAACTCGCGCACGAGGCCCGTGATGCGCGACAGCAGCGTCATGCTGCTCACCGTCGCCGCTGCGCGTAGGAGGTTCACCGGACGGAAAGGGCTTCGCAGAGGGAGAAAGACGAGGCCGCGCGTTTGTTCGCGCAGGCGCGTTTTGCTATAGTTCGCCGCCTTTCGGCGCCCCATTGTCTCATCGACGGCACCGCCACAGGATTCGAACCATGGCAAACACCAAACAAGCCCGCAAGCGCGCCCGCCAGGCCAACGCGCGCAATGCGCTCGCGTCGTCGCAGCGCTCGAAAGTGCGCACCGCGATCAAGTCTGTGCGTAAAGCGGTCGCCGCGGGCGACAAGAAGGCCGCGGCCGAGATCTTCCGCAAAGCGACCAGCGTGATCGACTCGATCGCCGACAAGAAGGTCATCCACAAGAACACCGCCGCGCGCAACAAGAGCCGGCTCGCCGCCGCGATCAAGGCGATGGCGTAAGCCGCGTCCGGGCGATGTCATGCACCTGCGGGCCCGCTGAAGCGGGCCCGCGCCTTTTCTACGTCTGCTCCGGTTCGGGCAAAGAGCAGCCTTCGTACACGGGCAAGTCGTTGTCGCGGGCGAAATTGATCACGAAGTTGAACGCCATCGCGTCGATGTCCTTGAGGCGTTCGTCGACGACGACGCACTTGACACCGCCGATGGTCACCGGCCGCGCGTACGGCGAAAAGCCGATCAGTGCGTCGCGCCCCGCGCCGACGCCGCCGGGTCGGTAGCACGACAGCACGCCGCACAGACGCTCGGCCCAGTCGCTCGGACGGAACGCTCTGCCCTGAGCGGTGATGCCGTGGATGAAGAACTCCCTGGGTTTGGCCTTCGGATCGGCCACGACGAGTGACTCCGCAGTGGCTCGCGCGGGGCTCGGAGGCGGTGCGGCTCTTGCGCCCGGTGGTTCGGCGCGCCGCTGCGAGCAAAGGCGTATCTTATATAAGACTTGGCGACCTCTCCCGCGCCGCCGTCTTCGCCGACTGACGCACGTCAAGCAAGGGGGCACGGGCCGCACCGGGTGCCGCGCCGGTCAACCGCGACACCGCTCGGTCCGTTGCGTGCGCTTGCGTTCACCTCGCAATTCACGCATAAATCCGGTCGCGCACGAGTCTGACCCCCATAACAACGCTGCCCGAGCCCCCGACTGCATGTCCAAACCCACATCGAAAGTGCTCGTCATCAACGACGAGCCGTTGATCCTGAAGGATCTGCTCAAAGGACTGAACGCGGCGGCGCGGACACTCGACAATCCCTTCGGCCTCACGTTCATCGGCGCGCTGACCGCGCGCGAGGGCCTGCAATTGATCGAGAAAGACGGCGACATCCAGACCGTCGTCGTCGACGACAAGCTGTACGCGGTGCAGGAGGGTCCGCGCAAGACGCCGGTGGTGCGCAACGGCGGCAAGGAGCCGCCGCGCAGCCTGCAGGTCAGCGCGCTGAAGCTCGTGCAGAAGATCACCGCGTTGCGCCCCGAACTCGACATCTACATCCTGATCGAGAAAGAGAAGGAGGATCAGGTCGTCGACGTGCTGTTCGCCGAGGCGGTCGACGGCTACTTTTATCGCGAGGAGCGCGACTACCGCGGCATGTACCGGATCCTGAACGCGCAGATCGCCGAGCGTGCGCGCACGCCGTTCTACGACGCGCTGCGCGCGTACGTGCTGTCGGCCAAGGATGCGTGGCACACGCCGGGGCACTCGTCGGGCGACTCGCTGCGCGGCAGCCCGTGGGTCAACGAGTTCTACGAGTTCATGGGCGAACACGTGTTCGACGCCGATCTGTCGGTGTCGGTCAAGGCGCTCGACTCGCTGCTGGAACCGACCGGCGTGATCGCCGAAGCGCAGCAGATGGCGGCCAAGGCGTTCGGCGCCAGAAAGACCTTCTTCGCCACCAACGGCACGTCCACCGCCAACAAGGTGATCCTGCAGACGCTGATCGCGCCAGGCGAGAAACTGCTGCTCGACCGCAACTGCCACAAGAGCGTGCATCACGGCGTCGTGCTGTCGGGCGCGCGGCCGGTATATCTCGACTCCAGCGTCAATCGCAAGTACGGCGTGTTCGGTCCGGTGCCGAAGAAGACGCTGCTGCGCGCGATCGAGGAGCATCCCGACGCGCAGTTGCTGGTGCTGACCTCGTGCACCTACGACGGCCTGCGATACGACCTGAAACCGATCATTGACGCCGCGCACGCGCGCAACATCAAGGTGCTGATCGACGAGGCGTGGTTCTCGCACGCGCGCTTTCACCCCGATCTGCGCCCGACCGCGCTGGAGTCGGGCGCCGACTATGCGACGCAGTCGGCGCACAAGACGCTGTCGGCGTTCTCGCAGGCCGCCTTCATCCATGTCAACGACCCGACGTTCAAGGAGCACCTGTTCCGCGAGAACTTCAACATGCACACGTCGACGAGCCCGATGTACAGCATGATCGCGAGCCTCGACGTGAGCCGCAAGCAGATGATGATGGAGGGCTACAAGCTGCTCGAGCGCACGCTGATGCTCGCGGGCGAGCTGCGCCAGCACATCAATTCGACCGGCGCGTTCCGCGTGCTCGAGCTGGACGATCTGCTGCCCGACGAGGTCAAGAACGACGACATCCGCCTCGACCCGACCAAGATCACGGTCGATATCTCGTCGTGCGGCATGACGGTCGACGAGCTGCAGGCGGAGCTGTACTCGCGTTTCAACATCACGATCGAGAAGTCGACCTTCAACACGATCACGCTGCTGCTGACGGTCGGAACCACGCGCTCGAAGTGCTCGCGGCTGTACGACGCGCTGATGCGGATCGCGCGCGAGAAGCGCGCGCCGCGGCGGCTGTACCGAACGCCCGACCTGCCGCCGTTCACCGAGCTCGTCTATCTGCCGCGCGACGCGTACTACTGCGGCGGCGAGCTGGTACCGCTGCTCGACGAAAACGATCAGGCCAACGCGTCGCTCGCCGGCCGCATCTGCGCCGACCAGATCGTGCCCTACCCGCCCGGCATCCCGGTGCTCGTGCCGGGCCAGTTGATCACCGAGAACATCGTCGAGTACCTGATCCGCTACCTGCGCGTGCAGAACAAGGTCGAACTGCACGGCGTCGCCTACCAGGGCTACTTCCCGAGCATCCGCGTGCTCAGCGCGGCCGAGGAGCGGCGTCTCGCGTCGCTGCGCGAGCTGCCGCGCCAGAAGGCGGCTTAGCCCGCCGCAACGCAGCCGGCGCGCACCGGAGCATCGGCCGGCGCCGGTGGCGGCGCGCCTTTCTATAATCCGGCCATCGCGGCGCGTTTCGCGCCGCGATTTCGTTTTTCGTACCGGAGCCGTCATGTCGTCGCACCTGATGAACACCTACAACCGTCTGCCCGTCGCGTTCACGCACGGCAAAGGGGCATGGCTGTACGACGAGCGCGGCGACGCGTACCTCGACGCGCTCGCGGGTATCGCCGTCAACGGGCTCGGCCACGCGCACCCGCGACTCGTCCGCGCGCTCGCCGATCAGGTCGGCAGGCTGATTCATACGTCGAACGTCTATCGCGTCCTCGAGCAGGAAGCGCTCGCGGACCGCATCTGCGCGCTGGCGGACATGGACGAGGTGTTCTTCGCCAACTCCGGGTCCGAAGCGAACGAAGGCGCGCTGAAGCTCGTTCGCTTCTACGGCCACCTGCACGGCAACCCCGAGGCGCAGACGATCGTGATGGAGCACGCGTGGCACGGCCGCACGCTCGCCACGCTCGCCGCCACCGGCAGCGAGAAAGCGCGCAAGGGCTTCGACCCGCTGCCGTCGGGCTTCATCCGCGTGCCGTACAACGATCTCGCGGCGATCGAGCGCGCTGCCGCGCGCGATGCGCGCGTGCAGGCGGTGTGGCTCGAGGTGCTGCAGGGCGAGGGCGGAATCCGCGTGGCCGATCGCGACTACGTCCGCGCGCTGCGCCGCCTGTGCGACGAGCGCGGTTGGCTTCTGATGATCGACGAAGTGCAGTCCGGCATCGGCCGGACCGGCAAGTGGTTCGGCTACCAGTGGGCGGACATCCGGCCCGACGTGATCACGCTCGCGAAGGGGCTGGGGTCGGGCGTGCCGATCGGCGCGCTCGTGGCGCGGGGGCGCGCCGCGGGTGTGCTCGGCCCCGGCAACCACGGATCGACGTTCGGTGGCGGGCCGCTCGCGTGCCGCGCGGGGCTCGAGACGCTGGCGATCATCGAGGACGAGAATCTGATGGCCAATGCCGCCGCGCAGGGCGAGCGGATTCGCGCGGGGTTCGCGCGCGAGCTGGGCGGTGTGCCGGGCGTGGTCGCGATCCGCGGCGAAGGGCTGATGATCGGAATCGAACTGGACCGGCCATGCGGCGACCTTGCCCGACGCGCGCTCGACGCGCGGCTGCTGATCAACGTCACCCGGGAACGCGTGATCCGGCTGCTGCCGCCGCTGGTAATCGACGCGAAAGAAGCCGACGAGATCGTCGGGCGGCTGGCGCCGCTGGTGCGCGCGTTCCTGACCGAAGCGGCGCCGAAAGCCGCCTAGGAGTCGCCATGGCGGAAACGTCGATCAGGCACTTCCTGCAGCTCGCCGACTTCACGCGCGACGAGATCGAGCACGTGTTCGAACGCTCGCGCGTGATCAAGGACCGTTTCAAGCGCTACGAGTTCTACCAGCCGCTGCGCGACCGTACGCTCGCGATGGTCTTCGAGAAGGCGAGCACGCGCACGCGTGTGAGCTTCGAAGCCGGCATGTACCAGATGGGCGGATCGGTCATCCACATCACGACCGGCGACTCGCAGCTCGGGCGCGCCGAGCCGATCGAAGATACGGCGCGCGTGATCTCGCGGATGGTCGACCTCGTGATGATCCGGACGTACGAGCAGTCGAAGATCGAGCGCTTCGCCGCGTATTCGCGCGTGCCGGTCATCAACGGGCTGACCAACGAGTACCACCCGTGCCAGATCCTCGCCGACATCTTCACTTTCATCGAGCATCGCGGTCCGATCGCCGGTCGAACGGTGGCGTGGATCGGCGACGCCAACAACATGGCGTACACCTGGCTGCAAGCCGCGAAGCTGCTCGGCTTCACCGTGCACGTGTCGACGCCGCCCGCCTACGCGCTCGACGCGAAGCTCGCGCCGCCGGGACCGCACTTCAAGGTGTTCGACAACCCGCGCGACGCGGCGCGCGGGGCGCACCTGGTCACCACCGACGTGTGGACCAGCATGGGTTACGAGGCCGAGAACGAAGTGCGCCGGCAAGCGTTCACGCACTGGCGCGTCGACGCCGCGCTGATGAAGTTCGCCGAACCGGATGCGCTGTTCATGCACTGCCTTCCTGCGCACCGCGGCGAGGAAGTCACCGAAGAGGTGCTCGAAGGGCCGCAGTCGGTCGTCTGGGACGAAGCGGAAAACAGGCTGCACGTGCAAAAGGCGCTCATGGAGTACCTGCTCCTGGGTCGAGAGGTTCATTGACGGAGAGGCACGCCAGCCGAATCCGTCGAAGGCTGACTTCCCGTCAGCGAACTCAGAATTCGTAGCGCGGTTGAAGACACGACAGAGCGCACACACCGAACCACTGCGATGGCATCCACACGACGAACCGTTCTCGCACTCGCCGGCAGTCTCGCGCTGCTCGGTTCTACGCGCCTGGCAAAGGCACAGGCCTGGCCCGGCAAGCCGATCCGAATGATCCTGACCGCACCGCCCGGATCGTCGATCGACGTGCTCGGTCGTCTGATCGCCGAGCAACTGCGCGATCGCCTCGGCCAGCCGGTCGTCCCGGACAATCGGCCGCAAGCCGGCGGGACCGTCGGCACCGACGCGGTTGCGAAGGCCGAGCGCGACGGCTACACGATCGGGCTGTCGTTCACCGGACCGCTCGCGCTCGCGCCGCTGCTGTACGCCAAGCTGCCGTACGACCCCGAGCGCGATCTCGCGCCCATCGTGATGGTCGGCTCGGCGCCCAACCTGCTCGCCGTCAACAGCGCCCTGCCCGTGCAGAACGCGCGCGAGTTCATCGAGTACGTCCGGCGCCGCCCGGGACAGTTGAACTACGCATCGGTCGGTAACGGCAGCAGTTCGCACCTCGCGATGGAGATGCTGAAGGCGCAGGCAGGGTTGTACCTCGTGCACATCCCGTACAACGGAGCGCCGCCGGCGGTGCAGGCGACCGCGGCCGGCGACGTACAGGCGATCATGTCGAACCCGACCTCGCTGATGCCCTTGATCCGCGCAGGCCGCATCCGGCCGCTCGCCGTGACGAGCGCGCAGCGCTGGCACGGCATGAAGGATCTGCCGACGATCGCCGAACTCGGCTACCCGGGATTCGAAGCGATCGCGTGGAACGGCTTCGTCGCGCCCGCAGGTACGCCGCGCGAAGCGATCGAGCGCTTGAATCGCGAGATCAACGCGATCCTGCAGGCGTCCGAAGTGCGACAGCGCATCGAAGCGGCCGGCTGGGATCCGGTCGGCGGTACGCCCGAGCAGTTCGCCGCTTACCTCAAAGCGGAGCGCGCGCGGTGGGCGCCGATCGTCAAGCGCGCCGGTGCTCGGATCGACTGAAGCGGGCTCGCGAACGCACTGCGCCGCGTAATCTCGATCCGGGTCTTCCTCGCTCGTCTTGGCGGCCGACCATGACATTCGTGCGCGGCGGATGTGCGGCATGGATCGTCTGCGGATCTCTCTGGGCGACGCACCCCGCCGCCGGCGCCCGGACGCTCGCCCTACCGCCGGAAGCCGAAGCGCTCGTCGGATCGACGACGACCGTGTCGGCGCGGTACGAAGACACGCTGCCGGATATCGCCCGGGCGCACGAGGTCGGCTACGAAGCGATCGTCGCGGCCAATCCTGGCGTGGATCCGTGGTTGCCCGGTGCCGGCACCCCGATCGTCGTCCCGACCGAGCACATCCTGCCCGACGCGCCGCGCACCGGCGTCGTGCTGAACCTGCCGGAATTTCGCCTCTACCACTACCACGCACCTGCACCCGGTGCGCCGGCGCGGGTATCGACGTATCCGGTGAGCATCGGTGACGTGGATTGGCGTACCCCGTTGGGGCTCACCCGTGTCGTGTCCAAAGTGAAACGTCCCTCGTGGTATCCGCCCGCGTCGATCCGAGCCGAACATGCCCGTGACGGCAACGTACTGCCCGCGGTCGTCCCGCCCGGCCCGGACAATCCGCTCGGCGAGTATGCGCTTCGTCTGGCAGTCCCAGGCGGGTACCTCATTCACGGGACGAACAAGCCGTATGGCATCGGGATGCGGGTCACGCACGGTTGCGTGCGCCTGTATCCGGAACACATCGCGCGGTTGTACCGCGAACTGCCGGTCGGCACGCCCGTTCGCATCGTCGATCAGCCGATCAAGGCTGGCTGGAAAGACGGCGTGCTCTACCTCGAGGTCCACGCGCCGTTGGCGGAAAGCCGGACCGAGTCCGGCGCCACGGCGGCGGTGCGCGCGGTGATCGCGGCCACAAAGCGCCGCGACGCGGCGATCGACTGGGACGCCGTCACGCGCGCGGCGCGGGAGCGCCGCGGCGTGCCGGTTCCCGTTTCGCGCTGATCTGGACTACTTCTTCTGCGACCGCTTGAAGGCGCGGTCGAGCTTCTCGTTGAGCGCCTGCGTGGCGGCCTTGGCTTCGTCGGCGGCACGCTTGGCCTCGTCCGCCGCGCGCTTGGCCTCCTGCGCGGCGGCTTTCGCTTCGTCGGCTGCGCGTTGCGCTGCCGAAGCGGCATCTCGTGCGGCACGAGCGTCGGTGGCAGCGGCACTCGCCGTGCCACCCGCCTGATCGGCTGCGGACTTCGCCTCTTGCGCAAGTTTTCTGGCTGCCGCCGCTTCGCCCTGCACCCGCTCGACATCGGCGGTCGTGGCGCAACCTGCCGCGAGAACGACCGCGGACAGGATCATCGACAGGCCGAGGAAACGATTGTGATTGTTGGTCATTGAGCCATCTCCTTGCTGTTAGGAAATGCAATTTAAGTCTGCTTTTCCTTGCGCGCAACCGACGCGGCGCCTCGCCTTGATACGGGTCAGACCGTACGAGAGCGGCCGCGGTTCGACGACAGCCACGCTGTGGGCTGCCGGTGACTGTCGGCAGGCGCTCGGACGCAGGTCAGAAAGCGAGCTGCGCGAGCAGCGGCAGATGGTCCGACGTCCCCTTGCCGGTCTTGCGGTCGAAAGCCCGCGGCCGGCCGCTGCGCGTCGCAACCGTCGCGTCGCTCATGTAGTGCACGGAGTCTTCGATCAGCCGCAGGCCGGTCGGCTTGAGCAGTCCACGGCTCACGACGAGCTGGTCAAGCGCCTGGTGACGGTTGGTCGCGCGGCCGGAGTCGCCTCCTTCGAAGAAGTACGACCCCGTGCTCTGCGCGCCCAAGCGCGCCGTCGCGTTGAACACGAAGATATCGCGCGCCCGGTAGTCGGCGACTTCGGGCGCGAAGCGGTCGAGATCGTTCGTGTCGCCGGCCACGCGCTCGCGCTCGCGCGAGGCCTTCAGGTGCTCGACGACGCTGCGATCGGCGGGCTCGTCGTTGAAGTCTCCGCACACGAGCAGCGGCGTGTCCCAGCGCGACTGCAGCATTGGCAGATCGTTCGCGGCGCGCAGCGCCTCGTAGCGCACCGCGTCGAACTTGAGCTGACCCTCGATCAGATACGCGATGTTCTCCGCGACGGTGATCCGCGCCGGCTCGCTCTCCCACCGCCCCTGCGACCGGGACGGCCAGTGCGACGCGATCACGACGAGCGGTTCCCCGCTGGCGCGCACGAGGAATTCGGCTTCGAGGATGTCGCGCGTGCGGTAGCGCAGGTGCACGACGTGCGAGCGGATCGCGCGCAGTTCGAGCGCGGCTTCGTTGAACGCCAACGCGACGTCGATGCCGCGCAGGTCCGACGTGCCCATCGGATCGTTTGCGACGGTGAGGTGACGCTGCCTCGCCGTCGTGCGCAGCAGCCGTGCCAGCAGCGACTCCTTTTCGATCTCGCACACCGCGAGCAGGTCGAGCGGCTGCCCGCCATGCAGCGCATCGAGCGCGGCCGCCAGATTGGCGAGCTTGGCGGCGAGCGCAGCGTCGGTCCAGCCATGCGCGGGGGTGTACTCGAAATCGCGCGAAATCGCATCGTCGTCCGTGTCGAACAGGTTCTGCAGATTCCACCAAGCGAAGTTCAGCGTTCCCATCGGCGTTCCGGCTTCCGCACGCGACACGCCCACGGTGACACGCCCGGCCGGATGCGAGCAATCGACCATTCGCGCGACGCGGCGGATCGGCTCGCGGTGCGCCCGTATAATTCGCGCACCCCCGCAAAGTCGCCTGCATCGGCGCGGACGCTCGCCTGCCGAGCACGATGCGGGCGTCGGAATCCCGATCCAGCGCGCGCGTCGCGAACGCCGCCCTCAGCCCATCATGGCAACGATCCTGCAAAACCTCCCCGTCGGCCAGAAGGTCGGCATCGCCTTTTCCGGCGGACTCGACACGAGCGCCGCGCTGTTGTGGATGCGCAAGAAAGGCGCGATTCCCTACGCATACACCGCGAACCTCGGACAGCCGGACGAGCCGGATTACGAGGACATTCCGCGCCGCGCGTTGCAATACGGCGCCGAACGCGCGCGGCTGATCGACTGCCGCGCGCAACTCGTCGCCGAAGGCATCTCCGCCCTGCAATGCGGGGCGTTCCACATTTCGACCGCGGGGCTGACCTACTTCAACACCACGCCGATCGGCCGCGCGGTCACCGGCACGATGCTCGTCGCCGCGATGAAGGAAGACGACGTCAACATCTGGGGCGACGGCAGCACGTTCAAGGGCAACGACATCGAACGCTTCTACCGCTACGGGCTGCTCGCCAACCCGGCGCTGAAGATCTACAAGCCGTGGCTCGACCAGGCGTTCATCGACGAGCTGGGCGGCCGCAAGGAAATGAGCGAGTTCCTGATCGCCAACGGCTTCGACTACAAGATGAGCGTGGAGAAGGCGTACTCGACCGACTCCAACATGCTCGGCGCGACGCACGAAGCGAAGGATCTCGAGCTGCTGTCGAGCAGCGTTCACATCGTGGAGCCCATCATGGGCGTGGCGTTCTGGCGCGACGACGTGCCGATCCGGCGCGAGGAAGTGACGGTGCGCTTCGAGGAAGGTCAGCCGGTGGCGCTGAACGGCGTGACTTTCGCCAGCCAGGTCGAACTGATGGCTGAAGCCAACCGCATCGGCGGCCGGCACGGGCTCGGCATGTCGGACCAGATCGAGAACCGCATCATCGAAGCCAAGAGCCGCGGCATCTACGAGGCGCCAGGGATGGCGCTGCTGTTCATCGCGTACGAGCGGCTGGTCACCGGCATCCACAATGAGGACACGATCGAGCTGTACCGCGATAACGGCCGCAAGCTCGGCCGCCTGCTCTACCAGGGCCGCTGGTTCGACCCGCAGGCGATCCTGCTGCGCGACAGCGCGCAACGCTGGGTCGCGCGCGCGATCACCGGCGAAGTCACGATCGAGCTCAGACGCGGCAACGACTACTCGATCCTCGACACGCGTTCGCCGAACCTCACGTACAAGCCCGAGCGGCTGACGATGGAAAAGGGGGAGGCGTTCTTCACGCCGCAGGACCGCATCGGCCAGTTGACGATGCGCAATCTGGACATCGCCGACACGCGCGAGAAGTTGCTCGTGTACGCGAAAGCCGGACTGCTTTCGACCGGTAAAGAAGCGCTGCCGCAACTCGAAGGCAGTTCGGGCGACCGCTGACGCCGGACAGCCGGCGGTCCGGCCGCTTGAATACTTCACGCCACCTCGCTACGCAGTCGCGCGCCGGCGCCACCGCGTGGCGCCGCCCCCTTTGACCGTATCGCGCAGCGCGCGCGCCGAAGCGCGCCGACGGCGCCCTCAGGTTGCCGCGCGCCGCCAAGCCGCCGCCGCCGCGCGCAGGCGTTGCGACAGATGGCGTGCGAGGTTCCAGTGCAGCCGCGCCGCGAGCGCGGGATGCTCGTGCGACAAGGCCGTCAGGTCGTTCACGGACAGACGCCAAACCCGGCTCGGCATGTCGGCCAGTGCGCCGGCCGAGCGGCCGAGACCGTCGAGCACGGCCGTCTCGCCGAAGCACATGCCGGGCGAGAAGGTCACGAAGCGCTGACGGCGCGCGCCGTCGACGATACTGATCGAGCCCTCGCCGAGCAGGTAGATGGCGTCGCCCGGATCGCCTTCGGCGAACAGCAGCTCGCCGGCGGCGAGCTGCCGCTCGGTTAGTCGGTAGCGCAGGTGGCGCAAGCCATCGGCGTCGATTCCGGCCAGCAGGTCGTTGTCTTGCAGCGGCACTGCCTGCCCCAACGGCGGGACACCCGCGGCGGCGAGCAGCGCGCGCTCGGCGACCTCGATCGCGTGGTCGGCATCGGCATGCACTTCGCGCCCGGGGCCGCGCGGCGGCACCCCCTGCGCGGCCAGCGCGCGGCCGTGGCGGTTGTGCTCGTCGACACCCGCCAGATGCAGCGCCACGCCGTGCGCGGCCAGTCGCTCGCCGAGCTGCGCCAGCGCCACCGCGCCGGTGGCGTCGATGGTGCTGACCCGGCGCAGGTCGACGACCAAGTGCGCAAGCGCAGCCCCGCGTTCGGCCGCGCAAGTCTCGGCGGCGGCCACCAGCCGGTGCGCGCTGCCGAAGAACAACGCCCCTTCGAGCTCGAACACCTCGATGCGCTCGCGCAGGGGTGCCAACTGCCGTTCGATGCGCTGCGGGTAAATGCGCCGGCTCGGGATCTCGCTGGCGCGGTAGCGCAGCCGTACCACCGAGCGGTCCAGGGCGCGCACAAAGATCACGGCGGCAACCAGCACTCCGGCCAGCACGCCGGCCGCCGAGCCCCATACCAGCGTCACGCCGCAGACGACGCCGACCACGATCATGCTCGATGCGAGCTCGGGCGAGCGCTCGCCGCGCCACCACTGCGCGAGGAGCCGGCGTGTCCAGCGGTCCACCAGCGTCCACGCCAGCATCAGCACGATGCCGGCGACCACCGCCAGCGGCACCTCGCGCACCAGCGGCAGCCCGAGGGTGAAGACCAGAGCGATCGCGGCGCTCGACAGCAACGCCGCGCGCGGCGTGCGGCCGCCGGCGCCGAGCGCGGCGAGCGCCCGCAGCCGCAGATAGACCACGAACAAACCGCCGAACAGCCCGAGGACCAGGTTGGCGACGCCGGTGGCGCGCAGCTCGCGGTCGGGGTCGGGCCGGGCGTCGAGTTGCGGAGCCACCGATGCCAGCGCCAGCACTGTCTCCAGCGAGCCGATCAGCGTCAGCAGCGCCGCCGTGGTCAGGATCGCGCGGCCGTGGCGCTGCAGCAGCGCTGCCGCGTCCGCGCCCAGCCAGGGCGCCAGCGCGTCGGGACGCGGCCACTCGGTGACGATGCCGCCGACACGCGCCAGCGCGGCGCCGGCGTCGGGAAACGCCGTCTGCAGGGCCCACACCGCACCGGTGGCGACGACCAGCGCCAGCATCGGTGCCGGCAGCGAAGGCCATCGCCACGCGATGGCTGCCGCCAGCGCCGTCGTCAGCGCCGCCACCGCGAACGGCAGCAGGCTGCCGCCGCCGAGCGCCGCCAACCCGTCGCGTGCCCACGCGTCGGCCGGAACGCCGAACAGCGTGGGCAGCTGCGAGCCGACGATCAACAGCGCCACACCGTTCATGAAGCCGGCCAGCACCGGTTGCGGCACATAGCGCACCAAGCTGCCGGCGCGCAGCACACCGAGGACAACCATCGCTGCGCCCGCCAGCGCCACCGCGGCCGAGGTGCAGGCCACGAGCTGCGCAGCGCCGTCCGCGCTGCCGGCGGCCAACGCGGGGTCGCGCATCAACTGCACGACCAGCCCCCCGAGGATCAGCGAGGTCGACGCGCTCGGCGCCAGCGCCGGCAGGCGCACGCGCCCGACAGGCATGGCGACGACGAGGCCGCAGACCACCGCCAATACCGACGCCGTAAGGCCGATCGGAGCGGCCGCGACGCCCGCGCTGCCGTAAACGATAAGACCGAAGGTGAGCACGAAAGGCAGCATCGCCGCCGTTGCCGCGAGCGCACCCGAGATCTCACCGCGCCAGGTCCAGCGCGTCGGCGGCTTGCGCTGCGCCGGGGGCGAAGACGCTGACTCCTGCGCGCGGCTCACCGGAACAGCGGCTTGCGGTGCAACAGCGAGCGGGCGCCCGCATGGCAAGGCCGCCAGCGGGTTGCCGAGCCGGCTACCCGACGCATCAAGAGATCCCGGTCGCTGCGAAGCGCCAGTGCGGTACCGCCTGCACAACGCGCGCGCGTGCCGCCTCGTCCGGCGCCTGCGCGAGTTGCTCGTCAAGGCGGCGGCGCAGCTCGGCCATCAGCGGCGCGGCACGTTCGCCGTAGCCGGCGCACTGAAGCGCCTGCGCGGCGCGCGCCAGCAGCTTCGGCGAAGCCCGCGGCCAGCGCACCGCGGCCGCTTCCGTCGAGTCGCCATCCGCTTCGGCGAGCAGCGCCTCGACCTCTCCGAGCGTGTGCGCTCGCGCGGCAGTGTCCGATCCCGCCAGACAGGCGCTCGCCAGCACGCGGCCTGCCTGCGCGTCCAAGCGTTGCGTCGGCACGTCGAGCGTGGCGTACAACGCGGCGACCTCGGCCCACAGCGCACACGCCGTCGAGAACTGCCCCGCGGCCTGCGCGGCTTCCGCGCGTTGCGCGACCGCGCTGGCGATGCCGGCCGCGTAGTCGCAGCTTCGGGCCAGCGTCTCGGCGGCCTCGGCCAGCCGTTCCTGCTCGGTCACCGCCCCGAGCAGGCCGTGCACCGCGGCCACCTGCGACGCGCTGTCGGCGCGCAGGCGGGTGATCTCGATCTGCTCGGCCAGCTCGGCCGACCGGCGCGCGGCATCCATTGCCGCGCCGAGATCGCCGCAGCCGATCTGCGTGCGCGCCAGTTGCAGCAACAGATGCACTCGGTCGCGCAGGCGGCTCGGCGCTAGGCTGTCGAGCGCGACCTGCACCGCGCGCGCCGCCTCGAAGAAGCGCTGGCGCAGCAGCAGCGACTCGATGCCGATGGCGCGCAGTTGCACCTCGTAGTCGGGGTAGCCGCCTTCGCGCCAGCTGCGCGCCGCGGCGCGCCGAGCCCAGGGCACGCCGCGCTCCAGGTGCCGCTCGGCCGCCGCGTGGTCGCCGCGCTGCACCGCGAGCCAGGCCAGCTCGCCGTGTGCGAGCGCGGCGGGGCCCGGAGCGTTGGCCGCTTCGGCGCGCCTCACCGCCTGCCGCGCCAGCCGCTCGGCTTCGACGACGTCGCCGGCGCGGTCGGCGGCGAGCATCAGCGTCACGTCGCAGTCGGCCCGCATCGCATCGTCGTCCACGGCTTCGGCGTAGTCCCGCAGGGCGTCGAGGGCGCGCTGCGCGTCTTCCACTCGCCCCATCGATTCGAGCGTGTTGTGACGGGCCGCGAGCAACTGGAAGCGCCACATCGGCGAGCGCAGCGCCGGCTGGGCGAGCGCGCGCTCGCAGTGCGCGAGTTGCGCCTCGTGCGCGTATCGGCGCTGGGCGTCGGCGCGCGCGCGGTCGTAGTGCTCGAGCGCCTGCGCGCTGTCGCCGGCGCGCTCGAAATGGGCGGCGGCGACCGCGAGGAACTCGCCCGGCCGCTCGGCAACACGGGCCGCGAACCAGTGTGCGACCCGCCCGTGCCCGGCGCGCCGTTCGGGCTCCACCACGATGTCGTAGATCACCTCGTGCAGGATCTGGTGCCCGAACGCGTACTCGGTGGCATCGGCAAACGCGCTGCCGCGGCGCGGCTGCACCAGCCCACGCGCGGTCAACGCCGGCAGCGCCCGCGGCGCGGCGTCGCGCACGGCGGCGAGCGCGGTGTCCCAGAACACCGGGCCGACGATCGCCGCGCACTGCAGTGCCGCGCGCTCGGCAGCCGGCAGCGCGTCCAGCCGCGCCTGCAGCACGCCCACCAGGGTCCCCGGCACGCGAGCCACATCCAGCGTATCGCGCGCGAGACGCCAAGGGCGACGACGCGCATCGATGACGCCGTCGTCGATCAGCATGCGCAGCAGTTCCTCCATGTAGAAGGGGTTGCCGCCGGAGCGCTCGACCAGCAGCCGGTGCAGCGCGGACGGCGCATCGGGCAGCGGCGCGAGCAGCGCGGCGGCCAGCGTCGGCGCGCTGCTGTGGTCCAGCGGGCGCAGCTCGATCGTCGCGGCCGCGGCCTCGCCTTCGGCCAGCGGCTCGGGATGGAGCTCGCGCAGCACCGGGCGCGCGAACAGGGCGACGAACATCGGCACCGGCGCCGCGCGCGCGAGCTGCCGCACGAAGGCGAGCGACCCGGCGTCGGCCCAGTGCAGGTCGTCGAGCACGATCGCCAGCACGCCGCTGCCGTCACCGTCCCCTGTGCCCGCGGCGCGGGCCAGCGCCTGCAGCGCCTCGGCCAGCGCGTCGAAGGCCAGTTGGCGCAGCTCGCGCGGCTGCAGCGCCTGTAGCGCCGGCAGTTCGCCGAAGTCCATGCCGATCAGCTGGCCGACCGCCTGCGCGCGCAGTTCGGCGCGCTCGCGCAGCCACGGCGCCAGCCCGGCCACGAGGCGCGTGCGCGCCGTGGCGGCGTCCAGATCGTCGGCGATGCCGAGCCAGCGCGCCACCAGCCGCCGCAGCAGGCCGTACGGCTGCAGCGCGGAGTCCGGGTGCGCGCGCGCCTGCAGCAACTGCCGACTGTTCTCGCGCAGCCCCAGGCGTGCCAGCAGCTCCAGCCGCAGCCGCGTCTTGCCGACACCGGCGTCGGCCAGCACCGTCGCCACGCGCACGCATCGGCTCTCGCGCGCGGCAGCGTAGGCGGCAGCCAGCGCAGCCAGTTCGGTGTCGCGGCCGACCATCGGCGTCATCAGGCCGGCGATGCCGCGCTGCACGCCGAAGTGCGCATCGGCCGCCTCGCCTTCGACGAGGAAGGTCTCCAGCGGCTCGTCCAGCCCCTTGAGTGCGAGCGGCGGCTGAGCCTGGACGCGGAACAGGCCGCGCACCTGCGCGTGGGTGTCGCGGCTGATGCGCAGACGGCCCACCGGTGCACTCTGCTCCAGCCGCGCCGCCAGATGCACCGCGGCGCCGAGCGCCGTGCGATCGGCTTCGGCGCCGCCGCCGAGCACCACGGCGCCGGTGTGGATGCCGGCGCGCACTGCGAACTCGACCGCCGGATGGCGCTCGCGCAGGGCGCGCGCGTGCGCGGCGGCAGCCTCGAGGATCGCCAGCCCGGCGCGCACCGCGTGCTCGGCTTCGTTCTCGCGCAGGCCGTGCGTGCCAAAGACGGCCTTCAAGCCGTCGCCGGTGAAGCGCAGCACCTCGCCGCCATGCGAACGCACCAGAGCGGCAAAGCGCGTCAGCGCGGCGTCCAACGCGGCCGGCGCCTCATGCACCGGTAGCGCACGGAGCAGCTTCGTTGACTCGACGACGTCGACGAAAAGCACGCTGACCTGGCGCAGCCGCTGCGGCTCGTGCCCGGAGGCGTCCTTCTCCGCATCGGCACGCAGCGCGGCAATTGCGCGCTCGACCGCCGCGTCGCCCAGCGTCGCCCGCTGCGCCTGCAGGGCGGCGATCACCGCAGCGTGAGTTTCCGTACCCATCGTTGGGCTGCGATCCTAGCCCGGATATTTCACGAGGTCGCCCCCGAATGCGGGGTGTCGCCAGCTTTGGCGAGGACTGACCGCGTCCGAGGCGCGCAGCCACTTTGGATCGCCGGGATGACGCGGGTTTGCGCGGCACCCGGTCGGCCGCTTTGCGCTCAAACGTCCGCCGACCTGTGATTGACTGCGTTCCGCGGCGGCTTCGTCAGACGATCACCGGCTCCGGCTCCAGCCAGACGCCGAACTTCTCGCGCACCTTCTCCTGCACCTCGCGCGCGAGCGCGAGGATCTCGGCGCCGGTCGCGCCGCCGCGGTTGACCAGCACGAGCGCCTGCTTCTCGTAGACGCCGGCGCGGCCGCGCGTGGCGCCCTTCAGCCCGGCCGCTTCGATCAGCCAGCCGGCGGCGAGCTTGAAGCGGCCGCCCGGCATCGGGTAGCTGACGAGCGAGGGATGGTGCGCGAGCAGATGGTGATGCTGGTCGCGCGAGACGATCGGGTTCTTGAAGAAACTGCCGGCATTGCCGATCGACACCGGGTCCGGCAGCTTGCGGCGCCGGATCGTGCACACCGCGTCGAAGATGTCGCGTGCGGTCGGCGACGCAATGCCGCGCGCTTTAAGTTCGTTGGCGAGTTCGGCGTAGCCGGTAACGGGCATCCACCGCTTCGGCAACGCGAGCGTCACCGACAGGATCACGCGGCGACCGGAAAGCGCGGTCTTGAACGCGCTGTCGCGATAGCCGAAGTTGCAGTCGTCCGAGGACATCGTCACCACGTCGCGCGCATCGATGTCCCACGCCGAGAGCGCATGAAAACGCTCGGCCAGTTCGAGGCCATAGGCGCCGATGTTCTGGATCGGCGCCGCGCCCGCCTGCCCGGGGATCAACGCGAGGTTTTCGAGGCCGGGTCGGCCCGCTTCGAGCAACCGCTGCACGGTCGCATGCCAGTTCTCGCCGGCGCCGACTTCGACGAACCACGCTCGCTCGTCCTCGCCGACCTCGCGCAAGCCAGGCACATCCACCTTAACGACGACGCCGTCGACATCGCGCGTGAACAGGATGTTGCTGCCGCCGCCGAGGATCAGCCGCGGGACCCCGCGCAGCCGCGGATCGTCCTCGAGCAGCGCGAGGTCGGCGGCGCTGCGCACGTGGGCGAAGTAGCGCGCCCGCGCGTCGACCCCGAAGGTATTGAGCGCGCGGAGCGCAACGTTCTCTTCGAGCTCGATGGGCACGCGCCGATTATAGGAAGCGCCTCTCGGCGCCCTTCGGCGCGGTCGCGTCATCGCCGGCGAAGCGCGTCAACGGCCGATCGTCGGGCGACAGGCGCCAAAGCGACGAATTGCCTGGCTTGTTCGTTGCTATTCAAAAAGCCTACCGTTAACATGGGATGTGGACGACGAGAAAAAAGAGCCATGAAGCCGCGCCTTCGTTCGTACGACCCGTTCGCGCGCCTGCCGACGCTTTCACCGCCGGCGCGGACGGCTACGCCAACCGCACCCGGCCGCCGTTCAAGCGATGCTCGCGACCGATCGGTGCTCGAAACGCGTTATCCCGGCATCGCGCACGCGATCACGCTGCTCTGGGGCCACCCGGAGATGAACGAGTACTTCCGCAAACTCTGGCTCGCGGACGGCAACCAGACGCCGATCGAGCCGGACGCGATGTCGGAGCTGATGCTGCTCGCGCAGGTGCATCTGCACATCGTTCCGGACAAGCCGCAGCGCACGCTCGCGTCGATCTACGGGACGGCTTACAACACGCCGGCCAAGCGCGACGTTTGGGAGGATGTGAGCTGGCGCCGCTGAGACCTCAGCGACGCGGCGCAGTCGCGAGGCCCTTGCGCCAACGGTCGTAGAGGCGCGCCGCCAGCGCATTCATTCGCGTCGTTCGCGCCTGAACGTCGCGCAGCATTTCGGCGGCGTCCTGCACCGCCGGCCCGCCGTTGGTCCGCCGCTCCTGTTCGACTTCGGCGATCCACGTCTCGTCGGCAAGCCATGAGCGCACGAGCGCGGGCGTCATCTCGCAATGAAACTGCATGCCGAGGTGGGCATAGCCGCCGCGGTCGATCGCATAGGCCTGATGTTCGCAGTACGCGCTCGAAAGAAAGTTTCGCGCGCCGGGTGGCAGCGCGAACGCGTCGCCGTGCCACTGGAAGAACTCGACCCCTTCGACCGACTCGACGCCGAGCCACTCCGCAGCCAGGCGGGCGTCGGTGACGCGAAGCGCGCCCCAGCCGATCTCCTTGACCGGACTGCGCGTCACCCGCGCGCCGAGCGCCTTCGCGAGGAGCTGTCCGCCCAGGCAGTGCCCGATCACCGGCACACCGGCCGCGTCGGCCGCGCGAATCAGCGCGCAGGCAGGCTCGATCCAGGGAAGCGGATCGTTGACGCTCATCGGGCCGCCCATGAAGCACAGCCCGGCGAACTCGCGCGGGTCGGCGGGAACCGGATCGCCGCGGTCGATGCGGATCAGCGCGTACGGCAGCGCGCGCTCGCGCAGCCAGGTTTCGAAGTAACCCGGACCGACATCGCGATCGTGCTGGAAGATCGCGACCGGCCGCGCGCCGCCGTTCATCGCTGCAGTCACGCGGCTGGACGAACCCGGCGCGTCTCGCGCAACAGCTCGCCGAAGCGCGCGCGGATCGACGCCTCGATACCCGCGGCGTCGAGCCCGACGGATGCGAGCAGCCTCGCCGGATCACCGTGATCGACGAAGCGATCCGGCAGCCCCAGATGCAACATCGGGCGCTCGACGCCCAGCTCGTCGAGCACTTCGCGGCAGGCGCTGCCGGCGCCCCCGAGAACCACGTTTTCCTCGATCGTGACGAGCGCGTCATGCGAACGCGCCAGCTTCTCGATCAGTTCGCGGTCGATCGGCTTGACGAAGCGCATGTCCGCGACCGTCGCGTCGATCGCTTCGGCCGCTGCCAGCGCGGGCTGGACCATCGAGCCGAACGCGAGGATCGCGATCTGGGCGCCGGGACGCGCGCCCGACTCGCGGCGAATGACGCCCTGCCCGATCGGCAGCGTCTCCAGGGTGCGCTCGATCGCGGTGCCCGGCCCGGTACCGCGCGGATAGCGCACGGCGGCCGGTCCGTCGTGGCGAAACGCGGTCGTCAGCATCCTGCGGCATTCGCTCTCGTCGCTCGGCGCCATCACGACCAGGTTCGGAATGCAGCGCAGATACGAAAGGTCGAACGCGCCGTGATGCGTGGCGCCGTCGGCGCCGACCAGCCCGCCGCGATCGAGTGCGAAGACGACCGGAAGGTTCTGGATCGCCACGTCGTGGATCAACTGGTCGTACGCGCGCTGCAGAAAGGTCGAATAGATCGCGACCACCGGCTTCATGCCCTCGCACGCCAACCCCGCGGCGAAGGTCACCGCGTGCTGCTCGGCGATTCCGACATCGAAGTAGCGGTTCGGGAACTCCTGCTCGAAGCGGACCAGCCCGGAGCCCTCCCGCATCGCCGGCGTGATGCCGACGAGGCGAGGATCGGCGGCGGCCATGTCGCACAGCCAGTCGCCGAAGACCTGTGTGTACGTCGGTTTGCCGGGCGCGGACTTCTTGATGCCCTCCCTGGGATCGAACTTGCCGGGGCCGTGATAGAGCACGGGGTCGGCTTCGGCGAGCTTGTAGCCCTGCCCCTTCTTCGTCACGACGTGCAGGAACTGCGGGCCATCGAGCGCGCGCAGGTTCGCGAGCGTCGGGATCAGCGAGTCGAGATCGTGCCCGTCGATCGGCCCGATGTAGTTGAAGCCGAACTCCTCGAACAGCGTTCCGGGAACGACCATGCCCTTGGCGTGCTCCTCGATCTTGCGGGCGAGTTCGAACAGCGGCGGCACGGGCTTGAGCATCTGCTTGCCGACGTTCTTGGCCGCCGCGTAGAACTTGCCGCTCATCAGCCGCGCCAGATATCGATTCAGCGCGCCGACCGGCGGCGAGATCGACATGTCGTTGTCGTTCAGGATCACCAGCAGCCGGATGTTCTCGACCACGCCGGCGTTGTTCAGCGCCTCGAACGCCTGGCCCGCGGTCATCGCGCCGTCGCCGATCACGGCGATCGCGTGCCGCTTCTCGCCGAGGTTGCGCGCCGCGACCGCCATGCCGAGCGCAGCCGAGATCGACGTCGACGAATGCGCGGTGCCGAATGTGTCGTACTCGGATTCGCTCCGGCGCGGGAACCCCGAGATGCCGCCGAACTGGCGCAGCGTCTTCATCGCGTCGCGCCGGCCGGTCAGGATCTTGTGCGGGTAGGTCTGGTGGCCGACGTCCCAGACGATTCGGTCGTTCGGCGTATCGAAGACGTAGTGCAGCGCGATCGCGAGCTCGACCGTCCCCAGATTCGACGACAGGTGCCCTCCGGTCTGCGACACCGATTCGAGCACGAACGCACGCAGCTCGTCGGCGAGCTGCTTCAGTTGCGCGCGATCGAGCCGCCGCAGGTCGGCGGGCGATTCGATCGTCGGCAGGAGCGCTTCCATCGCTGGACCCCGCACGGCGCTCAATGCGAGCGCAGCACGATGAAGTCGGCCAATTGTCGCAGACGCAGCGCCCGCTCACCCAGAACCGAGATCGCGGCAAGGGCTTCGCCGCGCAGACGCTCGGCGCGCGACTTCGCCTCGGCGAGCCCGAGCACCGACACGTAGGTCGGCTTGGCCTGCCGCGCGTCCTTGCCCGCCGTCTTGCCGAGCACCTCGGAAGAGCCCTCGACGTCGAGCACGTCGTCGACGATCTGGAACGCGAGCCCGATCGCCCGTCCGTACGCGTCGACCGCGGCGAGCGTCGGCTCGTCGCAGCGGCCGGCGAGCGCGCCCATGCGGACCGAAGCGCGCAGCAGCGCGCCGGTCTTCATCCGGTGCATCCGTTCGAGCGCTTCGGCGCTCATCGTCTGCCCGACCGCGGCCAGGTCGATCGCCTGCCCGCCGCACATGCCCTCGGTGCCAGCCGCGTGCGCCAGCTCGCGCATCAGCAGTGCGCGCTCGTCGGCGGGCAGCGGCGCGTCGGCGAGCACCTTGAATGCCTCCGCCTGCAGCGCGTCGCCGGCGAGCATCGCGGTCGCTTCGTCGAAGGCGATATGCACGGTCGGCTTGCCGCGGCGGAGCACGTCGTCGTCCATGCACGGCAGATCGTCGTGGATCAGGGAATACGCGTGCACGTACTCGACGGCGAGCGCCGCGCAGTCGAGTGCGGCCGCGTCGGCGTCGCTCACGTCTCCCGCGGCGTAGACGAGCAGCGGCCGCACGCGCTTGCCGCCGTCGAGCACCGCGTAACGCATCGCCTCGTGCAGCCGCGCCGGAACGCGGCTCGGCGCAGGCAGTTGCAGATCGGCGGCGCGTTCGAAGCGCGCGAGCATCGACTGCACCCACGCTTCGAAGGAAAGCGGCTCGGCGGCGTGCCGCACCGCCGTGGCTGCGCTCACTGGCCCCCGCCCCTCAGTTCGGACGGCTCGAGCGGCTTGAGCAGTTCTCCATCGAGCTTCTTGATCTCCTGCTCGGCCGCGGCGAGCTTGCCCTGGCAGTAGCGCGCCAGCTCGGCGCCGCGCCGATACGCGGCGATCGATTCGTCGAGGCTCAGATCGCCCGATTCCATCCGGCGCACGAGCGTGTCGAGTTCGTCGAGCGCCTGCTCGAAGGTCAGTTCCGTGACCGGTTTGGGGGAGGACGCGCGCGCCATCGGCGGGAGTTCGCGGAGCGAGAAACGGCACGATTGTAGAGCAGCGTCGCGCGGCCACCGGAGGCGATCCATTAGACTGCCGCCGCCTATGCAGTCGCTCTGGATGGTGTTCGCATCGGCCCTGTTCTCGGTGATGGGGGCGTGCGTCAAGCTGGCTTCCCAGCACTACAGCGTCGCCGAGATCGTCTTTTACCGTTCAGCGATCGGCGCGGTGATCCTGTTTGCTTTCGTCCGCGCCCGCGGTGGCTCGCTGCGCACGCCGGTGCCGTGGATGCATGTGAGCCGCGGCGCGGTCGGCACGCTGGCGCTGGCGCTGTGGTTCTTCGCGACCACGGTGCTGCCGCTCGGAACGGCGATGACGCTGAACTTCTCGTCGCCGTTGTTCCTCGCAGCGTTCACCGTGGTGGCGTCGCTGGTGGCGGGCCGGCACGTACGCTGGCCGCTCGCGGTCGCGGTGGCCGCGGGCTTCGTCGGCGTCGTCCTCGTGCTGCAGCCCAGTTTCCGCACCGACCAGACGGTCGCCGGCATCGCGGGCCTCGTCTCCGGCGTGCTGTCGGCGGCCGCCTATTGGCACGTCAGGGAACTCGGGCGTCTCGGCGAGCCCGAATGGCGTACGGTGTTCTATTTCTCGCTGTCGGGTGTCGCGCTGGGGCTCGCCGGCTCGGTCGTCACGGGCTTCTCGTCGCATTCGTGGCGCGGCGCCGCGCTGCTTGCCGCCGTCGGCATCACCGCGACCGCCGCGCAGCTCGCGATGACACGCGCGTACGGCAGGGGGCGAACGCTGCTCACCGCGAACCTGCAGTTCTCCGCGGTCGTGTTCGCGGCGCTGCTCGGAGAAATCGTGTTCGCCGACCGGATTCCGACGGTCGGCTACATTGGCATCGCCGTGATCGTCGCCAGCGGTGTGCTGGCAACAATCGTCTCGGCGCGACCGGCGCCGCGCGTACCCCTCGCCGAACCGAGCACTGAAAAATGAGCGCGACGCTCGTCACCGTCGAAGAGCTTCAACCGCACCGGTCCGACCGCGACTGGTGCATCGTCGACTGCCGGCACGACCTGATGGACTTCGCGGCGGGACGGCGCGCGTACCAGGCAGGGCACATCCCGGGCGCGATCTTCGCGAACCTCGAAGACGATCTGTCCGGCGAAAAAACCGGCGGCAATGGCCGTCACCCGCTGCCGAAGCGCGAAGATCTGGTCGAGGTATTTCGCCGTTGGGGAATCGGCAACGACACCCAGATCGTCGCGTACGACGCGCACGGCGGGCAGTTTGCGGTGCGGCTGTGGTGGCTCGCGCGCTGGCTCGGCCACGCACGAGTCGCCGTGCTCGACGGCGGATGGCAGGCGTGGCTTGCGGCGACCGACGAATCGAGCACGACGCCGCCGGAACGCACGCGCGGCACGTTCGAGGCGCGCGCGCCGCTGGTCGCGGTGGCCACTGCCGACGACGTGCTCGCAGCGCGCAGCGATCCGGCGACGCTGCTCGTCGACGCGCGCGCGCCCGAGCGGTTCGAAGGGCGCGTCGAGCCGATCGACCCGGTGGCCGGACACATTCCGGGCGCAGTCAACCGCTTCTGGCAGGCGAACCTCGCCGATCCGGCCAGCGGCCGACTCAAACCGCCGCAGCAGTTGCGCGCCGAGTTCGAGCGGCTGCTCGCCGGCAGGGCCCCTGGGCAGATGATCGTCTACTGCGGCTCGGGCGTGACGAGCTGCCACCATCTGCTTGCGCTCGAGCACGCGGGGCTGCCCGGCGCGCGCCTGTACGCGGGTTCGTGGAGCGAATGGATCGCGGACCCGTCCAGGCCGGTGGCCACGGGTCGCTAGCCTGACCGCGGTCAGGCGCCGCGGGTTCAGCCCGCGTGCAGCGCACCGGTGACGATGGCCGCGACCGCCACGCCGACCAGCACGAGTGCCACTTCGGGAAGCGAGCGCGCCAGCGACTGGCGGCGCATCATTTCGGGCAGCAAGTCCGACAGCGCGATGTACATGAAGCTCGCCGCGGCGATCGCCAGCGCGAACGGCAGCAGCGACTGAGCCGCGTCGAGCACGAAGTAGCCGACCACGCCGCCGACCACCGCCGAAGCGCCGGACAGAAGCTGAAAGACGAACGCGCGCCGCTTGGTGAAGCCGGCGTTCAGCAGGATCATGAAGTCGCCGACCTCGTGCGGGATCTCGTGCGCGAGCACCGCGAGCGTGGCGAGCACCCCGGCCGCGGGGTCGAGCAGGAACGCGGCGGCGATCACGACGCCGTCCGCGAAGTTGTGGAACGCGTCGCCGACGAGGATCGGCAGCCCACCGCGGCGCGCCTCGTGCGCGTCATAACCGTGGACGTGATCGTGCGCGTCGCCTTCGTGATGGTGCGTGTGATGGATCAGCGCCATCTTCTCGAGGAGAAAGAAGCCGAGCACGGCCACGAGCAGCGCCCACCCGAGCGCCGCGGGGTCGGCGCCGCTGTGGAAAGACTCGGGCAGCAGATGCGTCGTCGCCACCGTCAGCAGCAGCCCGGCGGATACGCACACGAGCTTGTCGACCAGCGACGACAGCAGCCGGAAGCTCAGCGCCGCGGCCAGCGCGATCGAAAAGACGGTCGACAGGACGTTGGCAATGACGATGTAGGCGAGCGTGTGCATGGTTTGAGACCGCCGCGGCCCGCGCGGCAAAACAAAGGGGGCGCGGCGAATGCCGCACCCCCGATGCAGCTGCGAAAAGTGTAGCGAGGCCGTCGAGCCCCGCGCCGTTCAAGCCAAACCGTGCTGCTTGAACCAGGCGAGCAGCCGCTTCCAGCCGTCCTCGGCCGCTTGCTTGCGGTAGCTCGGCCGATAGTCCGCGTGGAACGCATGCGGCGTGTCCGGATAGATGACGAACTCGCACTTGGTGTTGCCGGCAGCCTTCAGCGCGTCGCGCATCTTCTCGACGGTGTCGTTCGGGATGCCGCTGTCGGCGCCGCCGTACAGGCCGAGGATCGGCGCCTTGATCTGCGCGACGACATCGAGCGGCGTCTTGTCGCCGGCGTGATACGCGCGTGCGACCGGCCCGTACCAGGCCACGCCGGCCGTGAGCTGCGGGTTGTGCGCGGCGTACATCCAGACGATCCGCCCGCCCCAGCAAAAACCGGTGATGCCGAGCTTGCCGGCCGCACCGCCGTTTTTGGCCGCCCACGCCGCGGCCGCATCCAGGTCGCCCATCACCTGCGCGTCCGACACCTTGGAGACGATCTCGCTCACCAGTTTGGGGATATCCGTGTACTTCGACGGATCGCCCTGGCGCGCGTACAGCTCGGGGGCGACCGCGAGATAGCCCTGCTTCGCGAGACGGCGGCACACGTCCTTGATGTGCTCGTGGACGCCGAAGATCTCCTGCACGACGAGCACCGTCGCGAGCCCGGTCTTGCCGGCAGGCATCGCGCGGTACGCGGGCATGTCGCCGTCCTTGGTCGGGATCTTCACTTCACCTGCGGTCAGGCCTTGCGTGTCGGTGGTAATCATGGTCTGGGCAACAACGGGGGTGACGGCGGCGGCGAATCCGGCTGCGAGCGAAGTCTTGACGAACCCGCGCCGGGTCAGTTCGAGCGCGGGGTTCAGGCTGTCGAGTTCTTCGCGAGCATCGCGCACGGGCGTCTTTGCGTCGTCCATGAAGCCTCCTGGCAGTCAGCGGGTGTTATTGGGAAGGGGCGCGGCAGTATGCCAGCACGCGAACACCGCGCCGAACCCCGGGAATCCCGAGATCCCATGAACGAGGGGCGCGCACGAACGAAGACGCGGAGCCGGTGCGTCGATCGCTCGACGCTGCGGCTCCGCGTGTTCGGGTTTTCCCGGTGCGGCTACTTCAGCGCCTGCAGCTTGTCGTAGGTCGCCTTGTCCCAGGTCGCGTCCGGCCCGTTGTGCAGCTTGACCACCGCCGCGCGGAACGGCGCGCGGTCGACGCGAATGACGGTCTTGCCGCGTTTCTCGAACTCGGCGCCGAGCTTCTTCTCGATCTCGATGATCTCGCTCGTCGCGCGCGCCGCGGCCTCCTTCAGCACGGCCTCGAAGATCTTCTTGTCGCCGTCGGCGAGCTTGTTCCACGTCGGGCCGCCGACGATCGTGATCAGCGCGTCGGTGATGTGGCCGGTGAGCACGATGTACTTCTGCACTTCGTAGAACTTCTTCGCTTCGATCGTCGGCAGCGGATTCTCCTGCGCATCGACCGTGCCGTTTTGCAGCGCCAGGTACACCTCGGCGAAGGCGATCGGCGTCGGATTGGCACCGACCGCGCGCGGGAACATCGTGTACAGCGGCGCGTCGGGAACGCGGATCTTCAGGCCCTTCATGTCCTCGGGCTTGTTGATCGGCTTGTTCGACGTCACGTGCCGCTCGCCGTAGTAGGTGATCGCGACGACCTTGTGCCCGCTCTTCTTCTGATAGCCGTCGGCCAGTTCGGCGAACAGCGGGCTCGTCGAAAAGGCCTTCCAATGGTTGAAGTCGCGGAACATGTACGGCGCGCCGCCGATGGCTATCGGCCCGTACGTACGTCCGGCGAAAAGCTGCCCCGTGTAGATGATGTCGACCGTGCCGAGCGTGAGCCCCTGGTTGATGTCGGTCTCCTTGCCGAGCGTCGACGCGGGGAACACCTCGATCTGGTAGCGGTTGTTCGTGCGCTTGGCGATTTCGCCCGCGGCCCATAGCGCGGCCGTGTGATACGGCTCGGACACTTCGTAGACGTGCGCGAACTTGAGCTTCGTCTGCGCCTGCGCGATGCCGGCGGCAAGCGCCAGCGCGGCGAACGTCGTCAACAGCTTGGCTTTCATCGGATGTCTCCTCCTGTGTGGCCTGCAAAAAGTCCTTCCGACCGCTCCCCGCCGACGGCGGGAAGCCGAATCACATCACTGCGCCCACCTGCCACGGCACGAACTCCTGCTGGCCGTAGCCGTGCACCTCGCTCTTGCTCCTGCGGCCCGACGCCGTCTCGAGGATCAGGTCGAAGATCCGCGCGCCCACCTCCTCGATCGTCGCCCGCCCGTCGGCGATTTCACCGCAGTTGATGTCGATGTCGTCCTCCTGCCGGCGCCACAGATCGCTGTTGGTCGCGAGTTTCAGAGACGGCGCCGGCGCGCAGCCGTAGGCCGAGCCGCGGCCGGTCGTGAACACGATCATGTTCGCGCCGCCCGCGACCTGGCCGGTGGCGGACACCGGGTCGTAGCCGGGCGTGTCCATGTAGACGAATCCCTTCGCGGTCACGGGCTGCGCGTACTCGTACACCTCGACGAGGTTGGTCGTCCCGCCCTTGGCCACCGCGCCGAGCGACTTCTCCAGGATCGTGGTCAGTCCGCCGGCCTTGTTGCCGGGCGACGGGTTGTTGTTCATCTCGCCGCGGTTGCGCGCACAGTAGTCCTCCCACCACTTGATCCGCGCGATGAGCTTCTCGCCGACCTCGCGCGTGACCGCGCGCCGCGTCAGAAGATGCTCGGCGCCGTAGATCTCGGGGGTCTCCGAGAGGATCGCGGTGCCGCCATGCGCGACCAGCCGGTCGACCGCATTGCCGAGCGCGGGGTTCGCGGTGATGCCGGAGTAACCGTCCGAACCGCCGCATTGCAGACCGAGCGTCAGATGGCTCGCGGCAACGGGCTGCCGGCGAACGCGATTCACGGCCGGAAGCATCTCGCGCACGAGCGCGACGCCGCGCGCGATGGCGCTCGCGGTGCCGCCGACGTCCTGCAGGTTGTACGTGCGCAGCGTCTCGCCTTCGCGCAGGTTCTCCGCGCCGAGCAGCGCGCTGACCTGGTTGGCTTCGCAGCCGAGCCCGACGACGAGGACCGCGCCGAAATTGGCATGCCGCGCGTAGCCGCCGAGCGTACGGCGCAGGATCGTCATCGCCTCGTCCATGTCCATGCCGCAGCCCGTGCCGTGCGTGAGCGCGACCACGCCGTCGACGTTCGGAAAATCCGCGAGCGCCTGAGGAAACACGTCGCGACGGAAGCGGTCCGCGATCGCGCGCGCGACGGTGGCCGAGCAATTGACCGTCGAAAGAATGCCGATGTAGTTGCGCGTGGCCACCCGACCGTCGGCGCGCACGATGCCTTCGAACGTCGCGGGCCGCTCGACGTACCGCGTCGGCTTGACGTCGGCGCAGAACGCATAGTCGCGTTCGAAGGCGCCGTGCTGCTCGCCGATGCCGAGGTTGTGCAGGTGGACATGCTCGCCGGCGCGGATGTCGCGCGTGGCGAAACCGATGATCTGGTTGTAGCGCCTCACGGCGGCCCCAACGCGGATCGGCCGCGCCGCCACCTTGTGCCCCGCCGGCACCAGCCCGATCACGGTCACGCCTTCGTCCGGCAGCGGCGTTCCGGACACGAGCTGCCGGCGCGCGATCACGACGTCGTCGTTCGGATGAAGGCGAAGGACGGGCGAGATTCCAGGGTCGGCGACGACTGCGGACATGTTCACACCTCCGAACTCCCTCTCCCCAGGCATTACGAGAGGGAGAAATTCTTCACATCAACACCCTCGGCAGCCACAGGCTGATCGACGGCACGTAGGTCACGAGGATCAGGCTCGCCAGCAGCGGCAGCAGCCACGGCAGGATCGCCATCGTCGTTCGCTCGAACGACAGCTTCGACACGCGCGCGAGCACGAACAGCACGAGCCCCATCGGCGGGTGCAGCAGCCCGATCATCAGGTTCAGCACCATGATCAGCCCGAAGTGCACCGGGTCGATCCCGAGCTGATGCACGATCGGCAGCAGCACCGGCACCAGGATCGTGATCGCGGCCGTGGGTTCGAGGAAGCAGCCGACGAACAGCATCAGCAGGTTCGCGAGCAGCAGGAACATCCACGGATCGCTGGTGAACGCCAGCACCCATGCGGCGATCGACTCGGTCGTCCGCGTGACCGTCAGCATCCAGCCGAAGATCGACGCCGCGGCGACGATCAGCAGCACGGTCGCCGTCGTCTCGATCGTGTCCATCGACACCTTGACGAGCGTGCGCGGGCTCATCGTGCGGTACCACACCAGCCCGAGGAACAGCGCCCACACGCACGCGGCGATCGCGCCTTCGGTCGCGGTGAAAACGCCCGAGGTCATCCCGCCGATCAGCAGCACCGGCGTGAGGATCGGCAGCACCGCGTTGAAGCGGAACTTCCAGTCGGCCACCAGCAGCAGCCCCAGCGCGACCGCGACCGCGGCCGTGGGCATCGCGCCGGCCTGGGTGGCGGCCCAGATCGCCACCGGAAACGCCGCGACGATCGCGAGTTCAAGCACCGCCTTGCCGAGCTTCGTCCATTGGAACTGAGTGTCGCTGCCGAACCCGCGCTTGTGCGCGTAGTACGCGACGGTGGCCATCATCAGCAACGCCATCACGAGCCCGGGAAGCAGGCCCGCCAGAAACAGCGCGCCGACCGACACGTTGGCGAACATCGCGTAGATCACGAACGGCAGCGACGGCGGGATGATCGGGCCGAGCGTGGCCGACGCGGCGGTCACGCCGACCGCGAATTCGGTCGAGTAGCCGTGATCGCGCATCGCCTTGATCTCGATCGTTCCGAGCCCCGCCGCGTCGGCGATCGCCGTGCCGGACATGCCGGCGAACACCATCGAGCCGACGACGTTGACATGGCCGAGTCCGCCCTTGAGCCAGCCGACGAGTGCGAGCGCGAAGTTGTAGATCCGGTTGGTGATGCCGGCCGAGTTCATCAGGTTGCCGGCCAGCACGAAGAACGGCACCGCCAGCAGCGGAAACGAATCGATGCCGTTGACCATCCGGTGGATCACGACGAAGTCGGGCACGTTGCCCGAGACCAGCACGTAGATCAGCGACGAACCCGCCATCGCGATCGCGACCGGAACGCCCGCACCCATCAGCGCGAGAAAGGTGAGCTTGAACCCGGCCGGTGTCATCGTTGCGTCCGTCCTTCGCGCGCCGTCATGCGGTCGCCTCGGGGGTCTCGTGCAGCTCGGGGCGTTCGAGCACCGACGCGCCGCGCCTCCAGTTGGCGAGCGCGACCTGCACCGCGCGCCAGGTCATCAGTGCGAAGCCGAACAGTACGACGGCATAGACCACTCCGATCGGCCAGTCGACGATCGACATCGGCTGCCCGCCGATGCGCATCATCAGCGCCGCGGTCAGATACACCGCGTACGCGAAGAAGGCGATCCGGACGAGGTCGACGAGCGTGGCCAGCACGCGCGTCAGCGGTTTCGGCAGCACGCGGTAGAAGAAGTCGACCTGCACGTGGTTGTTCTTGCGCACCGCGATCGCCGCACCGACGAACACCGTGCAGATCAGCAGATAGCGCGCGATCTCCTCGGTCCACGACGCCGAATCGTTCAGCGCGTAGCGCGTGAAGAATTGCAGGAACACGACGACGGCGAGCAGCCAGAACAACGCGAGCGCGATCCAGTCCTCGAAGCGGTAGATCCGCAGATCGACCGGCTGGTCGTGAACGTCGAACGTGCCGTCGGCCGCCAGCACGTGCTCGTCGGTCGCGCCCGTCTTCTGACTCACCTCATCCCTCCTCCGTGCGGCGGCCCGCAAATCCGGCCTTCAGTTTCGATTGAAACTCACCTTGAAGCGCTTCGCGGCCATGTCGAGGTGCCTGCGCATCGCCGCGCGCGCCGCGGCCGGGTCGCCCGACTCGATCGCCGCGAGGATCGCCTCGTGTTCCGCGATCGCCGACCGCCACAGCGCAGGCGTGTCGAAATGGCGCTCGAGCCTGAGGAACAGCGGGCCCGTGCGCTGCGCCCACAGCGTGCGCACCAGCATCGCCAGCGCGCTGTTGCCGCTCGCGTCGGCGACGCATTCGTGGAAGCGTTGATCGCCTTCGAGCGGAACGACGTTGCGCCGGCCGTCGGTGCGCATCGACGCGAGCGCCGCCTTCATCTGCCGCACCTGCGCGGCGCTCGCGTGCCGCGCCGCCTGCGCCGCGCACTCGGATTCGACGAGCCTGCGCGCCTCGATCAGTTCGAACGGCCCCGAGTCGGGCGGCAGCGCCACCTTGCCGACGCGGCCTCCGGAGCGGCGCGACTCCGCGCTCGTCACGTACACGCCCGATCCGATACGGACCTCGACGAAACCCTCGACCTCGAGCGCGATCAGCGCCTCGCGCACCGACGGACGGCTGACGCCGAGTTGCTTGGCCAGATCGCGTTCGGGCGGCAGCCGCGATCCCGGCTTGAATTCGCCGCGCCGGATCAGCGCCGCGATCTGATCGGCGATCTGGCGGTACAGACGGCGCGGTTCGAGGGCCTGGATCGGCATGCGGTTCGTTGGATCGACTTCGCTTCGACTGCGGGACTCTTCGGCCGGGTTCGCGCCGATTTCTGGACAAGTGTCGGACGCAACCCTTACACTGGCCGCGCCTCGCATTGGTAAAGTGGTCAGGCCAATTGGCGGGCAGCTTCACACACGCGGCCGTGCGGTGTCAAGGTCGCGTCACGACGAGAAGGCGAAAGGGGGAGCTTCATGGCAGGTCGACTCGCAGGCAAGACCGCACTCGTGACTGCGGCGGGACAGGGGATGGGGCGCGCCGGCGTGCTCGCGTTCGCGCGCGAAGGCGCGCGCGTGATCGCGACCGACGTCAAGCCCGACCTGCTGAAGTCGCTGCGCGACGCGGCGGCAACGATGCCGGTATCGACGCGCGTGCTCGACGTGCTCGACGACCGCGCGGTCCAGGCCTGCGTCGAAGAAGTCGGCGCGGTCGACATCCTGTTCAACTGCGCCGGCTACGTGCACCAGGGAACGATCCTCGACTGCCGCGTCGAGGACTGGGACTACAGCTTCGATCTGAACGTCCGCAGCATGTTCGTGATGACCAAGGCGATGCTGCCGAAGATGATCGCCGCAGGCGGCGGCGTGATCCTGAACATGGCCTCGGTGCTCGGCGCGCAGAAAGCGGCGCCGAACCGGCTCGCGTACGCGGCGAGCAAGGCCGCGGTCGCGGGATTCACCCGCGCGCTCGCGATCGACCACGTCAAGCAGGGGATCCGCGTCAACTGCGTCTGCCCCGGCACCGTCGACACGCCTTCGCTCGAAGAGCGGATCCAGGCCTTCGCCGATCCGGTGCAGGCGCGCAAGGACTTCATCGCGCGCCAGCCGATGGGACGGCTCGCCACCGCCGAGGAAATCGCCGAGACCTTCGTCTACCTCGTCTCCGACGAGTCGTCGTTCATGACCGGACAGGCGATCTTCGTCGACGGCGGGATGAGCCTCTAGCACCCCCTCTTTCCCGACCCTCTCGCCTTTCCCGGCGAGGGGGAATTCAACTGCGAGGAATTGCGAATGAAACTGCTCCGCTACGGCCCGAACGGCTACGAGAAGCCCGGACTGCTCGACGCCGACGGCAACATCCGCGACCTGTCGGGCATCGTCAGCGACATCGATTCGTCCGTGCTCGCGCCCAAGCGCCTTGCGCACCTGCGCAAGTTCGATCCGGCGAAGCTGCCGCTGGTCCGGGGCAAGCCGCGGCTCGGCGTGCCCTATGTCGGCATCGGCAAGTTCGTCGCGATCGGGCTGAACTACTCCGACCACGCGGCCGAAAGCAACATGCCGATCCCGAGCGAGCCGATCGTCTTCAACAAGTGGACGACCTGCATCACGGGGCCGAACGACGGCATCGTGATCCCGAAGAACTCGCACAAGACCGACTGGGAGGTCGAACTCGGCGTGGTCATCGGAACGAAAGCGCAATACGTCGAAGAGCGCGATGCGCTGAAGCATGTTGCCGGTTACTGCGTCGTCAACGACGTCTCCGAGCGCAACTTCCAGCTCGAGCGCGGCAGCCAGTGGGACCGCGGCAAGGGCTGCGACACCTTCGGCCCGATCGGCCCGTACCTGGTCACCTCCGACGAGATCGCCGATCCGCAGAACCTCGACATGTGGCTCGACGTCAACGGCGAGCGGATGCAGACCGGCAACACGCGGACGATGATCTTCGGCGTCGCGCATCTGGTCTCGTATCTGAGCCAGTTCATGACGCTGCTGCCCGGCGACATCATCACGACGGGCACGCCGCCCGGCGTCGGCATGGCGATGAAGCCGCCGCGCTTCCTGCGCCCCGGCGACGAGGTGCGTCTGGGCATCGCCGGGCTCGGCGAGCAGCGGCAGAAGGTGACTGCATACGCGGGATAGCGTGCGGAACGATCGCAACGGTCCGCCGTTCGGGCCCCCCTTTCGTAAAGGGGGGTGAGCGATGCGCACCGCCGAACACGTCGATCACGCATCGCTCGCGAACTGGGGCGCAGCCTGCCTGCGCGCGGTCGGCTGCAGCGACGACGACGCGCGCACGGTCGCCGACGCGCTGGTGCAGACGAGTCTGTGGGGGATCGACTCGCACGGCATCGCGCGGCTGCCGCACTACCTCGCGCGCATCCGCGCCGGATCGATCGAGCCGCGGCCCCGCTACACCGTCACCCGAACCGCACCGGGCACCGCGCAGTTCGACGGCGGCCACGGGCTCGGCATCGCCGCGGCGTTCGCCGCGATGGCGCTGGCGCAGACGCTCGCGCGCGAAGCGGGCATCGGCGCGGTCGGCTTGTGCGAGTCGACGCACTGCGGCGCGATCGGCCTGTACACGCGGCAGGCGGCGCGCGACGGTCTCGTCGGGATCGCGTTCACGCACGCCGATTCGATCGTCGCGCCCGCGCGCGGCACGCGCAAGTTTCTGGGCACCAATCCGATCTCGATCGCTTTCCCGCGCGCGGGCGGCGCGCCGCTGTGCCTGGACATGGCCACCAGCGCGATCCCGTGGAACCGCGTGATGAACGCGCGGCGCGAAGGCCATCGCCTGCCTCCGGATGTCGCGCTCGACGAGCACGGCCGTCCGACGCAGGACGCGCACGCGGCAACGGCGCTCGTTCCGCTCGGCGGCGTGTCGTACGGCCACAAGGGCTACGCCCTCGCGCTGATGATCGATCTGCTGTGCGGGCCGCTGAACGGGATGGCCTTCGCCGACCGGATCGCGCCGATGTTCGGCGATCTGACGCGGCGGCGCCGCTTGGGCGGCCTGATGATCGCGCTCGACCCTGCGCGGTTCGCCGGCGGCGCAATGCTCGCGCAGCGCGTCGCCGAGGTGGTCGACGCCATCCGCCGCCAGCCCGGCGACGTGCTCTACCCGGGCGAGCCCGAGGAACGCGCCGAAGCGCAGCGGCGCCGCGAAGGTATTCCGGTCGAACCCGGTTTGCGCGCCGAGTTCGACGATTGGACGCGACGCCTCGGCGTCGCGCCGCTGCGATGAAGCCCGCGCTGCTGCTGGTCGCGCCGATTCACGCGCCGACGCAGGCGCGGCTCGAGAGCGACTACCGCGTGATGCGGTGGTACGACGCGCCGGACCGCGCCGCGCTGATCGAGCGGGCGGCGACCGAGGCGCGGGTGGCGGTCACGAGCGGCGGCGCCGGGATGAAGGCCGAGCTGATCGATGCGCTGCCGCGGCTCGAGCTGATCGCCTGCTTCGGGGTCGGTGTGGACGCGATCGACCTCGCCGCCGCGCGCGCACGCGGTATCCGCGTGACCAACACGCCCGACGTGCTGACCGACGACGTCGCCGACCTCGCGCTCGGACTGATCCTCGCGACCGTCCGGCGCATCGTCGCCGCCGACCGCTATGTGCGCGAAGGACGCTGGCTGAAGGGTCCGATGCCGCTGACCGGCCGCATGAAAGGCACCCGGCTCGGCATCGTCGGCATGGGCCGCATCGGGCAGGCGATCGCACACCGCGCGGCGGCCTTCGGCATGGATATCGCCTACTTCGGCCCGCATCCGAAGCCCGTGCCGTGGCGCTACGAACCCGATCTGGTGGCGCTCGCGCGCGAGTCCGGCGTGCTGGCGGTCGCGTGCCCCGGCGGCGAATCGACCCGCGGGCTGATCGACCGCACCGTGCTCGACGCGCTCGGTCCGGCCGGCATCCTTGTCAACATCGCGCGCGGCTCGGTCGTCGACGAGGACGCGCTCGTGGCCGCGCTCACGAGCGGGCGTCTGGGCGGCGCCGGACTCGACGTGTTCGCCGACGAGCCGCGCGTGCCGGCCGCGCTGCTCGCGCTCGATAACGTCGTGCTGCAGCCGCATCAGGGCAGCGCCACGCACGCCACGCGAGGCGCGATGGGACAGCTCGTCCTCGACAACGTCGAGGCCTTTTTCGCCGGACGGCCGCTGCCGACGCCGGTGACCTGAACACAAAGAGGAGGTGCGATGTTCGACGATCTGAAAGGCAAGGTCGTGCTGATCACGGGTGCCAGCACCGGCATCGGCGCGGCCGCGGCGCGCGCATTCGGCGGCGCCGGCGCACGGGTCGCAGTGCACTATCACGCGAGCGAAGCGCAGGCGCGCCAGGTCGCCGCCGACATCGCCGCCGCGGGCGGCGAAGCGGCGCTGTTTCGCGCCAACGCCATGAAGCGCGACGAACTGGTCGGGTTGGTCGACCAGGTGCTTCGGCACTTCGGCCGCATCGACGTGCTGATCAACAACGCCGGCAACGTGTTCGGGCGCAAGCCCTTCGTCGACTGCGACGAGACCTTCGTCGACGAGATCCTGCAACTGAACGTGCGCTCGGTCGTCACGCTGTGCCGCGCGATCGTCCCGGTGTTCCGCAAGCAAAGGAGCGGCAACATCATCAACGTCACGTCGATCGCTGCACGCAACGGCGGCGGGCCGGGAGTGGCGCTATACGCGGCGACGAAGGGGTTCGTCAGCACGCTGACGCGCGGGCTCGCCAAGGAGTTGGTCGGCGACAACGTCCGGGTCAACGGCGTTGCGCCCGGCGTGATCATCACGCCGCTGCACGACCGGCACACACCGCAGGCTACGCTCGACGCGCTGCGCGCGACGATCCCGATGGGCCGGCTGGGCACGCCCGAGGAGTGCGCCGGCGCGTTCCTGTATCTCGCGTCGGATGCGGCGAGCAGCTACGTGACCGGACAGATCATCGAGGTCAACGGCGGGCAGTTGATGCCGTAGCTGGCGCGATCGCGCTGCGGCGCTTCGAACTCGGAGGGCACCGGGTCCTCATTGAGTTTCTCCGTGCCCTCCGTGTCTCGGTGGTGAGACCTTCGGCCTTCGAAGGCTGCGACGGTCACCACAGAGACACAGAGGACACAGAGAAAAGAAGGGCTCGTCCCGGGCGCTCTCCGCGCCGAGATGGCGGCGCCGCTCGCGTTGCCGCCGAGGCGCCTGGCTGACCAGTGGCGAAACCTAGCCGCGCCCCACGAAAGGCATCTTGGTCGCCATCACGGTCATCGAGAAGACGTTCGCCTCGGGTGGCAGGCTCGCCATGTGCAGCACGGCGTCGGCGACGATCTGAACGTCGATGACCGGCTCGGGCGCGAGCCGGCCGTCGGCCTGAGGAACGCCCTGGGTCATTCGCGCGGCCATCGGCGTCAGCGCATTGCCGATGTCGATCTGGCCGACGGCGATGTCGTACTTGCGCCCGTCGAGCGAAGCGGCCTTCGTCAGCCCGAGGATCGCGTGCTTGCTCGCGGTATAAGGCGCCGAGTTGGGCCGCGGCGCGTGCGCCGAGATCGAACCGTTGTTGATGATGCGCCCGCCGCGCGGCGACTGATCCTTCATCACCCGGAACGCCTGCTGCACGCAGAAGAACGCGCCGGTCAGGTTCACGTCGATCACCTTCCGCCACTCGTCGACGGACAGATCCTCGAGCGGGATGCCCGGCGCATTCGCACCCGCGTTGTTGAACAGCAGGTCGACCCGGCCGAAACGCGCGACCGTCGCGTCGAACAGCGCACGCACCGAATCGGCGCGGGTCACGTCGGCCGGCACCGCCAATGCGCGCCCCGCGTGCTCGCCGGCGAGCCGGATCGTCTCGTCGAGCGCGTCGGCGCGACGGCCCGCGAGCGCGACCCGCCAGCCCGCGCGCAACAGCGTCAGCGCGACCGCGCGGCCGATGCCGCTGCCCGCGCCGGTGACGATCGCAACGCCGGCCGGCATCGCCGCGGCCTATTCCTTGACCGCGCCGGTCAGCCCGGACACGTAGTACTCGACGAAGAACGAATACAGGATCGCCACCGGCAGCGAGCCGAGCAGCGCGCCCGCCATCAGCGAACCCCAGTGATAGACGTCGCCCTCGACGAGTTCCGTCACCACGCCGACCGGCACCGTTTTCACCTCCGACGAAGAGATGAACGTCAGCGCGTAGATGAACTCGTTCCACGACAGCGTGAACGCGAAGATGCCCGCCGAGATCAGCCCGGGTACCGCGAGCGGCAGCACGATCTTCGTGAGGATCTGCCAGCGCGACGCGCCGTCGATCAGCGCGCATTCCTCCAGCTCGAACGGGATCGAGCGGAAATAGCCCATCAGCAGCCACGTGCAGAAAGGGATCAGAAAGGTCGGATACGTGAGGATCAGCGCGAACCGGGTGTCGAACAGCCCCAGTTCGAACACCACCTTCGCGAGCGGGATGAACAGGATCGAAGGCGGCACGAGGTAAGCGAGGAACACGCTGACGCCGACGTAGCGCGAGCCACGGAACCGAAGCCGCTCGATCGCGTAAGCGGCGAGCAGGCTGCACACGAGCGACAGGAAGGTCGAAACGACGGCGACCAGCATCGTGTTCCACAGCCAGTCCGGATAGGCCGTGTCGAACAGCAGCTTCCGGATGTGCGCGAGCGTCGGGCTCGACACCCAGAACGGATTGCCCTCGCGCGACAGCAGTTCCTCGTTCGGTTTGAACGTCGTGATGCCCATCCAGTAGAAGGGAAACAGCAGCACGAACAGGAACAGCGCGAGCGGCGCGTAGACGGTGACGACGCGCCGCGGCACCGACTCGAGGTAGCGCATGCCCTGCGTGTCGACGACCTGCTCCGTGCTCGCCTGTGCGCTCATGGACTCAGTCCTTTCCGCCCTGCTGCCATGCGCGCCGCTGCAGGCCGAAGTACGAGAAAAGGATCGCGGCGAGCAGGAACGGCACCATCGCGACCGCGAGCGCCGCGCCCTCGCCGAGCGCGCCCCCGGGGATCGCGCGCTGGAACGACAGCGTGGCCATCAGATGCGTGGCGTTCAGCGGACCGCCGCGCGTCAGCACGTAGATCAACTGGAAGTCGGTGAACGTGAACAGCACCGAGAAGGTCATCACGACCGCGATGATCGGCGTCAGCAGCGGCAGCGTCACGTAGCGGAACTGCTGCCAAGGGGTCGCGCCGTCGAGGCTCGCCGCTTCGTAGTACGAAGGCGAGATCGTCTGCAACCCGGCGAGCAGGCAGATCGCGATGAACGGCACGCCGCGCCAGATGTTGGCGGCGATCGTCGAAAAGCGTGCGTTCCACGGATCGCCTAGGAAATCGATGTAGCGGTCGATCAGCCCGAGCTTGGTCAGGGTCCAGCTGATCACCGAGAACTGCGCGTCGTAGATCCACCAGAACGCGATCGCGCTCAATGCCGTCGGCACGATGAACGGCAGCAGCACGACGGCGCGGATGAACGCCTTGAATGGCAGGTGCTTGTTCAGCAGCAGCGCCAGCCACAGGCCGAGCGCGAATTTGATGACGCTCGCGACGACCGTATAAAAAAGCGTGTTGAACAGCGACAACCGCGCGACCGAATCGCCGAACAGGAAGACGTAGTTCTCCAGCCCGACCCAGTGGCCGCCGCGGCCGACCTTCGTGTCGGTGAAGCCGAGCCATACGCCCAGGCCGAGCGGATACGTCAGAAAGAACAGCAGCAGCGCGCCGGCCGGCAGGATGAACAGCAGGCCGAGCGCATTGCGGTTGTTCTGTAGGCGGTTGAGAAGCGCGTGCACGAGTCTTGCCACGGTTGCATGGTGAAGCGTCCCCTCCCCCCGGAATCGGGGAGAGGGGAATCCGATCACACCTTGTAGTAGCGCTCGGCCCGCTTCTGCGCGCGCTCAGCGGCTTCCTGCGGTGTACGCGCGCCCGATGCGGCCTCGGCCACCATGTTGACGACGATGAAGTCCGCCGCCGCGCCGGCCGAGGCGTACCCGAGCCGGCCCGCGTAGCCGATCGGCCGCATGATCTTCATCGCGTCCCGGTACGGCGTGTGTTTCGGATCGACGGTCCAGATCGGGTTCTTCTCGTACGCGACGAGCGGCTGCGTGACGTAGCCGATCGCGGCCTGCATCCACGGCCCGTACTGCTCCTCCTCCATCATGAAGCGGATGAACTCCTTGGCCGCCTTCGGGTACTTCGTGTGCTTGAAGATCATCTGGTTGAAGAACAGGTTCAGCTCCGTGGGCACACCGGCCGGGCCGATCGGCATGTTGGCGTGGTTGATGTCGGCCGCCATCTCCTGCAGCTTCGGATCCTTCGACGTCTTGGCCGCGTAGTAGATCGAGATGCCGTTGGCGGTGACGCTGCACTGCCCGTCGAGGAACGCCTTGTTGTTGTTCGGGTCGAGCCACGACAGCGTTCCAGGCACGAAGGTCTGATACAGCTCGCGCGCGTATTCGAGCGCCTTGATCGTCTGCGGGCTGTTGATCACGACGTTGTTCTTCTCGTCGACGAGCTTCGCGCCGTGCGACCAGATCAGCCAGTGCGTCCAGACGTTGCCGTCGCCCGTGGCGTTGCCGAGCGCGAACCCGCCGGGCGTGCCCTTCTCCTTCAACGCCTTCATCAGCTTCAGGAAGCCGTCGGTATCGCGCGGGAACTTGTCGAAACCGGCCGCCTTGACCTGGCTCTCGCGATAAACGAGCGTGTTGCCCGCGCAGCCGAGCGGCACGCCGATCCAGTTCTTGCCGTTCGGCCGCAGATACGCCTCGCACACCGGGTACCAGCCGCCGTATTTCTTGCCCAGATACGTGCACAGGTCGGTGACGTCGACCAGTTTCTCCGGGTACAGATTGGCGTCGTCGTGCGTGGACAGGATGATGTCGGGACCGGCACCGGTGTTGGCCGCCACGGCCGCTTTCGGCCGCACGTCCTCCCAGCTCTCGTTGTCGATGCGCACCTCGATGCCGTACTTCGCCGAGAACGCCTGCACGTTCTTCATGTACTGGTCGATGTCGCCCTGCACGAACCGGCTCCAGCGCAGCACGCGCAGCTTGGCGCCCTTCTCCGGCTGATTGCTCCACTGCGCTTCGGCGTCCTTGATCCAGATCATCGGGCCGACGGTCGCCGCCGCCGCCACGCCCGCCGTGGTCTTCAGGAAATCGCGCCGCTTGGTCGTGCGGATGGATCTGCTCATGTCTCCTCCTTTGGGTGGGTGTGAGCCGTCGGGGGTTCAGGCCGCGAGGCGTCTGCCGCTCGCGGCATCGAAAACGTGGGCGCGCGCCCGATCGGGCACGAGCACGATGCGGTCGCCGGGGCGCACGTTCGTGCGATCGCGGATGGTCGCGGTGATTTCCTGGTCGTTGCAGCGGCAATAGATCTGCGTGTCGGCGCCGGTCGGCTCGACGACGACGACCTCGGCCGCGAGCCCCTCGCCGCTGCCGATCGACAGGTGCTCGGGCCGGATTCCGTACAGCACCGGCTGGCCTTCCGACGCCGGGACGTCGCCGGCCAGCGCAACGCGCCCGCCGTCGGCGAACGCGATCGAAACGGCGCCGCCATTGCGCTGCACGTTGCCCGGCAACAGGTTCATCGCGGGCGAGCCGATGAAGCCGGCGACGAAGGTGTTGACGGGCCGGTCGTACAGCTCGAGCGGGCCGCCGGTCTGCTCGACGATGCCGTCGCGCATGACGACGATCTTGTCGGCCATCGTCATCGCCTCGATCTGGTCGTGCGTGACGTAGATCGACGTCGTCTTGAGCCGCTGGTGCAGCTCCTTGATCTCGGTGCGCATCTGCACGCGCAGCTTGGCGTCGAGGTTCGACAGCGGTTCGTCGAACAGGAACACCTGCGGATCGCGCACGATCGCGCGCCCCATCGCGACGCGCTGGCGCTGCCCGCCGGAGAGCTGGCGCGGATAGCGGTCGAGCAGCTTGCCGAGCCCGAGGATCTCGGCCGCGCGGCCCACCTGCGCGTCGATCTTCGCGCGGTCCGCGCCCGCTAGCCGCAGCGCGAACGACATGTTGTCGCGCACCGTCATGTGCGGATACAGCGCGTAGTTCTGGAACACCATCGCGATGTCGCGTTCCTTGGGCGGGACCCGGTTGACGACGCGCTCGCCGATGGCGATCTCGCCGCCGGAGATCTCCTCCAGCCCGGCGATCATGCGCAGCAGCGTGGTCTTGCCGCAACCCGACGGGCCGACGAGCACCGCGAACTCGCCGTCGGCGATGTCGACGTCCACGCCATGGATCACGGTCGTTGCGCCGAAACGCTTTACGACGCCGCGTATCGCGACCTTGGCCATCTACTTCTGTCTCCTCTGCCGGCGCTGCGCGCGCCGTGCCTGTCGTTCAGCACTTCTACCGCTTCGGGCTCTTCGTCCCTTCGATCACAGGATACATGGGGCGGCCCGCCTTCGCCCACTGCACGATGTTCATCACGGCCTTGCGCCGCAGCTCGACCTCGGCTTCGTCCGAATAGAACGCGCTGTGGGGTGTCAGCAGCACGCGCGGATGCCGCGCGAGCGGATGATCCGTCGCCAGCGGCTCGACCGGCAACACGTCGAGCGCGGCGCCGTCGAGCGTGCCTTCGTCGAGCGCGGCGAGCAGCGCATCGACGTCGACGACCGCGCCGCGTGCGGTGTTGACCAGCACGCTGCCGCGCCTCATCCGGCCGAGCAGCCGCGCGCCGACCAGCCCGCGCGTCTCTTGTGTCAGCGGCACGTGCAGCGAAACGACGTCGCTGCGCTCGAACAGCTCGTCGAGCCCGGCACGCTCGACGTACGCCGGAAAGTCGCCGTCGATGATGTACGGATCGCACGCGAGCACGCGCGCGAAGCAGTTGCGCGCGAGGTGCGCGAAGCGCTTGCCGATGCGTCCGAGCCCGAGGATGCCGACGGTCAGGTTCGACGCGCGCCGGATCGTCCCCGGCGACAGGTAGCTCCAGCGGCCCGCGCGGACATCCCGGTCGTAGATCGTCAGATGCCGCAGCAGTGCGAGCGCCATCGCCAGCGCATGCGTGGCGACTTCGCCGACGCCGTAGTCGGGCGAATTGGCGAGCCACACCCCGTGCCGGGCGCACGCCGCGGGGTCGACCGTGTCGTAGCCGGCGCCGTACCGGCTGACAATGCCCAGCCGGGGCAGCGCCGCGAGCACGCGGTCGGTCACCGGCGCGTACTGCACGAGCAGCGCGTCACAGTCGCGCGCTGCCGCGATGACGTCGTCCTCGGTTCTGCACTGCGCCGACCGCAGCGTCCAGCCCGCCTCGGCGAACAGCGACTGTTCGAGCGCGAGCGACGGGAAGTCGGAGTCGGTGATCAGCGCGTTCATCGATCGGAAGCGAAGGAAGATGGCGAATTCACCGCAGAGACACGGAGCGCACAGAGAAAGGACGACTCAATCGGTTCCCGGTGTTCTCTGTGTCTCGGTGGTGGATCAATCAGTGCCGCAATGTCGTGAGACACCGTGCCATGAAGTTTCAGTGGTTGTCCTTCGGCACGTCCGCACCGCTCGCGCCCACCAGAAAGTCGAGATCGGCGCCGCGGTTGGCCTGCTGCACGTGATCGAAGTACAGCTTCACGTAGCCGCGGCTCATCGGCGCCTGCGGCGGTTTCCATGCCGCGCGGCGGCGCGCGAGTTCTTCGTCGCTCACTTCGAGGTGCAGCCTGCGCCGCTCGACGTCCAGCTCGATCATGTCGCCGTTTTTCACCAGCGCGAGATTGCCGCCGGCCGACGCCTCCGGCGCGATGTGCAGCACGACGGTGCCGTACGCGGTGCCGCTCATCCGCGCGTCGGAGATCCGCACCATGTCAGTGACGCCCTGGCGGACGAGCTTCTTCGGAATCGGCATGTTGCCGACCTCGGCCATGCCCGGGTAGCCCTTCGGCCCGCAGTTCTTCAGCACGAGGATGTCGTCGGGCTTCACGTCGAGATGTTCGTCTTCGACCTTCGCGTGCATGTCGTCGCTCGTCTCGAAAACGACCGCACGGCCGCGGTGCTTCATCAGCGCGGGCGTGGCCGCCGACGGCTTGATCACCGCGCCATCCGGACAGAGATTGCCGCGCAGCACCGCGATGCCCGCCTGTTCCTTGAACGGATCCGACAGCGTCCGGATCACGCGCCGCGTGCCGTCCAGATCCCAGCGCGGCGCGTCCTTGTTGTTGTCCCAGAGCGTCCTGCCGTTGACCGTGAGCGCGTCCCTGTTCAGCAACGGGCCCAGTTCGCGGATCACCGCAGGTAGGCCACCCGCGTAATAGAAGTCCTCCATCAGGTACTTGCCCGACGGTTGCAGGTCCACGAGGCAAGGCAGGTCGTGACCGAGCGCGTCCCAGTCGTCGAGCGAAAGCCGCACGCCGACGCGGCCGGCCAGCGCAAGAAGATGGATCACGGCATTGGTCGAACCGCCGATTGCCGCGTTGACGCGGATCGCGTTCTCGAAAGCCGCTCGGGTCAGGATCTTCGACATCACGAGACCCTCTTCGACCATCTGCACGATGCGGCGTCCCGCCATCCGTGCGAGCACGTTGCGCCGCGCATCGACCGCGGGAATCGCCGCGTTGCCGGGCAGCCCCATGCCGAGCGCCTCGACCATCGACGCCATCGTCGACGCCGTGCCCATCGTCATGCAGTGGCCGTGCGACCGATGCATGCAGCTCTCGGCCTCGAAGAAGTCCGCCTGCGACATCGCGCCGGCGCGAACCGCTTCGCTCATCTGCCACACGCCGGTGCCCGAGCCCAGTTCGCCGCCGCGGTACTTGCCGGACAGCATCGGCCCGCCCGAGACGCCGATCGTCGGAAGGTCCACGCTCGCAGCGCCCATCAGCAGCGCGGGTGTGGTCTTGTCGCACCCCATCAGCAGCACGACGCCGTCGAGCGGATTCGCGCGGATCGACTCCTCGACGTCCATGCTGACCAGGTTGCGGAACAGCATCGTCGTCGGCCGCATCAAGGTCTCGCCGAGCGACATCACCGGAAACTCGAGCGGGAATCCGCCCGCTTCGAGCACGCCGTGCTTGACGTGCTCCGCCAGCACGCGGAAGTGCGTGTTGCACGGCGTCAGCTCGGACCACGTATTGCAGATGCCGATGACCGGTCGGCCGTCGAACTGGTCGTGCGGCACCCCGCGGTTCTTCATCCACGAGCGATAGATGAATCCGTCGCGGTCGAGCCGGCCGAACCAGGCCTGGCTGCGGCGCGGTTTCGCGCCTTTGCGATTCGAACCCCCGCCGTTCGAGTCCGATCCTCCGGACATCGCGCTGTCTCCTCGTGTTGTCGTGATGTTGTCGCCGTATCGCGCGGCGCGCACGCACTGTAGCGTGCGGCCGCCGCGCGGGTCAAGGCTCGGCGGTCAAGTGGTCAGGCCAATTTGGCGCCCTCTGCGTGGATGCCCGGTATAGTCGCGCCCGTCGGACTCTGGGACAGGAGGAAGCGTGAATCGACTCGACATGCAAGGTCGCGGCGCGGTCGTCACCGGCGGCGCCGCAGGCATCGGACTGGCCATCGCGCGACGACTTGCCGATTCGGGCGCGCGCGTGTCCATCTGGGACCGCGACGCCGGCGCGCTCGACCGCGCACTGAAGGAACTCGGCAGCGGCCATCACGGGCACGTCGTCGACGTGACCGACGAGGCCGCCGTCGGCGCCGCCCGCGACGCGAGCATCGCCGCGCTCGGCCGCGTCGATGCGCTGGTCTGCAGCGCGGGAATCACCGGACCGAACACGACGGTCGAGAGCTATCCGCTCGCGGCGTGGCGGCAGGTGATCGACATCAACCTCACGGGTGTGTTCCTTTGCAATCGCGCGTTCGTCGCGCACATGCGCTCGCACGATGGCGGCAAGGGCTACGGCCGCATCGTCAACATCGCGTCGATCGCGGGCAAGGAGGGTAATCCAAACGCGAGCGCGTACAGTGCATCGAAGGCCGCGGTCATCGCGCTCACCAAGTCGCTCGGCAAGGAGCTCGCGACCACCGGCATCCGCGTGAACTGCGTGACGCCCGCGGCGGTGAAGACGGGCATGTTCAGCCAGATGACGCAGTCGCACATCGACTACATGCTGTCGAAGATCCCGATGGGCCGCTTCGGCGAGGTCGACGAGATCGCGGCGATGGTCGGCTGGCTGTGCACCGACGAGTGCTCGTTCTCGACGGGCGCCGTGTTCGATCTGTCCGGCGGGCGTGCGGTGTACTGAGCGATTCCTGGACGACTCCGCGCACGGCGGCGAATTTGCTCCTCCTTTCGTCAAGCGGATCGGAGGGGGATTTCTCGGTTTTCACGGATTCGCGACACCGTTGAAACGCCCCCTGCGCCCTACTTCAAAGGGGTCCTTGGTCCGGGATCACGACACCAAGTCACCATGGCTTTCTGATGCAGCCATCGAACGCAACGACAGAGCGCACACCGCGCTACGCAGCGAGTGCGCTGCTCGACTGCGCGCGGCAGTTGCTCGTGCGCGCGGGCTTGGCCGAGCCGCTCGCCGGCGATGTCGCCGACGTGCTGCTCGAAGGCGACCTTCTCGGTCATGACACGCACGGCCTCGCGCTGCTCGCGCCGTATCTCGGCGAGATCGAGCGCGGCGCGATGCGGCGCGAAGGCAGCCATCTCGTGGTCAGCGAGCGCGCCGCCGTCGCGACCTGGGACGGGCGGCGGCTGCCCGGCCAGTGGCTCACGCGCCGCGCGGTCGACACGGCGATCGAGCGCGCTCGGGCCTACGGCACCGGAACCGTCGTCGTCCGGCGCAGTCACCACATCGGCTGCCTCGCTGCGTACCTGCCTCGCGCGACCGAGCAAGGGCTGGTCGTGCTGCTCGCGTGCTCGGACCCGAACGCGGCGAGCGTGGCGCCTTTCGGCGGAACGCGCGCCTTCGTCACGCCAAATCCGATCGCTTTCGGCTTTCCAACGGCGGCCGATCCGGTGCTGATCGACATCTCCGCCTCGGTCACGACCAACGGAATGAGCGCACGGCTGCACCGGGAGGGCCGCAGGTTCGCGCACCCATGGCTGATCGATGCGATGGGCGACGCAACCGACGACCCAGCCGTGCTGTTCGCCGATCCGCCCGGCACGATCCTGCCGCTCGGCGGCCTCGAGGCCGGGCACAAAGGCTACGGGCTCGCGCTGATCATCGAGGCGCTGACCGCGGGGCTCTCCGGCTTCGGCCGCGCCGATCCCAAGGAAGGCTGGGGTGCAACGGTGTTCGTGCAGGCGCTCGATCCCGCCGCGTTCGGCGGCGCGAGCGACTTCATTCGCCAGGCGGAGTGGCTGCGCGAAGCGTGCCGCTCGAATCCGCCGCGGCCAGGCATCGATCGCGTCCGGATGCCCGGCGAACGCGGGCTCGCGCGCCGACGCGAGCAGCTCGCGAACGGCGTCGCGCTGAACGCCGACATCGTGACTGCGCTGGCACCGTGGGCGGAGAAGTTCGGCGTTGCGCTGCCAGCTGCGCTCTAGCTGCGTCGCGGAAGTGGCGAGCGACGCGGCGAGCGACGCGGCGCGCGAAATGCAACGAGCATTTCACCACCGAGACACGGAGAACACGGAGAAACCCCTCTGCACTTCTCGGTGCGCTCCGTGTCTCGGTGGTGAATCCATCAGCATTCCAATCCATCAGCGTTCCCGGACTGAGGGTTTGACCCCAGCGTGCAAAGGGACGACGCCCTTCTGCGGATTCTCTCCGTGGCTCTGTGTTGAAATTCGCCCTTTCGCACGATCACCGAAACCCGAATGGAAGCACTCGTCAACCGATTCAGAGCGCTCGCGCCGGCGGTCGATTACTGCTCGATCCGCGTCGTCGACGAAGACACCGAGATCGTCTCGGTGCGGCAGGATGTGCCCGAGCCGGTACAGGCCTCCCGCGATCGCGGCGCGATGGTCACGGTCGTCGACGGCGACGGCATCGGGTACGCGGCGACGAGCGATCTGTCGGACGCGGGGCTGAAGGACGCAATGGCGCGTGCGCGCGAGTGGGCTCGGCTCGCACGCGGCCGCTCGGTTTTCGAGGGCGCGCCGCCCGAACTGCCGCGGCCGAATGGGCGCTACGCCACACCGGTCGCCAAGCCGCTGCGCATGAGCAAAGCCGAGCGGCTCGATCTGCTGATGCGCGAATCGGCTGCGTGCAGGATCGACGGCCGCATCGTCGACTGGGCCGCGATGCTGTGGACGACGCGCACCCGCCAGCTCCTCGCCACGGCCGACGGCGGCGAGACGATTCAGGAATGGGAGTTCACCGTCCCTGGGCTGCACGTCACCGCGCACTCCGGCGGCGTCACGCAGACGCGGTCGTGGGGCGGCCGCTACAACGGCTACTGCCAGCAGGGCGGCTTCGAGATCGTCGAGCGCTCGGGCTTCGTCGGCAGCGGGCGGCTCACCGCCGAAGAAGCGCTGCAGCTCGTCGCCGCGCCCAACTGCCCGGGCGGCACGATGGACGTCGTGCTGATGCCCGACCAGATGATGCTGCAGATTCACGAGTCGATCGGGCACCCGCTCGAGCTCGACCGCATTCTCGGCGACGAACGCAACTACGCGGGCACGAGCTTCGTCACGCTCGACATGTTCGGCAGCTATCGATACGGATCTGCGCTGCTGAACGTGACCTACGATCCCACGCGCAGCGAGGAGTTCGCGACTTTCGCCTTCGACGACGAAGGAACACCCGCGCGGCGCGAGTACCTGATCAAGGACGGCGTACTGCTTCGTCCGCTCGGCGGGACGAGTTCGCAGCAGCGCGCCCGACGCCGCCGCGCCGACGTCGGCGGTGTGGCGACCACGCGCGCGTGCGGCTGGAACCGCCCGCCGATCGACCGGATGAGCAACGTCAACGTCGAACCCGGCACGAGCACCCTCGACGAGATGATCGCCGCCACCGAGCTCGGCGTGCTGATGAAGACCAACCGATCGTGGTCGATCGACGATTCGCGCAACAAGTTCCAGTTCGGCTGCGAGTGGGGGCGGATGATCCGCAACGGCCGGCTCGCCGAAGTCGTTCGCGATCCGAACTACCGCGGCATCAGCGCCACGTTCTGGCGCTCGCTCGCGATGGTCGGACGCCCGGAGACGGTCGAGGTGATGGGCACGCCGTATTGCGGCAAAGGCGAACCCAACCAGGCGATCCGGGTCGGCCACGCGAGCCCGGTGTGCCGGTTCACCAACGTGGACGTGTTCGGCGCGGAGCGGTGACGATCGTTCTTCGGCACCGCGATACGGAGATCACCGGGACAAACGCTGTGTGCTTCCCGGTGATCCCGGTGTCCCGGTGGCGCAAACCCATCCCTCGACGACCCGATGAAACAGATCTTCCTTGAACTCGCCGACCACGCGATCGCGCAGCTTCGCGGCGGCGAGGTGCTGCTCGTCAACTTCGCGGGCGAGGAAACGGACTTCGTGCGCTTCAACCGCGCGCAGGTGCGGCAGCCGATGAGCGTGCGTCAGGCGCAGCTCACGCTGTCGCTGATCGAGTCCGGCCGGCGCAACAACGTGACGGTCACGCTCAGCGGCGACCCGTCGCAGGACCGTGCGCGCGTCGCCGACGCGATCGGCGCGCTGCGCGCCGAACTCGACGCGCTGCCCGCGGATCCGTATCTGCTCTATGCGACCGAGGCGACGGCATCCGACCGCGAGGACCGCGGCCGCCTGCCCTCGCCCGCCGAAGCGGTCGAGCAGATCACCGCCGCCGCACGCGGCACCGACCTCGTCGGGCTGCTCGCGAGCGGACCGATCTACCGCGGCTTCGCCAATTCGTTCGGCAGCCGGCACTGGCACGCGGTCGACGCGTCGCTGCTCGACTGGTCGCTGTATCACGCGGCGGACAAGGCGGTGAAGTGCGCGTGGGCAACGAGCCGCTGGGACGCCGCCGAACTCGCGCGCCGCATCGACGAAGGACGCGCGCAGCTCGTGCACCTGGCCAAGCCGGCGCGAACGATCGATCCCGGCGAGTACCGCGTCTATCTGGCGCCCGCCGCGGTCGACGAGCTGACACAGATGCTGAACTGGGGCGGCGTGTCGGCCAAGGCGCAGCGGACGAAGCAGAGCTGCCTGCAGAAACTCGTCGACGGCGAAGCGACGCTGTCGCCGCTCGTCTCGGTGCGCGAAGACACCGCCGGCGGACTCGCGCCCGCGTTCGACGAAGCCGGCTTCACGCGTCCACCGTCGGTCGCGCTGATCGAACAGGGGCGCCATGCCGGCAGCCTCGTCAGCCCGCGAACCGCCAAGGAGTACGGCATCGAAACCAACGGCGCAGGCGAGGACGAAGCGATGCAGTCGATGGCGATGGACGGCGGGCTGTTGCCCGAGTCGCACGCGCTGTCGGCGCTCGACACGGGTCTGGCGATCGGCAACCTGCACTACCTGAACTTCTCCGACCGTCCGGGTGGCCGCATCACGGGACTGACACGCTTCGCGACGTTCTGGGTCGAGCAAGGCAAGATCGTCGCGCCGGTGAACGTGATGCGCTTCGACGACACGCTGTATCGGATGCTCGGCTCCAACCTCGAAGCGCTGACACGCGAGCCGCAGTGGACGATGGATACGCGCACCTACGGCGCGCGCTCGGTGCAGACCAGCCGCGTTCCCGGCGCGCTGCTGGCGCGAATGGCGTTCACGCTGTGAGCCCATCCGCTCGGACATCCAAGGCGCCGATGATCGTCCGCAACGAAAACGCGAGCGATCGCGCCGGCGTCCGTTCGGTGAATCTCGCCGCATTCGGCAGGTCCGCCGAGGCCGATCTCGTCGATGCGCTGCGCGAGCACGCGGATCCGATCGTGTCGCTCGTCGCGCAGGTCGAAGGCGCGGTCGTCGGCCACGTTCTGTTCTCGCCGGTCGCGCTGGACGGGCATCCCGAGCTGCGTCTGATGGGCCTGGGACCGATGGCCGTCGCGCCCGCGCACCAGCGCCGGGGCGTCGGCTCGGCGCTCGTGCGCGTCGGGCTCGAGCACTGCCGGCAACTCGGCGCCGGCGCGGTCGTCGTGCTGGGACACCCATGGTTCTACCCGCGCTTCGGATTCGCTCCGTCGGTCCGCTGGGGCATCCGCTCGGAGTACAGGGCGCCCGACGAGGCGTTCATGCTGATCGAGCTGCAGCCGGGGTACCTGCAGGGCGTGAGCGGGATCGTCCGCTATCACGCCGCGTTCAGGGGGGTCTGACCGTGCCGCCGAAGCGGCCCCTGCCTGCTCACGAAGAGGCGCGACGCACGCGCAGGCCAACCGCGCCGAGCCGCGCGCGCGCTTCGACGCGGGCGAACCGCCCGGACTCATCGGCTGCGTCGGCCGCAAGCCGCACCAGCCGGTGGTGCGGTTGCGCATGCGCTGAGCCGCCGATGCATCGTGTCGCTGACCGCGCCTGCTTCTGCTTCGTTTGGACTGCGATGCGTCAAGGAGCGGAGCGGTTCGCGGCGGCGGTTCATAACACACCCACACGGATGTCCAGCGACCGGATCGACCACCGTCGCCCGCGGCGGGGCGATCCCGTCGCAGCAAGGAAACGCGAGCTTCATGTCCACCCCCGCTCCCTCTGCCGAAGCACTGTCTGAATCAACGACCGCACCCGACGCCCGCCAGCGCGCCGCGCTGTTGCTCGCGCTCGGGTTGATCCTCGTCTGGGGCGCGAATTTCTCGGTGCAGAAGGCGGTGTTCACCGCGCTCGGCCCGGGCGGGTTTCTGTTCGCGCGCTATCTGATCATGCCGTTGTGCGCGGTCGCGCTGCTGTGGCAGCGTTTCGGCCGGCGCTGGCCGCGGCTGGCGCGCGATGAATGGTGGGCGCTCGCGCGGCTCGCGCTGCTCGGACACGTGATGCACGTGGGGCTGGTGACTTACGGCATCCACTGGTCCACCGCCTTCTCCAGCTCGCTGATCCTCGCGTGCGGCCCGGTGTTCACGCTGCTGATCCTGCGGGTCGCCGGCACCGAGCGGCTGACGCGCGCGCAGATCGCGGGCGTTGCGGTCGCGTGCGCGGGGGTGCTCGTTTTTCTCTCCGACAAGCTGCTCGGTGCGCAGTGGCGCGCGAGCGGCGGCGACCTCGTGCTGCTCGTCGCCGCCGCGTTCTTCTCCGCGTACACCGTCGCCGCCAAGCCCGTGTTCGAGCGCCACGGCGGCGTCGTCGTGATGGCGTACACGACGCTGATCGGTTCGGTACCGCTGGTGCTGCTGTCGGCACCGGCGGGTCTGACGGTCGACTGGTCGGCGGTGACGCCGGCGATCTGGGCCGGACTGCTGTGGGCGGTGATCGTGTCGGCCTTCGTCGGCTGGATCGTCTGGGGTTGGGTCAACGGCGTGCGCGGCGTGGCGCGCACCGCGCCGCTGATGTATCTGATGCCGCCGGTCGCGGGCGTGGTCGCGTGGCTCGCCACCGGCGAGGGTTACACGCCGATCAAACTCTTCGGCGCGGCGGTCACCCTCGGCGGCGTGGCGCTCGCGCAGTTCGCTCCGCGCGAGAAGCGCGCGGCACCGCCGGAGAGCGTGACGGTCGTCGATTGACGGTTTCGGCGTCGGTGCCACACCGATCGGATCTCCCGGAGCAAAATGCGCCCCGCGTTTGAACCCGCAAGCTTCAACGGAGGAAACATGAACGACGCGCCTGCGCGCGCCGAGCGCCTGCTGGCGCTGTATCGCACGATGGCGCGCATCCGCGCATTCGAAGACGCCGCCGAAGAGGCGAGCCAGGGCGGCGTGCAGGTCTGGGGCATGGAGGCATCGAAGACGCCTGCGCGGGTGCGCGGCCCGCTGCATCTTTCGACCGGGCAGGAAGCGGTGGCCGCCGGCGTGTGCATCCACCTGCAGCGCGACGACCTGCTCACCTCGACGCATCGCGGACACGGCCACACGCTCGCGAAGGGCGCGGACATGACACGGATGATGTGCGAGCTGTTCGGCCGCGCCACCGGCTACAACAAGGGCAAGGGCGGGTCGATGCACATCGCCGACTTCTCGGTCGGCATGCTCGGCGCCAACGGCGTCGTGGCCGCGGGCATTCCGATCGCCACCGGCGCTGCGCACGCGCTGAAGATCCAACGCAGGCCGGGCGTCGTCGCCTGCTTCTTCGGCGACGGCGCGATCAACCGCGGGCCGTTTCTCGAAGGGCTGAACTGGGCGCAGGTCTACGGGCTGCCGGTGCTGTTCGTCTGCGAGGACAACCGCATCGCCGCGACCACGCCGACGCACGCGATGACCGCGGGTGAAGGTGCCGCCGCTCGCGCCCGCGCGCTCGGCATCGAAGCGCAGGTCGTCGACGGCAACGACGTCGAGGCGGTCGACCGCGCCGCCGGCGCGCTCGTCGCGCAGGTGCGCGCCGGCCGGCCCGCGCTGCTGCACGCGATCACGTATCGGATCAAAGGACACGTGTCGGTCGATCCGGGTGCGTACCGCGACGCCGCCGAGGTCGAGCGCGCCCGGCAGGACGATCCGCTCGTGCGCGCGCGCAGCACGCTCGCCGGGCTGGGATTCGCCGAGCGCGCGGCCGCGATCGACGCCGAGGTGCGCGCGGAGATCGCGCGCGCGCTCGCGGTCGCCGAGGCCGCGCCGTGGCCCGAGCCCGCCGAGGCCTACCGCGACGTGCTCGACGTCGGAGCGGGCATATGGCGCTGATGAACTACGCACAGGCGGCTGCCGAGGCGTTGGCCGCCGCGATGCGCGCCGACGAGCGCATCGTCGCCCTCGGCGAGGACCTCGGCCGGGGCGGCGTCTTCGGCCAGTACCGCGCCGCCGCGCCCGACGGCACGCTGCGCCCGCTGCAGCGAGAGTTCGGCGCCGAGCGCGTGATCGACACGCCGATCTCCGAGGCGAACATCATGGGCGCGGCGGTGGGGATGGCGCTCGCGGGGCTCAAGCCCGTCGTCGAGATGCGCGTGATCGACTTCGCGCTGTGCGCGATGGACGAGCTCGTCAACCAGGCCGCGAAGAACCGCTACATGTTCGGCGGCCAGGGCCGCGTGCCGCTCGTCGCGCGAATGCCGATCGGCATCTGGTCGGCGTCGGCCGCGCAGCATTCGCAGAGCCTCGAAGCGTGGTTCGCGCATCTGCCGGGGCTCGCGGTCGTCTGCCCCGCCACGCCCCAGGACAACCACGGGCTGCTCGCCGCCGCGCTCGCGAGCGGCGATCCCATCGTCTACCTGGAGCACAAGGAGCTGTGGAGCGTGCAGGGCGAGGTCGATGCGGCGCGCGAGGTTCCGCTCGGCAAGGCACGCGTCGCGCGCACCGGCCGCGATCTCACCCTGGTCACGTGGTCGAGGACGCTGCACGAATCGCTCGCCGCGGCAGAGCAGCTCGCGCGTGAAGGCATCGACGTCGAGGTGATCGACCTGCGCACGCTGTGGCCGTGGGACCGCGCGACGGTGTTCGGCTCCTGCGCGAAGACCAAGCGGCTGTTCGTCGCGCACGAGGCCGTGCAGGTCGCGGGCTTCGGCGCCGAGATCGCGGCCGCCGTGGCCGAGGAGATCGGCTGTCCGGTCAAGCGGCTCGGCGCGCCGCGCATCCCCGTCGGCTACGCGCCCACGCTCGAAGCCGAGGCGCGCGTCGACGCGGCGAAGATCGCCGGCGCGGTCCGCGCCTGGCTGCGCGCCGCGCGATGAACGCAGCGGGCGCGCCACTACAATCGCGCCCGCGCCGCGACTGCGGCATGCGCGAACCGAATCCATAGGACACGGTCATGGCGGGCCACGACGGCACCGAGGGCGAATCCGCGCCGGCGAGCGGCGCGCACGGCGCACAGTCCGCACCGCCGGACCCGCGCAACACGCCGCGGGTTCCGATCCAGATCGAAGAGGCCGCCGCCGCGGCCGCGATGGCGCTGATCTGCCTGATCACGTTCGCCAACGTGGTCGTGCGGTATCTGACCAACGCATCGTTCGCATTCACCGAGGAGATCTCGGTGTTCCTGCTCGTCGTGCTGACGCTCGTCGGCGCGGCGGCCGCGTTCGCGCGCGATCTGAACATCCGCGTCACGTTCTTCGCCGAGATGCTGCCGGCGCGGCCGCGCCGCGCGCTCGAGCTCGCCGGCATGGCGCTGTCGGCGCTGCTGTTCACGCTGGTCGGGTGGTACGGCTGGCGCTTCTTCCTCGACGACTGGAACTACGGCACGACGAGCCCCGGCCTCGGCATCCCGCAGTGGATGTACTCGATCTGGCTCGTCGTCCTGTCGGCGGCGATCGTCGCGCGCGTGGCGGGGCGGCTCTGGCGCGTGTGGAGGCGCGGTTGAGCTGGCTGCTGTTCGGCGGATTTCTCGTGCTGCTGGTCGCCGGCGTGCCGCTGGCGACCGCGCTCGGCGCGACCGGCGCGCTCGTGGTCCTGAGCGCGAACCTCGGCGCGATGTCGATCGCGTCCAACGTGTACTCGAGCCTCGCCAAGTACCCCTTGCTCGCGCTGCCCGTGTTCATCCTCGCCGGCATGATCTTCGAGCGCGCCGGCGTGGCGGCCAAGCTCGTCGCCTTCGTCAGCGCGCTGGTCGGGCAGCGGCGCGGCGCGCAGGGCGTGGTCGCGATCCTCGTGTGCATGTTCCTCGGCGGCATCTCGGGTTCGGGGCCGGCCGACGCCGCGGCGGTGGCGATGGTGATGCTGCCTTCGATGACGCGCCAGGGTTATCCGCCGGCGTTTTCCGCGAGCATCATCGCGGCGGCGGGTTCGACCGCGATCCTGATCCCGCCGTCGATCGCGTTCGTGATCTTCACGGTGCTGGTGCCGCAGGTCTCGGTGCCCGCGCTGTTCGCCGCCGGTGTGGTGCCGGGGATCCTCGCCGGGCTGTCGCTGCTGGTGCCGACCTTCATTTTCGCGTGGAAGTACGGCTGGGGCGCCAACGACGTCGCCGAGCGGCGCGGCCTGCTGCGCGCGCTGAAGGAGGCGAGCTGGGGGATCGCCGCGCCGGTCATCATCCTCGGCGGGCTTCGCACCGGCGCTTTCACGCCGACCGAAGCCGCCGTCGTCGCCGTGTTCTACGGCTTCTTCGTCGGTACGGTCGTCTACCGCACGCTCGATGCGCGCTCGATCTATCGCGTGCTCGTCGACTCCGCCGAAATCTCGGCCGTCGTGATGCTGATCATCGCCTGCGCCGGCATCTTCGCGCACGCCGGCTCGACGCTCGGCGCGTTCGATGCGCTCGCCAAGGCGATGCTCGGCGTCACGAGCGAATCGCATCTGATGCTCGCGATGATCATGCTGCTGCTGCTGGTCGCCGGGATGATGTTGGATGCGGCTTCGATCTTCCTGATCTTCCTGCCGATCCTGGTGCCGATCGTCAATGCATTCGGCTGGGACATGACCTGGTTCGCGGTGCTGATGACGATGAACATGGCGATCGGCCAGTTCACGCCGCCGATGGCGGTCAACCTGCTCGTCACCACGCGCATCGCCGGTGTCGGCATGGAAAGCACGGTTCGATGGGTGCTGTGGATGGTCGTGTCGATGCTGGGCGCGCTCGCGCTGGTTGCCGCTTTCCCGCAGCTCGCGTTATGGTTGCCAGAGCGCCTGGGGTACTGATCGAGGAATCGGCCGTCCGCTCCGCGCCTTTCCGCGGGATCGTGACACGGCCCGTCGAGTCGGGAACCGCAAGGGCTTGACCCGCCACCCGGTCTTGTCGTTCAACGAGAGGAGAAAACATGCAACGCAGATCTTTGTTCGCCGCCGCCGCAGCGGCCATCGCGCTCGCCGCGACCGGCACCGTCCATGCGCAGAACTACAAGCCCGAGTACAAGGTCTCGACCGTCGTCGGTCCGGCCTTCCCGTGGGGCAAGGGTGCGGAGATCTGGATCGATCTCGTGAAACAGCGCACCAACGGCCGCATCAACATGAAGCTGTACCCCGGCGTGTCGCTGGTTCAGGGCGACCAGACGCGCGAGTTCACCGCGATCCGCCAAGGCATCATCGACATGGCGATCGGCTCGACGATCAACTGGTCGCCGCAGGTCAAGGAGCTCAATCTGTTCTCGCTGCCGTTCCTGATGCCCGACTACAAGGCGATCGACGCGCTGACGCAGGGCCCGGTCGGCAAGGAGCTGTTCGCGATCCTCGAGAAGCAGGGCGTCGTTCCGCTGGCGTGGGGCGAGAACGGCTACCGTGAGCTGACCAACTCCAAGCGCGAGATCCGCAAGCCGGACGACCTCAAGGGGCTGAAGATCCGCGTCGTCGGCTCGCCGCTGTTCCTCGACACGTTCCGCGCGCTCGGCGCCAACCCGACGCAGATGAGCTGGGCCGACGCGCAGCCTGCGTTCGCCTCCGGCGCGGTCGACGGCCAGGAGAACCCGATGTCGATCTTCACCGCCGCCAAGCTACATACGGTCGGCCAGAAGTTCGTGACGATGTGGGGCTACGTCGCCGACCCGCTGATCTTCGTCGTCAACAAGGAGGTCTGGGAGAGCTGGACGCCCGCCGATCGCGAGATCGTCCGCCAGGCCGCGATCGACGCCGGCAAGCAGGAGATCGCCATCGCGCGCAAGGGTCTCGACGAGCCCGGGCAGCCGCTGTTGAAGGAAATCGAAGCCCTCGGCGTCAAGGTCACGCGGTTGACGCCGGCCGAGCGCGAGGAGTTCGTCAAGGCCACGCGCGGGGTCTACGAGCAGTGGAAGAAGCAGATCGGCGCCGACCTCGTGACGAAGGCCGAGCAGTCGATCGCGGCGCGCAAGTAGCCGCGCCGTTCACGCGCAAACGCCGCGCGGCCGAAGGGCGCGCGGCGTTTTGCTTCTTGCGACGGCTCAGTGCGTGATCACCACGAGCACGTTGCAGTGCGCCCGCTCGATCAGCGCCGGCGACTGCGAGCCGCGCCACCAACGCGCGGCCCAGCCTTCCAGGTGCTTGTGGCCGACGACGATCAGATCGGCGCCGATGTCGCGCGCGTATTTGGTGATCGTCTCGACCTGGTCGCCGACCAGTACCTCGCCTCGAGCCGGGTAGCCGGCTTCCCTCAACCGGCGCAAGCCGTCGGCCAGGATCGACTCGTACCGCTTGCGCTCCTCGGCCTCCATCTCGGCGTCGTAGAACGCGCCTTCGATCGCCACCAGCGGCGCCGCGGGCGGCATCACGGCGATCAGGTGCAGTTCGGCGTGGCTCCACTGCGCGATGTCGAGCGCGTCGAGCAGCGCCTTCTGTCCGGCCTCCGATCCGTCATAGGCCAACAGCACGCGTTTGTACATGGCGCACCTCCCGCGTTGGTGTTCGATCGCGACAAGTCTGGCGCAAGCGGCGGGCGGGCGCCAGCGGGGCGGCGCCCGCACGTCGGCTGCGCGCCGGCATTGCGAGACCGCCCCAGTCGGGCATGAGGCGGTCGGCACCCGTAGGCGCCGTCCCGCGCCCCTTTCGACACGCGACCGCGCTCCGCTGCTTCAGCCGATCGATCCCATCGGCCCCGGATAGCTCACTTCCTCGAGCTTGCCGGTGTCCACGTCGTAGATGAAGCCGCGCACCGTCACCGCATCGGGTCCGGTCGTCGGTATCCACGGATGGTTCAGGATCGCCGACATGCCGCGCCGCACGTCCCACGACAAGCGCTCGAAGTTCCTGGCGTCGCGCGGCGCGTCGAGCGGCTCGATCGGGCCGCGAAACGCGTGGAATGCCGACGGTGAGGCCGAGCACTTCTTGCAGCTCATGAACGCGCGGCCAGTGGCCTGGCCGAGCAGCTTCTCGGCCGCGGGGTCGCCCTCCAGCCCGGCTTTGAGCAAATCGTCGGTGAACGCGAGCATTCCGCAGCGCGTGTGGTGGATCAGGATGATCTCGTTGGTGTTGAGCAGGTGATGCGAAATGATCAGGCAGCGGATCGCGTCATCGGTGACCACGCCGCCCGCGTTGCGGATGATGTGCGCGTCGCCCGTCTGCAGCCCGAGCAGGTCTTCCACGTCGAGCCGCGCGTCCATGCACGCCACGACCGCGACGCGCTTGGCCGGCTGGATCGGCTGCTTGCCCGGATACGCGGCCTTGTGCAGCGCCTCGCCCGCAGCGTACCGCCGGTTGTTCGCCACGTACTGGTCTGTCATCGAAGTTGCCATGCTGGTCCTCCTTTTCGAAGTCGACCGTGGTGCGATGTCACTTCACTTGCGCCGCCCTTTCGCCCGGACGGCTGGGGAATAACTCCGGAAAGCGGCCCGCGGTCGATTACAGCACGGTCGAGCGCGAGTCCGACGTGCGAACCGAGTCACACGGCGTTCGCCCCGCTATTGAGGAGCGCCAGTTTGACCGAGTGCGGAGGGAAGCACGCGCAGGCTGATGCGGCCGAAGGCCGAGTGCGGCACTTCCACCACCTCTTCCTGCCCTGTCGGCAGCGTCGTGACCAGGCCGGGCAGAATCATCGGCACAAAGCGGGGGACTCGGTGCTTCTGGGCCATCGCGAGCGCTTCCGCAGTCGTGTGAACGACCAGGTAGCGGGCGGCCGGATGTTCTATGGGCAGGTCCCATTCCAGCTTCAAGCCCAGCCCCCACCGGTTCTCTGTGGTGGCTTCGGTGAAGTCCGCAGTGCGCAGCGATACGCTCGGCGGCGGCACGTGCCGGGATAGCACAGCATGGCGTTCATCCAGGACCAGCACTGCCGGAAAGAAGATGTGGCTCTCCTTGATGTGGTCGCCAAGGGCGAAGCTCTTGATGCGGACCACATAGGGCGGTTTCAGCGGGGGTAACTCCACCGCCAGAACGAAGCTGCGCCCCGTATCGAACGCAAACAGCGGGGAGCGTTCGTCGATGTCGAACAGTGCCGGCCCTTGGGCCGGCAGTTTCTCGTAACGCAGTTGCGCCAGGGTTTCGCAGCACGGTTGTGCCGTTTCGTACGCCCTGCGAACCGCATCCCTGGAAACGGCGCAGCCGCCAACGGCAACCGCGAGACTGACCCATGCGATCCATGCCAGCCGCTGCATACCGATCATCATTGCAAGACACCGCTACAGCATACGCAGCGCGCGCGCATCGCCCTCAATGCGCCTCGTCCCAGTTGCTGCCGACGCCCACTTCCGCGACGAGCTTCACCTTCAGGTCGGCCACGCCCGACATCAGCTCGGGCACCTTGGTCTTCACCCGTTCGACCTCGGCCTCGGGCACTTCGAACACCAGTTCGTCGTGCACCTGCATGATCAGCTTGGTCGCGAGCTGCTCGCGGTGCAGCCAGTCGGACACCGCGATCATCGCGAGCTTGATCAGGTCGGCCGCGGTCCCCTGCATCGGCGCGTTGATCGCGGCGCGCTCGGCGGCGGCGCGGCGCGGGCCGTTGGGCGAGTTGATCTCGGGCAGCCACAACCGGCGGCCGAAGACCGTTTCGACGTAGCCCTGCCGTTTGGCGAGCGCGCGCGTCGTCTCCATGTAGCGCGCAACACCCGGATAACGCGTGAAGTAGCGGTCGATGTAGCTGCGCGCCGCGTCCTTGTCGATGCCCAGGTTCGCTGCCAGCCCGAACGCGCTCATGCCGTAGATCAGGCCGAAGTTGATGACCTTGGCGTAGCGGCGCTGCTCGCTCGTCACTTCGCTGACCGGAACGCCGAAGATCTCGCTCGCGGTCGCGCGGTGCACGTCCTCGCCGGCGGCGAACGCGGCGAGCAGCCCTTCGTCGCCGCTCAGATGCGCCATGATGCGCAGCTCGATCTGCGAGTAGTCGGCCGAGACGATGCGCGATCCGGGCGGCGCGATGAAGGCCTCGCGGATGCGGCGGCCCTCGGGCGTGCGGATCGGGATGTTCTGCAGGTTGGGCTCCGACGACGACAGCCGCCCCGTGACCGCGACCGCCTGCCCGTAGCTCGTGTGCACGCGCCCGGTGCGCGGATCGACGCTCGCGGGCAGCTTGTCGCAGTAGGTCGACTTGAGCTTGGCGAGCGCGCGGTATTCGAGCAGCGTCTTCGGCAGCGGGTAGTCGAGTGCGAGCTTTTCGAGCACTTCTTCGTCGGTCGACGGCGCGCCGCTCGCGGTGCGCTTGACGACCGGCAGCTTCAGCTTGCCGAACAGGATCTCGCCGATCTGCTTGGGGCTGCCGAGATTGAACGGCTGGCCCGCCAGCTCGTGCGCGCGCGCTTCGAGCTCGGCCATTCGCGCGGCGAGTTCGCGGCTCTGCGCCAGCAACTTCTCGCGGTCGATCAGCACGCCCGTGCGTTCCATCTCGAACAGCACGCGCGAGACGGGGATCTCGATCGCCTCGTACACGTAGCGCAGCCGCGCGTCGTCGGCGATCTGCGGCCACAGCGCGTGGTGAATCGCGAGCGTGACTTCCGCGTCCTCGGCCGCGTAGTCGGTCGCGCGTTCGATCGGCACTTCGTCGAAGCCGATCTGACTGGCGCCCCTGCCGCACACCTGCTCGTAGGTGATCGTCGTGCGGCCGAGGTGGCGCGAGGCCAGCGAATCCATGTCGTGGCTGCGGTGCGGCTCGAGCACGTAGCTTTCGAGCAGCGTGTCGTGCGCGACGCCTTCGAGCCGCAGGCCGTGGTTGGCGAAGACGTGCGCGTCGTACTTCAGGTGCTGGCCGAGCTTTCTGTGATGCACGCTCTGCAGCCAGGGTTTGAGCTTCGCGAGCGTGCCCTCCAGCGGCAACTGCGCCGGCGCGCCGGCATACCGGTGCGCGAGCGGGATGTAACACGCGCGATGCGGCTCGACCGCGAGCGAAATTCCGACGAGCTGCGCTGCCATCGGATCGAGCGACGTCGTCTCGGTGGCGATGCAGGTCAGTTCCGCGCCGTTGATCTTGGCGAGCCAGGCATCGAGCTGGGGTTCGGTGAGCACGGTTTCGTAATGGACCGAAGGCCTGTTCTCGTCGCGCGTCGCCTGCCGCTGCACGACGGCGGGGTCGGGATCGCCGGCCGGGTCGGCGGCGGGCGGGTCAGACGGCGCGGCCTCGGCAGGTTCGCCGAGTTCCTTCAGAAAGCTCTTGAACTCCCACCGCGTGTACAGTTCGCGCAGCTTGTTCTCGTCGGGCGGCTGCGCCTTGAGCGCTTCGAAGTCGGGGATGTGCGCCGCGATGTCGCCGTCGGTCTTCACGGTGACGAGCTTGCGCGCGGTCGGCAGCCACGGCAGCGCCTTGCGCAGGTTTTCGCCGGCGACGCCGCCGATCTTGTCGGCGTTGGCGATGATCGCGTCGAGCGACCCGTACTGCTGCAGCCACTTCGCGGCGGTCTTCGGCCCGACCTTGTCCACGCCGGGAACGTTGTCGACCGAGTCGCCGACCAGCGTCAGGTAGTCGACGATCTGCTCGGGCCGCACGCCGAACTTGGCAACTACGCCGGCAACGTCGAGCTTTTCGTTGCTCATCGTGTTGATCAGCGTGACATGCTCGTTGACGAGCTGCGCGAGGTCCTTGTCGCCGGTGGAGATCACCGTCTGGACGCCGCGGCTCTGGGCCTCGCGCGCGAGCGTGCCGATCACGTCGTCGGCTTCGATGCCTTCGACCTCGAGCACCGGCCAGCCGAGCGCGCGTGCGGCCTCGCGGATCGCGTCGAGCTGGCGCGCGAGATCGTCGGGCATCGGCGGGCGGTTGGCCTTGTACTCGGGATAGATTTCGTCGCGGAAGGTCTTGCCCTTGGCGTCGAACACGCACGCGAGATAGTCGGCCGGGATCTGCTGGCGCAACAACTTGAGCATCGACACGAATCCGCGGATCGCACCGGTGGGTTCGCCGGTCGAAGTCCTTAGATCGGGGAGTGCATGAAATGCGCGGTATAAGTAGCTCGAGCCGTCGACGAGCAATAGGGTCTTCACAGGAGAGCCGTATGTTGGACCGTCAGAAGAACATCCCGAGCCTGCGGGCCGTGACGATGCCCGAGCGCGCCACGAGCCAGAAGGCGCGCGAGTCCTGGCACCTGTGGGGGATTATCTCCGAGTTCGTCGAGGCGACCGAGCGCCTGTCGGAGATCCGGCCCGCGGTGTCGATCTTCGGCAGCGCGCGGCTGAAGCCGGAGTCGCCGATCTACCAGCAGACGGTCGAGATCGCGCGCAAGCTGTCGGATGCGGGCTTCGCGGTGATCAGCGGCGGCGGGCCGGGCGCGATGGAAGCGGCCAACCGCGGTGCGTTCGAGGGCCGCTCGCCTTCGGTGGGTCTGAACATCGAGCTGCCTTTCGAGCAGCACGGCAACGAGTATCAGGACATCTCGCTGCGGTTCAGGCACTTCTTTGCGCGCAAGGTGGCGTTCGTCAAGTACGCGGCGGCGTACGTCGTGATGCCGGGCGGCTTCGGCACGCTCGACGAGCTGACCGAGGCGCTGACGCTGATCCAGACGCACAAGGGCCGCACGATTCCGATCGTGCTGGTCGGATCGAGCTTCTGGCGCGGGCTGCTCGACTGGATGCGCGAGCAACTCGTCGGCGGAGGCATGATCGACGCGAAGGACCTGAGCCTGATGAAGCTCGTCGACGACAGCGACGCGGTCGTCGCGGCGATCTTCGACTTCTACGAAGCCCGCGGCTTCGCGCAGACTGCGGCCGAGCGCGAGCAGCTCCTTTACCTGTAGCCCGGACATTTCACGAGGTCGCCCCCGCACGCGTGCGATCTGTCTTGGTGAATAGGCACGGTCGGTCCGCAGGCCGCCGCGCCAATTTGTACCGCCGGGGCTACGCGGGTTTGCGCGGGCGCCTGCGGGCGCGGGCTTGCGCTCAAGTGCTCGCCAATGCCTCTGGGCATTGGACTGCGCCCCTCTCGCGCAATCCGCATCCCGCATGCATCCGCGCAACTCCCGCGTCCCCCGTGAAGTGTCCGAGCTAGCGCGGGAGGTCGCGGGCTACAATTCGGGCGGAATCTTCGCCATGAACGCGCCGCTCTGTCGCCCCGGTCGGACCTTGCTCGTCGCGCTGCTCGCGCTGGCGTCGGCCGTCGCGGCGCGCGCGCAGCCGCTCGATGCCCCGCCCCGGCTGCCCGCGGCGGACGCGAAAGATGCGCCGAAGCCGCGCCAGGTCATCCGCCTGCCGGAGTCCGAGCGCGCGCAGCCACCCGCGCGCGCGGAGGAGCCGCTGACCGAGCCGCCCCCCGAAGCGCAGCTTCCGCCGAGGGTGCAGACCTCGCCCGAGGTCAGGATCGAGCAGCGCCGCCAGGCCAACCGCGTCGTCGAACTGGTCGTCACGCCGGCCGGCTCGACGACGAGCTACGTGATCGTCAACCGCGAGGGCGCCCGCCCGCTGTCGCCGCAGGAGCTCGCCGCCGGCCTGTCGGTGCCGCGCTTCCTGCGACTGCACTTCTGATTCGCGCGATGGCGGTGTTCACCGCGCTGACGCGCGAAGACATCACGGGATTCCTGGCACACCACTCGCTCGGCGAGCTGGTCGCCTACGAAGGCATCGCCACGGGAATCGAGAACACCAACTATTTCGTCGACACGACCACCGGCCGCTTCGTGCTGACGGTGTTCGAGCGGCTCACCTTCCGCCAGCTTCCCTTCTACCTGGAGCTGATGCGCCACCTCGCGCGGCGCACGCTGCCGGTGCCCGAACCGCAGGAAAACCGCTCGGGTTCGCTGCTGTCGGAACTGCGCGGCAAGCCGGCGGCGATCGTCACGCGCGTCGAAGGTGTGGCGGTCGAGCGGCCGACGGTCGAGCAGTGCGCGCGCATCGGCGCGCTGCTGGCGCGGATGCACCTCGAAGCGCGCGACTTTCCGCACTTCCAGCCGAATCTGCGCGGCATCGGATGGTGGAAGACCGTGCTGCCGCAGCTCGAACGCTTCGTCGACGATGCGACCTATCACTTCCTCGCCGAGGAAGTGATCTTCCAGGACAGCTTTCATCGCAGCCCGGTCTACGAGACGCTGCCGCAGGGGCCCGTGCACGGCGACCTGTTCCGCGACAACGTGCTCTGGCAAGGGGGACCGGAGTCGACCCGCGTCGGCGGTGTCATCGACTTCTACTTCGCCGGCTGCACGACGTGGCTCTATGACCTCGCGGTCACGATCAATGACTGGGGCGTCGATCCGGCCGACGGCGCGTTCGACATGCCGCGCGCGCGCGCGCTGATGAACGCCTACCACGCCGTGCGCCCGCTGACGCCGCAGGAGCGCGAAGTCTGGCGCGCGACGCTGCGCGGCGCTGCGCTGCGCTTCTGGATCTCGCGGCTGTACGACCTGCACCTGCCGCGCCACGCGCACGTGCTCAAGCCGCACGATCCCAAGCGGTTCGAGCTGACGCTGCGCCGGCGCATCGCCGACCCGGAACTGCCGTGGCCCGACGCGTGACGCGGATCGCTCACTGATGCAGATCCGTACCGTCCCTCCCGCCTCGGGCGCGGCCTGGCTGCGCGACGGATGGCGGCTGTTCAGGCAGCAGCCGCTCGGACTGCCCGCGATGGTGGTCGTCTATCTGATGATGCTGTTTTTGCCGGCGCTGCTGCCCTTCATCGGCATCGCGATCTCGGGCGTGCTGGCGCCCTTCGCCACGGTCGGGCTGATGGCGGCCTGCCGCGACGTGGCGCACGGGCGGGCACCGAACCCTTCGGTGTTCGCGCAGCCGTTCCAGGAGGGAAATCCGAACCGGATCAAGCTGTTCCGGCTCGGGCTGATCAACGCGTCGCTGGTGCTGCTGCTGGCCACGCTGTTCGCGCTCGTCGACGGCGAAGGCCGCGCGCCGCCGCCGGACGGGCAGGCGACGCTCGCCGACGTACCGTGGGAGATGCTGTTGCTGCAACTGCTCGCGTACACGCCGGTGCTCGTGCTGATGTGGTTCGCTCCGCTGCTCGCCGGCTGGCACGGCCTCGGCCCCGCGAAGGCGATGTTCGGCAGCGTCGTCGCGTGCGGACGCAATGTCGGCGCGCTGTTCGTGTTCGGACTCGTCGCCGGCGCCGCTACGCTGGTGGCGAGCACGATCGTCGTCGGCGTGCTCGCGATGCTGATCTCTTCGCGCGAACTGCTGTCGCTGCTGCTCGCTCCGTTCGCCCTCGTGATGATGACGATCGTGCAGGCGAGCTTCTATCCGATGTACCGGTCGATCTTCGAGGATTAGCGCGCCGGCGGCGCGCGCACCTACGCCGCCTGCAGCTTCGCGACCGACAGCAGCAGTTCCTTGACGCCCTGCGGGCCGAAGTTGATCTTGGCTCGCGCGTCGTCGCCGCTGCCCTCGAGCTTGATGATCACGCCGTCGCCGAAGCGAGCGTGCCGCACGGACTGGCCGATGCGGAAGCCGTGCACGGTCTGCGGCTTGGGCGCGATGGCCGGCGCTGCCAACGCCGCGCCCGCGCCGTGCCATTGCCCGTAGCGCACGCCCGCGCTTTCGCGCAGCCGCGGCGTCAGCCACTTGACCGCGCCTTCGGGCAGCTCGTCGATGAAGCGCGACTTGACGCCGTAGCGCGTCTGTCCGTGCAGCATCCGCGACTGCGCGAAGCTCAGATACAGCCTGCGCCGCGCGCGCGTAATCGCGACGTACATCAGCCGCCGCTCCTCTTCCACGCCGTCAGGCTCGGTGACGCTGTTGTCGTGCGGGAACAGGCCTTCCTCCAGACCCGTGATGAACACCGCGTTGAACTCGAGCCCCTTGGCCGCGTGCACCGTCATCAATTGCAGCGCGTCCTGTCCCTCGCCGGCCTGGTTTTCGCCCGCCTCGAGCGACGCGTGCGACAGAAACGCCGCCAGCGGCGACGGGATGGCGTTGTCGGTTTCGGCCTGCGTGGCCGGCGCGTCGGCGGCGTAGCCCTCCTCGCCGACGAACGCCGCGGCGGCGTTGACCAGTTCGTTCAGGTTCTCGATGCGCTCCTGCCCTTCCCTTTCGGTCCGGTAGTGCGCGACGAGCCCGCTGCGCTCGATCACCGCGTCGACGATCTCCTGCAGCGGCAGATTGGCCGTCTCGAAGCGCAGGCTGTCGATCAGCTTGACGAACGCGGCGAGGTTGGCGCCCGCCTTGCCGCCGACGCCGCCGACGGCGGCGTACAGGCTCTGGTTCGCCGCGCGCGCCGCGTCCTGAAGCTGCTCGAGCGTGCGCGCGCCGATGCCGCGCGGCGGAAAATTCACGACCCGCAGGAACGCGGTGTCGTCGGCCGGGTTTTCGATCAGCCGCAGATAGGCGAGCGCGTGCTTGATCTCCGCCCGCTCGAAGAAGCGCAGTCCGCCGTAGACGCGGTACGCGATGCCGGCGTTGAAAAGCGCGTGCTCGATCACGCGCGACTGCGCGTTCGACCGGTACAGCACCGCGATCTCGCTGCGCGCCAGCCCGTCGCCGATCAGGTTCTTCACTTCGTCGACGAGCCACGCGGCCTCCAGCCCGTCTGAGCCCGCCTCGAAGATGCGAACCGGCTCGCCGTGGCCGGCGTCGGTCCACAGGTTCTTGCCGAGCCGCCGCGCGTTGTTGCGGATCAGCGCATTGGCGGCGTCGAGGATGTGCCCGTGCGAGCGGTAGTTCTGCTCGAGCTTGATGACGTTGCGCACCCGAAACTCGCGCTCGAAGTCGGCCATGTTGCCGACGTTTGCGCCGCGGAACGCGTAGATCGAGTTGTGCGTCAGCAGGCCGTTGGCGACGAAGTTGTGCGAGGCTTCGACGTCGATGTCGTAGACGGTGACGCTCGCGCGCGGCGCCGTCTCGACCGCGACGACGGTGTCGAAGGCGCCGTCGGCGGTGAAGATCGCCATGCCGGTGCGCACGTGTTCGGCCTGCGTCATCGGCAGCGTGCGGCGCCCGAGCCGCGCGCGCGTCAGGATGCGGCCGCCCAGAATCGCGCGGATCTTGCGCGCGTCGTCGGCGAGCTCGCCGTAATCGCGGCGGAACATCTGCACGCACCAGCCGCCCTTGCCGTCGTCGACGATCGTCGGCGAGTAGCCGGCTTCCCGAAGCTGCTGCGCCTGCCCCTGGTCGAGGGTGCGCGCGTACAGGCGGTGATTCGGCGCGCCGCGGCGCGTTTCCGCGCACAGCGTCAGCAGCACGTCGCCGGGCGCGCCGAAGCTCGGCCGCCGGCGATCGTCGGGGCGGTCGGCCGCGAGCTTCATGTCCTCGAGCAGCCAGCGCGCCGAACGCTCGGTGTTCAGCGCGCCGAACTCCGGCGGCGGCGCCCTGTTGCCGCGGACGGCGAAACCCCGCGTCGGCAGCCCGTACTTCAGCGACAGCACGCGCAGCCGCTGGTGCGCGCTGCGCTCGTCGTCGAACGACTCGAGCACCCAGACGGACTCCGCACCTTCGCGCCGCGCTCGGTGGCGGAAGCCCGGCACCGTCTTGCCGTCGATGTGCTCGTTGCGATGGCCCGAGACCGCGAGCCGGTAGCCCACGCCCGGCTTGTGCATCAGGCACAGGAAGTGTTTCGGCGGCAGATGGCCGACCGCGTAGCCGGCGAAGTGCGTGTGCTCCGGCGTGCTGGTCAAGGTCCGGCCGCCGGCGGTGCGGATCGTCACCAGCGACGCGTCGACGCCGCGCGCGTGCACGCCGATGACGCGCGCCGGCCCGAAGTGGCCGCCGCCGTAGGCCGAGCGCACGACGTCGCCGACGGCGATGCGCTCGATCGGCTTGACCGACCCGTCCTCCATCAGCACCTGCGTGCCCGCGGCGAGGCACTGGTCGTCGTCGCCGACCGCGAAGACCGCGTTGCGCGCGCCGCCGCCCTCGCCCTCGCCGTGGCCGGCGAGCAGCTTGAGCCACTTGTACTGCAGCACGTTGGTGTCCTGGAACTCGTCGACCAGGATGTGATTGAAGCGCTCCTGGTAGTGCGCGCGCAGCGGGTCGTTGCGCGCGAGCAGCTCGTAGCAGCGCAGCAGCAGCTCGGCGAAGTCGACCACGCCTTCGCGCTGGCACTGCGCGTCGTAGGCCGCGTACAGCTCGATGAACTTGCGGTTGTAGTCGTCGTTGACGACGACGTCCTTCGCGCGCAGACCGGCTTCCTTCGCGTTGTTGATGAACCACTGCAGGTTGCGCGGCGGATAGCGCTCGTCGTCGACGTTGTTGGCCTTGAGCAGCCGCTTGATCGCCGAGAGCTGGTCGGCCGAGTCGAGGATCTGGAAGGTCTGCGGCAGGCCCGCGTCGCGGTGATGCGCGCGCAGCATCCGGTTGCACAACCCGTGGAAGGTGCCGATCCACATGCCGCGCACGTTGATCGGCAGCATCGCGGCGAGCCGCGTCAGCATCTCCTTGGCGGCCTTGTTCGTGAAAGTCACCGCGAGAACGCCCTGCGGGCCGACCCGGCGCGTCTGAATCAGCCAGGCGATGCGCGTGGTCAGCACGCGCGTCTTTCCCGAGCCGGCGCCGGCGAGGATCAGTGCGGATTGATCGGGCAGCGTCACCGCCGCGAGCTGGCGGTCGTTCAGGTTTTCGAGCAGGTTCATCGCGGTCGCCAGTGTAGCGGCCCCTATAATCCTCGCCCTAAATCAAGCACTTGGACAACGCAATGCGCGACAAGTACGCACCGGCCGAGGTCGAAGCGGCCGCGCAATCGCACTGGCGCTCGATCGACGCCTATCGCGCGCGCGAGAACGACCCGCGCTTTCCCAAAGGCAAGTTCTACGCGTGCTCGATGCTGCCCTACCCCAGCGGCAAGCTGCACATGGGGCACGTGCGCAACTACACGATCAACGACGTGATGTACCGCCATCTGCGCATGAAGGGCTACAACGTCCTGATGCCGATGGGCTGGGACGCGTTCGGGCTGCCGGCGGAGAACGCGGCGATCAAGAACAGGGTCGCGCCCGCGAAGTGGACCTACGAGAACATCGCGTACATGAAGCGGCAGATGCAGGCGATGGGGCTCGCGATCGACTGGTCGCGCGAGATCGCCGCCTGCGATCCGGCCTACTACAAGTGGAACCAGTGGCTGTTCCTGAAGATGCTCGAAAAGGGCATCGCGTACCGCAAAACGCAGATCGTGAACTGGGACCCGGTCGACCAGACCGTGCTCGCCAACGAGCAGGTCATCGACGGGCGCGGCTGGCGCACCGGCGCGCTCGTCGAAAAGCGCGAAATCCCGGGCTACTACCTGGCGATCACGAAGTACGCCGAGGAACTGCTCGAGTACACGCGGAACAAGCTGCCCGGCTGGCCGGAGCGGGTTCGGCTGATGCAGGAGAACTGGATCGGCAAGAGCTACGGCGTGAACTTCGGCTTCCCGTACGAGCTCGACGGCAAGCGCGAACTGCTGCGCGTGTTCACCACGCGCGCCGACACGATCATGGGCGTGACTTTCGTCGCGATCGCCGCCGAGCACCCGCTCGCCGCGCGGCTGGCCCGCGGCGACCCGAAGGTCGCGGCCTTTGTCGAAGAGTGCAAGCGCGGCACCGTGATGGAAGCCGATCTCGCGACGATGGAAAAGAAGGGGGTGCCGACCGGCTTTTACGTCACGCACCCGTTGACCGGCGAGAAGATCGAGGTCTGGGTCGGCAACTACGTGCTGATGGGCTACGGCGAAGGCGCCGTGATGGGCGTTCCCGGCCATGACGAGCGCGACTTCGCGTTCGCGAAGAAGTACGGGCTGCCGATCAAGCAGGTGATCGACTGGCCGCACCGGAGAGCCGCCGCCGGCACGCACGGTGACGTGCCGTTCGACGCCGCATGGCAACCGTGGTACGCGGACAAGGACGGCGTTTGCGTCAACTCCGGCAAGTACGACGGCCTGACGTACGAGGCCGCGGTCGACGCGATCGCGGCCGATCTGAAGGCCAAGGGGCTCGGCGACAAGCAGGTGCAGTGGCGGCTGCGCGACTGGGGCATCTCGCGCCAGCGCTACTGGGGCACGCCGATCCCGATCATCCATTGCGCGGACTGCGGCCCGGTGCCGGTGCCCGAGAAGGATCTGCCGGTCGTGCTGCCGGAGGATCTGGTCCCCGACGGCAGCGGCAATCCGCTCGCGAAGGACGAGCGCTTCCTCGCCTGCACGTGTCCGAAGTGCGGCAAGCCGGCGCGGCGCGAGACCGACACGATGGACACTTTCGTCGACAGCGCGTGGTACTACATGCGCTACTGCTCGCCCGATGCGCCGACGATGGTCGATGCCCGCGTCGACTACTGGATGCCGATGGACCAGTACATCGGCGGCATCGAGCACGCGGTGCTGCACCTGCTGTACGCGCGCTTCTGGACGAAGGTGATGCGCGACATGGGGCTCGTCAAGTTCGACGAGCCGTTCGTGCGCCTGCTCACGCAGGGCATGGTGCTGAACCACATCTGGTTCCGTCGCACCGACAAGGGCGGAATCGAGTACTTCTGGCCGCAGGACGTCACGCCCGTGACCGATGCGTCGGGCCGCATCGTCGGCGGCAAGCTCGCCGATGGCACGCCGGTCGAGTACGGCGGCATCGGCACGATGTCGAAGAGCAAGAACAACGGCGTCGATCCGCAGGACCTGATCGACAAGTACGGCGCAGACACCGCGCGGCTGTTCGTGATGTTCGCCGCGCCGCCCGAGCAGACCCTCGAGTGGTCGGACACCGGCGTCGAGGGTGCGGCGCGCTTCCTGCGCAGGCTGTGGGCCTTCGCGCACGGCGTTCGCGACGCGGTCGCCGCAGGCCGCTCGAAGCCCGCGCCGCGCTCGCCGGCGCGGTTCGAGTTGCACCGGACGCTCGGCCAGATCAACTACGACTACGAGCGGCTGCAGTACAACACGGTGGTCTCGGGCGCGATGAAGATGCTCAACACGCTCGAGGCCGCGCCGCGCGACGACGCGTTTGCCGCGCTGGTCCACGAGGGGCTCGGCATCCTGCTGCGCGTGCTGTCGCCGGTCACGCCGCACATCGGCCACGCGCTGTGGACCGAGCTCGGCTACGCCGCGCAGTACGGCGACATCCTCGACGCGCCGTGGCCCGAGCCGGCGGCCGACGCGCTCGCACAGGACGAGATCGAGCTGGTCGTGCAGGTCAACGGCAAGCTGCGCGGCGCCGTGCGCGTTCCCGCGCAGGCGGACCGCGCGGCGATCGAAGCGGCGGCGCTCGCGGACGCCAACGTGCGCAAGTTCGTCGGATCCAGTCCGGTCAAGCGCGTCGTCGTCGTACCCGGCAAGCTCGTCAACGTGGTCGTTTGACGGCACGGTCGAAGGCCGGATTCACCACCGAGACACAGAGGGCACAGAGCAAAGATGAAAGCGGAATCGAGGGCTTTCTCGGCGTTCTCGGCGTCTCTGTGGTTGATCCTGGGCCTTTCGCTGCTGCTCGCGGCTTGCGGCTTCAAGCTGCGCGGCGCGCAGCAGTTGCCGTTCGAGACGATCTATCTGGGCTTCGGGCCGAATTCCTCGCTCGGCGCCGAGCTCGCACGCAACATCCGCGCCGGGACGAGCACCAAGGTCGTCGACGATCGCGCGCAGGCGCAGGCCGTGCTCGATGTGCTCGGCGAGGCGCGCGAGCGCGACGTGCTGTCGGTCAGCGCGCAGGGACGCGCGCGCGAGTTCCAGCTCAGGCTGCGGCTGCAGTTCCGTCTGCACGACGGGAAGGGGCGCGAGTTCATCGCGCCAACACAGATCACGGTCCAGCGCGACATCTCGTTCAACGAAGCGCAGGTGCTCGCGAAGGAGTCCGAAGAGGCGCTGCTGTATCGCGACATGCAGACCGACGTCGTTCAGCAGCTCCTGCGCCGGCTCGCGGCGGTCAAGGTCGATGCAGCTAAGGGCTGAAGCGCTCGCCGGGCATCTGGCGAGCCGTGCCAGGTCCGGCGCGCTCGCGCGCGTCTACACGGTCGCCGGCGACGAGCCGTTGCTCGCGATCGAAGCGCAGGACGCGATCCGCGCCGCCGCGCGCGCGAGCGGCTACACCGAGCGCGAGGTGCTGCACGTCGATGCGCGCTTCGACTGGTCGCAGCTCGCCGCCCATGCGCGGGGGCTGTCGCTGTTCGCCGAGCGACGCATCCTGGAGATCCGGCTTCCGTCGGGCAAACCCGGCAAGGCCGGCGCCGACGCGCTGCGCACGCACGCGGAGACCGCCACCGACGACACGCTGACGATCGTCTCGCTGCCCAGGCTCGACAGGAAGCAGCGTCAGGCCGACTGGGCCGCCGCGCTCGATGCCGCGGGCGTGTGGGTCGACGTGCCCGCCGTCGAGCGCGAAGCGCTGCCCGCGTGGATCGCCGCGCGGCTGGCGCGCCAACAGCAGAAGGCGCCGCGCGAAGCGCTCGAGTTCATCGCCGATCGCGTCGAAGGCAATCTGCTCGCCGCGCACCAGGAGATCGGCAAGCTTGCGCTGCTGTACCCGGCCGGGGAGCTGACGTTCGAGCAGGTCGAGGCGAGCGTGCTGAACGTCGCGCGCTACGACGTCTTCGCGCTGCCGGTGGCGATGCTCGAAGGCGACGCGAAGCGCGTCGTCCGGATCATGGACGGGCTGCGCGCCGAAGGCGAACCGCTTCCGCTGCTGCTGTGGGCCGTCACCGAGGACCTGCGCACGCTGCTGCGCCTGCGCGCGGCGCTCGACCGCGGCGTGCCGTACGCGCAAGCCGCGCGCGAGGCCTGGGTCCGGCGCGAGAAGGAAGCCGCCACGCAGGCCGCGCTGCGCCGTGTCGGCGCGGCGGCGCTCGCGCGGCTTCTCGCACGCTGCGCCGACGTCGATCGCGCGTTCAAGGGTCTGCGCACGCCGCGGGCCGACAGCGACGCGTGGCTAGAATTGACCGACATCGCGCTCGCCGTCGCCACGCCGCGCGCATCGACATCATGAACGCACCCATCGATCGGGCCTCCAGCGACCTCGCCGCCTACATGACCGCGGTCGGCCGGCGCGCGCGCGCGGCGTCGGCGGCGCTGGCGAAGGCGTCGACGGCGGCGAAGAACGCCGCGCTGCGCGCGATCGCCGCGGCGATCCGCGCGCGCCGCGGCGAGATCGTCGAAGCCAACGCCCGCGACGTCGCGCGCGCGAGCATGAGCGGGCTCGAATCCGCGCTGCTCGACCGGCTCAAGCTCACCGACGACTACATCGAGCAGATGGCGGCCGGTCTCGAGCAAGTCGCGGCGCTGCCCGATCCGATCGGCGAGATCACCGACGTGCGGCCGCAGCCGTCGGGTATCCGCGTCGGACGGATGCGCGTGCCGCTCGGCGTGGTCGCCATCGTCTACGAGAGCCGGCCCAACGTGACGATCGACGCCGCCGGGCTGACGCTGAAGAGCGGCAACGCGGCGATCCTGCGCGGCGGCTCGGAGGCGATCGAGTGCAACCGCCTGCTCGCCGCGCTGATCGCCGATGGGGTCGCCGCCGCCGGCTTGCCGCGCGACGCGGTTCAACTCGTCGACACGACCGACCGCGCGGCAGTGGGCCTGCTCGCGACGATGACCGAGTACGTCGACATCCTCGTTCCGCGCGGCGGCCGCGGGCTGATCGAGCGGCTGATGCGCGAGGCGCGCGTGCCGATGATCAAGCACCTCGACGGCGTCTGCCACGTCTACATCGACGGCGACGCGGATCTCGACAAAGCGGTCGCGATCGCCGACAACGCCAAGACGCAGCGCTACGGTGTGTGCAACGCGATGGAGACGCTGCTCGCGGCGCGGTCGATCGCGCCGCGCGTGCTGCCGCGGCTCGGGCGCATCTACGCGGACAAGGGGGTCGAGCTGCGCGTCTGCCCCGAGACGAAGGCGATCCTGCAGGCGGCGGGCATCGCCTGCAAGGACGCGACCGACGAGGACTGGCGCACCGAGTACCTGGCGCCGATCCTCGCGGTCGCCACGGTCCCGGGCGTCGACGAGGCGATCGCGCACATCAACGCGTTCGGCAGCAAGCACACCGACGCGATCGTCACCGAGAACTACACGACCGCGATGCGCTTCCTGCGCGAGGTCGATTCGGCCTCGGTGATGGTCAACGCGTCGACGCGCTTTGCCGACGGCTTCGAGTACGGCCTCGGCGCGGAGATCGGCATCTCCAACGACAAGCTGCACGCGCGCGGCCCGGTCGGCCTCGAAGGGCTGACATCGCAGAAGTACGTGGTCTTCGGCAACGGGGAAGTCCGGCGCTGATCGGCCGGGGCCCTTCGCCGCGACGGGGCCGGCCGACCCGCGCGCAGGCGCGCAACCCGCGATTCGCGAACCGCCATCCGAACATGCTCTGGGTCAAGTCGCTGCACATCATCTTCATGGTGACCTGGTTCGCGGGGCTGTTCTATCTGCCGCGGCTGTTCGTCTATCACGCGATGGCGGACGACACGGTGTCGAAGGAGCGCTTCAAGATCATGGAACGCAAGCTGTACTACGGCATCATGACGCCGGGCGCGGTGCTCACCGTCGTCTTCGGCGTCTGGCTGTGGGTCGGCTACGGGATCGGAACCGGCCAGGGCTGGCTGATGGCCAAGCTCGCGCTGGTGATCGCGCTGATCGGCTACCACCTGTACTGCGGCATCTTGCTCGACGACTTCGCGAACGACCGCAACACGAAGTCGCACGTGTGGTTCCGCTGGTTCAACGAGGCGCCGGTCCTCGTTCTCGCCGGCGCGGTGCTGCTGGTCGTGTTCAAGCCTTTCTGAGCGTGGTTCAGACGACGCGGATCTTCGCGGCGAGCGCGCGCAACTCGTCGAGCGGCGGGTTCTTGCGCGGCCAGGCGAGTTCCACGCCGTCGTTGGCATAGCGCGGCAGCACGTGCAGGTGAACGTGCGGCACCGTCTGCCAGCCGGCGGGCTTGTTCGCCTGCAGCACGGTGATGCCGTCGGGCTTGAACGCCGCGTCGACCGCGCGCGCCACGCGCGCCGCCGTCGTGAACAGCGCGGCGGCGAGCGCGTCGTCCAGATCGAGGATCGTTTCGACCTGCTTTTTCGTCGCGACGATCACATGCCCGGGATTGACCTGGCCCGCGTCCATGAACGCGATCGTGTGCTCGTCCTCGTAGACCCTGGCCGCTGGGATCTCGCCGCGCACGATGCGGGTGAAGACAGTCGGTTCCATCGTCGCTACGCTCCGGGTTGGAATGCACGCATTGTAGAAACCGAAACCCGCACGCGCCCCCGACCGCAAGCGCCCGTCCAGTGACCACGACCGATTCGTTCTTCGCCATCTGCCCGCGCGGGCTGGAAGCCGTGCTCGCCGGCGAGCTGGCCGCGGTCGGCGCGACCGGGGTCCGCGCCGAGGCCGGCGGTGTGGCGTTCGCCGGCGAGCTGCGCACGGCGTACGCGGCGAACCTGCACTCGCGCATCGCCAGCCGCGTGCTGTGGCAGATCGCGCAGGGGTCCTATCGCGACGAGAAGAGCCTGTACGCGCTCGCCGCCGACGTGCCGTGGGAGCGGCACTTCTCGCCGCGGCAGACGCTGCGGGTCGGCCTGAACGCATCGCGCTCGCCGCTGGCGAGCCTCGAATTCGCCACGCTCACGGTCAAGGACGCGATCGTCGACCGGATGCGCGCACGGGCCGGGGCGCGCCCTTCGATCGACCGCGCCCGCCCCGACGTGCGCGTGTTCGTCTACCTCGACGAGTCGGCGGCGACGCTGTATCTCGACCTGTCGGGCGAACCGCTGTTCAAGCGCGGCTGGCGCGAAGACAAGGGCGAGGCGCCGCTGAAGGAGAACCTCGCCGCCGGGCTGCTCGCGCTGGCGGGCTGGACGCCGGCCACACCGCTGCTCGATCCGTTCTGCGGCAGCGGAACCATCGTCATCGAGGCGGCCTCGATCGCGGCGCGCCGCGCGCCGGGGCTGCAGCGGCGCTTCGCGTTCGAAAAGCTGCAGGGCTTCGACGCCGCGGCCTGGCGCACGCTGCGCGAGCAGGCGCGCGCAGCGATCGACGACCGCGCCCTCGCGCTGATCGCGGGGTCGGACATCTCGACGCGCGTGATCGAGACCGCCCGCCGCAACGCCCGCCTCGCCGGACTCGATGCGTGGCTCGCCGACGGTCGCCTTCGCCTGGCGGCGGTGGACGCACGCAAGATCGAGCCGCCCGCGCCGGCCGGCATGATCGTCACGAACCCGCCCTACGGCGAGCAGAGCCACCCGAAGTCCGCGCCGGTGCCCAAGATGATGGGCGAAGTCGCCGACCGGCTGAAGCAGTCGTTCGCAGGCTGGACCGCGTGGATCCTCACCTCGGACCGCGCGCTACCGCGCCAGATGCGGCTGCAGGAAACGCGCAAGACCGTGCTCTTCAACGGTCCGCTGGAATGCCGGTTCTTCCGTTTCGAGATCGTCGCCGGCGCGTATCGGCCGCGTGGCAGAGCTGCGGCGGCTGCGCCGTAGCCACGCCGACCGACCGCCGAAGCCACCGAGGACCGCCGCAAAGCGACGACTTTCTCCCGGTTCTCGCGCGCCGCGCTACGCTGGAATGCGCATGCGATCGACGGTCACTCCCGCCCCGACCGCCGACCGCGCCACGAATCCTCCATGCTGTTTCGCATCTGCGTCGCGTGCGACCACACGAACCCGCCGGACTCGCGGTTCTGCGGCAAGTGCGGCGCGCCGCTTCAGGTCAGGTTCTGCCGGTTGTGCCGGTCGCCCAACGACGCCGTGTCGCGCTACTGCCAGTCGTGCGGCACCGAGCTGCCCGAGCTGGCCGAGCCCGAGGTGGCGGCGCCGCCGAACGGGGCTGGGCCGGCCACGATCCCGCCGCTGGTGATCGCCACGCCGGGTCGACCGATCGCCGATTCTTCACCCGTGCTGTCGGCTGTACCGACGGCGATCGCCGGCGCGTTCCCCGGCAACGAAGATCGTGCGAACGCTCCCGACGTGCCAACGCTTGGCCGAAACGGGACGCAGCCTGGCGGCGGCGGGCAGACCGCGGTCGACCTGCTGCCGCGGCGCGCCGCCGGATCCGCGTCGATCGCGGTCGACAGCGCGGTCGCGACTGCGAGCCTGCCCGCTGTGGTCGACGGCACGCAGCCATCGGCTCGCACGCGACGTGCGGCGTGGGCCGGGCTGGCCCTTGCCGTCGCCGTGCTCGGCGTTGCCTTCGGCGCGTTCGCATACAAAGCCTGGCGCAGCGGTGAGGCAGCGCCGCCGACGGATCGCGCCGCCGCGCCGCCTCCCCCGGCCCCCGCGCCGCCCGCGCGCGCCGAGCCCGACACATCGAGTCAAGCGCCCTCGCCCGCGCCCGCCGCCGAGTCCGCCGCGCCGCCCGCCGCGAGCGCAGGCAAGACGACAGCGCGCGAAAGACGCGAGGCGGCGCCGCGCGCCGTCGAGCGCGCTCCCGCGGCCACGGCCGCGCCCGCCAGCCCCGCCTTGCCCGCGCTGCGCGAGTGCCCCCCGCCCGTCGCGGCGCTGGGCCTGTGTACGCCAGAACCCAAACCGGAAGGAAACTGACGCCCATGCACCGCTTACTGCGCAACGCCGCCGGCTTCGTCTGCACCTTCGCGCTCGTTCACGGCGTCGCGTCGGCCGGCACGCCGTACAAGATCGTCACCGCTTCCGAGCGCGGGACCTACATCCAGATCGGCCGCGATCTGGCGAAGTACGTCGCGCCCGCAGCCGACATCGATCTGGAAGTGCTGCCGTCGGCAGGCTCTTCGGAGAACGTGCAGCGTCTGCGCTACGAGCCGGGCGTGAAGTTCGCGCTGGTGCAGTCCGACGTCTACCAGGCCTACATCAACCAGGGGGCGAGCGGCCACGCGGAAGCGGCGCGCATCATCCGCCCGCTGCGCGTGATCCTGCCGCTGTACAACGAGGAGATCTACTTCATCGCGCGCGCCGACGCGCCGTACAGCTACGTCCACGAGATCCGCGACGCCAAGATCAACGTCGGCCTGCTGCGCAGCGGAACCGCGATGTCGGCGACGACGCTGTACCGACTGATGTTCGACCGGCCTCTGCCCGACGCCAATATCTCGTTCCTGTCGAACGAAGAGGCGCTCGCGCGGCTCGTCACCGACAAATCGATCGACGTGGTCGTGGTCGTCGCGGGGCAACCCGCGAAGCTGCTGACCGACATGAAGCCCGAGGCGCGTGCGCTGATCAAGCTGCTCAAGCTCGACCCCAAGCATCCCGCGAGCCAGGCCGCGCTGAAGACGTACTTCCCGACGAGCGTGCGCGCTTCGCTGCATCCCAACCTGTTGACCGAGGACGTTGCCGGCCTCGCGGTGAAGGCGTTCCTCGTCACCTACGACTACAACCAGTCGGCCACACAGGCGCGGCTCGCGCGATTCGCGCGTTCGCTGTGCGAGAACTTCGGCACGCTGCAGGCCGAGGGGCACCCGAAGTGGAAGGAAGTCGAACTGGCGATGCCCGAGCTGGGCCGCGGCTGGGCCTACTTCCCGCCGATCGCGCGCGAGTTCGAGCGCTGCGTCGCCGCCCGCGCGCTGCCGGCCAAGGCGAAGTCCTGCACGACCGAGCAGAAGATCCTCGGTTTGTGCGAGTAGCGCTGTACGCCGCTCAGCCGAGCGCCTTTTCGATGTCGGCGGCGATGTCTTCGGGCTTGGTCGTCGGCGCGTAGCGCGCGATCACCTGGCCATCCCTGCCGATCAGGAACTTGGTGAAGTTCCACTTGATCGCTTCGGAGCCGAGCAGCCCCGGCTTGGCCGACGTCAGGTGCTTGTACAGCGGGTGCGCGGTCTCGCCGTTGACGTCGATCTTGGCGAACAGCGGAAACGTGACGCCGTAGTTCATCTCGCAGAACTCGGCGATCTCCGACTCGGGACCCGGCTCCTGCGCGCCGAACTGGTTGCACGGGAACCCCAGCACGGCGAAGCCGCGCTTGGCGAACCGCCGGTGCAGCGCCTCGAGTCCCTTGTACTGCGGCGTGAAGCCGCACTGGCTCGCGGTGTTCACGATCAGCAGAACCTTGCCCTTGAAATCGGCGAGCTTTTTCGACTTGCCGTCGATGGTCTTGGCCGAGAAGTCGTAGACGGTCGGCATGGGGTCCCCGGTCGGCGGTTCAGCCGACGAGTCTTGCGTTCAGAACGATGCGCGGTCCGGCGAGCGCTTTCGACACGGGGCAGCCCTGCTTGGCGGCCTCCGCGTGCTGCTGGAAGTCGGCCGCCGCCAGTCCCGGCACTTCGGCTTCGGTCGTCAGCTCGATCAGTTCGATCGCGGGTCCTTCGCCGAGGTGAACCGCAGCGGTCGTATGGATGCGCTTCGGCTTAAAGCCTGCCTTCGTGAGCAGCGCGGACAGGAACATCGAATAGCAGCCTGCGTGCGCAGCGCCGATCAGTTCCTCCGGATTGGTTCCGGGCCCGGACTCGAAGCGCGAGGCGAAGGTGAACGGCCCTTCGTAGGCCCCGCTGCCGAGCCGCATCGTTCCGGCGCCTTCCTTGAGCGTGCCTTTCCATTCGGCCGACGAGGTGCGTACGGTCATGGTGTCCTCCTTGCGTCAGTCACCCGGCGACATGGTAGTACGCGCCGCGTCGGGCGCGCGACGAGGAAGACCCGACTTCCGACAGGAGATCGCGCGCGGCGGCGGCGCCGGCCCCGATCAACCGGCCAGCCCGAGGTGTTCGATGCCCTTGTGGATCCCCGCCACGCCGCCGTACAGCTTGGAGTTGAGCTTGATCTGCAGCCGCAGGTCGTTGACCGAATCGGCGTTGCGCAGCGCGTCCTCGTAGGAGATCAGTTCGCGCTCGTGCAGGTCGAACAGCGCCTGGTCGAAGGTCTGCATGCCCTGCTCGCGCGAGCGCTTCATCACGTCCTTGATCTCGTGCACTTCGCCCTTGAAGATCAGGTCCGAGATCAGCGGCGAGTTCAGCATGATCTCGACCGCGGGGATGCGGCCCTTGCGGTCCTTGAACGCGACGAGCCGCTGCGAGACCATCGCGCGCAGGTTCAGCGACAGGTCCATCAGAAGCTGGCTGCGCTTGTCCTCGGGGAAGAAGTTGATCACGCGGTCGAGCGCCTGGTTGGTGCTGTTCGCGTGCAGCGTGCACATCACCAGGTGGCCGGTCTCGGCGAAGGCGATCGCGTGCTCCATCGTCTCGCGGTCGCGCACCTCGCCGATCAGGATCACGTCGGGCGCCTGCCGCAGCGTGTTCTTCAGCGCCACGCTCCAGCTGTCGCAGTCGACGCCGACCTCGCGCTGCGTGATGATGCAGTTCTTGTGCGGATGGACGTATTCGATCGGGTCTTCGATCGTGATGATGTGGCCCTGGCTGTTCTCGTTGCGGTAGCCGACCATCGCGGCGAGCGTCGTCGACTTGCCCGAGCCGGTGGCGCCGACCACCATCACGATGCCGCGCTTGGCCATCGCCAGCTCGTTGATCAGCGGCGGAAGGTTCAGCTCCTCGACCGTCGGGATCCTGTCGGCGATCGTCCGGAAGACGATGCCGACCTTGCCCTGCTGCACGAACGCGGAGACGCGGAAGCGGCCGATCCCGGTCGGGTTGATCGCGAAGTTGCACTCCTTGGTCGCTTCGAACTCGGCGGCCTGGCGGTCGTTCATGATCGAGCGCACGAGCTCAGCGGTGTGTTGCGCCGTCAGCGGCTGGTTCGACACCGGCAGCACGCGGCCGTCGAGCTTGAACGCGGGCGGGAAGTCGGCGGTGATGAACAGGTCCGAGCCCTTCTTCGTCAGCAGCAGACGAAGCAGGTCGTGGACGAATCGGGTGGCCTGATCGCGTTCCATCTTTACCTCATCGAGTGCGCCGCAAGGGCGCGCGAGATCGCGAAACTCCCCTCGCCCGCGCCGACGCGCGCGGGAAAGGGGCGGGGGTGAGGGCCAAGCTCATGCCGTCTTCAGCCGACAAAGCTCTCCGGCGACTTCGCGTACTGGCGCGCCTCGGCCGCCGACACGATGTTGCGCCGGACGAGATCCATCAGGCACTGATCCAGCGTCTGCATGCCGAACTGGCTGCCGGTCTGGATCATCGAGTACATCTGCGCGACCTTGTTCTCGCGGATCAGGTTGCGGATCGCCGGCGTGCCGACCATGATCTCGTGCGCCGCGACGCGCCCGCTGCCGTCCTTGATCTTCAGCAGCGCCTGCGAAATCACCGCAACCAGCGACTCCGACAGCATCGCGCGCACCATCTCCTTCTCGGCGGCCGGGAACACGTCGACGACGCGGTCGATCGTCTTCGCCGCGCTCGATGTGTGCAGCGTGCCGAAGACCAGGTGGCCGGTCTCCGCGGCGGTCAGCGCCAGGCGGATCGTCTCGAGGTCGCGCAGCTCGCCGACCAGCACGACGTCGGGGTCCTCGCGCAGCGCGCTGCGCAGCGCGTTGGCGAACGACAGCGTGTGCGGACCGACCTCGCGCTGGTTGATCACGCACTTGCGCGACTCGTGAACGAACTCGATCGGGTCCTCGATCGTCAGCACGTGGCCGTACAGGTTGTTGTTGACATGGTCGACCATCGCCGCGAGCGTCGTGGACTTGCCCGAGCCGGTCGGGCCGGTCACCAGCACCAGCCCGCGCGGCTTCAACGCGAAGTCGGCGAAAACGCGGGGGCACTGCAGTTCCTCCAGCGACAGCACGCGCGACGGGATCGTCCGCAGCACCGCTGCGGCACCGCGGTCCTGGTTGAAGGCGTTGACGCGGAAACGCGCCAGCCCGGGCAGATCGAACGAGAAGTCGCACTCGAGATGTTCGTCGAACATCTTGCGCTGCGCGTCGTTCATGATGTCGTAGATCATCGCGTGCACGTCCTTGTGCTCCAAGGGCGGCAGGTTGATGCGGCGGACGTCGCCGTGCACGCGGATCATCGGCGGCAGGCCCGCCGACAGATGCAGGTCGGACGCCTTATTCTTGACGGAGAATGCGAGCAGTTCGGAGATGTCCATCGGCGGCGCTTCGTAGAGGATCGATCGGACCATCGCGCCGGTTCGGCGTGACGCCCGCTGGGTCAGACGGCTCCGTTCGGCGGAGCCACGCGCATTGTCCGGCGCCTTCCCGCCGCTCGAAACATCGGAAAAGACAAGCGTCCAGAGGGAAATTCGAAACCATTATGTCCAGTTTGGACGAACCGCTGCAAGCCGCGCTCGCCCGCGTGCACGAACGGATTAGCGCCGCCGCGCGCGCCGCGGGCCGCGACCCGGCCGAGATCGCGCTGCTGGCCGTCAGCAAAGCCTTCCCGGCCGAAGCGGTGATCGCCGCCGCCCGCGCCGGCCAGCGCCGGTTCGGCGAGAGCTACGTTCAGGAGGCCGTCGAGAAGATCGCGCAAGTCCGCGCGATGGCGCCCGACCTCGCCCTCGAATGGCACTTCATCGGACCTATCCAGAGCAACAAGACGCGCCCGATCGCCGAACACTTCGACTGGGTCCACTCGGTCGACCGCTTGAAGATCGCGCAACGGCTGTCGGAGCAGCGACCGGCCGACCGGCCACCGCTCGAAGTCCTCATCCAGGTCAACGTCAGCGGCGAAGCGAGCAAGCACGGCGTCGCGCCGGCCGAAGCGAGCGCGCTGGCGCATGCGGTGGCGCGGCTGCCGCGGCTGCGACTGCGTGGGTTGATGGCGATTCCGGAACCGGAGCGCGAGCGGCAACGCCAGCGCGCGCCGTTCGCGCGCCTGCGCGAGCTGCTCGAACGTCTGCGGCGCGAAGGGCTCGCGGTGGATACGCTGTCGATGGGCATGTCGGCCGATCTCGAGGCCGCCATCGCCGAAGGAGCGACGATCGTACGGGTCGGCACCGCGATTTTCGGGGAGCGAACATGAACGACCAGCGATCGGACGCGGCGGCGGAACTCGACGAGATCGATCGTATCCACGACGATTTTCCCGCCGACGCCGCTCGGCGCTTGCGCGAACTCGACGCGTCCGGGTTGCCGACGCAGCGCCTGGGGGCGTTCGCTTTCCTGCTCAATCACGTGCTCGGCGAAAGACTCGGCGCCTGGCGCGAGGCGGCCGAGCGCATCGCGGCGCTCGCCGCGCGCGACGACGCGCCCGTGGCGGTGTTGCGGCACTGGGCCGCCGCCGCGCTGCTCGCGGCAGACGACGGCATGGCCCGCCGCGCGCAATCGAGGCTCGCCGCGACCGCGCAGGTCGACGCCTCGATCGCAGCGGCACTCGCGCGCGTCGACGCGTGGAACTTTTCGGTCGACGCGGGGCGCGACACCGGTCAATTCGCCGCCCTCGCCCGATCGGCGCTCGACTTCCCGCCCGGCGCGCTCGACGCGGGGTTTGCGGCATCGTTCAACAACGTCACGGTCGCACTGCTGGAACGGCTCGCCGGTCGAGCGCTGGACGAAGCGCAACGCGATGCGTTGCGGCTGGGCGCGCAGGCTGCGCGAGCGTTCTGGCTGCGGGCGGGCGGATGGATCGAGGACGAGCGCTCCGATTACCTGCGCGCGAAGGTCGCGCTGCGGCTCGGCGACGCACAGGCGGCAGCGGCCGCGGCCGAGGGCGGGCTCGCCGTCGTCGCCGCCAACGGCGATGATCCGGTCGAGCGCGCGTTCCTTCTGCAGCCGCTCGCCGCTGCGCTTGCCGCGCTGGGCCGCACCGAGCGCGCAGCCGAGCTGCGGTCGGAGGCGGCCTCGCTGGCCGCGGCATTCGACCCGAGCCTGAAAGGCCTGATCGAGCAGGATGCGGCCGAACTGTTCGCACAGGAACAGCCATGAACGACAACGCGCGCATCACATTCATCGGCGGCGGCAACATGGCGTCGGCGCTGATCGCAGGACTGATTCAGAAGGGGCGACGGCCGCACGAACTGCTGGCGGTGGAGATCGACGCCGCGCGGCGCGAACAGCTCGCGCGCGACTACGGCATCGCAGTCGCGCCCGCACCCGACGCGCGGCTCGCCGAGGCCGACGTGCTCGTGCTTGCGGTCAAGCCGCAGCAGATGAGAGAAGCTTGCGCCGCGCTGCGGCCTTTCATCGGACAGCAGCTCGTGCTGTCGATTGCGGCCGGCATCCGAATCGCCGATCTCGCCCGCTGGCTGGGCACCGACCGGATCGTGCGCTCGATGCCGAACACGCCGGCGCTGATCGGCCGCGGCATCTCCGGCCTCGCGGCCGGACCCGCCGTGACACCGGCGCAGCGCGATCGGGCGGCGCAGATCCTGCAAGCGGTCGGAACGGTCGTGTGGCTCGATGACGAGGCGCAGCTCGACGCGGTGACCGCAATCTCCGGCAGCGGCCCGGCTTATGTCTTCTACTTCATCGAAGCGCTGATCGAGGCCGGACACGCGATGGGGCTGTCGCAGGAGCAGTCGCGGCGCCTGGCGATCGAAACGCTGGTGGGCGCATCGCATCTGGCGGCCGAGTCGGGTGAACCGCCGGAGGTGTTGCGCGCTCGCGTGACGTCGAAGGGTGGAACGACCGCCGCCGCGATCGAATCGATGGAGGCCGATCAGATCAAGGCGAAGATCGTCGCGGCCGTGCGCGCCGCGCAGCGTCGCGCCGCCGAGCTGGGCGACGAATTCGGGAAGTGATGCCCGTTCGGACCGCGATCTGCGCCGATTGCGTCGGGCGTGCGGAGCCGCGCTTCGCGCTCACCTGAGCGCATAGTCGAGCGCGACGCCCGCGAAGACCGCGAAGCCGACCCACTGGTTGTGGCGGAAAGCGCGGAAGCAGTCCGCGCGTTCGCGGCTGCGGATCAGCACGTAGTGGTAGACGACGCAGCCGAGCGCCGCGGCCCAGCCGAGGTAAAACGGCCAGCGCGCGCCGATCGCGGCGCCGACGACCAGAAGCAGCGACAGGTGCGCGCCGTAACAGAACATCACCGCCGCGACATCGGCTCGGCCGAACAGGATCGCCGAGGAGCGCAACCCGATGCGGATGTCGTCGTCGCGGTCGACCATCGCGTACTCGGTGTCGTACGCGACGACCCAGAACAGGTTCGCGGCGAACAGCCACCAGCCGATCGCCGGCACGTGCCCCAGCGCGGCCGCGAAGGCCATCGGGATGCCGAACGAAAAGGCGATCGCCAGGTACGCCTGCGGCAGCGGGAAGAAGCGCTTGAAGAACGGATAGGTCGTCGCCACGGTCACGCCGACCACGGCCAGCCAGAAAGTCAGCGCGTTCAGCGGGATCAGCAGCAGTGCGGCGAGCAGCAGCAATACGACCGCGACAGCGACCGCTTCGAGCGGAGACAGCGCGCCGCTGGAAACGACCCGGTCCGCGGTGCGTTTGACGTGGCCGTCGAAGTCGCGATCGGCGACATCGTTGATCGCGCAGCCGGCGGATCGAGTCAGCAGCGTCCCCAGCACGAAGATGCCGACCAGCCACGCCGGCGGCCGGCCGTCGGTGGCGATCCACAGCGCGGTCAGCGTCGGCCACAGCAGCAGCAGCGTTCCGACCGGCTTGTCGAGACGAATCAGCCGCACGTACAGGCTCAGGCGGCGGCGGATCGGGTCGACGGCGGTCATGCAGGATCTGGCGTAAACGCCACGTGCTGCAACGCGGATTTGCGTTCAACAGCCGGGGGCGCTTATCGTAACAGCCGCGTCAAAGAACAAGCTCAACATCCACGCTTCACGTCAGGAGACCCTCGATGATCCAAAAGACCATGGCGGCGGCCGCGCTGGCCGCTGCGCTCGTCGCTGCCACGCCGGCGGCGGCGCAGACGGAGATCCAGTGGTGGCACTCGATGGGCGGTGCGCTCGGCGAAGCGCTGAACGAACTGGCCACCAAGTTCAACGACAGCCAGAAGGAGTACAAGGTCGTCGCCACGTACAAGGGTTCCTATCCCGAGTCGATGACTGCGGCGATCGCGGCATTCCGCGCGGGACAGGCGCCGCACATCCTGCAGGTGTTCGAGGTCGGGACCGCGACCATGATGGCGGCCAAGGGCGCGATCAAGCCCGTCTACCAGTTGATGAAGGAACAGGGTGAGCCGTTCGATCCGAAGGCGTACCTGCCGGTGGTGACCGGGTACTACTCGGACCAGCAGGGCAACATGCTGTCGTTCCCCTTCAACAGCTCGACCGCGCTCTTTTACATCGACAAGAACAAGTTCCGCAAAGCGGGCCTGCAGCCGGTGCCGCCGAAGACGTGGAAGGAGCTGATCGCCGTCGCGGAGAAGCTCAAGGCCTCGGGGCAGGACTGCGTGTACACGACGGGCTGGCCTTCCTGGGTGCACATCGAGAACTTCAGCGCCTGGCACAACCTGCCGATCGGCACGAAGGAGAACGGCTTCGGGGGACTGGACACGCAGTTCACGTTCAACTCGCCGACGCACGTCAAGCACATCGAAATGCTCGCCGACATGGCCAAGCGGGGACTGTTCACCTATGCGGGCCGCACGAACCAGGCGGACTCGAAGTTTGCGAGCGGCGAGTGCGCGATGGCCACGATCAGCGCCGGTGCCTTGGGCGGCATCATCAAGGCCGCGAAGACGGACTGGCAGATCAGCTTCCTGCCGTACCACGACGACGTGAAGGGCGCGCCGCAGAACTCGATCATCGGCGGCGCGTCGCTGTGGGTGATGAGCGGCCGCAAAGCCGAGGAGTACAAGGGCGTGGCGCGCTTCCTCGCATTTCTGTCCCGGCCCGAGATCCAGATGGAGTGGCACGTGAAGACCGGCTATGTGCCGATCACGATGGCCGCCTACGAGCTGACGAAGAAGTCGGGCTTCTACGATCAGAACCCGGGCCGCGACATGGCCGTCAAGCAACTCACGAACAAGGCGCCGACCGAAAACTCCAAGGGCCTGCGCTTCGGCAACTTCGTGCAGGGTCGCACGGTGATCGAAGAGGAACTGGAAGCGGCGTTTGCCGGCAAGAAGAGCGCCAAGGCCGCGCTCGACGACGCCGTGCGTCGCGGCAACGAGATCTTGCGCCAGTTCGAAGCGGCGAACCGCTGACCGCGTCAGCGGTCTGCTTACGCCCCGGATGCCACGGCAACCCTTCCCTCCCCGCCTAGCGGGGAGGGATCTCCCGGCGACCTGATCGCGTGGAAAAGCGCGTCGTTTTCCGTTCGGCGTGGCTGCCGTTCGCGCTCGTGGCGCCGCAGCTCGCCATCACCGTGGTCTTCTTTTTCTGGCCCGCGTCGCAGGCGATCTGGTATTCGTTCCAGTTGCAGGACGCCTTCGGCCTGAAGACGCAGTTCGTCGGCCTGCAGAACTTCGTCACGCTGTTCAAGGACCCGCACTACCTCGCTTCGTTCCGCGTCACCGCCGTCTTCAGCTTCGCGGTGGCGGGGATCTGCATCGCGTTGTCGCTCGCGCTCGCGGTATTCGCCGACCGCGTGGTGCGCGGCGCGATGGCGTACAAGACGCTGCTGATCTGGCCGTACGCGGTCGCGGCCGCCGTGGCCGGCGTGCTTTACGCGTTCATGTTCGCGCCGTCGATCGGCATCGTCACGTTCTGGCTCAAGGGCCTCGGTCTGCACTGGAACTGGGTGATCGACGGCGACCAGGCGATGCTGCTGGTGATCATGGCCGCGGTGTGGAACCACATCAGCTACAACTTCCTCTTCTTCCTCGCCGGACTGCAGTCGATTCCGCGCTCGTTGATCGAAGCCGCGGCGATCGACGGGGCGGGTCCGTGGCGGCGTTTCTGGACGATCGTGTTCCCGCTGCTGTCGCCGACCGCGTTCTTCCTGCTGGTCGTCAACGTCGTTTACGCGTTCTTCGGCACCTTCGGCATCATCGACGCCACCACGCAGGGCGGACCGGCCACTTCGACCCAGATCCTCGTGTACAAGGTCTACCACGACGGCGTGAAGGCCGGCGACCTGGGCGGCTCCTCCGCGCAGTCGGTGATCCTGATGGCGATCGTGATCGCGCTCACTGTCGTGCAGTTCCGCTACATCGAACGCAAGGTGCAGTACTGATGGTCGAGCGCCGCCCGTGGCTGGATGTGCTGTCGCACCTGGTGCTGATCGCCGGCGTCGTCGTCATCGCATTCCCGGTGTACGTGACGTTCGTCGCGTCGACGCTGACGCTGGAACAGATCATGTCGGTGCCGATGCCGCTGATCCCCGGCGATCACTTCGTCGAGAACTACCGCCAGGTTCTGTTCGCCGGCACCGAAAAGGGTTCGAAGGCGCCGGTGGCGACGATGCTGTTCAACAGCACCGTTGTCGCGCTCGGCATCGCGATCGGCAAGATCGCGATTTCGATCATCTCGGCGTTCGCGATCGTCTACTTCCGCTTTCGCCTGCGGATGTTCTTCTTCTGGACGATCTTCGTCACGCTGATGCTTCCGGTCGAGGTGCGCATCATCCCGACGTTCAAGGTCGTCGCGGACCTCGGCATGCTGAACAGCTACGCCGGACTGACGCTGCCGCTGATCGCTTCAGCCACCGCGACCTTCCTGTTCAGGCAGTTCTTCCTGACGATTCCGGACGAGCTGGCGGAAGCCGCGCGCATCGACGGCGCCGGGCCGATGAGGTTTTTCTGGGATGTCGTCGTGCCGTTGTCGAAAACGAGCGTCGCCGCGCTGTTCGTGATCCAGTTCATCTATGGCTGGAACCAGTACCTGTGGCCGCTGCTGATCACGACCGACGAATCGATGTACACGACGGTGATCGGCATCAAGCGGATGATCGTCGGCGGCGACGCCGCCAACGAGTGGAACCTGGTGATGGCCACCGCGATGCTGGCGCTGCTGCCGCCGGCGGCCGTCGTGATTCTGATGCAGAAGTGGTTCGTCAAAGGACTCGTCGAAACGGAAAAGTGATGGCCGGGGTATCGATCAGGAACGTCTACAAGTCCTACGGCACCGTTCAGGCGATTCGCGGCATTTCGATGGATATCGCCGACGGCGAGTTCGTCGTGATGGTCGGGCCGTCGGGCTGCGGCAAGTCGACGCTGCTGCGCATGGTCGCGGGGCTCGAGACGATCACTTCGGGCGAAATCGCGATCGGCGACCGCGTCGTCAACGATCTGGAACCGAAAGACCGAAACATCGCGATGGTGTTCCAGAACTACGCGCTCTACCCGCACATGAGCGTGTACGAGAACATGGCCTACGGGCTGAAGATCCAGCGCCGGTCCAAGGCGGACATCGAGGCGCGCGTGCAGCGGGCCGCCGAGATCCTGGAATTGGCCAACCTGCTCAAACGTCGCCCGCGCGAGCTTTCGGGCGGGCAGCGCCAGCGGGTGGCGATGGGCCGCGCGATCGTGCGCGAGCCCGCGGTGTTCCTGTTCGACGAGCCGCTGTCGAACCTCGACGCGAAGCTGCGCGTTCAGATGCGCGGCGAGTTGCAGGCGCTGCACCAGCGGCTGCGAACGACCACGCTGTACGTCACGCACGACCAGGTCGAGGCGATGACGCTCGCGCAGCGCATGCTCGTGATGAACGGCGGCTGCGCCGAGCAGATCGGCGCGCCGCTCGAGGTCTACAGCCGCCCGGCGAGCACCTTCGTCGCCGGATTCATCGGCTCACCGCCGATGAACCTGATCCCGGGGCGGATCGCCGAGGGCGGCGACGTGCTGATCGGCGACGGCGACGTTCGCGTCCGGCTGCCGGTACCGCATGCCAAGTTGGACGGCCGCTCGGTCCTGCTCGGCGTGCGGCCCGAGCATCTGGAGACCTGCCCGCCCGACGCCGCCCTGCTCGGCCCCCACATCGACTTCATCGAATTGCTGGGCTCGGACTCGCTGGTGTACGGGCATCTCGGCGCGGACAAGCAGGGCGCCCGCATCGCCGCACGCTTGCACACGTCCGTCGTCGCGAAGGAAGGTCACCTTCCGCTGCGCTTCGCACCGGAGCACATGCACCTGTTCGATCCCGACAGCGGAAAGCGGATCGAACCGTAAGTTTGGGTAGCGGAGCCTTCGCCTTGGTGCGGGCGCAACGGACGCAGTTTTCTGCACGAAGCGGCGTGGACCGCGCGCTGCGCAGCCTACTTAAGTAGGCTCCTCAGCATCCACGCGGTCTTTTCATGCACTTGCAGGCGCTGGGTCAAGAGGTCGATGGTCGCTTCGTCACCGCCCTTTTCGGCGATGGGGAACACCTCGCGAACCGTTCTGGCGACGGCTTCGTGCCCCTTGACGAGCAGCCGCACCATCTCCATCGCTTCGGGAACCCCGTCCGTCTCGTCGATCGACGCCAGCTTGGCGAACGCCTTGTTCGATCCCGGCGCGGGGTAGCCCAGCGCGCGAATCCGCTCGGCGATCGGGTCGAGCGCGTTCCACAGTTCCGTGTACTGCTCCATGAACATCAGGTGCAGCGTGTTGAACATCGGGCCTTCGACGTTCCAGTGAAAACCGTGCGTTTTCAGGTACAGCGAGAACGTGTCGGCCAGCACGCGCGACAGCCCGTCCGCGATCTTTTCGCGGTCCTTGTCGGCGATGCCGATGTCGATCCGGGGCGCACCCGCGCCGCCGTTGTCGGACCTGTTCTTGCTCTTTGCCATGGTGTTTCTCCTCTGACAGCGTCCGCATGCTAGTGCGCCGCCCGGCGCTTGGCCAATTGACAATGATCAAGACGTCGATAGCCGGAACCCTATCCGGCTTCGGCCGGGAGGTCGAGCTTGGTGACGCCGGGCAAGTGGCACTTCAGGATCGCGCGGCGCAATGCCTCGACGGCCGCCGGCCGGGTGAAGCTCTTGCGCCAGGCGAGCACGACGCGACGCTCGGGCACCGGCGGTTTGAACGGCAGATACTCGATCAGCGAATCGCGCGGCGGCTTCTCCGGCACCGAGGTCTTGGGCAGCACGGTGATGCCCAGCCCCGACGCGACCATGTGCCTGATCGTCTCGAGCGAGGACCCTTCGAACGTCTTCTGGATCCCCTCCGCGCCGGTCGAAAACCGGGACAGCTCGGGGCAGACCTCGAGCACCTGGTCACGGAAGCAGTGGCCGGTGCCCAGCAGCAGCATCGTCTCCTTCTTCAGTTCGTCGGCCGCGATGCTCTTGCGGCGGGTCCAGGGGTGACCCTTCGGCACGGCGACCATGAACGGCTCGTCGTAAACCGGCTGAATCAGCATGCCCGACTCGGGCAGCGGCAGCGCCAGAATCGCCACGTCGATCTCGCCGTTCTTCAACAGCTCGAGCAGCTTGATCGTGAAGTTCTCGTTCAGCAGCAGCGGCATCTGCGGCGCGTCGCGAAGCAGTTGCCGGACCAGCGCCGGCAGCAGATACGGTCCGATCGTGTAGATGACGCCGACGCGCAGCGGGCCGACCAGCGGGTCCTTGCCGGCCTTGGCGAGCTCCTTGATCCGCGCCGCTTCGTCGAGCACGCGCTGCGCCTGCGCGACGATGCGCTCGCCGATCGGCGTGAGCGTCACCTCGTTGCTGCGGCGTTCGAAAATCGGCACGCCGAGTTCGTCCTCGAGCTTCTTGATCGCCACCGACAGCGTCGGCTGACTGACGAAGCACGCTTCCGCTGCGCGCCCGAAATGCCTTTCGCGCGCGACCGCGACGATGTACTTGAGTTCGGTCAGGGTCATGGGTGCGATTCAACCACAGCGCAGCGCGCCCCGACCGGCCGGCGACGCGCGCGACCGCGAGGTCAGACGCCGTAGTGCGCGCGGTACCAGGCGACGAAGCGCGGCAGCCCGACCTCGATCGGCGTCGTCGGCTCCCAGCCGTAGTCGCGCCGCAGGTCCTCGATGTCGGCCCAGGTCGACTTCACGTCGCCGGGCTGCATCGGCAGCATCCGCATCTGCGGCGCACGGCCGATCGCACCGGCGAGCACTTCGATGAAGCGAAGCAGCGGCTCGGGACGATGGTTTCCGATGTTGTAGACGCGGTGCTGCACGCCGTCGGCATCGCGCGCCGGCACGCGGTCGAGCACGCGCAGCACGCCGTCGGCGATGTCGTCGATGTAGGTGAAGTCGCGCGCCATGTCGCCGTGGTTGTACACGTCGATCGGCTCGCCGGCGAGGATCGCGCGCGTGAACTTGAACGCGGCCATGTCCGGCCGCCCCCACGGTCCGTACACGGTGAAGAAGCGCAGCCCCGTCAGCGGCACGCCGAACTGCAGCGCGTACACGTAGGCCATCAGCTCGTTCGCACGCTTGGTCGCCGCGTACAGGCTGATCGGGCGGTCGACCCGGTCCGCGGTCGAGAACGGCTGCTTGGTGTTGGCGCCGTAGACGCTCGAAGTCGACGCATAGACCGCATGCCGCACCGGATGCGCGCGAAGCGCTTCGAGCAGATTCAGGAAACCGGCCACGTTGGCTTCGACGTACACGTGCGGATGCGTCAGCGAGTAGCGCACCCCCGCCTGCGCGGCGAGATGCACGACCGCTTCGATCCGGTTCCGATCGAACAGCGCGAGCGTGGCGTCGCGATCGGCCAGGTCCAGCCGCTCGAAGACGAATCCGGTGTCGCCCGCGAACTGCTCGAGCCGCGCCTGCTTGAGCCGCGGGTCGTAGTAGTCGTTCAGGCTGTCGATGCCGAGCACCGCATCGCCGCGTGCGCGCAACGCGCGCGCGACGTGAAAACCGATGAACCCGGCAGCGCCCGTGACAAGAATCAAGTCAGGCTCCGCCCCGGCCGATGCCGAAATAGGTGAGTCCCGCCGCGCGCACGGTGGCCGGGTCGTACAGGTTGCGGCCGTCGAAGACGGCCTTTCGCTTCAGCGCCCGCCCGAGCCACTCGAAGTCGGGGCTGCGGAATTCGAGCCACTCGGTGACGACCGCGAGCGCGTCGGCGCCGTCGGCAGCGGCGCGCGCCGAAGGTGCGAATTCGACCCCGCCGTTTTCGCGCAGGATCGCGCGCGCGTTGTCCATCGCGACCGGATCGTAGGCGCGCACCTTCGCGCCGGCCTTCGTCAGCCCGTCGATGATCGCGAGGCTAGCCGCTTCGCGCATGTCGTCGGTGTTGGCCTTGAACGCGAGGCCCCAGAGCGCGATCGTGCGGCCCGCGAGCTTGCCGTCGAAGAATCGCGCCATCTTGTCGACCAGGATGCCGCGCTGGCGCAGGTTCGCGCGCGTGGCCGCGCGCAGGATCTCGGCGGGCTCGCCCGCCTCTTCCGCGGTGTGAATCAGCGCGCGCAGATCCTTCGGGAAGCACGAACCGCCGAACCCCACGCCCGCATACAGGAAGTGCGGACCGATTCGCGGGTCCGAGCCGATGCCATGCCGCACGTGCTCGATGTCGACGCCGAGCCGATCGGCCAGGTTCGCCATCTCGTTCATGAACGAGATCCGCACCGCGAGCATCGCGTTGGCCGCGTACTTCGTGAACTCAGCCGAGCGCACGTCCATGATCTGCAGCCGGTCGCGGTTGCGGTTGAACGGTGCATACAGCGCGCGCAACGCGTCGGCCGCATGCGCATCGTCCACACCGACGATGATGCGGTCGGGCCGCATGAAGTCGTCGACCGCGAAGCCTTCCTTCAGGAACTCCGGATTCGACGCGGTCGACACCTTGACGCTCACGCCGCGCCTTGCCAGCTCCTCGTTCAGCGTGGCGCGCACGCGGTCGTTGGTGCCGACCGGAACGGTCGACTTGACCACGACGACCGTATCGCGCGCGATGCGGCGGCCGAGTTCGCGCGCGCAGGCGACCACGTGCGACAGGTCGGCCGATCCGTCCTCGCCCGACGGCGTACCGACGGCGATGAAGATCATCGGCGCATGCGCGACGGCTTCGTCGTAGCTTGTCGAGAAAGTGAGCCGTCCCGCCGCGACGCCACGGGCGACGACCGCATCGAGCCCCGGCTCGTGGATCGGTATCTCACCTGCGCGCAACCGCGCGATCTTGCGCTCGTCGACGTCGATGCAAAGCACGTCGTTGCCGACGTCCGCGAGGCAGGCGCCGGTGACAAGACCGACGTAGCCGGTGCCGATGATCGTGATCTTCATGTTGTGATCGCGTGAGGAGGATCGGATCTTACCGTCGCGCACGCAGCGGACCCGCAACCGGCCCAGCCGGCCGTCGCGCTTGCGGCTCCATACGCCGCGCCCGCGGAAGACTCAACAGTTGAACGGCTGTACACCGCCGTCGAAGACGCGGCGTTCCCACCGCACCGGCGGCGCAGCGAGCGGCCGGCCGCCGTGCGCGAGCCGCGGGAAGTGAAAAGTGAATCGGCTTTCGATCTCGGCAGGCAGCGCGACCTCGATCCGGCCGACCGCCGCCTTGCCTGCCGGCGCAAACAAGACGCCATCGGTCGTGACACGAGCTACACCCCGTTCGACGGCCCAGTCGGACAGCTTCACCGGAACCTCGATCCGCCGACCGCCGGTCTCGAGCGCGCGGTCGGCCCGACTGTCAGCGGATCCATCGCAACCTCGAACAGCACCGACACATGGCGCTGCGGTCTGTCCTCGACCGTCACCGTCGCCCGCACCTGCTCGTCGAGCCGCAGCCGCACCTTGCTGTACGGGCCGACCTGTTCGCCGCACCAGGCGCGCGCGTACTCCCCGCCCGCCGCATCGGGTTTCCAGTAGGGGCCGTACGGAAAGACAACGCAGCCGGCGAGTGCCGCGACGAGCCCAGCCGCAACCGCACGCCGCGCGTTCAGTTGGCGGGCGGCGGCACGCGGCCGAGCAGGTAGAACTCGTCGTTCGGCCGCATGCCGATCATGTTCGCCATCCGGTTCGACAGCGCGAAGAACGCCGCGATCGCCCCGATGTCCCAGATGTCCTCGTCGGAAAAGCCATGCGCGCGCAGAGCGTCGAAGTCGGCGTCGCCGATCGACCCGGAGTCCAGCGCGACCTTCATCGCGAAGTCCAGCATCGCCTTCTGCCGCGGCGTGATGTCGGCCTTGCGGTAGTTGATCGCCACCTGGTCGGCGACCAGCGGGTTCTTCGCGCGGACGCGCAGGATCGCGCCGTGCGCGACGACGCAGTAGTGGCACCGGTTGGCGCCGCTCGTGGCGACGACGATCATCTCGCGCTCGGCCTTGGTCAGCCCGCTCTGCTTTTCCATCAGCGCGTCGTGGTACGCGAAGAACGCGCGGAACTCGTCGGGGCGATGCGCGAGCGTCAGGAACACGTTCGGGATGAACCCCGACTTCTCCTGCACGGCGACGATCCGCGCGCGGATGTCTTCGGGCAGATCCTTCAGTTCGGGGACGGGATAACGGCTGATCGGCGGTGTATTGGGCGCGGCGTTCATGCGGCCTCCTTCGCGTGCGAAAACTGGATGTGATGCAGGTGAGCGTACAGCCCGCCACGCGCGAGCAACTCGGCGTGGCGTCCGGTCTCGACGACGCGGCCCGCTTCGAGCACGACGATGCGGTCGGCGCGCTCGATCGTCGACAGCCGGTGCGCGACGACGAAAGTCGTGCGGCCCTTCATCAGGCGCTCGAGCGAGGCCTGGATGTAGCGCTCCGATTCGGAGTCGAGCGCCGCGGTCGCCTCGTCCAGCAGCAGGATCGGCGCGTCCTTCAGCAGCGCGCGCGCGATCGAAAGCCGCTGGCGCTGACCGCCCGACAGCTTGACCGCGTTCTCGCCGATCTGCGTGTCGAAGCCCTGCGGCAGCGATTCGATGAACGGCAGCAGGTACGCCGCCTCGGCCGCGGCGCGGATGCGCTCGAGCGGGGCGCCGCGCTGCGCGCCGTACGCGATGTTGGCCGCGATCGAGTCGTCGAACAGCACGACGTCCTGCGACACCAGCGCGATCTGCGCGCGCAGGCTCGCCAGCCGCAGCTCGCGCGTCGGAATGCCGTCGAGCAGGATCTCGCCCGCGGTCGGCTCGGCGAAGCGCGGGATCAGGTTGATCAGCGTGGTCTTGCCCGCGCCCGACGGGCCGACCAGCGCGATCATCTCGCCCGGCGCGACTTCGAGCGAAACGCGGTCGAGCGCCGGCTCGGCCGCACCCGGATAGCGGAACGACACGTCGCGGAACGCGATCGCGCCGCGCGCGCGTTCGATCGTGCGGGTCCCGGTGTCGGCCTCCTCCTTCGAGTCGATCAGCGCGAACACGCTCTCGGCCGCGGCGAGCATCCGCGCCAGCGGTCCGTTCAGTCCCGCCAAGTGCCGCAGCGGCGGCAGCAGCAGCAGCGCCGCCGTCAGGAAGGTGATGAAGTCGCCGGCCGAAAGCTGCGCCGTGCGCGCCTGCCACAGCGCGACGCCGATGACGAACGCGATGCCGACGGCGGCGATGACCTGCGTCACCGGGGTCGCGCCCGAGTAGCCGATCTGCATCCGCATCGCGAAGCGCCGCAGTCGCGCATTGATCGCCGCGAAGCGCTCGGTTTCGTACGCGTAGCCGTCGTAGATCTTGATGACGCGGCCGCCTTCGTGCGCCTCCTGCACGGCGCGCGTCATCACGCCGACCATCGCCTGGTTCTCGAGGTTGAGCCGCCGCAGCCGTTTGCCGAACGCGCGCAGCACGAGCGCGATCGGCGGCGCGACCGCGAGCGTCACCAGCGTCAGTTGCCAGTTGTAGTACAGCAGCACCGCGAGCAACGCGATCACGGTCAGCGTGTCGCGCACCGCGGTGGTCATCACCTCGGCCGCGAGGTTCAACGCGTTGGTCGCCTCGTTGACGAACTTCGCGATCACCGTTCCCGACGGCGTGTTCTCCAACGTGGTCTGCGGCCAGCGCAGCAGGCGCGCGAACATCTGCCCGCGCAGCTCGACGAGCACGCCTTGCGAGACGCGGTTCAGCAGATACGTGCTGGCGAAACTGGACAGGCCGCGCAGCACGAACACGCCGACGAAGCCCACCGGCACCCAGATTCCCGCGGCGGCGTCTCTTCGATAGAAGCCCTGGTCGAGCAGGAGCCCGGTCATGCGCGCGATCAGCGGCTCGGTGACGGCCGTCGCAAGCATCGCGACGACGGCGACCGCGAGCGTCGGCTTGTGCGCGAGCACGAGCCGAAGCATCCGGCGTAGGACCGGGTCGTACGCGAGGCTCGTCCGCGGCGCCGGCTGGTCAAACGCCATCGAAATGCGTTCCCGCCGTCAAGCGGCGCGCTCGCGCCGGCTGCTGCGTGATCGGAAAGGCGTGGGGAGGCATCGCGGTTGCGTCGAGGTGGCCGGATACAATTTCACGTCTCGTTGTCGGCCGCGCGTAGTTTAGGCGATCGGCCGCACGCCCCTTCGATGCCAACCCTTTTCGTTCGTCTGCCGAATCATCTCGGCGATACCTGCATGTGCCTTCCCGCGCTCGATCTGCTCGCGGGCGCGGGGTATCCGCTCGAGCTCGTTGGCAAGCCGTGGGCGACGGCACTGTTCGAGGCTTACGGCTGGCCCGTGGTGGCGCCGCGCGGATCGTGGATCGAACGGATCGACGCGTTGCGCGTCGCGCGGATCGCGCAACGCGCCGAACAAGCGATCGTGTTCACCAACTCGATTGGCAGCGCGCTCGAGTTTCGGCTCGCCGGCTTCGCGTGCGCCGGCTACGCGACGGAGGCGCGGCGCTGGCTGCTCGCGCGCGCGATCGCGGTGCCCGAAGCGTGGTCCCGCGACATGCACACGGTCGAGTACTACTTCGAGCTCGCGCGCCGGTTCGCGAACGTCGACGCGCGGGTGCCGGAGCGGCTTTCGCTCAGGCTGACGCCGGCGGCGCAGGCCCGCGCGCGCGCGCTGCTCGCCGCAGCGGGCGTGGACGGGCCGTACACGGTGCTTTGCCCTGCCGCGGTCGGCATCCACCGCGGGCGGCCGAAGGCATGGACGGGGTATCCGCAACTGTGCGCCGAGCTGATCGCGCACGGCGTGCGTGTGGTCGCCTGTCCGGGTCCCGGCGAGCGCGAGGTGGTCGCTGCGGCGCTGCCCGGCGGCACGATCCTGCCGGAGACCGATGTGGCGACGTTCGCAGCGCTGCTGAGCGGCGCTCGGCTCGTCGTCGCCAACGACAGCGGTCCGAGCCACGTCGCTGCCGCGGTCGGCGCGCCGCTGGTCGCGATCTTCGGCGTCACGGAACCGGCGCGAACGCGTCCGTGGACGCCCGATGCCGAGCTGGTCGGCGGGCCGAACGGGTGGCCGCGATTCGACGCCGTGTGGGAGCGCGTCGGCGCGCGGCTGGGGCTCGCGCTCGGAGTTCCGTCGTGAGCGCCGCAGCGGTCGCGCGCGGCGTCACCCGCTGGGCACTTTGGAGCGACCGTGCGACGCGCTCGGCGGCGGTGCTGGCCGCGTTCGTTCTGCCGTTTTCCACCGCCGGCGCCAACGCGGCTTTCGCGCTGTTCGTGCTGCTGTGGATCGCGAGCCCCAACCTCGTCGATCGCGCGCGCCGCGCGTGGCATGACCCGGTCGCCCGCGCGGCGCTCGCGCTCTTCGCGCTGTTTGTCGCAGGCATGGCGTGGAGCAGTGCGAGCACGACCGAGGCGTGGGACCTCGTGCTGAAGTACCGCAAGCTCGTGTTGCTCGCGATGCTGCTCGCGGTCATGGGCGAGCGCCGCTGGCAACTCGCCGTGCTGGCCGCTTTCGGCGCGGGCGGCGCGGTCGTCTTCGTCGCCGCGCTGCTGATCCACTTCGGTGTGCTGCCGCAGACTGAGCACGGCGCCGCCGGCAATGCCGTCGCATTCAAGAACCACATCACCGAGAGCTGGGTTTCGGCGCTGCTGTTCTTCTTCGCGCTGACCGGCGCGCGCTGGGCACGCCGGCCCGCGCTGCGCGCGCTGATGGCGGCCGGCGCGGTGGCCGCCGCGGCGCACGTGCTTTGGCTGCTGATCGGGCGCACCGGTTACCTGATGCTGCTGTTGCTTCTGCTGACTTGGGCGGCGCTGCTGGCCGGGTGGCGGCGCGCGCTACCCGCGGCGCTGGTCGGCGTCGCGCTGCTCGGCGCGGTCGCGCTGTCGTCGGGGACGTTCGTGCAGCGCGTGGACTTCACGTTCAAGGAAGTCGAGCAGTATCGCGAGACCGGCGCGCCGACGTCGTTGGGCGCGCGCTTCGAATTCCTGCGCGCCGCGGGGCAGCTCTGGGCCGCCTCGCCGATCTGGGGCCACGGCAGCGGCAGCGTGCCGGTCGAGTACCGCAAGCTGCCCGCCCGCACCGCCGCGGGCGAGCTGGCGACGAGTCATCTGCACAGCGAATTCTCCGAACTCGCCGTTCAGCTCGGCCTGCTCGGCGTCGGCGCCTTCGTCTGGCTGCTGGCGGCGCATGGCCGGCGCGCGCGCGAACTCGAGCCGGCATGGCGCGACCTGGCGATCGGACTGCTCGTCATGATGGCGGTGGGGTCGACCTTCAACTCGCTGCTGCGCGACTTCACCGAAGGCCATGCCTACGTACTGCTCGCCGGCACGCTGCTCGCGCGGCGCGACGATTGATCCATGGCGCCCCGGCTGTCCGTCGCGATCATCGCGCGCAACGAGGAACGCAATCTGCCCGCGTGCCTCGCGAGTGTCGCGTTCGCCGACGAGATCGTCGTCGTCGACCATGCGAGCACCGATCGAACCGCGCAGATCGCCCGCGATCGCGGCGCGCGTGTCATCGAGACGAGTGACTGGCCGGGCTTCGGCGCGCAGAAGAACCGCGCGCTCGACGCCTGCACCGGCGACTGGATCCTGTCGCTCGACGCCGACGAGCGCGTCACACCCGAGTTGCGCGCGGAGATCCAAAGCGCGCTCGCGCAGCCGCGCTTCGATGTCTACGAGATCCCGCGGCTGTCGACCTACTGCGGGCGCTTCATCCGCCACGCAGGCTGGCACCCCGACTACGTGCGCCGGCTCCTTCGCCGTGGATCGGCGCGCTTTTCCGACGCGACGGTCCATGAGTCGCTGGTCACCGACCGGCCCGTCGGCCGCTTGCGCAAACCGATCGTCCACTACAGCTTCCGCACGATGGACGAGGTGATCGCGAAGATGAACCGCTACTCGAGCGATTCGGCGGCGGCACTCGCCGCGCGCGGCGCAGCGCCCGGCCTGGCGAGCGCGATCGTCCACGGCCTCGCCGCCTTCCTGCGCACTTACGTCTTCAAGCTCGGCTTCCTCGACGGCCGGCGCGGCTTCCTGCTCGCGGTGTCGAATGCCGAGGGCTCGTACTACCGCTACGTGAAGGCGATGCTGGCTGCCGAAGCACGCCGCTGCACGCCGCGCGACGACCTCGACTGAGGCGGCCGTGCCGATCTCGGTCATCGTGACGACGTTCAACCGGCCCGACGCGCTGCGCGCGGTGCTGGCCGGATTGTTCGCGCAGACCGATCGAGGCTTCGAAGTGATCGTCGCCGACGACGGTTCACGCGACGACACGCGGCAGCTCGTCGAATCGATGGCGGCCGGCGCGCCGGTCTCCGTGCGCCACGTGTGGCAGGAGGACCGCGGCTTTCGCGCGGGCGCCGCGCGCAACCGCGCAGCGGCGGTCGCCGCGGGCGACTACCTGATCTTTCTCGACGGCGACTGCATCCCGCGACTCGACTGGATCGCGCAGCACCGGCAGCTCGCCGAGCCCGGGTGGATGGTCGCCGGCAACCGCATCCTGCTTTCGGAGCGCTTCACGCAGCACGTGCTCGAGCGACGCGAACCCGTGCACGCGTGGACCATCGGACAGTGGCGGCTCGCGCAGTTCGCGGGCCACATCAACCGCACGGCGCCGCTGCGCCGGCTCGCGCTCGGCCCGCTGCGCAAGCTGGGCGCCCGGCGCTGGCAGCGCGTTCGCACCTGCAACCTCGGCGTGTGGGCGGCCGACTTTCGCGCGGTCAACGGCTTCGACGAGCGGTTCGAGGGCTGGGGCTTCGAGGATTCGGATCTCGCGATCCGGCTGCTCAATCGCGGCGTGCGCCGCAAGGAAGGCGCGTTCGCCACCGGCGTGCTGCACCTGTGGCACCGCGAGCACGACCGCCGGTTCGAAGCGCGCAATCGCGCGCTGCTGCAGCAGCGGATCGCCTCGGGCGATGTCCGTGCCGCGCTCGGCCTCGACCGCTACCTGACCGAAGACGCGGGTCAGACGTAAGTGAAGCTCGCACCGCGCACGCGCAGTTGCGACTTCAGGTCCGCGAGCAGCGCTTCGTCCGGCCGGACCCGCCAGTCCTCCGACAGCGGGATGTCGGCGCAGCCCACGCCGTTGGTGTAGCTGACGACGATGCGGCAGCCGCCCCCCGCTTCGCCGTTGGTCACGCGATACGGCGCCAGCACGCTGCGCAGCCGCGAGACGGTCGCGCGGGCCTGATCGCCGTCGACTTCGATGCGCAGCGCGGCCTGCGCGCGGGCGCGCGCCTCCGTCAGATCCATCACGTCGTCTGCGCTGATGGACAGCCGCTGGTTGAACTCGTCGAAGCGCACGCGGCCGTTGACGAAGACCAGCTCGTCCTCCTTGAGCAGCGCCCGCTTGCGGTCGTACAGCTCAGAGAAGACCATCAGCTCGACCTGCGCGGTCGCGTCGTCGAGCACGATCACGCCCATGCGGCCGCGCCGCGTGTTCTGGCTGCGCGACGACACGATGATGCCGGCGAGCCGCACCGACTCGCGCGCCTGCTTGATGTCGGCCAGCCGCGTCGGCGCGAGCTTGCGCGCTTCGGCCTCGTATTCGCGAAAGAGGTGGCCGCTGAAGTAGTAGCCGAGGGCGAGCTTCTCGTTGGCGAGCCGCTCGCGTTCGCTCCAGCGTCGCGCGGAAACGTAGTGCAACGCGGGCGCAGTGTCGTCGGCCGGGCCGCCGAACAGGCTCGCCTGACCGCGGCTCGCCGCGGCCCGCTCGGCCTCCTCGAGCGCGCGGCCCACGCTCGCGAGCAGCTTGGCGCGATCGTCGTCGAGCGCATCGAGCGCGCCCGCGCGCACGAGCGCCTCGACGACGCGCCGGTTGACCAGGTGCTTGTCGACGCGCGCGCACAGGTCGAACAGGCTCGTGAACGGACCGCCGGCGTCGCGCGCGGCGATGATCGCGTCGATCGCGCCGCGCCCCGTGCCCTTGATCCCGCCGAGCCCGTAGCGGATCGTCTTCACGTCGATCGGCTCGAAACGCCACTGCCCGGCGTTGATGTCGGGCGCGAGCACCGCGATGCCGTTGGCCTTGGCGTCCTCGACGAGGTCCTTGACCTTGTCGGTGTCGTCCATCACCGCGGACAGGTTGGCCGCGTAGAACGCCGCCGGATGATGCGCCTTCAGGTACGCGGTCTGGCACGCGACGACGGCATAGGCGGCCGAGTGCGAGTTGTGCACGATCAGGCCGTCGGCGACGAAGTTGTGATCGCCATCGACCTCCAGGTCGTAAACGTCTTCGACGCCCGCGGGAACGATCTCGACAACCGTGTCCCAGTAGACGTCGGATTCGGCGAGCTCGATGAGGGGCTGCGACTGCAGGACCCGGCCGAGCATGGCGATCGTGCCGCGCCGAAAGCCGCGCTTGCCGGCAGAACCCGAGCCGTAAAACTCCCGCATCGAAAGTCCGCTCGTCGTCTCGAGCTGCGTCCACGTGAGTCGCGCAGTGCGGCGCGCCGCGTCGACTTCGCGCCGCACGCCGAGCGGAATCGTGTCCCCGCTGCTGATCCGCGCTGCGACCGCAGCGCAGCGCGCCTTCAACCCGGCGATGCGATCCTCGCGGCCAATGCAATGCGGGACGACCACATCGACGAAGCGCCGAACGCTGTCTTCGCCGAGCAAGAACACGGCGTAACCTGCCCGACTTGACCCGCGGTACTTGAACCGTTTGCTCTGAATCCGCGCAACGATGCCGAGCCGCAGCAGCAGGTCCTGAACGTCGCGCGCCAGACCCGGCGAGCTGGTCGCGTAGTACGGAAGGGTGTTCGACGCACCGATCAGGAACCCGTCGCCCGCCCACATCCGACCGAGCAGTAGCGCGATGCAATCGTCGGCGAGGGAAAAGACGCCCTCCGGAACTCGTTTCCGATCCGCCCGGCGGCCGAGCAGATCCAGCGACTCGGCCCACGCAAAGGCGCCGCTGCGCACCGGCAATGCGTCCGTCGCAAGCGCCGCGCTGCCGTCAATACCGGCCGTGGCGTTCCACGGTCGATGGCCTTTACGGAAGCGCGCGTCGCGCCCGGTCGACACGCACACTTCGAAGCGGCCGTTCGCGCGCCTGCTGACGCGAGCGACCGAGTCGGGGAAGGCGGCAACGGCACGCGAGAAATCCGCGATCAGCGCGGCGTCGTTGTTGTAGTAGTACAGGCAGCTCGGATGGCAGGTATTGCCCTCCGAAAGCAGACCACCAAGGACGATCAGCTCGTGCTCGGGCCACGCCAGGCGCGTCGTCACCGGCAACGCACGTGGCGAGGCAATGCGATCCCCGGGCTTGAGATCGCGCAATTCCCTCCAGCCGTCGAGCCCGCGCAGCGGATGGTTGCCGGTCGCGACAAGGCGGCGGCCCAGGGCCGTGCGCAGCGCGTACACCGGACGGCGGCCGTTCCATACGACGTCGCGCACTCGACGCGACCGCAGGCGCCAGTGCTCGTCGAGCGCATGCACTTCGAGATCGAGCACATGGCGACGTTCGAACAGCTCGCGCACCGTGTACCGCCGGCCCGTTCGCGCGTCCTGCACGACGGTCGCGCCGACGACGCACTTGTTGAACCCGTAGCCCGCGAACTTCTCCATCAGGTCGAAGAGTTCCGTCGCGACGTTCTCGCGCACGCCGTTCTTCGCCGCGCCCTCGACGAAGGTCGAGCGGTGCTTGGCCATCTCCTCGGGCTTTTTCTTGCCCATCGCGCGGCGCAGCAAGTCGGCGCTGCCGAGCGAGTAGCCGCCGACCGTCTGCGCGATCCGCATGACCTGCTCCTGGTAGACCATGATCCCGTAGGTCTCGCCGAGGATCGGCTCCATGCGCGGATCGAGATACTCGACGCGCTGGCGGCCGTGCTTGCGGTCGGTGAAGTCGGGGATCAGGTCCATCGGACCCGGGCGGTACAGCGCGTTCAACGCGATCAGGTCCTCGAGCCGGTCGGGCTTGGCGCGCTTGAGCAGATCGCGCATGCCGCGCGATTCGAACTGGAAGATCGCGGTCGTGTTCGCGTTCTTGAAGATCTCGTAGGTCTTCGGGTCGTCGAGCGGGATCGACTCGAGCGTAAGCCGGCTGGCGGGATCGAGCCGCTTCACGTACGCGAGCGCCAGATCAAGGATCGTCAGCGTCGTCAGGCCCAGGAAGTCGAACTTCACCAGGCCGATCGCCTCGACGTCGTCCTTGTCGAACTGGCTGACGACCGCGTCGGTTCCCTGCGCGCAATACAGCGGGCAGAAGTCGGTGAGCTTGCCCGGCGCGATCAGCACGCCGCCGGCATGCATGCCGACGTTGCGCGTCAGCCCTTCGAGCGGCTTGGCCAGTTCGATCAGTTCGGCGGCTTCTTCGTCGTTCTTCACCGCCTCGGCGAACGCCGGCTCCTGCTCGAGCGCGCGCTCGAGCGTCCACGGATCGGCGGGGTTGTGCGGGATCAGCTTCGAAAGCTGGTCGCACTTCGTGTACGGGAGGTCGAGCACGCGCCCGGCATCGCGGACGACCGCCTTCGCGCCCAGCGTGCCGAAGGTCGCGATCTGGCTCACCGCGTGAGCGCCGTACTTGCGCTTGACGTAGTCGATCACGCGGTCGCGCTGGTCCTGGCAGAAGTCGATGTCGAAGTCGGGCATCGACACGCGCTCCGGGTTCAGGAAGCGTTCGAACAGCAGGTCGTACTTCAGCGGATCGAGGTCGGTAATGCCGAGCGAATACGCGACCAGCGATCCCGCCCCCGAACCGCGTCCCGGCCCGACCGGGATGCCGTTGCGCTTGGCCCAGTTGATGAAGTCGGCGACGATCAGGAAGTAGCCGGAGAAACCCATCTTGGCGATCGTCGCCAGCTCCATGTCGAGCCGCGCGGCGTACCTGGGCCGCTGCGACTCGCGCACCGCGGGATCCGGATACAGCGCGGCGAGCCGCCTTTCCAGGCCCTGCAGCGACAGATCGCGGCAGTGGTCATCGAGCGTGACGCCTTCGGGTGTCGGATAATCCGGCAGCCGGGGCTTGCCGAGCTCGAGCATCAGGTTGCAGCGCCGCGCGATCTCGACCGAGTTGGCGAGCGCGGCCGGCACGTCGGCGAACAGCTGCGCCATCTCCTCGCGCGTCTTGAAGTACTGCTCGGGCGTGAAGACGCGCGGCCGGCGCGTATCGGCGAGCGTGTAGCCCTCCGCGATGCACACGCGCGCCTCGTGCGCGCGGAACTCGCCGCGGTCGACGAATTGCACCGGATGCGTCGCGACGACCGGCAGTTTCAGACGCACGGCGAGCGCGAGCGCCGCGCGCACGTGCGCTTCGTCGTGCTCGCGGCCGGCGCGCTGGATCTCCAGATAGAAGCGCTGCGGAAAAAGCGCCGCCAGCCGCTGTGCCGCCTGCGCGGCCTGTTCAACGCGGCCGGCCAGAAGCAGCGCGCCGACTTCGCCCTGCGCGGCGCCGGACAGCGCGATCAGTCCTTCACTCGCGCCGCTCTCGAACCACTCGGTGCGCAGCTCGGCGCGGCCGCGATGCTGGTTCGTCAGCCACGCGCGCGTCAGCAGCTCGCACAGATTGGCGTAGCCGCGGCGGTCCTGCGCGAGCAGCAGCAGCCGGTGGGGATTGTCGCGATCCGTGTCGTTGCTGACCCACGCGTCGCAGCCGATGATCGGCTTGACGCCGCGCTTGCGCGCGGCGGTGTAGAACTTGATCGCGCCGAACAGATTCGCGCTGTCGGTCAGTGCGAGCGCGCCCTGCCCGTCCGCCGCCGCCTTCTTCACCGCCTCGTCGATGCGGACGATGCCGTCGACGACCGAGAACTCCGAGTGCAGGCGAAGATGGACGAACGGTACGACCATGCGAATCATTCTAGCCAGCGCCGTCGGCGCGGCGCGGTCGCTCCGCGTCGCGATCGCGCGATCGGCAACCGATCAATACGAGGTCAGATTCGTCCCCGCCGCACCGACCGCGACGTAGCCGAAGTTGCCCGCGGCGACCGCGTTCAGATCGTTCGTCGTACCCGATGACCGCGCGGTCCAGGCGACTCCGTCGGCGCTGGTGAAGATCGCGCCTCCGCTGCCGACCGCGACGAACTGCGAGCCGAACGCGACCGACGCCAGATCCGCCGCGCCTACGGCCGGTTGCACGGTCCAGGTGGCGGCATCCGGACTCGTGATCACGGTGCCCGCCGCGCCGACCGCGACGATCGTCGACGCACCGGACGCGAGCGCGCGCAGATCCTGCGTCGTCTGCGATGCGACCGCGGTCCAGCTCGTGCCGTCCGCGCTCGTCAACAACGTCCCCGCCGCACCCACCGCGATGAACTTGCCCGCAGCGAACGACACCGCGTACAGCGCGTTGGTCGTGCCCGAGGTGACCGGCGCCCAGGTCGTCGCCGCATCGGTGCTGCGCAAGATCGTCCCGCCTGCGCCGACCGCGACGTACGTGCCGGCTGCGTTGGACGCGACACCGTACAGTGCGCTGCCGGTTCCGCTGCTGCGCGCGGTCCAGGTCGTGAGATCGGTGCTGGTCAAGATCGCGCCAGCGTCGCCCACCGCGACGTACCCCGCCGGCGAAAAGATCACGCGATTCAGCGCACTCGTCGTGCCGGTCGTCGAAGGCGTCCAGGTCAAGCCGTCCGCGCTGGAAAACTCCACGCCCTGTGTCCCGACCGCGACGAACTTCAGCCCGTACACGACGCCGCGCAGGTCGTCTCCTCCGAGCGGCGCGCCGACGGTCCAGATCGCGCCCGCGGGGCGCGGCGTCGCGGTCACGGCCGGGGTGCCCGGGCCGCCCGGGCCGCCGCCGGTTCGCCCGTTGATCGTGAACGCGTACGTCGTGCCGTTGAGCAATCCGCCGATCGTCTGCGGCGAAGCTGCGCCGCGGATGACGCGAGCGCCGGGCAATTTGGTCCAGTTGTCCGTCGTGATGTCGGTGCCGGGCGCGAAAAAGATCCAGTACTCGACGCCCGGTTCCGCGTTCCACGAGATCTTCACGTTGCCGTCGCCCGGCGTCACGGCGACACCCGTCGGCGCCGGCGCCGGATCACCGCCGCCGCCGCAGGCGGAGAGAACGAAGGTCGCGGCGGCGACCGTGAACCAGGCAAGGAGTCGTTTCACACGGGATCCTTTGAAGCGAGAAGCGTTCGCGGTCTGCTGCAATCCAGACACGTCGAGCGAGCAAGTCGAATTGTGAGGCATTTCGGCAGTTTTCATCGACGCAAGCGGCTGAAGAATCGGGATGCGCGCCCCACGGGGATTGCTCGCATCTCGCCTTACAGCGATCCGCTCGTCCCTGCGCTGCGCTCCGGGACCGCCGCGCAAGCGCGGCGTCCTTCGCGACATGCCCGCGGCATGTCGCTCGTCGAACCCGTAGGAGTTCTGCTTCACCCCTAGCGGAGGCCAAACGCAAACGCCCGCACGAGGCGGGCGTTTGTGTTTGGCGTCCCCTAGGGGATTCGAACCCCTGTTATCGCCGTGAAAGGGCGGTGTCCTAGGCCTCTAGACGAAGGGGACTGACTGCGGGAAGTCAATCGGTGGTGGAGGTAAGCGGGATCGAACCGCTGACCTCTTGCATGCCATGCAAGCGCTCTCCCAGCTGAGCTATACCCCCACGCGCTTTTGTGTGAAGCGGGCGCGCATTATAGCCGCGCCAGAACGACAGGCAAACGAGAACCGGCCAGTTTCGCCTGCGCCGAGCGCCGGCGCGAAAGACACGGCCTTCAACCGAGGCGAGCGAGCGCCTTGTTCAGCCGGTCGAGCACCGTGTCGCGGCCGATCAGCTCGAGCACGGCATCGATCGACGGCGTCTGTGTGCGCCCGGTCACCGCCACGCGCAACGGAATCGCGATTTGCGGCATCTTGAGCGAGAACTCGGCCACGAGCCGCTTGAGCAGCTCGGAGATCGCTGCGCGCTCCCACGCGATGCCGCCCGCGCGTTCGGCGAAAGCGCGCAGCGCGTCGACGCTCTTACCGGTCAGGTGTTGCGCGATCAGCTCGTCGCTCGGCGCGACCGGACCGTAGAACAGCAGCGCCTCGTCGGCCAGCTCGTTCAGCGTCTTCGCGCGCTGCTTGAGCAGCGCCACGACGGCCTCGAGCGCCGGCCCCGCGATGACGCCGCCACGCTGCTGGATCCGCGGCGCGACGAGCTTGGCGAGCCGCGCATCGTCGGCTTCCTTGATGTATTCGCCGTTCAACCACAGCAGCTTTTCGAGGTTGTACTGTGCGGGCGCGCGGCTGACGTGGTCGAGGTCGAACCACTGGACGAACTGCTCGCGCGTGAACTTCTCGTCGTTGCCGTGGCTCCAGCCGAGCCGCGCGAGATAGTTGAACAGCGCCTCGGGCAGGAAGCCGTCCGCTTCGTACTGCATCACGCTGACCGCGCCGTGCCGTTTCGACAGCTTCTGGCCGTCCGGGCCGAGGATCATCGGCAGGTGGCCGAACTTCGGCAGCGGCGCGCCGAGCGCGCGATAGATGTTGATCTGCCGAGGCGTGTTGTTCACGTGGTCGTCGCCTCTGAGCACGTGCGTGATGCGCATGTCGATGTCGTCGACGACGACCGCGAAGTTGTACGTCGGCACCCAGTCGGCGCCTCGCGCGATCACCAGATCGTCCAGCTCGCTGTTTGAAATCGAGATCGGCCCCTTGACGAGATCGTCCCACGCGACCTCGCCTTCGTCGGGATTGCGGAAGCGAATCACCGGATTGACGCCCGGCGGCGGCGTCCGGCCGCGCGCGTTCTCGGGACGCCAGCGGCCGTCGTAGCGCGGCTTTTCTCCGCGCGCGATCTGCTGCAGGCGCATCTGCTCGAGCTCCTCGACCGTCGCGTAGCACCGGTACGCCTTGCCCTCGGCGAGCAGCCGTTCGATCACCTCGCGATAGCGGGGAAACCGCTGCGTCTGCCGGATCGGGCCTTCGTCGTAGTCGAGTTGCAGCCAAGCGAGGCTGTCGATGATGACCCGCACGGCCTCTTCGGTCGAGCGCGCGAGGTCAGTGTCCTCGATGCGCAGGATGAACTGTCCGCCGTGATGGCGAGCGTACCCCCACGAAAACAGCGCGGTGCGCGCGGTGCCGAGATGCAGCATCCCGGTCGGGCTCGGAGCGATTCGGGTACGGACGGTCATCCGGGACTTCCGCTACAGCGTGCTCATGAAAAACGGCCCGCAGCGCGGGCCGGTCATCGACATGGCAGCGGATGATACGACAGCCGCGCTCAGCCCTGCGCAGCGTGCTCTGCGGCGGCCGGCAGCAGGATGCAGAGGGCACTGTCTTCGACAGTGAGGCGGCCTCCCATGTCGGCGATCCTCCGCCGCGCGGCTTCGATGCGCAGGTCGGCGGGACCGGCCGGCGTCGGCGCAGCCATACCGTCGGCGCCTTCGCGGCCGATGAGGATCAGCACCTGCTCGCCGCGCATCGCGGTTGCGACCGAAACGCGCGCGGGCGCGCTTTCGGCGGCGACCTGGATCAGGTTCATCAGCGCCTCGTTGAGGTGATCCGGAACGACGACACTGGCCGGCAGACCTTCGGTCGGGCAGAAGTCGACCTGTTTTCCGCGATAGCGCTGATCGAAACGCAGGAAGTCGCACACGGCCTTCGTCATCTGGTTGACGTCCACGGGCTCGCGCGCCTCGCTGCGCGCCGCCGCGAATGCGCCCATGTTGCGCGTCATCTGAGCGATGCGCCAAGCCTGCTCGAGAATCACCTCGGGGTGACAGTCCGAACAGTCGCCGCGCTTCTTGCCGTCGACGATCTCCTCGGCGAGCAGCGTGATCGTCGTCAGCGGATTGCCGACCTCGTGCGAGATCGCAGCAGCCATCGTCGCCAGCGCGGCCATTTTCTCGCGATGCCACTCCTGCTCGCGCCGCGCCGCCTGCGCCTGCGACTGCGCCTGCCGGTCGATGATCCGCTGGGCGAATCTCACGAGCAGCAGCAGCGCCAGATACAGCAGGGCGAGCAACCCGCCGACGATCGCCAACAGCCAGCGCGAGCTCGTCTCGACCTTGCGCGCGTTGTCCTGAGCGCGTTGCTCGAGCATCCGTTGGTTCGCTGCGGTCACGCCGGCGATGTGCTCCGATGTGCGCTTGATCTGCTCGATCAGCGGCGTCACGTCCGAGTAGATCTCGAACACGCCGACGATCCTGTCGCTGCCGGGCGCGTACACCGGCAGATAGCTCGAGATCAGGTCGCGGTTCTCGACGACCCGTTCGAACGCGCTGAAGCGGTCGCGGTGCGTGAGCTCGCTCGCGGGTCGTCCGCGAACCGCGCTTTGCCAGCCGAGGTTGTCCTGCTTGTCCTCGCCGATCTGACCGTGCTCGGACGAGTACACCGTGATGCCGCGCAGGTCGAAGACCTTGATCTTGAACACATTGCTTCCGCGCATCGCGTCGTAGGCGCGGGCGTCGAGCGCGGCGAATCCCGGCAGGTTCATGATCCGGCGGCCGAGTTCAGCGAAGCACGCGCGCTGGCGCTCCGTCGCCGCCGAGGTCACCCCGGCGGCTCCGTTGCCGAGCGCGCGGCAGTGTTCGACCGGCAGACGCTCGGCGCGCGCCACGAGCGGCGCGAAGTCGCGCTCCCACAGCACGTTGGCGAACACGCGCGCCAAGTTGACGTGCCCCGCCTCGTGAGCGGCCAGCAAGTCCTTGCGCGCGGCCTCCTCGTGCACGCGCGTGAGCTCCGCCTGCGCTTCGGCGAAAAAGGCGGTCTGCTCCCTCTGCACCTGGGCGAAGAAGGTCGCCTCGTTGCGCTCCAGCAGGAACAGCGCGGCGCCTACGACGGCGAACGCGGCGAGACTGGTCAGCGTGAAGTAGCGCGTCAGCCGAAAGCCGTCCGCGCGGTCGGCCGGCGGTGCGATTCGCTCCGCGCCGGCTTGAACCCGATCCTGCATGCAACCCCCGTGGTCCGGTATCGCCGCGGAACGCGGCCGCATCCGTGGTACGGGTTCGCATTGTCCGCCACGCGCGCGCGAAGTCCACCGGGGCTCGCCGGTAAAGCGTCGGTGAGGGAACGACCTACCTGGATCGGGTTGCGCACTCCCTCGGCGGGGCGGTGCAGAAGGGCGCGCGAGAATCGGCGGGAACGCGGTGGTGGGTGGTACAGGGTTCGAACCTGTGACCCCTGCCGTGTGAAGGCAGTGCTCTACCGCTGAGCTAACCACCCCAGTGCGGCGGCGATTCTAGCAGCGTCCGAAGTGACCTAGACTTTCGCGGCGATGAATCTGGCGCACCTGCTCGTCCGCACCGCGCGCCGACTGCCGCAAACGCCGGCGGTCGTCGAGCGCGGCCGCATCGAGCTGGACTACGCGGCGCTCGCCGACCGGGCGCTGCGGCTGGCGCGGGCGCTCGCCGAACGGCTCGGCGTGCGCGCAGGCGAGCGCGTCGCGCTCGTGATGAAGAACAACGCCGCGTACGTCGAGCTGCTGTACGCGTGCTGGGCCGCGGGCATCGGCGCGATCCCGGTCAACGTCAAGCTGCACCCGAAGGAGATCGCGTTCATCCTCGACGACGCCGCGGCACGCGTGTGCTTCGTCACGGAAGACGTCGATACCACGGGCATCGCGGCCGCGCGCGCCGCCGGCGCGACCGAGTTCATCGACGTCGACCGCGCCGACTATCGGCGGCTGCTCGAGGTCGAGCTTGGCGACGTACGCGACGTTGCGCCCGACGATCTCGCGTGGCTCTTTTACACGAGCGGGACGACCGGCCGTCCGAAGGGCGTGATGCTCACGCATCGCAATCTGCTCGCGATGGCGCTGAACTATCTGGCCGACGTCGATCACGCGCAATCCGGCGAGCAGCTGCTGCACGCCGCGCCGATGTCGCACGGCTCGGGCATCTACATCGTGCCGAACGTCGCGGCGGGCGCCACGCAGCTCGTGCCCGCATCGCGCGGCTTCGACGTCGCCGAGATCGACGCGATCCTCGACGCGGCACGTGGTGTTAAGTTCTTCGCCGCGCCGACGATGGTGATGCGGCTCGTCGACGGGCTGCGCGGCGACGCGCGCGGACTGAAGCTCATCGTCTACGGCGGCGGGCCGATGTACGTCGCGGACTGCCGGCGCGCGCTCGACCGCCTCGGCCCGCGGCTCGCGCAGATCTACGGCCAGGGCGAAAGCCCGATGACGATCACGGTGCTGCCGGTCGCCGACCATGCACGCCGACCGGACGAGGACGAGGCGCGCTGGCTGGCGCGGCTCGGTTCGGTCGGCCGCGCGCAGACCGGTGTCGAAGTCGCCGTCTTCGGCGCGGACGATCGCCCGCTCGCTGCCGACCAGACCGGCGAAGTCGTCGTGCGCGGCGACCCGGTGATGCGCGGCTACCTGAACAACGCGGCGGCGACCGCAAAGACGCTCGCTGGCGGTTGGCTGCACACGGGCGACCTGGGCCGGCTCGACGAGCACGGCTATCTGACGCTGGTGGACCGCAGCAAGGATCTGATCATCTCGGGCGGAGCCAACATCTACCCGCGCGAGGTCGAGGAGGTGCTGCTTCTGCATCCCGCCGTGCGCGAAGCCGCGGTCATCGGCGAGCCCGATCCCGACTGGGGAGAGAACGTCGTCGCGGTCGTCGTCCGCGATCCGGCGCGCGACTGCACGGCCGAGCAGCTCGACGCGTTCTGCCTGGAGCACATCGCGCGCTTCAAGCGGCCGAAGCGCTACGTCTTCGTCGACGAGCTGCCGAAGAACGCGGCCGGCAAGGTGCTCAAGCGCGAACTGCGCGAGCGGATCGCATCCGGCAACAGGCGGCCGACGCCTAACTGAGCGCTGCGCTGCGCCACACGCTCGCGCACTTCGCTTCGCTCTCGATCGCGTCGAGCAGCGCTTCGTGCGCGGCGACTTCTTCGGCGCTCGCCGGCAGCACGATCAGTTGCGCAGCGTCGATCGGGCCGAACTCGCCGAGCGCCGCGCCGGGCGCGATGTCGATCGTCAGGCTGTCCTGACCGCGCGTCATCGCCAGATACACGTCGGCGAGCAACCCCGCGTCGAGCAGCGCGCCGTGCAGCGTGCGGTGGCTGTTGGACACGCCGTAGCGCTCGCACAGCGCATCGAGCGAATTGCGCTTGCCCGGGTGCAGCTCGCGAGCGAGTTTCAGCGTGTCGGTCACCGCGGCGCAGTGCTCGCGAAACGGAGGTCGCCCCAGCCGCGCCAGCTCGGCGTCGAGAAATTCGAGGTCGAACGGCGCGTTGTGGATGATCACCTCGGCGCCGCGCACGAACGCGAGCAGGTCTTCGACGATGTCGGCGAACTTCGGCTTGTCGGCGAGGAATTCGTCGGTCAGTCCGTGCACCGCGACCGCGCCGTCGTCGCTGGCGCGCTCCGGGTTGATGTAATGGTGCAGGCGTCGCTCGGTGATGCGCCGGCTGACGATCTCGATGCAGCCGACCTCGATGATGCGATGCCCTTCCTTCGCTTCGAGGCCGGTGGTTTCGGTGTCGAGAACGACCTGTCGCATCGCTCACTCCGCGCTCGCCGCAGGCCCGTGCGCAGCGACGGCGCCGCCTGCCGCAGCCACCGGCTTGCCGCGATCGAGCCACTCGCGAACCAGCGTGTAGACGGTCGGCACGACGTACAGCGTCAGCACGGTGCCGAGCGTCAGCCCGCCGACGATCACCCAGCCGATCTGCTTGCGGCTTTCGGCGCCCGCGCCGGTGGCGAGCGCCAGCGGCACCGCGCCGAGCACCATCGCACCGGTCGTCATCAGGATCGGCCGCAGGCGCAGCACCGACGCGTGCTTGACCGCGGCGAACAGCGCCTCGCCGCGGCTGCGAAGCTGGTTGGAGAACTCGACGATCAGGATGCCGTGCTTGGTGATCAGTCCCACGAGCGTGATCAGCCCGATCTGGCTGTAGATGTTGAGCGTTCCGCCGGCGGCCCACAGCGCCAGCAGCGCGCCGGTCATCGACAGCGGCACCGACAGCATGATCACGAAAGGATCGGCGAAGCTCTCGAACTGCGCCGACAGCACGAGGTAGATGAAGATGATCGCAAGCGCGAAGGTCAGGTAGATGCTGCCGCGCGTGTCGCGGAACTCGCGCGACTGGCCGTTGAGGTCCGTCAGCGCGGCTTGCGGAAGCACCTGCCGCGCGACCTGGTCCATCACCGGCAGAACGTCGCCGAGCGTGTAACCGGGTGCGACCTGGCCGGTGATCGTCACCGCGCGCAGCCGGTTGAAGTGGTTCAGCGACTGGGGGCTCACGCCTTCGCGCACGGTGACGACGTTGGCAAGTTGCACCATCGAGCCGTCGCGCGCGCGCACGTAGATGTCGCTGATGTCGTTCGGCCGCGCACGGTCGCGCGGGGCGACCTGAACGATCACGTCGTACTGCTCGCCGTCCTTCTTGAAGCGCGTGACCTGGCGGCCGCCCAGCATCGTCTGCAGCGTGCGGCCCACCGTTTCGACCGCGATGCCGAGGTCGCCGAGCTTGTCGCGGTCGACTTCGACGCGCAGTTCGGGCGTGTTCAGCCGCAGGTCCGATTGCAGGTTCTGCACGCCCGGATACTTGCCCATCTCCGCGATGAACGCGGTGACGATGCGATCGAGCTCCGCGTAGGGGATCTGCGCCATGATCACGTACTCGATCGGCAGCGCGCGCGGCGACTGGCCGAGCGACGGCGGATTGACGGCGAAGCCGATCGCGCCCGGCAACGTCGCGAACTTCTGGTTCAGCTCGCGTGCGATGTCCTGCTGCTTGCGGCTTCGCTCCTCCCAGGGCTTGAGCCGCAGGATCGCGTTGCCGAAGTCGACGGTCGGGAAACCGGCGACCGCGTTGTACGCGGCCGCCTCGGGGATCGTCGCGTAGTACGCCTCGATCGCGCGCAGTTGCTCGGACGTGTACTCGACGGTCGATCCCTGCGGCGACTGGATTCGGCCGAAGATCACGCCGCGGTCTTCGAGCGGCGCGAGCTCCGAGCGGATCAGCGTGAACAGCCCCGCGCCCGCGGCGACGACGATGGCCCACCCGACGAGCACGGTCCACCGGTGCGCGAGCACCCACGCCAGCGAGCTCGCGTAGCCCCGCGTCAGCGCGTCGAGAAACCCGTCGATCGCCCGGTACAGCCGGCCGTGCTTGGTCTCGTGGCGCAGCAGCTTGCTGCACATCATCGGCGACAGCGTCAGCGCGACGAAACCCGACACCAGCACCGCCCCGGCCAGCGCGAGCGCGAACTCGATGAACAGCCGTCCGGTGCGCCCGGTGGAAAACGCCAGCGGCGCGAACACCGCCACCAGCGTCAGCGTCATCGCTACGACCGCGAAGCCGATCTCCTTGATGCCCTTGATCGCCGCTTCGACGCGCGGCATGCCGTGTTCGACGTTGCGGTAGATGTTCTCGAGCACGACGATCGCGTCGTCGACGACCAGCCCGATCGCCAGCACGAGCGCGAGCAGCGTCAGCGTGTTGATCGTGAAGCCGAACGCGTACATCAGCGCAAACGCCCCGACCAGCGACACCGGGATCGTCACCAGCGGGATCAGCGTCGCGCGCAGGTTGCGCAGGAAGAAGAAGATCACGAGCACGACCAGCACGACGGCCTCGGCGACCGTCGTGAAGACCGATTTGATCGAGCGGTCGATGAACACCGACGAGTCGTACGCGACCGTGATCCGCATCCCCGGCGGCAGCGTCTCGTTGATCTTGACGATCTCCTGCCGCACCGCGGCCGACAGCTCGAGCGGATTGCCGGTCGCCTGCTTGACCACCCCCATGTTGATCGACGGCTCGCCGTTGAACCGCGCGATCACGCGTTCGCTCTGCGCGCCGACGCGCACGGTCGCGACGTCGCGCAGCCGGACCGGGTAGCCGTTGAAGGTCGTGACGATCGCGTTCTCGAACTCGCCGACGCGCTGCAGGTCGGTCGCCGCGACGATGTTGAACTCGCGCTTGGTCGATTCGATCCGGCCCGAGGGCAGCTCGACGTTCTGCCTGCGCAGCGCGTCCTCGACGTCCTGCACGGTCAGGCGGTAGCCGGCCAGCCGGTCGCGGTCGACGTCGATGCGCATGCTGATGCGCCGCTCGCCGAAGATCCACACGTCGGCCGCGCCCGGCAGGACCGACAGCCGCGGCTTGACGTAACGCGCGAGGTAGTCGGACACCTCCAGCGGCGTGCGCGCGCCCTGCGTGACCGTCATCCAGATGATCGGGAAGGCGTCGGACTCGACCTTCGCGATCACCGGCTCGTCGACACCGTCGGGCAGCCGCGCGCGCACGCGAGCGACCTTGTCGCGCACGTCGGCCGCCGCCGAGTCGGGATCGCGCGTAATGCGGAAACGCACGTTGATGTCGCTGCGCTCGGACCGGCTCGCCGAGGTCATCAGCTCCACACCTTCGATGCCGGCAAGCGAGTCTTCGAGCACCTTGGTGATCTGCGACTCGATCACCTCGGCCGACGCGCCCGGGTACGTCGTCTGCACGCTGACGATCGGTTCGTCGATCTTCGGATACTCGCGCACCGCGAGCCGCGTGTACGAGATCAGCCCGATCACGAGCACCAGCAGCGACAGCACGGTGGCCAGCACCGGGCGACGGATACACAGTTCGAAGAGGCTCACTTGTTCACCACCCGAACCGGCTGTCCGTCGCGCTGCACGCGCATGCCAGCGGTGACGACCCGGTCGCCCGGCTTGACGCCTTCGAGGAGTTCGACCTGCGCTTCGCGCCGCACGCCGAGCTTGACCCGCACGCGATTGGCCTTGCCATCGGCGACCGTGTAGACGAAGAAGTCGTCGCCGAGCGGAACGATCGCTTCCTCGGGCACCAGCAGCGCGTTGGCGCGTTCGCCGACGATCACGCGCACGCGCGCGAACATGCCCGGGCGCAGCCGGCCGTCGGTGTTGGCCAGCCGCGCGCGCACTTCGAGCGAACGGCCGCTCGCATCGATTCGCGGGTTGATCGCCTCGACCGTGCCGGCGTAGCGGGCGCCCGGCAGCGCATCGGCGAAGACCTCGACCGCCTGTCCGACTTTCAGTTGCGTGAAGTAGCGCTCGGGCAGTCGGAAGTCGACCTTCAGGATGTGGATGTCCTCGACGTTGACGAGATCGGTGCCCTCGCGCACGTAGTCGCCGAGGCTCACGCTGCGGATGCCGACCACGCCGTCGAAAGGCGCGAGAATCAGCATCTTCGCGAGCCGCGCTTCGGCGAGCTTGAGTTTCGCAGCGAGGACGTCGACGTTCGAAGCCGCCTGCTCCTGCGCGCTCGAACTGACGAAGTTCTTGCGCGCGAGATCCTCGGTGCGCTTCAGGTTCGAGATCGCCAGGTCCAGTTCGGCGCGCGCCTGCGCGACCTCGGCCTGGTTCAGCGACGAGTCGAGCGCGACGAGCAACTGGCCGCGCTTCACGGGCTGGCCGTCGCGAAACGCGATCGTCGCGATGCGCCCCGACACCTCCGGCCGCAGCATCACGCTTTCGTTCGAACGCAGCGAGCCGACCGCCTGCAGCTCTTCGCTGATCCGCGCCGGTTGCAGGACGACCACTTCGACCGGCGCGGCGACGCCGCCCGGCGGCCCGCCCGCGGCCTTGTCCGCCGACTTGCCGGCGGCAGCCGACTTGACTTCTGCGGCCTTGGTGTCGGCGCTGGGCGCGACCGGAGCACCGCCGCGGTTCAGCGCATAGGCAGCGACGGCGGCGGCAACCAGTCCGCCCAAGGCAACGACCGTGACTCTGTGCTTCAGCATCGGAAAAGAGTGCAGCGGCGCGCTGCGCCCGATTGGAGGCCAAAGAATTTAGCACCGCGCGCCTTTAGCGCGCGCCGCTTCCACCACCCCGCAACACCGATTCGACCCCGCGATTGGCCAAGCGATCCGCGCGTTCGTTTCCCGCATTGCCGGCATGCCCTCGGACCCAGCGCCAGTCGATGTCGTGCCGCTGCGCGAGCTCGGCGAGCCGCGCCCACAGGTCGGCGTTCTTCACGGCCTTGTTGCCGGCTGTTCTCCATCCGCGCCGGATCCAGTTGGGCAACCATTCGGTCACGCCCAGCTTGACGTACTGCGAATCCGTGTGGAGCACCACGCGGCAGCGGCGCTTCAGCGAAGCGAGCGCCTCGATCACCGCGACCAGCTCCATCCGGTTGTTGGTCGTCTGCGCCTCGCCGCCGAACAGCTCCTTCTCGTGGACGCCGGACTTCAGGTACGCGCCCCAGCCGCCCGGTCCGGGGTTGCCTTTGCACGCGCCATCCGTATAGATCTCGACGACGGCGCCGGCCGCGCCAGCGTGCGGCACCGGTTCGGCGGCTGCGTCGGCTGCGCCGAACTCGCCGCGGCGCTTCGGCGTCGCCGAGAGGCTGCGCGCGCGCGTCATCGCTGCGCCGCGCGCGTCATCGCGTCGTTGGCGGGCGCGTCCGGCGTTTCGACGCGGATGCTGAACGCCTCGCCCGTCGTGCTCGACACCGGACCCGCCGGCGCCAGCGCGGGCCGGAGCGCGTTCTGCCGTTTCCACGCCGGCCCCACGAGCCGCATGCCTCGCACGCGCTTGATCGCGGTGACGAGATAGACCGAGCCGAGCACCGGCCACCAGCGGTCGCCGGCTTTTTCCAGGAAGCGCCAGCGCGCCAGCCACTTCTCGCTGCGCGCCCACGGCGAATAGCAGCCATAGCGTCCGCGGCTTACCTCGAACGACAGCAGTTTCATCCAGTCCTTGATCCGTGGCAGCGAGATGAACTGGCCCTCGCGCGGCAGGAACGGCGCCATGCCCAGCCGCGACATCATCTGCCGCAGACCCCACAGGCTGACCGGATTGAATCCGGTCAACACGATGTGCCCCTCGGGAACCAGCACGCGCTCGACCTCGCGCAGCACCTGGTGCGGTTCTTCGGCGAACTCGAGGATGTGCGGCATCACGACCAGATCGATCGAGCTGGTCGCGAACGGCAGTTCCTCGAAGCGGGTGATCACGGTCACGCGGCAGTGCGCGCCGCCGCGCGCGCCCGTCGAAGCCGGCAGGCGGTCCGACGCGCAAAAGCGCAGCGGCATCCGGTTCTCGCGCAGCGCGTCGATCTCCGGCAGGCCGAGCTGCAACGCGTGGTATCCGAAGATGTCGGCGACCGCCGCGTCGAGCTGCTGCTGCTCCCAGTCGAGCACATAACGACCCGGCGGCGAGCGCAGGAACTCCGACAGCTTGACGATCGGAGAAGCCGCGGCCGGCTGCTCGAGGAAGTTCGGATCGAAGTGCACTTTTTCGCGGACAATCGGGTCGTTGCGACTCGCCTTGCCAAACATGTCTGTCGAAACCAAGCACGCCGCGCTGCGGATCGAACCGGTCCCGGCCTTCGACGACAACTACTTGTGGCTCGCTTCGCGCGACGGCCTGGCCTTTGTCGTCGACCCCGGCGATGCCGACCCGATCGAAGAAGCGCTCGCCGCACGCAGGCTGCGACTGGCCGCCATTGTAGTCACGCACCATCACGGCGATCACACGGGCGGCGTCGAGCGGCTCAAGCGCGCGCACGGCGCGACCGTCTATGGGCCGGCGGCGGAGCAGATTCCCGCGCGCGATGTCGCGCTCGCCGAAGGCGACCGCGTCGAACTGCTCGGCGTGACGTTCGGCGTGCTCGCGGTGCCGGGGCACACGCGCGGCCACATCGCATATCACGCGCCGTCGATCGAGGCGCTGTTCTGCGGCGACACGCTCTTCGCGGGCGGTTGCGGACGGCTGTTCGAGGGCACGCCGGCGCAGATGCACGCGTCGCTCGCCAAACTGGCGCGGCTGCCGGGTGCGACGCGCGTCTATTGCGTGCACGAATACACCGTCGCGAATCTGAAGTTCGCGCGCGCGGTCGAGCCGGACAACGCCGCGCTCGCGCGCCGGCTCGCCGAGAGCGAGGCCATGCGTTCGCGTGGCGAACCGACCGTGCCGTCGACGATCGCGCTCGAGCTCGCGACCAATCCGTTCCTTCGCTGCGACGAGCCCGCGGTGCGCGCCGCGGCGCAGCGGCGGCATCCGGGCGCAGGCGCTTCCGCGGTCGACACATTCGCCGCGATCCGCGCGTGGAAGAACGTGTTCTGATGCGGATGGATTGACGCGAGGCCGCGATTCGCGCGATCGGTGGCCCAATCGTCCCCTTATACTGCGCCCGATGTCCTGTCGGCACGATGTTCGCGAACCCGCCGCATCGACGCGCGCACGCCTGCTGCGATCCGTCGCCGCGGTGTTTGCGCTCGCCGCGCTGACGGCCCCGGCCCACAGCCACGCCGCCGACGGCGCATCGACCGACGTCGACTGGTGGTCCGAGCTGCCCGCCTACCGCGCGAGCGAAAGCGCGGCAGCGCCCATTGCGCCGGCATCCGCACCGCCTGCGGCCGAAGCCTCGCCGAGCCCGGTCGTCGCGGCCGATCCCGGCGACGTGTGGGACCGCATCCGCAGCGGCTTCATGCTGCCCGATCTCACGACCAAGCCGGTCGCGGCGGCCACGCGCTGGTACCAGGACCGCCCCGACTACATCGACCGCATGGCGAGCCGCGCGAGCCTGTACCTGTTCCACATCGTCGAGGAAGTCGAGAAGCGCGGCATGCCGACCGAACTGGCGCTGCTCCCCTTCGTCGAGAGCGCGATGCAGCCCGAGGCCGAGTCGCACGCGCGGGCGTCGGGGCTTTGGCAGTTCATCCCGTCGACCGGCAAGCGCTACGCGCTCGAGCAGAACGTGTGGAAGGACGAGCGGCGCGACGTCCTCGAGTCCACTCGCGCCGCGCTCGACTACCTGCAGAAGCTGTACGACGACTTCGGCGATTGGCATCTGGCGCTCGCCGCGTACAACATGGGCGAAGGCGGGCTGGCGCGCGCGATCCAGCGCAACCGCCGCGCCAAGAAGCCGACCGACTACGCGAGCCTGCGGCTGCCGCGCGAGACGCAGTTCTACGTGCCGAAGCTGCAGGCGATCAAGAACATCGTGCGAGATCCCGCCGCCTACGGCATCACGCTGCCCGCGATCCGCAACGAGCCGTACTTCGTGACGATCACCAAGACGCGCGACATCGACGTGACGACCGCCGCCGAACTCGCCGAGATGCCGCTCGACCGGTTCCTCGCGCTGAACCCGTCGTTCAACCGGCCGGTGATCCTCGGCGCGGCGCAGCCGACGCTGCTGTTGCCCGCGGACCGCGTCGAGACGTTCCGCTCGAATCTGGCCGCGTACGAGGCGACCGGCCAGCCGCTCGCGAGCTGGACCGCGTACACGCTCAAGCCGAACGAAACCCTGGCCAGGGTCGCGGAGCGCGCGGGCATCAGCGAAGCGAAGCTGCGCGAGGCCAACCGCGTTCCGCCGCGCTACAAGCTGGCGGCGGGCTCGACGATCCTGATCCCGCGCGACGAGACGATGGGCGAGGACATCGCCCCCGAGCTGCTGCGCGCGAGCTTCACGCTCGTGCCCGAAGGTCAGCACCTGCGGCAGATCACGTACCGCGTGCGGCGCGGCGATACGCTGCAGAAGGTCGCGCGCCGCTGGAACGTTCGCCCCGACGAAATCGTCGCCTGGAACCGCCTGCGCTCCGAGGAGCTTTTTGCCGGCCAGCGGCTGCGGCTGACGGTCGCGGTCCGGCCGGCGCCGAAGAAGGCGGCCGCCCCCGCCAAGAAGTCCGCCGCCTCGGCCAAGGTCCATGCGACTGCGCGCAAGCCCGCCGCGCGCGGCGTCGCCAATGTCGCAGGCGCGCGGCGCTGACGCGCGCCCCCGCATCCAAAACGAGAGAACTCCCCCGATGGGTTTCCTGTCCGACAAGCGCATCCTGATCACCGGCCTGCTGTCGAACCGCTCGATCGCTTACGGCATCGCGCAGGCCTGCTACCGCGAAGGCGCGGAGCTCGCGTTCACCTACGTCGGCGAACGCTTCCGCGAGCGCATCGACGAATTCGCGCGCGAGTTCGGCTCCAAGCTCGTGTTCGCCTGCGACGTCGCCGACGACGCGCAGATCGCGGCGACCTTCGAGGGTCTCGCCAAGCACTGGGACGGGCTCGACGGACTCGTGCACTCGATCGGCTTCGCGCCGCGCGAGGCGATCTCGGGCGGCTTTCTCGACGGGCTGACGCGCGAGAACTTCCGCATCGCGCACGACATCTCCGCGTACAGCTTTCCCGCGCTCGCCAAGGCCGCGCTGCCGATGATGCAGGGTCGGCCCGCGTCGCTGCTCACGCTGACGTATCTGGGCGCCGAACGCGTCGTCCCCCACTACAACACGATGGGGCTCGCCAAGGCGTCGCTCGAAGCGTCCGTGCGCTATCTGGCGGCCGACCTCGGACCGAAAGGCATCCGCGTCAACGGCATCTCGGCGGGCCCGATCAAGACGCTCGCCGCCAGCGGCATCAAGGGCTTCTCGCGCATGCTCGAGTTCAACGAGAAGAACTCGCCGCTGCGCCGCAACGTCACGATCGAGGAAGTCGGCAACGTCGCCGCCTTCCTTCTGTCCGATCTCGCCTCCGGAATGACGGGCGAGATCACGTACGTCGACGCCGGCTTCCACGCGATCGCCTTCGGGCTCGCCGCGGTCGGCGCCGAATAGCTCAACGAATCGACGGGAGACTGCCGTGGCCGACGCACGCGACCTCGACATCGCGATGGACGCGAACTCGCTCTATCGCGAGGAGATCTACACCGACCGCAAGGTGGGCACGATCCGCGTGATGGTGCCCGTGACCGCGATGGGCGCCGTCGACGGCTCGCGACCGGTGCTGTACTCGGGCGAGGCGCAGATCATGACGCAGTTGGGCCCGCTGCCGATCAGCTTCGAGATCGAAGCCAAGACGCTCGCCGAAGCGGTCGAGCGCTATGCCGAAACCGCCAAGGCCGCGATCGAGCGAACGATCAAGGAACTGCAGGAGATGCGCCGCCAAGCCGCCTCCGGGCTCGTGATTCCGGGCGCCGGCGGCGGACTCGGCGGCCCGGGCGGACTCGGCGGTCCCGGCGGGTTGCCACCGATGGGTCGCGGCGGCGGCAAGATCCAGCTTCCCTGAACCGCGCTTCAGGCGCGCGATTCACCACGGAGGCACAGAGAACACGGAGAAATGCACCTTCTTTCTCGGTGCTCTCGGTGTCTCGGTGGTAAACCCGCGGCCCTCGAGGGGTGAAGAGCCGCCCTCCTTCGCGCCTGATCCGGGTCAAGGGCGAAGTCTGCCCCGCGTGAAAGCATCGACGCTTCGATGCGGCGGCTGGGCCGCGAGGGAATCGTCATGCAACTCGGTGAAGCGCTCACACGCGCGCTCGCGGCGCACGGCGCCACGGAAGTCTTCGGCATCCCGGGCGACTTCGCGCTGCCGCTGTTCAAGTCGTTCGAGGACAGCGGCATCCTGCCTCTTCACACGCTGAGCCACGAGCCGGCGGTCGGCTTCGCGGCCGACGCCTCCGCGCGCATGCGCTGCCGTCCCGGCGTGGCCGCGGTGACCTACGGCGCCGGCGCGTTGAACATGGTCAACCCGATCGCCGGCGCCTACGCGGAAAAGTCGCCGGTCGTCGTGATCTCGGGCGCGCCCGGCGCGCGCGAACGGCGCAGCGGCCTGTCGTTGCACCACCAGGGCCGCACGCTCGACTCGCAACTGCACGTGTTTTCCGAGATCACGTGCGATCAGGCCCAGTTGACCGATCCGGCAACCGCGCCGCGCGAGATCGCGCGCGTGCTCGCCAACTGCGTGCGCCACTCGCTGCCGGTGTACATCGAGGTTCCGCGCGACATGGTGACCGTCGAATGCGGTGCGGTGGCGCGCGAACCCGAGCCGCCGCTCGACCGCGAAGCGCTCGGCGCCTGCGCCGACGAAATCCTCGCGCGGCTGGCCGCCGCGAAGGCGCCGGCGCTGATGGTCGGCGTCGAGGTGCGCCGCTATGCGCTCGAAGCGCGCGTCGCGGAACTCGCGCGCAGGTTGCAACTTCCGGTCGTCACGAGCTTCATGGGGCGCGGGCTGCTCAGCGACTCCGGCGCACCGGTGCTCGGCACGTATCTCGGTGCGGCCGGTGCGCCGGCGGTCACGCGCGTGGTCGAGGACTCCGACGGCTTGCTGCTGCTCGGCGTGATCCTGTCGGACACCAACTTCGGCGTGTCGGAGAAGCGAATCGACTTTCGCCGCGCGATCCACGCCTTCGACGGCCGCGTCACGCTCGGCTATCACGTCTACCCCGAAGCGCCGCTCGCCGCGCTCGTCGACGCACTGCTCGAAAGGTTGCCGCAACCGACCGCAGCGAAGCCCGCCGCGGCGCCGGCCCCGACGCCACGCCGGCTCGTGCGGGATGCGCGGACGATCGAGCCGATCGACATCGCCGTCGCGATCAACGATCTGATGTCCGCGCACGGCCGCATGCCGATCGCCTCCGACGTCGGCGACTGCCTGTTCACCGCGCTCGACGTCGAGCACACAGCACTGGTGGCGCCGGGCTACTACGCGACGATGGGCTTCGGCATTCCCGCCGCGCTCGGAGTGCAGGCGGCGACGGGCCAGCGGCCGATCGCGCTCGTCGGCGACGGCGCGTTCCAGATGACCGGCATGGAGCTCGGCAACTGCAAGCGCTACGGCTGGGATCCGATCGTGATCGTGTTCAACAACGCGAGCTGGGAGATGCTGCGCGCATTTCAGCCCGAATCGCGCTTCAACGACCTCGGCCACTGGAACTACGCCGCGCTCGCGCGCGCGCTCGGTGGCGACGGCGTGCGAGTCACCACGCGCTGCGGACTGGCGGACGCGCTGGCGCGCGCGGTCGCCACGCGCGGCCGCTTCCAGTTGATCGAAGCGATGCTGCCCGCGGGCGCGCGCTCGCCCACGCTCACGCGCTTCGTCGAGTCGGTCCGCCGCCTGACGACCCCCGAACCCGCCACGACATGATCGAACCCGTCCCCGAACACGAACGCACCGGCCCCGAGTAGGAGGCGCTGCGCTCGGTCATCGACCCCGAGCTGGGGGTCAATATCGTCGACCTCGGCCTTGTCTACGGTCTGCAGCGCGACGGCGACGTCGTGCGCCTTCAGGTCACGATGACCACGCCCGCGTGCCCGCTGACCGGCGTGATCGAAGACGACATCGACGCCGCGCTGAAGGCGCTCGAAGGCGTGTCACACGTCGACCTTGAATGGGTCTGGGAGCCGCCGTGGGATCCGTCGATGATGAGCGACTCGGCGCGCGCGCTGCTCGGCCGGTGAAGCCCTTCGTCGCCCGCGCACCGCTGCTCGCGCTCGGCGCCATCTGCCTCGTGATCGGCGTCGGCGCCGGGCTCGCCCGGCTCGGCTGGGGCGTGCCCGCATGGGCCGCGCAGGCGGCCGGGCTGCACGCGGTGCTGATGATCGTCGGCTTCTTCGGCACCGTGATCGCGCTCGAACGCGCGGTCGCGCTCGGCAAGTGGTGGGGCTACATCGCGCCGCCCGCGCTCGCGCTCGCCGCGCTCGCCGCGACACAGGGTGCGTGGCCGTTCGCCGCCGCGTTCGCGGCTGCGGGCGCGGCGGCGCTACTCGTCGTCGCGGTCGTGCAAGCGTTTCAGGCGCGCGCGCTGCACGGCTGGGTGCTCGCCGGCGGCGCGCTGTCGTTTGCGGTCGGTGTCGCGCTTTGGGCCAGCGGCGCGGGGCTGCCGCCGGCCATCGCGTGCTGGCTCGCCTTCTTCGTCTTCACGATCAGCGGGGAGCGGCTGGAACTCGCCCGCGTGCTGCGGCCTGCGCCCGCCGTGCGCGCGTGGTTCGTCGCGGCGGCTGCGCTGTTCGCGATCGGTGTGATCGCGGTCGTGCTCGGGATCGACCCGCGCTGGCAATGGCTCGGCGCCGGGCTCGTGCTGCTCGCCGTGTGGCTCGCGGTGCACGACATCGCGCGCCGCACCGTGCGGCAGAAGGCGCTGACGCGCTACATCGCCGTGTGCCTGCTCGCCGGTTACTTCTGGCTCGCTGTGGCGGGACTGCTCTTCGCGAGCGGTCTGGGGCTCGCGCGCGCGTGGGACGCCGCGCTGCACGCGCTGCTGGTGGGGTTCGTGCTGTCGATGGTCTTCGGCCACGCGCCGATCATCTTTCCGGCGGTGCTGCGCGTGAAGTTGCCGTATACGCCGTGGCTTTATCTGCCGCTGGCGCTGCTGCACGCCTCGCTCGCGCTGCGCGTGGCCGGCGTGGCGGCCGAAAGCCTCGCTGCGCGCGCCTGGGGCGGCGCCGGGCACGCGGCGGCGATCGCGCTATTCATCGTCACGATGGCCGGCAACGCGCTGCGCAGCCGGCGCTGACGCGGGACCGCCCGAGGCTACATCGCCGCCGACCCCGGCAGCCGTTCGAGCACCGCGCGTAGCAACCCCCGGAGACGCGGGAACTCGATCGCGTCGAGCGAGTGCTTGAGCTCGGTGGCCAGCTCGACTTCGCCTTCAATGACGAGCCGGCGCTGGAAGAACAGCGTGTCGGCATCCGCCGTGCCGGCGGCGATCGCAGCGAAGTCGGCCGCTGTCGCGGCGAGCTTCAGATCCGGTCGCTCGACCGCGCTCAGCGCCACGCAGCGGTTGCCCTGTATGCGGAAAGCGAACTCGAACGCAACGTCGGTCACCACGATCGCGACCGACTTGCCGCGCAGCCTGCCGCGCAGATCGGCAGGCAGGCGGTCGATGACGAGCAGGTTCAACCCGCTGGCGAGTGCGAACGATCCTGGATAGCGCGGCAACCAGCGCGGCAGCGGCGGCAGCGTCGGGCGGAAGTCGGCGCGAGCGTTCATCGGGTCGCCTCCTTCGTCAATGCACGGCCGCAGCGCCGCGGCCGGGGTTGCCGTGCCAGTAGCCGTTGGCGGCGATGGGCTCGTTCGCGCGCGCCTGCGCGAGCGCCTCGTCCGCACCCGTTTCTCCGCGCCGCACGGCGTCGAACAGCGCGACGACGCGCGCGGTGCCGGCCGACTGCGGGCCGATCCGCGCGAGCCCGATGCCCAGATCGGCGAACCGCGGCAGCTCGTCGAGCAGCGTCATCGGCTGAGCCGACTGCGTCTGGATGCCGTTCATGGTGAACAGTGGCTCGCCCTCCTGCGTGGCGAGCGTGATGCCGTCCGGATGGCGGATGCAGCGGTACTCGCAGTGATCCTTCGACAGGTTGTGGTAGCGCGCGGTGAAGCACCGCGCCGACATCGCGAGCGGCAGCCGCGCGTGCGCGATCACCTCCACCTCGATCGGCGCGGCGAGTTCGCGCAGCAACGTGGCGATGCCTGCCGACGGCAGTTCGATCGGCGCGACCCAGCGCACGGCGCCCGCGTCCTGCAGCAGCTTGAGCGTGTCGGCGTTGTAGACGTTGAGGAACGGGCCCGCGACGAACGGCCCGCGGCCGGCGAGCAAGTTGACCGCGTTCATGTCGTTGGCCTCGACGCGGAACCGCGACGGCTCGACCACGCCGCGCACCGCGCGCAGGTCGGCTTCGGCTTCGATCAGCCCGAGCGTGGACAGCACGACTTCCTTGCCGGCTTCCGCAAGCTGCTCACCGATCTCGATCCAGTCCGCCAGCCGCAGCTCGTGGCGCTTCGAGCACACCGTCTCGCCGAGGTAGACGACTTCGACCGGCCAGCGCGCGACCTCGCGATAGAACGCCAGCGTCTGTTCGCGCGGCCAGTAGTAAGGCAACGGGCCGAGGGTGAGCTTCGGTGCGGCGTTCTTCGTCGTGGATTGGATGGAGCTGCTCATGACGTGTGTCGCTCACTTCCACGGCCGGTGATACGCGCCGAGCGTGCATTGGCGGCCCTCCGCGACCGACGCGAGTTCCGTCTGCCAGTCGGGCCGCACTCGCCAGCGCGCGCCCTCTTTCAGCGCGGCGTCGATCGCGTCGCGCCACACGCGCGTGACCTTGGCCACGTACGCCGGGCTGCGCTGGCGGCCTTCGATCTTGATCGCGCGCACACCGATCGCGGCGAGCTTGGGCAGCAGTTCGACCGTGTTGAGGCTGGTCGGCTCCTCGAACGGGTAATAGGTGTCGCCCTCGACCGTATAGCGCCCGCGGCACAGCGTCGGGTAGCCGGTCGCCTCGTCGGCCCGAAACCGGTCGACCAACACGCCGTTCAGCCGCGACTCGGTGTGCGTCGGCGTCTGCGCCCAGCGAATCGCCCACGCGGGCGAACAGGCACCTTTCGTGTTCGGCGACTCGCCGGTCACGTACGACGACAGCGCACAGCGGCCCTCGACCATGATGCACAGGCTGCCGAAGCCGAACACTTCGATCTCCACCGGCGTGTTGGCCACGACCTGCTCGACTTGCGCCAGCGACAGCACGCGCGGCAGCACCGCGCGCGCGATGCCGAAGCGTTCGCGGTAGAAGTTGATCGCCTCGTAGCTCGTCGCCGACGCCTGCACCGAAAGGTGCAGCCGCACCTGCGGGTGCGTGCGGCGCGCGTAGTCCATCAGCCCCATGTCGGCGACGATCAGCGCGTCGGCGCCGAAGTCGACCGCGCGGTCGACCGCGCGCCGCCACAGCTCGCCCTGCCCCGGCTGCGGAAACGTGTTCAGCGCCACCAGCACGTGCCGGCCGCGTGCGTGCGCATAGCGCACGCCTTCGGCGAGCGCGTTGTCGTCGAAGTTCAGCCCCGCGAAGTTGCGCGCGTTGGTCGCGTCGCGGAAGCCGAGGTAGACGTCATCGGCGCCGTTATCGACGGCGGCTTTCAATGCCGGCAGCGTGCCGGCCGGACAGACGAGGCGCATGAATGCAGCGGGCGGGCTGCGAGGCCCGCGCGGTTCGGTCGAGCCCGCGACGCTAAACCCGGGGGCGGCCGGCGCCTTTAAGCCAGATCAACAATGGCCCGCGCGCAGCCCCTACCCCTTCGCCACCACCGCCGCCATCGGCTTCTCGTTGACGATCAACTGGAACACGTCGGGCCGGCTGTAGTGGCCGGCGGCGTCGAAGTCGAACTTGCCGCGGCCAATCTCGTCGAGGTCCAGATCCGCGGTGAGGATCGTCTCGCCTTCGAAATACGGACCGGCGAGCACCTTGCCGAGCGGGCTGATGATGGCGCTGCCGCCGCGCATCAGCACCGCGTCGGGCGAATCGCCGAGCGACACGCGCACCGACTCCGGAAAGTCGCGCCGGCGCAGGAACTGGCAGGCCGTAAGCACGAAGCAGCGGCCTTCGAGCGCGACGTGCCGCATCGACGGCAGCCACGTTTCGCGGTCGTCGGCCGTCGGCGCGCAGTAGAGCTGGACGTTCTTCGCGTACATCGCCATGCGCAGCATCGGCATGTAGTTTTCCCAGCAGATCACCGAGCCGATGCGCCCGTACGGGCTGTCGACGACCGTGAGCGTGGAGCCGTCGCCGAAGCCCCAGATCATCCGTTCCATCGCGGTCGGCATCAGCTTGCGGTGCTTGCCGAGCAGCGCGCCGTCGGGGCCGAAGAACAGCACGGTGCAGTAGCAGGTACCCAGCTCGCGCTCGATGACGCCGATGACCAGATACACGCGATGCGCGGCCGCTGCTTCGCCCAGCCGCTGCGTGTGCGGCCCGGGCACGTCGATCGCCGCATCGAGGTACATCCGGAATTCCTCGCGCCCGACCGGATCGCGCGCGCCGACCACCAGCCCATAGTTCATCCCCTTCGGATAGCCCGGGACGAACGCTTCCGGAAACACCACGAGCTTCGCCCCGCCGGCGGCCGCCTCCGCCGTCAGTCGGATCGCCTTGTCCACGCAGGCGTCGGTGTCGAACGGGATCGAGCCGGCTTGGACGACGGCGGCGCGGAAGGACTTGCTTGGGGATGAGGGCATGGCGATCTCTTATCGGAAGCAAAGAGGGCGAACAACAGTGCCCCAGAACCAATGGCTGCCATTTAACTTGCCACTCCGAGTTGACCCAATCTCCTACGCAACTTGGATTCAGGTTTCGGATTCCGTTGCTTACTCCGACGCCGAGAAAGCGGTTGGCCTGTAACGTCTAACGTCGATGCGTGCGGTTCGGAACTCGGAGGCAGCACGATTGATGAATAAAACGAACTCCAGCAGAGAGTTCTCCATAACGGTCGTTGACTCGAAGTTGGTATGCGGGCGGAAATGCATCATCCCGTGTCGCATGCTCCATACGGCGTTTATCCAGACGTCTCGGCTGTGCCGCGATGCCAAATTGAGGCACTCCCGCACGCGCCGCTCGAAGGTTTCTGTCTTGCTCCACTCATCGCCAAACGTAATCAAGAAACAACGAGGAGGCAGTTCATAGGCCAGGGTGCGATCAGACGGCAGAAGCGGAGCTGCCGTGTCGACTGCAACCTGTTCTAGGTACTCTCGATGTCGCCCAATCTCACGAAGCCGCGCTAACTTGAGAATGTCGTCGGCAAGTTTCGGAATCTTGCCCGTAATGCCACTGCGAGAAACCTCGGACTTCGGAGCTGAAGTAATTTCGACGGCGCAAACAACCGCCTCGGCCGGAAACACCTTGAAGTATGGCTCAGCCGAAAGGGGCGCAATGTTATGGCTATCGACTATCAGGAGATCCATGAAGTCGCTGCGCTGCCCTTTCGCGTTTACGACAAAACCAGAGTCGACCGAGTACCGCTTTGGAAGGTAGTCGGCGAGCAATTCGCGGAAGTATTTCTCCGCATTGACGCCCGATGATGGATGACGTAGGGATTCTCGGACCGACAGTAATCGCCCACGAAGCGCATCGTGAATGCCAATCCAGTACTCAGCCAGGTCGTGACTTTTTTGATGACTCATCTTTCCAATGGTGGACAGTAGGAAAGCGGAGGAGCAGCTCATCGGGCGCTGGACCGTTTTCCGTTGAGGTAACCACCGAGCGCTTCGAAGCCGCCGGTTGGAGCTATGGTGCCATGGGATACGCAGCTGGCTCGACGAGGACTCTCCTGTGTTAGTGACAGTTTGTGCGCATCGCTGAGCCCAAGTTCGCAATCGTCGCTCGGCTGTGGCAAACATGAAGCCATGACCCGTGAAATCAGAGGCAGCACAGATTCCAAGCCGACCGTCTCCGCCCACGCGACGCTACGCTCGGCTAACCCCGGCACCAGTATGCGCCCCTTGAGGAAGTGCAAACTCACACGCCAGCAGTGCGGGCGACCACGCTCGTGACAATTGTCCGGAGAGAAACTCCGGCCGACATCACAGGCGACGATACATGTTCAGCGGAGCTGGAACACGGTCGGCGGCCCGGTACTGCCCAGTTTGACCCTATCGCTGCACTCGGAGAAACTGCGCACCCTGCGAACCAATACAGCCTTCCGCCCCAGCACGGACGTCGACAACAATGGAGGAGACAACCATGTACCCCCGCCCCCGCCACCACACAGGACTGAAGTTCTTCGCCGCCACCCTGCTCGCCGGCGCACTCGCGGTCGCCGGCCCCGCGCTCGCCGGCAAGCGCGACGACACGATCCGGTTCGCTTACGACCAGGCGCCGGAGAGCGTGGATCCGTTCTTCAACAACGTTCGCATCGGCGTGATCATCGGCGCCAACGTGTGGGACACGCTGATCTACCGCGACCCGAACACCAACGAGTACAAGGGGCTGCTCGCCAAGAGCTGGAAGCAGATCGACGACCGCACGATCGAGTTCGACCTGCGCGAGGGCGTGCGTTTCCACAACGGCGAGGAGTTCGACGCCGACTCGGTCGTGTACACGCTCAACTTCGTCGCCGATCCGGCGAACAAGGTCACCACGCAGGCCAACGTCAACTGGATCGAGAAGGCAACCAAGCTCGGCAAGTACAAGGTGCGGCTGACGACCAAGGCCGTGTTCCCGGCCGCGATCGAGTATCTGGCCGGGCCGGTGGTGATCCATCCGGCCAAGTACTACGCCGAGGTCGGGCCGAAGGGGATGAACGCCAAGCCGGTCGGCTCCGGTCCTTATCGCGTCGCCAACTACGTGCCGGGCAAGTCGATCACGCTCGAGCGCAATCCGAACTACTTCAAGGATTCGCCGAAGGGCGCGGCGAAGATCGCTAAGGTCGAAATCCGCTTCATCCCGGACCGGCAGACGCAGATGGCCGAGATGCTGTCGGGCGGCGCGGATCTGATCATGCACGTGCCGAAGGACCAGGCCGATCAGGCCGCGAAGGTGCCGCACCTGCAGGTGGTGAGCGGCGAGACGATGCGCATCGCGTTCATGCAGATGAACACGCTCGACAACACGCCGACGCCCGCGCTGAAGGACATCCGCGTGCGCAAGGCGATCCTGCACGCGATCGACCGCGAGTCGATCGTCAAGAACATCGTCGGGGCGGGCTCGCGCGTGCTGCACACGCAGTGCTTCCCGTCGCAGTTCGGCTGCACCGACCAGGGCGCGACGCGCTACGCGTACGACCCCGCGCTGGCGAAGAAGCTGCTCGCCGAGGCGGGCTTCCCGAACGGCTTCGAGACGGAGATCTTCGCGTACCGCGAGCGCAACCAGACCGAGGCGATCATCAACTACCTGCAGCAGGTCGGCATCAAGGCCAAGCTCAGCTTCTCGCAGTACGCGGCGATGCGCGACGCGATCCGTGCCGGCAAGGCGTCGCTGACGCACCAGACCTGGGGCTCGTTCTCGGTCAACGACGTGTCGGCGTCGATCCCCGTGTGGTTCGGCGGCGAGGCCGACGACATCACGCGTGACAAGGAGACGCAGGAGCTGTTGAAGAAGGGCAACAACTCGGTCGACCCGAAAGCGCGCCAGCAGGCGTACCAGCAGGCGCTCAAGCGCATCGCCGACAACGCGTGGTCGGTGCCGCTGTGGTCGCTGCCGGTGTACTACGTGGCGTCGAAGGACTTGAACTTCACCGCCTACCCGGACGAGATGGTGCGGCTGTGGGAGATGACCTGGAAGTGAGCGGACCGGCGCGTTCCCTCACCGCAACCCCTCTGCCGGAGAGAGGGGCTTGGCTTCCCTACCCAGGAGGCTGCTCCATCCCCGCATCATTCCGAGCCGAAGGCGAGGAAGCTCAGCGCACGGAGCGGCCGGGATCCCTCGTCGCTGTCGCTCCTCGGGATGACACTGTACGGTTGCTATAGGGAGGAGCCGTGCCGCGTTCGACGCTGACGCAGGCGAATCGGTAGGCGAGATGGGCGGCTACATCCTCAAGCGGCTGGGGCTGGCGGTGCTCGTCGCGCTCGCGGTGTCGATGATCGCCTTCCTGCTGCTGCGCCTGTCGGGCGATCCGGCGATCGCGATCGCCGGCGAAGGCGCGCGCTCCGAGGACATCGAGTTGATCCGCAAGACGTACGGCTTCGACCGGCCGCTGCCGGTGCAGTACGCCGACTGGCTCGGCAAGACGCTGCGCGGCGACTTCGGCGAGTCGATCTACTTCAAGCAGCCCGCCGCGCCGCTGATCTTCGCCAAGCTCGGCACCACGATGGTGCTCGGGCTGCTTTCGCTCGCGTTCGCGCTGGCGATCTCGATTCCGCTCGGCGTGGCGGCCGCGATCTACCGCAACGGCTGGATCGACCGCCTGTGCCTGGCGCTCGCGGTGCTCGGGCAGGCGCTGCCGAACTTCTTCTTCGCGCTGCTGCTGATCATGCTGTTCTCGATCACGCTGCGCGCGCTGCCGGTGTCGGGCAGCGACACCTGGCAGCACTTCGTGATGCCGACGATCGCGCTCGGCTACTACGCCGCGCCGGCGTTCATGCGGCTGATCCGCGCCGGCATGATCGAAGTGCTCGAAGCCGACTACATCCGCACCGCGCGCGCCAAGGGCCTGCCGGCGAGCAAGGTGATCTTCAAGCACGCGCTGCGAAACGCGGTGGTACCGGTGGTGGCGCTCGCCGCCGTTCAGTTGGGCTTCCTGCTCGGCGGCTCGGTGGTGATCGAGACGATCTTCGCGCTCGACGGGCTCGGCTACCTCGCCTACCAGAGCATCACCTACAAGGACTTCCCGGTGATGCAGAACATCGTGCTGCTGCTGTCCGTCATCTACGTCGCGCTGACGCTGGCGTCGGACGTGGCCAACGCGTGGCTCGATCCGCGCATCCGGGTGGCGTGATGTCGACAGCGCTGGACGTCTCGGCCGCTGCCGTCGAACCCGGCGGCACCGTCGTCGCCGCGCCGGGCCTCGCGCGGCGCGTGTGGAAGAACAGGGCGGTCGTGGTCGGCGGCGGGCTGCTGCTGGCGATCGTGTTCGTCGCGCTCGCCGCGCCGTGGATCTCGCCGTACGACCCGTACGCGCAGGACCTCGCCAACCGCAACGTGCCGCCGTTCTGGTACGACGCCGGCTCGTGGCTGCACCCGCTCGGCACCGATCCGCTCGGGCGCGACTACCTGTCGCGGCTGTTCTACGGCGCGCGCATCTCGCTGCTGATCGGCATTTCGGTCGCGCTCATCTCGGGCCTGATCGGCACGACGATGGGCATGCTCGCCGGCTATTTCGGCGGCAAGACCGACATGCTGGTGAGCTTCATGGTCACCACACGCCTCGCGATGCCGGTGATCCTGGTCGCGCTCGCGACCGTCGCGCTGGTCGGCGGCTCGCTGTGGGTCGTGATCGGGGTGCTGGGGCTGCTGAAGTGGGACCGCTTCGCGGTGGTGATGCGCAGCGCCACGCAGCAGGTGCGCTCGCTCGACTACGTGGCCGCCGCGCAGGCGGCGGGCGCTTCGACCGCGCGCGTGCTGCTCGGCGAGGTGCTGCCCAACGTGCTGCCGCATCTGGTCGTCGTCGCCACGCTCGAAGCCGCGAGCGCGATCCTGCTCGAAGCGGCGCTGTCCTTCCTCGGCCTCGGCGTGCAGCCGCCGCTGCCGTCGTGGGGGCTGATGATCTCCGAGGCGAAGTCGTACATGTTCTTCTCGTTCTGGTTGATCGCGCTGCCGGGCGCGGCGCTCGCCACGCTGATCTTCGCGATCAACCTCGCCGGCGACGGCCTGCGCGACCTGCTCGCGCCGGAGGGGCGGGTGTGAGCGCGGTGCCGAAACCCGAAGCCGCCGCAGCCGTCCTCGAAGTCGAGGGACTGAGCGTCGACATCGCCACGCCGCACGGCGCGCTGCGCGCGGTGCGCGACGTGTCGTTTTCGGTTGCGCGCGGCGAGACGCTTTGCATCGTCGGCGAGTCGGGCTGCGGCAAGTCGATCACGTCGCTCGCGGTGATGAGCCTGCTGCCGGCGGCGGCCAAGCGCCGCGCGAAGAAGTTATCGCTGCTCGGCGAGGACCTGCTGGCCGCGTCGCCGAAGCGCGTCAACGCGCTGCGCGGCAACCGCATGGCGATGATCTTCCAGGAGCCGATGACCGCGCTGAACCCGGCGTACACGATCGGCAACCAGTTGATGGAGAGCTATCTCGTGCATCGGGGCGGCGGCGGTGCGGCCCAGGCACGCGAGCGCGCGATCGAGCTGCTCGGCAAGGTCGGCATCGCTTCGGCCGCCGAACGCATGGGCCAGTACCCGCACCAGCTCTCGGGCGGGCTGCGCCAGCGCGTGATGATCGCGATGGCGCTGATGTGCGGCCCGGAGCTGCTGATCGCCGACGAGCCGAGCACCGCGCTCGACGTGACGATCCAGGCGCAGATCCTGCGGCTGCTCGCCGATCTGCAGAAGGATCTGGGTATCGCGATGGTGCTGATCACGCACGACCTGGGCGTGGTGGCGCGCATCGCGCACCGGGTGGCGGTGATGTACGCCGGCGAGATCGTCGAGGAAGGCACGGCCGAACGCATCTTCGCGTCGCCGCACCATCCGTACACGCGCGGGCTGCTCGCGTGCATTCCGGTGCCGGGGCGCACCGAGCGCGGCGGCCGGCTCGGCACGATCGCGGGCACGGTGCCTTCGCTCGTCGGCGATGTCCGCGGCTGCAGCTTCCGCGAACGCTGCGCGTATGCGCGCGCCGAGTGCGGCGCCGCCGTGCCGGTGCAAAGCGAGGGCGCGCACCGCTGGCGCTGCATCCATCGGGAGTTGCCATCATGAGCGACACGCCGTTGATGCAGGCGCACGGCGTGACGCGCACGTTCACGCTCGGCGCGACGTTCTTCCGCCGCGGCCGCACGCTGCACGCGGTCAACGGCGTCGATCTCGAACTCGCGCGCGGCGACGTGCTCGGCATCGTCGGCGAATCCGGCTGCGGCAAGTCCACGCTCGCGCGCATGCTGCTGGGGCTGCTCGCGCCGACGGGCGGACGCATCACGCTCGACGGCCAGGACATCGCCGCGCTCGACCGCAAGGCGGTGGCGCGGCGCGTGCAGCCGGTGTTCCAGGATCCGTACTCGTCGCTGAATCCGCGCCGCGGCATCGCGTCGATCGTCGCGCTGCCCCTCGAAGTGCACGGCATCGGCACCGCCTCCGAGCGGCGCGCGCGAGCGATCGAGATGCTCGAGCGCGTTGGCCTGCCCGCGCGCTACGCGGACAACACGCCGGGGCAACTGTCCGGCGGGCAGCGGCAGCGCGTGGCGATCGCGCGCGCGCTCGTCATGCGGCCCGAGATCGTGATCTGCGACGAACCGACCTCCGCGCTCGACGTGTCAGTGCAGGCGCAGATCCTCAACCTGCTGCTGGACCTGCGGCGCGAGTTCGGGCTGACGTACGTGTTCATCAGCCACAACCTCGCGGTGGTCGAGCACATCGCCACGCAGGTCGCCGTGATGTATCTCGGCAGGGTCGTGGAGCAGGCCGACACCGAGACGCTCTTCCGCTCGCCCAGGCATCCATACACGCAGGCGCTGCTCGCCTCGGTGCTGACGCCGGAGCCGGGGCTCGGCGTGCCCGACATCGGGCTCGGACTCGCGTTTCCCGATCCGCTGAATCCGCCCTCGGGTTGCGCGTTCCATCCACGCTGCCCGCAACGCATGAGCCATTGCAACCGCGTTGCGCCTGCGCTCGTGCAGCAAGCGGGCGGCGCGGTCGCGTGTCATCTGTACCCGGCGGAGCGGGCGTGTGCGGCGTGACATCGCCGGGCTCCGCACCCGTTCGACCGCCGTCGGCCCTAAAGCGCTTGCCGCGCTAGACTGCGAAGCGTCGTTTCTTTGGAGCAGCACCGTGTCGAACGTCGTCGCTGAAATCGAAGCGAGGATCCGGTCGTTGAGCCCCGAGGAGAGGGCTGATCTGATCCGCGCGCTGATCGGCGAGCTTGACGGTCCGCGCGATGCCGACGTCGAGCAAGCCTGGGTGGAAGAAGCTCGGCGCAGGCAGCGCGAGCTTGCCAGCGGCACCGTAAAGGGCGTTCCCGGCGAGCGGGTCTTCGAGAATCTCCGCGAGCGCCTCAAACGATGAGGCTCGAGTTCCATCCCGAAGCGGAGATGGAGCTTGTCGAGGCAGCGGCCTACTACGAGGCGCGCGTTGCAGGGCTGGGAGAGCGCTTCGGCCGTGAACTTGATCGCACCACGGCGACGCTGCTCGAACACCCGGACATCGGAGCCGAGATCGAGCCTGGCCTGAGGCGCCTCGTACTCCATCGGTTCCCGTTCTCCGTTATCTACAGTGTCGTCGGCGATGTCCTGTATGTGCTCGCGGTCGCCCACCAGCGCCGTAGCCCCGGCTACTGGCGCACGCGGGCCTGAGACAACTCCACCCATGGCGCCACGTCGTACCCTATTGCGGTGCATTCGTACCGAAAGTCGGTTCGACGATGCCGTTGTCGATCTCCGACGCCCTCTTTGGCAAGACGCATCAGGCTGGCTCCGCCTGCCGTTCGGTCAGCCCGAGCGAAGTTTCCACATGCGCGAGCCGGTCCGCGTCTGGCAACTGCATCCGCCAGGCGCAGAAGGAACTCGCGCGCCGCGCCACTAACGCCATCACAACGACTCAACCGATACCAACGACCATGACCCGCACCGCCGCCATCTCCCGCGCCCAGCAGCAGTTCGACTCCGGCGAGTTCCGCGCGATCCTCGCGCGGCGCATCGCGATGCCGACCGAAAGCCAGAACCCGGAGCGCGCGCCGGTGCTCGCGCAGTATCTGCACGACGAGCTGCAGCCGGCGTTCGAGGCGATGGGCTTCGAATGCCGCACGCTGACCGCGCCGCGCGCGAAGGCGCCGTTCCTGTTCGCGCAGCGGATCGAAGACCCAAGTCTTCCGACCGTGTTCGGCTACGGCCACGGCGACGTGATCCGCGGGCTCGAACCCGAGTGGAAGGAAGGGCTGTCGCCGTGGACGCTCACCGAGCGCGACGGCCGCTGGTACGGCCGCGGCATCGCCGACAACAAGGGCCAGCACTCGGTGAACATGCAGGCGCTGGCCAACGTGCTGGCCGAGCGCGGGCGCCTGGGCTTCAACGCGAAGTTCCTGGTCGAGATGGGCGAGGAGACCGGCTCGCCGGGTCTGCGCGAGCTGTGCGAGCAGCACAAGGCGCTGTTCGAGGCGGATCTGCTGATCGCTTCCGACGGCCCGCGGCTGCGCGCCGACCGGCCGACGATCTTTCTCGGCTCGCGCGGCGCCATGAACTTCGACCTGACGATCGACGCGCGCAAAGGCGGCCATCACTCGGGCAACTGGGGCGGGCTGATCTCCAACCCGGGCATCCAGCTCGCGCACGCGATCGCGAGCATCGCCGGGCCGACCGGGCAGATCCGCATCCCCGAGTGGGTGCCGAAGGAGCTTCCCGCCTCGGTGCGGCGCGCGCTCGCCGATTGCGAAGTCGACGGCGGCGCCGACGGGCCGACGATCGAGCCGTGGTGGGGCGAGCCGGGGCTTTCGCCCGCCGAGCGCGTGTTCGGCTGGTGTTCGTTCGAAGTGCTCGCGTTCAAGACCGGCAATCCGGAGACGCCGGTCAATGCGATTCCGCCGCGCGCGTGGGCGCGCTGCCAGCTTCGCTTCGTCGTCGGCATCGACGAGCGCGAGATCCTGCCCGCGCTGCGCCGGCATCTCGACCGCCAGGGCTTTCCGATGGTGCGAATCGAGCCGACGCGCGAGGAAATGTTCCACGCCACGCGCATCGATCCCGACGATCCGTGGGTGCAGTGGGCGATGGCGTCGATCGCGCGCACCAGCGGCAAGAAGCCCGCGCTGCTGCCGAACCTCGGCGGTTCGCTGCCGAACGACATCTTCACCGACGTGCTCGGCCTGCGCACCGTGTGGGTGCCGCACTCGTATCCCGGCTGCTCGCAACACGCGCCGAACGAGCACCTGCCGCCCGAAGTGCTGCGCGAGGGGCTCGCGGTGATGACGGGGCTGTACTGGGATCTCGGCGCGGGCGACACGCCGAAGCACGCACAGTGAGAAGACCCCCGCGATGAACAACCGCTACACGACCCACTGCAAGCTGACGGATCTGCTCGACGCGGCCGACGAGCTGCGCGAGACGCGCCATCGACTGCATCGCCATCCCGAGCTGTCGTTTCGCGAAGCGGCGACGGCCGAGCTGGTCGCCACGCGGCTCGAAAGCTGGGGCTGGACCGTCACGCGCAACGTCGGCGGCCACGGGGTCGTTGGCACGCTGAAGGCGGGCGACGGCACGCGCAGCGTGGCGATCCGCGCCGACATCGACGCGCTGCCGATCGTCGAGGAAAGCGGCAAGCCGTGGGCGAGCGTCGTGCCCGGCGTGATGCACGCGTGCGGCCACGACGGCCATACGACGATGCTGCTCGGCGCCGCGCGGCAGCTCGCGAGGACGCGCAACTTTTCGGGCACCGTGCACCTCGTGTTCCAGCCGGCCGAAGAAGCGGGCAAGGACAGCGGCGCGCAGCAGATGATCGCGGACGGCCTCTTCGAGCGCTTTCCGTGCGACGCGATCTTCGGCATGCACAACCATCCGGGTGTGCCGACCGGCACGTTCCTGTTCGGCGCGGGGCCGTTCATGTCGGCCTCCGACACCGCGAAGATCACGATCCGCGGCCGCGGCGGCCACGCGGCGCGCCCGCACCTGGCGGTCGATCCGGTCGTGATCGCCGGCAGCCTGATCATGGCGCTGCAAACCGTCGTGTCGCGCAACATCGATCCGACGCAGACGGCGATCGTCACGATCGGCACCGTGCACGCCGGCACCGCGGCGAATGTCATCCCCGAGTCGGCCACGCTGGAGCTGTCGATCCGCTCGTTCGACGAAGGCGTGCGCGCGCGGCTCGAGCAGCGCATCACGGAACTCGCCAACGCGCAGGTGATGGGCTACGGCGGCAGCGTCGAGATCGAATACGAGCGCGGCTATCCGGTCGTCGTCAACAGCGCCGCAGAAACCGAGTTCGCGCGCCGGGTCGCCGAGGAACTCGTCGGCCCGCAGCGCGTCGTCTTTCCGTTCGGGCCGGTAACCGGCAGCGAGGACTTCGCGTACTACCTGCAGCACAAGCCCGGCTGCTTCCTGCGGCTGGGCAACGGCGAACACAGCCCGATGGTGCACAACGCGAAGTACGACTTCGACGACGCCAACCTCACCGTCGGTGCGGCGTACTGGACGCGGCTGGCCGAGCGGTTTCTCGAGGGCGGCGACGCGCGCTGAGCGAGTAGAGCGATCTTGGCGCCCGCGACTTCGTTCGCGACGCGGCCGCCGCGATCGCCGGCATCCGCGCACGCGGAAAGCTGCCGCTCGTCGTCGGCGGCACGATGCTGTACGCGAAAGCGCTGCGCGAGGGACTGAGCGCGCTGCCTTCGGCGGATCGCGAAGTGCGCGCACGGATCGAGGCGCGCGCGAGGGAGATCGGCTGGCCCGGGCTGCACGCGGAACTGGCGCGTGTCGATCCGGCGACCGCCCAGCGGCTGCCACCGAACGACAGCCAGCGCATCCAGCGCGCGCTCGAAGTGTTCGAGCTGACCGGCGTGCCGATGTCGGCGCTGCTCGCCGCGACGGATCGCCCGCCGCTGGCGCTCGCGACGATCGCGCTGCTGCCGCACGATCGGGCTGAGTTGCACCGGCGCATCGAACAGCGCTTCGACGCCATGCTCGCCGCCGGCTTTTTCGACGAAGTGCGAGCGCTGATGGCGCGCGGCGACCTGAACCCGGACCTGCCGGCGCTGCGCGCGGTCGGCTACCGGCAAGCGTGGGAGCACCTGGCGCGCGCCACGCCGTTCGCGCAGTTTCACGCCGCGGCGATCGCCGCGACGCGTCAGTTGGCCAAGCGCCAGATCACGTGGCTGCGGTCGATGAAGGACGCGGCCGTCGTCGATCCGTTCGCACCGGATGCGTTCGCGCGCGTGAAGGCGATCGTCATTTAGCGACGCTGATCGGCAGGCGGATACCCAGCCCGTCGTCCTGACCGTCTGCCAAGATTCGTACAGAGAATCTATCCACGGCCAACCCACTCGCCCTGCTCGTTGTACTCAAAACAGCGGAGCAGCCCGAAGGACTGCCAAAGTACATCGAGCATCGGCCGCGCGATCTCATCCATGGGCGGAAACGCCGCAAGGTCATCGACCCAATATTCAGGCAGCACGAGATCGTTGCGGTCTGCGAGTGGCATTCCTTCGAACCGTGCCCGCTGCTGACTCAAGCCGAATTTGTAGCCAGCGATGTTGAGGAATGCGGCAGCGATAACCGCAGGACCACTGATGCCGAGCCGCGCACATGTCGCCCCACTTAAGCAAATCGCGTCCCGAAAGAACTGAGCAACCGAAGTGGACGGAATGACCTTGTCGTGCACGAAAGCACCGCCAAACGCGACCATCTCCAGCGAGCCATTCCTGAACAGCATTGTGTAGTCGGTCAACGGCTCGCTCCCTGCAGAGGCATAGACGATTAGTCCGTCCAGATTCAGAGAGCGTGAGGCACCGCCCCAGTGCGGCAGCATCAGCGCTGTGAATCGCGCATACTCAGCAGCCACATCGACCGCGATGCGGCGACTCATTGATGCAATGGGAACTGCGTGAACAACGCACAGCGGCCCCGGCATCATAGGGCGCCATGTTTGCCCTTGAGTGAGTGCCGCAAGGCGTTTGCTACGAAAGGCATCAGCCGCCGTCGTCAAGCTCGACGTGCGGTCAAACGCCGCTCGCAGCTGTTCGTAGCTCATGTCGGCCACCCTGGTGGCGTCCCGAAAGACGAAGCGTGAATTAAAGCGATGCGGGCCGACGTAGCTCTGCGGCACCCGAACCACCATCACGAATCCACCTGCCGCTATCGGCACCTCGAGAAACTGGACAGCAGCTAGCCGAGGCTCCACCCCATCGAGCACCTGACGCAATCGTCGCTGGACAGCCTCGAAGGGCTCGTCAATGATCGGTGATAGGTTCACCGCCAAGCCATCGCGCTCTTCGATTCCATAGACTATGTCGCCGCCTGCCGCATTCGCCATCGCGCAGACATCTTTCAGGAACTCAGCTTTGGCCTGATCGAGGCCTCGGGCCGGAAGCTCGCGCTTGAATTCGAGGGTGAGGGACTCGCTTGTGCGCGCCGCACACAACTCGTTGAGTCGCCCTTCGTTTACGTCGGCTAGGAACTCAGAGATCATAGGGTGACGGCCACCGTTCCTTCCCGCGGCTCCTCATGTGGGCTGGTTTCCCTCTGACGGAGAGGCGCTAGTTCGTCCTTGAAGCGGGTGTCGGTTTTCAGTACGTATCCAGTTCCGCCGGCAGCCCCGCCTCGCGCAGCGCGCGCAGCACCTCCTCGATGTGCTCCGGGCCGCGCGTCTGCAGGACCATTTCGAGCTGGGCGTTCTGCGCGGGCAGCGTGGTGAACGCGCGCTGGTGCTCGACTTCTTCGATGTTCGCGCCGGTGCGGCCGATGATCGTCGCCGCGCGCGCGAGCTCGCCCGGCACGTCGCGCGTGGCGACGCGGATGCGCGCCAGGCGCCCGGCGCGCACCATGCCGCGCTCGATGATGTCGGCGAGCATCATCGGGTCGATGTTGCCGCCGGTCAGGATCAGCCCGACCTTCTTGCCGGCAAAGCGCTCACGGTGACGGATCAGCGCCGCCAGCGCCGCCGCGCCGGCGCCTTCGACGACGGTCTTCTCGATCTCGAGCAGCAGCACGATCGCGTGCTCGATGTCGCCTTCGGACACGAGGACGATGTCGTCGACGAGCCGCTTGACGATCTCGCGCGTGATCCGCCCGGGCGATTTCACCGCGATGCCTTCGGCGAGCGTGGCGTTCGCGGACTGCATCTGCACGCCTTTGAACAGCGCGTACATCGCCGGAAAGTGCTCGGCCTGCACGCCGACGATCTCGATGCCGGGCTTGACCGCGCGCGCGGCGATCGCCACCCCCGAGATGAGCCCGCCGCCGCCGATCGGAACGCACAGGCAATCGAGCTGCGGCTGCGCCGCGAGCATCTCGAGCGCGACCGTGCCCTGCCCGGCGATCACGTCGGGGTCGTCGTACGGATGCACCATCGTCAGCCCGCGTTCGGCGGCCAGCCGTTCGGCTTCGGCCTTGGTGTCGTCGAAGGTCTCGCCGACCAGCACGATCTCGGCGCCGAAGCCGCGCGTGCGTTCGACCTTGACCATCGGCGTGAACTTCGGCATCACGATCACGGCAGGCACGTTCATGCGCTGCGCGTGGTACGCGACCCCCTGCGCGTGATTGCCCGCGGAAACGGCGATCACGCCGCGCGCGCGCTCCTGGGCGGTAAGGCGGCTCATCCGGTTGTACGCGCCGCGCTCCTTGAAGCTCGCGGTGAACTGCAGGTTCTCGAACTTCAGGTACACCTCGGCGCCGGTGATCTGCGACAGCGTGCGCGAGTGCAGGCACGGCGTGTTCTCGATCTGCGCGCGCAGCCGCTCGGCGGCGCGGCGGATATCGTCGATCGAAATGTCGGGCGAATCGCTCATGGCTCTCCCTGCGGGACGGCGCAGTTTAGCGATGCGTCCTTACAATGCGCCGCATGCTGCGCATCGCGGGCCTCGCCAAACGATTCGGCCGGCGTTCGATTCTCGACGGGCTCGACCTCGAACTGGCCGGCGGCGAATACGTGGCGATCGTCGGCGAATCCGGCGCCGGCAAATCCACACTGCTGAACCTGATCGCCGGGCTCGACGTGCCCGATGCCGGACGCATCGAGATCGGCGGACACGTGATGTTCGACATCACGGCACACGACCCTCACCCCCGCCCCTCTCCCGCCGATGCGGGCGAGGGGGGATTCGAGCGCTCCGCGCAGGCGATGACGGAAGATGCGCGCACCCGACTGCGCCGGACGAAGGTCGGGTTCGTCTTCCAGGCGTTCCACATCCTTCCGCATCTGACGGTCGCGCAGAACGTCGAGTTGCCGCTGGTGCTGCTCGGTGTGGCGCCCGCCGAACGCGCCGCGCGTGTGCAGGAGCTGCTCGCCGCGGTCGGGCTCGGCGAGCGCGGCGAATCGTGGCCGCGCGAGCTCTCCGGCGGCGAACTGCAGCGCGTTGCGCTGGCGCGCGCGCTCGTGCATCGGCCCGCGCTCGTGCTCGCCGACGAGCCGACCGGCAACCTCGATCCGGAAACCGCCGACGGCGTGCTGCAACTGCTCGCGCGCACGATCAAGGCGCGCGGCGCGACCGGGATCCTCGTCACGCATTCGCCGCACGCCGCATCGACCGCGGACCGCGTGCTGCGGCTCGAACGCGGCAAGCTGTTCGAGATTTCGCGGCCGGCGGCCGATGCGCAGCGTCCGGCGCGTACGGCATGACCTGGCTGCTGCGCCACGTCATCGGCGGCTACGCGCGCGAACATCCGCTGCGCGCGGTCGTGCAGGTCGTCGCGATCGCCATCGGCGTCACGCTCGGCTATGCGGTCCATCTGATCAACACGTCGGCGCTGGCGGAGTTCTCGTCCGCGGTGCGGCAGACGAGCGGGCAGGCCGACGCGGCTATCGTCGGCGCACCGGGCGCGCAGGGCGGCTTCGACGAAGCGCTGTACGCGCGCGCGGTCGCCGACCCCGCGGTCGAGCTGGCCAACCCGGTGCTCGAGATCGAGGCCGCGCTCGTCGAACCGGCGCCGTTGCGCGGCAAGCCGCTTTCGATCCTCGGCATCGACATGCTGCGCGCGGCGCTGCTCGCGCCGCAGACGATCGGCGAACCCGACGAAGCGGTCGTCTCCGACCGCCGCTTCGCGCTGCTCGACGACGGGCTTTATCTGTCGCCCGCCGCACTCGAATGGCTGCAGCTCGCGCCGGGCGATTCGATCGCGGTGCAGGTCGGCGGCCGCGTCGAGCGGCTGCGCATCGCGGGCCGCCTGCCCGGCGCGCGCGCCGGGCAGATCGTCGGTTCGATGGATCTCGGCTTCGCGCAGTGGCGCTTCGACAAGCTCGGGCGGCTCACGCGGATCGATCTGAAGCTCGCGTCCGGCGCCGACGCGGCAGCGCTCGCACGCCGACTGAACCTGCCGCCGGGCGTGGACGTCGTCCGCGCAGACGAAGCGGCGGCGCGCGTGTCGAACCTCTCGCGCGCATATCGAGTCAACCTCAACGTGCTCGCGCTGGTGGCGCTTTTCACCGGCGCCTTCCTCGTCTACTCGCTGCAATCGCAGGGGGTCGCGGCGCGGCGCACGCAGCTCGCGTTCCTGCGCGTGATCGGCGTGACGCGCAGCGAAGTCGAGCGGCTGCTCGTGTTCGAGTCGGTCGCGTTCGGCGCGGTCGGCGCCGCGCTCGGCGTGCTGGCAGGGCTCGGCGTGGCGGCCGCCGCCTTGCGCATCCTCGGCGGCGATCTCGGCGGCGGTTTTTTCACCGGTGTGCAGCCGGCGCTCGCCTTCGATGCAGTCAACGCGGCGGGCTTTTTCGCGCTCGGCGTGGCGGCGGCCGTTGCCGGCGGATGGATGCCCGCGCGCGAAGCGGCGCAGGCCACGCCCGCGCCGGCGCTCAAGGCCGGCAGCGGCCTCGATGCCGACGCCACACCGCAGCGCGCATGGCCGGGCCTTGCGCTGCTCGCGGCCGCCGCGGCGCTGCTCGCCGCGCCGCCGATCGCGGGCATGCCGATCGCCGCGTACGTCGCGATCGCGCTGCTGCTCGTTGCGGCGATCCTGCTCAAGCCTTCGATCGCGCCGCTCGTGTTCGGGCCGCTCGCGAGTCGCCTGCAGCGGCGTCGGCTACCCGCCGCGGCCGCACCCTGCTGGCTCGCGGCCACGCGGCTCGCCGCGACGCCGCGGTTCGCCGCGATCGGCGCCGCCGGCATCGTCGCATCGTTCGCGCTGATGGTCGCGATGGCGACGATGGTCGCGAGCTTTCGCCACTCGGTCGACGAGTGGCTGGACCGCGTGCTGCCCGCGGACATCTACGTTCGCGCCGCGCCGCTCGCGACCTCGGGCGTGACCACCGCGGCATTCTCGGCGCGCGATCTGGCCACGCTCGCGTCGCACCCGGCGGTCGCGCGCGCCGACTTCACGCGCAACCTGAAGATCTCGCTGGACCCGAAGCGCGCGCCGGTGTCGCTGATCGCGCGGCCGGTCGACCGCGTCAACCCGATCCGCACGATCCCGCTCACCGGCGCGAGCCTCGCGTGGCGGCCCGGCATGCCGCCGCCCGCCTGGGTCTCGGAGGCGATCGTCGATCTGTACGACGCGAGGGTCGGCGCCGCGATCGAACTGCCGATCGCCGGCGGCGCGCAGCGCTTCGTCGTCGCCGGCGTCTGGCGCGACTACGCGCGGCAGTTCGGCGCGATCATCGTCGACATCGCAGACTACGAGCGCGCCAGCGGCGACACCTCGCGCACCGAAGCCGCCCTGTGGCTCAAGCCGGGAGCGAACGCCGCGCAGGTGATCCGCGAGTTGCAAGGCGCGCTCGATGCGGCGGCGGCCGACTTTCACGAGCCGGGCGAAATCCGCGCGATCAGCCTGCGCATCTTCGATCGCAGCTTCGCGGTGACCTACGTGCTGGAGATCGCGGCGATCGTCATCGGGCTCACCGGCATCGCGGCCACGTTCTCCGCACAGGCGATCGCGCGCACGCGCGAGTTCGGCATGCTGCGGCACGTCGGCGTCACACGCGCGCAGATCCTCGCGCTGCTCGCGCTCGAAGGGCTGCTGGTCACCCTGCTCGCGATCGCGCTCGGACTCGCCGCGGGTCTCGCCGTCGCTTGGGTGTTGGTCGACATCGTCAATCCGCAGTCGTTCCATTGGACGATGGACTTCCGCTTGCCCTTCGGCCTCGTGCTGGGGCTGGTCGCCGCGCTGCTCGGCGCGGCCGCCGCGACCGCCGTCGTCGCCGGCCGCCGCGCCGTCTCGGGCGAAGCGGTGCTCGCCGTGAGGGAAGACTGGTGAGTCGGGCGGGCGCCGAAGCACCGGGAGCGCCGAGAAAGGACAATGCATTTCTCCGTGTTCTCGGTGTCTCGGTGGTGAACACCGCACTTCCATGCTGACCCGCCGCCGCTTCCTGCTCGCGGGTGGCGCGTTGCCCCTCGCCGCGCGCGCGCGTGTCGACTATCCGACGGTGACGCCGCGCCCGCTCGTTTTTCCGCGCGATCACGGCGCGCATCCCGATTACCGGATCGAGTGGTGGTACCTGACCGGCTGGCTCGACGCGCAGCCGCCGCTCGGCTTCCAGGTCACCTTCTTCCGCATGCGCACGCCGATCGATCCGTCGAATCCCAGCCGCTTCGCGGCGCATCAGCTCGTCATCGCGCACGCCGCCATCGCCGATCCCGCACGCGGCGCGCTGCTGCACGATCAGCGCATCGCGCGCGCCGGTTTCGGCGTCGCGCGGGCCGAAGAAGGCGATACCGATATCGAACTCGACCGCTGGACGCTCCGTCGCCGCGCCGACGGCGTCTACGAGTCGGCGATCCGGGCGCGCGGGTTCACGCTGCGCTTCGCCGCGACGCCGACGCAACCGCTGCTGCTGCAAGGCGCGGCCGGCTTCTCGCGCAAGGGGCCGAAGCCCGAACAGGCGAGCTACTACTACTCGCAGCCGCAGCTTCGCGTCGACGCGGAGCTGACGCGCGACGGCCGCGCGTTGCGCGCCGGCGGCATCGCCTGGCTCGACCACGAGTGGTCGAGCACGCTGCTCGATCCGGACGCCGCGGGCTGGGACTGGATCGGAGTGAACCTCGACGACGGCGCGGCGCTCACCGCCTTCCAGATCCGGCGTAGAGACGCCGGCCCGCGCGTCTACGCGTACGCCGCGCTGCGCGCCGCCGGCAGCGTGCACGTGCAGGTGTTCGCGCCCGACGAAGTGCGCTTCGAGCCGCTCGCGCGCTGGACTTCGCCGCGAACGCGCGCGACGTATCCGGTCGCGCAGCGCATCGCGGTCGGCGCGCGCGCTTTCGAGACAAGGCCGCTCTTCGAAGACCAGGAACTCGATTCGCGCGCGAGCGCCGGCGCGGTGTACTGGGAAGGCGCGAGCACGCTGCTCGAATCCGGCCGCGCGGTCGGTCGCGGCTATCTGGAGATGACCGGCTACGCCGCGCCGATGCGGCTTTGACCTCGCGGCCCAAGCGAAGGCTTCACCACCGAGACACCGAGCACACCGAGAACTTCCAGGTTTTCTCGGTGCTCTCCGTGTCTCGGTGGTGCGTTCCTCGACCGTCGAGGTCGGCGACGCAACGGCGGTCCGGATGGGCAGTCGCATTACGATGCGCGCGAAGCTTGAATCGGAGTCGATGGGATGAAACAAGGCCAGGACTGGCTCGCTCTCGTCACGCTCGCCGCGCTGACGCTGTGCTTCGCGACGGTGTGGCTCGTCGGCAAGGCGCGCGTGAAGTACGGTATCAAGGCGCCCGCGACGACCGGGCACGAGCTGTTCGAACGCGCGTACCGCGTTCAGATGAACACGCTGGAGAACGTCGTCATCTTCCTGCCGGCGCTGTGGCTCGCCGGCCACTACGTCGGTGCGGCCGCGGCGTCCGCGCTCGGTGCGGTCTGGCTGGCCGGACGCGTCTGGTACGCGGTCGCCTATCTGCGCGAGCCAAAGACGCGCGGCGGCGGTTTCGTGCTCGCGTACGCGGCGTGGGGCCTGCTGATGCTCGGCGCGGCCTGGGGCGTGCTGAGGTCGCTGGCGGGCTTCTGACCCGATGGCCGCGACGACCGCGCCGACGAAGAAGCTGCAGCCGCTGCGCGCGCTGCTGCCCTTCGTCGCGCCGTATCGAAAGCAGGTCGCGCTGGCGCTGCTGTTTCTCGCGCTGGCCGCCGCTTCGACGCTCGCGCTGCCGTACGCGGTCAAGCTGCTCGTCGACGGCGGGCTCGCGCTGCCGGCGGACACGGCGCTCGGCGACCGGCTCGTCGCGATCCGCGAGCGGTTCCTCCTGCTGTTCGGGGTGGCGGTCCTGCTCGGCACGTTCACCGCTGCGCGCTTCTACATGGTGACGTGGATCGGCGAGCGCGTGACGGCGGATCTGCGACAGGCGGTCTACGCGCACGTGCTTCGGCAGAGCCCGCAGTTCTTCGAGACGCTGAAGACCGGCGAAGTGCTGTCGCGGCTGACGACCGACACGACCGTGATCCAGAACGCGGTCGGCTCGAGCATCTCGATGGGACTTCGCAACTCGGTGCTGTTCGTCGGCGGGCTGGCGATGCTGGTCGCGACGAGCCCGCGGCTGATGCTGACCGTCGCCGGGATCATCGTGGCGGTCGTGCTGCCGGCGCTGGCGATCGGCCGGCGTGTGCGCAAGCTGTCGCGCGCCAGCCAGGACCGCATCGCCGACACCAGCGGCATCGCCGCCGAAGTGCTGAACGCGATCCCGGTTGTGCAGAGCTTCACGCAGGAAGCCGCCGAAGCGCGGCGTTTCTCGGCCGCCAACGAGTCGGCGTTCGCGACGTCCGTGCGGCGCACCGGGACGCGTGCGCTGCTGACCGCCTTCGTGATCATCGGCACGTTCGGCGCGCTGCTGTGGGGGCTGTACGGCGGCGTTCAGGCCGTGCTCGCCGGGCAGATCACGGCGGGGCAGCTCTCGCAGACCGCCCTGTACATCGGGCTGGTCGCTTCGAGTGTCGCCGTGCTCGCCGAAGTCTGGGGCGACTTGCTGCGCGCCTCGGGCGCGACCGAGCGGCTGATGGAACTGCTGTCGGCGCGCTCGGCGATCGCCGATCCGCCCGCGCCGCGCGCGCTGCCGGCCGCGCGCGGCGGCGCGCACGTCGCCCTCGAGCGCGTCACCTTCACCTACCCGTCACGGCCGGCGCACCCGGTGCTGCGCGAGCTCTCGCTCGAAGTGGCGCCGCGGCAGACCGTCGCGCTGGTGGGGCCATCGGGCGCGGGCAAGACGACGATCTTCCAGCTCCTGCAACGTTTCTACGATGTCGACGCCGGCGCGATCCGGCTCGACGGCATCGACGTGCGCGAGCTGCGGCTTGCCGACCTGCGCTCGCGGATCGCGGTCGTTCCGCAGGAGCCGGTGATCTTCTCGGGCAGCGTGCTCGACAACATCCGGTACGGCCGCGCGGATGCGTCCGAAGACCAAGCGCTCGCCGCCGCGCGCGCGGCCTTCGTCGACGAGTTCGCCGCGCGGCTGCCCGACGGCTACGCGACCTTCGTCGGCGAACGCGGGCTGCGGCTGTCGGGCGGCCAGCGCCAGCGCATCGCGATCGCCCGAGCGATGCTGAAGAACGCGCCGCTGCTGCTGCTCGACGAGGCGACGTCATCGCTCGACGCCGAGAGCGAACGCGCGGTGCAGGCGGCGCTGGCGGCGGCGATGCGCGACCGCACGACGATCGTCATCGCGCACCGGCTCGCGACCGTGCAGCGCGCCGACCGCATCTTCGTGCTCGAACAGGGACGGCTCGTCGAATCGGGAACGCACGCCGAGCTCGTCGCGCGCGGCGGCCTGTACGCGCGGCTCGCGGAACTGCAGTTCTCGGCGTGACATCCGCCGCGTTTCGCCGATCGCGACGGCTAGAATCGCGTCCACTTCACGGTGACCCGATGCGCCAGTACGAAGACTTCATGCGCCACGTGTTCGAGCACGGGGTGGACAAGCGCGACCGCACCGGAACGGGCACGCGTTCGGTGTTCGGTTACCAGATGCGCTTCGCGTTGCAGGAAGGCTTTCCGCTCGTCACGACGAAGAAACTGCACGTGCGCTCGATCATCTACGAGCTGCTGTGGTTCCTGCAGGGATCGAGCAACGTCAAGTACCTGCGCGACAACGGCGTGACGATCTGGGACGAATGGGCCGACGAAAACGGCGAGCTCGGTCCCGTCTACGGCGTGCAGTGGCGCGCGTGGCCCACACCCGACGGCGGCCACATCGACCAGATCGCGCAGGTCATCGAGCAGATCAGGACGAATCCCGATTCGCGCCGGCTGATCGTCTCGGCGTGGAATGTCGCCGACATTCCGAAGATGAAGCTGCCGCCGTGCCACCTGCTGTTCCAGTTCTACGTGGCCGAAGGAAAGCTGTCGTGCCAGCTCTACCAGCGAAGCTGCGACATCTTCCTGGGCGTACCGTTCAACATCGCCAGTTACAGCCTGCTCACCCACATGGTCGCGCAACAGTGCGATCTCGGCGTCGGCGACTTCGTCTGGACCGGCGGCGACTGCCACATCTACAGCAACCATTTCGAGCAGGTGCGCGAGCAGCTTTCGCGCGCGCCGTATCCGTATCCGCGGCTCGTCATCAAGCGCCGCCCGCCGACGATCTTCGACTACCGCTACGAGGATTTCGAGATCGTCGACTACCGGGCGCACCCGCACATCAAGGCACCGGTGGCGGTGTGAACTCGCACGCTGCCGGCGAAGCCGTCCCGCGATCGAGCGCGGGCGATTCGCGATCGGCACCGGCTCGCGCCATGCCCCGCGTCACGCTGATCGCCGCGGTCGCGCGCAACGGCGTGATCGGCCGCAATGGCGCGATCCCGTGGCGCATTCCGGGCGATCTCGCGCGATTCAAGCGGATCACGATGGGCCACCCGGTCATCATGGGCCGCAGGACCTGGGAGTCGCTCGGCAGACCGCTGCCAGGAAGGCGCAACATCGTGATCTCGCGCACGCCAGGCTTCGCCCCCGCGGGCGCCGAGGTTGTCACCAGCCTCGGTGCGGCGCTGGCGGCATGCGCCGACGCGTCCGAAGTGTTCGTCATCGGCGGCACCGAGGCGTACCGCGAAGCGCTGCCGCTGGCCGACCGGCTGCTGCTGACCGAAATCGACGCGGACATCGAAGGCGACGCGCACTTCCCGCCGTTCGATCGCGCGGACTGGCGCGAGGTCTCGCGCGAGGCGCATCCCGCCAGCGAACAGTGTCCGTACGCGTATGCGTACGTGACGTACGAACGCCGATAGCGCATCGCTGGCATGCGGCAAAGCGACCGTGCCGGCAATCGGCAGGTAGCATTCGGCCGAGGACCCTGGGCCCGCGGAGCATCGATGCACTCTTTGCGGCTGAAGCTGCTGCTCGGCGCGATCGCCGTGCAGATCGCGGTCATCCTGGCCTTGCTGCTGGCGAGCCACCGGGCGATCCGCGATGTGCTGATGGCGGACGTGCGCAGCGACGCGCGCACCACGCGCTTGCTGCTCGCCACCGCCCTGGCGCCACGGATCGCCGAAAAGGACTACGCAGCACTGCGCGAGATCGCACAGGAGGGCGCCGCGGTCATCGGGCTCGCCTACCTCGCGCTCTACGACCTCGACGGTCGCCCGCTCGCCGCCGTCGGCGAAGTGCCGGAGCCCGGTGGCGTGCAGGCGGTCGATGCCGACGACGAGCCCGTCGCCGCACACGGCGCCTTCCACATTTCGGCGCCGATCGAGCTCGGCGATCAGCCCTACGGCCGGATGCAGTTCGGCATCCCGACCGAACGCCACCTCGCCGGCGAGCGGCGCCTGCTATTGCAGACGATCGGCATCGGCGGTGCAGGTCTCGCCGCGTCGGTGCTGCTGCTGTTGCCGTTCACCGGCGTGCTGACGCGGGGGCTGCGCGATCTGTCGGTCGCAGCGAAGAAGCTCAGCACGGGCCAGCACGACATCGCACTTCCCGTTCGCGGCGCCGACGAGGTCGCGCGCCTGACCGCCGCCTTCAACGACATGTCGCGCATGCTGTCCGAGCGCATGGCCGCGCTGCGTGAGAGCGAAGCGCGCCAGCGCACGCTGGTCGAGGCGATCGCCGAGGGCGTGATCTTCGGCGATGAAACGGGCAAGGTGCTCGCGTGCAACGAGGCGGCGGCGCGCATCCTCGGCGTCGCGCGCGAGGCGTTGCTCGCTGCCCCGGCGTGGCAGCCGCGCCCGAGTGCGGCGCGGCGCGACGGCGGCGAATTCACGCCCGACGAACACCCTTGGCGCGCGGCGCTGCGCACCGGGCAGGCGCAACGCGACGTCGTGATGGGTGTCAGGCGACCGGATGGCGCGCTGGCATGGCTGTCGGTCAACTCGGTGCCGCTGGTGCGACCGGGCGACGACCGGCCGCATGCGACCGTGACGTCGTTCTCCGACATCACCGCGCGGATCGAGACCGAATCGTGGCTGCAGCGGATGAACGCCGAGCTCGAGGAGCGCGTCGCCGCACGCACGCGCGAGCTGGTCGCCGCGCTCGAGGCCGCCGAGGGAGCCAGCCGCGCCAAGTCCGAGTTCCTGTCGCGCATGAGCCACGAGCTGCGCACGCCGCTGAACGCGATCCTCGGCTTCGCGCAGGTGCTCCAGCTCAAAGGCAACGACCTGCCGCCGGGCGCGCGCGATCAGTTGCGCGCGATCGAAAGCGCCGGCTGGCACTTGCTCGAGCTGATCAACGAAGTGCTCGACCTGTCGCGGATCGAGTCGGGCGCGATGACCGTCAATCGCGAACCGGTCGACGTTGCGCAGCTCGTGACCGAATGCGCGCGCATGGCCGACCCGCTCGCGCGCAAGCACCGCGTGCAGCTCGTCGACCGTGCGGCCGAAGCGCGCGGCGCGCACGCGCTCGCCGATCGCACGCGGCTCAAGCAGGTCGTGACGAACCTGCTCTCCAACGCGATCAAGTACAACCGCGCCGGCGGCAGCGCGACCCTCACCGTTCGACGCAGAACCGACGGCTGGGTCGAGATCGCGGTGGCCGACACGGGCCGCGGTTTCACCGAAACCCAGCTTGGCCGGATGTTCGAGCCGTTCAACCGCCTCGGCGCCGAGGACGGACCGGTCGACGGCACCGGCATCGGACTCGTGATCACCAAGCGGCTCGTCGAGCTGATGGGCGGGGCGCTGCGTATCGACACGCGCGCCGGACTCGGCTCGGAGTTCACGGTCCGGCTGCCCGCGGCGCCGCACGGCACCGAACCGGCGCCCGCGCCCGACGTCGCGGCACCGGTGCCGCTTTCCGAACGCCTTCGCACCGTCCTCTACATCGAGGACAACCCGTCGAACGTCGATCTGCTGGCCAGCGTGGTGGGGTTGCGGCCCGGCGTGAGGCTCGTCACGGCGAGCGACGGCGCGTCGGGCCTCGATCGGGCACGGCGGGAGCGGCCCGATCTGGTCATCGTCGACATCGCGCTGCCCGACATCGACGGATTCGAAGTGTGCCGGCGCTTGCGTTCGGACACGCAGTTCGCGTCCGTCCCGATCATCGCACTGTCGGCGAACGCGATGACCGCCGATGTCGAAAGAGGCCGGCGCGCGGGATTCGACACCTACCTGACCAAGCCGCTCGACGTGCCGGCCTTTCTCGCCGAATTCGACCGCCTGCTCGACGGCGTCGGGGCGCCGCGATGAAACCGCCGTCGCTCGCGCGGCGCCGCGTGCTGTGCGGTGCGGCCGCGCTGGCGCTGCCGTCCGCGCGTGCGCAGACGGCGCCGGCAGAGGATCGGGCGCTGCTGCGCGTCGGACTCGTGCCGTATCTGTCGACGCGCTCGCTGATCACGCTGTACCAGCCGTTGCGCGAACACCTCGAACAGACGCTGCAGCGCCGCGCCCAGTTGTACACGGCACACGACTTCCGCACGCTCGCCGACAACGCGCGCGCCGGCGAATACGACATGGCGTTGCTTCCTCCGCACATCGCGCGCATCGCGGTGGCCGATTGGGGCCACCCACTGGTCGCGCGTTTCGCGCAGACTTCGGAGGTGCAGCTCGTGACGCTGCCGACCGTCGCGCTCGTACTTCCGGCGGACCTGCGCGGACGCCGCATCGCGGCGATCGACCCGCTGTCTCTGACGACGCTGGTGCTGCGGCGCTGGCTCGCCGAGCGCGGCCTGGTCGTCGGGCGCGACGTGGGCATCCTCTACGCGCACTCGATCTCGTCGGGCGTCGTCGCGCTCGAACGCGGCGACGCGATCGCCCTCGTCGGCGCGATCGGCCAGTTCCGCGACATCGTCGAGGGCGTGGAAGGCAAGATCAAGGTCGTCGCCACGCTCGCGTCGATCCCGACGCCGGCATTCGTCGCACACCGCAGCGTCTCGGCCGCCGACGTCGCGCGGCTGAGGCAGGCGCTGCTCGAGTTCGTGCCGCAGTCGGCCGGCGCGGGCATTTCGCGCTCGCCCTTCGTCGCCGGCGACGTGCAGGACTTCGCGCGCGTCGAGTCCTACTCGGCCGAAGTGCGGCGCTTGCTCGCCGCGCACCGCTGACGCGCCGAGCGAACCGGCGTGCGCGGCGCCCGCTCCGCTCGAAAAGCGGGAGCGAGGTAAATCCCGGGCGTCGCGTTCGGACCCGGCTGAAACACGGTCCCTCGGCCTTCAAACGCCGGCAGGGCGAGCGACGACCGGGTGACGCAGGCGGCGCAGCCAGAACCGCGCGGGGTCGAGCGCGTTGGCGAGTGCGCGCTCGAGCGGCCAAGGCTCGCCTTCGATCTGCGCGGCGACCAGCTCGGCCGCGAGCGGCGCGAACGCGATCCCGCGCGAGGCCAGCGCGAAGGCCGCGTACAGTCCCTCGCGCCGCGGCAGATCGACGAGGTGCGCGCCGCGCAGCGCCGCGTTCGACGCCAGCGCGGCGCACTCGTCTGCGACGCCACCGGCCAGCGGAAGGCGGTCGCGCGCGACACAGCGCACCCCGTCGAACACGCCGATCACGGTCGCGTCGTCCGCGCGCGCGACCAGCCGCGCGAGCCGCTGCAGATTCCCGGCGTGCGCGCGCGTCTCGTCGACCGCGCGCGGCTCGGTCTCGCCGGGCACCGGCGCCTCGTACGTCGCGCCGACCGCGAGCGCGCCGTCGGGGGCACGCGCCAGATGGCCGTCGCCAGCGATGGCCGCGCGCAGACCCGACAGGTGTTCGGACGCGATCAGCGAGACGCGGCCGCGCACCGGTTGCACCGGCGCATGCCGCAGCCCGAGCAGGCGCGGCGCGTCGAGCGCGTTGGCGGCGATCAGGACCGGCGCGGTCGCGATCGGCCGCGCTTCGGAATCGAACACGGTCCAGCCGCCGCGGCCGCATTCGATGCGTGCGGCGTCGACGCCTGTGCGAACAAGCAGCGCCGCGCCGGCGCGGTCGAGCAGATGCCGGCACCAGCGCTGCGCGGCGACCAGCGCACCGCGCTCGAACCACAGTCCGCCGCGCAGCGGCGGCACGCCGACCGCGGCGGCGGCTTGCCCGGCGTCGAGCCAGCGCGCGTACGCGGCCGGCACGTTCAGACGTTCGAGCGCGGCGCGCCATGCCGCCGCCTCGTCCTCGTCGCGCGCCTGTTGCAGAACGCCGCACGGATGCCGCAGCCCCGCGTCGTCGCCGGCCGCATCGAGCCGTGCACAGGCGAGCACGAATCCCGCGCGCGTCAGCCGCGCCAGTACGCTGTCGTCGGCGGCGACCTGCGGGTGCAGCAGGCCCCAGGGCAGCGACGAGGCGCCGGCGGCGGTCGACGATCCGCGTTCGAGCAATTCGATCCGCCACCCACGCGCGGCGAGCGCAGCGGCGACGTGGCAGCCCGCGAGCCCCGCGCCGACGACGATCGCGCGCCGCTCACCCGCGTACGCCGCAGGCGGCTCGTGCCGGCGCATCCGCCAGCGCGGTGCATGGCGCGCGACGAGCATCTCGCGCTTGCGGCCGAAGCCGGCGCGCAGCTCGACTTCGAAGCCGCAGCCGGCGAGCGAGTCGCGCACGCCGCGCGCGGCGGTCCAGGTCGCGAGCGTCGCGCCCGGCCGCGCCAGCCGCGCGAGCGCCTTGATCAATGCCGGTTCCCACAGCTGCGGATTGCGCGCGGGCGCGAAGCCGTCGAGATAGAACGCGTCGGCGCCGCAGACGAGCTGCGGGATGACATCGCGCGCATCGCCGAGCGCGAGCGTCAGCACGACGCGGCCGCCCTCGAATTCGATCCGATGCAGCCCCGGCAACGGCAGCGGCCAGCGCGGCGCGAGTTCGCGCGCGAGCCGCTGCAGCTCGGCAGGCGCTGTCGCAATCAGATCACCGGCCGCGACCGGATGCAGCTCGACCGACACGAAGTGCAGCCGCCCGCAGCGGTTCGGATCCTCGCGCCACGCCTGCCAGGTGGCGAGGAAATTGGTGCCGAGCCCGAACCCGGTTTCGACGATCACGAACTGCGCGCGATCGCGCCAGCGCGCGGGCAACGCGTTGCCCGCGAGAAAGACGTGCCGCGCCTGCGCAGCCGCCCCGTCGCGGCTCGCATAGACATCGCCGTAGCGCTCCGAAAACGGCGCGCCGGTCGCGTCGTACGCGAGGCGCTCGGTTTCGATGCGGGTCGGCATGCGCTCGATCGTAGCGGCCGCCGAGAGCGTCGTGCGGCCGTCCGGACCAGACGCGGAAAGGCCGTCAGGTCTTCAGCGGCTTGAAGCGGATGCGCTTCGGCCGCGCGCCCTCTTCGCCCAGGCGCTTGACCTTGTCGGCCTCGTACTCGTGGAAGTTGCCTTCGAAGAAGTGCCACTTCGATTCGCCCTCGCACGCGAGGATGTGCGTGCAGATGCGGTCGAGGAACCAGCGATCGTGCGAGATGACGAGCGCGGTGCCGGCGAACTCGAGCAGCGCCTCTTCGAGCGCGCGCAGCGTCTCGACGTCCAGGTCGTTCGACGGCTCGTCCAGCAGCAGCACGTTGCCGCCGACGAGCAGCGTGGCGGCGAGGTGCAGCCGGCCGCGCTCGCCGCCCGACAGGTTGCCGACGATCTTCTGCTGGTCGGCGCCGCGGAAATTGAAGCGGCCCAGATACGCGCGCGAAGGCATCTGGAACTTGCCGACGGTCAGGATGTCCTGGCCACCGGAGATCGCTTCCCACGCGGTCTTGTCGTTCGGCAGTGCATCGCGCGTCTGGTCGACGACGGCGAGCTTCACCGTCGGTCCGATCTTGATCTCGCCGCCATCGGGCTTTTCCTTGCCGGTGATCATCCGGAACAGCGTCGACTTGCCCGCGCCGTTCGGGCCGATCACGCCGACGATCGCACCCGGCGGGATCTTGAAAGAGAGCTTGTCGATCAGCAGCCGGTCGCCGTAACCCTTGCTCACCTCGGCGAACTCGATCACCTCGTTGCCGAGCCGCTCGGCGACCGGGATGAAGATCTCCTGCGTCTCGTTGCGCTTCTGGTACTCGTAGCTCGCCATCTCCTCGAAGCGCGCGAGCCTGGCCTTGCTCTTGGCCTGGCGCGCTTTCGCGTTCTGGCGCACCCATTCGAGCTCCTGCTTCATCGCCTTGATGCGCGCGGCCTCCTGCTTGGCCTCCTGCTCGAGCCGCTGCTCCTTCTGCTCGAGCCACGACGAGTAGTTGCCCTTCCACGGGATGCCCATGCCGCGGTCCAGCTCGAGAATCCACTCGGCCGCGTTGTCGAGGAAGTACCGGTCGTGCGTGACCGCGACAACGGTGCCGGGGAAGCGTTGCAGGAACTGCTCGAGCCACTCGACCGATTCCGCGTCGAGATGGTTGGTCGGCTCATCGAGCAGCAGCATGTCCGGCTTGCTCATCAGCAGCCGGCACAGCGCGACGCGGCGCTTCTCGCCGCCCGACAGATTGGCGACCTTCGCGTCCCACGGCGGAAGGTTCAGCGCGTCGGCGGCGATCTCGAGCTGATGTTCGAGGTCCGCGCCGCTCGCTGCGAGGATCGCCTCGTACTTGGCCTGCTCGGCCGCGAGCTTGTCGAAGTCCGCGTCGGGCTCGGCGTACGCGGCGTAGATCTCGTCGAGCCGGGTCTTCGCTTCGAGCACGTCGCCCAGGCCGGACTCGACTTCCTCGCGCACCGTTTTTTCCGGGTCGAGTTGCGGCTCCTGCGGCAGAAAGCCGATCCTGATTCCCGGCATCGGGATCGCTTCGCCCTCGATGTCGTGGTCGAGCCCCGCCATGATTCTGAGCAGCGTGGACTTGCCCGCGCCGTTCAACCCCAGCACGCCGATCTTGGCGCCCGGAAAGAACGACAGCGAGATGTTCTTGAGAATCTGCCGCTTGGGCGGAACGACCTTGCCCACGCGGATCATCGTGTAGACGTATTGCATTGCTCTGTTGCCCTCGGATCGCCCCGCGAGCGTCGTCGCCGGGCCGGTATGGCGGGCGCGCGTGGCGCGCCCGTGTTGATCGAAGGCGCGAAGCTTACCGAAGGTGCCGATGGCCGACGATGCGCCCGCGGCGCCGGCGGCCCGGTCGGGCGGACCCGTCTGCGCCGTCAGGCCGCGCCCTTGATGAACTCGACCACCCGCGCCTTGGTCGCCGGGTCGTTGTCGAAGCCGCCGTGCGTGGTGCTGGTGCTCGTTGCGCCCGGCGACGCGTGCACGGTCGTGTTCGCGAGCTTCGGCGCGTACGGATCGAAGTACTTCTGCATGCCGAGGATCGGCGTGGGCCGTCCGCCTTCGAACGATTGCGACACGAGGTATAGCAGCGAACGCCTGTACGGCCCGCAGGTCGGGTCGTCCTGTTCGGCCTTGTCGGTCAGGTGGAACTGCTGGTAGCGCCTGACCGTCCCGTCGGCGATGCGCGGCCGGACGAGCTTGTCGAAGGTGTCGAGCCTCACCGCGGGCGCAAGGAAGCTCACGGTCTCGAACTTCGTCTTCGCGGCGAGCGCATCGACGATGTGCGAGTGAACGATGCTGCCGGCCGAGTGCCCGACCAAGTGGAAGCGAACGTCGCGCCTCTTCAGCCCGGATCTCGCGAAGTGCGACCATAGCAGCACCGCGCCCGACTTGGCGTCGCGGCTGATCGCCTCGGCGTTCTGCTTCATCTCGCCCCAGATCGCGGTGCCGGGCTCGGCGAGCACGCGCTCGACACGCTCGTTCCACCAGCGCTCGGCCCTCGACCAGAACCCCTCGCCCGCACCGGCCGGCCGCGGCACGTCGCGCACGGCGTCGCTGATGCGGTTGACCACCGTCGACAGGAAGTCGGTCTCCCACATCAGGTAGATCGGGAAGATCTGCCGCTCGTACAGCATCGGAATCCACTCGGCGGCGTTGGCCGCTGCGTCCTTCTCGCCGACCAACCCGCCGTGCGCGTACACGCACACGTCGATCGGCCGGTCTTCGAGCTTCCAGCGCCTGCGCGCTTCGGCAAGATGGATGTCGACGATCGCGCGCACGTCGTCTCCGGTCGTGCGGAACAGCCCGCTCGACGACAGCCGGCCGTTGTTGCCCATGTTCAGCACGAAAGGCGAGATCTCGCGGTCGCGCAGCACGGTGTTCGACGCCAGCGCGACGCGCCCGTTCGGATCGGTGCGCAGCGTCGTGCTGCGCGAAATCGCCTGGTGCTCCTGCGTCACGACGCCGAGCTGCGCGACCCAGCAGTCCATCGCGTTGTCGAGCCAGTCGTCGTAGGTCAGGATCGCGTAGCCGTACGAGCCCCAGTCCATGCCCCACGAGTTCTGCAGCAGGAAGCCGCGTTCGTCGTAGCCGACGATCGCGAACGCATGGCCGCCATCGCCGCCCTTGTTCGGCGGGATCACGAAGATGCCGTCGAACGACGCCGGCCGCTTCTTCAGCGCCCCCGCCTTTCCCACACCAGCCCCGCCGCCGGCGCCTTCGTCCCAGCCGCTGTGCGTGTCGGCGCTCGCGTAGACGATGCCGACCTCGTTCAGCGCCGCATGGATGTCGGCGATCTGCTTCCTGTCGATCCGGTAGTACGCGCCGAGCGGGCGCTTGACCGCATCGAGCCACCAGTCGTCGGCCGCCTTCTTCGGCGCGGGGGGCATTTCGACACCCGTCTTCCACAGCGCCTCGGCGCACGCGCCGTGCTTGTGCCAGCCCTTCAGCGCGCCGCGCAGGCTCGACCCTTGGTCCTTCGAACCGGGGAACTCGTCGTAGCGGCGCGCCATCGAGTACAGCATGTACGGCGAGATCGCCGGCATCCGCTCGCGCTGCGCCTTGCGCAGCAGGTGCTCGACAACCAGCGATAGCGAGAACCCGGTGCACGCGCTGGTGTCCTCCTGGTCCTTGACCGGCAGCGCGAACTCCGGAAACCAGCGCGGCTTCGGCGCGACGGCGACGTTGGGCCGGAACGGCAGATCGCGGAAATCGATGCGGTCGGGCCGGACGTTTCGCTTGCGTGCGGGCGCGGCCTTCGCTTTCTTGGCCATCGGCATCCTCCGTAGACGTCGGGCGTTCGTTCTTGTTCGTGGCGCGCCGGTCGGCATCCTGCAGCGGCACCGTCCTGCCGACCGACGGTAGTCGCGCGATCGGACAGCGTCAACGTGAATCGTCGGCGTTGCTGCGCGCCGGCCGCGCGATAAACGACGACGCGTCACTGAACGCGTCGTCGCAGCCGGCCCTCCCCCAGAAAAGGGGGCGAGACATTCAGCACTCGACGACGTTGACCGCGAGCCCGCCGCGCGCGGTCTCCTTGTACTTCGTCTTCATGTCGGCGCCGGTCTCGCGCATCGTCTTGATGACCTGGTCGAGCGACACGTAGTGCGTGCCGTCACCGGCGAGCGCCATTCGCGCGGCGTTGATCGCCGTGGCGGCGGCGATCGCGTTGCGCTCGATGCACGGGATCTGCACCAGTCCGCCGACCGGGTCGCAGGTGAGCCCGAGGTGATGCTCCATCCCGATCTCGGCGGCGTTCTCGACCTGCCGCGGCGTACCGCCGAGCACGGTGCCGAGCGCGCCTGCCGCCATCGAGCAGGCCACGCCGACTTCGCCCTGGCAGCCGACCTCGGCGCCGCTGATAGACGCGTTCTCCTTGTACAGGATGCCGATCGCCGCCGCGGTAAGCAGGAAGTCGATCACGCCGCGCTCGTCCGCGCCCGGCACGAAGCGCGCGTAGTAGTGCAGCACCGCGGGGACGATGCCCGCCGCACCGTTGGTGGGCGCGGTGACGACGCGGCCGCCGGCGGCGTTCTCCTCGTTGACCGCGAGCGCCCACAGGTTGACCCAGTCGAGCACCGCGAGCGGATCGGTCAGGCCGGCCCCCGGCCGCGACAGCTTGCGATACAGCGCCGGTGCGCGCCGCTTCACGCGCAACGGCCCCGGCAGCTCGCCGTCGACCGACGAGCCGCGTTCGACGCAGGCCTGCATCACGCGCCAGATGTCGAGCAGCCCCGCGTCGAGCTGCGCGTCGCTGCGCCAGTGCCGCTCGTTGGCGCGCATGATCTGTGCGATCGACGCGCCTTCGCGGTCGGCAAGCGCCAGCAGCTCCGCGCCGGTGCGGAACGGATACGGCAGGATCGTCGTGTCGGGCGCGATGCGCTTCTGCGCCGTTCCGTCCGCCGCGACCTCGTCGCTGACGACAAAGCCGCCGCCGACCGAGTAGTAGGTCTTCGCGAGGCGCTCGGCGCCGGCGTGATCGAACGCGACGAAGCGCATGCCGTTGGCATGGAACGGAAGCGTCTTCATCCGGTAGAAGAGCAGATCTTCGCGCTCGTCGAAGCCGATGGCGTGCGTCCCGAGCAGCCGCAGCCGGCCCTGCGTTCTGACCTGCGCGAGCCGTGCCGGGATCGAGTCGATGTCCACGCTGTGCGGTTCCTCGCCTTCGAGGCCGAGCAGCACCGCCTTGTCGGTGCCGTGGCCCTTGCCGGTCGCGCCGAGCGAGCCGTACAGCTCCGCACGAACGCGCGCCACCTCGGGCAGCAGCCCCGCGTTGGCGAGCCGCAGCGCGAAAAGGCGCGCCGCACGCATCGGGCCTACGGTGTGCGAGCTCGACGGTCCGATACCGATCTTGAAGAGGTCGAAGGCGCTGACGGCCACATCGCACTCCGCGCGTTGCCAAGGCCACAGCATCGCACCGGGCGCCGCCGGGCGCACGCGGCTGTGCGTCAACGGGCCGCCGCATCCGATACCATCCGCGCCGCTTGCTGAACCCTTCCAGGAGAACACAAGAATGTCCGGAGCGCACTTTCACGTCCATGGGCCGCACGATCACGAGCTGGAGCACGCCACGCAGCACGGCGAACGCGACACGTTCGCCGGCCGCATCGCGGTGACGACCGCGATCCTCGCCACCGTCGGCGCGCTGATGGCCTACGAGGGCGGCGCGACGCAGGCCAACGCCGTGCTGTACAAGAACAACGCAGCGATCAAGAAGACCGAGGCGTCGAACCAGTGGAACTACTACCAGGCGAAGAGCAGCAAGCAGAACCTCGCCGAGCTTGGACTGACGCTCGCGACCACGCCCGAGAAGCAGGCGTTCTACCGGGACGAAATCGCGCGCTACGACCGCGAGAAAAAGGAGATCAAGGCGGTCGCCGACAAGCTCGAAGCCGAGGCGAAGGACTGGGACCGCAAGAGCGACGCCGAGCTGCATGTGCACCATCGCTGGGCGCAGGCGACGACCGCGCTGCAGATCGCCATCGCGCTGTCGGCGATCGCGCTGCTGACGCGGCGGCAGTGGCTCGTGTGGGGCGTCTACGGTGTGGCCGGGCTGGGCGGATTGCTCGGGGCGCTGGCGCTTGTGCACGTCTGACGGCACCGCGCCTGTGCGAGCACGATGACCGGACCGGTGCTCGCAGGGCTTGCCGCCGGGGCGCTATGGGGCGTCGTGTTTATCGTTCCGAAGCTGCTCGACGGTTTCACGGCGTTCGAGATCACGCTTGGCCGTTATGCGGCCTACGGTGCGGTCTGTGCGGTCCTCGCGGCGGCGACGTTTTCGACGTTTCGCCGCGTGCTGACGTGGCGCAACATCGCGATGGCGGTGTTGTTGGCCGCGCTGTCGAACAGCGTTTATTACGCGCTCCTCGTCGTCGCGGTGCGCGATGCCGGGGTAGCGCCCACCAGCCTCGCGATCGGGACGATCCCGCTGTGGCTGGCAATGCTGGGCCGTTTCGAAGCGCACGCGCTGCAACCGGCGCGCACGCGACTCGTGGCGCCGCTGACGTTGATCGCAGTCGGCATCGCGCTGATCCATGCCGACGCGTTCGCCCGGCTCGCATCCGGTGAGCACTTCGCGCGCGGCGCGCTGGCAGCGCTTGCGGCACTCGCCTGCTGGACCGCATATCCGATCCTCAATGCACGCTTTCTGAAAAGCCACCGCGAAATAGCGAACGTCGCGTGGACCAATATGCTGGGGCTGGCGACCGTGCTCGGGCTGCTGCCGGCGCTGCCGTTCATCGACGCGGCGGAGGCGGCGGGCGGTGAACGCGACTGGGCGGCTCTCGCGATCTGGTGCGCGGTAACAGGCGTCGGCAGCTCTTGGCTTGCCACATGGCTGTGGAACCACGCGTCGAGCCGGCTTCCGGTATCGCTGGCCGGGCAGTTGATCGTGTCCGAAACGCTGTTCGCACTCGCGTACGGTTTTGCGCTCGATGCGCGGTGGCCAAGCGCGACCGAACTCACCGCGATCGCCGCGTTCACCGCCGGCATCGTGATGGCGGTGCGGGCGTTTCGGTGAGTTGATCTTCCTTCCCTTAGCACCCACGAAGCGCGCGCCGCAGGCGCGCGCGTCTTCTTCCCCCTTTGAAAAGGGCGAGGGAAAGGGACTTCCAAGGCGCCGATGCCGCGACGATGCTGCCTACGGCGTCCGCGCCGACACTCTAGAAATCCTCCCTGCCCCCCTTGCGAAAGGGGGGTTCACATCGCTCAACGCACCGCCTCGCGCATCGCGGCCAGGATCTGCGACTGCACGTCGGGACGCATCACGGCTTCCATGTGGTCCGCGCGGTCGATCGCGATCAGCCGCTTGGGCTCCTTCGCCGCTGCGAACAGTCGCTCGCTGTGCTTGAACGGGATCACCCGGTCCGCACGGCCATGGACGAAGAGCAGCGGCACGTCGATGCGCGCGAGCGCCGTCACCGGATCCTTGTCAGGGCCGGGCAGCAGCGGCAGCGCAAGCGGCAGAAAGGGCGCGAGCACGATCGACTGCAGCGCGGCGTCGCGGGCGATGCCGCGGTAGCTCGCGAACGACGAGTCGATCACCGCGAGCCGCACGCCGGCGGCGCCCTCGGCGAGCAGCCGCAGCGCGGTGGCGCCGCCCAGGCTCTGGCCGAAGACGATCAGCCGGCTCGCATCGACATCGCGGCGCGCGCGCAGGTGGGCGAACGCCGAGCGCGCGTCCTCGAGCACGCCGTCGAGCGTCGGCCGGCCTTCCGAACGGCCGAAACCGCGATAGTCGAGCATCAGCACGTTGAAGCCTGCGCGGGGGAGCCATGCCACCAGCGGCAGGTGGTTGCTGACGTTGGCCGCATTGCCGTGCAGGTGCAGGACCGTTCCCGCTGCCACGCCTTGAGCCGGCAGCCACCACGCGTGCAGCCTGACGCCATCGGCCGTCGTGAGGGTCACGTCCTCGTGCGCAAGGCCGTAGTCGGCCGGCCGCGTGTACTGCACGCGGTCGGGGTAGAAGAACATGCCTTCGATCATGTTGCAGCCGGCGAGCACGGGCGCGGCGAGCGCGACGAGGCCGGCGCGCGCGAGCGCGATCGCAGTTTGGCCCGGCCGATCCATTCGGCGCAGTCGCGGTCCACGAAAAAGAAAAGCCCACCGCGTTGCCGCGGTGGGCCGTCTGCCAGCAAGACCCCTAGTCTGGTCGACTAGCGCTTCGGGGCCTTCTTGGCAGGCTTCTTCGCTGTCTTCTTCATCGCGTTACCTCGCATGAAGCGCCGTCACACGACGGCATGCGAAGTCTCTGCGCAAGGCGCGCGCGCTGTCAAGACTTTCGTGCGCCGGAAGCCATCCGGCGCGCGCGCCGCGATCGCACGATCGAACCGTCGGCCACCTCACTCGGCCGGCGCCGGTTCCTCGGCGAACGCCGACATCGGCGGGCACGCGCAGAAGATGTGGCGGTCGCCGTAGGCGTTGTCGACGCGCGCGACCGGCGGCCAGTACTTCTGGCGCTTCAGCTCCGGCCGCGGGAAGGCGGCCTGCTCGCGCGAGTAGTCGTGCGCCCAGGTCTCGGCGGTGACCATCGTCGCGGTGTGCGGCGCGTTCTTCAGCGGGTTGTCTTCGCGGTCGACTCGGCCTTCCTCGACGGCGCGGATCTCCTCGCGGATCGAGATCATCGCGTCGATGAAGCGGTCCAGCTCGTGCTTGGCCTCGGACTCGGTCGGCTCGACCATCAGCGTGCCGGGCACCGGGAAACTCAGCGTCGGCGCGTGGAAGCCGTAGTCGATCAGCCGCTTGGCCACATCCTCGGCGGTGATCCCGCACGACTCCTTGATCGGCCGCAGGTCCAGGATGCACTCGTGCGCGACCAGCCCGTTGCGTCCCGTGTACAGCGTCGGGTAGTACGGCGCCAGCCGCTTGGCGATGTAGTTGGCGTTGAGCAGCGCGACCTGGGTCGCGCGCAGCAGCCCCTGCGCGCCCATCATCGTGATGTACATCCACGAGATCGGCAGGATGCTGGCCGAGCCGAAAGGGGCGGCGGCCACTGGGCCTACGGCGCCCCGCGCGTCCGACTTGCCCGCGCGCGGGGCGCCAGGCAGCTCGCGCGACGGCAGGTAGGGCGCGAGGTGGCTTCTCACCGCGACGGGTCCGACGCCCGGGCCGCCGCCGCCGTGGGGGATGCAGAAGGTCTTGTGCAGGTTCAGGTGCGAAACGTCGGAACCGTACTTGCCTGGCTTGGCCACGCCGACCAGCGCGTTCAGGTTCGCCCCGTCCGTGTAGACCTGCCCGCCGTGCGCGTGGACGATCTCGCAGATCTCGCGGATCGCCTCCTCGAACACGCCGTGCGTCGACGGGTAGGTGACCATCAGCGCGGCCAGGTTCTTCGCATGCTGGTCGGCCTTGGCCTTCAGATCCGCTACATCGACGTTGCCGTTGGCGTCGCACTTGACGACGACGACCTCCATCCCGCACATGTGCGCGCTCGCCGGGTTGGTGCCGTGCGCGCTCTCGGGGATCAGACAGACGTTGCGGTGGCCTTCGCCGCGCGCGCGGTGGTAGGCGCGGATCGCGAGCAGCCCGGCGTACTCGCCCTGCGCGCCCGAGTTCGGCTGCAGGCTCACGGCGTCGTAGCCGGTGCACTCGGCGAGCATCTTCTCCAGTTCGCCGATCAGTTGCGCGTAGCCCGCCGACTGCTCGGCCGGCGCGAACGGGTGGATGTTCGCGAACTCGGGCCACGTGATCGGGATCATCTCCGCGGTGGCGTTCAGTTTCATCGTGCACGAGCCCAGCGGGATCATCGTGCGGTCGAGCGCGAGATCGCGGTCGGCGAGCGCGCGCAGGTAGCGCAGCATCTCGTGCTCGGCGTGGTACTGGTTGAACACCGGATGCGTCAGGTACGCCGAACTGCGCGCGAGCGACGGCGGGATCGCGTCGCCGACGCTCGCATCGAGCGCATCCACACTCGCGTTGACGCCGAAGACGCGCCACAGCGCCTCGACGTCCGCGCGCGTGGCCGTCTCGTCGAGCGAGATGCCGACCGCGTCCGCGCCCAGATCGCGCAGGTTGATCCTCTGCGCGCGCGCGGCCGCGTGGACCTTCGCCGCTTCGACGCCGCGCACGGCGATCGTGTCAAAGAAGCGGTCGGTGACCTTCAGCCCCGCCGACTTGAGCCCCGCGGCGAGGATCGCGGTCAGCCGGTGTACGCGCTGCGCGATGCGCTTGAGCCCTTTCGGCCCGTGGTAGACCGCGTACATGCTCGCCATCACTGCGAGCAGCACCTGTGCGGTGCAGATGTTCGAGGTCGCCTTCTCGCGGCGGATGTGCTGCTCGCGCGTCTGCAGCGTCAGCCGGTACGCGGGTTTGCCCTGCGCGTCGACCGATACGCCGATCAACCGCCCGGGCATCTGCCGCTTGAACGCGTCGCGGCACGCAAGGAAGGCCGCGTGCGGGCCGCCGAAGCCGAACGGCACGCCGAAGCGCTGGCTGTTGCCGACGACGATGTCCGCGCCCCACTCGCCCGGCGCCTTGAGCAGCGTCAGCGCGAGCAGGTCGGCCGCGACCGCGACGAGCCCGCCGCGCGCGTGCACGGCGTGCACGATCCTCGCGTAGTCGCGCACGTCGCCCGTCGAGCACGGGTACTGCAGCAGCACGCCGAAGGCGTCGGCGCGTTCGGCCGCCGCATCGTCGCCGACCTCGATCCGGATGCCGAGCGGTTCGGCGCGGGTCCTGACGACCTCGATCGTCTGCGGATGGCAGTCGGCCGAGACGAAAAACAGGTTCGACTTGCTCTTGCACGAGCGCTTGGCGAGCGTCATCGCCTCGGCCGCCGCGGTGCCCTCGTCGAGCAGCGAGGCGTTGGCGATCTCCATCGCCGTCAAATCCGCGACCATCGTCTGGAAGTTGATCAGCGCCTCCATCCGTCCCTGAGAGATCTCCGCCTGGTACGGCGTGTACGCCGTGTACCAGGCGGGGTTTTCGAGGACATTGCGCAGGATGACCGCCGGCGTGTGCGTGCCGTAATAGCCCTGGCCGATGAAGCTGCGGAACACCTGGTTCTTCGCGGCGATCGCGCGGATCTTGGCGAGCGCCTCCTCCTCGGTGACCGGCGCTGGCAGTGCGAGCGGCTCGGCGAGCCTGATCGAAGCCGGCACGATCGCGTCGACGAGCGCCTCCAGCGAAGGCTGCCCGACGACCTTCAGCATCTGTGCGATCTCGGTCTCGTCGGGCCCGACGTGCCGGGCGATGAAGGCGTCGTGCTGTTCGAGTTCGGTCAGCGTCATTTCAGTCGATCCGTGTTCGTCGCCCGGCACACGCCGGGCGTCCCATGGGATCCCGGCCTGCGCCGGGATGACTTCGCGCGCGAGCGCGCGAAGTCACTTGTTCGCGGCGATCGCCGCTTCGTAGCCGGCGGCGTCGAGCAGCGCGCCGAGGTCGCCCGCGTTGACGGGTTTCAGCCGGAACATCCACGCGGCGAAGGCATCGGCGTTGATCGATTCGGGCTTGTCCTTCAGCGACTCGTTGATCGCGACGACTTCGCCGGCGATCGGCGCGTACACGTCCGACGCGGCCTTGACCGACTCGACCACCGCGCAGGCCTCGCCGCCCTTGACCTGGCGGCCGACCTCGGGCAGCTCGACGTAGACGAGGTCGCCGAGCGCGTCCTGCGCGAACTCGGTGATCCCGACCGTCACTGTGCCGTCGGACTCCTGCCGCACCCACTCGTGGCTGCTCGTGTACTTGAGATTGGTTGGGACTTTCACGTTGTTCTCCTGTTCGCCGTTCGTTCGTATCGAATCCTCAGACAAGCGCCTTTCCGTTCCTCACGAACGGATACTTCGTGACCAGCGCGTCGGCCGGCTTGCCGCGGATGTCGACCTGCACCGTATCGCCGACCTTCACCCCCGCCGGAACGCGCGCCAGCGCGATCGAGCACTCGAGCGTCGGCGAATAGGTGCCGCTGGTGATCTCGCCTTCGCCGTGCGGCGTGATCACCTTCTGGTGTGCGCGCAGCACGCCCTTGTCGAGCAGTTTCAGTCCGACGAGCTGGCGCAGGTTGCCCGCGGCGAGCTGCTTCTCGAGCGCGGCGCGGCCGATGAAATCGCGCGGCTCCTTGAAGTCCACGGTCCACGCGAGCCCCGATTCGAGCGGTGTGACGGTCTCGTCCATGTCCTGCCCGTACAGGTTCATGCCGGCTTCGAGACGAAGCGTGTCGCGCGCGCCGAGCCCGCAGGGCGCCACGCCTTCCGCGCGGAGCCGCTGCCACAGATCGGGCGCCTCGTCGGCGGGCAGCACGACCTCGCAGCCGTCCTCGCCGGTGTAGCCGGTGCGGGCGATGAAGAACTCGTCGACCACCGCCGCGGTGAACGGTTTGAGCCGGTCGATCGCCGCCGCCGCGTCGCCGTCGATGCCTTCGATCACGTCGCGCAGGATCGCGCGCGCCTGCGGGCCCTGCACGGCGATCATCGCCAGTTCGCGCCGCGGCAGGATCGCCACCGGCAGCTTGCGTTCGTGCGCGACCTTGTTCATCCACGCGATGTCCTTGTCGGCGGTCGCCGCGTTGACGACGAGCCGGTAGTGATCGGTGTGGATCCAGTAGACGATCAGGTCGTCGATCACGCCGCCCGACTCGTTGAGCATGCACGAGTAAAGCGCCTTCCCCGGCGTGAGCTTGAGCACGTCGTTGGCGAGCAGGGTGCGCAGGAAGTCGCGGCTGCCCGCGCCGTCCAGGTCGACGACGCGCATGTGCGAGACGTCGAACATGCCCGCCTTGCGGCGCACCGCATGGTGCTCCTCGATCTGCGAGCCGTAGTGCAGCGGCATTTCCCAGCCGCCGAAGTCGACCATCTTGGCGCCGGCGGCGACGTGCGTTGCATAAAGCGGCGTGCGTTTCAGGCTCATCGGGCACTCGTCAGCGAAAAAGAGAAAGGGGCGCGGACCGGCTCGCGCCGGCCGCACCCCTCTGTCCTTTTGCCTGAGAGTTTGAGGCGGTGGCCCGCCTGCTGCCCCTTCGGCGCCGGCGTCACGTCGCGTGCGCCGGTCTCTCCAGAGTCGCTCGCGCGCCGCGGTTCCTTGAACCTGAGCGATTACGGGTGGATTGCGCCTTCGGCGGCGCCGGCAGTCTGAACGACCGGCCGGCGCGCTCTCCCGCGTCGCGCTGTGAGCGAGGGCGAAGGATAGCGCAGCGGGGAGGGTTCAACGGGCGACGACGCGGCCTTTGGCGAAAGCCCGGGTGCGAGCGAGCGCGGGCAGGCTCGACGTGGAGCTGATCGCGGTACACATGACAGGGATGTCGCGTGCGGCGCTTGCGCTGCGCCGGAAGACCGCAGGGCGGATCGCGCGCCAGGTCGACGGCGCGCACGTAAGATTCCAGCGGGCCGAAACCGGGTCGCCGCTGAATGCTCACCGCCATCTGCCACTGCGGCGCCGTCCGCGTTGCCGTTCCACGGCGGCCGCGCAGCCTGACCCTGTGCAACTGCTCGATCTGCCGGAGGCTCGGGGCGCTGTGGGCCTACTACCCGGCGGACAAGGTTCGCGTGGACGCCGCACCGGGTGCAACGCACGCGTATGTGTGGGGCGATCGGACGCTGCGGTTCGTTCGCTGCAAGTCGTGCGGGTGTGTAACGCACTGGGAGCCGCTGAAGCGGCGTCCAGGCAGCAGGATGGGCGTCAACGCGCGCAACTTCGAGCCGCATGAAGTCGCGGGCGCGCGCGTCCGTCGGCTCGACGGGGCGTCGTCGTGGAAGTACCTCGATTGAAGGCGGCAACAGCAGCGCGGCTCATGGCACAAGTGCCGCCAGAAGCCTTGCTGCGGCACCGTTCCACGGACGACACGCTCGGAGCGCCGATCGACTCGACCTCGGTAGTATCATCCGACTACCCAAATGTCGGAGCCGATTCCATGAGCACCGTCGCCACCAGCCTCAAGCTTCCGGCGCGTGTGAAGAGGCGGATCGAAGCGGTCGCCAAGCGCACCGGCCTGACCCCCCATGCCTTCATGCTGCAGGCGATCGAAACCGAACTGGAGGCGGCCGAGCGCTATCGCCGATTCATCGACGACGCGCTTGCGGCCGAGAAGGAGATGGCGGCGAGCGGCAAGGGCATTGCGCTCGACGAGGCGCGCGCATATTTCGAGGCGCTGGCGCGCGGTAAACCAGCTGCCCGTCCACGGCCCAAGCCGTGGCGCAAGTAGTCCTTTCGGCGCGCGCCCTCGAAGATATCGAACGGCTGCGGGAATTCCTGCTCCAGACCGCGCCGGAAGTGGCTGAATCCCTGATGGCGAGCGTATTCGATGCGCTCGCCGTGCTGGACGCTCACCCGCGGATCGGACGACGCAAGAGCGGCGAACTGCGAGAGCTCGTCATCGGCCAGGGTCGCACTGGCTATCTGGCGCTGTATGTCTACGACGAGATCCGCGAGATCGTTCGGGTTCTGCGGCTGCGGCATCAGCGTGATGCGGGATACAAGGATTGCTGAGGCCGGTCCCGGAAGATGAGCGGGCCAAGGGCCCACGTGCGACCGGCGGAGCGATTGGGGCGAGGGAAAGACGCGCGATGCGGTTGCTTGGGATTCAACAGGATTGGCAGTCGATGCGACGCGCGACTGCTCGGACCTCAGCCCGCCTGTGCGTTGTGTTGCTCCGCCCGCAGTCGCCGGGGAGTGAACACTTCCAGCGTTTCGGGCTTCTTTGAGACTTGTCCGCAGCCCGGCAGCGCCACCTGAACCAGTCGGCCGGAACGAACTGTCGCGCCACCGATCCAAAGTCTTGCCCTCATCGCACGAAAGGAGGCACTATGAACCGAATGCGATGGCAGGACTGGACGGCGATCGTTCTGGGGTTGTGGCTGATCGCCGCGCCGTGGGTGCTGGGTTACTCGGACGTCGGCGCTGCGACGTGGAGCGGCGTTCTGGCGGGGCTCGGCGTGATCGCCCTTGAGTTCGCCGACGCGTTCCGTCCCGATCCGTGGCCCGAGCGGGTGAGCTTTCTGCTCGGACTGTGGATTGCCGTGTCGCCGATGCTGCTGGGCTTCACGACGCACACGCTCGCGATGACGAACACCGCGGTGGTCGGAGTCCTCATCGTGCTGCTGTGCCTGTCGGCGATTCCGGCGCTCAGGAAGGAAGCCAGCCCGAGCCACTGATGCCGGACCGCGAGGGCCGCGAAATCCGATCGCGGCCCTCGTTTCTCTTCCGTCGCACGCGTCGAAGGGTCTTCTAGACCTTGCCCTTCGCCTTGTCGGCCTCGTACCGCGCCTTGTTCTCCGCGTTCGGCGGATACAGCCCGGGCAGCGCCGCGCCCTTCTCCACTTCGCGCATGATCCAGCCTTCGAGCCGTTCCTGCTCGACGGATTGAGCGATCACGTCGTCGAGCAGCGCTGCAGGGATCAGGACGGCGCCGTCGGCGTCGGCGACGATCACGTCGTTCGGGAACACGGCCACACCGCCGCAGCCGATCGGCTGCTGCCACGCGACGAAGGTGAGCCCGGCGACCGAGGGCGGCGCGGCCGCGCCGCGGCACCACACCGGAAGCCCCGTCGCGAGCACGCCATGCAGATCGCGCACCACGCCGTCGGTCACGAGCGCCGCGACACCGCGCTTGGCCATTCGCGCGCACAGGATGTCGCCGAAGATGCCGGCGTCGGTCACGCCCATCGCGTCGACGACCGCGATCGCGCCCGGCGGCATCGCTTCGATCGCGGCGCGTGTCGAGATCGGCGAACTCCACGACTCGGGCGTGGCGAGATCCTCGCGCGCCGGAACGAAGCGAAGCGTGAACGCGCGGCCGACGAGGCGAGGCTGATCGGGCCGCAGCGGTTTCGCGCCGCGCAGCCACACGTTGCGCAGGCCCTTTTTCAAGAGGACGGTCGTCAGCGTAGCGGTAGTGACGGTGGCGAGCGTTTCGACGACGCTCGCGTCGAGGGACAGCGGTTCGGTGTTCATCGTTGTGTGTTGGATGGGTTTTTCGTGACGGCCGGCCGGCCGCTCAGCCGATTTCTCTCAGTCGCTTCTCCTGCCTGCGAACCAGCCGCTCGATGTCGGCGATGTCGGCGGCGGAAAGCTTCGGGCCGGGCTTGCGGATCATCGCCGAGGCGATCGCGCCGCGCTTGACCATCAGGTACTTGCGAACCGCGAGCCCCACGTTCGGCTGCTGTTCGTAGCGCGCCAGCGGCAGGTAGGCGTCGAAGAGGTCGTGCGCGCGCTCGACGTCGCCGCGCGCGTGCGCCGCGTACACGTCGGCCATCATCTCGGGGTAAGCGAAGCCGGTCATCGCGCCGTCGGCACCACGCTCGAGTTCCTCGGGCAGGAACAGCCCGCCGCCGTTGCCGGTGAGGATCGAGATGCGGCGCACCTCGCCCCGATCGCTCGCCGCGCGGATCGCGGACAGTTTGGCGAGGCCCGGGCATTCCTCGTGCTTGAGCATCACGCAGGTGGGGATCGACTTGATCACGCGCAGGATCACCGATGTGGCCATCACCACGCCGGTAGCGAGCGGATGGTCCTGCAGCACCCATGGCGTTTTCGGGCCGAGCGCTTCGGCGACGTTCTCGAAGTAGTTGACTATCTGCTCGTCGCTGCGCAGCCCGCCGGCGGGCGCGACCATCACGCCCGAGGCGCCGAGATCCATCACGCTCTCGGCCAGCTCCTTCATCGCCGCGAGACCCGGTGACGACACGCCGACGACGACCGGCACACGCCCGCGCACGCGATCGAGCACGCTTTTGACGAAGGCGCGCGCTTCGTCGGTCGTGAGCTTGGGCGCTTCGCCCATGATGCCGAGCAGCGTGAGCCCGGTGGCGCCGCGTTCGAGATAGAAGTCGACCATGCGGTCGGTGCTCTCGAGGTCGAGCGCGCCGCTGTCCGTGAACGGCGTGACGGCGATCAGATAGACGCCGCGGGCGGATTCGTCGAGTTGGGCCATGGCGTGCAGGTGTGCTTGATGGGCCTGCGCCTCATCCCACTCTTAAAGAAGGGATGAGGCGTGGCGGTTCAGCGGGCGTTCCGGAAAACCTCGCGCGGTCGATCGCTGACGCAGTCGACGTAGTACTCGATGTGTCCGTTGTTGCGCAGCTTGACCAGCCCGTGGATGTCGGTCTCGAAGCCGGGGAACTTCAGGTTGAAGTCGCGCGCGAACTTCAGGTAGTTGACGATCTTCGCGTTGATGCGTTCGCCCGGGATCAGCAGCGGGATGCCCGGCGGATACGGTGTCAGCAGCACGGCCGAGACGCGCCCGTCCAGTTCGTCGATCGGCACGCGTTCGACTTCCCAGTGCGTCATCTTGGCGTACGCGTCGGCGGGCCGCATCACCGGCTCCATGTCAGACAGGTACATCTCGGTGGTCAGCCGCGCGATGTCGTTGGCGCGGTAGACCGCGTGAATCGCGTCGCACAGCTCGCGCAGGCCCATGCGCTCGTAGTTCGGATGCGCGCGAACGAATTCCGGCATCACGCGCCACAGCGGCTGGTCCTTGTCGTAGTCGTCCTTGAACTGCTGCAGCTCGGTGACCATTGTGTTCCAGCGGCCCTTGGTGATGCCGATCGTGAACATGATGAAGAACGAGTACAGCCCGGTCTTCTCGACGATGATGCCGTGCTCGGCGAGGTACTTGGTGACGATCGACGCCGGGATGCCGGGATCGGCGAACGAGCCGTCGACGTCGAGCCCCGGCGTGATCACGGTCGCCTTGATCGGGTCGAGCATGTTGAAGCCGGGCGCGAGCTCGCCGAAGCCGTGCCAGCGATCGCCGGGCTTGAGCATCCAGTCCTCGCGCGTGCCGATGCCCTCGTCGGCCAGATGCTCGGGCCCCCACACCTTGAACCACCACGACTCGCCGAGCTCCGCGTCGACCTTGCGCATCGCGCGGCGGAAGTCGAGCGCCTCGGCGATCGACTCCTCGACGAGCGCGGTGCCGCCCGGCGGCTCCATCATCGCGGCGGCGACGTCGCAGCTCGCGATGATCGCGTACTGCGGCGACGTCGACACGTGCATGTGATACGACTCGTTGAACTGGAATGCGTCGAGCGCCTCGCGCTCGGAGTCCTGCACGAGGATCTGCGACGCCTGCGAGAGCCCCGCGAGCAGCTTGTGGGTCGATTGCGTCGAGAAGATCATCGACGACTTGTTGCGCGGGCGGCCGGCACCGATCGCGTGCATGTCGCGGTAGAACTCGTGGAACGCCGCGTGCGGCAGCCACGCCTCGTCGAAGTGCAGCGTGTCGATGACGCCGTCGAGGAGCCGCTTGATCGTCTCGACGTTGTAGACGATGCCGTCGTACGTGCTCTGCGTGATCGTCAGCACGCGCGGCATGCCGGGGTCGCGCTCGATCAGCGGGTGCGTCGCGATCTTGCGCGCGATCGACTCGGGCTTGAACTCGTCGAGCGGGATCGGCCCGATGATGCCGTAGTGGTTGCGCGTCGGCGTCAGGAACACCGGAATCGCGCCGGTCATGATGATCGCGTGCAGCACGCTCTTGTGGCAGTTGCGGTCGACGACGACGACGTCGCCCGGAGCGACCATGTAGTGCCAGACGATCTTGTTCGCCGTCGACGTGCCGTTGGTGACGAAAAACAGGTGATCGCAGCCGAAGATGCGCGCGGCGTTGCGCTCGGCCGCCGCGACCGGCCCGGTGTGATCGAGAAGCTGTCCGAGTTCCTCGACGGCGTTGCACACGTCGGCCCTGAGCAGGTTCTCGCCGAAGAACTGGTGGAACATGTGCCCGACCGGGCTCTTGAGGAACGCCACGCCGCCCGAATGCCCCGGGCAGTGCCACGAGTAGCTGCCGTCCTGGGCGTAGTGGGTCAGCGCGCGGAAAAACGGCGGCGCCAGGCTGTCCAGATACGCTCTTGCCTCGCGCACGATGTAGCGCGCGACGAACTCCGGCGTGTCCTCGAACATGTGGATGAAGCCGTGCAGTTCGCGCAGAACGTCGTTCGGGATGTGGCGCGAGGTGCGCGTCTCGCCGTACAGGAAGATGGGGATGTGCGCGTTGCGCCAGCGGATCTCCTGCACGAAAGCGCGCAGCGCCTCGACCGCCTCGTTCTGCGGCGTGGCGGGGTCGTCCTTGCGGCCGGCGAAGCGCTGCGGCTGGTCGGGCTCGGTGAACTCCTCGTCGTCGATCGACACGATGAAGCCCGAAGCGCGGCTCTGCTGCTGCGCGAAACTCGACAGGTCGCCGTAGCTGGTGACGCCGAGCACTTCGACGCCTTCGTTCTCGATCGCCTTGGCGAGCGCGCGGATGCCCAGGCCGCTCGCGTTCTCGGAGCGGAAGTCCTCGTCGATGATGACGATCGGAAAGCGAAAACGCATCGGCACGGCGGTTCTGCGCGCGGCGGTTGGCGCGCCCGTTGTCGCGGAAGAAGGCGCGGATTATCGGCGGGCCGGCGGGGGTGTCAAGGAAAGCGGCGCGCGCACTTGACGCGCGCCAATCCGCGCGCTCGCCCGCGCGGCGCTACTGGCTGCGCACCCTCTGCACGAGACGCGCGACGTCGACCGTCCGCGCCTGCTGCTCGATCTGCGGCGCGTACTGCCGCTGCAGCGACTCGGCCTGCCCGAGCAGCGCCGCGAACGCGTCCTTGAGCATTTGCGTATCCATCGTTCGGCCGCCCGCGTAGTAGCGCTTGGCCACGTGGCCGAGCGCGTAGGTCGTCGCGAACGAAAACGCCATTCCGGTCGCGCTGCGTGCCAGCCCGCCGACCATGCGCCCGGCGGCCTTGCCGAACAGCCCGCCCACCAGCTTGCGGCCGATCTCCTCGAGGTACTGGCCGGTGAGGCCCACGCCGACGGCGGCGAGAAAGTCCTTGACGTGGCCGCGATCGAGCTCGTAGCCGTACGCCTTGCCGATCCGGTAGACCATCTTCATCTGCAGCGGAATGATCGCCAGCGAGGCCATCGACTGTGGCAGCAGCTCGAGCGCGCCGTTGCCGATCGCGTAGTTCAGGATCATCCGGTCCAGCTCGGCGTCGCCGGCCGGCGGCGCCGATGCGACGGCTGCGCCCGGCGGTGGCGCCGGTTCGAGCGGCGCCGTCGCCAGCGCGTCGGCGATGGCGGCCGGTTCGGCCATGGCCGGCTGCGACAGTCCGAGCGCCTGGCCGAGCCCGGCGAGAAAGCGCGTTTCGGCGTCGTTGCGCAGGCCATCGGCGTCGCACACGCCCACTGCCAGTTCGAACGCGAGCTGGCGCAGTTCGGGCGACGCGAGTCTCGCGGCCTCGGCCGCGACGCTCGTGCGCTTGAGCAGCACGTCCTGGTAGAGCGCGGCGAAGTTCACCCCGCCGCCGCCGAGCGCGTCGCCGACGCGACGGATCTCCTCGCGCTCGCGATCCGCGTGCGAGCCATCGGCGAAAGCGGCTAAGAGCGCAATCGTCAGCAGGGACTTCTGTTCGTCGACGGTCATCTTGGGGCTCCCGCTTCGGCACGTGCTGGACACGGCCAGCATATCTTGGCGCGGCGGCCCGGTTCGGACCCGTGGGAGCAAGCCCGCCGACGCGGGCGGCTTGCCGATATTCGCGTCGCCTGCCGGTCCGGAATATGCTGACGATCTGCCGAGTCGGACTCTGTCGCACCTGCCCATGAACGCCGTCACCGAAAGCGAGATCTCGCGCATCGCCCGTGTTCTGCCGTCGTTCGCCTCGCTGCCGACCGAGCTGCGCGAGGCGGTCGTCCAGCAGATGACGCTGATGCAGTTTCCGGCCGGAGCCTCGATCTTCCGCGAGCAGGACGGCTGCCAGGGCCTACCGATCGTCCTGCGCGGGCGCGTTCGCGTGGCGCGGCGGCTGCCCAACGGCCACGACGTGGGGCTGTACCACGTCGAAGCGGGCGAAACCTGCGTTCTTTCGACGAGCTGCCTGCTCGGCGGATCGAGCTATGGCGCGCACGGCGACTGCCTGACCGACGTCGAGATCGCGGTGCTGCCGACCGCGTTGTTCGACCGGCTCGTCGCCGAACACCGGCCGTTCCGCGAGGACGTGTTCCACATCTTCGGCGAGCGGCTGATGCGCCTGATGGAGCTCGTCGAAGCGGTGGGCTTTCAGCGGCTCGACCAGCGGCTGGCGGCCGCGCTGCTCGGCAAGGGCCAGCGGATCGAGACCTCGCACGAGCAGCTCGCGCGCGAGCTGGGCGTGTCGCGCGAGTCGGTCAGCCGCCAGTTGAAGCACTTCGAGGAGAACGGCTGGGTCAAGCTCGGCCGCGGCGTGATCGAGATCGTGCAGCCGCGCGCGCTGCGCACCCAGGCCGCCGGCGGCGACGCAGCGGTGACTGCAGTCACTGAACCTCCGGGCACTCGCTCCTAGTCTTGCGCTGCCGTGCGCACTTGACGGTCTATCCAATCACCGAGAGTCGAGGAGGAAACGAGTCATGAAGGCCAATGTAGGTGGCGTGGATCGTGCGATCCGCATCGTCGTGGGCTTGGCGCTGATCGCGTTGACGTTGGTCAATGTGATCGGCCCGTGGGGCTGGATCGGCATCCTGCCGCTCGTCACCGGGATCTTTCGCTTCTGTCCGGCGTATTCGCTGCTGGGCATGAGCACCTGCCCGATGAAAGGCGCGTCGGCATCCAAGTAGAACGACGCCGGCCGTCGGGGCCGCCCGGGTTCGCCCGTGCGGCCCTTTTTGTCGCCGGTCATCCGTCGCGCCGGCGTGCTGCTCTAGACTGATCCCGGTCCTTGGAGGAGAACGCAATGAAGATTCTGGTTCCGGTCGACGGCAGCAAGTTCAGCAAGGCGGCGGTCGATTTCATCGCCTCGCGCACGACGCTGATCGGCGGCTCGCCCGAAGTGGAGCTTCTGAACGTGCAATTGCCGATCCCGACGCGGGCGGCACGCGTCGTCGGCAAGGACGTCGTCAAGTCCTACTACGAGGAGGAGTCGCAGCGCGTCCTCAAGCCCGCGCTGGCGGCGCTGAAGAAAGCCGGTCTCGAAGCGACGACCGCCTACGCCGTCGGCCATCCGGGCGAGCAGATCGCCGCGGCGGCCGATCGCGACAAGGTCGACCTGATCGTGATGGGCTCGCACGGCCACGGCGCGCTCGCCGGGCTGGTCCTCGGATCGACGACCAACTCGGTGCTCGCGCACACCAAGAAGCCGATGCTCGTGCTGCGCGCGAAGGAAGCGCCGAAGGGCGACTCTTTGAAGGTCGGCATCGCCGTCGACGGCAGCAAGTACGGCAGGGAGGCCGTCCGCTACGTGATCAAGCATCGCGATCTGTTCGGCGCCGCGCCCGAGATCGTGCTGATTCACGTCGTTCCCGACTTCGCCGGCGCGGTGATGCCCGACATGGCCGGCATCGCGATGCCGGCCTTCACCGAGGACGAAATCAAAGCGATGCAGAAAAAAGCCTTCGACGCCGCGCTGGACCCCGTTCGCAAACTGCTGGCCAAGGAAGGCCTCAGCGCGGAGGAGGTCTGCCTGGTCGGCAATCCGGGCGACGAGATCTCCGCGTATGCGAAGAAGAAGAGACTCGACGTGCTGGTGATGGGCTCGCACGGCTACGGCGCGTTCAAGGCGGCCGTGCTCGGCTCGACCGCGATGCGCGTGGCCGCGCGGTGTGAAACGCCGCTGCTGCTGATCCGCGACGCGTAGTCGGCGGCCACAAGGCGGACCGAAGGCGAAGCGGCGCCCCCGACCGCTTCGCGTCTGGCCGGTCGATCCGCCGCGCGCAGTGCCGGCCGCGGCGCCGGAAGCGCGGGACGTTCAGGGCCGGTGCGAGAATCGCGGCCGCGATGAACGCCGGCCGCACGAACTCGACACCGCGCCCGCTGCCGGCGGCGTCGCCGCTGCTCGCATCCCCGGTCCTCGCGTGGTTCTTCGTCATCGTCTGGGGCTCCGGCTATCTCGCGACCAAGGTCGGGCTGCAGTACGCGCCGCCGTTCACGTTCCTCACGCTGCGTTTCGCGCTCGGCGCGCTCATCCTGCTGCCGCTGCTCGCGATCTGGCGCATGCGCGAGCCGCTGCGCTGGCCGACGACCGCGCGCGAGTGGACCCACGTCGTCGTCGCCGGGCTGCTGATGCACGCGGCCAACCTCGGCGCGAGCCACTACGCGCAGTACCTCGGCATGTCGGCCGGGATCGTCGCGCTCGTGCTCGCCGTGCAGCCGCTCGCCACGGCGATCATCGCGGCGGCCTTGTTGCACGAGCGGTTGCGGCCGTACCAGTGGCTCGGCGTGCTGCTCGGCCTGCTCGGTGTGGCCTTCGTGGTCTGGCACAAGATCGACGTGCGCGCGGTGACCGCCGGTGCGACCGCGGCGGCGCTGATCGCGCTCGGGTCGATCACGGTCGGCACGCTGTATCAGCGCGCGTTCTGCCCGACGGCCGATCTGCGTGCGGCGACCGCGATCCAGTTTGGCGCGACGTTGGCCGCGCTCGCGCCGCTCGCGGTCGCGGTCGAGGGGTTTGCCGTGCGCTGGGCGTGGGGGCTCGCCGGCGCGATCGCGTATCTCGTGATCCTGGCGTCGATCCTCGCGGTCAACGCGCTGCACACGCTGATGCGGCGGGGCGAGGCCACGCGCGTGACGAGCCTGCTCTACCTGACGCCGGTGATCGCCGTGATCCTGGAGTGGGCCATGTTCGGCGTGGTGCCGACCGGGTTGTCGCTGATCGGTATCGCCGTCACGTGCGCGGGCGTGGCGCTCGTGGCCTGGCGCGTGCGAACCCGCGAATAGCCGGCGCCGCACGGCGCAATCCCGCACCGAGCGGCACGAGGCGCCGCGTAAACTGGCGCCACAACGAGTTCATGCCGCTGTCGCGCATCATCATGTTCGTCGTCCTGTCGCACACCGCCTTCGGCGCGGCGCGCGTGACGGCGTCGCTGTACGCACTGGCCCACAAGGCGTCGGCCTTCACCGTCGGCGTGCTGATGGCGCTGTTCGCGCTCGTGCCGATGCTGCTGGCGATGCGCGCGGGCCGCTGGCTCGACGCGGTCGGCCCGTGGAAGCCGCTGGCGACCGGAACCGCGCTGATGGCCGCGGGCGTGCTGCTTCCCGCGGCGTTTCCGTACGACGTGGCGGACATCGGTCCGCTGCTCGTCGCGTGCGCGCTGATCGGAACGGGATTCATGCTGCTGCAGATGACGGTGCAGCAGATCGTCGGCCATCAGGCCGCCCCCGAGAACCGCGCCGCCGCGTTTTCGGTGCTCGCCCTCGGCTTCTCGACGTCGAGCCTGATCGGACCGATCGCCAGCGGCGTGCTGATCGACACGCTCGGCCATCGCGCGGCGTTCGCCGCGACGTTCGTGTCGCTCGCCGCGGCCGGGGCGCTGCTCGCGCATCATCGCCGCGATCTGCCGTCGCGCCACGCGCCGGCCTCGACGGGCAGCGACAAGCCGATGTTCGAGCTGTTGCGCTACCGCGAGATCCGCAACGTGCTGATCGCCAGCGGCTTGGTGTCGATGGCCTGGGACCTTCAGACGTTCATGATCCCCGTGTACGGCACGCGCGTCGGCCTGTCGGCCTCCGAGATCGGACTCGTGCTCGGCAGCTTCGCGGCAGCGACGTTCGCGATCCGCCTGGCGATGCCGCGCATCGCGCGCACGTACCGCGAGTGGCAGGTGCTGACCTTCACGCTGTTCACCGGCTGTGTGGCATTCGCGCTGATCCCGCTGTTCGACCGGCTGCTGCCGCTCGCAGCCGCGACCTTCCTGCTCGGCCTCGGGCTCGGCGCGGCGCAGCCGAACGTGATGTCGCTGATCCACGCGCGTTCGCCGTCCGGCCGCGTCGGCGAGGCGCTGGGACTGCGCACGACGATCATGAACGGAAGCCACGTCGTGCTGCCGCTCGTCTTCGGTGCATTCGGCTCGGTCCTCGGTGCCGCTGCCGTGTTCTGGACGATGGCCGCGCTGCTCGGCGCCGGCGGAACGGCGGCCTACCGGCGGTTGCGCACGTAGGTCGGTCGAGTCGAGCCGTACGTCATGCCCGACGCGCTGCCGATCAAGAGTCTGGCGAACATGCCCCGGCTTTCGCCGCACGATCTGGCGCAGTCGCTCGCGACCACGCTCGCGCACTGGCACGGTCGCGAGCCGCTCTGGGTGTTCGGCTACGGCTCGCTGATCTGGAACCCGGAGTTCGACTTCGATCGCCGCGTGCCCGCGCGCGTCTACGGCTATCACCGCAAGCTGTGCCTGCGCTCCGTGCGCAACCGCGGAACCCCCGAATGCCCCGGCCTGGTGGCAGGCCTCGATCGCGGCGGCTCGTGCGCGGGCATCGCGTACCGCGTACCGGCCGACAGCGTGCGCGCGCAGTTCGCGCGGCTGTGGGAGCGCGAGATGGTGATGGGCTCGTACGCGCCGCGCTGGCTGCACGTTCGGCGTCTCGACGGCCAGGGCGGGCTGACCGCGCTCGCCTTCGTCGTTCGGCGCGACGCGCCGAACTACTGCGGGCGGCTCGGCGAGCGCGAGATCATCGACGTGCTCGCGCGCGCCTGCGGCTGCTTCGGCACGAGCCTCGACTACCTGCTGCGAACCGTCGAAGGCCTGCGCGCCGAGGGCCTCACCGACCCGCACCTGGAGCGGCTCGCGCATCGCGCGCAGCGGCTGCTCGGCGGTGCCCGCGCGCGCGGCTAGACTGCGCGCGCCATGAAGAACATCGCGCAGATCCGCACCGACTACAAGCGCGGCGCGCTCGACGAGGAGCACGCCGACGTCGACCCGATCCGCCAGTTCGCGCGCTGGTGGGACGAAGCGGTCGCCTCGGAAGTCCTCGAAGTCAACGCGATGACGCTCGCCACCGCGGACGCGCAAGGGCGGCCGAGCGCGCGCGTCGTGCTGCTGAAGGGCTTCGATTCGGACGGCTTCGTCTTCTACACCAACTACGAGAGCCGCAAGGCGCAGGAGCTCGCGGCCAATCCGCGCGCATGCCTGCTGTTTTTCTGGGCCGAACTGGAGCGGCAGGTGCGGATCGACGGCGACGTGCAGCGCACGAGCGCCGAAGAATCGGACGCGTACTTTGCGAGCCGCCCGCTCGCCAACCGCATCGGCGCGTGGGCTTCGCCGCAGAGCCGCCCGATCCCGAGCAAGGCGTGGCTGCTCGCGCGGGCGGCCGAAATGGGCGTTCGCCACGGTATGCATCCTGCGCGTCCGCCGCACTGGGGCGGGTTTCGCGTTCGCCCGCACGCGATCGAGTTCTGGCAGGGGCGTCCTTCGCGGCTGCACGACCGGCTGCTGTACACGCGCGAGCAGCATGGCTGGACTCGAACGCGGCTCGCGCCCTGAGTCGCGAGCGCGCGTCTTAGCGCCTGCGGGCTAGACCGTCCGCCGGTGCGCGGTGTCGCCCTCCAACCATCGCTAGAATCGGGCCTTCTCTGACGGGGGCACCCCATGGGCGAAGAGATCATCTCGGTCATCATCGTCGAGGACGAACCGGAGTTCAGGCGACGCTTCGCGCAGATCGTCGAGAACGAACCAACCATGCGGCTCGTCGGCGTGGCCGCAAACAAGCGCGAGGCGCAGGCGCTGATCGAGAAGGAGAACTTCGACGTGATGATGATCGATCTCGGTCTGCCCGACGGCAGCGGGATCGACTTGATCCGCAGCGTCAGCCAGAAGAAACCCGACGTCGACATCATGGTCGTCACGGTCTTCGGCGACGAGCAGCACGTCGTTTCGTCGATCGAAGCGGGAGCGACCGGCTACATCCTGAAAGACTCGACCCCGGCCGACGTGATCTCGTGCATCCGGCTGTTGCGTGCGGGCGGCTCGCCGGTCAGCCCCGTCGTCGCGCGCAGCGTGCTGCGCGCGATCCGCAACCGCATGGGGCCGAGCACGCCGACGCGGGTGGCCAACCCGGAGTCCAATCCGCTGTCGGCGCGCGAGACGGAGATCCTGCAGCTTCTCGCCAAAGGCATGAGCTTCAACGAGATCGGCGAGATCCTCGGCATTTCGCCGCACACGGTCACCGCGCACATCAAGAAGATCTATCGCAAGCTCGCGGTGCACTCGCGCGGCGAAGCGGTGTACGAGGCGACCCAGATGGGTCTGCTCAAGAGCTGACGCGGCGCGTGTCCGCGATCGCGAACGCCCTGCTCCGCGCGCGATACGCGCTGCGCCTGGCAGCGGCGTTCGTGCTGCTCGCGCTGCTCGCCGCAGCGCCGGCGCGCGCGGTCGTCGTCACGGCCGTCGAGTGGGCGTCGACCGCGGTGGGCGAGTCGCCGGCGCCCGATGCGCAGTGGACCCGCTTCGACCTGCCGCTGCGCTGGTCCGCCGGCGAGGCGACCGCGCTGCAGGGCGTGGCGCTCCGAATGAAGTTTCAGCTCGCCGCCGCGCCCACCGAGGCGTGGGCCGTGCTGATCGGCGAGGCCGCCAACGGCGGTCGCGTCAGCGTCAATGGCCGGTTCATCGGCGCGATCCGCATGCCCGACGCGCGCTCGCACGTGCGCTGGCGCAGACCGCACCTGCTCGCGATCGATCCGTCGCTGCTCGTCGCCGGCGAGAACGTGCTGCTGGTGCAGACGGCCTACCGCGGCGGCACGCACGTGTTCGCCGGCGTGGAGGTCGGATCGCTCGCGCAGATGTCGGCGCGCTACGAAGAACAGTTCTTCCTGTCGTACACGCTGACGTGGATCGGCGCGACACTGGCCGCGGTCATCACGCTGCTGTTCGGCGTGCTGTGGCTGCGGCGGCCCGAACCGCTGCTCGCGCTGCTCGCGGTCGCGGCGGCGCTCTGGATCCTGCGCTCGAGCTACTTCCTGATCGAGACGATGTCGCTCGGTCTGCGCTTCTGGCTGCGGCTCGCGTATTACGCGGCGAGCGGCGGCTTCGCTGCGGTGATGACGATGGCGCTGCTGCGGCTGTCGGGGCGGCGCGAGCCGCGCGACCTGTGGCTCGTGCTCGGCTACGCGGCGATCGGCCCGCTGCTGCTCGCAGTGACGGCGCAGCACGCCGCGCCATACATCGAGCAACTGTGGATGCCCGGTCTCGTCGTGATGGCCGGCATCGGCTTCGGGTATGCCGTCGCGCAGCGCGCGCGCCGGCGCGAAGCGCCGCCGCTCGTACTGCTCGGCGCGATGGCGCTGACGCTGGCGGCCGCCGTGCACGACTTCATGCTGTCGCGCGGGATCACGCTGTTCGGCGACACGCTCGCGTTGCACTGGGCCGGACCGCTGCTGCTGATCGCGCTGGCCACGCCGCTGGTCGATCGCTTCGTGCGGATCCTGCGAGAAGCGGAGACTGCGCGCGCCGAGCTCGAAACACGCGTTCGCGAACGCGAGCAGCTTCTGAAGCGCAATTTCGAGCGGCTGCGCGAGAGCGAACGCCTGCAGGCCACCGCGCAGGAACGCCAGCGCATCATGCAGGACATGCACGACGGGCTGGGCTCGCAACTGCTGTCGTCGCTGATGCTGGTCGAGCGTGGCGCGGTCACCCAGGAGCAGGTCGCGCAGATCCTGCGCGAGTGCATCGACGACATGCGGCTGGCGATCGATGCGCTCGCTTCCGAGGACGCGGGGCTGCTGTCGGCGCTCGGCAACCTGCGCTTTCGAATGGAGCCGCGTCTGCGCGCCGCCGGCATCGAGCTGGCATGGGACGCGCGCGGGCTGCCTGAGGAAATCGACATCAACCCGGATGCCGTCCTGCCGATCCTGCGCATCGTGCAGGAGGCGCTGACCAACGCGCTGAAGCACAGCCGGGCGCGGGCGGTGCACGTGGTGCTCGCGATGGACCACGGCGGCGATTCGCAGTGGCTCAACATCCGGGTCACGGACAACGGCCGCGGCATCACCGAGGAGCGCGTCGGCGGCCGCGGCCTGCTGAACATGCGCAACCGCGCCGGCCGGATCGGCGCGCAACTGAAGCTCGAAACCGTGCCCGGCGCCGGCACGATGGTGCAGCTCGTCTACCGCCTCGAGCCGCAGGGCGCGACGACGACCACGCGGATGTCGCAGCTTCCGCTGAACACCGAAGCGATCATCGAGCGCGCCAAGCAGATCTGAGCGGCCTCCGCCGCGCTGCCGGCGAATCCTCCGCGGCGGGCCTGTCGAATCGGCACTTCCTCCGCCCGCCCTCGGCACGTAAGGTGTGTCTCAGCGGAGGTGAACCAGCATGTCGCATCGGCAACGGCAATGGCTGCGACTCGCGGCGCTCGAAGCCGCGATCCTCGCGATCGGGCTCGGGTCGCTCGTTCTGCTCGACTACGCGCTCGATGCCGCGCTCGAGTCCGGGCTGCTCGCCGCCGGCATCGGGCTCGCGGCCGACTGAAGCGGATCCGCTTCACACGCGCCCAAGGGGCGCGTGTCTTCGTCCTCCTGTCACACAGGGAGGGCGCCGGGATTCCGCTCCGGCGCTGCGGTTCCGTACACTGGCCGGCGTGAACCCGCATGCCGGCGAATCGCTGTTCGACGACGACGACGCAGAGCCAACCGGCTCGCGTCCGGCGGGTCGCGGCACCCTCGAGCCGGCGGCCTTCTCCGACGATCTGCTGCGGCTCGGCCGGCAGCTTCCGCGCGGGGTCTACCTCGGCACGTCGTCGTGGAGCTTTCCGGGCTGGCGCGGGCTCGTCTACGGCGGCGACTACACCGAGTCGCAGCTCGCCCGCGCCGGGCTCGCCGCGTACTGCCGCCATCCCGTGCTGCGCACGGTCGGGATCGATCGAAGCTTCTACCAGCCGCTCAGCGCCGCGGACTACGCGCGCTACGCCGCGCAGACGCCGCCCGACTTCCGCTTCCTCGTCAAGGCGCCGACGCGGCTGACCGACGCCGTCGTGCGCGGCGAACGCGGCGCACCGGCCGACGCCAATCCGGACTTCCTCGACGCCGTGCGTGCCGAAGAGGCGTTCGTGCGGCCCGCTGTCGAAGGGCTCGGCGACAAGGCGGGAGTGCTGCTGTTTCAGCTTTCGCCGCTGCCACGCGAGGCCACACGCGGCGAGGCGGCGCACGCGACGATCGGGCGAATCGGCGATTTTTTCGAGGCGCTGCCGCGCGCGATCGGCGACCTCGCTCCGACCTACGCGCTCGAGCTGCGCAACGCCGAGCTGCTGACGCCGCGCCTGGTTCGAACGCTGCGCGCGGCTGGCGTTCGCCTGTGCGTCGGCGTGCATCCGCGCATGCCCGAGGCCGCGCGCCAGAGCGCCGCGCTGCGCGCGATGGATGCCGCGCCCGAGGAAGGCGACGCGTGGAAGCTGAAAGGCCCTCTCGTGGTCCGCTGGAGCCTGCACGCAGGACTGGCGTACGACGAGGCCAAGGCCCGCTACGCACCGTTCGACCGTCTGATCGATGTCGACATCGCCACGCGCGGCGCGCTCGCGCACATGGTCCACGTCGCCCTTCGCAGTTCGCAATCGGCGTACGTGATCGTCAACAACAAGGCCGAGGGCAGCGCGCCGTTGAGCTGCATCGAATTGGCGCGCGCCGTGGTCGGCCTCTGAGCGCCGCAGCGGACGCGTTTGCCCGAAATCAATTTGAACGGCAAGAAAGCCTCGCATTCTTCGCTACTCGGAGCCGCGCAGTGCCGCTCTAATGCAGCCGAGCGGAGCGCGGGTGCCGCGCCCGCGATACGCGTTCCGATCGTGTTTCCGTTGCGAGGTGCCCGATGCCCTTTGACGCCAGCGCGCTGATTACGTACGCAGCGATCGTCGTGATCCTGATCTGTCTCGCCATGGTCGTGTCGCTGCGCAAGGGTGTCCCAGGTGGCGTGGTCGGCCGGCAATGGCGCGTGCTGACCTTTCTGGTCGCGCTGTTCACGGCCGGCTACCTGGTGGCGCCGTTCTTCGCCGTGCTGCCGGTCGAGACGATGCGGCTGATCGTGTCGCTGATCTTCTTCTTCGGCGCGATCTACGTGCTGATCACCGTGCGGCTCGTCTACCGCGTGATCAAAGAACTCGCCGGCTGACGGGAGAACATGACCGACCTCACGCCCGACCTCGTGCTCGCCAAGACGAGCAAGGGGACGCGCGAGATCGCGGAACGCCTGTTCGGACTCGACCTGCGCCTGCGCCGCGCGCTGATCCTCGTCGACGGCAAGGCGAGTCTCGGCGAGCTGATCCGCCGCGCCGCGGGTATTCCGGATTTCGTCGAGACCTTGCGAACGCTCGTCGAAAGCGGGTTCGTCGCGCCCGTCGGCGGCCGCGCCGAGCCCGAAGGCGGCGAAGCGACGCGTCCCCTGGCGCCGGATCCGGCAGAACCGGAAAGCTCGCGCACGCCGCAGGCGCAGGTGATCGAGCTCGCGCGACAGTTGCTTGGCGAACACGCGGAGCGCGTCGTCGCACGGATCGAGGCCGGCGGCGCCGGCGCGGCCGAGCTCGGCATGAGCGTGGACGCCTGCTACAAGCTGATCCGGCTCACGATCGACGAGAAGAAAGCCGAGGATTTCCTGCGGCGCGCGCGGCGCATTCTGTCGGCGGGCTGATCCGTCACGGGTGCAGTTGGCCGCGCCGATGCACGCGCCCGCGCGCGTCGACCGCGATGAAGTCGACGTTCTGCCGGTGCAAGAACTCGAGTGCCTCGTCCACCGGCTTGAGCATCGCGATCGTCGAGCACGCCCCCGCGGCCACCGCGAGCGGCGCGCATACCGACACGCACTGCCAGTGCGCCGCGGGCCAGCCGCTGCGCGGGTCGAGAATGTGGCAGTAGCGCCGGCCGTCCTTCTCGAAGTAGCGCTCGTAGTCGCCCGAAGTCGCAACGGCCTCGCGCGCGATGTCGATCGCGCCGACCGCGGCGCCCCCGCCGGCTCGTGGATGCTGGATCGCGATTCGCCAGCGCGCCCCGTCGGGCTGGGCGCCGAACGCGCGCACATCGCCGCCCAGGTTGACGAAACCGTGCCGCGCACCCTGCTCGATCAGCACGCCGGCCGCCCGGTCGGCCGCGTACTCCTTGCCGATGCCACCGAAGTCGATTTCCATCCCCGGCTGCGGCAGTCGCAGTCGCGGCCGCTCCCACTCGACCTTCGACCAGCCGATCAGCGTCAGCAGCGCCTCGATCTCGTGCTGCGCGGGCACGCGCCCGCTGCGGAAGTCCCATGCGCGGCGTAGCACGCCCGACGTGAGGTCGAACGCGCCACCGCTCGCCGTGTGCAGGCGTGCGCCGAAATCGAGCAGCGCAGCGGTCTCGTCGTCGACATCGACCGGCGCGCCGCCGGCGGACCGGTTGATCGCCGCCGTCACGCTGTCGTCGCGATAGCGCGAGAACTTGCGCTCGATACGGCGCACTTCGCCGATCGCCGCCTCGGCCCAGGCGCGCGCGGTCGCTTCGTCGCGCGCGTACACGCGCACTTCGCAGCGCGAAGCCATCGCGCCGAATTCGATGCCGAACTGATCCAACGTCGTGCGCTGCCGCCGCTCCGCACTAGCCCGACCTCTTGCGCTTCGCGGCGAAGGTCTTGCGGAATTTCTCGACCTTCGGCGCGACGACGAACATGCAGTAGCCCTGCGCGGGGTTGTGCTTGAAGTACTCCTGATGGTAGTCCTCGGCGCGAAAGTAGTTCGTCGCCGGGACGACCTGCGTGACGATCTCGCTTGCGTAATGCGGCTGCGCCTCGGCGATCACCTCTTCCGCGATGCGCTTTTGATCGGGCGAGTGATGGAAGATCGCCGAGCGGTACTGGGTGCCGATGTCGTTGCCCTGGCGGTTGAGCGTCGTCGGATCGTGGATCGCAAAGAACACCTCGAGCAGCTCGCGGTACGAGATCCGCTTCGGATCGAACTCGATGCGGACCACCTCGGCGTGGCCCGTGTCGCCCTCGCAAACCTGCCGGTAGCTCGGCCGCTCGATGTGCCCGCCAGCGTAACCGGACTCGACGTCGACCACGCCTTCGAGCTCCTCGTACACCGCCTCGAGGCACCAGAAGCAGCCGCCGGCGAGCGTGGCGAATTCATGCCCGGGACGAGGCCATTGCTGCAGTGGGGATCGGATCGACATGCGGCCTCCTCCTCGGCTCGCGACGAGCCTTCGTCACGACTGAGTCGGAGAGCTTACTCGACAGGCGTTATTGACCTTGCAAAACTTCGATGAAAAAAGAAGCCCCGCACGATGCGGGGCTCCCGGAACACGTACCCGCGTTGGTCAGGATCGGAGCCGACGTCGCGCAAGACCGAGTCCGGCCAAGGCCAAGCCAAGGAGCGCCAGTGTCGCGGGCTCCGGGACCTGATGGCCGTTGCCCCTGTCGTTGACGAAAGACTCGCTGCCGCCGTTTGCGAATCCCTGCACGTGGATCCCGATGCGCAGCGCGTCGGCGGCCGTGCTGTTCAACTCGTTCAACACGTCCTGAAAGCTTGCCTCGCTCGCCAAGTCGAAGATGATTCTGAGCCACTCGCCCGGATTCACGCCGTTGGGCTGCGTCGGCGCGTTCGAGTCGGCGGTGCCGCCCGAATCCGCAGTGAATCCGATGGTGTTGCCGCCAGGCAAATTCGACGGACTAGCGCCGATCGAGAAGCTGACCCCCGATCCGTTCAGGATGCTGTCGATCGGCAAGGTGAGGTAGTTCGGCAGCGCGCCGAGGTCGAAGTAGATGTCGGTGATCGACGACGCGCTCGGCCCGCTGTTCGTGAAGTAGAAGCTGACCTGATTGGTACCCCATTCGTCGACGGCGACCGACAACTGCGCTTCGCCCGTCTGACAGTCGACTGTGCTGTTGTTCGTGATGCAGTTGAAGCCGTAGGTCACTGGGGCTGCAACCGCACCCCCAAGCAGCAGGGCCTGCGATAGCAAGCCTGTGGCCAAAACGCCGCTGATCGATCTGACGTTCATTTACTTGTTGCCCCCTCAGATTGCTGGCACTTCTTCCCATGCAAGCGGGATGCCAGGTGATCAGACCGAACAGAATCAAGGCGTTACAGGGTGCTCTGGGTAAGGCTGTAAGAACCGCCGACAATCGAGCCAGCTGATCGACCCTGCCTGCCGAGCATTTGGCCACAAACCATCCGACCAGCCTTTACTGCCAAAGACCGGTCGTCGCGAGCGAGGTCATAGCAGGGCCGGCTTGTTCGCGAGCTCGTCTGCATTGGTCTGCCCGGCGATGAGCGGGAAAAACTGCGCGAGCTTTTCGCCGACGCGTTCGATGCCGATCAGCGCGCCGCCCTCGAAGTCGCCGGCGCGGAACCGCTCGCGCATCGCATCGCAGATCGCCTGCCACTGCTCGCTCGGCACGTGGCGCGCGATGCCGCGGTCGGCGACGATCTCGATGCCGTGGTCGGCCAGCTCGACGTAGATCAGCACGCCGTTGTTCTGTTCGGTGTCCCACACGCGCAACTTGGAGAAGACCATCAGCGCGCGTTCGCGCACCGGCGCGTCGCGCCGCAGGTACGACCAGGGCAACGCCGCTTCGACCGCGAAGCGGATTTCGCCGGTGTGGCGGGACTCGCTCCGCGCGATCGCTTCCTGGATTCGCGCGAGCGAAGCCGCGGGAAACGCCCGCCGGACCGCCAGCGGCGTCGTGAAGAGATGACGAAGCCATCGAAGCAATCGCATCGGCTCACCAGTCGCTTGTCGCGCCACCGCCGCTGAAATCGCCGCCGCCACCGGAAGTCCACCCGCCCCCGCCGCCGCCGCCGGACCAGCCGCCCCACCCGCCCGGAATGAACACGCCGCCACGGCGCCCGCCGAGCACGCGGGCCGCGTGCGAGCCGCCGCCCACCGTCAGCACGAACACCGCCAAACCGGCGAGCGCGCCGAGCAGGCCGGATGCGAGCACTTTCGCGGCGAGCAATCCGCTTCCGCCGGCCGCGAGCAGCGACCCCGGAATCCCGAAGATCCTGCGCAGGATCACGCCGATCACGAAACCGCCGATCACGAAAGGCATCAGCAGCGCCAAGCGGTCCGCATCCGCGTCGGCGGACTGGACGCTTGGCGCAGGCAGGCCTTCGCTTTCGATCCGCTGGAAGATCGCGTCGAGTCCGGCGGACAGGCCGCCTGCGTAGTCGCCGCGCTGGAAGTACGGGCCCATGATTTCGCGGCCGATGCGGCGCGCGGTCACGTCGGGAAGCGCGCCCTCGAGCGAACGCGCCACATCGATGCGCAGCCGGCGGTCGTCCTTCGCGACGATCACTAGCACGCCGTCGCCGATGCCGGCGCGGCCGATCTTCCACGCCTCGCCGACGCGGTGCGCGAAGTCCTCGATGGGTTCCGGCTTGGTACTCGGAACGATCAGCACGGCGACCTGCGCGCCGTGGGCCATCTCGAATGCGGCGAGCTTGTCTTCGAGCGCCTGCTTCTGCTGCGGCGACAGCACGCCGGCGTAGTCGGTCACGCGCGCCAGCGGCGGCACCGCGAGCAGACCGTCGGCGCCGCGCGGCGCGTCGGCCGCGTGCGCGATCGCGGCGAGCCCTGCGGCTGCGAGCAACGCGGCCGCGAGACGCACCAAGGTTGGGCGCAATCGCGTCATTTCATGCGAGGGCGCTGCGCGCGGCCGGGCCAGACTCGCCGGCTCCGCCGCCTGCTTGCGGACGCGAAAACCGGATCGCGGCCTTCGCCTGACGCCAAAACCGCGGTCACACGTTGATCACCGCGCGCCGCGCGGCTGGGCCGCTCGCTTGCAGACGAGCGCGTCACTTCTTCGTGCCGAAATCGACCGTCGGCGCTTTCTTCAGCTCGGCTTCGTTCTCGACCGCGAACTGGGGCCTCTCCTTGTAGCCGAACAGCATTGCCGTCAGATTGACCGGGAACTGCCGCACCAGGACGTTGTATTCCTGGGTGGCCTTGATGTAGCGGTTGCGGGCGATGGCGATCCGGTTCTCGGTGCCTTCGAGCTGCGTGCGCAGATCCTGGAAGGCCTGGTTCGCCTTGAGGTTCGGGTAGTTCTCGACGACGACCAGCAGCCGCGCCAGCGCCGACGACAGCTCGCCCTGCGCCTGCTGGAAACGCGCAAGCGCCGCGGGATCGTTCAGCAGCTCGGGAGTCGCCTGGATCGAAGTCGCCTTTGCGCGCGCTTCGACCACCCGCGTCAACGTCTCCTGCTCGAAATTCGCTTCGCCCTTGACCGTATTGACGATGTTCGGGATCAGGTCGGCGCGGCGCTGGTATTGCGACAGCACTTCGGCCCACGCCGCCTTGACGGCCTCGTCCTTGGCCTGGATCTCGTTGTAGCCACAGCCGGCGAGCAGCGATGCCAGTCCGATGGCCAGCAGGGCAAGCAAGCGACGCATGATTCCTCCTGTTGTTCTTGGTTGGGGACCGCGGCTGAATATGGGTTCGTCGCGGACCGATACAAGGCTCAGAAGCTGTGAACAAATCTGCTGCGCGCCCCGATCTTGCCCCTGCGGTGCTCAACGTACGCCGCTGCACGCCTGCGCTCCTGCGCGCAACCTCGGGGCGCTCGCGACGATTTCTTCACGGCTTCTCAGCCCAGCCGCCGCGTCACGGCTTCGTTGTAATCGAGCCACGCACGCATCGCAGTGGCGGGGCGACCGCTCGCCTCGATCTGGATCAGCAGCGCGCGCAGCCGGCGACCGGCGCGCGCCCGTTCCGCATCGCCCAGCTCGGCGCGCTCGATCGCGGCGATCAGCCGATCGACCTCGGCGATCCGCTCGAGCTCCGGCGGCACGAAGCCGGCGTTCTTCAGAATGCGATGCGCGACCCGGACTTCCTCGGGAACGAGCGGGTCGTCATCGAGCGCCAGCGGCTTGCCGGCACCGGGCAGGTCGTCGAACTCGCCGCGCGCAATCGCCTCGGCGATCCGCCGTTCGACGAGCGCGTCCAGGCCGGGAAACGATGCGATGGCCATGCGCGCATCGTATCCGAACGTAAAATCGCGCAGCCAACGGACATGACTCGGACAAGAACGCCGAAAAGCCCTGTCCGTTCCCGTCACCCCGCCCGTCTCCCGCGTTGCAGGCGAAGGGCGTTTCGCGAGTCGCTGCGCGACTTTGATGTCAATGCAAGCCAAAGCCGACCCTTCCGCCGATTTCCGCCGCGCGCTCGCCCAGTTCGCCACGGGTGTGACCGTCGTCACCACACGAGCGCCCGATGGCACGCCGACCGGACTGACCGTGAACTCGTTCACGTCGGTGTCGCTCGATCCGCCGCTGGTGCTGTGGTGCCTCGCCCTGAAGGCCGAATGTCTGGCCGTGTTCCGCGAGGCCGAGCGTTATCTGATCCACGTGCTCGCCGCAGACCAGCTCGAGATCGCGCGCCGCTTTGCGACTCGCGGCAACGACAAGTTCGATTCCGTGAGCTGGCAGCCGACGGATAGCGGGTTGCCCAGGCTCGAAGGCTGCACCGCATGGTTCGAGTGCGGCAACCGCAGCCAGTACGAGGAGGGCGACCACGTGATCCTGGTCGGCCGCGTGGAAGCTTTCCAGTGCATCGGCGGTGCGCCGCTGATCTTTCACGGCAGCCGCTATGTCGCCAAGCTGACCGAAGCGCCGCTGCCGAAGGCGTTGCTGAGTTCGCTGCGCTGACCCGGCCGCCGGCGGCGCCGCGGCTCATCCGCCGCGACGGCTCGCCAGATGAATCCCGACGACGATCAGCAGCAGCCCCGCCAAGTGGTACGCGCGCGGCAACTCGCCGAGAACCAAGGCCGACAGAATGCCGGCGAACACCGGCGTCAGGTTGGCGAAGTACACGGGAACGACCGCGCCGACGCGCGCGACACCGTGGTCCCACACCGCGTATGCGACGATCGACGGCAGCAGCGCGACATAGAGCATCACCGCGACGACCGTCGGGCTCCAGTGCATCGGCGCCGCGCCCAGCGCGCTTTCGGCGATCGTGAATGGCGCGATTGCGATCACGCCGAAGGCCATCTGCGCGGCGAGAAACGGTGCGAACGGCAGCCGGGGCCTGCGCGTGCGCAGCAGCCACGTGTACAGCGTCCACGTCAGATTCGCCGCCAGCATGATCAGGTCGCCCGGAACGAAGGACAGCGCGAGCAGATTGGCCGGATCGCCGCGCGCGAGCACGGTCAGCACACCGCCGAGCGAAACGCACGCGCCGATCCACTGCGCGCGCCGTGTCGGCTCGCCGAAAAAGAGCGCGCCGGTCGCCAGCACGAACACGGGTGTCGATGCCGCGATCAGCGTGACGTTGACCGCGGTCGAGGTCTGCACGGCAACGTATTGGAACGAGTTGTAGCAGCCCACGCCGAGCACACCGATCAGCGCGACGTCCTTCCACTGTTCGCGCAGGGCGGCCCAATGGGTGCGCAGCGCCGGCCAGGCGAACGGAAGAAAGATCGCGAGCGCGATCACCCATCGCGCGAGCGATAGCGCGAGCGGCGGAACCTGACCGACCAGCAGCCGCGCGAACACGGCGTTGCCCGCCCAGAACAGCGGCGGCAGCGTCAGCAGAAGCGCGGTCCGGGGATCGATGCGCTGCACGGGAGACTCGGGTCGCGGCTCGCGTCGGTGCGGCGCGCGTTGGGGGCCGGAGAGTCCGCGGAGCATACCCAAGCCTAGAATCCGCCCGATGCGCGTGCTGTACGACATCTCGCCGAGCGTGGCACCGGGTTTCCCGGTGTTCCCGGGCGACACGCCGTTCGCGTTTCGCTGGACGTGGGCGCTCGGTCCGGGCCGCCCGGTCAACGTGTCCGAAGTCACGATGTCGCCGCACACCGGCGCGCACACCGACGCGCCGCTGCACTACGACGGCGGCGGCGCCTCGATCGGCGACGTTCCGCTCGATCCCTATCTCGGTCCGTGCCGGGTGATCCACGCGATCGGCGCGGGCCCATTGGTCGAACCGCGCCACGTCGAGCCGCGGCTGCGCGACGCGCCGCCCCGCGTGCTCGTTCGCACGTACGCGCGGGCGCCGATCGCCGCTTGGGACCCGGCGTTCACCGCGATCGCGCCCGCGACGATCGATCTGCTGCACGCGCACGGCGTGAAGCTCGTCGGCATCGACACGCCGTCGCTCGACCCGGAGACGAGCAAGACACTCGACAGCCACCTGCGCGTGCGCGAGTACGGCATGGCGATTCTCGAAGGGATCGTGCTCGACGCCGTGTCCGAGGGCGATTACGAGCTGATCGCGCTGCCGCTGAAGTGGAAGGGGCTGGATGCCTCGCCGGTGCGCGCTGTGCTGCGCGCGCTCTAGCGTCGGCCGCACGCGATAAGACCGGATCCAACACCGAGACACGGAGAACACGGAGTAGAAGACTTGACTGCCTTCCCGGCTTTCTCGGTGCTCTCGGTGTCCCGGTGGTGAACGCCGATGAGTCCGACGAGACAAGACTGCATCGCGCGTGACGTGGCCGACCCGCTGGCGCCGCATCGCAACGCGTTCGCGTTGCCGGACGGCGTGATCTATCTCGACGGCAACTCGCTCGGTCCGCTGCCGCGCGCGACTCCGGCGCGCCTGCGCGAAGTCGTCGAACGCGAATGGGGCGACGGGCTGATCCGATCGTGGAACACGGCCGGGTGGATCGACGCGCCGCGGCGGGTCGGCGCCAAGATCGCGCGGCTCATCGGCGCGAGGCCGAACGAAGTGATCTGCGCCGATTCGACCTCCATCAACCTGTTCAAAGCGCTCGCCGCCGCGCTCACGCTGCAAGCCGTACGCCCGCAGGTGTCGACCAATGAGCGGCGCGTGATCCTTTCCGAGCGCGGCAATTTTCCGACGGATCTGTACGTGGCGCAGGGGCTGGCGGACCTGCTTGGCCGCCGCCACGAACTGAAGCTCGTCGAGTTCGACGACGTGGCCGAAGCGATCGACGAGCGTGTGGCCGTGCTGCTGCTCACGCACGTGAACTACCGCACCGGCGCGATGCACGACATGGCCGCGCTCACGCAGCGCGCGCACGGCGCGGGCGCGTTCGCGATCTGGGACCTCGCGCATTCCGCCGGCGCCGTGCCGGTCGATCTGAACGCTGCGGGCGCCGACTTCGCCGTCGGCTGTGGGTACAAGTACCTGAACGGCGGCCCCGGCGCGCCGGCTTTCGCGTTCGTCGCCGAGCGGCACCTCGCCGCGCTCGCCAAGGCTCGGTTCGCGCAGCCGCTCGCGGGCTGGATCGGTCACCGCGCGCCGTTCGACTTCGACGCCGACTACGCGCCGGCTCGAGGCATCGATCGCTTCGCCGTCGGCACACCATCGATCCTCGCGCTCGCCGCGCTCGACTGCGGCGTCGACACGGTCCTCGCGGCGGGCACCGACGCGCTGCGCGCGAAGTCGGTCGCGCTGACCGAACTGTTCATCGCGCTCGCCGAGGAGCGCTGTGCGGAGCTGGGGCTCGCGCTCGTCACGCCGCGCGATGCGCAACGGCGCGGCAGCCAGGTCTCGTTCGCGCACGAGAACGCTTGGCCCGTGATGCAGGCGTCGATCGCGCGCGGCGTGATCGGCGACTTTCGCGCGCCTGACATCCTGCGCTTCGGCTTCGCGCCGCTGTACGTGCGCTTCGTCGATGTGTGGGATGCGGTCGAAGCGCTGCGCGACGTCCTCGCCACCCGCGCCTGGGATCGGCCCGAGTTCAAGCAGCGAAGGGCGGTCACGTGAACGGATTCACCACCGAGACACCGAGAACACCGAGACATGCATTTCGTCTTTCTCCGTGCTCTCCGTGTCTCTGCGGTTGATCGGTCTTTCCCCGACGAGCGATGACGATTCGACGACGCGACACCCCGCCCGATCCCGCCGAGTTCGGCGCGCGGATGGACTATGCGGGCAGCATGACCTACGGCGACTATCTGCAGCTCGATGCGATCCTGTCGGCGCAGAAACCGCTGTCGCCGGACCCGAACGAGTGGCTGTTCATCATCCAGCACCAGACCAGCGAGCTGTGGATGAAGCTCATGCTGATCGAGCTGCGCGGCGCGCGCGAGGCGATCCGCGGCGATCAGCTCCAGCCCGCGTTCAAGATGCTCGCGCGCGTGTCGCGGATCATGGAGCAGCTCGTTCACGCCTGGGACGTGCTGTCGACGCTGACGCCGTCGGAGTACAGCGCGATTCGGCCGTATCTCGGGGCCAGTTCGGGCTTTCAGTCCTGGCAGTATCGCGAGATCGAGTACATCCTCGGCAACAAGAACGCCGCGATGCTCAAGCCGCACGCGCATCGCGCCGATATCCGGGGTGAGCTGGAGCGGGCGCTGGCCGCGCCGTCGCTGTACGACGAGGCGATCCGCCTGCTCGCGCGCAACGGCTTTGCGATCGAGCCCGCCGTGCTCGAACGCGACCTGCGCGAGCCGCACGCGTTTTCGGAGTCGGTCGAGCAGGCCTGGCTCGCGGTGTATCGCGCGCCGCGCGAGCACTGGGCACTGTACGAACTGGCCGAGGAACTGGTCGACCTCGAGGACGCGTTCAGGCAGTGGCGCTTCCGCCACGTGACGACGGTCGAGCGCATCATCGGCTTCAAGCGCGGCACCGGCGGCACCAGCGGCGTGGCGTATCTGCGGCGAATGCTGGACGTGGTGCTCTTTCCGGAACTGTGGAAGGTGAGGACGGACTTGTGAGGAGTGCGGATTGCGGATTGCGAGGAAAGCTCGACGGGCGGCGCCTGCGCGCCGTGACATCGCCGCCCCATGCTAGGTCGGGCAGCACGCGTGGCTGTTCGATGATCGCGGAGCCGGCTTGGATCGAAGCGCAATCCGCAATCCAAGCATTGAGCGGAGCGCAAAGATGACCTTCATCAAGCCCTACATCATCCGGCTGTCGCATTGCGACCCGACCGGCTACGTGTTCTATCCGCACTACTTCCACATCTTCAACGCGCTCGTCGAGGACTGGTTCTACGAGGCGATCGAGGTGCCGTTCGAGAGCTTCCTGATGGAGCGCGGACTCGCGCTGCCGACGGTGAAGCTGGAGACGACCTTCCTTTCGCCGACCAAGATGGGCGAGACGGTCGACTTCTGGCTGACGGTTTCGCACCTGGGGCGCTCGTCGATCCGCTTCACGATGGGCGTCAGCAAGGACGGCGAGGATCGCGTGAAGATGAACCGCGTAGCGGTCTGCGTCAGCCAGAAGTCGAAGCGCCCCGCCGACTTCCCCCCCGACGTGCGCGAGAAGGTGCTGGAGTTCATGCGCGGTTAGCGCGCCGCGCTTCGCGAACAGCCCGCCGCCGCGCGATCGGCGATCCGCGATCCGATCGGCTACCAGGCCCTTCTTGCCTGCTGCTCCTTGCGGATGCGCTGCACTTCGGCTTCGTAGGCGGCGGCGAAGGCTTCGTCGAAAGCCTGCTGGAAGGCAGCGTGCGCGTCGCGCGCGATCGCGCGGTGCTGCTCGACGTACAGGTCCCACAACCGCGCCTTGCGCGCCATCGGCAGGATGCCGCCAAGCACACCCCCGCCGGCCAGACGCGCGGCAAGCGCCTCGGGCTCGAAACGCGCGAGCACCCGCTCCGAGGCCACCCGCATCGCGGCCGTCGTCGCGGCGATGTGCGACTCGATGTCGAGCACCGCGTCCTTGATCGCTTCCGGTCCGGTCATGAAACCGGGGATCGGCGGCTTCAGCACGTTGCCGAGCGCGCGCGCGTCGTCCTGCGCGAACTTCAGCGGGTTGTTGATACCGCGCACGCGCAGCGTCGTCACGTCGGCGTCGACTTCCTTCTTCGCTTCGCGCCGCGACGCGAGCAATCGACGCAGCCCGCCGATCGCGTCGCGCACCATGCTGCCGATCGTGCGCATCAGCTCGGGACGCGGGCCGCCCGGCAGATCGACCTTGACGCCCGCACCCTCCTCGAACGCGCGCCACAGCTCGTCGACCGAGACCGCGGCAACGCGCGCACCCGCGGTTGCGATCACCGGCGGGCGCGCGAGGATGCGGGTGTGCTGTTCGATCTCGGCGTCGCCGGCCGAGTAGTCGTGCGCGGCCGCGGTGACGAGGGCCGCCGATGCGTCCTCGAAGTCGCAGGCGATCGTGTAGTGCCCGATGCGGATGCGGTCGCCCGCTTTCAGCGGCACCTTCTGCCCGGACGCAAGCGCCTGTCCGTTGATCGACGCCGGGTTGGTGCTGCCCATGTCCTCGAGGTAGTAGGTGCCATCGTGAAAACTCACGTGCGCGTGGAAGCGCGACACCATGCGCTTGGGATCTGGCAGCAGAAGCCGGGCGGTCTCCGCGCGTCCGATCAGCCCGCCGCTGGCGTCGAAGTGCGCGACGAGCGGCGCCGCATCCGATTCGTCCGGCCGCGAGATGACCTTCAGCGCGAGCAGCTTCATTGGCGATCCGTTCGGTCGACCGCCGCAACGACCGTTCCGCCCGCTGCAGTCTGCGCCACCTGAATCCTGACGGCGCTCGTCTTCGCCGGTGTGCCGTTGACGTACAGCCGCGACTGCACCCGGTACTCGCCGGGAGGAACCCCCTGCGGAAAAGTGAACTGCAGCGTCGACACATATGCGCCGCCGCCCGCGCCGGCGGGCGCAGGCGTCTTGGCGATCCTGCTGCGCTCGACGCCCTTCGGGTCGACGACGACGAACTCCTCGCGCAGCTCGCGCAACGGTTCCTTCGCGCCGGGAACGACTTCGATGTTCGACCGCACCGTCACTTCGTCACCGCCCTTGGCGGTCGGGCGTGTCGTCTCGGTGCGATACGCCGTGACGACCGGCGCCGGCGGAAGCTGGTCGTTGTGCGCCTTGCGGTACTCGTCGCCGACCTGCTGTGCGGTCTTCGTCTGCGACGTCTGGTAGTTGTATGCGACGCACGCGAGCGCGCCCAACCCCGCGCCGAGCAGCGCACCCTGCGTGCGGTGCCGGTCGCCGCCCAGCAGCGCGCCGGCCGCGCCGCCGATCACCGCGCCCACGACCGGATTGCACGGATCCTCGCTCGCTGCGTTGCGTCTCGGGCTCTGCGCGCAGCCGGCGAGCGCTGCGGCGACGGCGAGCGCGAGGCCGCAGCGTTGGACATAGGGAAGCGGACGAGACTTCGGCATGACAGGGCTCCGCGACGATCAATCTCAGCGCATCTTCCAGTCGCTCGACAGCGCAGCCTCCTGGCCGGCGCGCGCAAGCTTCAACAGGCGCTGCGCCGCCGGGTCCTCGGGGTCGGCCTTCAGAACCGCCTCGGCGCGGCGGATTGTGCACGTGAAGTCGCGCGCGACCAAGCAGTCGCGCCCCTCGCGTAGCGCGCGCTGCGCCCACAGCGGGCGAGCAGCGCGGCGCGGCGTCTCGTCGTCGACTGCGTCGCTCGCGCCCTGCGCCAGCGCGGGCTCGGCGGTCTGCGCGGGGGCAGGCGATGCGGGCCGCGCGGCGACTCGCTCGGCCGGTCGCGGCGCCGACTTCTTCGGCGTTTCGGCTGCGGGCGGCGCCGTTGCCGCTGAGGCGTTCGGCGTGCCATCGGCGGGTTTTGCGGCGACGGGCTCTGCCGCGGTCTGCGGCGCGACCGCGGGCCGTACGGGTTGCGTGAGCGATTCCGATGCCGCCGCGAGCGCACGCTCGTCGCGCTGGCGCATGGTCTGGATTGCCAGACCGGCAGCGACGATCAGCGCCAGCCCAAGCGCGGCGCCCCAGACGATCGCACGACCCACGCGCGGCGCACGCTTCGGCACCGGCGGCGACGCCGGCGCACCGCTTGCACGTTCGCGCTCCGCCGGCTGCGCCACCGCGGCGAGCGACCGGCGGAACTCGGCCACGCTCCGCGGCCGGTCCGCGGGACGCGGCGCGAGCGCACGATCGATCGCGGCGAGAAACGCGTCGCCATAACGCCCGCGCGCGGTCTGCGCGAGCGGCTCGTGCGCGTCGTGCATGACGCGGCCGACCGAAGGCGCCGGCGCGCGCCCCGTGATCGCGAAGTGCACGACCGCCGCGAGCGCGTACAGGTCCGTCCACGGACCCTGCTTCATGCCGGGGATCTCGTCGTACTGCTCGATCGGCGCGAATCCCGGCTTCAGGATGACCGTCAACGCCTGCGTGTGCTCGCCGATCACGCGGCGCGCCGCGCCGAAGTCCAGCAGCAGCGGCTTCGGATCAGCGCGGTCGCCGCCGACGAGCAGGATGTTGTCGGGCGAGATGTCGCGATGCAGGCAGTCGGCCCCGTGCAGCAGTTCGAGCGCGTCGAGCAGCGGCACCAGCAGCTTGCGCAGCCACGCCTCGTCGGGCGGTGCTGCGCGTGCGCGCAAAGCCTGCTTGAGCGTGCCGCCTTCGTACAGCGGCATCGCCATGTACGCGGTTCCATTGGCGGCCCAGAAGCGGAACACCTTGACCAGCGCCGGATGGTCGAACTGCGCGAGCAGCCGCGCTTCGTTGATGAAGCTCTTCAGACCGACTTCGAACGTCGGACGGTGCTGCTCGGACTTGATCGTGACGCTGAAGTCCGGCAAGCGCGAAGCGAGCGCAGCCGGCATGTACTCCTTCAGCGCGACTTCGCGCTTGAGCGAATGGTCGATTGCGCGGTAGACGATGCCGAAGCCGCCCTCGCCGAGAACGCCTGCGATCTCGAACTCGCCGAGCCGCGTGCCGGTCGGCAATACGTTGCTGCTGCCCGCAGGCGGGGTCGTCGCGCCGCCTGCGGTCGGCTGCGTGACCGCCAGCACCGTGCCGTCCGGATCGGACGCGGCGGACGGGCCAGGCCGGGACGGCGGCGTGTGCATGGACAAGTAAGGGAGCGCTGTCGCGTGATCGCCGCAGTCTATCCGTCGCCGAAAACCGCGGCGAGCGCGAAAAGCGGCGCGTAAAATCGCCACTTCTCGACGGAGACGACGATGAACGCGCCGAACGCCGCCCAGCAGTTGAAGGCCCAGTTCAAGTGGGACGACCCGCTCCTGCTCGACTCCCAGCTCAGCGACGACGAGCGGATGGTGCGCGACGCCGCCGCGCGCTACGCGCAGGACAAGCTCGCGCCGCGCGTTCTCGAGGCGTTTCGCCACGAGAAGACCGATCTCGCGATCTTCCGCGAGATGGGCTCGCTCGGGCTGCTCGGGCCCACGATTCCCGCCGAGTACGGCGGCCCGGGGCTGAACTACGTCGCGTATGGGCTGATCGCGCGCGAGATCGAGCGCGTCGATTCCGGCTACCGCTCGATGATGAGCGTGCAGTCGTCGCTCGTGATGGTGCCGATCTACGAGTTCGGTTCGGAAGCGCAGAAGCGCAAGTACCTGCCGAAGCTCGCGGCCGGCGAGTGGATCGGCTGCTTCGGGTTGACCGAGCCGAACCACGGGTCGGATCCCGGCAGCATGGAGACTCGCGCGCGCAAGGTCGAAGGCGGTTACAAGTTGACCGGCACGAAGATGTGGATCACCAACAGCCCGGTCGCCGACGTGTTCGTCGTGTGGGCGAAGAACGACGCCGGAAAGATCCGCGGGTTCATCCTGGAAAAGGGCATGAAGGGCCTGTCGGCGCCGGCGATCCACGGCAAGGTGGGCCTGCGCGCGTCGATCACCGGCGAGATCGTGATGGACGACGTGTTCGTGCCGGCCGAGAACGAACTGCCGAACGTCGAAGGGCTGAAAGGCCCGTTCACCTGCCTGAACTCGGCGCGCTACGGCATCGCGTGGGGCGCGCTCGGCGCGGCCGAGGATTGCTGGTTCCGCGCGCGTCAGTACGTGCTCGACCGCAAGCAGTTCGGCCGTCCGCTCGCGGCGAACCAACTCATCCAGAAGAAGCTCGCCGACATGCAGACCGAGATCGCGCTCGGGCTGCAAGGGTGCCTGCGGCTCGGCCGGATGAAGGACGAAGGCACCGCCGCCGTCGAGATCACTTCGATCATGAAGCGCAACTCGTGCGGCAAGGCGCTCGACATCGCACGGATGGCGCGCGACATGCTCGGCGGCAACGGCATTTCGGACGAGTTCGGCGTCGCGCGCCACCTCGTCAACCTGGAGGTCGTCAACACCTACGAGGGCACGCACGACATCCACGCGCTGATCCTCGGACGCGCGCAGACGGGGATTCAGGCGTTCAACTGAGCGGCGTCACTCGCGCAGCCGCGGGTCGCTGCGGCAAGGGCGTATCCGATAGCCGCGGCAGCAAGTCGGCCTGGTCAAACGTTCGACCAAGTCGCAGTGGGCCTCTCAATCCCTCGCCGGACACGAGGTGCCAACGGGTCTCGGTGTCGATCGCGGAGTTCCGTCGCAATTCGTGTACTGCGGCCCCGACGGACCGGACGATCGGTACGCGGGCAGCTCATTCTTCTTGTTTGGGTCGTACACGGTCGCGTTCGATCGCAACGCGTCGGCTCTTGCGGTGTTGTCGGCCACGCACTGGTGCCAGCGCGCACGCGAAGGCGAACCGTCGTCCTCGTCCAGAAAACACTGGCACGTGCAGGCGGCCGCGCGGTAGCACGCAGACTGGCCGCCGCGCTCGCATTGCGCCTTGAGCCCGGCGCACCGGGCATCGCAGGTCGCCGCAATGCGTTGAGCGTCCGATCCGGCCGCTCGGCCGCTTCCCGCAGGCCCGCCTGCTGCCGCACGCCGGGAGCCCGAAGTCGCCGCAGCACTTTGCTGCTGAAGCTGGGCTGCAGCCTGGTTGATGCTCGACACCAACGTGTCGGCGAACTCCCGCCGCTGTCGTCGTTCTTCTTTTGCCGCCGCCCGCTGCTCCTCGCGCTCGGCCCGCGCGCGCTCGGCCCGCTCGCGCCGTTCATCGTCCCGGCGCTGCTTTGCCGAGGACTCGGAATCGTCGATGGCGGCCAGTTCCTTGTGCAAACGATCGCGGAAGCCGCTCGCCATCGGGGATTGCGCGAGCGACGCGTACTCAGCCTGCTTATTGACCATTTCACGGGCCTTACTGAAATTCTCCAGATCGATCTCATAGATCAGCCCGGCTCGAAACGCCGCCTCCCTTAAATACCCCGCTTCGCCGGCGCGTTCGAACCAGCGCGCGGCCTCGCGATAGCTGTTTCGCCGCGCGTCACTGCCGTATGGGTGCTTTTGCGCCAGAGTCCCGATGATCATGCCAAGGCGGAACTGCGCGTGAGCGTTGCCCGCCTGCGCGGCCGGGGTGAACGATTGCGCAGTTGCATTGAGCCAGCGCAAGGCCTCTTTCTCCTCAGTAGGATGAAACTGCGTGCCGCTCTCGGGCAGCAGCGTAACGCCCAACCGGAACTGCGCTTCCGGATCTCCGGACTCGGCTGCGTTGCGGGCCGAACTGATGAACTCGCGCGCCCATTTCCCGGCCAGCACGGGATTTTTGGGTTCCGTGTAACCGTAGTGCGAATACAGCAGCTCCATCGCCTGCCACAGCCCCTGCGCTGCGGCCGATTCCAGCCACGCCAGTTTCTGATCACCGGCCGTGCAACCGGTGACCATGGCGCAATACAGCCGCGCGTGCGGATCGCCGGCCGCTGCGGCGGACCTCAACAGCGGCACGAGCGCGCGTGCAAGTTCCATCTCCCTCACATGGTTTGCTTTCACGCCTTTCGCGTACCGGACCATGTCATACAGCTGAAAGCCCGCGTGCCAGTTGCCTTGCTGGACGGCCGCTCGATAGTGCCGTTCGGCGGCTGACCAGTTCTTCTCCGCGAAGGCGGCGTCGCCTTGGGCGAGGAGTTCGTCGCCGGCGATCACGCTGCGCTTCGGCGGAGCCTTCACTTCCTGGGGCGGCGCATCGGCCGCCTGCACCGAGGCACGGATGTACGCCCGGTAGCGTGTCAGCGAGTCGCAGCCGCGTCGATCTTTCTTCTTTGTCGCATCGCAGATCTTCTCGAGTAGAGCCTCGCCGAGCGCTTCGTCGTCCGCCTTGGCGAAGTGCACGTCGTCGTTGGAGCTGAACCCCAGCTCTGAGGTTGGCTTCAGCCGCCAGCCAAGCAGCAGTTTTCCGGTGAGCTGACACACGTACGCGTCCAACGCCTCCGGACTCGGTTTGTGACAGAACGCTGCGCCAACTTGCCCCGCCGTCTTGCGATCGGCCGGCGTCACATCGTCCCGCATCGCGTGCTGGATGTACTCCAAGCAGACGTTCTTGTTCTCGTATGTGGCGCAGCCTTGGCGCAGCAGTGCGTGTGCCGACTGCGTCGCGCCTTTGCTCTGCAACACTCCGGCCACACTCAGGCATTCGCCCGCCGCCCGCTGCCTAGGGTTGCCGTACCGATCCTTGCCGGTCATACAAAACTCGTACTTCTCTTCGCTGACCTGGATCTCCCCCTTTTCGGTATCGATGGTTCGCGTCGACGGTCCGCTGGCGCAGGCCGTCGCGATCAGCGCTATGACCCCGGCAAGAAGTCGCCGCAACGTTCGTTTCTCCTCTGCCAAACTCTCCTCCCTCGCCTCGAATGGCCCCCGCAATCGAGCGCGCGTCGCCTGACATATGGCGTGGCGCGGTCGCGGCGGCTACTGCCCGTTCAGGTAGTAGCTGATCAGCCGCGACACCAGCGCATCCAGCGCGGGGTTCTGGACATTGCCGTACCAGTCGAACGCGTTCGAGGCGACGAGCACGGCGAAACCGCGCTCCGGTGCGACCCACACGACCGTGTTGAAGCCGATGTAAGCGCCGGCGTGCGTGACCGTGCGTCCTCCCGCCCAGTCGCCCGTGCCGACGAACCAGCCGAGTGCGTACTGCCACGAACCGCCCGGGACCGGCACCTGCGGCGTGGTCAGCTTGCGGCCGCTCGTGGCGCGGATCAGCGTCGACGTGCCGGCGTCGGCCAGCATCAACTCGCGCACGATCCACGCCCAGTCGCGCATCGACAGGTAGGCGCCGCCCGGCGCGTTGTACACGGGGTTAGCGCCGCACGGCTGGCACACGGTCCACACGCCGTTCTCGAGAATGTGGCCGACCGGCTGGTCACTGCCGCCGGCGGCAGCGGCGTTGCCCCAGCCCGCGCTCGATAGCGCGAGCGGCATGAAGATCCGGTCGCGCATCAGATCTTCGAAGCTGCCGCCCCAGGCGCGCTCGATCATCGCAGCGGCGATCATGTAGCCCAGATTGCTGTACGAGAAGGTACCGACGGCCGCGACAGGCGCTTGCGCCAGTCCCCAGGCGGCGGCCGCGTTGCGGCCGTCCTTCGCGCTCGGCCATGTCGCGCCCCAGATCGAGTAAGGCGGATCGCGCGGCAATCCGGTGGCGTGCGACAGCAACTGCTCGAGCGTGGCGCCTCGGTACTCGGCGCGGATCGAGGACGAAAGCTCGGGGAACGACTGCTCGACGGTGGTCGTCCACGCGATCTTGCCGGCATCCACGGCTATCGCCGCCAGCGCGGAGACGACCGCCTTCAACGTCGAGCCGGTACTCCACTTGTCGTCGACCGTGACGGGCGCGGTGACGCCCAGGCGACGCGTGCCGCTGGCGCCGATCGAGTGCAGCCCGCTCGTGGTCACGATCGCGCCGGCAAGCGCGGGCACGCCGTGCTGCGCGCGCACCGACTCGACGATTGCCCCGATGTCTTTCGGCGTCGCGGGCGCGGGCGGCGGCGTCGGTGTGGGCGCGTTCGATGCGCCGCCGCCACCGCCGCACGAAGCCAACGTGAGCGCTGCAATCGCGGCGAGCGCGGCCCTGGACACCGCAAATGCGAACCCGCCGCGACGCACGCTCCTAGCCACACTCGGTGTTTGCATCCCTCTGCTCTCCGTTTCCACGCGTTGTGTTAGCCCAGGCTTCCGCGATGGCGCGCATGATCGGGGACGCGCACCACCTCACGAATCTCCGAAACTGGGTACCCGTCGGAGCCGGGCTACCGGTGAGCGGCCACCTCGCGAGCCGTCATCCTTGCGACCAGAAACCGCGCCGTTTCGCGGCCCTGTGCGGCGGCCTGCCTCAGCCAGTACGTCGCCTTCGTTCGGTTCGCGGCGATCTGCTTGCCATACAGCCGCTCGCCGTACAGATGCATCAGCCCGGCGATCTCCTGCGCTTGCGCGTCGCCGGCCTCCGCGGCCTTCTCGTAGGCGGCGAGCGCGGCGGCGAAGTGCTGCACCTCGTACTCCGCACTCGCATCGTCGAGCAGGGTCTCGGCGGCGCCCGCCGGACCCGCGACCGAAAGGCCGAGTGCCAGCCCCAGCGCGACTCGCCGCGCGGTTGAAAACATTCTGTTGATCCGGTTGAGCATGTGTTCCTCTAGCGTGATGAATTGCATCGGCCCGGAAGTTCGGCAATGCCGCACGCCGCTGGATGCCCAGGAATGGGTACAAGCGCCCGGCGCTCGGGCGTGCGAGCCGCGCGCGGCGTTGGTTATGCTCGCGCCCGCCCCCGCGCCAATCGCCGATGGACGACACCGTCGACTCCCCGCTGTCGGTCGCGATCGTCGAAGACGACGACGACACGCGCGCGCGGCTCGCACAGTCGGTGGCCGCGCACGCCGGACTGCGCCTGGTCGGCCAGTACAGCCAGGGGTGCGAAGCGATCGCGGGTCTCGCGGAGTCGACGCCGGACGTGCTGCTCGTCGACCTGCAGCTACCCGACATCTCGGGACTCGATGTGATACGGCAGGTCTCGGCGCGGCATCCGACCTGCGAGGTCCTGGTGATCAGCGTATTCGGCGATGAAGAGCACGTGCTGGCGGCGCTCGAAGCCGGAGCGCGCGGCTATCTGCTGAAGGGCACGCTGACGCGCGACATCGCGCTCGACATCCACGAGCTGCGCAACGGCGGCTCTCCGCTGTCGCCGATCATCGCGCGCCAGGTGCTGAAGCGGCTCTGTCCTGAACCCGCGCCGCGCGCACACGACGCGGACGATGCGCTGACACCGCGCGAGACCGAGATCCTGCGCCTGATCGCGCGCGGGTTCTCGTACGCGGAGACGGCTGCACTGCTCAACATCTCCGGTGGCACCGTGCACACGCACCTGAAGCGCATCTACCGCAAGCTCGCGGTGCACTCGAAGACCGAAGCGATCTTCGAAGCCGACCAGCGCAAGCTGCTCTGACGCGTGGCCGGCCGCCCGATCCTCTCTGCCCGCCCGGTCGCGGCGCTGCTTGCGAGCGCTGCCCTTGCATCGGCCCTGGCGCATGCGCCCGGCGCAGCACTTGCGGGCGAGGTCTCGGTCATCGAACATGCGCAAGCGGTGGCGAGCGATGCGCCGCAGCCGCCTCCCGAAGACGCGCCGTGGCAGCCGGTCTCGCTGCCGGATCACTGGCGCCTCAGCCGGCCCGGATTCGACGGCCGACTGTGGTATCGGGCGCGGTTCGACGTGCCCGAAGGACCGATCCGCACGCACGCCCTGTACGCCCCTCGCCTCAGCGCGGGGCAACTGCGCTTCTTCGTCAACGGGCGGCCGCTCGCCTGGTCGCAAGCCTACGGCGACCCGCGCCCGACCGACCTGCACCGCCCGCTGGTGTTCACGGTGCCGCCGGCGATGTTGCGACCGGGAGGCAACGTGATACACGTTCAGGTCATCGGGCGGGCCGATCGTCACGCCGGCCTGACGCGGCTCGCCATCGGTCCGGGCATCGCCGTCCGGCAGCAGTACTACGAGCCGCGTTACGACTGGCAGGTGACGTCGGTCGCCGTTTTCGCGGGCGCGCTGCTCGTCTCGGGACTGGTCGCGCTGTTCTTCTGGCGCGGCGAAGGCCGCGACCCGGTGCCGTTCTGGTTCGGCGTCACGGCGCTGTCGTGGACGCTTTCGGCGTGGCTGCTGCTCTGGCCCCCGGCGACGTCGAGCGAGGCCCTGCGCGACGTGCTGGCGTTCGCCGCGCGCCACCTGTACGCGACGCCGCTGCTCGTGCTGTGTCTGCGCGTCGGCGGCCGCCGGATGCGCGCCGTCGAGGCCGGACTGTGGTCGCTGTTCGCGATCGGCTGCGCGGCGAGCGCAGTCGACGGCATCGCCTACCAGGCGGGGATCGGCGGCGCGGCGTCCCTCGTCTATCTCGCGCTGATCGTCGGTTTCCTCGCGTGGTTGGTGCAACTGCGGCGGCGCGACGCCGACTGCCCGTGCGTGCTGCTGTCGCTGGCCCTCGTCACGCTGGTGTTGTTCTCCGGTTACGACTGGGCGCGCTGGATGGGGTACGCCGATTTCGATGGCCTGCTGCTCGCTCCCTTCGCCACGCCGTTTCTGATCCTGGCGCTTGGCGCCAACGTCGTGCGGCGACACGCGGAAGCGCGCCGCGCGATCGAACGCGCCAATCGCGAACTCGAGCAGCGGGTTGCCGAGAAGGCCCACGAGATCGAGCGGACTTGGCGCCGTGTCGAGCAGGCGCAGCGCGAACAGGCCGTGCTGCGCGAACGCCAGCGCATCATGGCCGACATGCACGACGGTCTCGGCTCGGGTCTCGTGAGTCTGGCGAGCATCGTGCAGGCGCGCAGCGCCGACCTCGGGGAAATCGAGCGGCGGCTCGACGATCTGTTGACCGAGCTGCGCGCGACGGTCGACTCGCTCGAGCCGGTGGAGGGCGACCTCGGCGTCGTGCTCGGCAACATCCGCTACCGGATGCGCAGCGCGATCGAGGCCTCGGGTGCGCGGTTCCAGTGGAAGGTCGAGCCGCTCCCGCTGCTCGACGATCTGACGCCGGACCGCGTGCTCGCCATCCAGCGCATCGTGCTGGAAGCGCTCGCCAACGCGCTGCACCACTCGCGCGCGGGCGAGGTCGCGCTGTCGGCGCATGCGGACGACGCACGCAGCGAGATCGTCATTCGCGTGACCGACGACGGCGGCGGCTTCGATCCGACCGATACCGGACGCGGACGCGGTCTGCGCAGCATGCGCGAACGCGCGAGCAAGCTGGGCGCAACCCTCGACATCAGGTCCGCACCGACCGATGGCACCGAAGTCAAGCTGCGGCTGAGCTATCGGAAAGCGGAGCCTGCGCAATCGATCGCGGACGCGCACTGAGCGCGCCGGGAATCCGCGTTCCGCCGCGGCTCAGGTCTTCGCCAGCCCGAGCTTCTCCATCAGCGCGCGCTCCTTGGCGAAAGTCTGGCGCGCGTATTCGGCGTAGTCGGCGCTCGACATGTACCAGACGTCCTGGTCGTAGCGCTCGAGCGTGGCGAGGTGCTTGGGATCCTCGAGACCCTTCTTGAACGCGTCGTGCAGGATCCTGACGATCGCTGGATCGACCCCCTTGGAGGTGCCCAGCCCGTACGGCGAGTTCGACACGATGCCGTAGCTCAGTTCCTTGAGCGTCGGCACATCGGGCCAGCGCTTGGTGCGGCGTTCGCCCCAGGTGACGAGCAGCCGCAGCTTGCCGGCTTCGACGTGCGGCGCGAAGCCGGTCGCGTCGGTCGCCGCCATGATCTGTCCGCCGAGGATCGCGGTCATCAGATCGGCGCTGCCCTTGTACGGAATGTGGTTGAACTTCAGCCCCTGCTGCAGGGCCAGTTCTTCCATCGTCAGGTGTGGGCTCGTGCCGGTTCCGGTCGAACCGTAGTCGAGCTTGCCCGGGTTCGCGCGCGCCCACTCGACGAGATCCTTGAAGGTCTTGAACGGCGAGTTGGCGGGCACGACGACACCGAAGGTGTAGCCGGTGATGCCGATGATGTAGGTGATGTCCGCGAGCGGATCCCACGAAACCTTCTGCGTGTGCGGGATGCGGAACGCGCCGAGCGGAATCTGCGAAACGGTGTGACCGTCGGGCTGCGCGGTCTTCAGCGCGACGATACCGAGCGTGCCGCCGGCGCCGGGCCGGTTCTCGACGACGATCGGCTGCGGCAGATGTTTGGCGGTCGCCTCCGCGAGCGCGCGCATCGTGACGTCGGTCGATCCGCCCGCGGGCCACGGACAGATCAGGGTGATCGGCCGCGTCGGAAAGTTCTGCGCACGCAGCGGGGCGGCTGCACCGGCGACTGCCGCGGCGCCCGCGGCCTGGATCAGGGTTCGGCGTTTCATGCGTCTCCTCCTTCGGTTACGCCCTCTCCGCGGACACGGCGCGAGGGCGTCTTATCGTGTACCCGCCGTTTCGGCCGACTGCCGCCGGCCGGCGGCCGGCGCGTCTTCACCGGCAAATCGCGCCAGCGCAGTATCGACGTCGCCCAGTTCCAGTTCGATCGCGAGCAGTCGCTTCACGTAGTGCGACACCGCGTATTCGTCGGTCATGCCGATGCCGCCGTGAAGCTGGATCGCCTGCTGGCCGATCGAGCGAAACGCGCGGTGCGCCATCACCTGCGCCGCGTCGAGCGAGCGCGCGCCGTCGGTGCCTTCCGCCTTCATCGCCGCGGCGAGCATCAGCGATTGCGACTGCTCGTACAGGATCAGCAGGTCCGCCATGCGGTGCGCGAGCGCCTGGAAGCGGCCGATCGGCTGGCCGAACTGCTTGCGCGTACGCAGGTACTCGGCGGTGATGTCGAGCACGGACTTCGAAAGGCCGACGCCCTCGGCGATTCGGCCAATCCGCGCGGCCGCGCATCCGGCTTCCCATGCCTCGCGCGCCGCATCGCCTTCGGCGAGCACGATCGCGGACGACTCCGGGCACTGCACTTCGGCGGCCGGCGTGCCGTCGAACTGCCGCCACGCGCGGCGCGAGTAGTTCGACGCCAGCGTCAGCAGCAGACGTTCGTCGAGCAGCCACAGAAACGCATGCGCATGCGCCGCGTGCGGCGCCTGTCCGATCAGCAGCCCGTTGTCGCGGCGCGCGGCGCCGATCGGCACGGTGATCTTCTGCCCGCTCGCCAGTGCCGCCAGCGCCGCGTCGCGCGTGCTCGACGCGGGCGCGAACGCGAGCGTGCGCGCGGCGGCGAGCGCGCAGTCGACGAACGGCTCGAGCAGCCAGCCGCGCCCGAGCGCCTGCGCGACGAGCGCGCCGTCGAGCAGCGGCCGGCCGAGTCCGCCGGTGGCCTCGGGAACGCAGATCGCGGTGAGCCCGAGTTCGGTCAGCTCCGCCCACAGCGGCGGCCGCACCCGCGCGTCCTCGCGCGCCTGCGCGCGCCGCGCCTCGAAGGTGCAGCGCTCGCGCACCAGCCGCTCGCAGCTCGCGGCGAGCATCGACTGTTCTTCACTCAGATCGAAGTCCATGGCTGTCCGGCAAAGACTTGATTAACCACCGAGACACCGAGGACACCGAGAAATGCATTTGCAGTTCTCTGTGTCTCTGTGGTGAACACAGCGCTTTCCAGCGTCACAACCCCAGTACGTGCTTCGCAATGATGCCGCGCTGGATCTCGTTGCTGCCGCCGTAGATCGTCACCTTGCGCAGGTTCAGGTAGAACGCGGCGGCGGGCGCGAGCGCCCAGCCGCCGTGCGCTTTCGGATCCGCTCGCGCGGGCAGCGCCGCCGCGCCATACGCGTCGAGGATCAACTCGGCGATGCGCTGATAGATCTCCGAGCCCTTGATCTTCAGCATCGACGCCATCGGCCCCGGTGCGCCGCGCGCGCGCGCTTCGGCGAGCACGCGCAGGTTGGTGATCTCCAGCGCCATCAGGTCGATCTCGACTTCCGCGAGCCGTGCCGCGAACAGCGGATCGTCGGCGAGCGGCCGGCCGTTGCGCTGCAACTGCCTCGCGAGCCGCTTGGCGCGCGCCAGCTCGCGCTTGTTGATGCCGATGTTGGCGATGTTCGTCCGCTCGTGCTCGAGCAGGTACTTCGCGATCGTCCAGCCCTGGTTCTCCTCGCCGACGCGCAACTCGACCGGCACCTCGACGTCGTCGAGGAAGACCTCGTTGACCTCGTCCGAGCCGTCGAGCAGGTAGATCGGCCGCACCGTGACGCCGCGCGATTTCATGTCGATCAGCAGGAACGAAATGCCCTCCTGCTTCTTCGCCTCGGGATCGGTCCGTGCGAGGCAGAACATCCAGTTCGCGTACTGCGCGAGCGTGGTCCAGGTCTTCTGGCCCGTGACGACGTAGCGGTCGCCCTTGCGGATCGCGCGCGTGGTCAGGCTCGCCAGATCGCTTCCGGCGCCGGGCTCCGAGTAGCCCTGGCACCACCAGTCCTCGGCGGACGGAATGCGCGGCAGGAACTGCTGCTTCTGCCATTCGGAGCCGAAGCGCATCAGCACGGGGCCGACCATGCGCAGCCCGAACGGAAGCTGGCGCGGTGCGCCTGCGAGTGCGCATTCCTCGTCGAAGATGTGCTGCTTGACCGGATCCCAGCCGGGCCCGCCCCACTCGCGCGGCCAGCTCGGCGCGCCCCAGCCTCGCTCGTGCAGGATCTTCTGCCAGCGCAGCGTGTGCTCGCGCGAGACGCGTTCGCCCGCCTCGACCGTCTCGCGGATGTCGGGCGGCATCGCCTTCGAGACGAACTCGCGCACCTCGGCGCGGAAGGCTTCTTCTTCGGGGGTGAAGTTCAGGTCCATGCGACGTGGGTCCGTATCGGTTCGGCCGCAACCAGTTTTCGATCACCTACAGCTACGCGACCCGCTCGATCACGACCGCGAGCCCTTGCCCCAAGCCGACGCACAGGCTCGCGACACCATAGCGGCCGCCGCGGCGCTGCAGTTCGCGCGCGCAGGTCAGCAGCACACGCGCGCCCGAAGCGCCGAGCGGATGGCCGACCGCGATCGCGCCGCCGTTCGGGTTGACGCGCGCGTCGTCGAGCGACAGCTTCATCAAGCGCAGGCACGCGCCGACCTGGCTCGCGAACGCTTCGTTGATTTCGATCACATCGATGTCGGCGAGTCCGAGCCCGGCACGCTCGAGCGCCCTTGGGATCGCGTAAGCGGGACCCACGCCCATGATCCGCGGCGGCACGCCGGCGGCGGCCGACGCGACGATGCGCGCGAGCGGCTTCGTGCCCAGCGCCTCGGCGGCGCGTCGCGAGCCGATCAGCAACGCGACCGCGCCGTCGTTGATGCCCGACGCATTGCCCGCGGTCACCACGCCGTCCGGCGCGAGCGGTTTCAGTTTCGCCAGCGTCTCGGGCGTCGTATCGGGACGCGGATGCTCGTCGGCTTCGACCTGCACGGTCGCGCCTTTCGCGCCGGGGACGTTGACCGCGACGATCTCGCCCTTGAAGAAACCCTCGGCGCGCGCCCGCTCGTAGCGCGACTGCGAGCGGTACGCGATCGCGTCGGCCTCGGCGCGCGACACGTCGAACTCGCGCGCGACATTGTCGCCCGTCTGCGGCATCGTGTCGGCGCCGAACTTCGCGACGAAGCGCGGGTTGGGAAAACGCGCGCCGATCGTCGTGTCGAAGATCTGCGCTTCGCGGCCGAACGGCTGCGCGTTTTTCGCGAGCGCGAACGGCGCGCGCGTCATGCTCTCGACACCGCCGGCCACGTACAGCTCGCCCTCGTCGGCGCGCACCGCACGCGCGGTATCGACCGCGGACTGCAGGCCGCTGGCGCACAGCCGGTTGACGGTGACGCCGCCGACCCGCTCGGGCAGCCCGGCGAGCAGCGCGGCGAAGCGCGCGACGTTGCGCGAGTCCTCGCCGGCCTGGTTGGTGCAGCCGAGCACGACTTCTTCGACGCGTTCGGCCGCGCCGGAGTGTCGCGCGAGCAGCGTCGCGATCGTCTGAGCGACCAGTTCGTCGGGTCGGATCGAAGCGAGCACGCCGGCGTGGCGGCCGAAGGGGGAGCGCACGCCGTCGATCAGGAAAGCATCGGTCATGGTTCGTTCCGTGTGGGTCGTTTGCCACGCGCCGGCGGCTGGCACCGCCGCACGCGCTGGGCGAAGCTTAGTCCGTCGCGGGCTGTCCGCCGCATCCCATCGCGCCACACCGGTACGATTCGGCCGCTCGCGCCCGTCGGGGCGCCGAATCGAACCGACCGATGATGCCGACTCCGATCGATCTCGACCGCCGCGCCGTGTTGCGCCACCCGACGCGATGACCTTCGCCGCCGACTTCGTCGGCTACGTCGCCGCCACACTCACCACGATCGCCTTCGTGCCGCAGGCCTGGCACACCTGGCGCACGCGCTCGACGCACGGCATCTCGCTCGGCATGTATTCGACCTTCACCGCGGGCGCGGCCTGCTGGCTCGCCTACGGCATCCTGCTCGGCGCGTGGCCGATCATCGCCGCCAACGTGATCACGCTTGCGCTGGCGCTGTTCATCCTCGCGATGAAGTTGCGGCACGGCTGAACACCGAACGAAAACGGCGCCTGCGAAGGCGCCGTTCGTCCACATGACGAAGCCGATCAGGGTGTCGGCAGCAGCGCGATGCCGCGCTGGGCGATGATCGCGCCCGCCGCACGCGTCGGATGGAAGCTGTCCCAGTAAAGGTACAGGTCGGGCTGCGTGCAGACCGAGAAGCTCGGCGAGGTCACGACGCACGGGTCCGTGACGTTCGACAGCCCGAACTGCGCCGGGGCCTGCGTGACCTGCACCGACAACGTGAACAGGTCGAGCAGGTAGATGTTCAACCCCGGCGATACGGCCTGAAGCCCCGTCAACTGTTGGGCGAGGGCCTGGTTGAAACCGGCGGCGAGCTGTGTTGCGCCGGCCGCAGCGGTAGCGCCGAGCGATCGCGCAAGCGGCGTCGCACCCACGTCAGGCGCGTTGGCCACCAGGATATGCCGTGCTCCCGCGGCGTACAGCCGGCTGACGAGCGTCACGACGTCGGTGATCGCCGCGGTGACGAGCTGGGTCGTCGTGATGGTTCCCGTTTGGATCAGCGGCAGTCCCGCGGTGATGTTGTTGCCGAAGGTCGATGCGTCGACGAGGTACAGGAAACGCGGCTCCGCCCGGTAGCTGACGCGCACCAGATACTGCTCGACCTGCGCGGCCATGCTGGGCGTCGTCGACTGTGTGGTCAGGCCGGGAATCGCTCCGGTGCGCGCGCCCGCGTAGGCGAAGTTGGTTCCGCCTTGCGTCGACGGGACGAGGCTGCCGCCGTAGCGCGCAGCGATGGTCTCGCCCCAAAGCGGGCCGTTCGAGAAGCGGCCCTGCGCGTAGGGCGGCACCGGCGGGCAGCCCTGCGTCGCCGGGGTCGGGCACACGTTGCCGGTGTCGGTCAGGCTCGCGCCGAACGCCACCGTCGTGCTGAACAGCGCGGGTGGCGGCGGCGTCTCGTCGCCTCCGCCGCACGATGCGACCAAGATCGCGACCGCGGAAACAGCGGCCGCGCGAGTCCACGGACGCGCCAGGCGCGCAAGAAAGGCGTTCATTCGATGCTCTCCTCTGCGTGAATTCTTGTTGCGTGCCCCCGGGGCGGGGTTGAGGACGACTATACGCGGCGCTCCGCGCGCTGTGCCGCTCGCGTTGCGCGCGGGCGACGCGCGGTCGGCTCAGTGGCTCGACTCAGCGGCTCGACTGCGCGCGCCGCAGTCGATCGTGCACCGCTTCCCAGGCGGGGTCTGACGGCGGGCGGACGACCAGGATGCGCTCGGCGCCGGCGGCATCGAGTTCGTGCAGCAGCGCATACAGTCGGCGCGCGTATTCGTCCGGCTGTTGCGGCGCGATCAGACGCAGCGCGATGTCGCGCGTGCGATCGAGCAGCAATTGCGCCGGTGCGAGCACCGCGAGCCGATGCCCGCGCAGCGCGTTGATGCGCGCGGCGAGTTCGGAGGGTTCGACGAGTTCTAGCGGCGTTCGCGGCGCGTAGTGCGTCTCGATCCGGCCCGGCGCGCGCGGCGCATCCGCTTGCGCGTCGCGCACCGGCACGCCCAACGCCGCTTCGAGCTGCTTCCGCGTCACCGCCCCGGGCCGCAGCAGCCGCGGCTCGCTCCCCGACAGATCGACGATCGTCGATTCGATGCCGACGGGGCACGCGCCGCCGTCGAGGATCAGATCGACCTTTCCGGCGGGTTTTTCACCCAGGTCGGCGCGCACGTGCGCGGCGGTCGTCGGACTGATGCGGCCGAAGCTGTTGGCGCTCGGCGCGACGATCGCCTTGGTGCGGTCGGCACCGGCGAACGCTTCGAGCAGCGCCCGCGCCCACGGATGCGCGGGCGAGCGCAGGCCCACCGTGTCCTGTCCGCCCGTGACGACATCCTTCGCGCGCGCGGAGCGCTTGAGCACGAGCGTCAACGGCCCGGGCCAGAAGGACGCCGCGAGCCTGCGCGCGGACGCCGGCACCTCGCGCGCCCACGCGGCGAGGGCGGCCACATCGAGCACGTGGACGATGACCGGATGATCGGCCGGTCGCCCTTTCGCCGCGAAGATCGCGCGCACCGCCGCTTCGTTGTCGGCATCGGCGCCGAGTCCGTAGACCGTTTCGGTCGGAAAGGCGACGATCCCGCCGCGCGCGAGGATCAGCGCGGCGCGTTCGATCGCTGCAGGGTCGACCGGGCGCATTCAACGTGAACGTCGCAACGCGACGCGCAACCGCCCTCTCCCTCCGGGAGAGGGGCGGGGGTGAGGGAACGGAAATCGCGAATTCATGCTTACGAGGGGGGTCGCCTGCCCGTTCACTTCGCCGGTGCGATGCCGAGCAGCGCCGCGGCTGCGTTGGCTCGCGCGAGCGCCTGCTCGACGCTCGACCCGAGCATCGTCACGTGGCCCATCTTGCGGCCCGGCCGCGCTTCGCGCTTGCCGTACAGGTGCAGTTTGGCGCCGGGAATGCGCAGCAGCTCGGCCCACGGCGGCTCGCGCCGTTCGCCATGGCGGAACCACAGGTCGCCGAGCAGGTTCAGCATCACCGCGGGCGCGAGCTGTTCGGTCGAGCCGAGTGGCAGCCCCGCGAGGATGCGCGCCTGCTCGTCGAACTGGCTGCTGACGCACGCGTCGATCGTGTAGTGGCCGCTGTTGTGCGGACGCGGCGCGATCTCGTTGACGACAAGCCGTCCTTCGTCGAGCACGAAGAACTCGACGCACAGAACGCCGACGTAATCGAGCGCCGCGGCGATCGCGCGCGCAAGCTGCTGCGCGTGCGCGGCGACGTGCGGTTCGATGCGCGCCGGCGCGACCGTCACGGCGAGAATGCCGTGCCGGTGTTCGTTCTCGGCGACCGGGAAGACGGTCGTCTCACCATCGGCGCCTCGGCAGACGATGCACGAGATCTCCTTGCGCAGCGCCAGCCGCTTTTCCAGCACGCACGGCACGCGCTGCAGGCGCGACCATGCCTCGCGCGCCTCGTCGCGAGTAGCGACATGGATCTGTCCCTTGCCGTCGTAGCCCATCCGCGCGGACTTCAGAATCCCGGGCAGCAGGACGGGATCGAGTCCGTCGATGTCGTCGATGCGCTCGATCACCGCGTGCGGCGCGACCGGAATGTCGTGCGAGGCGACGAAGCGCTTTTCGAGGATGCGGTCCTGCGCGACTTCGACGCTCGACGCTGCCGGCCGCACCGCGCAGCGCGGCGCCAGATACTCGAGCGAGAACGCCGGCACGTTCTCGAACTCGGTGGTCACGGCGCGACAGCGCGAAGCGAGCTGATCGAGTGCGGCCTCGTCGCGATAGTCGGCGACGATCTGCGCGTCGGCCACCGCGCCGGCCGGGCTGTCCTCGATCGGGTCGAGCACGCAGACGCGAAAGCCCAGGCTCTGCGCCGCCATGCAGAACATCCGCCCGAGCTGCCCGCCGCCGAGCAGCCCGAGCCAGTCGCCGGGAAGGACTTGCGTGGCCGGAGTCGTCACGTCTGTGAAGAACGGATTGCGGATTGCGGATTGCGGATCGCGTTCATCTCGGCTTGCCTGCGGAAGCGGCGAACTGACACTGATGCAAGCGGCGAGAACCTCTGCACGTTGCGGGTCAGCGAAATGCGCAATCCGCGATCCGAGGCGCGAGTCAAAGCGGCAGCGTCATGTTGCGCGCCTTCTCGGTCTGCGTGGCGCGGTACTGCGCGAGCTTCATCGCGAGCGCCGCGTCCTGCGTCGCGAGCATGGCGATCGCGAACAGCGCGGCGTTGGCCGCGCCCGACTCGCCGATCGCGAAGGTGGCGACCGGAACGCCCTTGGGCATCTGCACGATCGACAGCAGCGAGTCCTCGCCGCGCAGATACTTCGACGGCACCGGAACGCCGAGCACCGGGATCACCGTCTTCGACGCGAGCATGCCGGGCAGGTGCGCGGCACCGCCCGCGCCGGCGATGATCGCGCGCAGGCCGCGCGAGCGCGCTTCCTCCGCGTACGCGAACATCTCGTCGGGCATGCGGTGCGCCGACAGCACCCTCGCCTCGAACGCGACGTCGAACTCGCGCAGCACGTCGCACGCGTGCTGCATCGTGTCCCAGTCGGTGTTCGATCCCATCACGACGCCGACCAGCGGCGATGCGCGGCTCTTCGTGTTCATGGCGCCTTCGAAAAGCGGCGATTGTAGCGACGCGTCGCCGCGGCTTCGCGCCGCAGGTCACGAATCGAGATCGCGACCGGTCAGTCGGCGCAGCGCTTCGCGGTACTTCTCCGCGGTCTTCGCGACGATGTCGGGCGGAAGATCCGGCGGCGGAGGCGACTTGTTCCAGTGCTGCCGCTCGAGCCAGTCGCGGACGAACTGCTTGTCGAACGACGGCGGCGAGTGGCCGACGACGTACTCGTCGGCCGGCCAGAACCGCGACGAGTCGGCGGTCAGGGCTTCGTCCATCAGCCGCAGCACCCCGTCGCGATCGATGCCGAACTCGAACTTGGTGTCGGCGATGATGATGCCGCGCGTGGCGGCATACTCGGCCGCGGCCTGATACAGCGCGAGGCTCACCGTCCGAACGCGAAACGCCAGTTCCGCGCCGACGATCTCGCACATCCGCTCGAACGGGATGTTCTCGTCGTGGCTGCCGGCCGCCGCCTTGGTCGCCGGCGTGAAGATCGGCTCCGGCAGTTTCTCGGCCATCTGCAACCCCGGCGGCAGCGCGATCCCGCACACCTGGCCGGTTCTCTGATAATCCTTCCAGGCCGAACCGATCAGATAGCCGCGAACGACCGCTTCGCACGGAACCGGCTTGAGTTTCATCGCGACCACCGCGCGGCCGCGCACCTGCTCGACCTCGTCGGGCGCGACCACGCTCTCCGGCGCGATCCCCGTCAGATGGTTCGGCACGATGTGCTGCAGTTTCTCGAACCAGAAGTTCGACATCGCGTTGAGCACGCGCCCCTTGTCGGGAATCGGCTGGTTCATCACGACATCGAACGCGCTCAGGCGGTCGGTCGTGACGATCAGCAGTTTGTCGTCGCCCACCGCGTAACTGTCGCGCACCTTGCCGCGGTAGACGAGCGGAAGCGACTTGATCGATGTCTGGAACAGGCCGGCCGCCATGGCTTCTTCTTTCTCTCAGAGGACGAATCGGTTGACGAGGATCGCCGCCCAGGCGCCGCCGGCGAGCACGAGCGCCAGCATCACCGCTGCGCTGCCGTAATCCTTGGCGCGCTTGGCGAGCGGATCGATGCTCAGGCTGTCGCGGTCGATCGCGGCCTCGACGGCGGTGTTCAGCAGCTCGACGATCAGCACGATCAGCACGACGCCGATCAGCAGAATCTTCTCCAGCACCGTCACCGGCAGCGCGACCGCCACCGCGACGAGGATCGCGCCGAACACGACTTCCTGCCGGAACGCGTCCTCGTGTCGCCACGCCGCGCGCAGTCCGTCGAGCGAGTAGCGCGTCGCGTCGAGCAGCCGCCGCAACCCGCGTTTGCCCTTCAGTGCCTCGGCCGACGTGGGTTCGCTCGACATGGTCCGCATGATAGAGCCGCGTCGCGCCCCACCGGCGCGGCGGCCCGCATCGGCCGCCCGTCCGACGGCGGCGCGAGCCTGACGCCTTCGGGTCGGGCGGGTCGAGCCGCTGGACGCACGGTGGCAGCGATGCCGGAGGTCCCCGCGCAGGGTCATCGACCCCTCAGTCGCCAATACCGGCCGCCGCGGGCTGCGCCGCGCGCGGGAACTCTTCCCGACGCGGGACCGGCGATGCTGGCGAACCCGTCCGATCTCTGACGCCGCGTCTGCGAGACGTCCCGCAGACGCACGCCGCAGACCTTCCCGGGCCATTGCATCAGACTGTCCGACAAGAGGTTGGGCAAGCGGCGAGCCGGGCAACTACAATTTCACTAGCGTGAACGCGCGATATACGTTGAGGCCTTATATGAACCGCAGTCCGCTTCGTCGTCGAATTTTGAAGGGGTCGCTCGCCGCCCCCGCGGTGCTCACCGTTTCTTCGGCATCGGCGCGGGCCATGTCCAGCTTCGGGCGCTGTCTGCGCAATGCCCAGAATCAGCAGCCGGGCCTGTTCTTCACGACCGACGTCGATGGCTGGTTCCGCAAGGAAGTTCGGGTCGTGCAGTTGTGGGCGAAGGGCAAGAATCAGGGTTACTTCTACCTCGATCCGGTGAAACACGCGTACGTCAGCGTCGACCCGCCCTACCGCGCGCTGCCGTTCGGGACGCTGATGGAACCGGGTTGGAAGGTGTCCGGCCAAAGCACGCGATGGGCGCTGGTCTGGTTCGACAGGTCGACCGCCACGCAATACTCGCGCATCACTCTGCAGAAACCGAGCGGCGCACTGGCGGTGACCATGAGTTGCTACGGTTCTTTCAGACGAGCTGTCTGATCCTCGCTCAACCGCGGTGCATTCGGCCGATCGTGCCTATCGTTCGGCGCCCGGCGTGCGGATGCTGGACTTCGGCGACGAGTTCGTTGTCTTCAATCCGTTGTCGTGGGACGCGCACCTGCTGAACGCAGCGGCTGCCGCAGTGCTCGATCTGCTCGCCGAGGCACCGCACACGGAAACTGACGTCGCTGCCTTCCTTCAGGAGACGCTGCTCGACAGCGAGCGCGAAGCCGCGCCCGAACACGCGCGGCAACTGCTGGAGGAACTGATCCGTCTGGGCCTGGTGCGCACGGTCGACGAGGAACCCGTTGCACATCGCTGACGTTGCAGCGGCGCGCTTGCGCGACGAACTGGCCTCCCGGCGGGGCATCGCGATCGACTGCGGCGCGGCGCGGGTTCGCATGCGCAGCGACTTGCCGGCACTGGCCGATCTGCTTCGAATCGTCTACCGCGGCTACCAGCTGGCCGACGCGGACCGCGCCTGCGACGTGGCCGTCACACTGCGGCGAGCGCGCGGGCTGCGGCGGTGGATCCGGCCGCAGGTCGAGCTCGTCGTCGACGCAGCGCGCGAGCTCGAACCGTTTCCGGCGGACACGCCGCTGCCGCTGCTCGAATGGGGTCTGAATTTCGCGCTGGCCACGCGGCTGACCTGCTATCTGCTGCTGCACTCGGGCGTCGTCGAGCGCCACGGACGCGCGGTGCTGCTGCCGGCGATGCCCGGAGCGGGCAAGAGCACGCTCGCCGCGGCGCTGTCGCTGCGCGGCTTTCGGCTTCTGTCGGACGAGTTCGGCGTCGTGCGGCCGGGCGATGCGCGCCTGTTGCCTCTGCTGCGCCCGGTCGCGCTGAAAAACGAGTCGATCGACGTGATCGCGCGCCTGGCGCCGGACGCCGTGATCGGGCCGCGCTTTCCGAAAACCTACAAAGGTACGGTCGCGCACCTGGCGCCGGCAACGGAGCATGTGCGCGAGCGCCACACGCCGGCGGAGCCGGCGCTGGTGGTCTTTCCGCGTTTCGACCCCGGCTGCGGCGTCGAGATCGAACCGCTTTCCAGAGCGCGCGCTTTCGCCAGACTGGCGGTGAACGCGTTCAACTACGAGGTCCTCGGGCCCGACGGTTTCGATGCGCTCGGCCGCATTGTCTCCGCCAGCGCCTGCTATCAGCTCCGTTACGGCGACCTCGCACGGGCAGTGCAGGCGATCGGGCAGCTGCTCGACGAAGCCGCCGTTGGGCATTGACGGCTGCACCGGCCGGCGCTGGCTCCCGCCGCGGCGTTCCTACAATGCCGTCCCATGCTGCTCGCCCGCTCGGCGTTGCCCGACCACGTCCGCCTGCTGCTGCAATCGCTGATCGATGCGCGCGGTTGCGCCACGCTTGCCGAGCGCCGCTGGGAGCTGCTGTTGCGTGCGGCGCGCGCGGCGCGCCTGCTCGGCGTGCTCGCGGCCCGCGTCGAAGCGGCAGTTCCATCGAGCGATCTGCCCGAGGTGGCGCAGCGGCAACTCGCGGCCGGCCGCATCGAAGCGCGCTTCCGGCGCCAAAAGGTGCTTCATCTGCTGGCGACGATCGAACCGCAGCTGCGAACGACCGGCGAGAAAACGGTACTGCTCAAAGGCGCTGCGTACATCGCGCTGGGATTGCCGATGGCAGCGGGACGATTGCCCGCGGACGTTGACGTGATGGTGCCGCGCCGCGCGCTCGACACGCTCGAGCAGTCCCTGCGCGCGGCAGGCTGGGAGTTTGAGAAGAACGATCCGTACGATCAGCACTACTACCGCGCCTGGTCGCACGAACTGCCGCCGCTGCAGCGTGCCGGCCAAGCGCTCGAACTCGACGTACACCACACGATCCTGCCGCCGCTCGGGCGGCTCAAACCCGACACCGAGACTTTGTTCGCGGACGCCGTTGTGGTCCCCGGCACGCCGTACCACGCGTTGTGCCCGCCGGACCAGGTCTTGCACGCGGCGGCGCACCTTTTTCAGGACTCCGACTGCGCGGGCCGCTTGCGCGATCTGGTCGACATCGACGCGCTGTTGCGCCACTTCGCGGCGGCCGATGCCGACTTCTGGGCAACGCTCATCGAGCGCGCCGACCGGCATCGCCTGGCGCGTCCGCTGTGGTATGCGTTGGCCGCGTCGCACGCTTGGCTGGACACGCCTTTGCCTTCCGAGATGGTTTCCTGGCTGGCGGGCAGGCGGCCGCCGTACCCGATGCGAAGTCTGCTCGGCATGCTGGTCACTCGCACGCTGCCGCCCGTCGACCCCGACCGCGAGCCTGGGCTGCGCGATGCGATCTCGGTGAAGCTGCTGGAAGCACGCGCAGCGTGGCTGCGCATGCCGCCAGGGCTGCTCGCGTACCACATCGCAAACAAGGCATGGCGCAGCCGGCGTCCGTCCGGTGATGCGAGCGCTGCAGTCTGACGCCGTACCGCCGGGTTCGACGATGATGCGGCCGGCGAGCACGGCCCGCCGGGACGGCCGCCGCGCTCCGGCACAATCGGCGCATGTCCGCCCCCACCGCACCGCGCGTGCTGATCGTCGAAGACGACCGCACGATCGTCGCCAACCTGGTCGAGTACCTCGAAGCGCGCGGGCTCGCCGTCGACTCGGCGCACGACGGCGCGGCGGCGATCGCGCGACTCGCGAGCGACACCTACGACGTGATCGTTCTCGACCTCGGGCTGCCGCGCACAGACGGCCTGCAGGTGCTGCAGCACCTGCGCCGGCGGCTCGGCATCGCCACCCCCGTGCTCGTGCTGACCGCGCGCGACGCGCTGGCGAGCAAGGCCGAAGCGTTCGAACTGGGTGCGGACGACTATGTCGTCAAGCCGTTCGCGCTCGCCGAGATCGAGCTGCGGATCCGCGCGCTGCACCGGCGCGCGCGCGGCGCCGCGGTCGAGGACGTCCGCCGCGCCGGGCCGCTCGCGCTGGACCGCCGCACGCGCGAGGTGCGCGTCGGCGACGTGCCGCTGAAGCTCGCTCCGCGCAGCATGCAGATCCTCGAGTTGCTGCTGCAGGACCCCGGCCGCGTCGTCACGCGCGCCGAACTGGAAGCCGCGCTTTGGCCGCACGATCCGCCGACGAGCGACGCGCTGCGCAGCCAGATCCATCTGCTGCGGCAGGCGCTCGCGCAGGCCGGCTACGACGGACTCGAAACCGTGCACGGCGTCGGCTACCGGCTGCGCGGCGAAGCGGCCTCCCAGCGATGAGCCTGAAGCGCCGCGTCGCGCTCGCGCTGGTCGCCATCGTCGCGCTGTTCATCGCGGCGCAGGGCATGCTCGCGTATCTGTCGCTCGTCGATCAGGAAGACGATCTGGTCGACGAGCTCGTGCTTACGCAGGCGCGCCAGCTTGCCGAGCGCGCCGAGCGCGGCGAGCTGCGCGGGCCGAGCGCAGCGGCGTTGCTGCGGCCCGGGCCGAACCTGGCGGCGTGGTTCGTCGACGCGAGCGGCGCGGCGTCGCCCGCGCCGCTGCCCGCGCATCTGGCGTCGCTCGCCGACGGCCCGCATCGGCTCGGCCGCCCGTACCAGGAGCTTCACGTCGTCGTGTTGCCTGCCGCGGGCGGACGCCTGTACGTGCAATACGACGCGGAGCAGAACGAGGCCAAGGTCCGCGAATTTGGCCGATACCTGATCGGTCTCGCCGCGATCTGCCTGGCGCTCGGCGCGGCGATCTCGTGGCAGGTGGCCGACTGGGCCGTCGGCCCGATCGAGCGGCTGACCGCGCGGCTGGCGAACTGGGCACCCGACGAAGGCCGTGCGGCGCCCGCGAGCGACGAGGAAAGCCGCCTGCTCGGAGCATTCGCGCGCGTGCAGGATCGCTTCGAGCAGGCGATCGCGCGCGAGCGCGAGTTCATCGCCAATCTCGGCCACGAGATCCGCACGCCGCTCGCGGCGCTGCGCACCGACCTGGAGCTGCTCGAGCCCGCGGTCGACCCGGCGGGCAAGCCGCGGCTGCAGCGGGCACTGGCCGCCGTCGACGCGATCGCGGGCGCGCTCGAATCCGCGCGCAGCCTGCTGCGCGAACGGCGTGTCGCGGCGCAGCCGGTCGATCTGGCGCGCTGCGTCGACGATGCGTGGGCGAGCCTGCAGGCGCTGCCCGGAGCCGAGCGGCTCGCGTTCGCCAACGAGGTCGTTCCCGGAACCATTGTCGAGGCGGACCGGCACGCGCTGCTGACCATCCTGCGCAATCTGTTTCGCAACGCCGTCGAGCACGCAGCGCCGGCGCGCTGCGCCGTGCGTCATGTCGACGGGGCGATCGAAGTCGCCGACGACGGCCCGGGGATCGCCCCCGAGGACCTGCCGTTCGTCTTCGATCGTTACTACCGCGGCCGCATGCTCGACACCGCCGAAGCGGCGCCCGACGGCGAACGCGGGCTGGGGCTCGCGATCGCGCGGCAGGTGGCCGATCTGAACGGCTGGCAGTTGGCGGTCGAGCCGGCGTCGGCGCGCGATCCGCGATACGCGCAGGGGACGCGCTTCATCCTTCGGCTCGGCCCGAATTGACGAAACTTTGACGTTCGTTTGACGCGGTTTCGACGGCCGCGCCGCTAGCTTCGCCGGGCGTTTTCGAGCGCCCGATGCCCAAGCCCGCCGCCTCCCGTTTTCTGCTGGTCCATGCGCTGCTCGTTCCCGGCGCGCTGGCGCTCGCCGCGACGCTCGCGCGGCAGTCGGGGTTCGATCGGTCGGTCGCCGACTTCTTCTTCGATGCGGCGCGCGGCGGTTTCCCGGCGCACGACTGGACCTGGCTCGAGCTGATCGGCCATCGCATCGCGAAGTCGGCGGCCTGGGCGGTCTGGCTCGCGGTGCTCGCCGCTGCGTTCGCTTCGCTGCGCGTCGACCGGCTCGCCGCGTATCGCGGGGTGCTGTGGACGACGGTCGTCGCGATGGCGGCCGGACCGCTGATCGTGGTCGGCCTGAAGAACATCAACGCGCACCCGTGTCCGTGGGACCTCAAGCAGTACGGCGGATTCGCCGACGACGCAGCCGCGTGGTTCGTGCCTGCCGCACAGGCGGGGCGCTGCTTTCCGAGCGGGCACGCGGCCGGCGGCTTCTCGCTGCTGGCGCTGTACTTCGCGGGATACGCGGCGAACGATCGCCGCCTGATGCACGCCGGACTCGCGATCGGGCTCGCCGCGGGGTTCATGTTCAGCGCGGTGCGCATCGCGCAGGGCGCGCACTTCGTCAGCCACAACCTGTGGTCGGCCGCCGTGGTCTGGTTCGCGGCCGCGCTCGTTTTCGCGCCGCTCGTGATGGCGCAGGAGCGGGCGCGATGATCCGCGCGCGCCGTCCGGTGCTCGCGGTGGAGACGCTGGTGCTCGCCGGCGCGGTGCTGCTGGTGGCCGGCTTCAACGGGCCGTTCTGGCACGCGCTGTTCGCCGATCGCGGTTTTGCGAATTGGAACGACTGGCGGCTGGCGATCGGCGCCTTCGTCGCGCTGGTCGCGTCGTTCTTCTTCCTGATCGGTCTGGCGGCGACCCGGCACACGGTGCGCGTGCTGCTCGCGGTGCTGATCGCGATCGCGAGCATCGCGTGGTACTTCGAGCGGCGCTACGGCGTCGTGCTCGATCCGCCGATGCTGCGCAGCGCGCTGGCGACCGACCTGCGCGAAGCCGGCGAACTGATCGGTCCCGGTTTCCTCGGCGCGCTCGCGCTGGGCATCGCGGCCGCCGCGCTGCCGTGGGCCGTGCGGCTGAAGCCGCGGCCGGTGAAGCGCGCGCTCGCAGTGCGGGCCGGCGCGCTCGCCGCAGCGCTGGCGGTGGCTGCCGGCGCGCTGCTCGCGGTGTTCCAGGATGTCAGTTCGGCGATGCGCAACCGGCGCGAGCTGCGCTATCTGATCGCGCCGGCCAACGTCGTGTGGTCGGCGTCGCGCGTGCTCGTGGCCAACGCCCGGAGCAGCGTCGCGCAGCGCGACCCGCCGGAGCCGGCCGTACGCGCGGTCGCCGCGGCGCGCAAACCGACGCTTCTGGTGTTCGTCGTCGGCGAGACGGCGCGCGCGGCGAACTTCTCGTTGAACGGCTACCCGCGGCCGACCAATCCGGAGCTCGCGCGACTCGAGGTGGTCAATTTCGCGCGAGTGAGCGCGTGCGGCACGTCGACCGAAGTGTCGCTGCCCTGTATGTTCTCGCCGTTCGGACGCGCCGACTACGACGAGGATCGCATCCGCCGGCACGAGTCGCTGCTGCATCTGCTCGCCCGCGCGGGGTTGCGCGTCGTCTGGCTCGACAATCAGAGCGGCTGCAAGGGCGTGTGCGACGGGCTCGAGGTGCGCGACTTGAGCCACGAGAAGCGACCGGATATCTGCGACGCCGAGCGTTGCCTCGACGAGATCCTGCTGCACGGTCTGCGCGACGTGGTCGAGCGCGGAACCGGCGACACCGTCGTCGTGCTGCACCAGCTCGGCAACCATGGCCCGGCGTATTTCCGCCGCTATCCGCCCGCGATGAAGCGATTCGAGCCGGCGTGCGAGCGCAAGGAGCTGGCCGATTGCACGCGCGAGCAGATCGTCAACGCGTACGACAACGCGATCCTGTACACGGATCATCTGCTCGCGCGGGCGATCCGCTATCTGGACGGACTGCGCGACCGCTACGACGTCGCGCTCGCGTACGTTTCGGACCACGGCGAGTCGCTCGGCGAGCGCGGGCTGTACCTGCACGGAATGCCGTATCCGGTCGCGCCGCGCGAGCAGCTCGAGGTGCCGATGCTCTGGTGGTTCGCGCCCGATTCGGCGCGCAGCCTCGACGTCGATCTCGCGTGTCTGAGGCAGCGCGCGGCCGATCCCGCCTCGCACGACCACCTGTTCCATTCGGTGCTGGGGCTGCTCTCCGTGACCACGCCGCGTTACCGCCCGAGCCTCGACCTGTTCAGCGCGTGCCGGCCGACGCGGCTCGCGGGCGTTGCGACGGCGAGCTGAGCGGCGCACGGCCTTATCATCGGCGCCCTCGATTCCGAGGACGCCGAAACGATGCCCGCGCTCGACCATTCCCGCTTCTACAAGTACGAAGAACTGACGGCCAAGCTGCGGGAGTTCGCCGAGGCGTTCCCGCAGCTCGTCGCGGTGGAATCGATCGGCAAGAGCTTCGAGGGGCGCGACATCCCGGTCGTCACCGTCACGAACTTCGCCACCGGCGCGGCATCCGACAAGCCGGCGTACTGGGTCGACGGCAACATCCATTCGGTCGAGCTGTCGGCATCGACCGCGTGTTTGTACTTGCTGCAGTGGCTCACGTCCGGTTATTCGACCGACGCGGAGATCAGGCGCTGCCTCGACACGCGCGCGTTCTACATCTGCCCGCGCATCAACCCGGACGGCGCCGAATGGGCGCTGGCGGACCGGCCGAAGTACGTGCGGTCGAGCACGCGCCGCTATCCGTACGACGAGGATCCGGTCGAGGGGCTCGTCGCCGAGGACATCGACGGCGACGGCCGCATCCTGCAGATGCGCATCGCCGATGCCAACGGCATGTGGAAGAAGCATCCGCAGGAGCCGCGCCTGCTCGTCCGGCGCGAACCGACCGATCCGCCGGGCGGCGACTACTTCCGCGTGATGCCCGAGGGCCGCATCGAGAACTTCGACGGCGTGCACGTCGAGTTCGCCGGGTTCATGGGCAACGCGCAGGGGCTCGATCTGAACCGCAACTTTCCTTCGGGCTGGCGGCAGGAGTACGAACAGCTCGGCGCGGGCCCGTACCCGACCTCCGAACCCGAGGTGCGGGCCGTGGTCGACTTCATCGTCAAGCATCCGAACATCTGCGGCGGAACGAGCTTTCACACGTTCTCCGGCGTGCTGCTGCGGCCGTTTGGCGACCGCCCCGACGACAAGATGCCGCCCGAGGACCTGTGGACCTATCAGAAGGTCGGCAAGAAGGGCGAGGAGCTGACGGGCTATCCGGCGATCTCGATCTTTCACGAGTTCGTCTATCACCCCGGCCAGTACATCGGAGGCGCGTTCGACTGGATCTACGAGCACCTGGGCATGTTCATGTGGACCGTCGAGATCTGGAACCCGAAGAAGGAAGCCGGCATCGACAACAAGGAATGGATCCACTGGTTCCGCGACCATCCGGTCGAGGACGACCTGAAGCTGCTCGCGTGGTCGGACACGGAGCTCAAAGGCGCGGGCCACGTGGACTGGAAGCCGTTCGACCATCCGCAGCTCGGCCGCGTCGAGATCGGCGGATGGAACCGCATGGTCGCGTTCACCAACCCGCCGCCGCACCGGCTCGAGGCCGAAGTCGCGCGCTTTCCGAAGTGGCTGCTGTGGCAGGCGCTCGTTTCGCCGAAGCTCGAGCTGCGCGACGTGCAAGTGACGAACGCCGGCGACGGCACCTGGCGCGTTCGGCTGATCGTGCAGAACACGGGCTGGCTGCCGAGCTACGTGACCAAGATGGCCGTCCAGCACAAGCTGCTGCGCGGCGTGCTCGCCGAGATCGAACTGCCCCCGGGTGCGGAGCTGGTTTCCGGCAAACCGCGCGAGTCGCTCGGCGAGCTCGAAGGCTGGGCGTACCGCCACACCGGCGTGAGCTTCTGGCCCGACCGCAAGCCCACCGACAACCTAGCCTATGTCGACTGGGTCGTCCGCGCGAAGCCCGGCACGACGGTCGAGCTGACCGCATGGCACGAGCGGGCGGGACGCATTCGCACCAAGGCGACGCTTCGCTAGCAACGCGCACAATCGTGCCTTGACTGCCTGAAGAGGATTGAAGATGCCCGAAGCCTTCATCGTCGCCGCGCTGCGCACCGCAGGCGCCCGCAAGGGCGGCCGCCTCGCCGGCTGGCATCCGGCCGATCTCGCCGCGCAGGTGCTCGACGCGCTGGTCGAGCGCAACGACATCGATCCGCAGTCGATCGACGACGTGATCCTGGGCTGCGTCGGCCAGGCCGGCGAGCAGTCGTTCAACATCGCGCGCAACGCGGTGCTCGCGTCCAAGCTGCCCGAGTCGGTGCCGGGCGTTTCGGTCGACCGCCAGTGCGGATCGTCGCAACAGGCGCTGCACTTCGCCGCGCAGGCGGTGATCTCCGGCGCGCAGGATCTGGTGATCGCCGGCGGCGTCGAGAGCATGACGCGCGTGCCGATGGGACTGCCCGCGACGCTGCCGTTCAAGCACGGCTATGGCACCTACATGAGCCCGTCGATGCAGGCGCGCTATCCGGGCGTTCAGTTCAGCCAGTTCATGGGCGCCGAACTGCTCGCCAAGAAGTACGCGCTGTCGAAGGATGCGCTCGACGAATACGCGTTGCGCAGCCATCAGCGCGCAGCGGCAGCCACGCGCGAAGGACGATTCGAAGAGGAGATCGTCCCCCTCGAGGCGCGCGATGCCGACGGCCGGCCGACCGGCGAGACGCACGCGACCGACGAAGGCATCCGCTTCGACGCGTCGCTCGAAGCGATCGCCGCGGTGAAACTGCTCCAGGAAGGCGGCCGCATCACCGCGGCCACATCGAGCCAGATCTGCGACGGCGCGGCCGCGCTGCTCGTCGCCAACGAGCGCGGGCTGAAGACGCTCGGCCATTCGGTCAAGCCGCTCGCGGTCGTTCGGCAGATGACCGTGATCGGCCACGATCCGGTCGTGATGCTCGAAGGTCCGATCCCGGCCACGCCGGTGGCGCTGCGCAAGGCGGGCCTGAAGCTCGACGACATCGACCTCTTCGAGGTCAACGAAGCCTTCGCCTCGGTTCCGCTCGCGTGGCTGAAAGCCACCGGCGCCGATCCCGAGCGGCTCAACGTCAACGGCGGCGCGATCGCGCTCGGCCATCCGCTCGGCGCATCGGGCGCGAAGCTGATGACGACGCTCGTGCACGCGCGCGCCGCGCGCGGCGCGCGCTACGGGCTGCAGACGATGTGCGAAGGCGGCGGGCTGGCGAACGTCACGATCGTCGAACGCGTCTAGCGCGAACGACGCCCATCACGGCGCGAATCGTCCGCCCGTGTTGAAGGTTCCGCTCTCCCGTCCGCCCCAGACGACGAACCGGCTGCCGGTCCACACGCCGGAGTGATCGAAGCGGGCGGCCGGCGCGTCGGTCGCGCTCATCGCCTGCCAAGTGTCGCCCGCCGGATCGTAGGCCGCACCCTGCACGTAGTACTGCGCATAGGCGCCCGAGTAGCCGCCCCATACAAGCATCTTGGTGCCCGTCCAAACGGCGACGTGTCCCTCTCGGCCGCTCGGCGTGCAAAGCGTGGAGGTCGGCTGCCACGTGTCGGTCGCGGGGCTGTAGCGACCGCCGCTGTTGGTCGTGCCGAAGCGCGAACCCCAAACGATCATCTGGGCGCCGGTCCACACCGCCGTATGCCCGACGCGCGCCGACGGCGCGTTGGCGGCCGCGATCGGCGTCCACGCATCGGCGACCGGGTCGTAGCGCGCGCCCGTGGCCAGATCCGATGTGCCGTCGCTTCCACCCCAGATGATCATCTCGGCGCCGGTCCACACCGCCGTATGCCTCGCCCGCGCCGTGGGCGCACCGATTGACGTCATCGGCCGCCACGTGTTCGTCGCCGGGTCGTAGCGCGCACCGCTCGCCAACGGTCTTCCCGCTGCATCCACGCCGCCCCAGACGATCATCTCGCTGCCGGTCCACACGGCCGTGTGCTGTGCCGCGCTCGCGGGCGCGCCCGCGGTCGGCAGCGCGCGCCACGCATCGGTCGCCGGGTTGTACGCGGCGCCCGCGGCGACGCCGCCGCCGTAATCGGTTCCACCCCAGACGAGCATCTCCGCGCCGGTCCACACGGCGGTGCCGTTCATTCGCGCCGGTGCGTTCGGCGCGATGGCCCTCCACGTGTCGTTGGCCGGGTCGTAGCGCGCGCCGGTGCTCGTGTACTCGAAGCGATTCCAATCGGGCAGGTAAGCGAAACCGCCCGCGACGATCATCTCGGCGCCGGTCCACACCGCGAAGTGGCCCGAGCGCGGATATGGCGCCGACGCGGTCGTCGTCCTCTGCCACGCGCCCGCTTCGGCGCCGGTGCGGAAGGTCCACGCGTAGTCGGCGGCCAGCGCATTGCCGGCGAGGTCCTTGATGCCGGTCGTCAGCGTCGCGGTGTATGGCGCGTCGCCCGACAGCGACACCGTCGGCTGCAGGCGAGCCGTCTGCTGCGCGTAACTCACGCGCGCGGAAACCGGCGTGCCGTGCGCATCGCGTAGCACGAAAGTCGACGCCGACAGCGTGAGCGGATCGATCGGTTCGTCGAACGTCGCGCTGACCGTGCCGAGCGTCGCCATGCACGCACTGCCCGCGGGCGGATCGACCGCGTTCACCACGGGCGGCGCGGTATCGGGCACGGCGCCGGTCGAAAAGCTCCACCGCCAATCGGCGGCCAGCGCGTTGCCGCCGGTGGCGTCGCGCACACCGGTAGTCACGGTCGCCGTATACGTTCGCGGGTAGGCGAGCGGCGCGGACGGCACGAACGTCGCCGTTCGGCCCGACGCGTCGACCGTCACGCTGCCGGTTACGGCGGCGCCTTGCTGATCGCGCAGCACGAACGTCGCGGTCGTGACGCTCGTGCGATCCATCGGCTCGTTGAAGTACACCGTGATCGACGCGGTGACGGGAACGTTGACTGCACCATCGGCCGGGCTCGTCCACGACACGCGCGGCGGTGTCGTGTCGCGCAGGCGCTTGACCAGGATGCAGGCCTCGCCCAGCGCGGTGCCGCCGGAAACGCGGATCCGGTTGTCGCCGACGATCAGCGCAATCTCGCTCGTGCTCCAGCGCGTCGAGCAGTAGGGTCCCAGCACGCCGTAATACTTGGACGTCCACGCGAACGCCAGCCCCGCATCGCCGCTGCCCTCGTTGCGCCAAGTCATCGTGTAGCCCGGATCGCCGGGGCAGTTGCCGGAGTACGGGCCGCCCGGCGTCGGCGCCCAGCCGCCGATTTCGATCAAGGCCTGGTCCGTCTCCCACGTATCGGCGTAGGTTGGCGTGTCGATCGCAAACGATCCCTGGCACGCGGCCGGCGTTTGAGGCGGCGGGCTGCCGCCTCCGCCACCGCCGCAGGCCGACATCGCCGCGATGCCCAACGCCGCGACGACAGCCCTCGCTTTCGCCCACCACACGGGCGCACCTGCGAGCCGTCGCGAACGACCCGTCCCATCGCCGGGCAAGTTGCACGTCATGACCACCCTTGGCATACGGCGTCACGCAGTACCGTTACGCTTGTGCGAGACCGGCTCGTTGACGCGAGTCAAGCGGTGTCGAATCGACGTGCGGCGTTGGGACCGGCGCTGGCGGATGCCTGCCGACGGAGCTCTCCGGGCGAGACGTCGAGTTCGGACGATTGCCGCTTAGTAACAAATACGTTACCATTACGCGTGCCCGCAATCCGGATCGTTGAGTACGTTGACGCATTGGGCCGGTCGCCGTACGCAAGGTGGTTCGACCACTTGAATGCGGTCGCCGCCGCCAAGGTCGCCACGGCCGTCTACCGGTTGGGCGAGGGCAATTTCTCCGGCGTGAAAGGTGTGGGCAGCGGCCTCTTCGAGATCCGAATCGATTTCGGTCCCGGATATCGCGTCTACTTCGGAAAAGATGGCGACTCGTTCGTGATCCTTCTCGGAGGATCGAGCAAGAAAGATCAGCAGCAAGCGATCAAGGCGGCGACGAAAGCCTGGGCCGCCTACAAGCAGTCAAAGCGAGTCGGATAGCGAACGGAGCACGTGGATGGCGTTGACGAGAGACTTCAGGCAAACCGTGATGGCGCGTGCGCAGCGCGACCGCAAGTTCCGCGAAGCGCTGTTCAGCGAAGCCATCAATGCGTACCTTGCCGGCGATACCGCGACCGGCAAGGCCATGCTGCGCGACCTCATCAACGCGACGGTCGGTTTCGAGCAACTGGCCGCCGAAATTCAGAAGCCGAGCAAGAGTCTGCATCGCATGCTCGCGCCGCGCGGCAATCCGAACACGGAGAACTTCTTCGGCATCGTGAGCGCACTGCAGAAGAAGACCAGGGTGCGATTGCGGGTCAGCAGCGAGTGAGCCGCGCCGGTGGCCGGAGGCGCTGCGGCCATCGCGGGACGCTTTAACACGGCCTCGACTGCAGGAGGCCCCGTGAAGTTCAGCATCGAGTGCGAGCGCGAAGACGATGGGCGCTGGATCGCGGAGGTTCCGGACCTCCCCGGCGTGATGGCTTACGGGAGCACGGCCGAGGAGGCGCAGGCGAAGGCACAGGTTCTCGCGCTGCGCGTCCTCGCGGAGCGGATTGAGCACGGCGAAGCGCGGTCGGTCGACATCAGCATCTCGGTCGCCACCGTATGACCCAATGGCCTTCGACGAAGGCCACGAGGGTCCTGGCTGCCCTGCTGCGGATCGGTTGGAGCATCAAGCGGCAGTCCGGCTCGCATCGGACGCTTGCGCGCGAAGGCTGGCCGGATTTCGTGTTCGCGTTTCACGACCGCGAAGAGATCGGCCCGAGGATGCCGCGCGGATCGCGAAGCACACGGGACTCACGCCTGACGACCTATGAGTCGCCTCCGCGCTGATCGTCGTGCAATTGGCACCGGCCCCGAACGACTCAATGTCAACAGCGGCGCGATTGCGCTCGGCCACCTGCTCGGCGCCTCGCATGCCGATCTCATGACCACAATCGTGCATGCGCTGCACGCGCGCGCCACGGGCTGCAGACGATATGCGAGAGCGGCGGGCTTTCGAACGTGACGGTTGTGGATAGAGGGTTCGGGGTGACGCTTCAGAGCACGCAATTGGAGCGCACCCGGGAACTTGGCAGGAAAATTCGATGCCTTTCTGTCCCGTCCTGGGCCGCAGTCTCCGAGTAGGCTGCTTTGGACCAAACGATGCCTATACGAGTCGATGTCTCGCCCGAAAACGAACGCAGAATAGCTCCAACGCCGGATGGAGGCGCTTTATATCGGCGCAGCTCACCCGCGACCAGTTCGGTCTGGGCGTTCCTCAGAACGTCTTGGTAGCTGAAAGAAACGCCTTGCTTCGATGCGCGACCCCGCTTTGGCTTTCAGAGGAGCAACGTGCGGCGATCAAGCGCAAGTACCCGAGGGCTCGTGCGCTGTCCGCTGCCACCGGTGAGAGGTGGCACGTCGATCACATCATTCCATTTCAGGGGGAGAAAGTCTCTGGACTGCACGTACCGTGGAATCTGCGCGTTGTGAAGGGGAAGCGCAATCTTCGAAAGCACGCAATCCACGATCCGGACGCGCACGAGCATAAGTTGCCTCGAGCCGCCTGCGCCGAACCGAAGCGCTCGTTGATCGGCTCGTGCCTGCGAGTTTCGGTGGCGATCCGGTTTCGGCGTCGACCTTTGAGGCGACAACGCATTGCCGAGCGAACCAAGCGACAGCCCCCTCACCTCGTACGCCTTTTCGCCTGGGGAGAATAGTCCGCCCTGTTCACTGAAACGCCACCTCCGCGAAGCTCCGCAGCTTGCGGCTGTGCAACTGCTCCGGCCGCTGCGCGCGCAGCAGGTTGATCGCGCGCAGGCCCCTCGCCGACGTCGGGTGACGACACGAGATACGCCCAGTCCCGGCGTCGCCGCCAGCGGGAGGCTCGCGAGCGGGGACGCAGCGCAAACCGGATTTGCGGGAAAGAAAGTCCGTCATCGCGCAATGCGGGCTCCGAGCCCCAGACCCGGTTCGCAACGACCCTCGCTGCGCGTCTGCCCCGGCGTCGGCCACCGCGACGCCGCCGGCAGTTTCGGCAGCAGCCCGCACTTCGCTCGCGCTTGTTCCAGGGTCAGCGACATCAGCGGCCAGTAGTCCCACTGGTGCGTCATGTCGACGTTGCACTTCGCACCGCGCTGAATCGCCCACAGCACCAGTTCGGGATCGAAGTGGTCGACTTGCGCCGCAGTGCCCGGAGTGATGCGGACGCCGTGATGAAACTGCAGCAACACGAACTGGACGAAGGCGAAGCCGTCCTCGCGCCGATTGCCGCCCTGGAAGCTGCCCTGCTGGATCTCGCCCAGCGGTGTGGCTTCGTGCCCGGCGAGCACGTGCGCGATGTCGTGATAGGCCACGGCATCCGGAATCCCGGCCGGTTCACCGGGGAAGCCGAAGCCTTCGCGCACCATGTGCTTCCAGTACTCGCGACCGAGCGTGCCTTCGGGCAGCAGGCCAAGACGCTTGTAGTTCCACAACTTGTCCCGGTTGACGGGGGCCTTCAGCAGCATCGCGGTGAAGAAGCGCAGCACACCAGCCGCACCTTCGGATCGATGCGCCTCCTTGATCATCACCCTGAACCCGCGCCGGACGGCGAGCATGCGCACGCGGGAGCGGTGACCGCGCAGCAGCGCATCGAGTACGTCGACGACGCTGTCGTGCGTCGCCAGCCGGCGCGACAGCGCGCGCACGAACGCGACCGAATCCGCCTTCAGCGGGCGACTCAGCAACGCGGCCATCGCTGCGAGCTGAGTCAGCCGCTTGCGCTGATGCGCGCCCTCGATCCGCACCTCGTGCGGCGCAATCGGCGGCGGATTCGCGGGAACCAACGGGTAGTCGGTGATCCGCGCATAGGTCTGCAGGAAGCGCCGCTCGGCGAGCCCCAACGGACCGGATGGCCGCAGCGCCGTGCGCAGCACGGCGAATACCGTTCCAAGTTCGTGGCGTGGAAAGACGTCGATGTCCATGGTCTGGAACTCCTTGGATCAGTGGGCGGTCGATTGCGACTGCGCGGTACCGATGTCGGCCACGGCACCGAACGGGGAAAGAGCGATCGGAGCGGCTGCCGTCGCCTGGAAGTCGCGCAGGCAATCGCCGAAGCGATTGACCAGGATCGACAGATGGCCCTCCTGCGGATGGAAGTGCAGGCGGCCCTGCGGAATCGTTGCGGCAAGGTAGCGCCCCATCGCCGGCGGCACGTGCCGATCGACGCCGCCCTGATAGACGTGCACCGGACCTGCGATGTCCTCGAGCGCGAAGCCGCGCGCGCTGCCGATCAGATGCGCCTCGCGCAACGCACCGGCGACGCCCTGGGCGTAGGCCTCGGCCAGACTCGCGCCGAATGCGCGGCGCACTTGCGCGTCGTTGCCCAGCAGTTCGCGGTCGGGCAGCGTCAGCATCCCCGCCAGTGCGCGCACCGCGCGCTCGGGCGATACCCGGAACATCAGCCGGTCGAGGACCAGGAACGGGGCGGCGAGCAGGGGCCGGATGCGCGCGAGCGCGAACATCGCCGTCAGCGCCGGCAACTGGCCCGCGCGGATCGCTGCGATGTCCATCGGTCCCATGCCAGCGAACAGTCCCACGTACTCGAGCCGCTGCCGCATCCGATGCGCACACGCCAGCGCATACGCGCCGCCGCACGACACGCCGACCACGCCGAAGCGGCGATGGCCGAGGCGATCGGCGAGTTGCGCGACGTCGTCGGGCCAGCTCGGGATGGTTCGCTTCGGCGCAAAGCTCGATCGGCCGAAGCCGGGCCGGTCGATGGCGATCAGGCTGACGCCCGCGGCCTCCGCCTGCGCGTGCACCAGCGCCGCTTGCAGTCGGCAACCCGGAAAGCCGTGGAAGAAATACAGCGGCCGTCCGTCGCGCCGGCCATAGCGCCGAAAGGCCAGCTTGCGGCCGTCCTTCAGCGTCAGCAACTCGAAGTCATGCATCGTCGTCTCTGCGCAAGGTCATTGCACGAGGTAGGCATTGAGCGCGCGCAGGTCGCTCTCCTGCAGTTCGCCAGCCGCCGCCGCGAGCCGGACGCGGCCGAGCAGGTAGTCGTTGCGCGCCTGCGCCAGATCGAGCTGAGCGGAGAAGAGGCGCTGCTGCGCGTCAAGCACGTCGAGCTCCGTCCGGTTGCCGACATCGCGGCCGAGCGTGGTCGCTTCGAGCGCGGTGCCCGCCGACAGCACCGACTGCTCCAGCGAGGCGATGCGCGCGACGCCGGTCTTCACCGCGAGGTACGCGTCCTGCACCTGCAGGCGCGCATCGCGCTGCGCGGCCATGAGTTCGTGCTCGGCCTCGCGCCTCTTCGCCAATGACTCGCGTTCGCGCGAATCGAGCGCACCGCCGGCGAACAGCGGAATGTTCAGTTGCACGCCGATCTTGGCCGAGCGGTTGCTATCCGGGGCGACCGTCGGCGACAGCTCGCCTTTGCTGCCCGTGCGCGTGTAGCTGGCCACCAGATCGAGCGTGGGTCGACCGGCGAGCTTGTGCTTGCCGATCTCGGCGGTGGCGATCGCCAGTTCGCTCTGCTTGGCCAGAACCCGGGTGTTGCGATCGCTGCCCTTGAGCTGCCACGTCTGCAGGTTGTCCGGCTGCGGCGGCGTCGGTGCGAAACCCGCACGCAGCTCGGCCAGTCCTTCGGCCGGCACGCCGGTCAGCTCCTGGTATTGCGCCTGGCGCAGCGCGAGCGTGCTCTGCGCCGACACTTCACGCGCCAGCACGCTGTCGTAGCGCGCCTGCGCTTCCTGCACATCGGTGATCCTGCCGCGGCCGACCTCGAAGCGCGCCTGCGCGCGCTCGCGCTGCAGGCCGACCGCCGCCTTCTCGGCGGCGACGACGCGAACGTTCTCCAGCGCCAACAGCACGTGGAAATAGGCTTCGGCCACGCGCTGGATCAGATCCTGCCGCGCGTCGCGGTAGCCGATTTCCGCCAGTGCGGTCTGCTGGTCCAATTGCTTTTTCTCGGCGGCCGCCTTGGCGTCGTAGAGCGGCTGCTTCAACTGCAGCGCGGCCTGGTGCGCGTTGCCCGAACTCTCGGGCTTGATCACCGCGGTCAGTTCCGGCGGCAGGTTCGTCTTCGTCCTGTCGTCGAGGTGCGAGTAGCTGGCCGACAGCGACACTTGCGGCCGCAGCAGCGCATCGCCCTGGATCCCTTTCTCGCGCCCCGCGAGCACCGACTCGCCGGCCGCCTGAATGCTCGGGTCGAAGCGCAGCGCCTTCTCGTAGGAACCGATCAGGTCGATCGCCGCGCTCGCTCCGGAGAGCGCGACAAGCGCGACGCCGAGCGTCGCTTTCATCAAGGTCTGTTTCATCGTGATCCTCTACGCAGGCACGGCGGCCGGCTTCTTTGCCCCGTACCAGCTCGCATACAGCGCCGGCAGGAACAGCAGCGTCAGCAGGGTGGCGACGAAGAGGCCACCCATGATCGCCCACGCCATCGGGCCCCAGAACACCGAGCGGGTCAGCGGGATCATCGCGAGGATCGCGGCCAGCGCGGTGAGCACGATTGGCCGCAGCCGTCGCACGGTCGACTCGACGATCGCGTCCCACAGCGGTCGCCCCGCCGCGAGGTCATGGTCGATTTGTACGACCAGGATCACCGAGTTGCGGATGATCATGCCGGCCAGCGCGATCACGCCCAGCATCGCGACGAAGCCGAACGGGATGCGGAACGCGGCGAGAATCGCCGACACGCCGATCAACCCGAGCGGGGCTGTCAGCAGCACTAGAGTCATCTTCTTCATGTCCTGCAGTTGCACCATCAGCAGCACCAACACGACGACGATGGTGAGCGGCATCACCGCCATGATCGATGCCTGCGCCTTGCTGCTCGATTCCTGCGCGCCGCCGATCTCGATGCCGTAGCCGAGCGGCAGCGTCGTTGCCAACGCATCGAGCTTCGGCTTCAGCGCGCGCGTCACGTCGGGCGCCTCGGCGCCGGCCACGTCGGCGCGCACGGTCAGCGTCGGCACGCGGTTGCGCCGCCACAGCACGCTGTCTTCGCTGTCGAGGGACAGGCGTGCCACCTGCGACACCGGCACGAACTTGCCGTTGCGCAGGTAGATCTTCGCGTCCTTCAGGTTGTTGAGATCCGTGCGCTCGGACGCGACCAGCCGCGCGACCACGTCGATGTCGTCGTCGCCTTCGCGGTACTGCGTGACGTTGGTGCCCGACAGCGAGTTCTCGAGCGCGACCTTGATCTCGCGCGACGTGATGCCGAGCAGCCGCGCCTTGTCCTGGTCGACGTCGACGCGCACGCGCTTCAGCCGCTCGCCCCAGTCCTGATTGACGCGGCGGGTGTGCCGGTTCTCGCGCATGATCTCGGCGACCTGATCGGCGATCGCCTGCACCTTCGCGTTGTCCTGCCCGAACACGCGGAACTGCACCGGGTAGCCGACCGGCGGGCCGTTCTCGAGCCGGTTGACGCGGCCACGCACGAACGGAAAGTCGGTGTCGAACAAGCTGTGGATCTTCGCCAGCACGCGCTCGCGCGCCGCGCCGCCCTTGGTCATCACCATCATTTCGCCGAGGTTCAGGTTCGGCGTCTGCACGTCGAGCGGCAGATAGAAGCGCGGGCTGCCGCTGCCGACGTAGCTGGTGACCGCCACGACATCGGGATCCTCCGTCAGTCTCGCTTCGAGCGCCTGCACCTCGCGCAGACTCGCCTCGAAGGTGGCGGCCTGCGGCAGCCACAGGTCGACCATCAGCTCCGGTCGATCGGAAGCGGGGAAGAACTGCTGCGGTACGAGGCGAAACAGCGCGATCGAGGCGACGAACGCCGCCGCCGTGACGCCGATCACCCACTTGCGGTGCGCGAGACATGCGTTGACCAGGCGCCGGAAGCGCGCGTAGAAGCCGCGCCGGTACAGCGCGTCCTCGTCATGGTTCGCGGCGTGGTCCTCGCGCAGCAGCTTGAAGCCGATGTACGGTGTGAACAACACCGCGACGATCCACGACAGGACGAGCGCGATGCCGACCACCTGGAACAGCGAGAACACGTATTCGCCCGAACCCGACTTGGCGAAACCTACCGGCAGGAAGCCGGCCGCGGTGATCAGCGTTCCGGTCAGCATCGGAAACGCGGTCGCGGTGTACGCGTAGGTCGCGGCGCGGAACTTGTCCCAGCCCTGTTCGAGCTTCAACGCCATCATCTCGACCGCGATGATCGCGTCGTCGACCAGCAGCCCCAGCGCGATGATCAAGGCGCCCAACGAGATGCGCTGCAGCTCGATGCCGAGGAAGTACATCGTCAGGAAGGTCAGTGCCAGCACCAGCGGGATGCACAGCGCCACCACCAGGCCGGTGCGCATGCCGAGCGAGAAGAAGCTGACCGCCAGCACGATGATCACCGCCTCGGCGAGGCTCTTCTTGAACTCGTGCACCGACTCCTTGACCACGCGCGGCTGGTCCGACACCGCGTGGATTTCGACGCCGACCGGCAGGCTCGCCTGCACACGCTTGACGGTGGCGTTCAGTTGCTCGCCGAGGCGGATCACGTCGCCGCCCTTGCGCATGCTGACCGCCAGCCCGATCGCATCCTGACCGTTGAAACGCATCTTCGACACGGCGGGATCGACGACGCCGCGTTTCACCTCGGCGATGTCGCCGAGGCGAAACATGCGGTCGCCGGCGCGGATGCCGATGTTGCGGATCGCTTCGACCGAATCGAACTCTCCGCTGACCGTCAACCGCACCTGCTCGTACACGGTCTGCACCGTGCCGGCAGCGGCGACCGCGTTGGTCGACGCGAGCGTCGCAGCGATCAGGGCAGGATCGATGCCGAGCGAGGCCAGCTTGGCGTTCGATGCCTCGACATAGATCTTCTCGTCCTGCGCACCGGTCAGATCGACCTTGTTGACGTCGGCCACACGCAGGAACTCGTTGCGCGCGGCATCGGCGAAGCCGCGCAGCTCCGCGTAGCCGAAGCCGTCGCCGGTGATCGCGTACAGGTTGCCGAAGGTGTCGCCGAACTCGTCGTTGAAGAACGGCCCGCGGATGCCTTGCGGTAGCGTGTGCTGGATGTCGCCGAGCTTCTTGCGCACCTGGTACCAGACCTGCGGCACCGCTTCGGGCGCGGTGTCCTCGCGCAGGCTGATCGTGATCTGCGTGACGCCCGGTTTCGCGTAACTGATCGTGTAGTCGATCTCGGCGACTTCCTGCAGCTTGCGCTCGAGCTTGTCGGTCACCTGATCGGCCATCTGCTGCGCCGACGCGCCGGGCCAGACCGCCTGCACCAGCATCGCCTTGACGGTGAACTCCGGGTCTTCCTTCTGCCCAAGCTGCCCATACGCGAGCACGCCGGCGAGGCTCAGCAACAGCAGCAGGAAGGCGATCATCTGCTGATGTTTGAGCGCCCATTCGGAGAGGTTGATGCGGGTCATTTCCGCGCTCCCATGGCGACGGGTGCAGCCCCATCGACCACCTTCACCTTCTGTCCCGCATGCAGCATATGCACGCCAGCGGTGACGACGGTCTCTCCGCCCACGAGTCCGCTCGTGACCAGCACGTGATCGTTCTGCGCCGCGCCGAGGTTGACCGCGCGCGTGGCGACCTGCGAGGTCGACGTGTCGACCACCCACACCAGCGGCTGGCCGCCCTTGTAGTAGATCGCGGTCAGAGGCAGCCGGATCGCCCGGCTGCCCTCGACGTCCGGCGCGAATACCGACGCCGTCATGCCCAGCCGCAACGCGCTGTCGGCGTTCTTGACCGTGATGCGCGCCGAGTAAGTGCGGGTCACGCTGTCTGTATCGGGCGCGAGTTCGCGCAACGCGCCCGGGTACGTCTTGCCCGGCTGTGCCCAGACCGAGACCTGCAGCGATTTCGCCTGCCGCAGTTCGTCCACGCGTGACTCGGGAATGCTGACGACGACTTCGCGCTCGCCGTCGGCCGCCACGGTGACGATCGGTTGGCCGGCCGAGACGACTTGTCCGGCCTCGGCGCTGATCCCGGTGACGACGCCATCGCGGTCGGCGACGAGCGTCGTGTAGCTGCGCTGGTTGACGCGGATGCTCCGTTGCGCGAGCGCCGCTTCGAGCTGCGACTCGGCCTGTGCCAGTGCCAGTCGCTGCTGGTCGATTTCAGCCTGCGACGCGAACTTCTTCGCCAGCAGTTGTTCGGCGCGCTGCAGATCGACGCGGTTCTGCTCGACGCGGCTCTTCGCCGCCTCGACATCCGCGGTTGCGGCGACAACGTGCAGTGTCTCCTGCGCCGGGTCGAGCCGCGCCAGCGGCTGGCCGCGTTTGACCTGGCTGCCGACCTCGACCAGCCGCGCGACGATCCTTCCGGAGGCCTGGAAGCCGAGCTTGCTTTCGTAGCGCGCCTGAATCGAACCGGAGTACGTCGCGCCGACCGAACCGTGGCTTGCGCCGACCACGGTGCTGCGGACCGGCCGGACTGCTTCATGGACGGCGGCATCCTTCTGTCCGCATCCAGCCGCCACCAACGCAATCGCCAGTGGGACCACTGCCAACTGAGATTTCATCTCTCGCTCCAGTTACGTGTTCGGTCGATCTGCGATTCGCATTGGGCGTCGTTACTTCACCGTGTAGCCACGCCCTTCCATGCAGGCACTGAGCGCGCGCTCGTAGGCCGCGCGTTGCTGATTGCGCGCCTGTTGCTGCGCCGCCTGCTGCTGCCCGGCCTGGTGCTGCTGCGCCGCTTGCTGCTGCATCTGCTGCGACTGCGACTGCTGTTGCTTCACCCGCTGCAACATCGCGCCACCGAGCGCGCCAGCGGCAGCGCCGCGGCCCGCGTTGTTGTGGGTCAGTTCAGCGATCGCCGCGCCGCTCATTGCGCCGGCGGCCATGCTGCCGGCCGCCGACTGCGATGGCTTGGGCTGGCTCGGCGGACTCGGCTGTGCGTTGGTGGTGGGCGGGACCAACTGCGTCGGGTCGTAGCCCGTCTGCCCGCGGGCCCAGTCGTGGCACTCGTACTTGTCTCTGTCCTGCTGCCGGGCGCTCTGCCCCTGGGCCGGGTAGATCATTGGCGACGAGTGCGCCGGCGTGCCGGCCGTCTGTGCGCCGGCTTGACCGGCGAACGCGCAGATGACAGCCGCCACACATGGCAGGATCCGGCGCCCCAGAACTTGCAGTGGCTGGCTGTACGAGTCGAAGTTCTTCATCGTGTTCTCCATCGGTCGGAAATCGATCATCGCGAACCGCAGGTCACCGCGTTGCCGGACGCATCCGTGCACGAAGCACTGCGACTGATGCCGGAGCCCTTGGTGTAGTTCGTCGAGCGTTGGAACGTGACGCCCGACTCGGCGTTGGTGACGGTGGTACTGCGCGTGCCCACCGCGCTGCCGTCGGCATCGCGCGTGTAATTGCCGCTGCGCTCGGCGCTGCCGTGAATGCCGCCGGCGCTGGCCTGGCCGCTCGCACTCGCGGAGCCATCGGCCGAGCGCTTGAAGCGGGCGCTGTGCGTGCCGCTGGCACCGGACTCGGTGGTGAAACCGCTCTGGCGGCCGCCGGCGGCGTCGCCCTGCCCGTCGGTGACGAGCCCTTGCCGGCTGGCGAAGGCGGCGCGGCTGCCGTGTCCGGCCGCTGCAGAGCGCGCGCCGAGCGCGGTGTCGGCGACACGTGTAGCGCCGCTGCGCGCGGTGAGCGCCGTCTCGGCACTCGCGGCCGTAACGTATGCAGAAGCGACCGCGGCGAGCGCGACGGCAAACGGAATGAATCTGTGCATGACGGATGTCTCTCCGAGTTGGGACCGGACGATCAAAGCCCGGGTTGAAGGCGCACGAACAGGCTCGCGAACCAAAGCGATGCGACCAGCACGTGCAGGTAGAAGGAGGCGCCGCTGGTCGTCAGCGGGCTCCACCGCGAAGACCGTGGGAAGGCCCTGAACTGCAGCACGCGAGCGAGTTCGTCGGCGCGCTCGCGCATGGCGTGCCAGTACGAAGAGGCGCGGAACTCCATGACAAGGAGCGCGAGACTGACGATGAGCCCGCCCGCTTTGAGGAACTGCGCGCGCGCGAAACTCGTCTGCACGGCGCTCGACGACAGCGCCGTGACGAGGCTGCCCGTCGTACCGAGCAGCAGCGCCAACTGGTAGAAGCGCAACGTTGCATAGAGCCGCAGGAACTCGCACGCGCTGCGGTACTCCTCGCTCGGGTTACCCGAGTCCGTTTCCGACAGATGCCGTTCCTGCGCCAGCAGGCGCCAGATCACGTGTGCGTTGCCGGCCAGCGCCGGCAGCGTCTGCTCGGCCGGCAAACGCAGCGACGTGAGCCGCGGCGTCGGCAGCCGAAACGAGGCGGGCTTAGCCGCCATGGCGGGCACAACCTTGCCGCGCGGATTCGGCGTTCAGGTCGGCAAGCCGTTTATCCGCCTGGTCGGCGGCCGACGCGGCTTGCGCGTACCGGCCGACCACGGCGAAGGGCACGACGACCTTCCAGGCGTCCTGCTTCTTTTCCAGCGCCGCGCCCTTGGCCCGTTCGGTGCGCTCGATCTCCGCGCCGAGCTGGCGGCAATCGAGGCCCGACGATGGACTCGTCGCGGTCGGGGCCGATGCGCAGCCACTCAGCAACGCCGCCAGCAGCAGGCCGGGCAGTGGCGGCAGCGGCAGTGCGACTGCGCCGAAGCGGGCCGGTCGAAGCGGCGGTGCCGCCCAACGAAAGGCGCGGTTGGTCCAGGACTCAAGTCGTGTCGCTCGCATGTCGTGCTCCAGGGCTTTCGAATCGGTGTCGATCACGCGAAGACGTCGAGCGTGACCACTGTCGATCCGGCCGCTAGCAGCAGGCGCTGCTCGCGCATGCCGCCGTCGTTCAGTAGGCGATCCTCGAGGTGGCCGACGCGCTCGCTGCCGGCATCGGGCCGGGCCAGCCATACGCGCAGATCCCGTTGCCAGTTGCGAACGATGCGGCGCCAGCGCCGCGTGTTCTGGTCATCGTGTGCCATCTGGGTCTCCGATTCGAGGTTGTTGAACTCGGCGCCAGCGTAGGAGCCGACGCCTGGCAAGTCGTCAGCAAACGGTCGGAGTTCGGTCGGGTTCCGGTCCGAAGCGAAGCAGCGTCGGCAGCAGGTCCGACAGCGCATGGCACGCGGCGAGCAAAACGGCGAGCGGTTTCGCGGACCGCGTCTCGACCTGTGCGCTGCGGCTCTCGCCGCGCAGGCACCACTCGCAGAAGTGCTCGCAGTTGTTCGTGAGCACGCGGTAGCGGCGCTCGCCGAGCCGCGAGCGGGCGCGCGCGACGGTCTGTTCGCGGTCGAAGCGCGGCGCGGCGGTGCGCACCCAGATGCCGCGGCCGCGCGCGAACTGCTGCAGAGTGACCTCTTCCACCGGCCCGCAATACAGGCCGCGCGCGAGTCCGCCGTAGTGGATGACCCGTCCGCCGCCGACGTACAGACCGTGATGCGAGTAGAGACGGCGCGGCGTGACCAGATGAGCGCGGAGAGCAGGCTCTTCGCCCGCAGGCAGTCGGGGCCGCGTCATTCCTTCGAGGGTCGCTGGACTCATCGCTCGTGCTCCTTTCGATGGAGCACAAGTTAAGGACTACGGCCGTCGAAGTCGTTCGGAAACGGTCTGGGTTCCGTCAGGCTTCGGTCCGGCGTCTGCCGCCGGGGCGCTCCAACGCGCAAGGCGCGGGCTGCCGCTGTCCGGGTTCAGAGCGTCCGGATGCCGTTGTGCGGACGTTCTGCGAGCTCGGGTGAGAGGCCGCTCGGCGCTACGCGCGTCGCGGGCGGGCGCCGAGCAACCGCCCCATACTGCTCGCCAACGCGGTGTCGAAGCCTTCGCTCAATCGCGCGTGCGCGAGCTTCAGTTCCTTCACGTCGTTGCGCGTGGCGTCGTCGCGCGCGCCAGCGCCGCATCGCTGTGCACCCGCGCTTGGTCGATCAGACCCAGGTGCGACAGCGTGCGGCCGAGACGCGCGTGCAGCGACACGCCGGGATCCATCACGAAGGACACCCGGGCCAGTTCGTCGGCCACGTCGGCGAAGGCGACCAATCCCTACTCCAGCCAGCGCCGCGCGCCTGAGCAGATCGCCGTGAACGAACAGCGTGGCGCCCATCAGGTCGCAGGCCGACAGGTGCAGCCGTCGGTCGCCGCGCCGCTCGGCCAGCTCGACCTTGCACGCGGCAAGCGCGCGGGCACGGTTGTACTCGCCGCGCGCCTGCAGGACCCAACCCAGCTCCAGTTCGAGGGCGCGCTCGGTCTTGCCCGGCAGCACCTCGCTCAACGCCTCGATGCGTTCGAATACCGCGGCCGATTCGGCGGCGGTGGTGCCGAGCAATTGCGACGCCGCCACGCTGCGCGGACGCAGCAGTTCCATTTCGAGCTCGTCGCGCCTGCTGCCCGGTGGGCAATGCGGCAGCAGCGCCAGCGCGCGCGCTGAGCGCCATCGCCTCCACCGGCGCGAAGTGGCGCAGCGCGTTCTGTGCCGCGTCGGCGTAGTGATGTATAGCCGCGGGCAGGTCGTGGCTCGACTCGTAGTGCGATGCCAGTTCGGCGCTGGTCACCGGACCTCCGACCGCGCGGCTGCGCTCCGACGACAGCGCAACGCGCTGATGCAATTGCGCGCGCCGCGCCGTCCCGAGCCCCTGATAGAAGACGTGCCGGTACAGCGCACGGCGGAAGGCGTAGCGCGCGTCGAGCGAGCCGTCCGAAAGGCGGGCCACGTCCAGGCCATTCAGCCACTGCTTACGGCGCGCGAACGCGCACAGCACTGCGAATAGCTTCGGCGGCAGCGCGATCGCCCGGCCTTCGCGCGTCAGCCGGGCATCGGCCTCATCGAGCTCGAACGCGCCGAAGCGCAGCCGCAGCGGTTCGGCCGGCTCCGACGATCGGTCTGACGGCGCGACGGTTGCCATGCCTGCGCCGCGCGTTCGTGGCGCGCCCTCGAGGTGGCGAGACGCCGAGAGTGACCGGATTCGTCGGCGCGCACAACCATGATCGCGGCAGCGTCATCCTGCCGTGACAAGGCGACGTCACTTCGTCGTGGCGTTCGGGAACCTGGTGAAGATCTCGCCGACGACGGCATCGAGCGCCGGCCCCGTGTTCTGCGCCAACTTCTCGTCGATGCGGTCGCGGGCGATACCTTGCCAGACCAGCGCGTTGCGCTTCGCGTCGACCAGGTCGATGCGCAGCGTGCCTTGTCGGTAATCGACCAGGTTGTAAGACGCGCCGGCCCACGAGCGATAGCCGAGCCGGCCCGTCGACGGCAAGCTGCGCAGCTCCTGCCTCTCGGCGACGTCGAGGAAGAAGTTCACGCGCAGGTCGGGGTCGTCCTCGGCGTACGAATAGCCGTTCTGTTCGAGCTGCGCGCGCGTGGCGCGCTTCAGGTGCGACGTCAGCAGCGTCGAGTAGCGGCTCGCGTCGGTCGCGGCCTTGTCGTAGTAGCCGAAGGTCCGGTACTGCTTCAGGTCGGCGCCGGGATCGCGGTCGACCATGACCTTCGGGCTGGACGCGCAGCCGGCGAGGACTGCGGTCAGCGTGATCAGCGCGAATCCGGCCAGCACGGTGGCGGACAGCGCGGAGGAGGCGGTGCCGGAAGTCGGGAGCACACGCATGGTTTTCTCTCCTTCAGGAATCGAGTGGGGTCGAGTCGAGGTCGCGTTCGAGCAGTGCCAGCAATTGCTCGCCGCTGGCGAATTCGTGGTGATTGCCGGTCACCATGTTTTCCAGCCGGCCGGCCAGCGCGCCGCACTGCGGGCGCGCGTCGCGGTGCAGCTTCAGCACGTAGCTGCGCAGGCTCGGGTACTTCGATTGGGGGTCAAGGGTCATCGGTACGGCCGTCATCGAGAGTTGATCGATGGACGGCAGCGTAAGGACCCGCGCCGACGGCGTCGTCAGGAAACGGTCGGGATTCGGTCCGGATTCGCGGTCGGCGGCCGCGGACGCGTCAGGGAAGCAGCGCGCGCGCCCTTGCCACGGGAACGGTGTCGAATCCTTCGCGCAGGCTCGCGAGCGTCGCGGCGAGCGCGGTGAAATTGTCTGTCTGAGCATCGGCCGCCTCGCACTGCGCGGTCAACGCGATCATTTCGAGCCAAGGGGCGCCCTGACGGCGCGCCTCGGCGAGCGCCTCGAGCATCGCTTCACGCGCGGCCCTGGCATCGCCGCGCGCCGCCGCCAGTCGACCCTGCAGCAGCCAAAGCTGCGGCAGATAAACGCGCTCGCCGAGCCGCTGCGCCAGCTGCATCGCCTCGTCGAGCTGCGCCTGCGCGGCGACGAAGTCGCCCGCCAGCCACAGCGCCTCGGCGGCATGGCCGAGCACCTCGGTGCAACCGGAGAACTTGCCGAGCTTCGCGTTGATGTCGAAGCCCGCACGGATCAGCGCGTAGCCCTCACGCGGCGCGCCGCTTCGCGCCTGCGCCCAGCCGCGAAACCAACGGCTCGGCGCCGCGCCCGGAGCAAGCGACGCGCGCTCGACGATCGCGCGCATCGACTCGGCCAGCGCGGCGACACCTTCGACATCGTCGAGCCGGATTCCGAGCAGACAGCCGAACCACGCGGCGATCAATTGCGCCATCGGTTCGCCGAGGCGTTGCGCGCGTTCGCGCGCCGCCGCGATCCGCGCCTGCGCCTGATCGGCGAAGCCCAGATGCAGCAGCGGGATCGCGTGCGCGCCAAGCAGCGTGACCTCGGGATCGACGACGAACGCGGCGGCCAGCACGTCGTCGCCGATCGCCTCGCAGGTGGCCACGCCCTGTTGCAGCCACTCGTGCGCTTCGCGCGGGCGGCCCTGCAGCGCATTGACCTGTCCGACGATGCTGCATTCGGACAGCAACAACACGCGGTCGGCGTCGGCAGCTGCGAGCTCCTGGATGCGTTGCGCCAGCGCGCTCGCCGCGTCGTACTCGGCGCGCACCATCAGCACCAGCCCGAGCGCGTGCAGCACGAGGTGACGCAACGGATGCCGCGGCACCTGATCGAGCAACGCCAGCGCGCGCTCGAAGACCTGCTTCGCCTCGCCGGCGGCGATGCCGAGCGATTGCGCGGTCGCCGCGCCGTTCAGCGCCGTCAGCGCGAACTCGACCGCAGTGCGCGCCGGGTCCGCCGCCGCCTGCGGTACCAGCGAAAGCGCGTGCGCGCTCAAGTTCATTGCCTCGTTCGGCGCGAAGTGCCGCAGCGCACTCTGCGCGGCATCCGCGTAATGGCGCAGCGCGGCCAGCGGCTCGCGACCCAGCTCGAAGTGCGACGCGAGTTCGGCCGGCGCCACGGCAATGCCTGCTGCGCGGCTGCGCTCGAGCGACGCGCCGATACGCCGATGCAGCTGTGCCCGCGCGAGCGCGCCGAGGCGACCGTACAGCACGTGCCGATACAGCGCGTGACGAAACGCATAGTGCACGTCGAGGGTGCCGTCGGCAAGCCGATCGACTGCGGCATCGCCGAGCCACTGCTGCCGGCGCGCGAGTTCATCGCACTGTTCGACGACCCAGCCGGCATCGCGTTCGAGCGCGTCGGCCACCGTGCCGGGACGGAACTCCGCGCCGCAGACGCTGGCGGCTTCGAGCAGCGTGCGCTGCTCGGGCGCGAGGCGGCCGATCTGCTTGTCGATGATGCCGGCGAGATTCTCCGGAATCTCCGTCGATACGGCGCGCAGGTCGACCGGTACCTGCTGACCCGCACGCAGCACGCCCTGTGCGACGAGGTCGTCGAGGACGTGCGCGACGAACAGCGGCAGCCCGTCGGTGCGCGCGTGCAAGGCGCGCACGAAAGGCTCCGTGGCGCCGAGTCCGGGCAGTCGCCCGACGATGTAGTCGGCGATCTCCTGCTCGGAGAAGGGATCGAGCAGGATCTCCTCGCACAGCCGATGCAGACGCAGCTCGTTGCGCAATGCCTTCAGCGGATGGTCTTCGGCGATCACTTCGGCCAAGCGGAAGCTCGCGATCCACATCAGCCGCGCGCGGGCGCGGCGGCGCGCGACGTGATCGATCAGATGCACGGTCGCGTGATCGCTCCAGTGCAGGTCCTCGGTCACGAGCAGCAGCGGGCGGTCCTGCGTGTAGCGGTCGAGCAGTTCGCCGAACTCGCGCAGCATGCGGTCTTGGCTGGTCCCGGCCAGTTCGCGCCGCAAGGCTTCGCGCTCGGCCTCGCTCACCAGCCACGGCAACTGCAACAGCCAGGTCGGTGCGACCGATCGCAGCACCGGCGTCAGCGTAGAGTCGTCGCGACACAGTTGCGCGAGCGCTTCGAGCACCGGCAGATACGGCTCGCCGGCACCGTACTGCTCGACGCACTGACCGCGCGCGAAGGCGACTGGCCCGAGCGCAGCGACGAAGTGATCGATCAGCGTGGTCTTGCCGATGCCGGGTTCGCCGGCGATCCAGAACGACTGGCGCTGGCCGGCAAGGGTGCGCTCCCACGCCGAGCACAGCCGGGTCAGCGCGCGCTCCCGACCGGTCAGCTTCGGCAGTTGGGCTGCATGGATCGGCCGGCCGAGCCGCTCCGCGGCGGAGGCGCGGAGCGGGCTGGCCGCGCCGATGAACCGGTAGCCGCGGCGCGGCACGGTTTCGATGTAGCGCGGCTGCTTCGGATCGTCGGCGAGCGCTGCGCGCAGTTCGCTGACCGTCGTCTTCAGCACCGATTCGCTGACGAACTGATGGCCCCAGACTGCATCGAGCAGGGCGCTCTTGGTCATCAGCAGACCCGGCTGGCGCGCCAGCGCGCACAGCACAGCGAACGCCTTCGGCGCCACCGTCAGCGGCCGGCCGTCGCACGTCAGGCGAGCTTCGGCTTCGTCCAGTTCGAACGCGTCGAAGCGAAGTCGCACGGCATCCGCGTCGTCCGAGGGCCGGTCCGGCTTGGTGCGCATTTCCATGCGCAAGAATGGACGCATTCGGTGGCCGCTGCAACCATCCCGGCCACAGTTCAACCCAAGCCGCGTGCACGGGTGTCGGCTTCCGGTCGGTCGCACGGCCGGAGCGACTGCTGGCGGGAGCCGCGTTCGGCGGCTGCGGGCTGCTTGCCGGCGCGCGATGAACGAACCGGGCCCGGCTTACTGAAACGCCACCTCCGCGAAGCTCCTCAGCTTGCGGCTGTGCAACTGCTCCGGCCGCTGCGCGCGCAGCAGGTCGATCGCGCGCAGGCCGATGCGCAGATGCTGGTCGACGCGCTCGCGGTAGAAGCGGTCGGCCATGCCGGGCAGCTTGATCTCGCCGTGCAACGGCTTGTCGCTGACGCACAAGAGCGTGCCGTAGGGCACGCGGAAGCGGAAGCCGTTGGCGGCGATCGTCGCGCTCTCCATGTCGAGCGCGATCGCGCGGCTCTGGCTGAAGCGGCGGATCGGCGTGCGCTGCGGCAGCAGCTCCCAGTTGCGATTGTCGGTGCTCGCGACGGTGCCGGTGCGCATCACGCGCTTCAGTTCGTAGCCCTTCAGTTGCGTGACTTCGGCCACCGCCGCTTCGAGCGCGACCTGCACTTCCGCCAGCGGCGGGATCGGCACCCACGGCGGCAGGTCTTCGTCGAGCACGTGGTCCTCGCGAACGTAGCCGTGCGCGAGCACGTAGTCGCCGAGGCTCTGCGTCGAGCGCAGCCCCGCGCAGTGGCCGATCATGATCCAAGCGTGCGGCCGCAGCACCGCGATGTGGTCGGTGATCGTCTTCGCGTTGGCCGGGCCCACGCCGATGTTCACGAGCGTGATGCCGGCGCGGTCTTCGCGAACGAGGTGGTACGCGGGCATCTGCGGCATCCACGCCGGCGGCGCGCCCTGCGCGTGGGCAGGCACGGGCGGCAGCCCCGTGCGCGGCGTGATCACGTTGCCGGGCTCGACGAACGCGCTGTACCCGTGGCGCGCGGTATCCGCGTCGGCCATCAGCTCGTGCCCGAGGCGGACGAACTCGTCGACGTAGAACTGATAGTTCGTGAACAGCACGAAGTTCTGGAAGTGCTCGGGACGCGTGCCCGTGTAGTGCCGCAGCCGGTGCAGCGAATAGTCCACGCGCGGCGCGGTGAACAGCGCCAGCGGCCGCGGCTCGCCCGGCGCGGGTTCGTAGGTTCCGTTGGCGATGCCGTCGTCCATCACGCCCAGATCGGGCAGATCGAACAGATCGCGCATCCGCGCGCGACCGCCGGGATCGAGCGAGCCTTCGAGGCGGTCATCGTCGAGCGTGAAGTGCACCGCGATCGGCTGCCGGCTCGTGCCGACCTCGATCGACACGCGATGGCTGTCGATCAACAGCCGGAACTGCTCGCGCAGATAGTCGGCGAAGAGGTCGGGCCGCGTCAGCGTCGTCTCGTAAGTGCCCGGTCCGGCGACGAAACCGTAGGCGAGCCGCGAATCGGCGCGCGCGACCGACTCGGTGCGTACACGGACGAACGGATAAAAAGCACGCACGCGCGCGCCGAGGCGCTGGCCGGCCAGAAAACGCGCCAGCGCGTCGCGCAGGAACGCGACCGACTGCGCATAGATCGTCGACACCTGGGCGAGCGCGGCGTCGGCGTCGTCGAAACGCTGGGGGGCGATGAACGGGGGGGTCTGCATAAGCGCTTTGCGACGGCTGGCCCGGATTGTGCAGCAGCCGCGGCGCGGGACGTGGATGCTTGCGCGCGCGTACGATACGCGGCCGTCCGCCCGGCCATTGAAGCGGGCCGCCGCAATCCCCATTGTTCGGCAGCAACGCGCCGGATTTCCGATCGCAGGCAGAGGAGAGGCCGCTTGGAATTCAAGGACTACTACCAGACGCTGGGGGTTGCGCGCGACGCCACCGCCGAGCAGATCAAGAAGGCGTATCGGAGCCTCGCGCGCAAGTACCACCCGGACGTGAGCAAGGAGCCGGACGCCGAGCGCCGGATGAAGGAGGTCAACGAGGCGTACGCGGTGCTGTCCGATCCCGAGAAGCGCGCCGCGTACGACGCGCTGCTGGCGCGCGGACATCATCCGGGCGAGGAGTTCCGGCCGCCGCCGGACTGGGATGCCGGCTTCGAGTTCTCCAGCCACGGCTTCGAAGATGCCGCGGCCGCGGACTTCAGCGACTTCTTCGCCGAGCTGTTCGGCCGCATGGGAGGCCGGCGCGGGGCCGAGCGCTTCGGCGAGCGGTTCCGCGCGCGCGGCGAGGACCATCACGCGAAGGTCCTGCTCGACATCGAGGATGCGTTTCGCGGCGCGCGCCGCACGATCAGCCTGCGCGTTCCCAAGCTCGACGCGAACGGTCGCGTGATCGTCGAGACGCGCACGCTCGAGGTGCAGATCCCGCGCGGCGTGCGCGAGGGCCAACTGATCCGGCTTGCCGGACAGGGCGGACCCGGAACGGGCGGCGCTCCGCCCGGCGATCTGTTCCTCGAGGTGCATTTCGCGCCGCATCCCCGCTGGCGGGTCGACGGGCGCGACCTGGTCACCGAGCTTCCCGTCGCACCGTGGGAGGCCGCGCTCGGCGCGGTCGTCCCGGTCGAGTTGCCCGACGGCTCGACGCTGCGCGTTCGCATCCCCGCCGGTGCGCAGAGCGGCAGACGCCTGACAGTGCGCGGGCGCGGGCTGCCGAGCACGCCGCCCGGCGATCTCGACCTGATCCTCCGCGTCGTCCTGCCGTCGGCGGACGACCCGCGCGCGCGCCGCCTCTACGAGACGATGGCGCGCGAACTGTCGGACTTCGACGCACGCCGCGCCGCGTCCGCCCAACCTTCGGAGCAGCCATGAACCCGCGCGTCGAATCGATCCAGGCCGCACTCGAGGAAGCGCAGTTGACGCTCGACGAGCTCGCCGCGCTGTGCGGTGTGCAGCCCGGGTGGGTGATCGAACGCGTCGAACAGGGGCTGATCGAGGTTTGCGGCGCGGACTTCGCGGCCTGGCGTTTCGACGCGGCGACACTGCGCCGCGCGCGCGCGATGCGCGGCATCGAGCTGACCTTCGATGCGGCGCCCGAGCTTGCCGCGCTGGTGGTCGATCTCACCGAAGAAATCGGGCGTCTGCGCGCGCTGCTCGCAGACGCGCAGCGATCATGCTGACGGCCCTGCGGCACGTTCGGGCTGGGAGGTGTCCGCGATGAACGCATCCGAGAGCAGGCCGGCCGCGCGCTCGTCGCTGGCCGAGTTCCGGCGCACATGGGCGCTGATGGACGCGTACGAGCGCTTCGAGCAGATCGTCGCGCTCACGCTGGCCACCGTGATCGCGGCGATCGTCGTCGTGTCGCTGATCCAGCTGATCCGAACGGTGTTCGAGCTGCTGATCGTCGATGCGTTCAATCCGCTCGACCACCGCGTCTTCCAGACGGTCTTCGGCATGATCATGACGCTGCTGATCGCGATGGAGTTCAAGCACTCGATCATCCGCGTCGCCTTGCGCCGCGATAGCATCATCCAGGTCAAGACCGTCGTGCTGATCGCGCTGATCGCGCTGTCGCGCAAGTTCGTCATCCTCGATCCCGACGCCAGCCCGGCGAAAGTGGCTGCGCTCGCGGGAGCCGCACTCGCGCTCGGGTGCGTTTACTGGCTCGTCCGGGAGCGCGACGACCGTTCGCGTGCGCGGGACGATGCGAGCGAAAGGGCCTCCGCATGAACGACCGTTTCGTCACCCGGCTGGTCTGGATCGGCGTGATCGCCGCCGCGCTGCTCGCGCTGTGGCGCTGGCTGCCGGGCAGCGAGTCGCCCGACCCGGCGGTGCGCGACGCCGCGCCGCGGCCCGTGGTCGCGCGCGGCGATCTGGCCGCCGACGAGAAGGCGATGATCGAGCTGTTCGAGCGGTCGCGCGACTCGGTCGTCTACATCAGCACGCGGCAGCAGGTACGCGACTTCTGGACGCGCAACGTGTTTTCGGTGCCGCGCGGTACCGGCAGCGGCTTCATCTGGGACGAGCACGGTCACGTCGTGACCAATTTCCACGTCGTCGAAGGCGCGTCCGAGGCGATCGTTCGGCTGGCCGACGGACGCGACTACCGGTCCGCGCTGGTCGGCGCCAGCCCCGCGCACGACATCGCCGTGCTGCGCATCGGCGTCGGCTTCAACCGTCCGCCGCCGGTGCCGATCGGCACGAGCGGCGATCTCAAAGTCGGCCAGAAGGTCTTTGCCATCGGTAACCCCTTCGGTCTGGACTGGACCATGACGACGGGCATCGTTTCGGCGCTGGATCGCTCGCTGCCGACCGAGCGCGGCGCGATCATCGAGCACCTGATCCAGACCGACGCGGCGATCAATCCGGGAAACTCGGGCGGCCCGCTGCTCGATTCGGCAGGCCGGCTGATCGGCATCAACACGGCGATCTTCAGTCCGTCGGGCGCGTCCGCGGGCATCGGTTTCGCGGTGCCAGTGGACACCGTCAACCGCGTCGTCCCGCAGTTGATCCGCACGGGCCGCTACGTGCGTCCGGCGCTGGGCATCGAAGTCGACGAGGCGCTGAACAGCCGGCTGACCGCGCTGCTGCGCACCTCGGGTGTGGTGATCCTGCGCGTCGCGCCGGACTCGGCCGCCGAGAAGGCGGGGCTCGCGGGTGCGACCGTCGCGCCCGACGGCAGCATCGTCCCGGGCGACATCATCGTCGCCGTCGAAGGCAAGCAGGTCGATTCAGTTGCGCGACTGCTCGCGCGGCTGGACGACTTCAAGGTCGGCGACACGGTCACCGTCACCGTCGTTCGCGAAGGCAAGAAGCGCGACGTACGAGTAACCCTGCAACCAGGAGCGTAGCGATGCAACCGCAGACCCGATGGAACATCTGGTACTGGATCTTCGCCGTGCTGACCTTTCTGATGCTGCAGAACTGGTGGCAGGCGGCACAGCAGATCGAACCCGTGCCTTACAGCGAATTCGAGCGCGCGCTGGCCGAGGGCCGCGTCGCCGAAGTCATCGTCGGCGAAAAAACGATCACCGGCCGGCTCAAGTCGCCCGACCCCGGCGGCAAGACCACGATCGTCGCCAACCGCGTCGAACCCGACCTGGCCGAGCGGCTGAGCAAGTACGACGTCAAGTACACGCGCGTCGTCGAAAGCACTTTCCTGCGCGACCTGCTGTCCTGGATCGTTCCGGCGGCGGTGTTCTTCGGCCTGTGGTACTTCGTGTTCCGGCGCGTGACTGAAAAGCAGGGACTGGGCGGCTTCATGTCGATCGGCAAGAGCCGCGCCAAGGTCTACGTCGAGAAGAACACCGGCGTGACCTTCGCCGACGTCGCCGGCGTCGACGAGGCGAAAGCCGAACTGCAGGAAGTCGTCGAGTTCCTGAAGAACCCGAAGGAGTACGGGCGGCTCGGCGCGCGCATGCCCAAGGGTGTGCTGCTCGTCGGCCCGCCGGGCACCGGCAAGACGCTGCTCGCCAAGGCGGTCGCGGGCGAAGCCGGCGTTCCGTTCTTCTCGATCTCGGGCAGCGAGTTCGTCGAGATGTTCGTGGGCGTGGGCGCGGCGCGCGTGCGCGACCTCTTCGAGCAGGCGCGCCAGAAGGCGCCCGCGATCATCTTCATCGACGAGCTCGACGCGCTCGGCCGCGCGCGCGGCGCGGCCGGCCCGATCGGCGGCCACGACGAGCGCGAGCAGACGCTGAACCAGTTGCTCGTCGAGATGGACGGCTTCGACAGCTCGGTCGGGCTGGTGCTGCTCGCGGCGACCAACCGCCCCGAGATCCTCGACCCCGCGCTGCTGCGCGCCGGCCGATTCGACCGTCAGGTGCTGGTCGACCGCCCCGACAAGAACGGCCGCGTGCAGATCCTCAAGGTGCACGTGCGCAAGGTCAAGCTCGCCCCCGACGTCGACCTCGAACAGGTCGCTGCGCTGACGACGGGGTTTTCCGGCGCGGATCTGGCCAACCTCGTCAACGAGGCGGCGCTGGCGGCGACCCGCCGCGGCGCCAACGCGATCGAGCTCGCGGACTTCACGCAGGCGATCGAACGGATCATCGCGGGGCTGGAGAAGAAGAACCGCGTGCTCAACCCGCGCGAGCGCGAGATCGTCGCCTACCACGAGATGGGGCACGCGCTGGTCGCGCTCGCGCTTCCGGGGTCCGATCCCGTGCACAAGGTGTCGATCATCCCGCGCGGCATCGGCGCGCTCGGCTACACGATCCAGCGCCCGACCGAGGACCGCTTCCTGATGACGCGCGAGGAGCTCGAGAACAAGATCGCCGTGCTCCTGGGCGGACGCGCCGCGGAGAAGCTCGTCTTCGGCCATCTGTCGACCGGCGCCGCGGACGATCTGGCCAAGGTCACCGACATCGCGCGCGACATGGTGACGCGCTACGGCATGGTCGAGGATCTCGGCTACGTGGCGTACGAACCGCAGCGCACGCGGTTCCTCGATGTGCCGATGTACCCGCAGGGCGGCTGCGTCACGAGCCAGGATACGCAGCAGCGAATCGACGACGCGGTCCGCTCGATCGTGATGGGCGCGTTCGAACGCGCGACGGCGATCCTGGCGCGCAACCGCGCCGTGCTCGAGCGCTGCGCACGCGAACTGCTCGCGCGCGAAACGCTCGACGAAGCCGCGATCCGCGAACTGACCGCCGACCTGCAGCGCGTCGAAGCGCCGCACGCCGCCGCGCCCGCGCGTCCCGTCGATACCGTTGCGCGCGTGCCGGCCGCTCAGTCCGCGGTCGCCGCCTCAGCCGACGCCGTCGCCCAGGGCGATTCGCGCAGCCACGCTTCGAGCCTGGAGCGGCGCAGCGGGCCGCTGATCAAGTAGCCCTGCGCGAGATCGCAGCCGAGCGCGCGCAGCTCGTCGAGGCAGGCTTCGGTCTCGACGCCCTCGGCGACGACGTTCAGCCCGAGGCTGTGCGCGAGCTCGATCGTCGATCGGACGATCATGCGATCGTCGCGGTCGTCGGCCATTCCCATCACGAAGGTTCGGTCGATCTTCAGCTCGTCGACCGGCAGCCGCTTCAGGTACGCGAGCGACGAGAAGCCGGTGCCGAAGTCGTCGATCGCGAGCCGCACGCCGAGCCCGTGCAGCGCGCGCAGCGTGGCGAGCGCATGCTCCGGATCCTCCATGAAGCTCGACTCGGTGATCTCCAGGCAGACGAGCTCGGGCGGGACGCGGTGGTTGTGCAGCAGGTCGCCGACCAGTTGCGGCAGATCCCGGCTCATCACGTCGCGCGCCGAGATGTTGACGGCCACCTGCAGCGGCATGCCGTCCGCGGCCCAGCGCCCGCACTGGCGCAGCGTGACCGCGAGCATCCAGCGCGTGATGACGCGGACGAAGCCGGTCTGTTCGGCGTACGGCATGAACTCGCCGGGCGGCACCAGTCCGCGCGTCGGGTGCCGCCAGCGCACGAGCGCTTCGACGCCGCCGACGCGACCGGACGCCAGCTCGATCTTGGGCTGGTAGTACGCGCGCAACTCGGCCGATTCGACCGCGCGCCGCAGTTCGCCGAGCAGCGACAGGTGCTGGCGCTGCGCGACTTCGTAGCGCGCGTCGTAGAAGGCGAAGCTCGCGGTGCTGCGCTTGGCCACGTACATCACGATGTCGGCGCGCCGCATCAGCGTGCCGGCGTCGATGCCGTCTTCGGGATACAGCGCGATGCCGATGCTCGCGGCGACGTCGATCGGCTGTCCTTCGAACTCGATCGGCGCGCGCAGCGCGTTGACGATCGCGCGCGCGACCGCGCGCACCTCGTCGGCGTCGGCGGCGGTCAGCACGATCGCGAACTCGTCGCCGCCCAAGCGGGCGACGGTGCCGCCGTCGCGCAAAACGCCGCGCAGCCGCTCGGCCACGCGCCTGAGCACCTCGTCGCCCGCGGCATGGCCGAGCGTGTCGTTGATGCCCTTGAAACGGTCCAGATCGAGCAGCATCACCGCCGCGATCTGGCCGCGTTGCGCCGCGTGGCGCAGCGCGAGCTCGATCCGCTCGACGAGTCGCGCCCGGTTCGGCAGCCCGGTCAGCGCATCCTCGTACGCGAGTCGCAGTACCTGCCGCTCGCGGCTGGCGATGCCTTCGCGCATGTGGTTGAGGCTCTTGGCGAGGACGCCGATCTCGTCATCGCGCGCGATCGCGATCGGCGCGTGGTAGTCGCCCTGCTGCATCCGCGCGGCGCTGCGCGTCAGCTCCGACAGCGGCTGCGTGATCGTCCGCGCGATCACGTAGCTCGCGGCGACCGCGACCGCGACGCTGGCCGCACCGAGCAGCAGAAGGAAAACGCGCAGCCGGTCGAACTCGGCGAGCACTTCGTCGAGCGAGCGTTGCAGCACCGCGAACACACGCGCACCGTCGCTGCCGCCGACGGCGAGCACGCGCGTTTCGTACTCGGTGCCGCCGAGCCGCAGCGACATGCGCGCCTGCGGCTGCAATGCGCGGTCGCCCAGCGCCGCACCGAGTTCGACGCGCCGCGTACCGGCCAGCGTCGAAGCGAGCTCGACCGGCAGACCGCCGTCGCGCACGCCGAAGAAGCTGACGTGCAGTTCGGTCAACTGGCGCAGCTCGGCCGCCAGCGCGTCGTCGAACTCGAAGCCGAGGACGACCCAGCCGCCCGGCCTGGGTGCGGCGAGCGGAACGGCGACGAACTGGTATGCGCGCTCGTCGAACGGGACCGCCGACGTCGCGCGGCCCGTTTCGCGCGCGGCGTCGATCAGCCCGCCGGGCGCGAACGCGCGACCGCGCCTTCGCGGATCGGCGGCATCGGCGACGATGCGCTGGTCGGCACCGACCAGCAACGCGGCGTCGGTTCCGGCGCGCGCCGCGTGGCTGCGCAGCGCCGCCTCGGCGGCTGCGGCGTCGCGCGCGGCGGCGGCTTCGCGCAGCGCCTGATCGGCGGCGAGCAGGCCGGCTGACTGCAGCAGTTGCTCGCGCTTCAGTTCCAGCAGCCGCGCGAAGATCTTCTCGGCGGCGATCAGCTCCGCTTCGATCTGTTCGCGCGCGTTGCCGACGCCGGCATGGTTCACGAGCGCGAACCCGATCCCCTGGATCGAAACGATCAGGACCGTGAACGACATCAGGATGCGGGTGCGCAGTCGGCGCAGGCGCAGCATGATCCCTCTCAGCCGCGCTTTGCCGCCGCGCCCGACGAACAAGTCCGAATCGTCGCCACGCTGGGTCTTCGCGATGGTGCGCCGGAGGGCGCGACGCGGAGCACGATAGCGAGCCGCCGCGCCGCGCGATGTCGAACAAAGCCCGCCTTGGCGGGGCTATTCGACGCTTCCCGCCGCGCAGCCCCCTCTTCTCGTCCGCGACTCGTCCCGTTTCCTGTAAGGGCAACGCGAGACGAGTACGTACATACGACAGAGGCGCGCCGTTCTCGTCCCCCTTGGCAGAGGGTGAGCCGAGCGGGATTTGTGCTTTTCTGCCCCAGCGCGAGACCCGAGCAAGCCTCAACCCCGCTTTCGAAAAGGGTTCAGGCAAAGCGCGAGATACGGGCATAAACCGCCGCACTTCAATCCACCTACGTGGTTGCCGAAATCCTCGGCATGCGTACCAACACCCGTCCGCGAACCGCCGAACGCATCGTTCGATACACGGCGTTCGCGTGGCTGGCCGTCGGCGCCGGGGCGCAGGGAGCGAGCTGCGATGTCGCGCCCGCGGACGTCGCGGCCTTGCACGAGCGCCACATGCGGGCGTTGAACGCCGCGCTCGGCGAAGAGCCGCTGCCGGTCGCTCGCGCGCAGCGCGTGTTCGAGCGGCTGATCGCCGCGAACAGACTGCGCGAGCGGGGCTACGAGCTGCGCGCGTACGCGATGCGCGGCTTCAACGCGTCCGCCGTCTATCCGCGCGGCGTCGCTTTGAGCGAGGTCGCGATGGGCGACGACGTGAGCGAGGACGAGATCGCGGCCGTGCTCGCGCACGAGCTGGCGCACCTCGAACTGGGTCATGCGCTCGACCAGGCGTGCGAGCAATCGCGGCTCGCGGACAGCCCGCTCGGTTTCGTCGATGCCGCGCGCGAGTTCGAGCGCGAGGCGGCCGACAACCCGTCGTTCGCCGCGTCGTTCGCGCGACTGTCGCGCGCGCACGAACTGCAGGCCGATGCGTTCGCGCTGCGGCTGCTCGAGTCGGCCGGCTATGCGCCGCTTTCGCTGTCGCGGATGCTGGCCGCCCGCGTCGTCGCCAACCCGCTCGCCGGCACGCACCCCGAACTTGCCGAACGCCTCGCCGCGCTGGCCAACGCCGCCGCGACGGCGCCCTGAAGCGACGCCACGAAAACAAAGACGGCGCCCGCAGGCGCCGTCGTGTTCGTTGCTGTGCGGCTCAGCGCACGTGCTGGGCGAGTTCGCCGCTGCGGTACTTCTGCGCCATGACCTCGAGCGGAAGCGGCTTGATGCGGCTCGCGTGGCCTTCGCATCCGAACTGGATGTAGCGCTGCTTGCAGATCGCCTTCGCCGCCTCGCGCGCGGGTTTCAGGTATTCGCGCGGGTCGAACTTGCTCGGGTTCTCGTACAGGAACTTGCGGATCGCCGCCGTCATCGCCAGGCGAATGTCGGTGTCGATGTTGACCTTGCGCACGCCGTGCTTGATTGCCTCCTGGATCTCCTCGACCGGCACGCCGTAGGTCTCCTTCATCTGGCCGCCGTACTTGCGGATCTCCTCGAGCAGCTCCTGCGGCACCGACGACGACCCGTGCATCACCAGATGCGTGTTCGGGATGCGGCGGTGGATCTCCTTGATGCGTTCGATCGCGAGGATCTCGCCGGTCGGTTTGCGCGTGAACTTGTACGCGCCGTGGCTCGTGCCAATCGCGATCGCCAGCGCGTCGAGCTGCGTGCGCCGGACGAAGTCGGCTGCCTGCTCGGGATCGGTCAGCAGCATCTCCTTGGTCATCGTTCCTTCGGCGCCGTGGTCGTCCTCCTTGTCGCCGCGCATCGTTTCGAGCGAACCGAGGACGCCGAGCTCGCCCTCGACCGACACGCCGACCGCGTGCGCCATATCGACGACCTGCTTGGTCACCCGGCAGTTGTATTCGTAGTCCGCGACGGTCTTTCCGTCTTCCTTCAGCGACCCGTCCATCATCACCGAGGTGAACCCGAGCTTGATCGCCGACTCGCACACCGCGGGGCTCTGCCCGTGATCCTGGTGCATCGCGATCGGGATGTCGGGATACGACTCGACCGCGGCCTGAATCAGATGCTTGAGGAACAACTCGCCGGCGTATTTCCGCGCGCCGGCGGAGGCCTGCATGATCACGGGCGCGTTGGTTTCCTTCGCGGCCTCCATGATCGCCTGCACCTGCTCGAGGTTGTTGACGTTGAACGCCGGCACCCCGTAGCCGTTTTCGGCCGCGTGATCCAGCAACTGACGCATCGAGACCAGCGCCATGACTCTTCTCCTCTGTGAACTGTGCGTGTGAACGCGCCTGCGATGGCGTCATTGTAGGCGGCTTGTGCGGCGTTCGATGGCCGCTGTCGAGCGAAAAAGGATGCGACGACTGCGTACCGGGTCAACGCGGGGTCGCGGCCGGCAGTGCTGTTAATCCCCCTGCCCTTATGTCAAAAAGGGGCGTCGAAGCCGGTCGCTCGCCGGGCGTTACGTCGCGAGCACTCGGCCCGCTTTCGAATGGCGAGCGCGTGCGAAGCGTCGTGGCATCGCGCGGTGACGCGCTCGCGGCACACCCAAGGTGCACGGCGGCTGCTACGGTCGGTACAGACGTTCCTTGAGCAGCCGGCGCGCTTCTTCGAGCACCGGGTCGCGGCCCGCGCGCAGGTCGGAGAACGTGGGCAGCACGAGCCGGGTCGGCGCGAGCGGCTCGCCTTCCATCCTGCGCCCGCGCGCCGAAACGAATCCGGTCTCGGCGATGCGAAGGCCGCCGCCGTCGGGCAGCACGTGTTCCGTGGGAACGGCGACGACGCAGCCGCAGGTCGACTCGCCGACCGTGATCGCATTGCGCTGCTCGACGAGCGTGGTCGCCATCAGCTCGGAGGCGCTCGCGGTGCGGCGGTCGGTCAATACCGCGATCGGACCGGCGAACGCTTCCGCCGACGGCCTGAGCACGACCGCCGAACGGCGCTGGCCTGCGCCCTCGCGCCGCACGGCGGTCAGCACCTCGCGCGGCGCAGTCATGAACTGCGCGGCGAGCCATGTGTACATCGCATAGTCGCCGCCGGTGTTACCGCGCAGATCGAGGATCAACGCACCGGCGTCGGAAAGCTGCTCGACGGCACGGCGCAACTCGACGCGCACGTCGGCCGCGAAGCGCGTGAGCTTGAGCACCGCGATGCCGTCTTCGAGCCGGGTCAGCTCGACGCGCGGCGGAGCGCCGGCCGGCACGACCGGCAGATCGACCTCGAGCGGCGGCGAGTCCGCGGCGCGCTGCAGCGCGAGCCGCAGCGAAGGCAGCGGCGCGTCGGGCGCGCCGCGCAGCAGTCGCTGCATCGCGCGCAGGCGGCGCCCGCGCTCCGCCTCGGCCGCGTCGCGCGGCAGTGCCGGCACGACGCTCGCTTCGCCGGTGTCGTCGGCGGCCGCCGACGCGCGCGCAAAGAACGCTTCGTCGAGCGGCGTGCCGTTCAGCGCGACAACCACGTCACCCGCGCGCACGCCGGCGCGCGCGGCCGGCGAGTCGGCGGCGACCGCGATGACCGCGGCCCGCCCTTCGACGATGCCGAGCGCCGCGCCCGTCTGCGGCGCGACGTAGCGGCGCCGATCGGCGCTCTCCTTCGCGGTCAGCACGACCGAGTGCGAGTCGCGCAGCTCGCGCACCATGGCCTTGAGCGCGCGATACAACTGCGCGTCGCTCGTCGCGGCGAGCGCGGCGGGCAGATGTCGTTCGCGCGCCGCCGCCCAGTCCACACCGTTGAACGAGGGGTCGTAGTAGCGATCGGCGACGAGTTGCCACACGCGCTGCAGCGTCGCCGCGCGCTTCTCGGCGGTGTCGTAGACCGGCGCGAGCGCCGTCTGCGATACCGGCGCGAGCTGCGCCGGGAAGTCGACCGAGCCCGACGGCGGCCGTTCGCGCAGCGTGCTGCACGCGGCGACCGCGAACGCGGCGGCGAGAACGAGGGTCTTTGCGAACGACGGGCGCACGCGGATCGCGGATAGCGAATCGCGGACTGCGCCGGTGCCGGCGCGCGCGGCCTCAGTCATTCGGTGGGCCGAGGCCCGCGCTGCGCGGATCGGCACGATCCCGATCAGGCCCCACCCACGCGGACGATCTTGAGCGTGTTGGTGCCGCCGGCCTGGCCCATCGGTTCGCCGCAGGTCAGCACGATCAGGTCGCCGCGCTTCACGCGCCCCAGATCGAGCAGCAGCTTCTCGGCGGCGGCCAGCGCCGCATCGCGCTCCTGACCGGTCGGAAAGTGCAGCGGGCGCACGTTGCGGTACAGCGCAAGCCGCCGCTGCGTCGCCACGCTCGGCGTCAGCGCGTAGATCGGGATGTCGATGTCGTGGCGGCTCATCCACAGCGTGGTCGAACCCGACTCGGTCAGCGCGACGATCGCCGCGCAGCGCAGGTGAAACGCCGTGAACAGCGCGCCGTACGCGATCGACTGGTCCACGCGCGTGAAGGTCTGATCGAGGAACTGCGTGTCGAGCACGACCGCCTCGGACCGATCGGCTTCCTCGACGATCGAAGCCATCGTCTCGACGACCTCGACCGGGTACTTGCCCGCCGCGGTCTCGGCCGACAGCATCACCGCGTCGGTGCCGTCGAGCACCGCGTTGGCAACGTCGCTCACCTCGGCGCGCGTCGGCACCGGGTTGTGGATCATCGACTCCATCATCTGCGTCGCGGTGATCGCCAGCTTGTTGGCCTCGCGCGCCATCTTGATCATGCGCTTCTGCAGCGCGGGCACCGCCGCCACGCCGACCTCGACCGCCAGGTCGCCGCGCGCGACCATAATGCCGTCGGCGGCGGCGAGGATCTCGCGCAGCACCGGGATCGCCTCGGCGCGCTCGATCTTGGCGATGATCTGCGGGCGGATCCCGTGCTTCTCGCCGGCGATCGTCGCGAGCTGCCGCGCCATTTCGACATCGGTGCGGTTCTTGACGAACGACACCGCGACGTAGTCGGCGCCGCACTCCATCGCCGTTTCGATGTCGCGAACGTCCTTCGCGGTCAGCGCCGGCGCCGACAGCCCTCCGCCCTGCTTGTTGATCCCCTTGTTGTTCGACAGCACGCCGCCGATGCGGACCGTGGTGTGGATCTCGGAGCCCTCGACGCGCTCCACGTCGAGCACGATCAGTCCGTCGTTCAGCAGCAGCACGTCGCCCGGGCGCACGTCGCGCGGCAGATCCTTGTAGTCGAGCCCGACACGCTCGGCGTTGCCGAGTTCGCATCCCGCGTCGAGGATGAAGCGCTGGCCCGCGCGCAGTTCGACCTTGCCGCCCTCGAACTTGCCGATCCGGATCTTCGGCCCCTGCAGGTCGGCCATGATGCCGACCTCGCGCCCGCACACGCGCGCCGCCTCGCGGACGAGTTTCGCGCGTGCGAGATGATCGTCGGCCGTTCCGTGCGAAAAGTTGAACCGCACGACATCGACGCCCGCCGTGAGCATGCGCTCGAGCACGAGCGGATCGCTCGACGCGGGGCCGAGGGTGGCGACGATCTTCGTGCTTCTAGGCATGGTCGGATTGCGGATCGCGGATTGCGGATTGCGCGGCGAGCATCATCGTCCCTTCAACGAAGTCGTCAGCCTGGACAGCATACGGCCAACCTTGTCGGTCTGTTCTGCGAGCACAGGCAAGGCATTGCCGTCGATCCATGCCAGCCTGCGCGCCAGCACCAATCGCTGTTCGACCGGAAATCCGGCCGTCAACGCGAATACCGATTGCGAAAGATCCATCGACGCCTGCCACACCGGGAGCTCGGTGTATTTCACGCCGTTCCCGCGATCCGCAATCCGTTCAGCCCTTCGCCCGCTGCTCCAGGATCTCGATCGCCGGAAGCTTCTTGCCCTCGAGGAACTCGAGGAACGCGCCGCCGCCGGTCGAGATGTAGCTGATGCGGTCGGCGATGCGGTACTTGGCGATCGCGGCGAGCGTGTCGCCGCCGCCGGCGATCGAAAACGCGCCGTTGACGGTGGCCTCGGCGATCGCGAGCGCGATCTGCTTCGTGCCTTCGGCGAACTGGTCGAACTCGAACACGCCGATCGGCCCGTTCCAGATGATCGTTCCCGCGCTGTTGATCCCGTGCACGAGTCCGAGCGCGGTCTGCGGGCCGACGTCGAGGATCATCTCGTCGGGCTGGACCGCGTCGGCGCGGCGGATCGTCGCCGGTGCCGTCGGCGAAAACTCCTTCGCGACGACCACGTCGATCGGCAGCGGCAGCGTGCCGCCTTTTTCGGCGAGCGTCGCGAGCACCTTCTTGCACTCGGGAACGAGGTCCGGCTCGGCGAGCGACTTGCCGACCTTGAACCCCTCGGCGAGCAGGAAGGTATTGGCGATGCCTCCGCCGACGATCAGGTGATCGACCTTCTGCGCGAGGTTGTTCAGGATCGTGAGCTTGGTCGACACCTTGCTGCCCGCGACGATCGCCAGCAGCGGTCGCTTGGGGTTGTCGAGCGCCTTGCCGAGCGCCTCGATCTCGGCGGCCATCAGCGGGCCGGCGCACGCGATCGGCGCGTACTTCGCGATGCCATGCGTGGTGGCCTCGGCGCGATGCGCGGTGCCAAACGCGTCGTTGACGTAGACGTCGCACAGCTTGGCCATCTTCTGCGCGAGCTCGTCGCTGTTCTTCTTCTCGCCCTTGTTGACGCGGCAGTTCTCCAGCAGCACGACTTCGCCGGGTGCCACCTGCACGCCATCGACCCAGTTCTGCTTCAGCGGCACCGGGCGGTCGAGCAGCTCCGACAGACGCTTGGCCACCGGCGCGAGCGAATCCTCGGGCCTGAGTTCGCCCTCGGTCGGCCGACCGAGGTGCGATGTCACCATCACGGCGGCGCCCGCGTCGAGCGCGAGTTTGATCGCCGGCACCGACGCGCGGATGCGCGTGTCCTCGGTGATGTTGCCCGCGTCGTCCAGCGGCACGTTCAGGTCCGAACGGATGAACACGCGCTTGCCGCGCAACTTGCCCTCGCGGGCCAGAGCTTCGAGCGTGAGCACTTTCATGGGAGCAGCCGGAAAGAGTGGGGGGAAGCGCACAGCGGTGCGCACCGCGCGCGCGACGGAAGGCGTTGGCGATGCCTCTGCGTCGAGGGCTGCGGCATTATACGAACGCAACTTCGGCGCCAACGTGATCCGGTTCACCTTCGCCCGCACCGAATGGGCCGCGCTCGTCGGCGCGGCATTGATCGTTCTGCTGCAGCAGGTCGATTCGGCCGGCGCGGCGCTCGAATACCGCCGCGCGCTGCTCGCGGCGCAGCCGTGGCGCGTCGTCACCGCGCATCTCGTTCACGTCAATTCGGAGCACGCGCTGATCAACGCGGCGGCGTGGTGGCTCGTCGCGCGGCTGTTCGGTCCCGACCTCGACCTGCGCCGGCAACTCATCACGCTCGGCGCCGGCGCGGTGGCGATCGGCGCGGGGCTCGCGGCACTGCATCCGACGATCGCGTGGTACCGCGGCTTCTCGGGCGTGCTGCATGCGCTTTACTTCGCCGGCGCGACGTGCTGGCTCGCCAACGCGCTGGCGCGGCCCGACACGAGAACGGCGCGCGGGCTGTGGCTGCCGCTCGCGCTCGCTGCGGGCGGCTGGATCAAGGTCGCGCTCGAGCAGCCGGCCGGAAGCGCCACGCCGTATGCCGACTGGCTCGGTACGACGACGGTGCCGCAAGCGCATCTGCTCGGCGCGCTCGCGGGCTCGCTGCTGGGTTTGTTCTTCGCGTGGCGCGACGCGAAGAAAAACGCCGCGACGACGCGCGGCGTTTCGTAGACGCAAGCGCGTTCAGACGCGGCGGCAGACGCGCGCCGCGAGCGCGAGCGCGAGCGCGGCGAGCACAGATAGTTGCCAGAGCGGCAGTGCGCCGCCGCCACCGCTGGGAGGCGGGGGCGGCGCCTGCACCGTGACCGCGACATCGATGCTGTCGGCCTTCGGCGGCACGCTGTTGTCGGTGACCGTGAGCTCGAAGACCAGCGTCTGGTTTCCCGACGGTGCGGTAAAGCCCGCTTGCGGATTCGACGGTCCGCTCAGCGCAACGCGCGTTGCGCCGTTGTCGATCTGCCGCCACGAGTACGACACGATCGACCTGCCATTGAATGCCACGCTACCGCGACCGTCGAGTGTGACTGCGGTGCCCGGCGATACCGTCTGGTCCGGACCGGCGTCGGCCATTGGCGGCGGCGCCGCCGCAGCTGCGTCGGCGACCGCTGCGGCAGCGTCGAGCAATCCGGCACCGCATAGCCCCGCGCCGGGTTGTCCTGTCGCGCAGAAGGTACCCGCCGGGTGGGGACGGGCGGTTCGCATGAGGATGTTCTTCAACTCGGCCGGCGATGCCGTGCGAAGAACCGACTTGACGAGCGCCGCCACCGCGGACGCATGCGCCGTCGCGGAACTCGTTCCGGTGAAGCCGCCGATCGCAGCTCCGGTCTTGTCCTGGTTGGGAGGGGCGCCCGCACTCGTCGGACCTGTCGCGCCGAACAGGACCGAGGACCACGTGAAGTAGCCCGTATCCGGCGACACGATCACGCTGGGCAGTTGGGTTGGCGTACCGCCGCCGGGCGCGCTGATCGCGACCTCGGGTCCGATATTCGAGTAATCCGCGTTGTCGCCGTTGATCGTGTGGGCAGCGACGGCGACGACCCCCGTGCAGTTTGCCGGTTGAGTAATGCCGCGCACCCCCTCGTTCCCTGCCGCCGCGACGACAAGTGCGCCGCGCCCGACCACATCGTTGACGGCTTGCTGATACGACGTCGAGCATGGCCCTGCGGCGGTGCCGAGGCTCATGTTGATGATCTGCGCCGGCGTGAGATTGACGATCGGGACGCCTGCGCCGTTTACGGGTATCCCGACAGCGAAGCGCATGGCGTCGATCACGTCGCTCGTCGTTCCGCCGCACTTGCCCAGCACACGCAACGGCAGCAGTCGGATGTTCGGCGCGATGCCCGCCGTCGACGTGCCGGGCGGCGGCGGGCTGCCGACACCGTTATTCCAGACGCCGACGATCGTTCCGGCCATGTGCGTGCCATGCCATGAGCTGTCACTCGCTGGCGGATCGCAGAAGTTTGGGTACAGAGCGATGTCCTGATCGGTAACCCAGTCGCCGGGATCGCTCGGGTCAGGATCGCGCCCGTCGCCGTCGTTGGCGACGAAGTTCGCTGGAACGCCGCTGGCAGCGCCGACATCAGACGAGACGAAGTCGTAGCCTTGGAGAAGCGTGCCGGCCAGTTCCGGATGGTTGGTAGCGACCCCGGTGTCGATCACGGCGACGACCACCTTTCTTGAACCGCGCACCACGTTCGAAGCACCGGGCAGGTTCCACGCGCCAGGCAGATTCGCTCCGCCGACGGCCGGTACGGCCTTGTTGTCGGCAGTTAAGATCTGCGTCGGCGGGTAGTAATGCCACAACCGCGTCGTGTAGCCGACATCCTGCGGCAGCACCTGCATCGCGCGCACCGGATAGTCCGGATCGGCGTATTCGACGTTCGGGTCGCTGGCCAGTCGAGCTGCCACCGCTTTCGCCTCCGTCAACGTCATCGGCCGCTCCAGCCTCAGCACGGACGCGTTGCCCGACATCGGGCGGAACGCGCTCATTCGCACGCCCGCGGTTGCCGACAGCGCCGCGACGCGTTCGGCGCCGAGCGGCTGCACGAGCTCGGCGGCCTTCGGGTTGCGCAGCTTAACGATCATCTGGCGGATCAGCGGCTCGCGCAGCTCGGATGCGGGCTTCTTCTTCGCGGCAGCGGCGGTGGCGTGGCCGACCGATGCGGGCCAGGCCGCGACGAACAGGGTGCACAGCGCGACGGCGGCGATGGCGGGTTTCGCAGATGGGCTCACTGGAGTCTCCTCTTGCGACGCAGCGGGTTGCGTTCGTTCACTTGATCTTCACGGGCGCGTCGAGGTCGACGTACTCGAAGTCGCCGGAGGCGCGCAGGCGTTCGATCAGCGCGGGCACCTGCTCGCGCGTCGCCGGGGGCGTGAGATACACGACGTGCGCGCCGCCCGACATCGGCCGCGCGTATCGGGCCATCGCCGGCTGCGGCAGGCTGCGCTGGACGAGCCGCATCAGCGCGTCGGCATCGCTCGCCGGCGTGCGCGGCTTGACGATCAGCGCCGCGACCGGCGGTGCGGCCGGCGCTGCGGTCGACCCGGCGCACGCGTTGAGCAACGGAAGGCTCAGAACAATTCCAGGAGCCATGCGCAACACCTGTCTTCTCTGCAGCGGCATCGTGGTCGCGCGTCGGGCGCGCTCGGTGGGTGGCGGCGAGCTTACGCGATGCCCGATCGCGCGGCCGCTCGGACGAACGATCTAGCCGGGGCGGGCGTTCGGTCACCGTTCCGGCTATCACGCGCGAGCGCGCGCGGCGTTGACCTGAGGCGGGATTGGCAACGATTGGAAACAGAACGGGCCGGCAGTGCCGGCCCGTGACGCTTCACGCGGCTCGCGCCGCGAATCGGAGCACACTCATTGTGTCTTCGGCCGGGCGGCTGGCGCCGCCCTTAACTTCGCTGCGCGAAGTTAGCCTGCGACGCAACGAATGGGGCTCGGCTTCGATCAGACCGTCACTTCGCCGCCATCAGCGCGACGGTCGTGTCCAGCATCCGGTTGCTAAAGCCCACTCATTGTGTCTTCGGCCGGGCGGCCGGCGCCGCCCTTAACTTCGCTGCGCGAAGTTAGCCTGCGACGCAACGAATGGGGCTCGGCTTCGATCAGACCGTCACTTCGCCGCCATCAGCGCGACGGTCGTGTCCAGCATCCGGTTGGAAAAGCCCCACTTGTTGTGGCTCCGGCCACCGCTCCGCGGCTTAACCGCGCGTCCCGCGCGATTAGCCTTCGCCGCAATGAGTGGGGCGCCTTCAGCACGCCGACTACTTCGCGTTCATCAGCGCAACCGTGGTGTCCAGCATCCGGTTGCTAAAGCCCCACTCATTGTCATACCACGACGAAACTTTCACGAGGCGGCCGGAGACTTTGGTCAGGGTGGCATCGAAGATGCTCGAGCGCGCGTCGTGGTTGAAGTCGCTGGAGACGAGCGGGTCGGTGTTGTAGCCGAGAATGCCCTTGAGCTCGCCTTCGGAGGCGGCCTTCATGATCGCGTTGACTTCGTCGACGGTGGTGTCGCGCGCCGCGACGAAAGACAGATCGACGATCGACACGTTGATCGTCGGCACCCGGATCGCAAAGCCGTCGAGCTTGCCGTTCAACTCCGGCATCACGAGCCCGACCGCGGCGGCCGCGCCGGTCTTGGTCGGGATCATGTTGTGGCCGGCAGCGCGCGCGCGGCGCAGGTCCTCGTGATACACGTCGGTCAGGACCTGGTCGTTCGTGAAGGAGTGAACGGTGGTCATCAGGCCGGTGACGACGCCGAGCTTCTCGTGCAGCGGCTTGACCATCGGCGCGAGGCAGTTGGTCGTGCACGACGCATTGGAGATCACCGTGTACGAACTCTTCAGCGTGCCGTGGTTGACGCCGTAGACGATCGTCGCGTCGACATCCTTGCCGCCGGGCGCGGAGATGACGACCTTCTTCGCGCCCCCTTTGAGGTGCGCGCTCGCCTTCTCCTTGGTCGTGAAGAATCCCGTGCACTCGAGCACGACGTCCACGCCGAGCGATGCCCAAGGCAGCTCGGCCGGGTTGCGGTTGGCGAGCACCTTGATGCGGTCGCCGTTGACGACCATCGCGTCGCCGTCGACGGCCACCGTGCCGGGGAACTTGCCGTGCGCGGTGTCGTACTTGGTCAGATGCGCGTTGGTCTTCGGGTCGCCGAGGTCGTTGATCGCGACGATCTGGATGTCGTGTCTCTTGCCGCCCTCGTAGTGCGCGCGCAGGACGTTGCGGCCGATGCGGCCGTAGCCGTTGATGGCAACCTTGATGGTCATCGAGATTTCTCCCTGGAGATGAGTTCGCGGACGACCTGCGCGGCGTTGTCCGCCGTCAGACCGAAGTGCTTGTAGACCGCGCTCGCCGGCGCGGACTCGCCGAAGCGGTCCACGCCGAGCACGGCGCCGGAGGCGCGCACGTATTTCCACCAGAAGTCGGTGACGCCCGCCTCGATCGCGAGCCGCGGCAAGCCTTCCGGGAGCACGCGGGTCTTGTACTCGACGCTCTGCCGGTCGAACACCGTGGTCGAAGGCATCGACACGACGCGCACCGCGATGCCTTCGGCGGCGAGCCGCTTCTGCGCCTCGACCGCGAGCGGCACTTCGGAGCCGGTCGCGACGATCACCGCGCGCGCCTTGGCGGCGCCGCCGGTCGCCTCGCTGAACACATAGGCGCCCTTGCGGATGTCGTTCACGTCGCGCTCGCCGGCCACGTACGGCACGGTCTGGCGCGACAGCAGCAGCGCGGCCGGACCGTCACGCCGCTGCGCAGCGGCTTCCCACGCCACCAGCGTCTCGACCGTGTCGCACGGCCGCCAGACGTCGAGGTTCGGAATCAGCCGCAGGCTCGACGCGTGCTCGACGGCCTGGTGCGTCGGACCGTCCTCGCCGAGCCCGATCGAATCGTGCGTGAAGACGAAGACGACGCGCTGCTTCATCAGCGCGGCCATCCGCACCGCGTTGCGCGCGTAGTCGGAGAACACGAGGAACGTTCCGACGAACGGCAGGAAGCCGCCGTGCAGCGCCATGCCGTTGGCGATCGCGCACATGCCGAACTCGCGCACGCCGAAGTGGATGTGGCGGCCGGGGCGGATCTCGCCGTCGACGTGCAGCGCGACCGCCTTGCTCCACTTGGTCAGGTTGCTGCCGGTGAGGTCGGCCGATCCGCCGATCATCTCGCGCGCGGCCTCGGCGACGACCTCGAGCGCGAGCTGCGAAGCCTTGCGCGTGGCGACGCTCTCGCGCTTGGCCGCGGCCGCTTCGATCGCGGCGACGACCTTCGCCGCGAAGTCGGCGGGCAGTTCACCGCGCAGCCGGCGGTCGAGCTCGCGGGCGAGTTCGGGATGCGCCTGCGCGTACGCGGCGAAGCGGCGATTCCACTCGGCCTCGCGCTCCGCACCGGCGGCGCGCGCATCCCACGCGGCGTAGATGTCCTGCGGGATCTCGAACGGCGGGTACGGCCAGCCGATCGTCTCGCGCGTGGCGGCGACCTCGGCCTCGCCGAGCGCCTCGCCGTGCGCCTTCTCGGTGCCGGCGCGGTTCGGCGAGCCCTTGCCGATCACCGTACGCGCGATGATCAGCGTCGGCTGTTCCGACTGCCTGGCCTGCGCCAGCGCCGCGTCGACCGCGTCGACGTCGTGGCCGTCGATCGGTCCGATCACGTTCCAGCGATATGCGCGGAAACGCGCGGCGGTGTCGTCGGTGAACCAGTGCTTGACCTCGCCGTCGATCGAGATGCCGTTGTCGTCGTAGACCGCGACGAGCTTGGCGAGCTTCCACGTTCCGGCGAGCGACGCGGCCTCGTGCGAGATGCCCTCCATCAGGCAGCCGTCGCCGACGAACACATAGGTGCGGTGGTCGACGATCGCGTGCCCCGGCCGGTTGAACTCCATCGCGAGCAGCTTCTCGGCGAGCGCCATGCCGACGGCATTGGCCAAGCCCTGCCCGAGCGGACCGGTGGTCGTCTCGACGCCGGGCGTCACGCCGTATTCAGGATGGCCTGGCGTCTTCGAGTGAAGCTGGCGAAAGTTCTTCAGTTCCTCGAGCGGCAGGTCGTAGCCGGTCAGGTGCAGCAGCGCGTACTGCAGCATCGAGCCGTGGCCGTTGGAGAGGACGAAGCGGTCGCGATTGGCCCAGCGCGGATTGGTCGGGTTGTGCGAAAGGTGCCGAGTCCACAGCGCAAGCGCGATCTCGGCCATGCCCATCGGCATTCCCGGATGTCCGGAGTTGGCCTTCTGCACGGCGTCCATCGCCAGCGCGCGGATCGCGTTGGCCATACGTACTTGCAACGACCGGGGTGGCGCGGAGTCGGGCGGAGACATCGGCAGAACCGGGGAGAGTCCGGACGGAAGCTGCGGCGTGCGGCGCCGGCGAACACGCTCGGTGAACCCTGCGGCGACGCTCGCGCGGATCTTATCAGCCGACCCGCGCGCACTCTGTAGCCGAGATGGCGTATGGCCGATTTGTTCCGGCGCAAATCCTCGCGCATTCGACGTCGCTTTCGAGTGCGCGGGCCTTTCGTTCGACGGCGAATTCCTTTAGCATCCGCGACTTAAATTTCGGTCCGGAAACAAGGAAGCAACGGGCTGCCAGTACGGCGCGTAGCCAGCGCCAGGCAACGATTCCCCCGCCAGATCCAATCGACGCGGGTCGGCCGTCGCGAACGGCCACCGCAATGATCCGAGCGCCGCGCACCAGCGCACGGGTCCCGGGCCGATGGGTTGCGGTTCAAACCGTGATTCAGGTCGATTGGGCGGACCTGCTGGGGGACGAAGATGCAAGGCCTTCACCTGACTGGCGATCTGTTCGAATGCGGCTGCAGCGCAGCCTTCCTGACGGATCTCGAGAAGCTCTCCACGCTGTGCCGTGACGCGACGCTGCGCGCGGCGCTGACGATCGTCGACGAGAAGTACCACGTGTTTCCCGACTGGCAGGGCCAGCCGGGCGGCATTACCGGTACCGTGCTGCTCGCCGAATCGCACTTGGCGATCCACACGTGGCCCGAGCGCCGCGGGGTCACGCTCGACGTTTACGTCTGCAACTTCACCGAGGACAACTCGGGCAAGGCGCAACAGCTCTTCGACGAGCTGGTCGTCGCGTTCCGGCCGACCCATCAGATCGTCAACCGCATCACCCGCGGCGATCTGGCCGCGGGCGCGCAGGTCGTGACGAGCGCTACGGCCGCGCCGGCCCCGGGCGCGGGCAGCAACGAGCTGATCTTCGACTGGCTCAACGCGCACTCGGGCTACGGCTTCACGGCCAAAGAGCGGCTCGAAACGAAGCAGTCGCCGTATCAGCGCGTCGAGGTGTACGACACGCACCAGTTCGGCCGGCTGTTCCGTCTCGACGGACGGCTGATGACCTCCGAAGGCGAGGAGTTCTTCTATCACGAGTGCATGACGCACCCCGCGCTGTTGACGCACCCGAACCCGCAGTCGGTGCTCGTCATCGGCGGCGGCGACGGCGGCTCGTCCGAGGAGATCTTCAAGCACCCGAGCGTCAAGCGCATCGTGATGGCCGAGCTCGACCCGGTGGTCATCGACATCTCCAAGCGCTACCTGCGCGAGATCCACAAAGGCGTGTTCGACGATCCGCGGCTCGAAGTGAAGATCGGCGACGGCTTCGAATACGTGAAGAACACCGCCGAGCGATTCGACCTGATCGTGCTCGACCTCACCGATCCGGACACGCCGGCCTTCCACCTGTATTCGGAAGAGTTCTTCCGGATGTGCCAGCGGATCCTGAACCCGGGCGGGATGCTGACGCTGCACCTGGGATCGCCGGTGTTCCAGGCCGCGACGGTCAAGAAGAACGCGGCCAACCTGCGCAAGGTCTTCCGTCAGGTGCACCCGATGGCGCTGTACATCCCGCTGTACGGCTCGCTGTGGTGCCTCGGCGTGGCGAGCGACAGCGCCAACCCGCGCGCGCTCGCCACGGAGACGATCGCGCAGCGGCTCGCCGAGCGGCGAATCGGCGCGCTGAAGTACTACAACGCGCCGCTGCACGCGGCTCTGTTCACGCTGCCGAACTTCGTCCTCGAGCTAACGGGGGGCGAACAGCCCGCCGCGCCGGCACGGATGAAAGCCGTCGCGTAGCCGCTCTGCTGCGCAAAGCAGGAGCCCGGCCGCGTGCCGGGCTTTTTCTTGGCCGCGCGCGGCTAGACTGCACGGCGCATCCAACGGCGGAGACCAACGATGAGCACCGCAACGACAGTCCTGCGCAAGCCGGTTCGAGTCACGTCCGGCGAGCTCGCGAGCGACGGCGCGGGCGTGCGGCTGCGGCGGCTGATGGGAACGCCGCATTCACCGTCGATCGATCCGTTCCTGATGCTGGACTGTTTCGACACGCCGGACGCGAACGACTATCTGGCGGGCTTTCCGGACCATCCGCACCGCGGCTTCGAGACGGTGACCTACATGCTCGCGGGCCGCATGCGTCATCGCGACAACCACGGCCACGAAGGCGTGATCGAGCCCGGCGGCGTGCAGTGGATGACCGCCGGCCGTGGGATCGTGCACTCCGAAATGCCCGAGCAGACCGAGGGACTGATGCGCGGCTTCCAGCTCTGGGTCAACCTGCCGGCGCGCTTGAAGATGACCGCGCCCGCCTATCAGGAGTACGGCCCCGAGCGGATACCGGTCGAGGCGCGCGACGGCGTAACTGTCAAGGTGATCGCCGGCCGCACGTCGCGCGGCACGGCCGGGCCGATCGCGACCGCGGCCACCGAAGCGTTCTATTTCGACATCGCGCTCGAGCCGGGTGCCAGCTTCGTCGAGCCGGTCGAGCCTGCGCACTCGGCATTCGCCGTCGTCTACGAAGGCGCGTTGCGGATCGGCGAGCACCCGCAGGCGATCCGGGCGGTTGCGCTCGCCGCGCTCGGCGACGGCGACGCGGTCGCGTTGACGGCCGCCGAGGGACCGGCGCGCGCGCTGCTCATCGGCGGCCGCCCGCTGCGCGAGCCCGTCGCGTGGTACGGCCCGTTCGTGATGAACACCGCGCGCGAGATCGTGCAGGCGATGCACGACTATCAGGCGGGCCGCTTCTAGACTGCGCGACGTCCATGGGCGGCGCGCCGCGGTTCTTCGTCGAGGGCGGACTGCGCGTCGGCGCGACGATCGAGTTGCCCGACGCGGTCGCGCATCACGCGCAGCACGCGCTGCGTCTGCGCGACGGCGCGGCGATCGTCCTGTTCGACGGCCGCGGCGGCGAATACGCGGCGCGGCTCGCCGCCGGCCGGCGCGCGGCCGCCGAAGTCCTAGCGTTCGACCCGGTCGAACGCGAATCGCCGCTGGCGGTCACGCTGATCCAGTCGTTCGTGCCGAACGAGAAGCTCGACTGGATCATCGAAAAATCGACCGAGCTGGGTGTCGCCCGGATCGTGCTGGCGCCCGCCGAGCGCAGCGTCGCGCGGCTCGACGCGCAGCGGCTCGCGCGCAAGCGCGCGCACTGGCGAGAGGTCGCGATCGCCGCGTGCTGCCAGTGCGGCCGCAACCGCGTGCCGGACATCCTCGACGCGCCAACAATCGCGGACGCGCTCGCGCTGGCGCACGATTGCGAAGCGCGGTTGCTGCTGGCGCCCGGCGCGCGCGAGGCGCTGGCGCGCTACGCTCGGGCGCGATCGATCGGCGTCGCGATCGGCCCCGAAGGCGGATTCACCGAGCAGGAGATCGCGCTGGCGCAGCGGGCCGGGTTCGTCGTCGCCGCCCTCGGGCCGCGCGTGCTGCGCACCGAGACCGCGGGACCCGCGGCGCTGGCCGCGCTGCAAGCGATCGCCGGCGATCTGGCCGGGGCGGGCTGATCCGGCTCAACCGTAGAAGACGCGGAACGCGACTCCGCGATCGGCGAGCGCATCCGCGGCGTCGCGGAACACGTCGAGCAGCGCGGCACGGGCGTCGTCGTCGAAGTCGCCCGTGCGCGGCAGGTGCTCGAGCACGACCACGTAGCCGGGCGCGCTTGCCGTGTCGGGCAGGTCGGTCAGGCAGTCGTAAAGCGCATCGAGATTGGCGCCGTACCACTCGGGAAAGCCGAACCCCCTGCCGATTGCGCGCAGCACCGCCTTCTTGTCGTGGCAGCCGGCCAGATCGATGTCGACGAAGCGCTGGCCGGCGGCGGCGGCCCACTCGCGCAGCGTAGCGACGCCGAGCCGCCCGAGCGGACGCACGCTGTTGCTCGGCAGGTCGTTCAACGAACTGGGCGGCTTCGGACTCAAGCTCACTCCCGGATGCGGCGGAAAGTCTCGTAGTGATCGTCCGTGTACCAGTATTCGCCGCTGGTCGCCGGATCGCCGGTCGCGCCGCGGCCGGCGACGATCCGGCGCGGCCCACGGTCGCGGCTGCCGGGGGTGCGCACGGTGTATTCGGTGTAGTAGCCGCGCGGCTTGACCGGCAGCCGCTTCTCGCGATTGTGGAACACGGTGCCGTCCTTGCGATAAGGGAACGGCCCGCCGCGCTTGATCAGCGCCAGCGTCTCGCGCGCCTCGCTCGGCAGCTCGGCGACCGCGATCTCGCCGATGACGCCCGGCGCTTCGCGCGCGGCGAGCCCGAGCGCGATCAGCGCACCCGCCAGCGCGATCAGCGCGCGGTCAAACCACGACGACCTTGGGCGCATGCGACGGCGCCGGCTCGAGCCGGTCGGTCAGGAAGTTCAGCACCTGCTCGCTGCGCGCGAGCGTGTCGCTGCAGCCCAGATCGATCAACACGCGCGTGTACGCGGACTCGAACAGCAGATAGCTCGCGAGCGCCGCGCCGTTGCCGCGGTTCGCTCCGAGCACCTCGAGCAGCGCGCGCACGGGACGCGGCAGCGCGCCGATGTAATTCGCGGCGATCCCGTCGAGCCGCTCGCTCGGCGCGATGACGAGCGATTCGATCGGCCGCAGGTTCAGCGCGCGGCTCTGCGCCGCCGTCAGCGCGGCAGCGATGTGGTTCATCTTGTCCAGCCGCTCGATGTCGGTGGCGAGCGCGTCGAGGAAGATCGACGCGAGTGCGTGGCCGGCGATCTGCGCCAGCGACGGGTAGCGGCGCGCGTCGATGCCGCTCAGCGCGCCGGGACTGCCGAGCTGGCCGGCGCCGATCACCAGCACGCGCTCGGCGCCCAGGTGGATCGCCGGGCTGATCGGCGAGATCTGCCGCATCGAGCCGTCGCCGAAGTACTCGACGCCGCCCGGCGTGCCGAGCGGGACCGGCAGCGACACCGCGGGAAAGACGAAGGGAATCGCGCTCGATGCGAGCAGATGGTCGAGCGTGATCTGCGCGTGCAGATTCACGCGCTGCAGTTTGGCCGGCAGATCGTAGTCGCTCAGCGACTGGTAGAAGGTCACGTGCCGGCCCGACGTGTAGCTCGACGCGGTGACCGCGAGCGCGCGCAGATGGCCGCGCTCGAATGCGCGCGCGAGCCGCTCGAAGTCGATCATCGACGCCAGCAGTTCGCGCAGCGGCGCGTTGTCGAGCAGCGATTTCGGCCGTATCCGCAGCGATCGCCGCACCATCCACCCGAGCGACAGCAGCGTCAGCCAGCGCGCGCCGGTGCGCACCACGCCGAGCAGGTCCGAGCGGTACACCTGCTCGGCGTGGAAGTTCTCCCAGACGTGGACGAGCTGAGCGACCGCCTCCTGGAAATTGTCGGCGCGACAGGCCAGCGCGGCCGCGTTGATCGCGCCGGCCGAGGTGCCGACGACGATCGGGAACGGGTTGTGTCCCTGCGCGATCGTCGGATCGAGTCCGCGCCGCACTTCGCGCAGGATCTGCGCGATGCCCTTCAGCACGCCGACCTGATAGGCCGCGCGCGCGCCGCCGCCCATCAGGATCAGCCCCGCGGGCGAGGTGCGCAGGGTGACCCGGTCGGGAAGACGTTCGATCGACTGCACGCTCATGCTGTGCAGGCGCGCGCCTACGCGAGCGGCAGCGCGGCCTGCCGCTGGGAATTGGCGTCGAGCACCGCGAGCGCGGCCATGTTGACGATGCGCCGCACGCTCGACGACGGCGTCAGGATGTGCGCCGGCTTGGCTGCACCGAGCAGGATCGGGCCGATCGCGATGTTGTTGCCCGCGATCGTCTTCAGCAGGTTGTAGCCGATGTTGGCCGAGTCGATGTCGGGGCAGACGAGCAGGTTGGCATCGCCGCGCAGCGTCGAAAACGGCATGATCGACTTGCGGATCGCGTCGTCGACGGCGCAGTCGGCGTGCATCTCGCCGTCGACTTCGAGGTCGGGGTGCTGCGCGCGCAGCAGCTCGACCGCGCGCCGCATCTTGGTCGCCGAACGCGCGTCGCTGGTGCCGAAGTTCGAGTGCGACAGCAACGCGACGCGCGGCACGATGCCGAGCCGCTTCAGCTCCTCGGCGGCCATCACCGTGATCTCGGCGATCTGCTCGGCGGTCGGGTCGACGTTGACGTGCGTGTCGACCATCGCGAGCTGCCGTCCCGGCACGATCAGGATGTTCATCGCCGCGTAGACCGTCGCACCGGGGCGCTTTCCGATCACCCGGTCGATGTAGTCCAGGTGCAGCCCGTGTGTGCCGAAGGTGCCGCAGATCATGCCGTCGGCTTCGCCCTTGTGCATCAGCATCGCGCCGATCAGCGTCAGCCGGCGCCGCATTTCGATCCTCGCGTACTGCTCGGTCACCCCACGGCGCGCGGCGAGCCGATGGTAGGTCTGCCAGTAGTCGCGGTACCGCGCGTCGAACTCCGGGTTGACCAGCTCGAAGTCCTGGCCGGCCCGCATCCGCAGGCCGTAACGCTCGAGCCGTTTTTCGATCACGGCGGGACGGCCGATGACGATCGGCTTGGCGATGCCCTCGTCGACGACGACCTGGACCGCGCGCAGCACGCGCTCCTCCTCGCCTTCGGCGAAGACGATTCGCGCGCGCCCGCCTTCGGCGACCGCCTTCTTCGCCGCCGCGAAGATCGGCTTCATGAACGTGCCCGAGTGGTAGACGAACTGCTGCAGTTGCTCGCGATACGCGGCCAGATCGGCGATCGGCCGTGTGGCCACGCCGCTCGCCATCGCCGCCTGCGCCACCGCCGGCGCAATCCGCATCATCAGCCGCGGATCGAACGGGCGCGGGATGATGTAGTCGCGGCCGAAACCGGTCGCGGTGCTGCCGTAGGCGCTCGCGACGACGTCGCTCTGCTCTTCCTGGGCGAGCTGCGCGAGCGCGTGCACCGCGGCGATCTCCATGTCCTTGGTGATCGTCGTCGCGCCGACGTCGAGCGCACCGCGGAACACGAACGGGAAACACAGCACGTTATTGACCTGGTTCGGATAGTCCGACCGGCCGGTCGCGATCACGGCGTCGTCGCGCACCGCCATGACCTCCTCGGGCATGATCTCCGGGACGGGATTGGCGAGCGCGAGGATCAGCGGCCGCGCGGCCATCCGCGCGACCATCTCCTTCTTCAGCACGCCGCCCGCGGACAGCCCGAGGAAAACGTCGGCGCCGCCGATGATGTCGGCGAGTTTGCGCGCATCGGTCTTCTGCGCGTAGCGCGCTTTCTCGGGATCCATCAGCACGGTGCGCCCTTCGTAGACGACGCCTTCGATGTCGGCGACCCAGATGTTGCTGCGCCTGACGCCCAGTTCGACCAGCAGGTCGAGGCACGCGAGCGCGGCCGCACCGGCGCCGCTGCACACGAGTTTGACTTCGCCGATCGACTTGCCCACGACCTTCAGCCCGTTGAGAACCGCCGCGCCGACGATGATCGCGGTGCCGTGCTGGTCGTCGTGGAACACGGGAATTTTCATCCGCTCGCGCAGCTTGCGCTCGACGTAGAAGCACTCGGGCGCCTTGATGTCCTCGAGGTTGATTCCGCCGAAGGTCGGCTCGAGCGCGGCGATCACCTCGACGAGCCGGTCGGGGTCGCGCTCGTTGATCTCGATGTCGAACACGTCGATGCCGGCGAACTTCTTGAACAGCACGCCCTTGCCTTCCATCACCGGCTTGGCCGCGAGCGGGCCGATCGCGCCGAGGCCGAGAACCGCCGTGCCATTGGTGATCACGCCGACCAGATTGCCGCGCGCGGTGTAGCGGAACACGGTCGCCGGATCGGCGGCGATCGCTTCGCTCGCGGCCGCGACGCCGGGCGAGTACGCGAGCGCCAGGTCGCGCTGATTGACGAGCTGCTTGGTCGGGGTGACGGCGATTTTTCCGGGTTGCGGCAGCTCGTGGTACTCGAGCGCGGCGCGTCGGAGTTCGGAACGATCGGTATCGGGCATCGGAGGAGACACTGGACTCGGAGCCGGCGATTATCCTCGCCCGCGGATCGCGCGACCCAACGCGTATCGGTCAAAGCTATCGCAACAGCGATGCGCGAATTCGGCGCGCCGCCTCAGCCCGAAGTCGACAGTCGATTGTGGGTCGCCGCCGCGGGTGCGGTCTCGGCCACGCGTGCGCGGTGCCGGCGGACGGCCGGCCGCTTCTCGTTCTGAGCGCCTCCTGACCTCGCGCTGTCCGCAGCTATCATCCCCGCCCTCTCCCGGATCCGACCCGATGGCCGAGCCCGCCGCGCGCACCCGATCGATCGCGCCCTTCTATGTCATGGAAGTGGCGAAGGAAGCCGCGCGTCTCGAAGCCGGCGGTATGTCGGTGATTCACATGAGCATCGGCGAGCCGGACTTCACCGCGCCGGCGCCCGTGCAACGCGCCGCGATCGAAGCGATCGACCGGGGCGCGACGCGTTACACGCCTGCCCTCGGCATCGACGCGCTTCGACGGGCGATCGCCGACTGGTACGCCGCCCGCTACGGACTGCAGATCGACCCGGAGCGAGTCGTCGTGACCGCCGGAGCGTCGGGTGCGCTGCTGCTCGCGTTCGCCGCACTGGTCGAGCGCGACGCGGAAGTGCTGATGCCGGACCCGACCTACCCGTGCAATCGGCACTTCGTTTCCGCGTTCGAGGGCCGCGCGCGTCTGCTGCCCTGCGGACCGCAGACGCGCTTCCAACTGACCGGGGAGCACATCGACGCGAACTGGTCGGGCGCGACGCGCGGCGTGCTGCTCGCATCGCCTTCGAATCCGACCGGTACCTCGATCCGGCCGGATGCGCTGCGTGAAGTGATCGGGCGCGTCCGTTCGCGCGGCGGGTTCGTCGTCGTCGACGAGATCTATCAGGGTCTGAGCTACGGCGATCCGCCGACGACCGCCCTGTCGCTCGACAACGAGGCGATCGTGGTCAGCAGTTTCTCGAAGTACTTCAACATGACGGGCTGGCGACTCGGATGGCTGGTCGTTCCCCCGGCTCTCTTACCGACGATCGAGAAGCTGGCGCAGAACCTGTTCATCTGCCCCTCGGCGGTCGCACAGCATGCGGCGCTAGCCTGCTTCGAGCCCGAAAGCATCGCGATCTTCGAGCAGCGCCGCGCCGAGTTTCGCAGGCGGCGCGACTTCCTCGTCCCCGCGCTCGAGCGGCTCGGCTTCGACGTCCCTGTGGTTCCCGACGGCGCCTTCTACATCTACGCCGATGTCAGTCGCTTTTCCAACGACAGTTGGGACTTCGCATTCGAAGTGCTGCACGCGACGGGCGTGTGCATCGTCCCTGGCCGGGACTTCGGCAACGCCGAGACCCGGCGGTACGTGCGGATCTCTTACGCGAACGCGTACGAACGGCTGCAGGAGGCCGTCGACCGCCTCGGGGTTTATCTTGCGGACCGCCGTGCGACGGCGAAGTGACGCCGGCGCAAACCTCGCCTCAGACCGCCTTGTCGGCTTTGCCTGCCGGCTGGGTTGCGGTCGACGGCTCGGGCACAGCGACGTCCTGCTGCGCAACGGCAGGCTTGCCGGTCGCGGACAGCGATCCGCGCAAGCCGGCCACGATTGCGGCATCGACGCGACCCGCGGCAGCCACGGCGATCCGCCCGCGCTCGTTGAGGACGCGCGCCGCGTAACCGCCATCGTCGGGAAGGTTGCCGGCACCGACATACAGCTGCAGCCCGCGTTCGACGGAGCCACCGCGCCGGATCAGGTCGCTCAGAATGGCCGAACCGACCTTGATGTTCGCGATCGGATCCAACGCCGCGTGCTCGCCGCCGTGGGGTTCGAACTTGTCCGTGTGAACGCGCGTCATCACCTGCATCAGCCCCTGCGCACCGACCGGGCTCTGGGCCAGCGGATTGATGCTGGACTCGACCGCCATCACCGCCAGGATCAGCAGCGGATCGAGTCCCAACTCCCGTCCTGTGTCGTACGCCGCGGCGACCAGTACCCGAACGGCGTCGTCGGCGACCCGGTAGCGGCGCGCCAGATATTGAGTGACGTGACGTTGCTGCGCCTCGACCTTTTCGTCGACCACGATCGCGCGAGCGACGGCCGCTTCGGCCTTCGTTTCGACCACGGCCGCGGCCTCGGTGATCGGCTTGATCCAGCCCGCGACCTGCACGTGTTGGATGAGTCGGTCGCGTACCGACGCGTTGCCGACGACGACACCGGCGGCCACCAGCGTCACGCACCCAGCGAGGGTGACGAAGAACCGCGCGGTCGCCATCGCACCAGAGGCGACATCGCGTACGGCGTCGATCCATACGGCGGTGCGACCGGACGGACAATTCGTGGCGTTCGACATGCGTGCCTCCTTATGTTGAGCGGGTCTCGGCCTGTACAGCCGCGACTCGTCACTCACAGGTTGGAACGTCGCCCGGACGGCCCACGTGCGCATCCGGGCGTTGCTACCGCCCCCGGTCGCCTGCGCGGCGAGCCTGAGGGCGTCGATTTCGGGAAGGGCGTTGCCCTTAAAGAACGTCAAACTTCGGGGCCCGACCCCCTAGGATCCATCGATCCCGGCGCGACTCGATCGCCGACGCATTCTTGGGATGGATGACAGACCCGATGGCTAGTCGGATTCTATGGGGTGAGCCGAATGGGTCAAGCCGCCGCAGGGCGGAAGATCCGACAACGGATGGGCGGCAGGTTCGGCTGGCGAGTAGTTGGACCATCAAAGGGACATGATCGAACCGATGAATATCAAGTACTTACGAGTCCGACCGAAGTCCATTTGTAAGCTCGCGCTCGCATACATTTGCGTTGGCGCGCCGCCACAAAATAGATGAAGTACTCGGACCTTCGGGATTTCATCGGACAGCTCGAACGGGCTGGCCGGCTCCGACGCGTTCGAACAATCGTGTCACCGCGGTTGGAGATGACCGAAATCTGCGACCGCGTTCTGCGCGCCGGTGGCCCGGCCTTGCTGTTCGAACAGGTCGCCGGCCATTCGATGTCCGTCCTGGGCAATCTGTTCGGCACCCCCGAGCGTGTCGCGCTCGGGATGGGCGCGGAGTCGGTTTCGGCACTGCGCGAGGTCGGGGAGCTACTCGCTTCGCTCAAGGAGCCCGAGCCGCCGCGCGACTTCAAGGATGCGCTCGGCAAGGTCGCACTGCTGAAGGCCGCCCTTTGGGACATGGCGCCGACTGCGGTGCGCGGCGCCCCGGTCCAAGAGGTGGTCTACGAAGGCGCCGATGTGGATCTGGCGAGGCTGCCGATTCAGACCTGCTGGCCAGAAGACGCTGGCCCGCTGATCACGTGGGGCCTGGTGGTCACCCGGGGACCGCACAAGAAACGGCAAAACCTGGGCATCTACCGGCAGCAGGTGATCGGCCGCAACAAGCTGATCATGCGATGGCTGGCGCATCGCGGCGGCGCGCTCGACTTCCGCGATCACCGGCTCGCACATCCGGGGCGGCCGTTTCCGATCGCGGTTGCGATCGGCGCCGATCCGGCGACGATGCTCGGCGCGGTCACGCCGGTTCCCGACGCACTGTCCGAATATCAGTTCGCAGGGCTGCTGCGGGGCAGCCGAACGAAGGTGACGCGTTGCATCGGCAACGAGCTGCACGTGCCGGCCACCGCCGAGATCGTTCTCGAAGGATGGATCCATCCGGATCCGGCCAACGCGAACGGTGAGATCAGCGCGGCGAACGCCGGGTATGAAACCGCGCTCGAAGGCCCTTTCGGCGACCACACGGGCTACTACAACGAAGTCGAGCGCTTTCCGGTGTTTACCGTCGAGCGGATCACGATGCGTCGCGACGCGATCTATCACTCGACCTACACCGGCAAGCCCCCCGACGAGCCCGCAATCCTGGGTGTCGCGCTGAACGAGGTCTTCGTACCGATCCTGCGGCGGACGTTTCCCGAGATCGTCGACTTCTATCTGCCGCCAGAAGGGTGCAGCTACCGGATGGCGGTCGTGTCGATGCGCAAGCAGTATCCCGGACACGCAAAGCGCGTGATGTTCGGCGTCTGGAGCTTTCTGCGGCAGTTCATGTACACGAAGTTCATCGTCGTCGTCGACGACGACGTGAACGCGCGCGACTGGAAGGACGTCGTCTGGGCGATCACGACCCGCGTGGACCCGGTCCGCGATGCCGTGCTGGTCGAGAACACGCCGATCGACTACCTTGACTTCGCTTCGCCGGTGTCGGGACTTGGCGGCAAGATGGGGATCGACGCGACCAACAAGATGCCCGGCGAGACGGCGCGCCAGTGGGGCCGGCCGATCGTGATGGACGCCGCGGTCAAGGCGCGCATCGACTCGATCTGGAAAGAGCTGGGACTCTAGGGGGACAGCGATGGCGATCGAACGCAAGCCGATCCGCCGCGGCGGCATCAAGTCCGCGGGTTACGACCGCGCCAACCGGATCCTCGAGATCGAGTTCGACAACGGCTCGATCGTCCAGCACACCGCCGTCGGCGAAGAGATCGCCCGGCGCTTCCTCACGAGCGCTTCGCCCGCGAGCGTCTACAAGGACACGATCCAGGAGGAGTTCACGGTCCGGCGGATCAAGTGACTAGCCCGGATATTTCACGGGAGACGTGGGAACTGTGCGGATGCATGCGGGATGCGGATGGCGCGAGACGGCCGCGGTCGCGCGCCCAAAGGCACGCGCGAGGAGTTGAGCGCAAACCCGCGTAGCCCCGGCGGCACACATTGGATCGGCGCGCTGCCATCCGAAAGTGCCGACTCACAGAGACCGAACGCCCGCATACGGGGCGACCTCGTGAACTATCCGGGCTAGCGAAAGAACAGCGTCGCCAGACCGAGGAAGATGAAGAATCCGCCCGAGTCGGTCGAGAAGGTCAGCAGCACCGAACCGCCGATCGCCGGATCGCGCCCCAGCGCGCGCAGCGCCAGTGGAACGGCGAGCCCCACCAGCGCGCCGACCAGCATGTTCAGCACCATCGCCAGGAACATCACGAGGCCGAGCTGGACGCCGTGCGGCGAGTCGCGGTACAGCAGGTACGCGAGAAGCCCCGCGATCCCGCCCCAGACGACGCCGTTGGCGACCGCGACGCCGATCTCCTTGTAGATCAGCCGCTTCGCGTTGGCGCCCGTCACCTGTCCGAGCGCCAGCGAACGCACCAGCAGCGTCAGCGTCTGGTTGCCCGAATTGCCCGCGATCCCCGCGACGATCGGCATCAGCGCGGCCAGCGCGACGACGCGCTCGATCGTGCCCTCGAAGGCGCCGATCACACGGCTCGCAAAGAACGCCGTGCCCAAGTTGATCGCGAGCCACATCCAGCGGTTCTTCGCCGACTTCCAGACCGAGGAGAACAGATCCTCTTCTTCGCGCAGACCGGCGTTGGCCAGATCGCGCTCCTCGCTCTCCTCGCGGATCACGTCGACGACCTCGTCGACCGTCAGTCGCCCGATCAGCCGGCCGTTGGCGTCGACCACCGGCGCCGATACCAGGTCGTAGCGCTCGAACGCCTGCGCGGCGTCGCTGATGTCGTCCATCGGCGACAGCGTCAGGATGTCGGTCTTCATCACGTCGGCGACCTTGGTCTCCGGCTCGTTGATCAGCAGCCGGTCCAGCGGCAGCGCGCCTTTGAGCACACCGTCGCGGTCGACGACGAACACCTGATCGGTATGGTCCGGCAGGGCGTCGAAGCGCCGCAGGTAGCGCAGCACGACCTCGAGCGTCACGTCGTCGCGGATCGAGACCAGCTCGAAATCCATCCGCGCGCCGACCGAGTCCTCCGGGTACGACATCGCCGCGCGCAGTTGCGCGCGTTCCTCGTTGGTCAGCCCCTGCTTGACCTCCTCGACGACGTCGGCGGGCAGATCGTCGGCAAGCGCGGCGATCTCGTCGGCTTCGAGCGTCTCGACCGCGTCGACCAGTTCCTCGCGGTCCATCGACGCGATCAGCGTCTCGCGCACCGCGTCGGACACTTCGAGCAGGATCTCGCCGTCGCGCTCGGCCTTGACCGAGTCCCAGACGATCAACCGGTCGTCGCGCGGCAGCGCCTCGAGGATGTACGCGATGTCGGCGGGATGCAGGCGGTCGAGGATCGCCTTCAGCTCGTTCAGGTGCTGGCGATGAACGAGGCTTTCGACCAGCGTTTTCTTCTGGTCGGCCGGCGCAGCCTCGCGATGCACGAGCGACTCGACGCGGCGCTGTTTCTCGAGCAGCGCCTGGACGCGAACGAGCGCGCGCTGCGCCTCCTCGGGATCGCGCGCGGGAACGGCGGCTTCCGCCGTCTTCGCTTCAGTCGGTGTATCGAGCTCGCTCATCGCCGGCGCGATTGTAGGCGCCGGCCTCGCGAATCAGGGGATCGGCACGCTGTACAGGTACCGCAGGATGTCCTCGGTGCGCCGATCGAGGAACGGCCCGCTGCGAATGCGGCCGTAACGCTTCGGGTTGGGCAGAAACGCTGCGAGCCGCGCCGACTGTTCGGGCCCGAGCTGCGCGGCCGGGATGCCGAAGTAGTGGCGCGCCGCCGCCTCGGCGCCGAACACGCCTTCGCCCCACTCGACGACATTCAGATAGACCTCGAGGATGCGGCGCTTGTCCCAGGCGAACTCGATCATGTACGTGATCACGAGCTCCTGCGCCTTGCGCGCGTAGCTCTTTTCGCTCGACAGAAACAGGTTCTTCGCGAGCTGCTGCGAGATGGTCGATCCGCCCTTGGCGCGGCGCCCGCGCTTGAGGTTCTCGTCGTAGGCCTTTTCGATCGCGTCCCAGTCCACGCCTTCGTGCTCGGTGAAGCGCGCGTCTTCGGCAGCGATTACCGCCCGTTTCAGGTGGTTCGAGATGCGGGCGTACGGAACCCACTGATGGCGCAGTTGCGCCTTCGGGTTTTTCTGCTGCAGCCGCGCGAGTTCGCGTTGCATGAACGCCGTCTCTGCCGGGTTCTCCCAGCGCCAGTAGGCGACCCAACCGAGGTACCAGAGCTGCATGCCGGCGAGCACCAGCAGCGCGAGCAGAGCCAGCCGCCCGACCCAGCGGGCGACGAACCGCAGCAGCCTCATCGCGCCGCGGTCGCGGCGTTACGCGCCTCGTCCTCGAGCAGGCGCCGCATCTCCTTGTACACGGGTGCGGTCGAAGGACGCACGCCGCGCCACACGTAGAAGGACTCGGCCGCCTGTTCGATCAGCATGCCGAGCCCGTCGGAGACCATCTTGGCGCCGCCGGCCTTGGCCAGACGCACGAAAGGCGTGGGCTCGGCCGCATAGACCAGGTCGTAGGCGAGCGTGCAGTCGTCGAAGGTCTCCGGGTCGATCGCGGGCATCGCGTGGTTCAGGCTGGTCGGCGTGCCGTTGATCACGAGGTCGAAGTGCTCGGCAGGAACTTCGTCGAAGTGGATCGCCTCGATGCCGAACTCCTCGGCGAGTTCCTGCGCGCGGCCGTGCGTGCGATTGGCCACGGCGATCCATTTGGGTTTTTCCTCGAGCAGCGCGCCGATCAGCCCGCGCACACCGCCGCCGGCGCCGAGGATCAGGATGCACGAGCCGGCGAGCTTGAACTTCAGCCGCTCGGTCACGTCGCGAACGAAGCCGATGCCGTCGGTGTTGTCGCCGAGGATCGAGTCGCCGTCGAACTTGAGCGTGTTGACCGCGCCGGCGAGCCGCGCGCGCGGCGTCAGGTCGTCGGCGAGCTTGGCCGCGTCGAGCTTGAACGGGATGGTCACGTTCAGGCCGAGGTATCCGGCGTCGCGCAGCGCGAGCGCGAACTCCTCGAAACCGTCGAGCGGCGCCTCGAGCTTCTCGTAGCTGATCGACTGTTTGGTCTGCTTGGCGAAAAGCCGGTGGATTTCGGGCGAACGGCTGTGCGCGATCGGATTGCCGACCACGGCGTACTTGTCGATCTTCGGCTCGCGGCTCATGGTTTGGCTGGCTGGGTCGACGCGCCGCTCTTCGTTGCAAGCTGATCGTTGGTGAAGATCCAGGTGCGCGTAATTTCCAGGATATCCGTGTCGCGCGCAATCTCCGGCGGAAACGGCGGGTACGGCGCCGCAAGCTTGACGATACGCCGTGCCGCGCGATCGAGCACCGGCGCGCCGGACGATTCCTCGATTGTCGCTTCGGCCACGGTGCCGTCCTTGCGGATCGCCACCGTCATGCGCAGCGTTCCGTAGATCTTGCCGCGCGCCTCGTCGGGATAGTGCTCGTTGCCGATCTTCTCGACGCGCGCGCGCCAGTCCTCGACGTAGCGCGCGAAGCGGTATTCCGACGTGCTCGGCATGAAATGATGGCGCCGCGGGCGCTTCTGGTAGTCGGAGATCTGCTTGGCGATCTCGGCCTGCATGCGAGCGAGCTGCCGCTTGACCGGCTCCGCCGAACCGGCGTCGCCGGCGGCGGGCTTCGACTCCTTGACCGGCGTCGACTGCGCCAGATCGCTGCGGTCGAGCTGCGCGAGCAGCTTCTTCTGCTCCTCTTCGAGCTGCTGGACCGTGCGGCGCGCGCTCTCGAGCGTGTCGCCGTCGCGCATCTGGAATGTGTTCGGCAGCGGCGACGTGCGCCGCCCGGCGTCGTTGGCGCCGCCGCCGTCGAGATTGGCCTGCGCGAGCGCCTCCGGGTTCGGCGGGCGGACCTCGCTGCGCGCGTTGACCAGGATGATCTCCAGCGGGGGATCGGTCGAGCGCACGCGGAGAAACTCGGGATCGACGAAACGGATCGCGAGCACGGTCGCGTGCAGACCCAGCGAGACGGCGAACGCCGTCATCAGGATCCTGTCACCGACGATGCTGTTGACGGTATGCACGCGGGGGCGATTCGGCGGGTGAGAAATCGGGCCGATTGTAGCCAGCGCTGCGCGCGTCGAGCCGTCGCGGTCAGCCGCTCGCCGGCGCGGGCGCTTCGTCGGCCGCCGGCGCGTCCGGCGGGTCCTCGAGCGCAATGTCGTCCACGGCGAGGTCCTCGTCGGCGGCCTGCGCCGCGAGCACTTGATGCACGCGGGCTTCGAGTACGAGATCGACCGTGTCGACGCCGAGCACGTCGAGCTCGAGCCGCTGCCCACGCGGCAGCTCGGGCAGACCGGGCAGCCGCGTCACGAACGGCAGCCCGTCGAGCCGCAGCACGTCGCCCTTGATCACGGTGGCGCCGATGCGGCGGATGTTCTCCTGCTGCAGCCAGCGCAGGCACCAGTAGCGCTCCATCCGGTACTGGAAGTCGGCGTACGCGGTGTACGCGGCGTCGAAGCCGGAGACGATCGCGAACAGCTCGGCGTCGTTCGGCGCGTACGGTGCCGGTTCGCCGCGCGCCGCGGCGACGAGCTGGCGCTGATTGACGAGATCGACGTATCGCCGCAGCGGCGAGGTGCTCCACGCGTAGTGGTCGACGCCGATGCCTTCGTGCGGCGCCGGCGTCGTGCTCATTCGAACGCGGCTCGTGCCGCGCTCGAAGCGCTGCGACCGATAAATTCCCGCTCGCTTCAGCTCGGCGAGCCAGCCGCCCCAGTGGCTGTTCGCGAGGATCATCAGTTCGGAGACGATCAGATCGAGCGGCGCGCCGCGCTTGCGCGGGCGGATCGTCACGTGCGCGTGCTCGCCCTCGCCGTCGATGACGAATGTGTAGTCGATCCGGCCGAGCGGCTCGGGTTTTCCGCGTACGGCCTCGCGCGCGGCGAGCAGCGCGCGCGCCCAGCGCCAGAGCAGGCACAGTTCATCGCCGAATTCGATCGGCAGCGCGCCCGCCGCGACGGCATCTTCGGTGACGACATCGTCGAGCCGGTCGTGCCGCAGATTGCCCGCGATCCGGATCCGTTCCACCGCGGTGTGGCGCGCGAGGATCGCGTACGAATCCGGATCGACGTCGGCATACAGCGACACGACCGGCACGACCTTGCCCTCGTTCAGCGAGTACGCATCGATCCACGGCTGCGGCAGCATCGTGATCTTCAACCCGGGGGCGTAGACCGTCGACATGCGCGCGCGGGCGACCTCGTCGAGCGGGTGCCCGCGCGGGATCGCCACGCCGGGCGCGGCGATGTGGATGCCGACGCGTACGCGGCCGTCGAGCCGCTGCACCGAGAACGCGTCGTCGATCTCGGTCGTCGCGCTGTCGTCGATCGAGTACGCCACCGCGTCGGCCAGCGGCAGGTCTTCGGGCAGCGACGGCAACGGCAGGTCTTCCGCGAAACCGGTGCCGCGCGGAAAGGCCGTCGCCAGAAAGCTGTCGACATGCCAGCGGTAGGGCGAGGCGATCGCGCCGCGCGCCAGCAGCAGGCGCAGCGGCGACATCTGCAGCTCGCTCGCGGCCTGCTCGACCGCCTTGTACTCGATGCTGTTCTTGTCGGGTCGAACGATCAGCAGCACGCCGAGTTCGCCGATCGCCGCGGGCAGCTCTCCCGCCTTCAACGCATCGACGTACTGCTGCTTGAGTTCTTCCTGCCGCCGCTTGCGCTCGATCGCCGCGAGCGCGGCCTTCAGGACGTCCGGCGGGGCGGGTCGATAGCGGCCGCGCCCCTTGCGATGGAAGTACACCGGCGCGCCGTGCAGCCTGAACAGGATGCTCGCCGCCTCGACCGCGTTCGGCGGACGGCCGAAGTACTCGCGCGCCAGGTCCGCGAAACCGAACTCGTCCTGCGGCGCGCACTCCCACAGGAAAGCGACGTCGATCGACTCGGCCGCGTCGGTCGCCTGCTGCATGAGCTGCGCCGGCGACGGTTGATCGAAAGCGAGCAGCACGTGCGACGCCTTGACTTTCGTGCGCTTGCCGCTCGGCAGTTCGACCTGGTACGACGCGTCGGTCGCCGCAAGCACGGTGCCCGCGCGAAACGTCCCGTCTTCCTCGAAAAGCACGTGCCTGGCCATCGCTAGAGCTGCGCGACGAAGGTCTTGATCCCGCGCAGCATCAGCTCGACCGCGATCGCTGCGAGCACCAGTCCCATCAGGCGCTCGAACGCCACGGTGACGCGTTCGCCGAGCCAGTGCTGCAAGCGCTCGGCGAACGCCAGGATCACCGCGCTGACCGCCATCGCGACGCCGATCGCAGCGACCCATGTCCAGGTCCGTTGCGGATCGCGCGACACGAGCAGCAGCACGGTCGCCAGCGCCGACGGCCCCGCGAGCGCCGGAACGGCGAGCGGAACGATGAACGGTTCGCCGCCGGGCGCCTGCCCGTACACGCCTTCGGGCGATGGAAAGACCATCCGGATCGCGACGAGCATCAGCACGACCGCGCCGCCGATCTGCAGGCTGAGTTCGGACAGTCCGAGCAGATCGAGGAAGGGTTGGCCGACGAAGACGAACGCCGTGAGCACGACGAAGGCGATCAGGCACTCGCGCAGGATGACCCGGCGCCGGCGTTCGTGCGGGACGTCGCGCAGCGCGCTGATGAAGATCGGCACGTTGCCGAACGGGTCGTACACGAGCAGCAGCAGCAGGACCGCGGAAACGAAGTTGCCGTCCATCGCCGGCTCAGCCGATCGCCGTTTCGGTTGCGCCGCTCGCGCGCAGCAGGTCGGCCGGCGCGATCGGGAAAACGCAGTGCGGCGTGCCCCCCGCGGCCCAGACGACGTCGAAGCGCCGCAACGAGGTGTCGAAGAAAGTCGCCATCGGCTGCGCGTGCGCGACCGGCGCCACACCGCCGATCGCGAATCCGCTCGCCGAACGGACGAACTCGGGCGTGGCGCGCTCGATCGGCTCGCCGAGCAGTTCGGCGATCCTGGCCTCGTCGACACGCCGGTCGCCGGCGGCGATCACCAGCACCGCGCGACCGCTCGTCGCCGCACGGAAGACCAGCGACTTGGCGATCTGGCCGACGACGATGCCGAGCGCGTCGGCCGCCTGCTGCGAAGTGCGCGCAGCAACGGACAGCTCGACCACGCGCGATGCGAGCCCGAGCGCCGCGAGCGCGTCCTGCACGCGTTGCGCCGACGCCGGCAGCGAATCGCGCTTCGCCTGCATCAGACGGTCAGCCCGCCGGTGACCTCGATCACCGCACCGTTGATGTAACTCGCTTCGTCGGAAGCCAGGAACGCGTACAGATTGGCGACCTCCTCGGGCCGGCCGAGCCGCTTCATGGGAACGCGTTCGGTCATCTGCGCCATCACCTTGTCCGGGATCGTATTCAGGATCGGCGTGGCGATGAAGCCCGGACAGACGGCATTGCAGCGGATCCCCTTCGGTCCCAGTTCGCGCGCCCAGGTCTTGACGAAGCCGATCACGCCGAACTTGCTCGCAGCGTAATTGGTCTGGCCGTAGTTACCGTGCAGTCCGACGACGCTCGACGCATTGAGGATCACGCCGAAGCCTTGCGTGACCATCGTGTCGACGACCGCCTGCGCGCAGTTGTACGTGCCCTTGAGGTTCACCGCGATCACCTTGTCGAACTGCTCGTCGGTCATCTTCTGCAGCCGCGCGTCGAGCGTGATTCCGGCGTTGTTGACCAGCACGTCGACGCGGCCGTGGCGCGCCCTGACCTGTTCGACCATCGCGTCGATCTGCGGCCGCTTCGTCACGTCGACGACATAGCCCTCGACGGGCGCAGCGAGCCCCGCCGCGGTCGCCTTGAGTTCGCCGACGGCTGCATCGATCGCGGGCTTGCGCACGTCGCAGATCGCGACCGTCGCGCCCTCGTCGAGAAACTTTCTTGCGGTGGCGAGCCCGATGCCCTGCGCACCGCCGGTAATGATCGCGACCTTGCCTTTCAGGCGCATGCCTGCACTCCCTCTACGGAACTCCACAGAACGCGAGCACCTCGTCGAGGTAGCTCGCAAAATCCGAAAGCGCGTGGTCGGAACCCTCGATCACGCGCTGGCGGCAGCCGGAGTACTTTTCCACCATCGTGCGCCAGTCGATCAGCTCGTCGCCCGTCGCCGCGACCAGGAAATAGCGCTCGGGCCGCGTGATCCGCGGCACGTCGATCGCGCGCAGTTCGTCGAGATACTCCGGTTTCATGTCGATCGTCGCGTCCGAGAAGTACACGGACTGCGCCCCGAGATAGGCACGCAGATCGTCGTACGGCCGGATCGCCGGATTCAGCAGCACGGCGCGACAGCCGAGCTGTTCGGCCAGATACGTCGCGTAGTAGCCGCCGAGCGACGATCCGATCAGCGCCAGCTTCGCCGGATCCTCCAGTTTCGCTGCGGCGAGCGCCACGCCGATCGCCGCGCGCGGCGACGCCGGCAGTTGCGGGCACACGTAATCCGCGGCCAGCCCGCGGGCGCGCAGCGCCTCGCCGATCAGCGTCGCCTTCTTCGAACTCGGAGACGAGCGGAAGCCGTGCAGATACAGGATCACGCTGCCCGCTCCTGCATGCGCGCGGCCGCCAATGCGTCCAAGAGCTTGCCGTGCACTCCGCCGAAGGCGCCGTTGCTCATCACCAGCACGTGGTCGCCCGGCCGCGCTTCGGCAACGATCGCGGCCACCAGCGCGTCGATGCGATCGAAAGTCTGCGCGCGCGCGCCGAGCGGAGCGAGCACCTGCGCCGGATCCCAGCCGAGCGCCCCTTTGCCGTCGCGCGCACCGTAGCAGTAAACGCGGTCGGCTTCGCTGAGGCTTCCGGGAAGCAGCGCCTTCATGGCGCCCAGCTTCATCGTGTTGGAGCGCGGCTCGAGCACCGCGAGGATGCGCTGCGCGCCGACCCGGCGCCGCAATCCGGCGATCGTCAACTCGATCGCGGTCGGGTGGTGCGCGAAGTCGTCGTACACCGTCACGCCGTTGCGCTCGCCGCGAACCTCGAGCCGGCGCTTGACGCCCTTGAACCGCGCGAGTGCCTCGATGGCCACTTGCGGCGCGACGCCCGCATGGCGCGCGGCAGCGATCGCGGCGATCGCATTCGCGCGATTGTGCGCGCCGGCAAGCGGCAGTTCCAGCCTGCCATAGCGCTGCGCGCCGAACGCGACATCGAACGCGTGCCGTTCGCCCTCCTCGACGTCGAGCGCGCGCCAGCCGGCGTCGTCGCCAAAGCGTTCGACCTCGGACCAGCAGCCGCGCTCGAGCACCCGGCCGAGCGCGGCATCGGCGCCGTTGACGATCAGCCGGCCCGACGCCGGAATCGTGCGGACCAGGTGGTGGAACTGCGTCTCGATCGCGCCCAGATCGGCAAATATGTCGGCGTGGTCGAACTCGAGGTTGTTCAGCACCGCCGTGCGCGGAAAGTAGTGGACGAACTTGCTGCGCTTGTCGAAAAAGGCCGTGTCGTACTCGTCGGCCTCGATGACGAAGAACGGGCTCGCGCCGGGGCGCGCCGAAACGCCGAAGTCCTGCGGCACGCCGCCGATCAGGAATCCCGGAGCCAGCCCCGCGTGCTCGAGGATCGCGGCGAGCATCGCGCTCGTCGTCGTCTTGCCATGCGTGCCCGCCACGCCGAGCACCCAGCGTCCGCGCAGCAGCTCCTCGCCGACCCACTGCGGGCCCGATACGAACGGAGCGCCCGCATCGAGGATCGCCTCCATCAGCGGATTGCCGCGGGTGACGACGTTGCCGATGACGAAGCGATCGGGCTTCAGGCGCAGTTGCGCAGCGTCGTAGCCTTCGGTCAGCTCGATCCCGGCGTCGCGAAGCTGATCGCTCATCGGCGGATACACGTTCGCGTCGCACCCGGTCACGCGATGGCCGGCGGCCCGCGCGAGCAGCGCGAGCCCGCCCATGAAGGTGCCGCCGATGCCGAGGATGTGAAGATGCACGGGTAAATCGACTCCGCGAGACAAGCCGCGCATTCTACTGAGGCGTGCGTACCTGACGCGCTTGGTTAAACTCGGCCGCTCGCGCCCGCGCGACCGACTGCAGGACCCGCTGATGAGCCGCGCATTCACCACGTACCCCAACCCTCGCGACACGGCTGTCGAGATCGCCGCCGCCGCCGCGCGCCTGATCGCCGAAGAGGGCTGCGACTACGCGCTCGCCAAGCGCAAGGCCGTGCGCGAGGTCCTCGGCGAAGGCGAGAGCGCGCGCGCGCAACTTCCCGACAATGCACTGATCGAGGCGGAGCTGAGACGCTACCTGCAGACCTTCGCGGCGGACTCGCAACCCGCACAACTCGCCGCGCTGCGGCGTCTGGCGCTCGACTGGATGAACCGGCTCGAGCAGTTCAACCCGCACCTGGTCGGCGCCGTCCTGAACGGGACGGCCACGGAACACTCCGACATCCATTTGCATCTGTTCACCGACAGCGCAAAAGACGTCGAGATCGCGCTGTTGAATGCGGGCATCGAGTTTCAGGTCGACGAAGGCGCCGACGAACCGGCGGCGCCGGAAGAAGTCCTGCAGTTCGTCGTTCGGACGCCCCGCGGCAGCGGCCTGCCCGCGCGCGTCGGTGTGAGCCTGAGCGTGCACGCGAGCGATGCGATCCGCGTGGCCGCGCGATCCCGGTCGACCGATCCGACGTTGCACGCGGTCGAGGCGGCCGGACGCGCGAACATCGAGATGCTGCGGACGCTGATCGCACACACGGCGGCGTCTGCCGAAAGATGACGCGAACGCGGACGCTGCTGGCAGTCATCGCCGTCGCGGTGATCGCCGCCGCCGCCGGCGCGGGGGTCGCATGGCTTCGGATCGCGCCGCAATCCGCACCTGCCGACACGGCCGCACTATTCGCGAGCACGTTCGATGACGCGGACGGGCGACCGCAACCGATCGCCCAATGGAAGGGCCGCCCCCTGGTGGTCAACTTCTGGGCGACCTGGTGCCCGCCCTGCGTCGAGGAGATGCCCGACCTGCAACGCGTCCGCGACGAGTACCGCGGGCGCGGCGCCGAGATCATCGGCGTCGGTATCGACAATGCCGCCCGGATCCGCGAGTTTCGCGACCGGCTCGGCATTACGCTGCCGCTGCTCGTCGCCGGCGTCGGGGGATCGGAGCTCGCCCGCGACCTCGGCAACGGGGCAGGCGTGCTCCCCTATACTGTGCTCGTCGCGTCGGACGGCACGGTCGTTCAGCGCAAGATTGGCCAAGTCAAGCCGACCGAACTGCGGGTTTGGCTCGATGCCGCGCTATCCGTGCAGGCAGCGCGCTGACCGCACCAGGCTGGACATCTCGCCAATTTCTAATCACAATCCGCGCCTTCTGTTGATTTTTGGCGCCATCAGCCGCGTTCTTGACTGAGGGCCCGACGGTGCGGCACGTGGCGAATCACATCCTGGTCCTCAACGGACCCAACCTCAACCTGCTCGGCGCGCGCGAGCCGGCGATCTACGGTGCGCGCACGTTGAAGGAAATCGAGCAGGAACTCGCCGCGATCGCCACCCAGCGAAAGGCGAAGATCGCTTTTTTCCAGAGCAACCACGAGGGTGCGCTGGTGGACCGCATCCATGCGGCGCGCGCCGAGGCGATCGACTTCATTGTCATCAACGCGGGCGCGCTCACGCATACCAGCATCGCGTTGCGCGACGCGCTGGCCGCCGTGCAGATCCCATTCATCGAGGTTCACCTGTCCAACGTCCACCGCCGCGAGGACTTTCGCCACCGTTCTTATCTGGCGGATCTCGCCGTCGGATCGATCGTCGGACTGGGTCCGGCCGGCTACCGCTACGCGCTCGAGTACGCGCTGGGCGACCACGCTGCCTAGACCGTCCGGCGCGTGCCCGGCACGCGCCGGGAGCGGAGGAAAGACATGGATCTGAGAAAACTGAAGACCCTGATCGATCTCGTGGCCGAGTCCGGCATCGCCGAGATCGAGGTCACCGAAGGCGAAGACAAGGTCCGAATCGTCAAACACAACCCCGTCGCGACGCCTTCGCCGATACCCGCGCCGGCACCCACGCCAGTGTTTACGGCCCCGGCGCCGAGCGCCGCAGGCGCCACCACGGCGTCCGCCCCCGCTGCGCCGCCCGCGGTCGCGGAAGAGCCAAAGGGGCACGTCGTCAAGTCGCCGATGGTCGGCACCTTTTACCGTGCATCGAGTCCGGGCGCGAAGCCCTTCGTCGAGCTGGGCCAGGCGGTCAAGCCTGGCGACACGCTGTGCATCATCGAAGCGATGAAACTGCTCAACGAGATCGAGGCCGAGGTCGCGGGCACCGTCAAGGAGATCCTCGTCGAAAACGGCCAGGCCGTCGAATACGGGCAACCTCTGTTCGTCATCGGATAGCCCGCCGTGCAGCATCGATCATCCCCGGCCGCTCGGGTCGCCCGGCAGTCCCCTGGCATGCAGACCTCGCCGGCCGAGACGCTTGGCGCCGGCCGCAGCCACAACCGCTCGTCAAGTGCGCCCGTTGCGGCGCAGGCTCACGTGCGCGCAGCGCACGTGAAGGCGCGCAGCGCCGGCCGCAGCCAAATCGCCGGCGATTGAGCCGCGGGCACGCTATGTTCGGAAAGATCCTGATCGCAAACCGCGGCGACAACGACGCGCCAAGCGCGTCGGTTGCGGCGCAGGCTCACGTGCGCGCAGCGCACGTGAAGGCGCACAGCGCCGGCCGCAGCCAAATCGCCGGCGATTGAGCCGCGGGCACGCTATGTTCGGAAAGATCCTGATCGCAAACCGCGGCGAAATCGCCCTACGCATCCAGCGCGCCTGCCGCGAGATGGGCATCAAGACGGTGGTCGTGCACTCGGAAGCCGACACCGACGCCAAATACGTCAAGCTCGCCGACGAGTCGGTATGCATCGGCCCGCCGCCGTCGAAAGACAGCTATCTGAATATTCCGGCGATCATCAGTGCGGCGGAGGTGACGGACGCCGAAGCGATCCACCCCGGCTACGGCTTCCTCTCCGAGAACGCCGACTTCGCCGAGCGCGTCGAGAAGAGCGGTTTCGTCTTCATCGGCCCGCGTCCCGAATCGATCCGCCTGATGGGCGACAAGGTCTCGGCCAAGCAGGCGATGATCGCAGCGGGCGTGCCGTGCGTCCCCGGCTCGGAAGGCGCGCTGCCCGAGGAGCCGCGCGAGATCGTCAAGATCGCGCGATCGATCGGCTACCCGGTGATCATCAAGGCCGCCGGCGGCGGAGGCGGTCGCGGCATGCGGGTCGTGCACACCGAGGCGGCGCTGCTGAACGCGGTGACGATGACGCGGCAGGAGGCGCAGGCCGCCTTCGGCAATCCGTCCGTCTATATGGAGAAGTTCCTCGAGAACCCGCGCCACATCGAGATCCAGGTGCTTGCGGACCAGCACCGCAACGCCGTGTGGCTCGGCGAGCGCGACTGCTCGATGCAGCGGCGCCACCAGAAGATCATCGAAGAGGCACCGGCGCCCGGAATCGCGCGCAGGCTGATCGAGCGGATCGGCGACCGCTGCGCCGAGGCATGCCGCAAGATCAACTATCGCGGCGCCGGCACTTTCGAGTTCCTTTACGAGGACGGCGAGTTCTACTTCATCGAGATGAACACGCGCGTACAGGTCGAGCACCCGGTGACCGAGATGGTGACCGGCATCGACATCGTGCAGCAGCAGATTCGCGTGGCGGCGGGAGAAAAGCTCGCGCTTCGCCAGCGCGACGTCGTGGTGCGGGGAGCGGCGATCGAGTGCAGAATCAACGCCGAGGATCCGTACAAGTTCACGCCGTGCCCCGGGCGCATCACCGCGTGGCACGTCCCCGGCGGTCCGGGCGTGCGCGTGGATTCGCACGCGTACGCCGGCTACTTCGTCCCGCCGCACTACGATTCGATGATCGGTAAGGTCATCTGCTACGGCGACACACGCGCACAGGCGCTCGCGCGCATGCGGGTCGCGCTCTCGGAGATGGTGGTCGAGGGCATCCTGACCAACATCCCGCTGCACCGCGACCTTCTGATCGACGAGAAGTTCGTGCAGGGGGGCACGTCGATCCACTATTTGGAGAAGCGGCTCGCCGCCCGACAGGTCAATCCGACCTGATCCGATGCGCGGGGCCGCGCCGCATGCTGCGCGAACTGTCGCTGATCGTCGACGAGCCGGACGCCGAACGCCTGGCCGACGCACTTCTCGGAGCAGGTGCGCTGTCGGTCTCCGTCGAAGACGCCGAAGCCGATACCGCGCACGAGTCGCCGCTGTACGGCGAACCCGGCCTCGAGCCCGAACGGCTCGCGTGGCAACGCAACCGCGTGCGCGTGCTGATCGACGCGGCGTTCGATCCGGCCGCGCTGCTGCGCGAAGCCTCGGCCGCTTGCGCGCTTCCCGAGCCGACGATCGAATCGTTGCGCGACGTTGAAGAGGCCGACTGGGTTCGGCTGACGCAGGCGCAGTTTCCCCCGGTGCGCATCAGCGAACGGCTGTGGATCGTGCCGAGCTGGCACGCGCCGCCGGATCCGCCGGCGATCGCGATCCGGCTCGATCCCGGTGCGGCGTTCGGTACGGGCACCCATCCGACGACGCGACTTTGCCTGCGCTGGCTCGACGCTGAACTGCGCCCGGGCGCGCGCGTGCTCGACTACGGCTGCGGATCCGGCATCCTCGCGATCGCGGCCGCCAAGCTCGGGGCGAGCCGCGTGGTCGGCACCGACCTCGACCCGCACGCGCTCGCGACGGCGCGCGCAAACTCGGACAACAATGCGGTCGTCGCCGATTACACTGCGCCCGACCGACTGCCCGCCGGCACCTTCGATCTCGTGCTCGCCAACATCCTGTCGAATCCGCTGAAGGTCCTCGCGCCCGCGCTGCTCGCGCGAGTCGCGCCGGGCGGATCGCTGGTGCTGTCGGGCATCCTCGAGCGGCAGGCGCAGGCGCTCATCGACGCCTACGCCGCCGCCGACGCGCGCGTGCCATTGCGCGTATGGGGCGTCGACGAAGGCTGGGTCTGTCTCGCGGGCATACGTCCGGCATAAGCGCATGGCGCTAGCGACCCGTTGCCCGAACTGCCAGGCGCTGTTTCGCGTCGTCGCCGACCAGCTCAAGCTGCGCGGGGGACTCGTCCGCTGCGGTGCTTGCCGTCACGTGTTCGACGCGATCGGCAGCCTGACCTACGTCGACGATGTGGCACCTGTCAGTGGCACACCGATGCCCGCCACGAAGGCGGCGGCACCGCTGACGCTGCGCATCTCACCCGATCGACTGGCGCGTCCTCCGCAGCCCGCGGCGGCCGAAGGCCGCGCGCGTGCATTGGATCCGCAGCGCGCCGCCGCTCGCGACCAGCAGGGGCCGGCAGCGCTACCGAGCGAACCCGAGCGCACGGACAACGCGCGGCCTTCGCTCGAGGAGGAGATCGCCGAATCGTCCGTGCCCACCCTGCTCGCACCGGGCGCGGATGCCGCTGGACGCGAGGCTAACGTTCGCGAGCCCGCGGACGCCGCGCGGTCGGAGGTCCACGGCGACGATGAAGACCAGCGGATGCGCGCGGAGCGGCGGCAGCGGCGCGCCGAGCGCAAAGCGCGCGAAGCGAGCGTCGCGCAGGCGGCCGACACCGGGGTCGAAGACGAGCAGGCCGATGCCGATGAGGAGCCGCACTTCCTGCGACGGGATCAGCAACGGACAGGCAAGGGCTTTTCAGTCGTCTTCGGTGGCGGGTCGGCGCTGCTCGCCGCGCTGCTGCTCGCGCAGCTTGCCGTCGTCTTCCGCGTCGAACTGGCCACGCGCTGGCCTTCGCTGCGGCCGAGCCTCGTCCAGCTGTGCGCAGCCTTCGGGTGCACGGTCGGCTGGCCGACGCGCGCCGATCTGCTCGCCGTGGTTGGCACCGAGCTGCAGGCCGTGCCGGGCACCGACGTGCTCGAGCTGACAGCGGTCGTCCGCAACCGCGCGAATTTCAAGGTCGCGCTGCCGGCCATCGAGGTCACGCTGACCGACACGCAGAATCGCGCGCTCGCCCGCAAGGTCTTCGCCCCAGTCGACTATCTTGCCTCCGCCGGCGAAGCCTCGAGCCGAATCGACGAAGGGCTCGCGGCCGGCAGCGACTACACGATCCGGGTCGCGTTCGAAGCCCGCGGGATCGCTGCAGTCGGCTTCCTCGTCTATCCCTTCTATCTCTAGGAGCCGCGACCGGCGCCGAGCCGGTCACTTGCCTACGCATGAGCATCCTCGTCTGCGGGTCGATCGCTTACGACTCGATCATGGTCTTCCACGGTCGCTTCAAGGACCACATCCTGCCCGAGCAGGTCCACATCCTGAACGTGTCCTTCCTGGTGCCGGAGATGCGCCGCGAGTTTGGCGGCTGCGCCGGAAACATCGCCTACAACCTGAAGCTGCTCGGCGGCTCGCCCTTGCCGATGGCCACCGTCGGCGACGACGCGCAGCCGTACCTCGACCGGCTCGACGCGCTCGGCATCGATCGCCGCCACGTCCGCCACGTGCCCGGCACGTTCACGGCGCAGGCGTTCATCACCACCGACATCGACGACAACCAGATCACCGCCTTCCATCCGGGCGCGATGTCGCACTCGCATCTGAACGCGGTGCCGGGAGACGGTTCCATCCGGCTCGGCATCGTCGCGCCCGACGGCCGCGACGGCATGCTGCAGCACGCGCAGCAGTTCGTCGACCGCGGAATTCCCTTTGTCTTCGACCCCGGCCAGGGGCTGCCGATGTTCGGCGCCGACGATCTGGCGTGGTTCATCGAACGCGCACACTACATTGCGTTGAACGACTACGAGGCAAAGATGCTCGTCGAGAAGACCGGCCGCGATCTCGCAGCGATCGCGCGCAAGGTCGAGGCCCTCGTTGTCACGCACGGCGGCCGCGGCTCGGAGATCTACGTGGACGGCGACCGACTCGAGATCCCGGTTGCGCCGGCGCGCGAAGTCGTCGACCCGACCGGGTGCGGCGACGCGTATCGCGCCGGCCTGCTCTACGGCATCGAGCACGGCCTGGACTGGGGTACGACCGGACGGCTCGCCGCAGTCATGGGCGCGCTAAAGATCGAACGTGGCGGCGCGCAGAATCACACCGCCGACCGCACCGTCGTAGCTGACCGTTTCTTCGAAGCCTTCGGATACCGGCCTTGGTAATCCGTGCGCACCGAAACAAGGGTAACAATCTGATACCGTGCCCGCGCATGGCGTCGCTAGACTGCGACGTGTCCGCAGGCACACCGTCGGCGGCGCAACCGCAAGCGCGTCGGTGCGAGACGAATCGGAGGATCTGATGGCAAGGACGTGGATGGTGCTGGGGGCCGGCGCGCTGGCGCTGGCGACGCTGGCCGGGTGCGCAACCCAACAGCGGTCGGCGAGCGTGTACCGCGCAGGCGAAGCGCAACGCGAACAGATCGTGCGCATGGGTACGGTCGAGAGCGTGCGTGAGGTCACGATCGATCGGGGCCAGACCGGTGTCGGCACGGCATCGGGCGCTGTGATCGGCGGCGTGACCGGAAGCGCCGTCGGACAGGGCCGCGGATCCGTCGTCGGGGCCGTCGCCGGTGCGGTCGCGGGCGGAGTGATCGGACAAGCGATCGAGAACCAGGCAAGCAAGGTGCCGGGGCTTGAGATCACCGTGAAGCTGGACAACGGCGAACTGCGCGCGATCGTCCAGGAAGTCGACGGGCAGCAGTTCAAACCGGGCGATCGCGTTCGCCTGTTGACTCAGGGCGGCGTCACGCGCGTCACGCGCTAGCTCGACGGTCGGAACTGCCGGGCCGTGCATGCTGCGCGGCTCGGCTGCGGAATCAGAATCCGCTGCGGTTGACGACCAGCAGCAGGATGTTGACGACGACGATCAGCACGATCGGCGACAGGTCGATTCCACCGATCAGCGGAACCACGCGCTGAAACGGCGCCAGAAACGGCCGGACGAGCATCGCCATCGCGGGTGCGACCGGCGCGTACGGGTTCACCCAACTCAGGATCACGTGAATGATCGTGAGCCACATCACCAGGTACAGCACCCAGCGCGCGAGATAGATAAACGCGGCCACGAAGACGGTGCCCCAGGGCCAGGCGCCGCTGCCAGCGCCGATCAGCAGGAACGTCAGGATCAGCAGCAGGACCGCGATCAGATAGGCCGCGACCAACGACGCGGTATCGAGCCGGCCGGTTGCGGGAATCACCCGCCGCAGCGGCCGCACCAGCCAGTCGGTCAGCGCGAAAACGAACTGCGCGAGCGGATTGCGGCCGGGCATGCCGATCCAGTTCATGTACGCACGGAGCAGCAGCGTGACGCCGAGCAGCGCCGCGACCGTTTCGATCAGCAGGCGGGCGATATCGACGAGCAGCATGACGGGCCGGTTCCAAGAAATTGGACCGCATTCTAGCGAGCGTGCGCTTCTCGCCCGCGCTGCAGCGGCAAAGAAAAAGCGGGGCGCTGGATGCCAGCGCCCCGCAGGACTTCGCAGCTCGACAAGAGCTACGGACGGCTGCCCGTCGGGAACGGCCAAGCAGCGGCCGGATTCAGCGCAGTCTTGGCGCCTGGCGCCGCGGCCGTCGATGGCGCAACCGCAGCCGCGGGAGCGGTGGCGGCAGCGGGTGCCGCCGGCTTCGCAGCCTCTTTCCTTGCCGGTTTCTTCGCTGCCTTTTTCGCGGGCTTCTTGGCAGCTTTCCGGGCCGGTTTCTTAGCTACTTTTTTTTTAGCTACTTTTTTTTTAGCGGTTTTTTTCGCAGCCTTCTTGGCTGTCTTCTTCGCAGCCTTCTTGGCGGACTTCTTCGCGGCCTTCTTGGCCGGTTTCTTGGCGGACTTCTTCGCAGCTTTCTTCGTAGCCATGCGTATCTCCTTCAAAGAGTCAATGCAAAGTGGTTGAAGTTGCAACCCGCGCGGACGGCGTGAACCGTCCGTTCGAGCTATTCATCGGCGCATGCGGAGGCACTGTCGCCGCGACACCCCCAGAAGTGCGTTTTGAGTGGCGCATATCCGAGTTGTGCGCGGAACGGTCAGAGCACTGACCGCTGACGCTGATGAATTCGGCACGGCGCGCAGGGCCGGAAGCTGCGAAGGCTGCGCGCAAAGAAAACGCCGGCGCTGAGCCGGCGTTCGGAAGATCGGCGAGATGCTGCTCAAAGGGCACGACCGACGGGTCTGATTCAAGAGCGGGAGCGACCCCGCAGAACCTGAGCGTCCCGTCCGTCTGTCGTCTGTGTACCTTGACGATGAATCGTTGACTGTGACTGTCTGTGTTCAATTCAGTGATCGATCGGCGCTTGTTAGACCAACTGATCGAGCAACCAAATGTCAGGTCGCTTTTTACTCGCAATCGAATTGGATCGCAAGATTTTTCCGCGTGATCGCTCGATGAGTGTTCGATTTCTTCCACGCTTCGACCTTTCAATCGATCCGTCGCGATCGCGCCTTCACTCCCAGCTCAACGCGCCGCCGCTCTGATATTCGATCACGCGCGTCTCGAAGAAATTGCGCTCCTTTTTTAGATCGATCATCTCGCTCATCCACGGAAACGGGTTTTCCTCCGCGCCGAACAGCGGCTCGATTCCGATCTGCTGGCAGCGGCGGTTGGCGATGTAGCGGAGGTAGCTCTTGAACATCGGCGCGTTCAGCCCCAGCACCCCGCGCGGCATCGTGTCTTCGGCGTACGCGTACTCCAGGTCGACCGCTCTGCGGAACAGCGCGCGGATCTCCTCGCGGAAGGCGGGCGTCCAGAGCTGCGGCTCCTCGAGCTTGATCTGGTTGATCAGGTCGATGCCGAAATTGCAGTGCATCGACTCGTCGCGAAGGATGTACTGGTACTGCTCGGCGGCGCCGGTCATCTTGTTCTGCCGCCCCAGCGCCAGAATCTGGGTAAACCCGACGTAGAAGAACAGGCCCTCCATCATGCAGGCGAAGACGATCAGCGACTTCAGCAGCTTCTGGTCGGCGTCCAGCGTGCCGGTCCGGAAGTCGGGATCGGTCAACACATCGATGAACGGGATCAGGAACTCGTCCTTGGCCCGGATCGACGGAATCTCGTGGTAGGCGTTGAAGATCTCGCCCTCGTCCAGCGCGAGCGACTCGACGATGTACTGGTAGGCGTGCGTGTGGATCGCCTCTTCGAAGGCCTGCCGCAGCAGGAACTGGCGGCACTCCGGCGCCGTGATGTGCCGGTACGTGCCCAGAACGATGTTGTTGGCGGCGAGCGAGTCGGCGGTGACGAAGAACCCCAGGTTGCGCTTGATGATCCGGCGCTCGTCCTCGGTCAGCCCGCTCGGGTCCTTCCACAGCGCAATGTCGCGCGACATATTGATCTCCTGCGGCATCCAGTGGTTGGCGCAGGCGGCCAGGTACTTCTCCCAGGCCCACTTGTACTTGAACGGGACGAGCTGATTGACGTCCGTCTTGCCATTGATGATCCGCTTGTCGGCGGCGTTGACGCGGCGCAGTTCGGGCGCCGCCGCGATGCCCTCCGTCCGCGCCACGGCCGGCCGGGCAGCCTTGCCCGACGTGATGTGATCGTCCCAAGCCAGCATCCTCTGCTCTCCGGTCAGTTCGTCTCGCGTCGTTCGGTCACTGGCAGGCTTCGCATTCGACGTAGCCCGCGTCGCCCGGCTTGAGCGTGCACACCTTGCCTTCCGCAGCCGGCAGCGCCGCGCCGACGCCCTCGCCCGTAGGCACCGCGTTGAGTTGGCCAGTACGCGTCGTGGACTTCTCTGCGTGGGTGGCCCCGAGCGTGCGCAGGTAGTAGGTCGTCTTCAGCCCGCGCTGCCACGCCAGCTTGTAAGTCTCATCGAGCGTCTTGCCCGACGCTCCGGCCATGTAGATGTTCAGCGACTGCGCCTGGTCGATCCACTTTTGCCGCCGCGCCGCGCACTCGATCAGCCACTTGGGCTCGATTTCGAACGCGGTTGCGTACAGGCGGCGGATGTCGGCCGGGACGCGGTCGATCTTGGCGAGCGACCCGTCGAAGTACTTCAGGTCCGCGACCATGACCTCGTCCCACAGGCCGAGCTTCTTCAGATCGCGGACCAGGTGCTCGTTGACGACGGTGAACTCGCCCGACAGGTTCGACTTGACGAACAGGTTCTGGAAAGTCGGCTCGATGCAGGCGTCCACGCCGATGATGTTGGAGATCGTCGCGGTCGGGGCGATCGCCACGCAGTTTGAGTTGCGCATGCCGTGCCGCTTGATCCGGGCGCGCAGCGCTTCCCAGTCCATCGTTGACGACAGGTCGACTTCCACGTAGCCGCCGCGTTCCTCGGCGAGCAGCTTCACCGTGTCCTGCGGCAGGATGCCGCGGTCCCACAGCGAACCTGCGAACGACGAGTAGCGACCCCGCTCCTCGGCGAGTTCGGTCGACGCCCAGTACGCGTAGTAGCAGACCGCTTCCATGCTGCGGTCGGCGAATTCGACGGCCCCGTCCGACGCGTACGGGGTACGCATCAGGTGCAGGCAGTCCTGGAAGCCCATGACACCGAGCCCGACCGGCCGGTGTCGCAGGTTCGAATTGCGCGCCTTCGGAACTGCGTAGTAGTTGATGTCGATGACGTTGTCGAGCATCCGCATCGCCGTGCGGATCGTCTTCTTCAGCTTGGCGTGGTCGAGTTCGAAGCCGCCACGGCCGTCCGGCTTCATGTGCGCCGGCAGATTGACCGAGCCGAGGTTGCAAACGGCGATCTCGGTCGCCGACGTGTTGAGCGTGATCTCGGTGCACAGATTCGAGCTGTGAATCACGCCGACATGCTGCTGCGGCGAGCGGATGTTGCAGGCGTCCTTGAACGTGATCCATGGATGCCCGGTTTCGAACAGCATCGTCAGCATCTTGCGCCAGAGCTGAACGGCCGGGACCTTCTTGAACAGCCGGATTTCGCCGCGCGCGGCCTTGTCCTCGTAGCGGAGATAGGCCTCCTCGAACGCGCGCCCGAACTTGTCGTGCAGGTCGGGCACGTCGCTCGGCGAAAACAGCGTCCAGTCCGCGCCTTCCATCACCCGCTTCATGAACAGGTCCGGAATCCAGTTCGCGGTGTTCATGTCGTGCGTGCGGCGGCGATCGTCCCCGGTGTTCTTGCGCAGCTCGAGGAACTCCTCGATGTCCAGATGCCAGGTCTCCAGGTAGCAGCACACTGCGCCCTTGCGCTTGCCGCCCTGGTTGACCGCGACCGCAGTGTCGTTGACCACCTTCAGGAACGGAACGACGCCCTGGCTCTTGCCGTTGGTGCCCTTGATATGGCTGCCGAGCGCGCGCACCGGCGTCCAGTCGTTGCCGAGCCCGCCGGCGTACTTGGCAAGCAGCGCGTTCTCCTTGATCGCCTCGAAGATGCCGTCGAGGTCGTCCGACACCGTCGTCAGGTAACACGACGAGAGCTGCGAGTGGCGGGTGCCGCTGTTGAACAGCGTCGGCGTCGAGCTCATGAAGTCGAAGCTCGACAGCGCCTCGTAGAACTCGATCGCGCGCGCCTCGCGGTCGATCTCGTTCAGCGCCAGCCCCATCGCCACGCGCATGAAGAACGCCTGCGGCAGCTCGAAGCGCCTGCCGTCACGGTGCAGGAAGTAGCGGTCGTACAGCGTCTGCAGGCCGAGATAGTTGAACTGCAGGTCGCGGTCGGCGTCCAGTGCCGCGCCGAGCCGCTTGAGATCGAACTGCGCGAGCCGTTCATCGAGCAACTCGGCCTCGATCCCGTACTTGATGAAACGCGGGAAGTACTCCGCGTACCGTTCGCGCATCGCCGCCTGCGTGACCTCTTCTCCGAGCACCTCGCGCCGAACGGTGTGCAGCAGCAGCCGCGCGGTGACGTAGGTGTACGCGGAATCGGTCTCGATCAGCGCGCGCGCCGCGAGGATCGCCGACTTGTAGACCTCGTCGAGCGGTACGCCGTCGTACAGGTTCTTGACGGTCTCGGCGACGATCGCGTCGGGCGCCACGTACTCGGCCAAGCCCTCGCAGGCTGACTCGATCAGCGCGCGGACCCGCCCCAGATCGAACGGCACCCGTTGGCCGTTTTCGATCATCGTCAGCGCGGGAACGGCGGGCCGGTGCTCGGCCGTCTGCTTGGCGCGTTCCTGTGCCCGCTTTTCCCGATACAGCACGTACGCGCGCGCCACGTCGTGCGCGCCGTCGCGCATCAGCGATAGCTCGACCTGATCCTGGATGTCTTCTATATGGAACGTTCCGCCGGCAGGCTGCCGCCGCAGCAGGGCGGCGACGACGTTCGCAGTGAGCTTCTCGACCTGTTCCCGGATCGCCGCCGACGCAGCGCCTTGCCCGCCGCGCACCGCAATGAACGCCTTGGTCATCGCCAGCGCGATCTTCGATGGCTCGAAGCCGACCACCGCGCCGTTGCGCCGGATCACCTTGTAGTCGGCGTAGGACGTCGCCGCTACGCTGCCGATACCACCAGACGCTGCTTTCGCTTCCAGCGCCACGGACGGAAAGTTACCCGGGCCCGACTGCGTGACCGCGCTCGCCTGCCGATACTGCATTCGACCTCCGTACCGCTCCGTTGTTGTTCGTTCTGGCTCTTCCGCAAGAGCACTACAAGCCCTAGCTTGCTTCGACTTACGCCGCAGCCCCGTGCATTGCATGCGATCCGGCTCGGGGGGCGGCTGGCCGGCTGTCCCAAGCCCCTCTTTGCTGGCGCGGCCGACCACTAGATATTGACGCCGCGCACGCAGCGCATACAACGTCTAGCGCGTCCGGATCATAGGCAATGTTTTTCGCGAACTCAACAACAAAACACGCTGGACGCGTGTGGCGGGTCGTGCTGCGCTGCGGACGACGCGGCGAGCGCGAAAGCGCAGTCTTCTAACTGCGTGCGTGTATCGGCAGCGCTTCGGCGTCGAGCGCTGCGAGCCGCGCGTAGCGCGCCCAGTCGAAGAAAGGGCCCGGATCGGTCTTGCGATCGCGCGCGATATCGGCGTGTCCGCGGACCGCGCACAGCGGGTAGGCGCGTCGCAGCGCTTGCGTCAATGCCGCAAGCGTCGCGTACTGCGGCGCTTCGAATGGGGCGAAGTCGGTGCCTTCGAGCTCGACGCCGATCGAAAAGTCATTGCATCGCGCACGGCCTTCGAACTCGGACGCTCCGGCGTGCCAGGCCCGGTCCAGGCACGAGACGAACTGCGACAGCGCGCCGTCACGCTCGATCAGAAAGTGTGCCGAGACGCGGACGCCGGACAGCGTCGCGAAGAAAGGATGCGCTGCCGCATCGAGCCGGTTCGCGAACAGTCGGGCGATGTCACCCGTTCCGAAGACGCCGGGGGGCAAGCTGATGTTGTGAACGACCAGCAGTTCGACCGCGCAGCCCGCGGGCCGCGCGTCGAAGTTGGGCGACGGATCGCGCCGCGCGCCGCAGACCCAACCGTCGGCCGCCACCGTCAGCAGCGGGGCGCCGGTCTCCGGACGCGCGCTCACTTCAGTCCCAGCCGCTGCATCCGGTAACGCAACTGCCGGAACGTGATGCCGAGCAGTTGCGCCGCCGCGGTCCGGTTATGGCGCGTTTTCAGCAACGCGGCGCGGATCGCCTGGCGTTCGAGCGCGTCCAGATAGGCCGGCAGGTCGCTCGGCACACCCTCGCTCATCTCATAGCCGGGCTCTTCGCCGGCGGCGGCGCTCTGCGTCGCGTTCGCGTCTTCCTGCGGATCGCTGTCGGGTTCGAGCAGAAGATCGACTTCGGCCTGCGGCAGCATCAGGTCGAGCGGCTGCAACTCGCCGCCGCCGGCCAGCGCGACGGCGCGCTCGAGCACGTTTTCCAACTCGCGCACGTTTCCCGGGAACGGGTGCCGCTTCAGCGTGTAAATCGCCGCAGCCGACAGCGTCGCGCGCGCCTCCGACCCGCGGGCAGCGAGCCGCGCGAGAATCGCTTCGGCCAGCAGCGGAATGTCGTCTGCGCGTTCACGCAGACTCGGCACGTGCAATTCGATGACATTGAGCCGGTAGTACAGGTCCTGGCGAAAACGGCCGGCAGCGACGAGTTTCGACAGGTCCTGATGCGTGGCGCTGAGAATGCGCACGTCGACCGGTTCCTCCGTCGTCGCGCCGACCTTGCGCACGCGTCGCTCCTGGATCGCCCGCAGCAGCTTGACTTGCATCGCGAGCGGCAACTCGGCCACCTCGTCGAGAAACAGCGTTCCGCCGGCGGCAGCGTGGAAGAACCCGTCGCGGTCGCGGTCGGCGCCGGTGAACGCGCCCTTGCGGTAGCCGAAGAACTCCGCCTCCATCAGCGTCTCCGGAATCGCGCCGCAATTGACGGCGACGAACGGCAGCGCGCGCCGCGCGGAGGCATCGTGAATCGCGCGCGCGACGAGTTCCTTGCCGCTGCCCGACTCGCCGAGGATCGCCACCGGCGCCATGCTGCGCGCGACCCGCGCGATCATCGCGCGGAGGTGCCGCATCGCCGGGGTCTCGCCGAGCAGGCGTGACACCGCGTCGTCGACGTCGCGCGAACCCGGCGGCTGCGCGGCGATCTGCGGCTCCTCCCGCAAAGCCGAGCGCACGAGCAGGCGAAGCTGATCGAGATCGACGGGCTTGGTGAGATAGTCGAATGCGCCGGCTTTGAGCGCGGCGACCGCGTTCTCGGCGCTGCCAAAAGCCGTGATCACGGCGATCGGCGGCCCATTGCCCTGCGCGACCTCGCGCACGAGGTCGAGCCCGGTACCGTCGGGCAGCCGCATGTCGGTCAGGCACAGGGCATAGCGGCCGCGCGCGAGCCGCTCGCGTGCCTGCGCGAGCGTCTCGGCGGTATCGACATCCAGCCCCAGACGCACCAGCGTCAGCGCGAGCAGCTCGCGCAGATCGGCCTCGTCGTCGACGACCAGCACGGCGGGCACCCGGCGCGCCTCGCCGGCCGGGCGTACGTCGCCTCGCGCACTGGTCTTCTCGTTCATCGCACCGGCATCGTATCCAAGAACCCGTGCTCGTCGGCGCCGACCGTGCCCGTGCGGGCAAAGCGCACGAGGAAACCCTCGCGCGAGCTGCCGTCCAGCTCGCGGCGCGCGCCATAGACGAGGTCAGAGCGGTTGGCGAGACAGAACTCGCGTGCGATGTACAGCCCCAGCCCGGTACCGCGCGCGTGCGTCGTGTAGAAAGGTTCGAACAGCGCGTTGCGCGCTTCGGCGGCGACGCCGGGGCCGTCGTCGAAGACCCACAGGCGAACTCGGCCGCCGTCGTCGGGCGCCCGCTCCGCGATCAGCTCGACGCTGCGCGGCCGCCCCGATGCGTAACGCAGCGCGTTGTCCACGAGGTTGTACAGGATCTGCCGCAGATGCGACTGCTCGAACTTCACGTCGAGGCCCGGCTGCGTCTGGAGCGCGATGACGCCGGGGGCGACCGCGCGATCGCGCACGAACTCGGCGAGCCACTGCCCGGCGAACGGCCCGAGATCGATGTCGTCGCCCAGCGGCGGTTCACGCCGCGCCACGCGCAGCACGTCCTCGACCAGCCGGTTCAGCCGCAGCGTGTTCTCGCGCACGATGCCGGTCAGGCGCTGCTGCAGCGGCGCCTGCGCTTCCTCGGCGAGAAGCTGGCCGGCGTGGCTGATCGCCGCCAGCGGATTGCGGATCTCGTGCGCGATCGATGCCGTGAGCCGTCCCATCGCGGCGAGCTTGAGCTGCTGCGCGCGCTCTTCGACCGCGCGCACGTCTTCGAGAAAGATCACGAACTCGCCGCTGCCGTCCGACGGCGGGCGCGCGAAACGCGCCCGCAGTTGCAGATCGCCGACCGGCTGCGCGCTGTCCGCGCGCGCGACCGGCTGGATGACGCTGTTCGACCAGACGCCGGCCGCCCGTTCGGCTTCCAGCCAGTGCTCGAAAGCTTCGGTCAAGGGCCGCAGCGACGGAAAGTCGCGCAGCCGCTGCCCGGTGAGCTGGACATTTGGATTCATGCCGAGCAGCAGGCGGGCGGCGCGGTTGTTGGCGCGTACGCGCGTGTCGGCGTCGACCACGATCACGCCCTGCTCCATCTGCGCGATCACCAGCCGGTTGATTTCGAGCTGGCTTTCCAGGTCACGACCGCGCAACTGCGCGAGCCGCTCCTGCGCGGCGAGCCGCGCGGACAGCAGCCGCAGCAGCCCGGTGATCGCGAACAGCGCCGCGCCGTACAGGCCCGCCTGGAAGACGAGCGCGTCGTCGCCTGTCCCCTGCAACTGCCTGAGAAAAGTGTCGGCGAGCAGCACGATCACCGCGATCGAACAGACGAAGAACGCGGCCACGGTGGGCAGCAGCAACGACGCGCCGGCCAGCGGCAGCAGATACACGATCATCACGCCGCTGCGCAATCCGCCGCCCAGCACAAGCATCGCCGAGATCACCGCGAGGTCGACCGCCAGTTGCCCGGCGACCTGCAGCATGAAGCGGCGGCGCACGAAGAACGCGGCCATCGCCAAGCCCGCGGCCAATGCGAAGTACACCAGGCTGCCGGCGAGCACTTTCGGGCCGTCGAGTTGCACGGCGCCACGCGCGGTCAGCGGCGCGCCGAAGGCCGCGACCGACAGCACCAGCGCGCTCGCCACCAGTACGCGCGCCAGCGCGAAGTACTCGAGCGTGCGCCAGGCGGGCTCGACCGGCGGGTCAGAACCGAACAGACGCACGCCCATCCGTTCCGTGTGGACCTTCAACCGCCGCCGGCGCGGCGGCGATGATCCTCGCTGCAGTACCAGCGCCCACCGCCGGCGAGCGCCTCCGACTGCGGCAGGTTCACGCCGCACGTGTCGCAGCGGACCATCGGTTCGCTGGATTCCTTCGCGGTCGTCCCGGCGCGTCCGTTCTCGACCCGTTGCGAAGCGCGCCACCAGCGATACACGACATACGCCGCGATGCCGAGCAGGAGGTAGAACAGGATGCGGCCCATCAGACCCTCTGCAGGATCACTTCGACCACGAAGCGGCTGCCGACGTACGCGAGCAGCAGCATCAGGAAGCCGGCGAGTGTCCACCGCAGGGCCGTGCGACCCCGCCAGCCGAAGACGAAGCGGCCCGCCAGCAACCCGGCGAACACCAACCACGAAGCGATCGTGAACACGGTCTTGTGGTCGAAGCGCAGCGGTCGGCCGAACAGCAGTTCGGTGAAGAACACGCCGGAGATCACCGTCGCGGTCAGCAGCACAAACCCGATGCCGATCAGCCGGAACAAGACCCGCTCCATCGCCAGCAGCGGCGGCATCTCCCGCAGGATGCGGGCAAAGGTCCCGCCCCCGTCGCCCACGCTGCCGTGCAGATGGCGATCCATCGACGCCATCAGCAGGCCGTGCATCGCGGCGATCGTCAGCAGGCTGTAGGCGGAAATCGCCACGAGCAGATGCACGCGCAGCGCCGGTGTGTCGCTCGCGGCAGCGACAGGCACGCCATGGAACAAGGCCGGCAGCAAGGCCGACAGGGCCGCGAGCGGCAGTACGAACAGTTGCAGCCCGCGCATGGGGACGAAAAAGCCTTCCGCCCAGACGATCAGCACGGCGAGAAGCAGCGTCGCCGACAGCGCCTGCGCGAAGCCGAAGCGGAACACGCCGTCGCCGAAGATCGCCGCCGCGAGCACCGCGGCGTGCAGCAGCGCAATCACCGGCAGCGCGAACGCCGACCAGTCGGCCGGCGCGGGCCCGGTGACTTCGCCCTGCAGCGAGCGCCACGCGCGCAGTGCCAGCAGCAGGTACAGCGCGGCAACGACGAGGTGGGCGACGACGTAGAATGCGCCGGAGGGCATATCGCGCCTATATACCACGCGCAAAGCATCCGCCTTTGCGCCAGATCTTCGATGCTGGACCAACTGACCGACAAGCTCGCGCGCATCGCCAAGACGATGCGCGGACAGGCCCGCCTGACCGAGGCGAACATGCAGGAGATGCTGCGCGAGATCCGCGTGGCACTGCTCGAAGCCGACGTCGCGCTGCCGGTCGTTCGCGAGTTCATCGCGCGTGTCAAGGAAAAGGCGCTCGGCGAGGAGGTCGTCGGAAGCCTCACCCCCGGCCAAGCGCTGGTCGGCGTCGTTCACCGCGAATTGACGCGGTTGATGGGTGGCGATCTCGAACCGCGCGAGCGCGAACTGAACCTCGCCACGCAGCCGCCCGCGGTGATCCTGCTCGCCGGCCTGCAGGGCGCGGGCAAGACGACGACCGCCGCCAAGCTCGCCAAGTGGCTGATCGACGAGCGCAAGAAGAAGGTGCTGACGGTTTCGACCGACGTCTACCGCCCTGCCGCGATCGAGCAGTTGAAGACCGTCAGCGGCCAAGCCGGCGCCGAGTTCTTTCCGAGCACGGCGAGCGACGAGCCGATCGCGATCGCGCAGCGCGCCCTCGACCACGCGCGGCGCCATTTCTTCGACGTGCTGATCGTCGACACCGCCGGGCGGCTCGCGATCGACGAGGCGATGATGCAGGAGGTCGCCGCACTCGAGGCGGCGGTCAAGCCGATCGAAACGCTGTTCGTCGTCGACGCGATGCTGGGACAGGACGCCGTCAACACCGCGAAGGCGTTCGCCGAACGGTTGCCGCTGACCGGTGTGATCCTGACCAAACTCGACGGCGATGCGCGCGGCGGCGCGGCCTTGTCGGTGCGGCACGTGACCGGCAAACCGATCAAGTTCGTCGGCGTCGCGGAGAAAATCGGCGGGCTCGAACGCTTCGACCCGGAACGGATGGCCGGGCGCGTGCTCGGCATGGGCGACATCGTCGCGCTGGTCGAAGACGTCAAGCGCTCGATCGACGTGCAGGCCGCCGAGAAGCTCGCCAAACGCATGCAGTCGGGCGAACGATTCGACCTGAACGACTTCAAGGAACAGGTCGCACAGATGCGCAAGATGGGCGGCCTGGGCGGTCTGCTCGACAAGCTGCCGGCGCAGTTCCAGCAGGCCGCGGGCAGGATCAACGAACAGGACACCGAGCGGCAGATCCGCCGTCTCGAAGGGATCATCAACTCGATGACGCCGGCCGAGCGCGCGAAGCCCGAGCTGATCAAGGCTTCACGCAAACGGCGCATCGCCGCCGGCAGCGGCGTACCGGTACAGGAGGTCAACCGCCTGCTCAATCAGTTCGAGCAGATGCAGGCGGTGATGAAGCAGATGAAAAAGGGCGGCCTCGCGAAGATGATGCGCGGGCTGGGCGCGATGAAAGGCGGTTTCGGCGGCATGCCGGGTCTGCCCAAGCGCTGAACGGCGGCCGCGCCGCGTCAGGCACGCGGCCGCGTCTTCGGAACGTAGTCCCAGTGCCGCTTCCAGGCGGCGAGCACGGCGTTCGGGTATTCGGGGCGGCCGAGGCTGCCGTTGTAGCGGCCGAGCGCACGGAAGAGATCTCCCCGCTCGATGTCCAGGTAATGGCGCAGGATCACGCAGCCGTAGCGCAGGTTGGCGCGCATATCGAAGAGCTTGCGTGCGTCGCCGTCGCCGATGATCCTGGTCCAGAACGGCATCACCTGCATGTAGCCGCGCGCTCCGGCCGAGGAAATGGCGTACTTGCGGAAGTTGCTCTCGACCTGGATCAAGCCGAGCACCATCTGGCGGTCGAGCCCTGCGCGCGCACACTCGTAGTCGAGCGTGCGCAGGAACTCGATCCGGGTCTGATAGTCGGCTTTTTTGGGCTTCAGGCGCTCGGACATCGCGCCGAGCCATTCGATGAACGCGACGCGCTCGTCGATGTCGTCGAAGCTGCGCACCGGCGGTCGCGGGTCGGCGATCGCCGCGGCGAGCGCGTTGCGCACCGCGTCGGCGAGCGGTTCGTACTGTTGCGCGCCCGCGAACGCGAGCCCCGGCAGCGCCGCGACGAGCCCCACGGCGGCGGCGGCACGCCGCCGCCCCGCATCGACGGCGCGCTCAGACCGCGAGCCGGCTGCGGATGAACGAGAGCGCATCGCCCACCCCGATCATCGTCGGCTGCAGGCTGCGCCGGTGGACATACTCGAGCTTGCCTTCCTTCAGGCCGCGATCGCCGACCGTGATCCGGTGCGGTACACCGATCAGCTCCCAGTCGGCGAACATCGCGCCGGGGCGCTCGCCGCGATCGTCGAGGATCACATCCACGCCGGCCGCCTGCAATTCGGCGTGGACCTGGTCCGCCACCTGCCGCACCGCCTCGGACTGCCGGTAGTTGACCGGGCAGATCACGACGGTGAACGGCGCGATCGCGTCGGGCCAGATGATGCCGCGCTCGTCATGGTTCTGCTCGATCGCCGCGCCGAGCAGGCGGGTGACTCCGATCCCGTAACAGCCCATTACCATCGGCTGGCTCTGACCCTTTTCGTCCGTATACGACAGGCGCATCGTCTGCGCGTAAGGAAGGCCGGCAAATACGTGGCCGACCTCGATGCCGCGCTGGATCGCGAGCACGCCCCGGCCGTCGGGCGAAGGATCGCCGGCGACCACGTTGCGGATGTCGGCGACCACGTCGGGCTCGGGCAGGTCACGACCCCAGTTGGTGCCCGTGTAGTGGAAACCCTCTTCGTTCGCGCCGCACACGAAGTCGCTCATGTTGGCCACCGTGCGATCGGCGACGACTCGGATCGGCTTGCGCGGCGCGATCGGCCCAAGGTAGCCGGGCTTGCAGCCGAAATGCTCACGGATCTCCGCTTCGGTGGCGAACCTGAATCCGTCGGCCAGTCCCGGCAACTTACCGGCCTTGACTTCGTTCAGCTCATGGTCGCCGCGGACGAGCAGCAGCCAGAGCTCGGTCGACGCCACGCCGCGATCGTCCGCCCTGTCGACCGCAAGCACGATCGACTTGACGGTGCGCGCAAGGGGGAGTCCGAGCAGGTCGGCGACGTCTTCGCACTTCTCTTTACCCGGCGTCGGCGTCTTCGCGAGCGGCTCTTTCGGCGGTGAGCGCCGCTCGATCACCGGCAACGCTTCGGCCATTTCGATATTCGCCGCGTAGTCGGACTCGGTGCTGTAGGCGATCGCATCCTCGCCGGTGTCGGCGATGACCTGGAACTCCTGGCTCGCGCTGCCGCCGATCTTGCCCGTGTCGGCAGCGACCGCGCGGAACTTCAGGCCCATCCGCGTGAAGATGCGGACGTACGCATCGAACATCGCCTGGTAGCTCTTCATGCAGCCGGCGTCGTCGCGATCGAACGAGTACGCGTCCTTCATCGTGAATTCGCGGCTGCGCATCAGCCCGAAGCGCGGTCGACGCTCGTCGCGGAACTTCGTCTGGATGTGATAGAAGTTGACCGGCAACTGCTTGTAACTGGTCACGAGCGCGCGGACGATGTCGGCAACGACTTCCTCCGACGTCGGCTGGAGGACGAAGTCGCGATCGTGCCGGTCCTTCAGACGCAGCAGCTCGGGACCCATCTTGTACCAGCGCCCCGATTCCATCCACAGCTCGCCGGGCTGCACCACCGGCATCAGCAACTCAACGGCGCCCGCGCGGTTCATCTCCTCGCGGATGATGTTCTCGATCTTGCGGATCGAGCGCAGCCCCATCGGCAGGTAGTTGTAGATGCCCGCGGCCAGCTTGCGGATCATGCCGGCACGGGTCATCAGCTTGTGGCTGACGACCTCGGCGTCTGCCGGGGCTTCCTTCAGCGTCGAGATGAAAAAGGCGGATGCGCGCATCGCGTGAATATGCCGCGGTGCCTCGTGCAATCGCGGTCCTATAATGGGCCGCAGATGATAAAGCTTCAGGTAACGGCATGCTGGACAAGGACGGGTACCGCCCGAATGTCGGCATCATCCTGCTCAACCATCGCAACGAGGTCTTCTGGGGTAAGCGCGTAAGGCAGCATTCGTGGCAGTTCCCGCAGGGCGGGATCAAGCACGGCGAGTCTCCCGAGCAAGCGATGTTTCGCGAGCTGTACGAGGAGATCGGGTTAAGACCCGAGCAAGTAAAGGTCATCGCCCGTACCCGTCAATGGCTGCGTTACGACGTTCCCGAGCAGTGGGTCCGGCGCGATCTGCGGGGTAACTACCGCGGGCAGAAGCAGATCTGGTTCCTGCTGCGGTTGCTCGCCCGCGACTGCGATGTGTGTCTGCGGCGCAGCGAGAAGCCCGAGTTCGATGCTTGGCGCTGGCACGACTACTGGATACCGCTGGACACGGTGATCGAGTTCAAGCGCGCGGTGTATCAGCAGGCGCTGTCCGAGTTGTCGCGCTTCGTGTTCCGGGGCGAACGACGGGCCACGGCACGAGGGTCGGCGGGTGAAGACACCGTCGAGTACCGCGACGCGCCGGCGGCACCGCCGGACGCGTAGGCCCGCGCTGCTTACGGCAGCGACCTCGTATTCGGTTCCGACGCGGAGCACGCGATCGACGCCTTGCGCTGGTTGCGGCTTCGGCAGTTCGTCGCGGCCGTTCGCCAGCCGTGCGGATTTAGGCCCGGCCCCGGAACCGGGATCCCCTTGATGCACGCGACGATCCGGAAGGAAGCGTCGAGTTTTCCGCAGTCGGCTGCGCCGCCCTAACTTGCCCGCGGCAGGACAGCCTACGCCGCAACCTCGTTCCGAACTTTCAGCTCAGAACCGTCGAACATGCCGCTTCGCGGCGGTTGTGGCTTCGGCCGCTCGCTGCGCTCGCTTAACCCGCCGCGCGGGTTAGCCTGCACCGCAACCTCGTTCTGAGCTTTCAGCTCAGAACGGTCAAACATGCCGCTTCGCGGCGGTTGTGGCTTCGGCCGCTCGCTGCGCTCGCTTAACCCCCCGCGCGGGTTAGCCTGCGCCGCAACCTCGTTCTGAGCTTTCAGCTCAGAACGGTCAAACATGCCGCTTCGCGGCGGTTGTGGCTTCGGCCGCTCGCTGCGCTCGCTTAACCCCCCGCGCGAGTTAGCCTGCGCCGCAACCTCGTTCTGAGCTTTCAGCTCAGAACGGTCAAACATGCCGCTTCGCGGCGGTTGTGGCTTCGGCCGCTCGGTGCGCTCGCTTAACCCCCCGCGCGGGTTAGCCTGCGCCGCAACCTCGTTCTGAGCTTTCAGCTCAGAACGAGGTTGTCCCGATGGATCAGTTCGGGTTCTTCGATGAAGCCGAGAATGGACTCGATTTCGCTCGTCGGCTTGCCCGCGATCAGGCGCGCTTCGCTGCTCGCGTAGTTGGTCAGTCCTCGTGCGATCTCGCGACCGCTGCGATCCACGCATGCAATGGCGTCGCCGCGGGCGAACTCGCCCTGCACCTCGACGACACCGATCGGCAGCAGGCTCTTGCCGCCCTCGCTCAATGCTCGCGCCGCGCCGTCGTCGACGACCACCCGTCCTTTCAACTGCAGGTGATCGGCGAGCCACTGTTTGCGGGCGGTCAGCATCGGCATCGAGGCGGTGAGCTGCGTGCCGATGCGCTCGCCTCGCGCGAGCCGCGCCAGCACCTCCGGCTCGCGCCCCGAAGCGATGACCGTGTGCGCGCCACTGCGTGCGGCACGCTTCGCCGCAAGGATCTTGGTGATCATCCCGCCGCGCGCGATCCCGCTGCCCACACCCCCGGCGATCGTCTCCAGGTAGGGGTCACCCGCGCGCGCCTCCGCGATCAACTTCGCAGCCGGATCCTGTCGCGGGTCGGCAGTGTAGACGCCCGCCTGATCGGTCAGGATCACGAGCGCATCGGCCTCAACGAGATTGGTGACCAGTGCCGCAAGCGTGTCGTTGTCGCCGAACTTGATCTCGTCGGTGACCACCGTGTCGTTCTCGTTGATAACCGGGACGACGTCGAGCTCGAGCAGCGTGAGTAGCGTCGAGCGCGCGTTCAGATACCGCACGCGGTCGGCGAGATCGGCGTGCGTCAGCAGCACCTGCGCCGTTCTCAGACCCAAGGCGCGGAAGCGCGCCTCGTACGCCTGTGCCAAGCCCATCTGTCCGACAGCGGCCGCTGCCTGCAACTCGTGGATCTGCCGGGGGCGCTTCGACCATCCGAGCCGCTGCATGCCCTCGGCGATCGCTCCGCTCGATACGAGCAGAACCTGCTTGCCGAGCGAGCGGACCGTCGCGATCTGTTCGGCCCAACGCGTGATCGCGTCAAGGTCGAGTCCGCGGCCCTCGTTGGTAACAAGGCTGCTCCCAACCTTGACCACCAGGCGCCGTGCCGACGCGACCACCGACGGCGAGCTCATGTCAGGTCCGCCCCGACCGCGAAACGTGGATCGTTCGTTGCCTCGGTCGTGGGCGCCTCGGCCTGCAGGAACCGGTGAACGGCCCACATCAGCTCACGGCATCCCTCGCCGGTGGCCGCCGAGATGACGAAGATCGGCGCCTTGGTCCGGAGCCGACGACGGATCTGATCGACTCGCTGTGCACGTTCGTCCGTGGGCACCAAGTCGATCTTGTTCAGCACGAGCCAGCGGGGCTTGCGGTACAGCGTGGGGTCGTACTTCTTCAGTTCGGCCGCAACGGCGCGCGCCTCGTGGACGGGGTCGGCGTCTGGGTTGACCGGTGCGATGTCCACCACGTGCAGCAACAGCCGCGTCCGACTCAGATGACGCAGAAACTGGTGGCCGAGGCCTGCCCCGTCGGCCGCGCCCTCGATGAGCCCGGGGACGTCAGCGACCACGAAGCTATGTCCGACCTCCAGCCGGACGACGCCCAGATGCGGGCTCAGTGTCGTAAACGGATAGTCGGCGATCTTGGGTCGCGCGTTCGAGACCGCGGCGATCAAGGTCGACTTGCCGGCATTCGGCATGCCGAGCAGGCCCACGTCGGCAAGGACGCGCAACTCCAGTCGCAGCAGCCGCCGCTCACCGGGTTCGCCTTTGGTGAATTGCCGCGGAGCGCGGTTCGTGCTCGACTTGAAGTGCAGGTTGCCGAGCCCGCCTGCTCCGCCCTTCGCGAGCAGCGCGCGCTGTCCATCGGTTGTGAGATCGGCGAGGACGAAGCCGGTTTCCTCGTCGGAAATCACGGTGCCCACCGGCACGCGCAACTCGATGTCGGCGCCCGCCGCGCCATAGCAGTCCGAGCCTCGACCCGGTTCGCCGTTCGCCGCCTCGAACCGGCGCGTGTACCGATAGTCGATCAACGTGTTGACGTTGCGATCCGCAATCGCCCAAATGCTGCCGCCGCGGCCGCCGTCGCCTCCGTCCGGACCGCCCTTCGGAATGAACTTTTCACGGCGAAACGACGCGCTTCCATCGCCGCCGCGGCCTGCGACGACTTCGATGCGCGCTTCGTCGACGAACTTCATATGATTTGCATGAAACAAAAAGCCCTGCCGGATCGCGGCAGGGCCATTGCGCGGATGAACGCTCAGCGTCTGCCGGTGCGCTCAGCCGACCTGCGGTGTCACGCTGACGGTCTGCCGATTGTTCTCGCCGCGAACGGCGAAGTTCACGGTCCCGTCGACGAGCGCGAACAGCGTGTGATCGCGTCCGATGCCGACATTGTCGCCGGCATGGAACTTGGTGCCCCGCTGGCGCACGATGATCGCGCCGGCCGAGATCGCCTCGCCCCCGAATACCTTGACTCCGAGCCGCTTGGCCTGCGAGTCGCGCCCGTTGCGCGACGACCCGCCCGCCTTCTTGTGTGCCATGGTCTGACCTCTCTCGCTGCTTGTTCCGGCCCGATTCAGCCACCGATCGAATCGATGCGTACTTCCGTGAAGTCCTGCCGGTGCCCGGCGTGCTTCTGGAAGTGCTTGCGCCGACGCAATTTGAAAATCTTCACCTTGGGGTGACGACCGTGCGCCAGCACGGTCGCAGTCACCGCCGCCCCGGCCACGAGCGGCGTGCCGACACGGACCCCGCCGTCGCCGCCGATGGCGAGTACGTGATCGAGCGTGACCTGCTGACCCGGTTGCACGGGCAGAGCCTCGACCTTCAATTTGTCGCCGGGCGCAACGCGATACTGCTTGCCGCCCGTCTTGATCACCGCGAACATGTCTGCACTCCTCAGCCTCGGGGCAAGTTGCCGGCCGCGCCAGACAACTAGGAAAGCGGCGGATTATCTCAATACTGCCGTCGACGAGTCAAACTCGCTTGCGCGGCGGGCACGGATCCCGCCGCCGCGACGCCTTCACACAGCCCCTCCTATAATGCGGGCCGCCCGCCGGGAAGCTCCCGTCCCGCCACCGCACGTGCCGCACGCGTCTGCCATGCCATTTTCGCCAACGGGCGCGCCCGAGCTGGCCCGAATCCTCGCCCCGATTGCCGACGACATGCGCGGCGTCGACGCCGTCATTCGCGAGCGCCTTCGTTCGGACATCGCGCTGATCGGAACGATCGGCGAGTACATCATCGGCGGCGGCGGCAAGCGGCTGCGTCCAGCCGTGCTACTGCTGATCGCCCGTGCGCTCGGCTACCGCGGCACGGCGCACACGCAACTCGCCGCCGTCATCGAATTCATTCACACGGCCACACTGCTGCACGACGACGTGGTCGACGAGTCGGACCTGCGTCGGGGACGCGCGACCTCCAACGCGATGTTCGGTAACGCGGCGAGCGTCCTGGTAGGGGACTTCCTGTACTCACGGTCGTTCCAGATGATGGTCGACGCCGGCAGCATGCGCGTGATGCGCATCCTGGCAGACGCCACCAATCGGATCGCCGAAGGCGAAGTGCTGCAACTGATGAACGTCCACGATCCTTCGGTCGACGAAGCTCGGTACTTGATGGTCGTCGAACGCAAGACCGCGACGCTGTTCGAGGCGGCCGCACGGATCGGCGCCGTCTTGGCCGGCGCTGACCCGTCGACGGAAGCGGCGTGCGCCCGCTACGGTGCCAGTCTCGGTACGGCGTTTCAGATGATCGACGACGTGCTCGACTACTCGGGCAACGCCGAGGATATCGGCAAGCGCCTCGGTGATGATCTACGCGAGGGCAAGACGACGTTGCCGTTGATTCACGCGTTGCGTTCGTCCACGCCGGCGGATCGCACGCTGGTCGAACGAGCGATCCGCGAGGGCGGCGCCGACTTCGCGGAGATCGCACAGATCGTGCGCACGAGCGGGTCGCTCGACTATGCTCGCCGACGTGCGGAGGAGGAGTCAGCTCTGGCCTTCGAGGCGGTCGAAGCGCTGACCGACTCTGAGTTCAAGCAGTCTTTGTTAGAATTGAATCGCTTCGCAATGCGGCGAGACCGCTAGCGGTGCAAGCTGACGACGATGAGTCGGGCGGCATCGGGGTGTAGCTCAGTCTGGTAGAGTACTGCGTTCGGGACGCAGGAGTCGGAGGTTCGAATCCTCTCACCCCGACCAGAGTTCTTTCCCTAGCCTCTGGGGCGTTTGCAATTCTGAAGCCTGCGGCGCTTTGTGAAGTTCGATCCGAGGCCGCTTCGGCGACAGCCAGCCGGGTTTTTTCGCGGGCGGATACGCGGCCACTCGAGGCAGCTCATCCAAGCAAGTCCCAAGCTTCTCGATAGAGACTGAGCGTCTCCACGCCGAGTAGGTCGCTTGACGTGTTTCGCACGGCATCAGCGTGCGACCCGACACGCCTGGCTGATAAAGGCAGTCGAGCTCGGGTTCACTTAGCGCGTTCACCCGGCGTCGCTGGCGGATGATGCCACTTTGGGGGACTTAGCTTTACAAATTAGGGGCTTATCGGCAGTATCTTCGGGCTTCGGTGCGCACCTCGGACGTTATAAAGGGCCGCTCGTCCCACCTTCGGTATCCATGTCAGCCGTCACTCAAGGTCCAGCCGCCGCCGCGGGCGCCTTGACCGGTCTCGCCCGCGCCCTCGTGCAACAGGGCAAGCTGAGACCGGACCGCGCCGAAACGTTGGCGCGCAAGGCCGTGTCGAGCAGTACGCAGTTCATCGACGAGTTGACCGCCGTCGCTGACCAGATCGGCATGTCGCCTTCGCAGATCGCGAAGTTCGCCGCAGACACCTTTGGCCACCCGCTGCTCGACCTCTCGGCGTTCGACGCCGATCAGCTCCCGAAGGACATCATCGATCGCAAGCTCGTTTCATCGCTGCGCGTTCTGGCGCTGCGTAAGCGCGGCAATCGGTTGGCGGTAGCGGTTTCGGATCCGACTAACTTTCAGGCGCTCGATCAGGTCAAGTTCCAGACTCAGCTCGCCCTCGACGTCGTGGTGGTCGAGCACGACAAACTCGTCAGGTTGATCGAGTCCACGTCCCAGTCGGTCGCGCAGTCGCTCGATGCGATCGTCGGCGACGACGTCGACTTCGAGGAACTGATCCAGGAGTCCCCGGAGCAATCGAAGGACGAGCCGACGGTCGAGGTCGACGACGCACCCGTCGTACGCTTACTGCAGAAGCTGCTGCTCGATGCAATCACCGAGGGCGCATCGGACTTGCATTTCGAACCTTACGAGAAGTTCTACCGGATCCGTTTTCGCGTGGACGGTGTGCTGCGCGAAGTCGCGCAGCCGCCACTGGCGATCCGGGAGCGGCTGGTCACCCGCATCAAGGTCATCTCGAAGCTCGACATTTCCGAGAAGCGCGTCCCCCAGGACGGGCGGATGAAGCTCGCGCTGTCGGGCCAGCGCGCGATCGACTTCCGCGTCAGCACGCTGCCGACGCTGTATGGCGAGAAGGTCGTGATGCGTATCCTCGATCCGTCGCAGGCGAAGATGGGGATCGACGCGCTCGGCTACGAACCGGAGCAGAAACAGTCGCTGCTGGACGCGATCACGCGCCCCTACGGCATGGTGCTGGTCACGGGCCCGACCGGCAGCGGCAAGACGGTGTCGTTGTACACGTGCCTGAACATCCTGAACCAGCCCGGCGTCAACATCTCGACGGCCGAAGACCCGGCCGAGATCCAGTTGCCAGGCATCAATCAGGTCAACGTCAACGAGAAGGCTGGCCTGACCTTCGCGAGCGCGATGCGCGCCTTTCTGCGCCAGGATCCCGACATCATCATGGTCGGCGAGATTCGAGATCTCGAGACCGCCGACATCGCGATCAAGGCAGCGCAGACCGGACACATGGTGATGTCGACGCTGCACACGAACGATGCGCCGTCGACGCTGACGCGGCTCGCCAATATGGGTGTGCCGGCGTTCAATATCGTCTCGTCGGTCATCCTGATTACCGCGCAGCGCCTCGCGCGCCGTCTGTGCACGTGCAAACAGCCGGCGGACCTCTCTAAGGACGCGCTGCTCGCGGCCGGGTACTCGGAAGCGGATCTGGACGGAAGCTGGGTGCCGTACAGACCGGTCGGATGCGACCGTTGCAAGGGAACCGGCTACAAAGGCCGCGTCGGCATCTACGAGGTCATGCCGATCACCGAAGAGATCCAGCGAATCATCCTCAAGGGCGGCAGCTCGCTCGAGATCGCTCAGCAGGCGCAGCGCGAAGGCGTCAAGAACTTGAGGCAGTCGGGTCTGTTGAAGGCGCGCCAAGGTGTGACCTCGGTCGACGAGGTGCTTGGTTGCACCAACGACTGACCCGGAATCACGGAATCAAGCAGGCGGAGACAAGCATGGCCACGGGTGCAATCGCCAAACCGCGCGAAGTCGTGCGCGAGTCGGTCTTCCACTGGGAAGGACGCGACAAGACCGGCAAGGTCGTCAAGGGCGAGATGCGCGCCGGCGGCGAGTCGGTCGTCGCCGCGTCGCTGCGCCGGCGCGGCATCATGGTGTCGAAGATCAAGAAGCAGAGCTTCGCGCGCGGTCGCAAGATCTCGGAGAAGGATCTCGCCATCTTCACCCGACAGCTTTCGACGATGCTGCGCGCCGGCGTGCCGCTGTTGCAGTGCTTTGACATCGTCGCGCGCGGGCACAGCAATCCATCGATGTCGCGGTTGCTCAATGACATCAAGATGGACATCGAGACGGGTACCAGCCTGAACCAGGCCTTCCGCAAGTACCCGATCTACTTCGATCCGCTTTTCTGCAACCTGGTCGCCGCCGGCGAGCAGGCCGGCATTCTGGAGACGCTGCTCGATCGGCTGGCGACGTACAAGGAGAAGACGCTCGCGCTGAAGGGCAAGATCAAGAAGGCGATGTTCTACCCGCTGATGATCATCCTGGTCGCGATCCTGATCACGTCGATCATCATGATCTTCGTGATCCCGTCGTTCAAGAGCGTGTTCACGAGTTTCGGCGCCGACCTGCCGGCGCCGACGCTGATGGTGATCGCGATGTCCGACTTCTTCGTCGAGTACTGGTACGTGCTGCTGTTCGGACTGGTCGGTTCGATCTACTTTCTGATCCAGGCGTGGAAGCGGTCGCCGAAGGTGCAGATGGCGATCGACCGCCTGATCCTGAAGCCGCCGGTCATCGGCGAGTTGATGCAAAAGGCTTCGATTGCACGCTGGAGCCGAACGCTTTCGACCACTTTCGCGGCCGGCGTTCCGCTCGTCGAGGCGCTCGACTCGGTTGGCCCGGCCGCCGGCAACGCCGTCTACAAGGAAGCGACCAAGCAGATTCAAAGCGAGGTCAACATCGGTACGAGCCTCGCGCAGGCGATGCAGAACTCGGGCGTCTTCCCGAACATGGCGGTGCAGATGACCAGCATCGGCGAGGAATCCGGTTCGCTCGACTCGATGCTGTCAAAGGTCGCCGACTACTACGAACGCGAGGTCGATGAGACGGTCGACGCGCTCGCCAGCCTGATCGAACCGATCATCATGGTCGTGCTCGGCGTGATCATCGGCGGCATCGTCATCGCGATCTACCTGCCGATCTTCAAGCTCGGCCAGGTGGTCTAGGAACCCGGAGCAGGCCGGCGCCGCGTTCCGCGCTGCCGGCCACGACCACTTCTTGTCCCCCGACGCGCTCTTCCTGGTCGCCGCGCCCGTCATCGGGCTGGCGATCGGCTCATTCCTGAACGTCGTCATCCATCGCCTTCCGCGGATGATGGAGGCCGAGTGGCGCGCGCAGTGCGCCGAACTCGAAGGCCGCGAGCCGCCGAAGGCCGAGCGCTACAACCTCCTGGTGCCGCGTTCGCGCTGCCCCGCATGCAGCAAGCCGCTGCGCGTGATCGACAACATCCCCATCCTCTCGTACGTGATGCTGCGCGGCAAGTGTGCGTTCTGCGGCACGCGAATCTCGCTGCGCTACCCGATCGTCGAGGCGCTGACCGCCGTCCTGTCGGCGCTCGTGGCATGGCGCTTCGGTTGGAGCGCGGCCGGTCTGCTCGCACTCGTGCTGCTGTGGACCCTGATCGCGCTGACCTTCATCGACGCCGATACGACCTTCCTGCCGGACGATCTGACGCTGCCGCTGCTCTGGCTCGGGCTGATCGCGAACCTGTGGAACACGTTCGCGCCGCTGCCCGAGGCGGTCATCGGTGCGGTCGCGGGTTATCTGATCCTGTGGTCGATCTACTGGCTGTTCAAGCTCGCCACCGGCAAGGAGGGCATGGGCTACGGCGACTTCAAGCTGCTCGCTGCACTCGGAGCGTGGTTCGGCTGGAAGATGCTTCTGCCGATCATCCTGCTGTCGTCGATCGTCGGCGCGGTCGTCGGCATTGCGCTGATCGCGCTGGCGCGGCGCGGCCGCGACATCCCGATCCCGTTCGGCCCGTATCTGGCCGCCGCGGGATTCATCGTGCTGCTGTATGGCAACGCCATCGCCAGCCGCTTCCTCCCGTTCTGAGTTCAAGTACTTCCGCGTCGGGCTGACCGGAGGCATCGGCAGCGGAAAGTCGACGGTGGGGGACCTCTTTGCCGAACTCGGTGCGGGCATCGTCGACACGGATGCGATCGCGCACGCGATCACTGCGCCGGGCGGCGCAGCGATCGGCGCGTTGCGCACACGGTTCGGCGACGCATACGTGACGCCCGACGGCGCGCTCGACCGAGGCAGGATGCGCGAACTCGCCTTCGCCGACGCCGAAGCGAAGCGTGCGCTCGAAGCCATCCTGCACCCGTTGATCCGCACGCACGCCGAAAACGCCGCGCGACGCCTCGCCGAGAACGCGCCCTACGTGATGTTCGTCGTTCCCCTGCTCGTCGAGTCCGGCGACTGGAAGACCCGCGTCGACCGCGTTCTCGTCGTCGACTGTCCGGTCGACGTGCAAGTCGAGCGGGTGGTCCGGCGCAGCAGGCTCGCGGCCGATGCCGTGCGTTCGATCATCGCGCAGCAGGCGAGCCGGGAACAACGGCTCGCCGCGGCAGACGACGTGATCTACAACGGGGGCGCGGTCGAGCAGCTCGGCGAACGGGTCGCACGCCTGCACGCGATGTACTGCCGCCTCGCATCGCTGTACCGCGACGTGGCAGGATCACGCTGACCTCGTGTGATATCGTCGATCGGGCGTCAGGGACTCCGCGCATGCAGAGCAACGAACCCCGCCAGATCCTCTACGAATACCCGTTCAACGAGCGGGTGCGCACGCTGCTGAGGCTCGAGGATCTGTTCGAGAAGCTCGCGTACTTCTGCGCGCAGACGCATCCCTTCTGCCATCACACCGCCCTGCTGACCCTGTTCGAAATCCTCGAAGTCACCTCGCGCGCTGACCTCAAGGGCGATCTGCTGCAGGAACTCGAGCGCCACAAGCAGTCGCTGCTCGCACTGCGCAACAACCCGCAAGTCTCCGAGTCCGCGCTGGCCGCTGTCCTCGCGGACATCGATCAGGCACAGCAGGCGCTGAACGCCACGCCGGGCAAGGCCGGCCAGCACCTTCGCGACAACGAATGGCTGACCAGCATCCGCAGCCGCGCCAGCATTCCCGGCGGCACCTGCGAGTTCGACCTGCCGTCCTACCATGCGTGGCTGATGCGCGACGCCGCCGCGCGCACGCAGGATCTTCAGGCGTGGATCAAGCCGCTGTCGCAATTCAATCAGGGGCTCGCGATCGTGCTGAAGCTGCTGCGCGAAACCGCGCATCGCAGCCGCCAGACCGCTGTACAGGGATCGTTTCAGCAGACGCTGCAGGGGCGTACGTATGCGCTGCTGCAGGTGCGCGTTCCTGCCGACTCGGGGGCGATTCCCGAGATCAGCGCGAACAAGTACATGCTGTGGATCCGCTTCACGTCTGCGGACCGCGATCCGAAGCCGCGTGCAGTCGATCGCGACATCGCCTTCGATCTCTCGCTTTGCGCCTTTTAGATGGCGACGGTCGTCAAGTGCCCTACGTGCGGGCGCGACGTCGAGTGGACCGAGGCGTCGCGCTACCGGCCGTTTTGCTCCGAGCGCTGCAAGCTGATCGATCTCGGCGCGTGGGCGGCCGAGAAATACTCGATCCCCGGCAGGTCCGACGAGCAGGCCGAGGAGACGCCGCCGTCGGAGACGCCGCCCAAGCATTGACCGACGGGCTTCACCACGCAGCGGAAAGCAGCGCGACGCCGTGCGCGCCGTGCTCGAGCGCGGCCGACAGCAATTCCTCGCGCATCGCGCCGATCGCGTAGACCGGCAGCGCAGCATTGTCGATCAACGCCGCGAACGCCGGCCAGCCCAGCGCGGGTTGTCCAGGATGACTCGCCGTCGGCAGCACCGGGCCGGCAACGACGAAGTCGAGATCGAGCGCTGCCGCGCGATCGATCTCCCCGCGCGTATGCGTCGACGCTGCGACGAGCGGCAGCACCGGACGGCGCTCGAGCTGCATCAACTGCGCGGCCGTGAGGTGCACGCCGTCTGCGCGCTCCCAGAGCGCCGCGTCGTGCCGGCCGCTGACGAGCACACGCGCGCCGTGCGCGCGCGCCCTGGCGAGCACTTCGTCGAGGAGTCGCCGCGCCTGCGAAGCATCGAGCATCGGTTCGCGAAGCTGGACCAACCGCAGCCCGCGCGCCAGCGCCGCGTCGAGCCGTTCGAGAAACGCTTCGATGCCGAGCGTCGCCGCACGGGTCAGCGCGTAGACGCCGGGCAGGTCGACCCAGCGCAGCACCGGCACGGTCGCCGGCAGCAGCGGACCGTCGGGCAGCCGTGCGGTCGAGAAGAAGCCGAAGCGCTGACCTTCGCGAGCGTGCGCTTCGCCGCGCCAGTCGAACACGCGGCAGAAGTGCAGCCGAACGCGCGCGTGCGGGTAGTCGAACAGCCGCGTGACCCACGGATGCGCGGCGCCGATGTCGATGCCGAGTTCTTCGTGGAGCTCGCGCGCCAGCGCGGCGGCGACCGACTCGCCGGGCTCGACCTTGCCTCCCGGGAACTCCCAGTAGCCGGCGTACGGCTTGCCTGCGGGACGGCTCGCGAGAAGAAACTTGCCGTCGGACCGAACGAGCACGCCGACGGCGACTTCGACCGGCGTGCGCTCTGTCATCCGCGCCCGGCGGCGAGCCCGTGCCGGCCCGCGTAGTCGCGCGCGAACTGCAGCGCGACGCGACCGGAACGCGAACCACGCTGCAGCGCGAACTGCAGCGCCTCGGTGCGCGCCGCGTCGATCAGTGCGCGGCTGGCGCCGAGCCGGGTGAGCCAGTGCGCGACGATGTCCAGATAGTCGTCCTGCCGGAACGGATGGAACGACAGCCAAAGGCCAAACCGCTCGGACAGCGAGACCTTCTCCTCGACGGTTTCCGCGGGATGAATCTCACCGTCGGCCTGGTACTTCGTTTCGAGGTTCTCGCGCATGTACTCCGGCATCAGGTGGCGCCGGTTCGACGTCGCGTAGATCAGCACGTTGTCCGAGGGTGCCGCGACCGAGCCGTCGAGCTGCGCCTTCAGCGCCTTGTACGAGCTCTCGCCCTCCTCGAACGACAGGTCGTCGCAGAACACGACGAAGCGTTCGGGTCGGTCGGCCACCAGCGCGACGATATCGGGGAGGTCGACGAGATCGCGTTTGTCGACTTCGATCAGGCGCAGTCCGCGGTCGAAGAAGCGGACCAGGCAGGCACGGATCAGCGACGACTTGCCGGTGCCGCGCGCACCGGTCAGCAGCACGTTGTTGGCCGGCAGCCCGCGGACGAACTGTTCGGTGTTGCGCAGGATCTGTTCTTTCTGCGCGTCGACGTGCTGCAGGTCGTCGGGGTCGATGCGGGCGATCCGGTGCACCGGTTCGAGGTGACCCAGCTCGACGCCGAGATAGCGGCGGCGGCGCCAGCGGAACGCAGGCGCCGCCCAGTCGATCCGCCGCGCGGGCGGCAGCAGGGGCTCGAGCCGCTCCAATATCGCATCGAGCCGCTGCGCGAGCGCGTCCGTCGTCTCGTTTGGATTCATGAGCGGTAGTCGGCGTTGATCGACACGTACTCGTGCGACAGGTCGCAGGTCCAGACGGTGGCCCGCGCTTCGCCACGGCCCAGCACGACGCGCACGACGATCTCCGCAGCTTGCATCACGCGCCGGCCGTCCTCCTCGCGGTAGGCGGGGTGGCGGCCGCCATCCTGCGCGACCCAGACGTCGTTCAGGTAGAGCTGCACGCGACCCGGGTCGAGGTCGTCGATGCCCGCATTGCCGACCGCAGCGAGGATGCGACCGAGGTTCGGATCCGATGCGAAGAAAGCCGTCTTCACCAGCGGCGAATGCGCGATCGAGTACGCGACTCGCGTGGCCTCGTCCTCCGTCGCCGCGCCTTCGACGGCAATCTCGATGAACTTGGTCGCGCCTTCGCCGTCGCGAACGATTGCCTGGGCCAGTTCGCGGGCGACCGCGGCGACCGCCTCGTTGAGCCGGGCCAGGCGCGGATCGTTGATCGATTCGATCCGCTGCGCCGAACTCCTGCCGGTGGCGATGACGACGAACGAGTCGTTCGTCGACGTGTCGCCGTCGACGGTGATGCGATTGAACGACTGCTCGGCGGCGAGCCGCGTCAATCGCGGCAGCAGCGCCGGATCGATGCCGGCGTCGGTCGCGATAAAGCCAAGCATCGTCGCCATGTTGGGCCGGATCATTCCGGCGCCCTTGGCGATACCCGTGATCGTCACCGCGTGACCGCCGAGGTCGATGCGGCGCGAAGCGGCCTTCGGCACGGTGTCGGTCGTCATGATCGATTCCGCTGCCTGATACCAGTGGTCGGGCGCGAGCCTGCCGATCGCCTGCGGCAGACCGGCGATCAGGCGTTCGACCGGCAGCGGCTCCATGATCACGCCGGTCGAGAACGGCAGCACCTGCGTCGAGTCGCAACCGAGCAGCCGAGCCGTCTCGACACAGGTCCGGTGCGCGTCGGCGAGTCCGGCTTCGCCCGTTCCGGCGTTGGCGTTGCCTGTATTGACAACGAGCGCGCGCACGCCGCGGCCGACGTTCAGGTGCGCGCGACACACCTGAACCGGCGCCGCGCAGAAGCGGTTCTTCGTGAAGACACCCGCCACGCTCGCGCCCGGGGCGATCCGCATGACCAGCACGTCCTTGCGGTTCGCCTTGCGGATTCCGGCCTCGGCCCAACCGAGCTCGACACCGGCGACCGGCGCGAGCGATGCGGGATCAGGCGCGGTCAGGTTGACCGGCATAGGCGCAATCCGCGATCCGCCGTCCGGACAAGCCCGCTACGCCAGCTTGCCGTGGCACTGCTTGTACTTCTTCCCGCTGCCGCACGGGCACGGGTCGTTGCGTCCGATCTTGCCGCCAAAGCGCTTGAACGGCTGCGGCTTCGTTTCTTCCCGCTCGGGGAGCGTCAGCGTCTCGACGTCGGCCGCTTCCTCGGCGACCGCGGTGCCGAACTCCGAATGCTGCGCGCGCGCCTGCTCGATACGGCGCTCGGTCTCCGCCTCGATCTTCTGCTCAGCGGCGTCGATCTCCTCCTGCGACTGGATGCGCACGTTCATCAGGATGCGGATCACGTCGGCGCGGACGCGGTCGATCAGCGTGCCGAACAGTTCGAAGGCCTCGCGCTTGTACTCCTGCTTCGGATTCTTCTGCGCGTAACCGCGCAGGTGGATGCCCTGGCGCAGATGATCGAGCGCGGCCAGGTGCTCGCGCCAGTGCTGATCGAGGACCTGCAGCAGGATCGAACGCTCGAAGCCGGCGAACGCTTCGGCGCCGACCTGCGACACCTTCGCCGCGTACGCCTCGTCCGCAGCGGTCAGAACGCGCTGCAGGATGTCCTCGTCGGTGATCTTCTCCTCGGTCTCGAGCCACTGCCTGATCGGCAGGTTGATCTGCCAGTCGTCGGCGAGCGTCTTCGCGAGCCCGTCGATGTCCCACTGTTCCTCGACCGACTCGGCCGGAACGAACGTGCGGAACAGATCCGTGAAGAAGCCGCGGCGCAGGTTGGCGACCATCTCCGAGACGTTGGTCGCCTCGAGGATCTCGTTGCGCAGTCGGTAGATTTCGCGCCGCTGGTCGTTGGCGACGTCGTCGTACTCGAGAAGCTGCTTGCGGATGTCGAAGTTGCGCGCCTCGACCTTGCGCTGCGCGCTTTCGATCGAGCGCGACACCATGCCGGCCTCGATCGCTTCGCCCTCGGGCAGCTTCAGCCGATCCATGATCGCCTTCATCCGATCGCCGGCGAAGATCCTCAGCAGCGGGTCCTCCATCGACAGATAGAACCGCGACGCGCCGGGGTCGCCCTGCCGGCCGGCGCGGCCGCGCAACTGGTTGTCGATGCGGCGCGACTCGTGCCGCTCGGAGCCGATGATCTTCAGCCCCCCGGCGGCCACCACCTGGTCGTGCAGCGACTGCCATTCGGCGCGCAGCTTGGCGATCTTCGCTTCCTTTTCGGCGTCCGACAGATTCGGGTCCGCGCGCACGAAATCGATCTGTTTCTCGACGTTGCCGCCGAGCACGATGTCGGTACCGCGACCCGCCATGTTGGTCGCGATCGTGATCATCTTCGGGCGCCCCGCCTGCGCGACGATCTCGGCTTCCCGCGCGTGCTGCTTGGCATTGAGCACCTGGTGCGGGAGCCCTTCTTTCTTCAAAAGGTTCGACAGGATCTCCGAGTTCTCGATCGATGTCGTTCCGACCAGCACCGGCTGTCCGCGCGCGTAACAATCCTTGATGTCGGCGATGATCGCGTCGTACTTCTCGCGGACGGTGCGGTAGATCTTGTCCTGTTCATCGGCGCGGATCATCGGCTTGTGCGTCGGGATTACGACCACTTCGAGGTGGTAGATCTCCTGGAACTCGTACGCCTCGGTGTCCGCGGTGCCCGTCATTCCCGCGAGCTTTTCGTACATCCGGAAGTAGTTCTGGAAGGTGATCGACGCCAGCGTCTGGTTCTCCTGCTGGATCGGCACGCCCTCCTTCGCCTCGACCGCCTGATGCAGTCCCTCGGACCAACGGCGGCCGGGCATCAGGCGCCCGGTGAACTCGTCGACGATGATCACCTCGCCGTTCTGCACGACGTAGTGCTGGTCGCGATGGAACAGGTGATGCGCGCGCAAGGCCGCGTTCAGATGATGCATCAGGATGATGTTCTGCGGCGCGTACAGGCTCTCGCCCTCGGCGAGCAGCCCCATCTTGGTCAGGATCTGCTCGATCTTCTCGTGACCCTGCTCCGAGATGTGGATCTGGTGCTGCTTCTCGTCGACCCAGAAGTCGCCCTCGCCCTTCTCGTCGGTCTGCCGTGCCAGAAGCTTCGGCACCTCGTTCATGCGCACGTACAGCTCGGTGTGGTCCTCGGCCGGGCCGGAGATGATCAGCGGCGTGCGCGCCTCGTCGATCAGGATCGAGTCGACCTCGTCGACGATCGCGTAGTACAGACCGCGCTGGCGCTTGTCCTCGACGCGGTACTCCATGTTGTCGCGCAGGTAGTCGAAGCCGAACTCGTTGTTCGTGCCGTAGGTGATGTCGGCTGCGTAAGCGGCGCGCTTGTCTTCGGTCGACTGCTGCGACACGATCACGCCGACTGACATCCCGAGGAACCTGTAGACCTTGCCCATCCACTCGGCGTCGCGGCTGGCGAGGTAGTCGTTGACCGTGACGACGTGGACACCCCGACCCGTCAGCGCGTTCAGATACGCGGGCAGCGTCGCAACCAGGGTCTTGCCTTCGCCGGTGCGCATCTCGGCGATCTTGCCGTCGTGCAGGACCATGCCGCCGATGAGTTGTACGTCGAAGTGACGCATGCCGAGCGTGCGTTTGGCCGCTTCGCGCACAACCGCGAACGCCTCGGGCAGCAGCGCATCGAGTGTCTCGCCTTTCGCGTAGCGCGCGCGGAACTCATCGGTCTTGGCGCGCAGCTGCTCGTCGGTTAGCGCGGCGATCTCCGGCTCGAGCGCGTTGACGCGTTCGACGATGCGCTGGTAATGCTTGAGCAGCCGCTGGTTGCGGCTGCCGAAAATGCGGGTCAGGATTCCGGAAATCATCGCGAGCGGGCGGTGTTTGATCGAGCAGCGCGGACGCCGCAAAGGCGTGCGCGCGCCGCGCACTGCGGCGCGGCGCAAAGGATCAAATTATCTCACAGGGGGTCGGGCAAACGGCCGTTCACCCGCGCTATCGGCCGGCCGGGGCCGCCGCCGCGGCAAGGCCTTTCGCGCCGACCGGGCGGCCGCGCAACTCGGCCGCAGCAAACGGCGCGAACGGCGAGCCCGCCTTCTGCGCGAGCAGGAACTTCGACGGGTTCTGCGGCACGCCATTGACGTGCACCTCGAAGTGCAGGTGCGGTCCCGTCGAGCGCCCGGTCGAGCCGACTTCGGCGATCTTCTGCCCGCGCTTGACGATGTCGCCGGTCTTCACGACCAGCTTGCTCGCGTGCGCGTACAAGGTCGACAGCCCGTTACCGTGGTCGATCTGGACGCTGTTGCCATAGACCGGGTTCGCCTCGGCGGTCGCGACGACCCCGCCGGCCGCGGCAAAGATCGGCGTGCCGGTCGGTGCCGCGAAGTCGACGCCCGCGTGCATCGCGAGCTGGCCGGTGAACGGGTCAGTTCGCATGCCGAAGCCGGACCCCACGAAACCTTCGCTGACCGGCGTGTTCTGCGGGAGCAGCGCCCGCCGCACCTGCGCCGATACGAGTTCCGACTCGATCACGTCCATGTAGTCGGCGCGATGCTCGACGCCGCGAGCGATCCGCTGCAGCTCGTTCTGCAGCTCGGCGAGCGTCATCGCACGCGAGCCGGTCGTGGGCTCCGCCCCGCCGCGGCCCGGCAGCTCACGGAAGCTGAACTCCTCGGGCCGGATGCCGGACATCTTGGAGACGCGCTCGCCCAGCGCATCGAGCCGCATCAACTGCGCCTGCATCTCGCCCAGCTTGCGGGCCATCGCAGTGACGTTGTCGCGCACGAACTGTTCGTTGCGCGCGACCTCGTCGCGCATGATGAACGTCACGATCTCGTGAACCAGCGGAATGCGGACTTCGGCTGCCACACGGAAAGTGACCGCATACAGCCCGACCACCGCCAGCAGCACCGCCGAGAGCAGGCCCGCGGCAGCAATCAGCAGCATGGGCCTGTCGACCGTGATCGTGCGGGCCCGCGACAAGCGTGGATCGACGACTATGATCTGCACCCTGAACCTCCAGCCTGTGCCAACCCTCCACCCGGAAGCGCTGCACGCGTTTTCCTTGTATCTGTAGCCCGTCCGCTGGCCCGACCGCCGATGACTCGCCCTTCCAAGACGCTCGCCGATGCGCTGGGCGAGACGCCGACCATCGCGCAACTGCTGTCGCGAGTTCACGCCTCACAGTCCATTGCCCGGACCCTGGCGGCGGCGTCACCGCCCATCGGAGGCGGCTTCGATCCACTGCGTCCCGGAGCCTGCGAACTGCGCGGCGGGCTCCTGCTTCTTACTGCAACCTCATCGGCGCAAGCGGCCAAATTGCGGCAGGAATGTCCCAGACTGCAGAAACTCCTGACGCATCAGGGGCTTGACCTTAACGAAATCAAGGTGCGTGTTCAACCCGCGCACTTGCCTTACCGCGAAGAGGCGACCCGCGCGACTCAAGTTTGGGCATCCGCCGAATCGCCTCGACGCTCGGCCGATCCAACCAAGGACTTGACCGCTCCTCTTCGTTTTGCGGATGAGCTTGCGCTCACTTTGGGGGACTCTCCAGTAAAACAGGCGGTCGAGCGGCTCCGTGCGGCGCTGCGCGCCGGACTCACCAGAAGCCGCTAGGGGACCGCGCCTCGGCTACCGCAGGCGGCCGACTCAGACGATCCGCTCAAGCAGCAATACCGCGAAAAACAGCAGCGCGGCCCCAATGCCGAGCCTGAACAGCAACCAGGCCCAGCCAAGGTACTTGCGGTTGCCGGTGATGATGAACGCCGCCGCGCACAGGACGACGGCGATCGCGAAGATGAACAGCAGCGCGCGGAAAAATGGCATCGGCCGCGTTCAGGCCGCAGCGCTTTGCAGCCGGAACGCCGCAGGCGCCGCGCCGGGATCGTCGAACGTCACGGCCTCATAGGCGGTTGCGTCGGCGAGCAGCGCGCGCAGCAGCCGATTGTTGAGCGCGTGGCCGGATTTGTGCGCGACGTAGGCGCCGATCAGCGGCCGGCCGAGCGTGTACATGTCGCCGATCGCATCGAGGATCTTGTGCTTGGCGAACTCGTCGCCCGAGCGCAGTCCGTCGACGTTGAGCACGCGGTACTCGTCCATGACGATCGCGTTCTCGAAGCTGCCACCCATGCCGAGCCCGGCGGCGCGCAGCGCCTCGACCTCGTTGACGAAGCCAAAGGTACGCGCCCGCGCCACCGATGCGACGTAGGGTTCGCGCGCGAAGTCGACCTCGACGTCCTGCTCGGTCGCATCGATCGCGGGGTGGCTGAAGTCGATCGAGAAACGCAGTTTGAAGCCGAAGTGCGGCTCGAGCCGCACCCACTTGTCGCCGTCGCGCACTTCAACCGGCTTGAGTACGCGCACGAACCGCTTGGGTGCGTTCTGTTCGACGACACCCGCGGATTGGATCAGGAAGACGAAGCTCGCCGCGCTGCCATCCATGATCGGGATCTCGGGCGCGTCGACGTCGACGTAGCAGTTATCGATGCCGAGCCCCGCGAGCGCGCTCATGAGGTGCTCGACGGTGGCGATCCGAACATCGCCCCTGCCCAGCGTGGTCGCCATTCGCGTGTCGACCACCGCGTCGGCCGTCGCCGGGATGTCCACCGGCGGATCGACATCGACTCGGCGAAACACGATGCCCGTGTCCGCTGCGGCCGGCCGCAGCACCAGTTCGACCTTGGTGCCGCTGTGCATGCCGATGCCCACCGTGCGGGCGATCTGCTTGAGAGTCCGTTGTTTCAACATCGCGGCGCGATTGTAGCCCTCGCATTGTGCAGCGCGTCGAGCGTTTGCCGCATTCGCCCCCCACAATGCGCGCGCTTCGGCCTGACGGTTGCGAAGCGGTCGACGAGGACACCATGAACGATTCCATGGGCTCGGGTGCGGAGGCGCAGCGCCCCAGGAACCCGACGCCCTTTCCGAAGATCCGGCGCGTCACGATGGGCGCGCCGCTGCGCTGGGTCGCTGCCGGCTGGCGCGACTTCACGCGCGCGCCGGCAGCGAGCGGCTTCTACGGCGCGGCCTTCGCGCTGATGGGCTGGCTGACTTATCTCGTCTTCAGCCACGCCTACGAATACACGTCGGCGCTGACCGCGGGGTTCCTGCTCGTCGGCCCTTTCGTTGCGACCGGGTTGTATGACATCAGCAGGCGGCTCGAGCGCGGCGAGCCGGTCGCGTTGCGGCCCACGTTGACGGCGTGGAAGACCAATGTCGGCGCGTTCAGCCTGTTCGCGCTGGTCCTGACCGTGATCCTGCTCGTGTGGGCGCGCGCGTCGCTCGTGACTTTCGCGCTGTTCTTCTCCACGGGCATGCCGACGCTCTCCGGATTCCTGCGGCAGATCGTCAGCCTCGAGCATCTGGACTTCGTCCTGGTCTATCTCGCGGTCGGACTCGGCTTCGCAGCGATCGTCTTCGCGGTCAGCGTCGTGTCGGTGCCGATGATGCTCGACCGCGGCACCGACACGATCGTCGCAGCGCTGACCAGCGTGCGCGCGCTCGCCGAAAACCCCGCCGCGCTCGTCTTCTGGGCCGTGCTGATCGTGCTGCTGATCGGCATCGGCTTCGCGACCCTTTTCATCGGGCTCGTCGTCACCGCGCCGATCGTCGGCCACGCGACCTGGCACGCGTACCGCGACCTGGTCTCAAGCGACGCGTGATCGGCCGACCGTTGTCCAACCTCTAGTCCGCCTGCTTGCGCAGGAACGCGGGAATGTCGTAGCGATCGGTGCCGCTGTCCTCCATCGCGGCCACGCGCGCTGCGGCGCTCTCGCGGCCGGTGCGCCAGACCGCAGGAACCTCGAGATGCCCGTAGTCGGCCGTCTGCGGAGCCGGCGCGACCGCGACCGGCGCGTTATCGGTCCCGGTCTTGACGACCGTGAACGGCGCCTTCTTCGACGCCGCGCGGCCGAGTCCGGTCGCGACCACGGTCACACGCAGGTCGTCGCCCATCGACTCGTCGCAGACCGTGCCGAAGATCACGGTCGCGTCGTCGGCGGCAAAGGCCCGGATCGTGTTCATCACCTCGCGCGTCTCCTTCATCTTCAGCGAGCTGCTCGCCGTGATGTTGAGCAGCACGCCGCGTGCGCCGGAAAGATCCACGCCTTCGAGCAGCGGGCTGGCGACCGCCTGCTCGGCCGCCACGCGTGCGCGGTCCAGCCCGCCGGCGGTCGCGGTGCCCATCATCGCTTTGCCGTGCTCGCTCATCACCGTCTTCACGTCCTCGAAATCGACGTTGACCAGCCCGGGGATGTTGATGATCTCGGCGATGCCCGCGCAGGCGTTGTGCAGCACGTCGTCCGCGGCGCGGAAGCACTCGCTCATTTCGGCGTCCTCGCCGAGCACCTCCTCGAGCTTGTTGTTCAGGATCACGATCAGCGAATGGACCTTGTCCTCGAGTTCCTGCAGCCCCAGTTCGGCGACGCGCGCGCGCTTCGGCCCCTCGAATTCGAACGGCTTGGACACGACGGCGACGGTCAGGATCCCCAGCTCCTTGGCGACCTCGGCGACGACGGGCGCCGCCCCGGTTCCCGTGCCGCCCCCCATGCCGGCGGTGATGAACACCATGTGCGCGCCGCGCAGCGCGTCGGCGATGCGGTCACGCGCGTCTTCAGCCGCCTGCCGGCCCGCCTCCGGCCGGCTGCCCGCCCCCAGCCCGGTCTTGCCGAGCTGGATGACGTTCTTCGCCAGCGAGCGCGCGAGCGCCTGATGGTCCGTGTTCGCGCAGATGAATTCCACGCCCTGCACGCCGCGGCGGATCATGTGGTCGACCGCATTGCCGCCCGCGCCGCCGACCCCGATGACCTTGATGATCGTGCCGGTCGTTTCCGTCTCCAGAATCTCGAACGCCATGGTTGCCTCCTGAATCGATTGAACTCAATGCACCGATACCGAAACGCGCAATGTCAACGGTGAGGCGGGTCCCGCTGCTTCCTCGCCCTTGACAGTGCACGCTCCGCCTAAAAATTTCCGACGATCCATTCCTTCATCCGCTTCAACGTCTGCCGGAACGACCCGGTCTGTGCCGCCACCTTGCGCCCGCGCAGCCGCTGCGAGTGCGCTTCGATCAGCAGTCCCATCACGGTCGCGAAGCGCGGGTTCCTGACGACGTCGGCGAGCGCGGCGTCGTAGTGCGGCCAGCCGATCCGCGCCGGCTTCAGGAACACGTCCTCGGCCAGCTCGCCAATGCCGGGCAGCAGGCTCGTGCCGCCGGTGAGCACGACCCCCGACGACAGCAGCTCCTCGTAGCCCGACTCGCGAATGACCTTCTGCGTCAGCGTGAACAGCTCCTCGACGCGGGGCTCGATCACCGCCGCGAGCGCCTGCCGCGACAGCAGCCGCGGCGCGCGGTCGCCGATGCCCGGGATCTCGAGCTTCTCGTTCGGATCGGCGAGCACCTCCTTGGCCACCCCGTAGCGCAGCTTGATCTCCTCCGCGTCCGGGATCGGTGTTCGCAGCGCCATCGCGATGTCGTTGGTGATCTGGTCGCCGGCGATCGGGATCACCGCGGTGTGGCGGATCGCTCCGCCGGTGAAGATCGCGATGTCGGTCGTGCCGCCGCCGATGTCGACCAGCGCGACGCCGAGCTCCTTTTCGTCGGGGGTGAGCACCGCCATCGACGAAGCGAGCGGCTGCAGCATCAGGTCCTGCACCTCGAGCCCGCAGCGGCGCACGCACTTGATGATGTTCTGCGCGGCGCTGACGGCGCCGGTGACGATGTGCACGCGCACCTCGAGCCGTACCCCGCTCATGCCGAGCGGTTCGCGGATGTCCTCCTGGCCGTCGACGATGAACTCCTGCGTCAGCACGTGCAGCACCTGCTGGTCGGTCGGAATGTTCACCGCGCGCGCGGTTTCGATCACGCGGGCGACGTCGGCCGCCGAGACCTCGCGGTCCTTGATCGCCACCATGCCGCTCGAGTTGAAGCTCTTGATGTGGCTGCCGGCGATTCCCGTGTAGACCTCGCCGATGCGGCAAGCCGCCATCAGCTCGGCTTCCTCGAGCGCACGGCGGATAGACTGCACGGTCGCCTCGATGTTGACGACCACCCCCTTGCGCAGGCCTTCGCTCGCGGACTGCCCGAGACCGATCACCTGAAAGCGGCCGTCGGCGAGCAGCTCCGCGACCGCGACGACGACCTTCGACGTGCCGATGTCGAGGCCAACGATCAGATCCTTGGTTTCCGTTCTCATCATTTCTTTTCGGCAGCGGCGGCAAAGCCGTTCGGATAGCGCGCGTCGATTCGCGCCGGCGGCCCCGCGAGCCGCGCCAGCACCAGCGGATAGTGGGCGACGATCGCGGCGACGCGCTTGGCCAGCAGTCCCGGCGGGTCGTCGCGCCCCAGCTCGAACCGCGGACCGGCGACGTCTCCCGCACTCGTCTCGACCGACCACGCGGCGCGCTCCGTGATGCGCACCGCGTCGATCGTCAGCGCGAGCGGCGCGAGCAGCGCGCTGAACTCGTAGAAGCGTCGCGCGGCCTCGGCGGCGAATTCGGCCGGACCGTCGAACTCCGGCAGCGGTCCGTACAGCTCCGCCTCCGCCACGTTGGCGACGAACAGCCGCCCGCGGTCGGACAGGATCCGGCCGTCGCCCCAGACGCCGAGCGCGCGATGCTCGGTCAGCGTCACGACGAGCCGGTCCGGCCAGGCGCGGCGCACCGACGCGGCAGCGACCCACGGCACCGACTCGAACACGCGCTGCGCTTCGTCGAGCCGCATCGTGAAGAAGTTGCCGCGCAACCGCCCGGCGACCGCGGCGCGGATCGCCGCGCCGCTCACGTGCTGCAGCTCGCCGCGCACTTCGATGCGGCGCAAATCGAACCACGGCCGCTGTGCGAGCCACAGCGCCGCGCCACCGGCCGCCAGCAGCAGCGCCGCCGCGAGCAGCGCCCGCGCGCCCAGCTCCATCGCGCGCGCCGTGCTCACGCAGTCACCTCCAGCCGCGCCGACGCGAGGACTTCGAGCACGAGGTCCTCGTAGCTCAGTCCGACCGCCTTCGCGGCCATCGGCACGAGCGAGTGGCTCGTCATTCCCGGCGACGTGTTCAGCTCGAGCAGGTACGGCCGGTCGCCTTTCGGGTCGGTGCTCAGCATCAGGTCCACGCGGCCCCAGCCGCGCGCGCCGAGCGCGTTGTACGCACGCACGCAAAGCCGCTCGATCTCGCGCGCGAGCCAGCCGTCGATGGGCGCGGGACAGAAGTACTGCGTCTCCTCGGAGAAGTACTTCGCCTGGTAGTCGTAGTTCTCCGCCGGCGCGCGGATCTCGATCAGCGGCAGCGCGCGCGCCGTCGCGCCCTCGCCGAGGATCGCGCAGGTCAGCTCGCGGCCGTGGATCAGCTCTTCGATGAGAACGCGGTCGTCGTAGCGCACGGCCGTCTCGAACGCCGTCGCGAGCTCGTTGCCGTCGTGCTGCGTGACCTTGGTGATGCCGATCGTCGAACCTTCGCGCGCCGGCTTGACGATCAGCTCGTCGCCGAGCTCCGCGACGACGCGCTTCCAGTCGGTGTCGGCGTGCGCCACGCGCCAGGCCGGCGTCGGCAGGCCTTCGGACGCCCAGATGCGCTTGGCGGTGAGCTTGTCGATCGCGATCGCCGAAGCCTGCACGCCGCTGCCGGTGTACGGAACGCGCAGCGTCTCGAGCACGCCCTGGATCGTCCCGTCCTCGCCGAAGCGCCCGTGCAGCGCGATGAAAGCGCGGTCGAACTTCGCCGCCTCCAGTTCGGCGAGCGTCTGCGTGCCGGGATCGAACGCATGCGCATCGACGCCGCGCGAGCGCAGCGCGGCGAGCACGCCGGTGCCGGACATGATCGACACCTCGCGCTCCGACGAACGCCCGCCGAACAGCACGCCGACCTTGCCGAACGATTTTGGATCGATCAGGGTCTGCATAACGGCTCGCTTCAACACCGACACACCGGGATCACCGGGAGGACCTCAAGTGCACTTCCCGGCGTTCTCCGTGTCTCGGCGGTTGACCAGGTCGCTTTCATGCGCCGCGCTCCAGCAGCTTGGCCGGCACGCCGCCGATCGAGCCGGCGCCCATGGTGATCACCACGTCGCCCGGCTGCGCGGCGGCGCGGATCGCCGCGGGCATGTCTTCGATCGACTCGACGAAAACCGGCTCGACCTTGCCCGCGACGCGCACCGCGCGCGCGAGCGAGCGTCCGTCGGCGGCGACGATCGGGGCTTCGCCCGCCGGATACACCTCCGCGAGCAGAAGCACATCGACGGTCGACAGCACCTTGACGAAGTCCTCGAAGCAGTCCCGCGTGCGCGTGTAACGGTGCGGCTGGAAGGCGAGGACGATCCTGCGCCCCGGAAACGCGCCGCGCGCGGCCGCAAGCGTCGCAGCCATCTCGACCGGGTGGTGCCCGTAGTCGTCGATCAGCGTGAAGGCACCGCCGTCGATCGCGACGTCGCCGTGGCGCGCAAAGCGGCGGCCCACGCCCGTGAACTTGGCGAGCGCCTCGAGGATCGGCGCGTCGGGCAGGTCCAGCTCGGTGGCCACCGCGATCGCCGCCAGCGCGTTCTGCACGTTGTGCCGTCCCGGCAGGTTGAGCTTCACGTCGAGCGCGGGCGCGCCCTCGCGCAGCGCCTTGAACCGCATCGCCGTGCCGCTGGCCTCGACGTCGGTCGCGCGCACCTGCGCTTCGGCCGCAAAGCCGTAAGTCAGCACGCGCTTGGACACGAACGGCAGGATCTCGCGCACATGGGCATCGTCGACGCACAGCACCGCGGTGCCGTAAAAGGGCAGCCGCGACAGGAACTCGACGAACGCCTGCTTGAGCCGCGCGAAGTCGTGGCCGTACGTCTCCATGTGGTCGCTGTCGATGTTCGTCACGACCGCCATCACGGGCATCAGGTTCAGGAAGCTCGCGTCGGACTCGTCGGCCTCGACGACGATGTAGTCGCCGGTGCCGAGCCGCGCGTTCGCGCCGGCGGAGTTCAGCCTGCCGCCGATCACGAAGGTCGGATCGAGCCCGCCCGCGGCGAGCACGCTCGCGACGAGGCTCGTCGTTGTCGTCTTGCCGTGCGTACCGGCGATCGCGATGCCCTGCTTGAGCCGCATCAGCTCGGCGAGCATCACCGCGCGCGGGACGACCGGGATGCGCCGGGCCCGCGCGGCGATCACTTCGGGGTTGTCGGGCCGCACCGCGGTCGAAACGACGATCGCGTCGGCGCCGGCGATGTTTTCCGCCGCATGGCCGAGCGCCACTTGCGCGCCGAGCTGCGCGAGCCTTCGCGTCGCCGCGCTGTCGGCCACGTCCGAGCCGCTGATCGCGTAGCCGAGGTTCAGCAGCACCTCGGCGATGCCGCTCATGCCCGAGCCGCCGATGCCGACGAAGTGAATGCGCTTGACCGCGTGTTTCATCTTGCGGCCCCCTTCGTCGACGTGCGCTTCGTCGGCATCGGCGAAGCCGCAGGTGGACGATGCCGGGGCCCCGCCCCCGGCATGCCGACGAAGTGAATGCGCTTGACCGCGTGTTTCATACGAGTCTCACCACAGAGACACGGAGGACACAGAGAAGGGCACTCAAGCTCTTCTCGGTGATCTCGGTGTCTCGGTGTTTCATCGGGCCCTTCATGCGTTCGACGCCGCCGCGATGTGCTCGATCGCGTCGGCGACCGTCCGGGTGGCGTTCGGTTTTCCCAGCGCGCGCGCTCGCTCGGCCATCGCCGCGAGGTCCGCGCGCGTCAGTCCGCCGATCCGCTGCGCGAGCGTCTCCGGCGTCATCTCCGACTGCGGCAGATGGATCGCGGCGCCGTGTCGCGCGAGGAACTCGGCGTTCGTGCGTTGGTGCTGCGTGGTCTTCGCGACGAACGGCACCAGGATCGCGGCGACGCCGGCGACACACAGTTCGGTCACCGTGATCGCGCCCGCGCGGCACACGACGAGGTCGGCCGCCGCGTAGCGGGCGGCGATGTCGTCGATGAACGCAATGACCTCGGCGTCCACGCCCGCAGCCCGATACGCAGCGCGCGTCGCCTCGACGTGCGCCGCGCCGCACTGGTGGACGACCCTCGGACGATGGGCCGCGTCGATGGCCGCGAGCGCAGCCGGTACCGTCTGGTTCAGCACCTGGCTGCCGAGGCTGCCGCCGATCACGAGCAGCGCGAGCGGGCCGCTGCGCTGCGCGTAGCGCTGCGCCGGCGGTGCGACCTGCGCGATCTCGTCGCGCACCGGATTGCCCGTCACCAGCGCCTTGTCGCCGGCGCGGCGCGCGGCATCGCCGTCGAAGCCGCACAGCACCGCCGACGCGAGCGGGGCGAGCAGCTTCGTCGACAGCAGCGGCGCGGCGTCGGCGTTCAGCAGCACGAGCGGCACGCCGTGCAGCGACGCGGCCAGGCCAGCCGGCACGGCGATGTAGCCGCCGGTCGAGAACACCAGCGATGGCCGCCGTGCGCGCACGATCCGGCGGCTCTGCCATAGCGCGCGCAGCAGGTAGAAGCCGCCGAACGCGATCGCCTTCCAGCCCTTTCCGCGCAGACCCGCGAAGTCGACCGCGTCGAACTCGATGCCGCGCGGCTCGACGAGCCGGCGTTCGATTCCGGCGGTCGTGCCCAGCCAGGAGACGCGCCAGCCGCGCTCGCGCAGCGCGCGGGCGACCGCGAGCCCCGGCATCACGTGTCCGCCCGTGCCCGCCGCGGCGACCAGCAGGTGCCTCATGCGCGGCCTCCGCGCATCAGTTCGCGGTTCTCGAAGTCGACGCGCAGCAGCACCCCGATCGCGGCGACGGTCGCCACGAGCGCCGAGCCGCCGTAGCTCATGAAAGGAAGCGTCAGCCCTTTGGTCGGCAGCAGCCCGGTCGCGACACCCATGTTGACGAAGGCCTGCACGCCGATCCACAGGCCGATGCCCTGTGCCACCAGCCCGGCGAAGGTACGTTCGAGCGCGACCGCCTGCCGGCCGATCTCGAACGCTCGTTTGACCAGCCAGTAGAACAGCACGATCACCGTCAGCACACCGACGAGCCCGAGCTCCTCGCCGATCACCGCAAGGATGAAGTCGGTGTGCGCTTCGGTCAGGTAGTGCAGCTTCTCGACGCTGCCGCCGAGCCCGACGCCGAACCACTCGCCGCGGCCGAACGCGATCAGCGAGTGCGTCAGTTGATAGCCCTTCGCGTAGGCGTGTTGCGGGGCGAACGGGTCGATATACGCCTCGATCCGCTCGAGCCGGAACGCGGCGCCGTGCAGGATCACCGCCACCAGCCCGGCGATTCCGATGATCGCCACCGCGATGCACAGCCTCAGGCTCAGCCCGCCGAGGAACAGGATGCCCATGCCGATCACCATCAACATCAGCGCTGCGCCGAGGTCGGGCTGGCGGCCGACCAGCACCGCGATCATCAGCATCGCCAGTCCGAGCGGTCCGAAGCCCTTCCAGAACCGGTGCATGTGGTCCTGTTTGCGCACGGTGAAGTCGGCCGCGTACAAGACGCAGGCGAGCTTCATCAGCTCCGACGGCTGCAGGTTGAAGAACCCGAGCGAGATCCAGCGCCGCGCGCCGAGCGCGCCCTTTCCCACGCCCGGGATCAGCACCGCGACCAGAAGCAGCAGGCAGCCGAGAAAGAGCAACGGCGCGAACCGCTGCCAGGTCGCCAGCGGAACCGAAAGCGCCGCCGCCGCCGCAACAAGCGCGGCCGCGAGGGCAGCGAGGTGGCGCGTCAGGAAGTGCGTCGGCGAGACGTTGTAGCGCGGCGAGTCGGCGAGCGAGATCGACGCCGAATACACCATCACGACGCCGATCAGGATCAGCGCGGCGACGACCATCGCGAGCGGCCGATCGAAGCGATCGAGTCCGCGACCGGCGCGTGCGGGTAGCCCCGCGGTTCCGAGCCCGGCGAGCGAAAGCACCGACGCGCCGCCGCGCCGGTCGCCGAACCCGGCACCTTGCCGTCTGCGAAACCAGCGGCTCAGCATGGCTGCCCCGCCTCGGCCGCGAGTTCGCCGACCGCCTCCTTGAACACTTCGGCGCGGTGCGCGTAGTTGCGGAACATGTCGAGGCTCGCGCACGCCGGCGACAGCAACACCGCGTCGCCCGCCTGCGCGTACCGGGCGCAGGCGCGTACCGCGTCGGGCAGCGACGCGCACGGCTCGACCGGATAGTTCGCGCCGCGCAGCAGCTCGCCGATTCGCGGCGCGTCGCGGCCGATCAGCACGACGGCGCGCGCGTAGGCCGCCAGCGGCGCGACCAGCGGCGCGAAGTCCTGTCCCTTGCCGTCGCCGCCGAGAATGACGACGAGCCTGGACCCGGTGTCGGCCATTTCCGCGCCGAGCCCTTCGAGCGCGGCGACCGTGGCGCCGACGTTCGTACCCTTGCTGTCGTCGTAGTAGTCGACCCCGGCGATCGATGCGATCAGCTCGACGCGGTGCGGCTCGCCGCGGTATTCGCGCAACGCGTGCAGCATCGGCGCGAGCGGGCAGCCGACCGCGCGCGCCAGCGCGAGCGCCGCGAGCGCGTTCAACGCGTTGTGCCGGCCGCGGATGCGCAGCGCGTCGGCCGGCATCAGCCGATGCACGAACACCTCGCCGGGAATACCGGGCAGTTCGTTCGCCGCCTTGCGGCGGCGCTGCCCCTGGCTCAGATCCTCGGCGTACGCGAGCCAGATCAGGCCGCCGTCGCGGACGAGGCCGTATTCGTCGGCCTGCGCCGGCGCGCCCGCGCCGAAGGTGACCGGGTGCGACCTGCCGCGTGCCATCCCCATCACGAGCGGGTCGTCGCGGTTGAGCACCTGCACGGTGTCCTTCGCGAAGATGCGCGACTTCGCCTTCGCGTAGGCCTCGAGCGTGCCGTGCCAGTCGAGATGGTCCTGCGTGACGTTGAGCACCGCGGCCGCGTCGCATGCGAGCGATGCGGTGGTCGCGAGCTGGAAGCTCGACAGCTCGAGCACCCAGACTTCGGGCAGACGGTTCGCTTCGAGCCGCTCGCGCAGCACGTCGAGCGCGGTCGGCGAAATGTTGCCGGCGACCGCGACGTCGCGACCGGTCCGCTCGATGAGCAGCCCGGCGAGCCGCGCCGTGGTCGTCTTTCCGTTCGTCCCGGTCACGCCGATCACACGGGGCGCGTAGCCTAGCTCTTCCTTCAGCTTCGCCAGCGCGCGCGCGAACAGCTCGATCTCGCCGACGACCTCGATGCCGCGCTTCTTCGCCGCGTCGACGACGGTTCTCGCGTCCGAATGCGTCGGCGAGAGCCCCGGGCTGATCGCGACGAGGTCCGCTCCCTCGAGCAGCGATTCGTCGAACGCGCCGGCGACGAACTGCGCCTGCGGCAGCTCGGCGCGCAAAGCCGCGAGCATCGGCGGCTGCCCGCGCGTGTCAGCGACTCGCAGCGGCACACCCTCGCGCGCCAGCCAGCGCGCGATCGCCAGACCGCTTTCGCCGAGACCGAGTATCAATGCCTTCATATCCGGCTCACCACGGAGACACGGAGATCACCGAGAAAAGCGAACCGCTCGCTTTTCCAGGTGTTCTCGGTGTTCTCGGTGTCTCGGTGGTTCATTCAGCGGATCTTCAGAGTGGAAAGACCGACCAACACCAGCATGATCGTGATGATCCAGAAGCGCACCACGACCTGGTTCTCTTTCCAGCCGGACAGCTCGAAGTGATGGTGCAGCGGCGCCATCCGGAAGATCCGGCGGCCGCCGGTCCAGCGGAAGTAGGCGACCTGCAGCATCACCGAGATCGTTTCGGCGACGAAGACGCCGCCCATGATGAACAGCACGATCTCCTGGCGCGTGATCACCGCGATCGTGCCCAGCGCGGCGCCGAGCGCGAGCGCGCCGACGTCGCCCATGAACACCTGCGCCGGATAGGCGTTGAACCAGAGGAACGCGAGCCCCGCGCCGGCGATCGCCGCGCAGATGATCGCGACTTCGCCGGCGCCCGGGATGTACGGGAACAGCAGGTACTTCGAGAAGTCGGCGCGGCCGACGACGTAGGCGAAGACGCCGAGCGCCGCCGCGACCATCGACGCGGGCAGGATCGCCAGGCCGTCGAGCCCGTCGGTCAGGTTCACCGCGTTGCTCGTGCCGACGATCACGAAATAGGACAGGATCACGAAGCCGAACACGCCCATCGGGTAGGCGAAGTTCTTGAAGAACGGAACGATCAGATCGACGCGCGGCGGCAGATCGATCGTGAAGCCGTTGGCGACCCACTGCAGCACGAGCGGCCACATGCGCTCGGTCGACGGCGCGGCGATCGCGAACGCCAGATAGAACGCCGCGGCGAGCCCGATCAGCGACTGCCAGAAGTACTTCTCCTTCGCGCTCATGCCCTTGGGGTTGCGGTGAACGACCTTGCGGTAGTCGTCGACCCAGCCGATCCAGCCAAACCCCATCGTCACGAGCAGCACGACCCAGACGAAACGGTTCGACAGGTCGGCCCACAGCAGCGTCGTTACGCCGATCGAGATCAGGATCAGCGCGCCGCCCATCGTCGGTGTGCCCGTCTTGGACAGGTGCGACTGCGGCCCCTCGGCGCGCACGGCCTGACCGATCTTCAGCTCGGTCAGCCTGCGGATCACCCACGGCCCGGCCGCCAGCCCGATCGCGAGCGCGGTCGCCGCCGCGAGCAACGCGCGCAGCGTCAGGTAGCTGAAGACGTTGAACGCGCGGATGTCCTGCGCGAGCCACTGGAACAGTTCGAGCAGCATCAGCGTTCCTCGCCGCAGATGGCGGATTGCCGATTGCGGATCGCGCTCACGAGCCCGCCTCCTGCAACGCCTGCACGACGCGCTCCATGCGCATGAAGCGCGAGCCCTTGACGAGCAGCGTCGCGCCCGGCGCAGCCGCGGCACGCGCCGCCGCGATCAGCGCGTCGGTGTCTGCGAAATGCATCGCGCCCTTGCCGAAAGCGGACACCGCTTCGCGCGCCAGATCGCCGGTCGCCAGCAGCGTTTCGATGCCACGGCTTCGCGCGTACGCGCCGATCTCGCGGTGGAACGCAGGGCCCTGCGCACCGACCTCGCCCATGTCGCCGATCACGAGCACGCGCGGCGCGGGATATGACGCCAGCACGTCGATCGCGGCACGCATCGAGTCGGGGTTCGCGTTGTAGGTGTCGTCGATCAGCGTAGCGCCGCTCGCGGTCGACAGCCGGACACCGCGGCCCTTGACGGGCGCGAACGCCGCGAGCCCGGTCGCGATCGCCGCGACCGGCACGCCGATCGCCAGGCACGCGGCGGTCGCGGCGAGCGCGTTGTGCACGTTGTGCGCCCCAGGCGCGCCGATCGAAGTTTCGATCAGCCCCTGCGGCGTGGCGATCGACAGCCTGCTGCCCGCGACTGTCGGCTCGGCGGTCGCCGTGACGACGGCGTGCGCGCTGCGCGCGAAATCGATCACGCGGCGCGTCCCCGCCAGCGTGCGCCAGATCGCGGCACACGGATCGTCGGCGGGAAAGACCGCGACGCCCTGCGGCGGCAGCGCGGCGATCACGGCGCCGTTTTCGTGCGCTGTCGCTTCGACCGACGCCATGAATTCCTGGTGCTCTCGTTGCGCATTGTTGACGACCGCCACGGTCGGCTGCGCGAGCTGCGCCAGGTAGGCGATCTCGCCCGGGTGGTTCATTCCGAGCTCGAGCACGGCGGCGCGATGCCGCGCGGCGAGCTCGAAGAGCATCAGCGGCAGGCCGATATCGTTGTTCAGATTGCCGCGCGTGACGAGCCGCCGGTCCTCGCCGTAGGCAGCAGCGAGGATCGAACCGATCATCTGCGTGACGGTCGTCTTGCCGTTGCTGCCGGCGACCGCGATCAGCGGAAGGTCGAAGCGCGCGCGCCACGCGGCCGCGGCGATGCCGAGCGCGCGCCGCGCGTCGGCCACGACGATCTGCGGCAAAGGCACCTCGACGCGCCGCTCGACGACGGCAGCGACGGCACCGGCTGCCGCCGCCTCCGCGACGAAGTCGTGCGCGTCGAAGCGCTCGCCGCGCAGCGCGAAGAACACGCACCCGGCCGCCGCGGTCCGCGTGTCGGTCGACACGCTCGTGAAACGCACGCCGCCGTCGCCGTGCAGCGCGGACCGGGGCAGCACCTGCGCCAGCTCAGCCAGGGTCATCATGCCGCCGCCTCCCGCGCCGCGCCCCGGGCGCCGCCCGCTTCCCCTCGCGCGGCGGACCCGGGCGCGCGACGCGCGAGCGCCGCGCGCGCGTGCTCGACGTCCGAAAACGGCCGCTTCACGCCGCCGATGTCCTGGTAGTCCTCGTGACCCTTGCCGGCGATCAGCACCACGTCGGCGTCGTCCGCGATCGCGAGCGCGTGCGCGATGGCCTCGGCGCGATCGACGATGCGCTCGACGCGCGCCGCGCGATCGGCGGGCACGCCGCGCGCGATCGCATCGACGATCGCCTCCGGCGCTTCCGTGCGGGGGTTGTCGCTGGTGATGACGACGCGATCCGCGAGCCGCGCCGCCGCTTCGCCCATCGGCGCGCGCTTGCCCGCGTCGCGATCGCCGCCGGCGCCGAATACGACCCACAGCCGCCCGCCGCGCGCCCGGGCGAGCGGCGCAAGCGCGGCGAGCGCCTGCGCGAGCGCGTCTGGCGTGTGCGCGTAGTCGACGACGGCGAGCGGCGCGCCTTCGCCGCCGATGCGCTGCATACGTCCGGGCGGCGGTGCGAGCCGCGGCAGCACGGCGCACGCGCGCTCGAGTGCCACGCCGGCGGCAACCGCCGTACCCAACACACCGAGCAGATTGGAGACGTTGAACGCGCCGACCAGCGGCACCGCGACATCGATTCGCCGGCGCCCGTCGTCGACTTCGAACCGCAGGCCGGTCGCCGTCGCGCGCACCTCGTGCGCGGAAAGCCGCAGGGCGAGGGGCGCCGGCGCGGCCGCATCCTGCGCGGTGAAACCGATCAACTGCGGACCGCCGCGCCGCGCGACCCGATCGGCAAGCCGCCGGCCGGCCGCGTCGTCGAGATTAATCACCGCATGCGACAGCGTCGGCCAGTCGAACAGACGCGCCTTGGCCGCCTCGTAGCGCTCGAGCGTGCCGTGATAGTCGAGGTGGTCGCGCGTGAGGTTCGTAAACAGCGCGATGTCGAACGCCATGCCATCGACACGGCCCTGGTCGAGCCCGATCGACGACACCTCCATCGCGAGCGCCTGCGCACCTTCGTCGAGCAGCGCGCGGACCTCGCGCTGCAAGGCGACCGCGTCGGGCGTGGTCAGCGCGGCACCGGCGAAGACGGCCCCGGGAAAACCGCTGCCCACGGTCCCGATCACCGCGCAGCGCTGACCCTCCAGCGTCAGCAGTTGCGCGATCCACTGCGAGCACGAGGTCTTGCCGTTGGTACCGGTGACGCCGATCGCGAGCAGCTTTTCGCTCGGCCGACCGTAGAACGTCGCCGCGAGCGACCCGATCAACTGCCGCAGCCCTCGCACCGGCAGCACCGGCAGGTCGACGTCGGCGCCCGTCCAGCCCTGCGCTTCGACGAGGGCGGCCACCGCGCCAAGCGCTGCCGCCGCGCGGACGTAGTCGCGCCCGTCCGCGCTCCTGCCGGCAACGACACCGGGCACGGCGACGAACACGTCGCCCGGCGCGATACGCCGGCTGTCCAGCTGCAGGTGGTGCGCGCCGTCGAGCGCGGACGGCACCGTCGCGCGCAGCCAAGCCATGACGTCCATGACGATCGCGTCCGGTCCGCTCATCGCTCGCGCCTCACATCGCGCCCGCAAGCCGCTGCAGCGGCAGCCGCTGCGGTTCGATGGGCCTGTCCCGAACGCGGTCCACGGGACCGTCGGGCGGAACTTGCAGCGTACGCAGCGCGCCGGTCACGATCTGCGCGAAGACCGGCGCGGCGACGTCCCCGCCGTAATAGCGCCCGCGCGCCGCATCGGGCTCGTCGATCATCACGGCCACGACGATGCGCGGGTCGGACGCCGGCGCGAAGCCGGCAAACGACGCGACGTAGGCGTTGACGTAGCGGCCGTTGTGCAACTTGCGCGCGGTGCCGGTTTTGCCGGCGACCCGGTAGCCGGCGATCCGGGCGGCCGGCGCAGTGCCTTCGTCGCTGACGGCCAGCTCCAGCATGCGCCGCATCGCGCGCGCCGTCTCGGGCTTGATCACCTGGACACCCGCAGGCGGCGAGTCGGTCCTGACCATCGTCAGCGGCACGATGTCGCCGTCGCGCGCGAACACGGTGTACGCCCGCGCCAGTTGCAACAGCGACACCGACACGCCGTAGCCGTAGGCGATGGTCGCCTGCTCGATGGGGCGCCACGCCTTGTACGGGCGCAGACGGCCCGCGACGGCACCGCTGAAGCCTCCGCTCGCACCGCTCGGCGCCTGGCCGAAGCCGGCGGCGGTGTACGTCTCCCACAGCGTCTGCGCCGGGAGGTCGAGCGCGATCTTGGCGGTGCCGACGTTGCTCGACTTGGCGACGACCTCGGCGACGGTCAGCACGCCGTGCGGATGCGCATCGCCGATCGTCCGGCCGCCGATCGTGATGCGCCCCGGGGCGGTCTGCACGCGTAGTTCGGGCGAAACTCGCCCGGCGTCGAGCGCTGCGGCGATCGAGAAGGGTTTGAGCGTCGAGCCCGGTTCGAACGTGTCGGTCAGCACGCGGTTGCGCAGCGCCGCCGGATCCCAGCGGTCGCGCAGATTGGGATCGAAGGTCGGCCAGTTGGCGAGCGCGAGCACTTCGCCGGTCTTCACGTCGAGCACAACGACGGCGCCGGCCTTCGCGCGATGCGCCTCGACCGCGTCCCTCAGCGCCGAGAAAGCCGTGTGCTGGATGCGGTGGTCGATCGACAGCGCGACGTCGCGGCCGTTGACCGGCATCCGCTGCCAGTCGTCGTCGATGATCCGCCCGAGCCGGTCCTTGATCACGCGGCGGCTGCCCGCCCGGCCGGCGAGCGTTGCCTCGAGCGCGAGTTCGACGCCTTCCTGCCCGCGATCTTCGACGTCGGTAAAGCCGACCACGTGCGCCGCCGCGGGACCCGCCGGGTAGTGGCGCTTGAACTCGCGGCTCGCGTGGATGCCCTCGAGCTTCAGCGCAGCGATGCGTTCGGCGACCTCGGGCTCGACCTGCCGGCGCAGGTAGACGAAGTTGCGATCCCCGGCGGCGAGCTTGCGCTTGAGCTCGGCCACCGGCATCGCCAGCAGTTGCGCGAGCTGAGCCAGTTCTTTAGCCGACAGATCGACGTCGTCGGGAATCGCCCAGATCGCGCGCGCCGGAGCCGACGCGGCGAGCACCACGCCGTTGCGGTCGGTGACGACACCGCGCGTGGCCGGCACCTCGAGCGTGCGCGCGTAGCGTGCCTCGCCCTGCCGCTGCAGGAAGCCGGTGCCGATCCCGCCTTGCAGATAGAAAGCGCGGCCGGCCAGCAGCGCGAACGCGCAGAACAGCAGGAACAGCAGCAGCATCGAACGCCAGCGCGGCAACTTGACGGTCAGCAGCGGGTTGGCGTTGAACGCGACGCGCTCGGCGCCGCGGGCCGCGCGGGCGCTGCGCGCGGGCGCGGCAGCGCGACTGGCGGGACCGGTGCGATAGCCGGGCGGCTGTTTCACTTGGCCGCCCCCGACGGTTCGGGCTGGCCTGCTGTGGCGGGCAGGAACACCGTGCGCGCAGCGTCGACCGGGCGCAGACCGAGTGCGCGCGCCGCGGCTTCGACGGTCGCCGGCTGCGATGCGCGCCCCAATTCGACTCGCAGACGATCGCCTTCGGCTTCGAGCGACTTGGCCTGCTGCTGCGCCCGCTCCAGATCCACGAACAGACTGCGGGCGCGGTGCTGCGCGGTCACGGCGGACAGACCGCTCGCGACGAGCAGCACCACGACAAGCAGCAGTACACCGCGGCGGATCACGGCAATCTCCGCAGCGGCACGGCCGTGCGTTCGGCCACCCGCATCACGGCCGAGCGCGCGCGCGGATTGGCGGCGATCTCGGCGGCGTCCGGAACGGTCTTGCCGAGCGCGCGCAGCGTGGGCGGTGGCAGTTCGGACGCGCGCAGCGGCAGGCGTCGATCCTGCGCGCGCTCCGGATGCGCGTGCGCCTCGATGAACCGCTTGACGAGTCGGTCCTCGAGCGAATGGAAGCTGATCACGACCAGGCGCGCACCGGTCGCGAGCAGTTCGACGGATTGTGCGAGCGCTAGCGCCAATTCCTCAAGCTCTTGATTGATGTGAATCCGTACAGCCTGAAATGTCCGGGTCGCCGGATGCTGGGACGCGTCCTTGCGGCTTTTGACGGGGATCGCGTCCGCCACGACAGCGGCAAGGTCTGCCGTGCGGGTGATCGGCCGCCCAGCCTCGCGGCGAGCCACAATCGCCTTTGCAATCGATGCAGCAAACCGTTCTTCGCCATAGTCACGGATCACCCGCGTCAGTTCGCCCACCGTTGCCCGCGCCAGCCAATGCGCCGCCGTTTCGCCGTGCGTCGTGTCCATCCGCATGTCGAGCGGTCCGTCGCCGCGCAGCGAGAAGCCGCGCTGCGGATCGTCGATTTGGGGCGAAGACACGCCCAAGTCGAACAACACGCCATGCACCCGCTCGATCGCGAGCGCGTGGAGCCGCTCGCGCAACTGCGAAAACGGCGCGTTCACAAAGGTGAATCGCGCATCGTCGATCGCAGCGGCCGACGCCCGCGCGGCGGGATCGCGATCGAAGGCGACGAGCCTGCCCGCGGGCGCCAGTTGCGCGAGGATCGCGCGCGCATGCCCGCCGCGCCCGAACGTCGCGTCGACGTAGGTTCCCGTGCGATCCGTCACCAGCGCTTCGACCGCGGCTGCGGGAAGAACGGTGCGGTGCTCCGGTGAAGCGATCGTGAAGAAGGACGACATCCACGATCAGAAGATGAAGCGCTTGAACGCGTCGGGCACGCCGGCCTCGAGCGCGGCTTTTTCGTGCTCGGCGCGGGTTGCGGCGTCCCAGAGTTCGAGACGGTTTTCGAGTCCGATCAGCACGACATCGCGTTCGAGTCCCGCGACCGTGCGCAGTTCGGCCGGGATCAGCACGCGACCGGCGCTGTCGAGTTCGAGGCTGCGCGCGCTGCCGACGATGATGCGTACCCACTCGCGCGCCTCGAAGGGCATCTGCGCCAGTTCGGCGCGCTTGGCCTCCCAAACGGGACGGGGGTAGATGACGAGGCAACGATCCGGATGGCGGGTCAGCGTGATTCGACCTTCGTACTGCGTGGCGAGCGTTTCGCGATGGCGCGCGGGCATGGACAGCCTGCCCTTATCGTCCAACGTCAGTGCCGCTGCCCCCTCGAACACGCGCGCCCCTCAGTGATCATGGATCGCCACAGGTCTGCGCTGATTTCGGCGTTCCAGCGCAAGCGACTGCTAACTAATCCACTTATTTCCACTTTATCCCACCGAGCCGGCACTCTAGAGCAAGCGCCATTGGGGGTCAAGGGAATAAAGGGCGACTTTTCCCAATGACGACAACGACTTAAACGGATCCTGAACACGTCGAGAAGCCGCAAATAGGTATGCGAATGAAAGAGATACGGAACGAAGTGAAAGTCGAACCTAAGAAAGAGCCGGCGTGGCGCGCGCGGACCGCGCTTCGCCGATGCAAAACGCGGGGAAGAAATGCAAAGCCCGCCTGTAAGCCGGATTCTGTGCACGGCGCGCGTCGCGCCGCGTGGCGATCATTCCTCTGGGCCCGCCATCGCTGGCGGACTCGAGCCACCTACCCGCGACCTACCCGAGCAAGGTCGTCGGTCGCCTATTTGGTGTTGCTCCGCGTAGAGATTGCCCGTTTCACCCGAACTGAATCGGCTCGTCTCTGTTGCTCTGATCCTCACCTCACGGTGGGCAGGCGTTACCTGCTACGCCGCTCTACGGAGTCCGGACTTTCCTCCGGCAGTCGGGCTGCCGGCGATCGCCCGGCGGGCTTTGCAGCGCCGAATGTAGGGGCGAAAGCGCGCCGCCGCAAGTCGCCGCGTCAGACGCGGTGGGCGACGCCGCCGGACTCGGCGAGTCGGCGCTGCAAGCGCTCTGCGATGCGGGCGAGGGGAAGGACCTCGTCGACCGCGCCGAGTGCGATCGCCTCCTTCGGCATGCCGAACACGACGCAGCTCGCCTCGTCCTGCGCGATCGTGAAGCTGCCGGCACGCTTCATCTCGAGCATTGCCGCCGCGCCGTCCTTGCCCATGCCGGTCAACATCACGCCCAGTGCGTTCGGACCGGCATGGGCCGCGACCGAGCGGAACAGCACGTCGACCGACGGACGGTGGCGATTGACGGGCTCGCTATCGTCGATCGCGACGAGGTAGTTCGAGCCGCTGCGCGCCAGACGCATGTGGCGCCCGCCGGGAGCGATGTACGCGTGGCCGGGCAGCACGCGCTCGCCGTCCTCAGCCTCGCGGACCGTGATCCGGCACAGCGAGTCGAGCCGCTGCGCGAAACTTCGCGTGAAGCCCGGCGGCATGTGCTGCGTGATCAGCACGGCCGGGCAGTCCGCCGGCAGACGCGTAATCACTTCTCGGATCGCTTCGGTACCGCCCGTCGAGGCGCCGATGGCGATCAGCTTCTCGGTGGACAGTCGCGAGTAGCTCGCCGGCCGCGCCTTGGCCGCGGCAGGCTCGGCCGGCGCCCACGCGTGCGGCGCGCCCGCGCGCCGGTGCAGCTTCGCCTGCGCCGCCGCGCGGATGCGGTCGGTGATGTCGCGCGCCAGCGCCTGCATGCCGCCGGCGATGCCGACCTTGGGCTTGGCGACGAAGTCGACCGCGCCGAGCTCGAGCGCGCGCAGCGTCGCCTCCGCCCCGCGTTCGGTCAGCGTCGACACCATCACGACGGGCATCGGCCGCAATCGCATCAGCCGCTCGAGGAAGTCGAGCCCGTCCATCTTGGGCATCTCGACATCGAGCGTCAGCACGTCCGGGTTCGACTCCCGGATCATCTCGCGCGCCACCAGGGGATCGGGCGCCGCGCCGATCGCTTCCATGTCCGGCTCGCGGTTGATGATCTCGATCAGCAGGCTGCGAACCAGTGCCGAATCGTCGACGACCAGGACGCGCGTCTTGGCCATCGCGCCCTCAGAACAGTTCGACGTCGCCGCCGACGCGCGCGGCGGCGAGCTTGGCGTTGTACTGCTGCTCGGCGGCGACCAGCGACGCGTCGGCCGACGCGAGCTTCTTGCACAGCGCGCGTCCGGTGGTCGGGAAAAACGCGACCCGGCGCGGATGCACGTCGAGCAGGTCGCGCGCGCCGATCCGGATACCCTCCGCGCGCAGGAACTGCTCGACGAACTGCGCGTTGCGCTCGCCGATGTTGATCGTGGTCATGTTGCGCAGGACCTGGCCGCCGCCGAAGACCTTGGCCTCGAAGTTCGCCTTGCGGCCGCCGCGCTTGATCAGCTCGTTGATCAATTGCTCCATCGCGAACACGCCGTAGCGGCCGGCCAGTCCGACCGGGTCGGCGTCGCGATCGCCGCCTTCGCCGCCGGGCAGCATGAAGTGGTTCATTCCGCCCACACCCGCGCCGCGATCCCAGATGCACGCAGCTACACAGGATCCGAGCACGGTCGTGATCACGATGTCCTCGTCCGAGACGAAGAATTCGCCGGGCAGCACCTTCACGGCGGTGCGACCGAAGTCGCGCTCGTACAGGACTGTGCGCGCTTCGCCGGGAATGCCGCTGAACCGTGGCGCGCTCAATGCAGCCTCTCGTACACGGTCTTGCCGCGCAGCGCGAACCATTCGCGGCAATCGGTGAAGTTCTCGGAGTGGCCGACGAACAGCAGTCCGCCGGGTTTCAGCACCTGCGCGATTCGCGCAAGCACGCGGCGCTGCGTGGGCTTGTCGAAATAGATCATCACGTTGCGGCAGAACACCACGTCGACCAGCGGAGCGAAGCTGCGCAGCGCCGGCCACGTTTCGTCGAGCAGATTCAGCGGCGCGAACTCGACGAGCCGCGCGACCTCCGGCCGCACGCGAACCATGCCCTCGTTCGATCCGCGTCCTCGGAGGAAGAAGCGCCGCAGCCGCGCATCGCCGCACTGTCGCGCCGAGTCGAGCCGGTACACCGCCGCGCGCGCAGTCGCGAGGACGTTCGTATCGATGTCGGTCGCGAGCAGCCGCGCCGACGGCTCCGCGCCGAGCGTTTCGATCGTCGTCATCGCGATCGAGTAGGGTTCTTCGCCGGTCGAGGCGGCCGCGCACCAAAGCCGCGCGCCGTCGCCACGCGCGCGCAGGAACTCGGCGAGCCGCGGAAAGTGGTGCGGCTCCCTGAAGAACGACGTGAGGTTCGTCGTCAGCGCATTGACGAAGAGCTGCTGCTCCTGCGCGGCGAAAGCCGGGTCGTTTTCGAGGCGATCGAGATAAACGGTGAACGACTCGATGCCGAGCGCACGCAGCCGGCGCGACAACCGGCTGTACACCATGTTGCGCTTCGTGTCGTTGAGGTGGATTCCGGCGCGCGCGTAGATGAGCCGGCGCACGCGCTCGAAGTCCCGCGGCAGGAACGCGTACTCGCGCGCCGCAGCGCCTTCGGCCAGCGATGCGAGCAGCGCTTCGCCGATTCCGTCACGCGCGCCCACCGCCACGCTCTCCGCAGTCGCGGCCACGCAGGCGCCGCTCGCGCAACGGCGGTGTGCACATCAGAACTCTTCCCAATCGCCGCTCTCGTGCTTGGGCAACGCGCGGGGGGCCTTGTTCGACGCAGGCTTCGGCACAACCGTCTTGGCCGTCGCCGTCCGGCTCGACGCCTGCGCCTTCTCGATCGTCGCGCGCGTTTCGCGCTGGCTGAGCTTGAAGATCGCCACCGCTTCGGCGAGCCGGTCGGCCTGCTCGCGCAGACTCTCGGCCGCCGCCGCGCTCTGCTCGACCAGCGCGGCGTTCTGCTGCGTCATCTGATCGAGCTGGCTCACGGCCTGGTTCACCTGCCCGATCCCGCTGGACTGCTCCAGCGTGGCGCTGCTGATCTCGCCGATCAGATCGGTCACGCGCTTGACCTGCACGACGATGTCGTCCATCGTGCGCCCCGCCTCGCTCACCTGCTTCGATCCGGCTTCGACCCGCTCGACGCTGTCGTTGATCAGGCTCTTGATCTCGCGCGCGGCCTGCGCGCTGCGTTGCGCCAGGTTGCGCACTTCGCCGGCGACGACCGCGAAGCCGCGCCCTTGCTCGCCCGCACGCGCCGCTTCCACCGCGGCGTTCAGCGCCAGGATGTTGGTCTGGAATGCGATGCCGTCGATCACCGAGATGATCTCGGCGATCTTGCGGCTGGCAGCGGTGATCCCGTCCATCGTCGCGACCACCTGGCCGACGACCGCCCCGCCACGTTCGGCCACTTCGCTCGCCGCGGCGGCGAGCTGATTCGCCTGGCGTGCGGCATCCGCATTCTGCTTGACCGTGCTGGTGAGCTGTTCGATCGAAGCGGCCGTCTGCTGCAGATTGCTCGCCTGCTGCTCGGTGCGGCTGGATAGGTCCTGGTTGCCGACGACGATCTCTCCGGAAGCGGTGCGAATCTCCTCGGACGCCCGTCGGATCTGTGCAGCGAATTCCTGAAGTTTCTCGACCATCCGCTTCATGCCGTGCAGCACGCTGGCCTCGTCGCCCGGGGCGAGATCGATGCGCGCCGTGAGATCGCCTGCGGCAACGCGTGACGCGACTTCGGCGACGTCTCGCGGTTCGCCGCCGATCTGGCGTACGACACGCCGAGCCGCCCATGCGAGCACGAGCCCGACCAGCAGCGCCACCACCGCCATTGAAGTGCCGATGATCAGCGCCGCGGTGTTGCGCAACGCCGACGCAGCTTCGCTGCGGTGAGCGAGCTTCACCGTGCCAAGCGTATTGCCGGATGCGTCCGTGATCTTCTGCTCGAGCACGAACAGGCCGTCGAGCGATGCCGGCGCCTTCAGGGCGTCGGCCGTCAGCGACTTGCCGCCCGCATCGAAGATCTCGGCGTGCGCGAGTTCCGGGTCCTTGGCGAGCTGCTTGACCAGGTTGCCCAGCGCGGTGAGGTCGAAGTTGGTCACGTACGGCGCGCTGGTGCCTGCGACGAGCTCGGCAGTGACCTGCGCGCGTTGCCGGTCCCGGCTTTCCAACTGCCCCGACAGCAGTCGCAGCGTCACTGCGGCCGAGACGGACCCGGCCAACAGCAGCACCGCCAGCGTCGGCAGCATCAGGCTCTTGAACAACGTATCGAGGCGCATGGCATCATCCTCCGGTGGTTCGCAGCAGCGGATACCGCGGTCACTGCATCTTCGACTGCGGCACGGCCTTGCCGCCCTTCACCTGCGTCAGATAGACGGCCTTCGAACCTTGGTGGTTCGTCGCGGAAAACGCGACCTTCATGCCGCCCAAGTCGACGCTTAGTCCCTCAAGCGCCCCGGTGAGCCCGCTTCGCGTCGGATTGGGGCCGGCCCTTTTCAGCGCCTCGATCAGCACCGCCGCGTCGACGTAGCCCTCGAGCGAGGTGTAACCCACGTTGGCGCCCTTCATGTCGGCCAGATAGTCCTTGACGATCGGAACGCTGGCATCCTGCGGCGACGGCATGACCTGCGTGATGTAGACGCCGTCACCGTCGGCGCCCGCCTCGGCGATGAAGTTCTCGGTGCCGATGAAAGACACCGTCAGAAGTCGCGCGTCGACACCCGCGGCCCTCGCCTTCTTGACCACAGCGGCAAGCTGCTTGTAGGTGCCGACGAAGACGATCGCCTCCGGCGCCGCTTGCTTCATCGCCGCAACGCCTTCGTCGACCTCCATCGTGTTGCGCTTGAAGCGCGTCTCGGCGTGGATCTTCAGGTCGCGCTTGAACAGCGCGCGCGCGATTCCGCCTTTGACGGCCTCGCCGAAAGCGTCGTCCTGCATGAACATCGCGATCTTCTTGACGCCGACATCCTTGGTCAGGCGCTCGACCATCTCCTCGGTCTCGTCGAAGTACGACGCCCGCACGTTGAACACCCACTTGTTGACCGGATTGCGCAGGAACTCCGCCCCGGTGAACGGGAACAGGTAAGGCACCTGTGCCTTCGAAGCGATCGGGACCGCGGCGCTCGAAGTCGGTGTGCCGACGTAACCGAACAACGCGAACACCTTGTCGGTACCGACCAGCGCTTCGGTGTTGGCCGCACAGCGCGCAGGTTCGTAGCCGTCGTCCTTGCTGACGAGCACGACTTTGCGTCCGTGCACGCCGCCGGCCGCGTTGACCTTGGCGATATACGCCGCGGCGCCCGCCTTCAGTTGAGTGCCGAGTCCGGCGGCCGGCCCGCTCAGCGCGTTGCTCATGCCGATCCTGATCTCCCCGGCGGTCACGCCCTCTTCGGCGCCCGCACCGTACGCGGCCAGCGCAAGGCCCAGAGCCAAAGTCGCGGCAATGCCCTGGCGCCTGTTCATCTTCGACTGCAACATCCGATAACTCCCGTCTTGGTTCAACACATGCACATTGAGCACGTCGACGACCCTTCGTGCCAGCTCAGTTCGTCGCGCGGTCCATCAGCGCCATGTCGGCGCTCGACATCAGCCGCTCGATGTCGAGCAGGATCAGCATCCGCTCGGCGTCGCCCTGCTTCACCGACGCCAGCCCCGTGATGTAGCCCGCGTCCAGCAGCGCATCGAACGCCGGCGCCGCACGGATCTGCTCGGGCGCCA